>Ga0209643_1000095_pt1 | contig 213664 bp, 190 predicted proteins | sample AutmiccBRH37_all_FD_187383 | JGI IMG/M metagenome (GOLD analysis project Ga0209643, IMG submission 187383) | Deep subsurface microbial communities from Mt. Terri, Switzerland - Autotrophic microbial communities BRH/37_all (SPAdes) (version 2) | ecosystem: Environmental > Aquatic > Deep... | reverse complement strand
TGGGGATCGCCAGTGCGTACTATGCCGGTGCCCTGCTGACCCTTACGTATGAATTTGAGAATTACAAATGGGATTTGCATAGGGTTTATACGAACCTGCCAGCCTGCGGGGCCCAACGGGGTCATGGAGCCCCCCAACCCAAGTATGCCTTTGAAAGTCATTTAGATAACATTGCCAAGGCGATAGGCATAGATCCTTTGGATATTCGACTTCGTAACGCCCGCCGGCCCAACACGGTGACCGCGAATGAGTTCATCATTAATTCTTGTGAGTTAAAAGCGTGTCTGGAAAAAGCGGGTGAAATCTCAGGGTGGCGTGAGAAAAAAGGGAATCTTCCTCAGGGAAGAGGTATAGGGATTGCCACGGGAAGCTTTGTCTCGGGTGCAGGTTATCCCATTTACCGGACCGACCTACCTCAAGCCTCTGCCATGATCAAGGTCAATGAGGACGGTAGTGCGGCGACACTCTATACCGGCGCGACAGATATTGGCCAAGGGTCAGATACTGTCCTTTGTCAGATGGCGGCAGAGGCTATGGGATACCGCTATGAAAACATGAAGATCATTGCGGCTGATACTGAAACAACGCCCCATGATTTTGGCGCCTATGCCAGCCGTCAGACCTTAATGTCGGGTACGGCCGTTAAGAGGGCAGGCGAGGAAATCAAAAAACAGGTACTGGACATGGCCTCCACGTTGATGAACTTACCGCCTGAAGACCTAGAGTGCCGGGAAGGGATTATTTTCTCAATATCTCGTCCTAAGGCTAACACGCTAACCTTTGAGGAAGTGGCCCGTCGTTTCTTTGTCCTACGGGGTCTTCTCTTAGGCCGTGGAGTCTACTCTGTTCCCCGCTTAGGGGGGACATTCAAAGGAGCCGCAGTGGGTACCTCGCCAGCTTATAGCTATTGTGCTCAGATTAGCGAGGTTCAAATCGACGAGGAAACGGGTGAAATCGATGTTCGAGAAGTGTGGGATGTCCATGATTGTGGGAAGGTGATCAACCCTATGCTTCTGCACGGGCAGGTACACGGAGCCCTGTATATGGGCATGGGAGAGTCGATCTGGGAACAGGTTTTGTTTGATGATCAGGGACGAATTCTTAACCCCAATCTCGGCGAATATAGATTACCTACCGCCCTCGACATGCCTCAGATTCATTCCGAATTAGTCGACAGCTATGAGCCGGCTGGACCATGGGGGGTAAAGGAAGTCGGTGAAGGAGCAACCAATCCGACCATGGGTTGTTTCTCGAACGCCATCTTTGATGCCATGGGTGTGAGAATCAATAGTTTGCCACTCACTTATGAAAAAGTCTGGCGCGCTATGAAAGAAAAGTTCACTGAATAAAATCGGAACGAAGAAATTGAACACCTCTCTGGCCATTATACAAGGGAGGTGTTCAATTTCTTCTTGTTTAAATTATATAAAACTATTTACCCATAATAGGTAAAAACAATTGTAAGCCTATGTCTAATATGGTAATTGATTCTAGTTAAAATTCGTGATAGATTAATTATAATATTCAAAATATTCAGTATACAAAGGAGTAGTTGTTCGAATGAAAATCGAATTGCTGGATATGCAGGATATCATAATGGATCCCAGTGAGGGAGAAATATCTTTTCGCGGCAATAGACTGCTTTTGTTTCACGCAGACGCATTGAGTCAACTTAAGGATGAGTTAATTAAAACACTAGGGTTAGATCTAGCAAGAGGAGTATTGGTCCGTTTAGGTTATCGGTGTGGATATAGCGATGCCCACGGTGTAAAACCCTTCTTTAATTCGGAAAATGACTCTGATTGGATGTTAGCCGGACCAAAAATCCATACTCGCGAAGGTTTGGTTCGTGTTACTAATAAGGTGTTGGAATATGATCGTGAGGCCAACCATTTTTATATGTGCGGAAAATGGGAGAATTCCTTTGAGGCCAAACAGTACATTAAAACCTACGGTCATTCAGCAGAGGCAGTTTGTTGGACACTGGTTGGTTATGCTAGTGGCTATAGCAGCAGATTTTTTGGGCAAGAGGCGGTGTGTGTAGAGACAAAATGTATAGCTAAAGGGGATCCGTACTGTCAATACGAAATTAGGGCCAAATCCGAGTGGGAAGGTAAAGCTGACCAAAATATCAGCGATTTGCAACCTAATACAGTGGTTAAAAGCCTGCAACTTATGTTGAGAGAGGGTAAAGAATGGGTTAGTCAATGGAAATTATTGAATGAGATTGCCCTTCAACTCTCCGATGGCTTGAATTTTAATGAAATGGCAAAGGATTTTTATAAGCAAGTTTGTCAATTTGTGTCGTGTGAAAAGGTGTATCTGATTATCAAGAAACCTAATTCCAAGGGTTGTAACGTTTTTGGTTATGTTTTGGGTTCGAATCAAGTTGTAGCCAAACAGGTTGAAAGATTTACTGGTGAGTTAGCCAATCTTTTAGCCAATGGAACCGAGATAATTGCCAATGGCAAAAATCTGCCGAAGGATTTAATGTTTGCTGGCAAAATCCAGGATTTTATAGGTGTTCCACTGATTTCAAACGGTCGTCAGTTAGGTTCTCTGTTGGTGGCAAATAAGTTAACCTCCCACGGCTTTAACGAATATGACAAAAACATTTTGGCATTATTGGGTATTCAATTGGCGATGGTTATAGAAAACACAAAATTATATCACTTAACTGATCAAGAATTGCAAATAACGAATTCCGAATTGAAGCGTGTTAATGAATTTTTACTAGTTCAACAACAATCCTTACAAAAATCCATCAATCTGCATAACCAGCTAGCGGGCTTAGTTCTTGAAAACTCCGGATTGCAAAAGATTATTAGCACCATCGGGCAGGCCATTGGTCTACCGGTTTCGATTGAAGATAAAGAATTTCGGGTTTTGGCCAAAACAAGAGTGACTGGCAAGAATCAGCAGATTTCATCACGGGAGCTGTTAGGGGAACACTCCAACAAAGGGCTAATGGAGAGTTTCTATAGTAGGAGAGAAACCGCTGTATATCAAACAGTTGGCAAAAATGGGCAACCTGTCAGACGTTGCCTGACGCCGATCATAGCGGGGAAAGAGATATTGGGTTTTTTAGCGGTTGACTTAAATCAAACATGTTTATCACAAGGGCAGGAGCTGATTTTACGTGATGCCAGTGTTGTAATCGCTTTAGTCCTCCTAAAACAAAAGGTTTCAGTGGATAACAAGAAACAACTTATGAAGCATCTTTTGGATGAATGGTTATTTAGCAACACGATGAATGAAGAACAAGTATTGGAATGGACTATAAAACTTGGCATAACGCTAGATTATCCATTAAGCCTGATAGTTCTTGAATTCGAGGGTGGTCGAATAGGGCCCATTAATAAATGTGTCAATGAGTTAAGAAACGCCATGCCACCGAATGGAGTTATCGGGTTACATGAGAACAAGCTGGTGATCATTCTGGGTAATGGGGAGGATGGTCAGGCGGAAAAGATGAAGAATTTACTCGTAACTCTGTTAGGGCAATCTCCCTCTTCGAAATGGTGGCTTACTTTGGGGGTTAAAAGTAATTCGATCATCGAAACAAGACAGAATTATAATAACGCTAGTGCAGCCAATCAAATAATGAAGCATCTAAATAAAGAGAATACATGCTTTGATTATGAGAACCTTGGAGCATACGGCATGCTGGGAATAGAACCCAAAAGATTTATCTGGTTCGCCAAAAAGGTACTGGGAGAAGTTATTGAATATGACAAAAAACATAAATCCGAACTTATTTCAACGTTAAAACTGTATTTTAAATGCAATCAGAATATCCAAGCGGCTTCAAGACAGGGTTTTGTTAATGATGGAACCTTAAAATATCGTTTGAAACGCATTCAGGAAATTGCGGAGCTCGACTTAACAAATCCTGAGGTTACTTTACAAGTTCAATTAGCTTTGAAGTTTCTATGAGGTAAGGGAGTTGTATTTTGAGAGGAGGCCGTTGTTATGAATAAAAAAGTGAAGATTGCAGTAGGGATTTCAGGGGCTTCAGGGGCAATTTACGGTGTGCGTTTATTAGAGAGTTTGGCGGCAAATGGAGTAGAATCTCACTTAGTAGTTTCTCCAGATGCTGAAAGAACTATCTTAATAGAAACAAAATACACGTTAAATCAATTAAGGTCCCTGGCAAGTAAAAATTATCATTATAATGATGTTGGCGGGGCGATCGCAAGCGGTTCGTTTCTAATTGATGGAATGGTTATCGCGCCTTGTTCTATCAAAACCTTATCAGCGGTGGCCAATTCCTTTAACGAAAATTTGTTGATTAGGGCAGCAGACGTTTGCCTAAAAGAAAAGAGAAAATTGATATTAGTCGTTCGAGAGACTCCATTACATTTGGGTCATTTGCGCTTGATGACTAATGTGGCAGAAATAGGTGCCACACTATTGCCGCCTTTACCGGCCTTCTACCATCTTCCCAAGACAATTGATGATATTGTTGATCAAACGGTGGGGAAAATACTTGATCAGTTCGGGGTAGAACATAATTTGTTTGAACGTTGGACGGGCGAATATGAAAATGGTCAATTATTGAACTTCCGAAATTGATCACCAGATAGGAGATTGTGAAGATGAATATAATTGATCGTATTTATCTGCTTGCCTTACCATATCTTGAAACAAGAAGCAATCAAATTCACATAGCGGTATCTAAAAGGTTTGGGGAGAGGTTGCTTTTAATGGAAAAAGGGGATCCGGAAGTTGTGATTCCAGCAATATTGCTTCACGATGTAGGGTGGAGTAAACTAACATTTGAAATGCAGAATAAAGCTTTTGGACCAGGCTGTGATCAATCCTTGAATCGAATTCATGAAGTTGAAGGGGTTAGAATTGCCGCGGGGATTTTGGCTGAAGTTAATTATAACAAAACTAAAGCAGAAGAAATTATTAATATTATTGATGGGCATGATTCAAGGCTCACAACTATCTCGGATAACGACATGATAGTCAAAGATTCGGATAAGTTATTTCGCTTTACTTCAGAAGGATTGATATTTTTTCTCAATATATTTAAGGTAACAATTGAGGAAAGGTTAAGTTGGTTGAATTCGAAGGTCGATAGCTGGTTTTTCACTCAAGCGGCTAAAATAATGGCTGAAGATGAATATAATAGCCGAAATAATTATTTAAAAAACTCGTAATATAACTCTAAGCTGCAAGGTCAAATACCCTTGCGCTTTATCCAATCATAAGACTCTTACTTCAATAAGTGGGAGTTTTGTCCAAAAGAATTAACTGTAGTAATTTAGTAGGACACAGAATGTTGAACTATAAAAAAGTGCGCAACTAGGGTAATTGTTGCGCACTTTTTTTACATCTATATTGGCCAATATAGACAATTTCTTAAGTTTTTTTTACTTAGAAGAGTAATAGTTTAGTAATTCTTTGCCTGTTATTATAGTCTCATAATTCAGAATAATTAAAAAATAATAAGGGGGTGAGAAACAGTTTGACTACAACAAAAACTAAAGACATTGCTAAAACAATCGTCATTCTATGCACATTAGATACAAAAGCCGTCGAAACAGCATATTTAAAGAATCAAATTGAAGCAAGGGATTGTAATACTTTAGTCTTCGATTTAGGTACGAGGGGAAACCCAGGTATGGTGTCTGATATCACCCGAGAAGAAATCTATAAGCTAGGTAATCCGGGCGAAACACTTATTACAACAGAAAATCGAGTTAAGTTAGGAGAAATAATGACAACTGGGGCAGCAACTAAGCTTAAGGCCCTCTACAAAGAGGGGAAAATTAAGGGCGTTATAGGGATTGGCGGCGCTACAAACAGTCTAATGGAAACAAATATTATGAGGACTTTACCCTTCGGAGTTCCAAAGTTGATGGTTTGTAGTGTTGCAGCATCCCAGGGCCTAGCTAGTCGGTATTTTGGGACATCCGACATAGCCATCCTCCATTCCGTGATTGATTTTACTGGGTCGAATGAGCTAATTAGAGACATCTTGGATCGAGCAGCTGGGTCAATTGTGGGTATGGTTGAAAAGTTAAATGGAATTGGTCCTGATAAGAATTTTGGGGCTGGAGGCTATGTCGCAATGACCCAACTTAGTATGTGTGAACGGACTGCAAATTTTGTTCGGACACGTCTTGAGGAGGAAGGTCATCAAATTATAGGTTTTTCAGCCACAGGGGTCGCTGATAAAGCAATGGAAGAGTTGATTATTGAAGAAGGCATGTTTAAGGCTGTCATTGACTTAGCGCCTGGTGGTGTAGGGGAAGAACTCTTTGGCGGTACTAGGGCCGCAGGAAAAGAGCGCTTAGAAGCTGCCGGTATAAAGGGCATTCCTCAAATAATTGCCCCTTGTGCTGTTAACCTTATGACACCGGCGCGTAGCAAATATAAACCGGATTATTATGAGCGAAAGAGGTATGATTTGGATTCTCTCCGCACCTTCTTAAGGCTAAACTCTCAGGAATTAGGGGTTGTAGCAAGGGTAATGGCCGAAAAACTAAATGCCTCGAAGGGACCGGTGAAGTTTCTGATGCCCATGAAAGGCTGGGCATCCTTTGATACCGAAGGAATGGCAATTTACGAACCGGAAGCAGATAAGATTTTTGTAGAGGAATTTAAGAGGTTGGCGGGTAAGCACATCGAGGTAATTGAGGTGAATGCTAATATTGACGAACCAGAGTTTGGAGAGGCTATAATCAAAGCTTTTAAGGAGTTAATAAATTCAGCGGAATCAGCGTTAGTAGGAGGAGGATGCGGATGATACCGGTAAAGTATAACCAACAAGATGCTGAAGATTATTTGGCTAAAGGTTATTGGACTGACCAAGTATTCTCAGATTTTTGGGAAAAAAACGCCAAGAATTATCCAGATAAGGAGGCTTTAATTGATTCAAATGGCTCTCGTCTAACTTGGCTTCAGGCTAAATTGCAAGCAGATCGTCTCGCCCTGAAATTTATTGAATTGGCTGTTCCAAAAGATGCAAGGGTAGTTGTTCACTTGCCAAATTGTGTGGAAGGCTTTATAGCCAGGGTAGCATGTGAAAAAGCGGGAATTATTTCAATGACTCTGATGCATACGTTACGTCATAAAGAACTGCAGGAAATCATCTCTCTAATTGAAGCAACAACTGTTATAATCCCCGGAAACTACCGAAACTTCGATTATTACGAAATGTATCAAGAATTAAAAGGTTCATTACCTTTACTCGAAAATATTATCGTGATTGGTTCGGATGTTCCGGAAGGTACCCTTTCCTTTAAAGAGATTGTTCAAGCCCCGTTGGAAGAAAAATATCCTCAAGATTATCTTGCCAACAGGCGTATGGATCCGACTCATGTAGGCTTTTTAACGACCACAACCGGTACTACAGGTATTCCTAAGGTTGTTGAGCAAAGTCTTGCAGCACGTCTATGGAGTACGAAAACCCACGTCAAGAATTGGAAATTAAGCCCTGATGATGTAGTCTGTGCTGTTGCACCAGCTGCTGGAGCTGCCGGTGGTACACCCACTTATTTTGCTGCTCCGCAAGTCGCTGCCAAAATCGCTCTCTTATATGATTATAGTGTCACCAATGCCCTGGAGTTTTTTGAGAAGGAAAAGGTCACTATCCCCTGTGTTGTACCGGCCCAACTAGCTATGATGATGCAAGAAAACGTCGAAGGATATGACTTGTCTTCAATACGTGCCATACGATGCTCAGGTGGTTACCTCTCACCGACACTTGCTGAGGAAGTGGAACGGCGCTTTCATGGACCAATCATTAGTACCTATGGTTCCCAAGATACAGGTTCGGTTTCGGGGATCTCGATTGAAGATTCGGCGGAAAAACGGCGTTCAACTGTTGGAAAACCCTTGCCCGGGAATCTAATCAAAATCATTGACGACCATGGGAATATTGTACCCCAAGGGGAAGTAGGACAATTATATTTCCGAGGTCCCCAAAATTCGTGTGGTTACTACCGTGACCCGATAAAAACGTTTTCAGAAGCCTTTGACAGTGAGGGGTGGGCCACTCCGGGCGACTTAGCTAAGATTGACGATTACGGCTATGTCATGATCGCTGGTCGGAAGAAAGATATCATCATTCGGGGCGGACAGAATATTTATCCTGGAGAAATTGAAAACGCTTTGATGGGGCATTCCAAGGTATCAAACGTCGCAATAGTAGCTATGCCTGACAGAATAATGGGAGAAAAGGCCTGTGCTTTCGTTATTCCTAACAAAGATGAGGGTGTGCTGATGTTTGAAGAAATGATAGGCTACCTAAATACCAAAAAACTGGCTAAGTATAAACTTCCCGAACGTTTGGAGATCGTCGATACTTTCCCGCTTGCTTCAGAGTCTAAGGTTAATAAAAATGGTTTGCGTGAAATCATCACTGCCAAGTTAAAGGAAGAAGGAACCCTGGTAAGTATTTGAGTAAATTTTAAGGAGGATGACATGTTGGCGAACGAAGATATGAGATTGGAAGATCATCAAGTCGAATGGGTACCCATGAAAATGTATCGGCAGGAAGATAGTGCTAGACTGTGGTTTCATGATAGCGTGCACAATAATCCTCCAAGTAGTCCAATGGGTGCGTCTGTTTACCATTGGCCCCGGGGGACAAGGTATGCCGCTGAGTGGTTTACCTTTCCGTATTCGGAGGGATTTGATTATGTACTCTATGATGGTCGGATTTTCCCCGGACCCATGCCGATAACTGACCCTGAGGTAATAAAAGCTAAAGAGCCAATCTTTCAGCAAAAGTTAATGGATATGTTAGAAAACTGGCCACAGCGTTACGCGGATATTGTGGAAGAGTGGACCGCTTCCTTGGATTACCTGAAAGGAATTAACAAAAAGACCCTTCCCTTAGACCGGTTGATTAATGTGCTGAAGGACGCTGTCAAAATCTCCAAACGCAGTTGGGAGTTGCATTTTGTGTGTATGTATCCAGCACACTTTGCCTATATGACCTTTGAAGCAATCTGTGCCAAATATAATATTGAAGAACGACAAATGCGCACCTTTCTGCAGGGGTTTGAAACTAAAATGTTTGAAATCGACCGTGCACTTTGGAAACTGGCTGACGTGGCTAATGAACTGGACTTAGCGGAGGAGTTTAATGAAATCAGCACTCAAGAAGAGCTTAATGAGCGCTTAATAAAGAGCACTAAGGGTAAGCTTTGGTTGGGTAAGTTTACGCAGTTTTTAGAGAAATACGGACGTAGATCTACAGCAGCCTTGTTTGATTGTGCATATAGAACCTGGATTGAGGATCCAATGCCAGCATTTACCACCATCCAGACCTATATCCTAAAAGGTAGTTTTGATTTTGAAAAACACACCAAGAAAATAATTGCGGAGCGGGATGAGTATATCGCTCGTACTGTAGCCGACATTCCTGAAGAAGATCGGGGAGAATTTCTGCAAGCTTTGAAATTGGCCCAATACTCTTACCCTTTCAACGAAGACCATAATTTTTACGTCGAGCAGTGGACTTATTCGGAATTGAGGTATGCCATCCAAGAGTGTGGACGGCGATTAGTCCATTGGGGATTTATTGATGAAATTGATGATGTATTTTTCATGACAATCGATGAACTCGAAGGAGTCTTAGAAGATATTTTAATCAATAAAAAGATTGGGATTGAAGAGCACCATACAAGGGTCCACAGTATGGTCTATCGGCGCAAGGATGTGTGGACGAAGTTGCACAAGGTCAAAGTAAATCCTTTCATTGGAACTGTTCCTGAAGGGAAAATTGATGATCCGGTGTTCATCAAGATCTGGGGCATGACGGATGAGGTGATTAGGGGACAGGCCAAACCGGAGATTGATGTTGAAAATCGTTGGGAGGGTTTTCCAGGGGCCCCGGGCGTTGTCGAAGGTATAGCACGCGTGATTTTTGATTATGAAGGATTTTCGGAGGTGCAACCTGATGAGATCTTGATCGCACCGTTTACAACGCCGGCTTGGACACCGTTGTTTTCAAAAATCAGAGGAGTAGCCACGGATAGTGGAGGTATGTTAGCCCATGCGGCCATTTGTGCCAGGGAATATGATATTCCTGCTGTGGTCGGTACGATTACCCGAGGTAAAAGAGTGACTGATGGGATCGTGACCGGTCAGAAGGTTCGGATAGACGGGACAAAAGGAGTTGTCGAACTCCTAGAGGAGTAGGGGGAGAGTTAGGGGGAATCTGGGATGATCATGTGGTTGGACCAAATAAGTAAGAAAGATGTACCATTAGTCGGTGGTAAAGGGGCTAGCCTAGGAGAATTAAGCCAAGCTGGGAAACAAGTTCCACCAGGATTTTCGATCACAGTCAATGCTTACCGCAGCTTTGCAACCTCTTCGGGAATTAGTGAAAGGCTCAATGAATTGATCGTCGGAGGAGTGGAAATCTCTGAAGAAATGATCAAGCATATCATTGGGCCGTACATTCAAAAATCCAGGTTGCCTTCAGTCGTCGAAAAAGCGGTGCGTGATGCCTATTTGTTGCTTTGTTCTCAAGTCGGTAACGAGGTATTAGTTGCGGTTCGTTCCAGTGCAACCATGGAGGACGGCGCTAGTACAAGTTTTGCCGGACAACATGAAACCTTTCTTAATGTCTCGGGTATAGAGGCTGTGTTGGCCAAAACCTTGTTATGCTGGGGTAGTATGTTTTCTCCGCATGCTCTTCATTACCGTAATGCCAATGATATCAGTCTTGAACAAGATGCCATGGCAGTTGTTGTACAAAAAATGGTTAACGCTAAGTCTGCAGGAGTAGCTTTTACGGTTGATCCGGTAACGGGTGAACGAGATAAAGTTGTGATTGACTCTGCCTGGGGACTTGGTGAAGGGGTAGTGGGAGGCTTTGTAACACCAGATCATTTTGTAGTTGACAAAAAAACGTTAGACATCAAAGAACGCTGGATATCTCCTAAAACAACCGAGTTCACTCGGGATTCTGTCACAGGGGAGACAGTACAAAGAGAAGTGCTGAAGGAAAAGCAAATGTCCCCGAGCCTTACGATCATGGAGGTCAAGGCTATCGCGCAAAATGCCATATCAATCGAACAGCATTATGGCCAACCCCAGGATATAGAGTGGGCATTTGACAGAGAGCTTTCGTTTCCTAAGAATCTGTTAATTTTACAGAGCAGACCAGTCACTGTATGGGGAAATCAAAAGTCCGGTTGCTAACAATAGTTGGTCTATGTTAAGGCTAAACAAAAAAAGGGGGATATGAAAAATGGCGATTAATGATTTAAGGGATTTTCTCAAGAACTTGGAGGAAAATGAGGAGCTAATGCGGATTAAAGCAGAAGTGGACTGGAATCTCGAATTATCTCATATTGCTAAAGTTAATGAAGAGAAGAACGGACCTGCTTTACTTTTTGAAAATGTAAAAGGTTACAAAAATCCGGTGTTTGTTAGTGCTCTATCGAGTACCCAGCGTTTAGCGATCGCTATGAATATGCCGGTCAAGACTACTATGACCCAAATGGCTAGAGAATGGGTAGATAGAACTAAAGAACTAATACCCCCTGTGTTTGTTGAAAGTGGACCGATTAAAGAAAATATCGATATAGGTGACGACATTAATTTGTTCAAATTCCCAGTTCCGAAATTTTACGAAATGGACGGCGGTCGATACATTGGAACCTTTGTTTGTGTTTTAACTAAAGATCCGGATAACGGGTGGATAAATATCGGTACCTACAGGATGCAAATTCTTGATGAAAAAACCTGTGGAATCATGCTGATCAAAGGAAAACATGGTGACTTGCACCGGATGAAATATGCTAAACTTAATAAACCAATGCAAGTAGCCGCAGTCATCGGATATGATCCGCTGATGTTCTTAGCTTCCAGTACGCTCATTGGTGCCGGGGAAGATGAGTACAACTACATTGGCTCTTTGCGTGGCCGTCCTGTGGAAGTGGTTAAAGGGGAATTCGTCGACTTACCTATTCCGGCAGCAGCAGAAATGGTGATTGAAGGGGAATTATGGCCCGAGGAATTACGTGCAGAAGGACCGTTTGGTGAATATACCGGTTACTATTCGGGAAAAGGCACTGTTCCCAGACACTATATTAATGTTAAGGCTGTTACTTATCGTAACGATATGGTTTTCCACGCCACGACTGTGGGAAGGCCGGTAACTGATACCCACATGATTCAGTCAATGAACCGAACTTCAACATTATGGTCTGATCTCGAAGCGATGAAAATTCCCGGCATTCAATCAGTTTATATTCCACCTGAGTCTTCGGGAAGATTTATGGCGATCGTCTCAGTAAAACAAATGTATCCCGGTCATTCCAACCATGTTGGAAATGCGGTAATTGCTACTTCTACGGGGTCGTATGGACTAAAAGTCGTAATTGTTGTCGATGATGATATACCGGCTGATGATATGGGCCGTGTTATTTGGGCCATGAGTACAAGAATGGCTCCAGAACGTGGAGTTCAGATCATATCACGCGGCCGTTCGACGCCTTTGGACCCATCTTTACCCATTGGAAACAGGGATATAACCTCCAGAATTATCATGGACTGCTGTATTCCCTATGAATGGGAGGAAAAACCTATTAATATCAAATTGAGTGATACCGTCTTAGATATGGTAAAGTCAAAATGGCTTGATTATGGCTTTAAGGAGTAACTATACCCCAAAAATAGAGTTCACTACTATTTTCCCTCAGAAGATACTTAATGTATAATATTAAAGAATGCTTACTTCAGAGGGGTATTTAAACCCTACCTTAAAATTAAGTTAAGTTATCCGGGAGCTAACCGCTACTTAAGAGGTGGGACTCTTAATGGCGGTTGGCCTCTAATAAGCTGGAGATTTAAACTTATAGTAATCGAGTGAATGATATATATATAGTATTTTGCGTGTTTGCTAACAGTATTATGGCCGTGGGGTTGTAAAGAGGTAGATAAAGATGGATAACGACGATAAAGAGAGTAAACTATCCAGGCAGGTTCGCAAAAAGGAACATATTGAATTTGCGATGAAGGCTGCTGTAGAATCAAATGGAAGCAACGGTTTTTCCGATGTTCATTTGCTTTATGAGGCCTTGCCAGAATTAAATCTTGAGGAGATTGACACTACCCTTTACTTTTTAGGCAAGAGGCTAAATGCTCCACTATTAATAAATGCTATAACGGGAGGGCATCCAGACGTTAAACACATCAACCGAAGTTTGGCAAAGGTGGCTGCTCGGACAGGAATCGCAATGGCTGTTGGCTCTCAGATGGCTGGGTTGGAAAATTCGGATGTTCAAGATACGTATAAAGTTGCCCGCGATGAAAACCCAGATGGAGTTTTATTGGCTAATGTAAGTGCACTCACTTCGTGGATAATGGTAAAAGAAGCTATCGAAATGATCAATGCGGACGGGGTTCAATTACATTTAAATGTGGCTCAGGAACTGGCTATGACTGAGGGAGACAGGAATTTCAGGGGTACATTAGCTAATATCGAAAGAATAGTAGCGTTATCAAATGTACCTGTTATTGTCAAAGAGGTTGGATTTGGTTTGTCCCGTGAGACGATTAAGAAAATCCATGATACTGGGGTGCGGTACATCGATACTGCCGGAAAAGGGGGAACGGATTTTATTCAGATTGAAACTATGCGTTCGGGTCAGGACTACCTAGGGCACTACCAGAATATCGGTATATCTACAGCTGCAAGCCTTATAGAAGCCCAAAGCTTAAATTTACCGCTTAGTATTTTGGCTTCCGGCGGTTTTAAAGGTGGGAGTGATGTAGCGGGAGCACTTGCTTTAGGGGCACAATTGGTAGGGTTTGCAGGGCATTTCTTGCAGGTTCTATTCGAAAGTACTGAGCAAGGTCTTAACGAACGAGTCGATAGAATCATAGATCAGTTAAGACGAACGATGTTAATGGTCGGGGCCTCTAATTTGAAAGAATTGGCTGGGAAACCCGTGGTTATTACGGGAAGTACTGCAGAATGGCTAACCTGGAGGGGTATAAAAAGATGAGCGAAAAGGCCCAAAGGTTGCTTAATTACCTAGAAAAACATAACACAATGATCCTTTCTACATATGGGGAAAACGGACCGTGGGCAACCCCCGTTTTTTTTATTAATCACGGATTTCGTATCTATTTCTTATCGGAACTTACGTCTATACACAGCACTAACTTGCGCGAGAAATCTCTATCTGCCGCGGTGATTACCGAAGACTATGAGGATTGGAAGAAAATACAAGGCATTCAATTGCAAGGGAATGCTTACTTAATTACTAACTTAAAGAAGGCGGCGCTGCTCTTAGCTTCATATTGTAAAAAATATCCTGCAGCTCTGCACATTTTTCAGACTCCAGGCGCCTTTAAGGGAGTTCCCAATGCTCGTTGGCACTGTCTAGTCCCTCATTATTTGAAATTCACGGATAACACAGAAAAGTTCGGTCATCGTTTAGAGTTAGAATTAAAAGTTATTAAGCGCGATAATGAGTTTGATTATGAAGAGGATAGTGCCATGGGAGGACTTGTATGATAAATATTATTTATGCTGTTCCGGAAAATCATGGCACAGTTGATCGAATTGTTAGAACTAAAGCAAACAAGGATGTTAAATTTGAATTAGTTAAGAAAGTGGATATTGAGGACTTGATTGATTCTTTCGTTTTGTCTACGAATAATCAAATAACCGTGCTGGAAGTCAAAGAAATATTTGATAGTCCGATCCAAACCATGACAGTAGAGTCTGATCAGGGAGACGAGATGGTCGAAAAGAAAAAAAGACTAACGCGCCAGGAGACCGCAGAAATGCTTGGTATAAGTCGCACCACCTTGTGGAGAAAGTCCAAACAAAACCAGTGATGGAGTGAAATAGCGCCACTGAAAAAACGTGTTAAGATCAGGGAAAAGCCTTAGCTATTCCCTGATCTTAACACGTTTTATTCTTAAATTCTTAAGTTTTACAAGCGGTTGGAAACGGAAACACCTACAAAATCTACAAAATTTCTGACGAAAGGAATTTTGTAGGAATCACTGTTGCAAATCATCCACGTATTACGCGTAAAGGGCGTATTATCTTTAGTGTACATACGTTGTTTATATAATCCAACAGTACTTTCAATGAATTCGGGTACAAGAAAAATACCGTAGCCCAGCCCATTAGCAATCATTGGCTTTTTTAGAACTGTGAAATTTGGTTCTGTTTAGAGCAGATTACCTTTCTGGAATAATACTGTATAATGCGTGGTTATGGTTTGTTCGCTACTAGCCCATGTGGTATATTATAGGAGTGTTTTTAGCCATGACAATATTATCAGTTGTGTTAGAAAACTGTTTAATTTTAAAAAGCACATAATTGTTTAAAGCATTAAGGAGTGTATCGTATGCCAGTATCTGTAAAAAATATTTTTTGTGTAGGTCGAAATTATGTTCAACACGCTCAAGAACTTAACAATGCGGTTCCACAATCCCCATTGTTGTTTACTAAGCCAACCCATTCTTTAGCTGAGGCTAATGGCCGTGAGATAATCTTTCCGGGAGATCGAGGCCAAATTCAATATGAAGTAGAACTCGTATTCCATATTGCAAGACAATATGAGCCTGGAATTAAGCTAGATGACCTAGTGGACCAAATGGCTATAGGTATCGACTTTACCTTGCGTGATGTTCAGATAGAGTTAAAAGGGAAAGGCTATCCCTGGGTACTAGCCAAAGGGTTTATCAACTCGGCCGTAATCACCCCTTGGCAGCCTTTTGCTGGACTTAAAGCTATGCTGGATGTAGTTTTTTCTTTAGACAAAAATGGACAAGAGGTTCAACGGGGTACTATGAAAAATATGATTTTTGACTTACCGACAGTCATTGAATATACTGCACTACACCTTGGACTTGGGCAAGGGGATATCATTTTTACGGGTACTCCAGCGGGAGTGGGGCCGGTACTTGACGGGGATCGTTTTGCTTGTAAATTGGCTGATCAAGAATTGGGGAACTGCATCATAAAGCTCTCGAAATAAGAATATGGACTTTAATCATTTAAACGATAGTATAGGGTTGTAACAAACTTCTGTTTTGAAGTAGGTTACAACCCTATTTTTGCAGCGCAATGCAACTAAGGCGATAGCCTTCGCTAAAGGCTAGGTTCCTTTTCCTTTTTACTTGACTGATTCTCTTAATTCCGGGACTAGATTTGGTGGTTCTTTTCCCATAAGCGCTCTGACGAGATTTTCGGCTGCTAGCATCGCCATATCAAAACGCGTTTGGGCCGTGGCCGATCCAATGTGAGGGATAGTTACAACATTTTGCATCCCTAAGAGTGGATTATGGGGTTCAATGGGTTCCTTACTATATACGTCAAGTCCAGCTCCAGAAATTTTTCCCTCCGCAAGTGCTTTTATGAGGGCATTTTCATTAACTGTCTCTCCACGTGAAGCATTAATAAAAATTGCTGACCGTTTCATGAGGTTAAATTCTCTATCGCTCATTATATTTACCGTTTTAGGGGTAAGGGGGGTCATAAGGACAACAAAATCCGACTCCTGAAGTAACTGTTCCATGGAACAGTGCTCAACACCCATTCTATTTTCGACATCAACTTTTCGCGTACGGTTACAATAGAGGATACGCATTTTAAAGCCGAATTTTGCCCTTTCTGCTATGCATTCTCCAATTCTACCCATACCTATGATCCCGATTGTCCTATGATGAACATCAGTGCCAAACAGTTCTTCTCCAACGACCCCTCGCCACTGACCTGCCTTTACAAATCGATCTAGTTCGGGAATCCGGCGGGCTGTTGCTATCATCAAGCCTAATACCAAATCTGCCACAGTGTCGTCAAGGACAGTGGGAGTATTTGTTCCAATTATCCCTCTAGACTTCATGGCTCCCAAATCAAAGTTGTTATATCCAACAGAGATATTACTTACAACTCTTAATCTTGGAGCAGAATCCAGTAATTCTTGATTTATGTATTCTCTGTTTGTCAAAAGTCCATCCGAGTTCCCAATAACTTTTAGGAGTTCATTACGAGGAATAAGTCCTGACCCATTCCATGTGTCGTAGTCACAATATTGATCGATATAGTCTTCCACTTCCTTAGGAACTTTCTTAGCAATAAAAACTTTTGGCCTCATCTTATTCTCCCTTACTTATAGTTTATATTATTATAAAGTAGAAACATACTGGGATACAAGGAGTTGATTTCTAAAAACAAAAGAGCTGCCTTCAGACTGAAGTAGCTCCTTTGTTTAGGACTAGCGGGTTTTAACCATGGTTAGTGACGATTGTGTACGGGTTAAAATTTCTTTAAGCTCTGCTCTTTCTACCTCTCCAATAGGGAGAAGAGGGGGGCGGGGATCTCCTCCATAATAGCCGAGCATATCTAAGGCGGCTTTAAGGCCGGCAATCCCAAAGCGAGCAGTCACCGCTGCATTGCTCGCGATCTGGACAATGTTTCCGCCGCTATCCTTGATACCCATGATGTTGGGATGCTGAGCCAATTCAGCAACGAGTTTGGCGGATAAATTGATTCCTGTATTACCCGGGAGACATAGTTTAGGCCTCATAATTACGATCACCTGACCTTTATAAATTTGACCCAAAAGCGAGAAGATAACTCTCTACCATAAATAATTATAATGACCATACCTATCCCATATTATAGGGTAACTATAACACATGGAGTCAATCAAAAACTATGGAATTGACTTTAGCTTTTCATGTATTCTTCTGTTGAAGATAATACAGTATTCTAGGGGGATTGGGTAAAAAAACACGTTGAAAAAACGAGTGAGAGGGTTTATAGTGAATGATGTTTATTGGCTAGGGGAATTCCCCTAGGCCATCTGGAAATAGAAGGGACGTTGAAACCCATGATCGTCATGGCGAAAATTCTAAGCACCTTGATCCTTGTTATTTGGCTTCTGCGGAGGCGCGTTCAAATCGGGTATGCTATGTTAGCAGGCTCGATTATCTTATTCTTAATTGCTTCGCCCACCTGGGAAAAAGCATCTGCTTCACTTCAAGCTACCTTACTGGAAATAAGAACCTGGGAAGTCATGCTAGCGATGTTTTTCGTCATGTGCCTTGAGCACCTTCTACGCACGAGTGGAACCATAGAAGGTTTTATGAAGTCTATGAAAACAATGCTGCGCAGTGATCGCGTCCTACTCGCTCTCATGCCTGCTTTCTTGGGCTTACTTCCCTCGTTGGGTGGAGCAATTTTCTCGGCACCCATGGTAGAGCACGCTAGCAAAAGGTACCATCTTACTCCGGAAAACAAGGTTACTATTAACTATTGGTTTCGCCATATCTGGGAATATTCGAATCCTATTGTTCCTGCCTTAATCCTCGGTAGTCAAATATCATCTATTCCCTTAGGCACCTTAGTAACTCACATGGTAGGATATACATTCTTGGCACTGATCCTGGGTTGGATATTCCTTCTAACAGGGGTAAAATTCCGCCCTCAAAAGCAACTGGAAAATCAAACCAAGCTTGAAGTTTCTGCTTCGCTAGAAGCCACTCTTGTTGAATCCACTTTGACTAAAACTTCTTGGCACTCTGTGCGGTATATACTCCTGGCACTTGGCCCAATTATCGTAAACATCATCCTCGTGGTCACCTTTCATTTGAGTGCAGCGGTTTCCATGGGATTAGTCGTCCTCGCAATGATTGTAATCTTGCGCTTACGATGGAAACAAGTGATCCGTATGATGATTAATTCATTTGAGAAAAAACTCCTTTTGGGAATTCTCAGTATCATGTTCTTTCAAAATGTCCTAACGGCCTCAGGGTTGGTGCAGGAACTTGTTGCGCTTTTACAAGGCACAAATCTTCCCATCGCAATCATGCTTGGACTCAGTGCTCTGATGGTCGGAATCCTCACTGGGTCCCCCCAAGCCGTTGTTGCGATCACTTTCCCGATTATTGCAGCTCTTGCACCAGGTAGTATTAATACAGCTACCACCGCGTACATCATGGGTATCGCCGGAGCGATGCTCTCGCCGGCGCATCTTTGCCTAATTGTAACGGGGGAATACTTCAAAGGAGACATCTTTAAGTCGCTACGCCCTGTACTGCTTCTCGAAGGCATCATCCTTATGATTGTTATGGTAACTTACTTTGTATAAAAGGGCATACTGATAGAAGAATGACAAAGGAAGCTGCGCTAATCATTAGATGATGCATCTCAAGCTCTTTTGGAACTTGACAATACTACGTTAATTCCATTCATGCTCATCGAAACGGATTATAAGAGAAATAGGAAATAGGTCTGAAATAAAGAGACAATGGTGCCATCTAGCATCATTTCCTTAGGATATCCTGTCGAAACTATACAAGCTACGGACCGATACGATGAAACCTGTATTCATCGAGAAATTTGGTGAAACTGCCATCCGAATGTGATTTAGGGTGTTCAAAAGCCCTCTTGGGCCGTAATAATTCACGGTACAGAGGGCTTTATCTTTATATTGCTATACTTTTGGGGCGAGCATTTGAAAAAAACGCTTAACACTAATACCGGTTACCACGTGGTAACCGGTATTAGTACATATTCAATCTCTAATATCTGCGTGCCCCGAGGTAACGGGAGGCGTAAAAGCTATCACTAAGGCTTGATACTTTTACATTACTATTAGGGTTACTGGCATGAACAAAACGTCCTCCTCCGGTATAAATGCCCACATGTGATGCACCCTTAGCATAGGTTGTAAAGAATACTAAATCACCGGGCACAAGACCATCTCTGCCCACTGCAGTTCCTGAAGCGAATTGGCTGAACGATGTACGAGGGAGGGATATCCCAGCACCTGCCAAGACATACTTGGTAAAACCTGAACAGTCAAAGCCACTGCGTGTTGTTCCGCCAAAAACATAGGGCGTCCCTTGCAAACTAAGGGCGAAATCTACGATGCTTGAAGAACCACCGCTTCCACGAGAAGCTGCGTAAGCGACAGTGACAGGCCGACTATTGGGGCCTTTAGCGATTACTTGATTGACAGGAGCTTGAATGACTTTTTCATCGACTACCTGCTTAGTAACGTCAATCCCATTCTTTTGCACATAAGAATATGTAACTAATTTTGAGCCATTACTACCTTGAGTAATGACTTTTGTTTTGCCGTATCCTAAACTGTTATCAGATTTTGTTACGACATCATAGGGGATTGTCTCTGGACCCGAATAGGTTCCCTGACTCACGACAGTAAGATAGGGTGTTGAATCCACAAGCTTAATAATTTGGCCGGGTTGCAACTTTGTATCTTTAGTTGCTCCTGGATTACCGGCTAATACTTCATCTGTCAACATATTATTTTTGCGCGCAATAAGCCACCAAGAATCGTTGGCTAGGACAGTATAATCCTTTGTCCTTATTTTACCATCAACTAACTTCTTAAAAGCTTGATCAACTTGGATCATTTGATCTGGTTGGACCTCTGTCTCTTCGACATGAACCTCTTCGGCAAAACTAACCGAAGTGACCTTATTTTCCTCACTGGGTTTAACATAATAGGATTCATAGTCTTTAAGAACTTTATCGGAATCTTCTTTGCTGGGTAAAACTGCAATTACAGAACCATCTGCTTCTAACTTATAACCATCAAGATAAAATCCCAATTTATCTTCCAATGTCTGTTCGCTTAAAGCAGAGTCATCATAGGCTGTTCGATTTACCCTAACCTTTTCATAGGTAATTTGGTCATGGGTTTTGGCAATCAGCCCGAAGGGCTTGCCATGTTCTTCTAGAATCGTTTCAACCAGATTATTACCCGTATTAACATCACGAACTAAGCCAATCTCTTGACCGTTAATCATTACGACAGCCGCAGAAGTCGTTGTCGAAAGATAATTGGTCAGTCCTCCAGTTAGGATAATTGTAATTGCTAGACCACCGATGACTTTCGGTGATTTCCATGATATTTTTTGGAGAGTGTTACGGAAAGATTGTTTGAAATCGAGTTGCATTGTTTTTCACCTTTCATAGCTTACGAGGTTAGTTGACGGATTCGGGCAAGAAGGTGTAAGCCCGACGCGTATAATGCGCGTTTCACCCCATAAAAATATCCCCCGCTCTAGATGAATCTAGATTCAGCCTTATTTTTCCTTTTTACGGCACATCATAAATTATTCGACGAAATATGCAAATGTCCTTTAAATAATTTTATGTAAAACTTGGTAAAATAGTTCATCTTACACTAAAAAAACCCCCACTTCTTGTAAGTGGGAGTTTCATTTGATGGGGTGAATGAGTTCACTGGGCGCCATTGACATTGATAAAAGGAACAGCGCCACCAGTAACATTTGGAAGTTTACCATCCCATTTTTCAATGGCTTTAATTTGAGCTTCAATTTCTCTTAGCTTAACAAGTTCCGGGGTGACTTCTTGTTTTTGGAGACGTAACGATTCAGCTTCAGCTTTAGCTTGCTCGATTTTCTGTTTAGCCTCAATTTCGATTCTCTGAAGATCAAGATTGGCTTTTAAAGCTCGCTGCTCAGCAATTTGTTTTTGCTCGATTGCGTTATTGAACTCCTCACTGAATTTGAATTCTGTAATGTTAATTTCATCAAGAATCATATAATAAGTGGATAATTTTGACGACAGTGTCTCTTTGATCTTGGAACTAACTTCTGAACGTTTTGAGATCAGCTCCTCAGCAGTGTATTGGGCAGTAACCGCTTTTACTGCTTCGCCGATGGCGGGATCTACAATTCGATCTCCATAGGATAAACCTACACTTTGATACAGCTTATTCGCTGCACTGGGCTCAAGGTGAAAGTTAACTGCGACAGTTGTGGTAACGATTTGTAGGTCTTTTGAAGCGGCCGTTTGATCGGATTGAGATTTTTGGACTCGTACATCAACATGGATCACGTCTTGAATGAAGGGGATCTTAAAATGAATCCCTTCAGTTAAAACGATCGGGCTCACTGCCCCTAATTGAAGAACGATGCCTCTTTGACCTGCATTCACGATGACAAAGGCATTTAGCCCCAAGAAAATAAGGACTAGAAGCACTAGGCCAGATGTGATAAGGCTTTTACTCATTTTAGGTTTTGGAATCATATTGACAACCTTTGAAGAATCCAGTTGGGTGCCCTCCTCTCATTTATATCGAGTAGATTATTTTCTGCTTTTCCCTGACCTTAGGTAAGATTCCCGTTTATCAAGAACGCGATATTTATTAGTACTCTTTTTTGCAATAAGTATGACGAATTTATTTGAAAGAGGAGGACATTCGATGCCGTCTAAGGTCAGCACGAGGTATAGATATAAAGCAACTAGATGTAGTAATATAGTAAATAATTGAAAAGTAGAAAATGGAGGAATTAGCTAAGGAAGTTACTAGCACAACATCTTTTCCACTCATCTGGAGATCCTGAGCAATTTTCCAGAAATGATTTCCCTGAACTGGCTCCAATAGAACCTCCATATTGCCCCCACAAACAGCGATTCCAGCAGTAATAGTCTCCTGATTAATTTCTAGGCGATGTATTTCAGTGCTTGCTTCACTTTCAGCAGTCGACAACGCCAGTGCCTGTTTTGTGATCAGTTTTTCTGCAGTTCCTCCTCCAATAGTTCCTATTGTTTGGCCAGTCTCCATGACCAACATTTGGGTACCCAGATCACGTGGTGTCGAACCCTCAGTGCGGATAATCGTCGCAAGTACAGCCTTTACTTGAGTATTTTGAGCATTTATAATAGCCTGTATTATTGTTTCATCCAAAAAAGCACCTCTCAATCTCAAGTTCCTTGGCTAAGATGAGTATTACTTTAATAAAACCATCCATTTCCAAAATTGTCAATGCCATTACTATGAATCAATCCTAAACAGGGTGGAGACCAGATAATTGTTCAAAGAAATAGCGAAAAGGAAAGGTAGGAAGAAAATGGGAGAATTAGAAAAACATGCACGATTATTTAACCTAATTGCTCCTGTCTACAATGTCTTTTTTGGAGGTCAAGTTAGGAATTATCGCGCTATTCTGGACAAATATGAAGAGTTGCTGAATATTCCAGTTGGAGGCAGAGTTTTGGATATAGGGTGTGGTACAGGAGCCTTTATATATTGTTTAGCGGAGCGAGGGTATCGGGCCGTGGGAGTAGATTTTTCCTCATCGATGCTCCGAGCAGCTAAAAAGTCCACTCCGGGGAGGTCGATTGAGTTAGTACAGGGGGATGTTACTAAGGGATTGGATTTTCCTGCTAAAAGTTTTGACTTGGTGCTCTCATCCTATGTTTTGCATGGGTTGAATTCTGAGTTGCGTCAAAGTATCTATGCTGAGGCCAGCAGACTTTCCCATGGTCGGGTCCTTTTCTATGATTATAACCAAAAGCGTCGATTTCTTACGGATCTTATCGAATGGGCAGAAGGTGGAGATTACTTCGGATTTGTACGCCATGGGGAAAAGGAAATGAGAACACATTTCCAAGCTGTGAATAGAATAGATGTTGGCCCCCAGACGGCGCTTTATCTATGCTCAAGTAAACTCTCGCTCGAGTTATAAAGCTGAAACAAGGGGACAGGTTCCTTGTTTCGTTGTATATGAGGAAAAAGTGGGAGGAGACAGAGGGAGAAACAGAGGAGAAAACAGTGTGCCTGTCCCCCTGTTTCACCCCCGTTGGGGGAAATGTCTTGAGAAGGATATTCCGAATGGAAAGTAGAAGTAATATATAAATAACGTTTAAACAATGTTTCCGAGAGAAGGTGAAGCGTTTGATCAACGCGCAAATGCAGAGCGCGAGAGATTTCCTTAGTCTTTTATCTACTGCCTCAGGGGTTTCGGGTTATGAAGCTTCTATCGCTTCTTTGGTCATGGAGCGATTTACTCCATTAGCTGATGAGGTACGGTGTGATACGTTTGGCAATGTTTATGCTTTGAAAAAAGGCAATAGTAAGCGTTCGAAAATTATGCTAGCTGCTCATATGGATGAAATCGGCCTTATCGTCAAGAAGATCGATCCCCGAGGTTTTCTGAGTTTTACTTCTATTGGTGGGGTAGACCAGCGAACCCTCTTGTCCCAAGAGGTACTTGTTCATGGACGAGAGACCATCCCCGGCATCATTGGCTCTTTGCCTCCACACCTATTACAGAATGAGGACTTGAATCAAGCGGTTAAGATGGAGGAAATGGCGATTGACGTTGGACTTTCCCCCGCTAAACTTAATGAGATTATCCAAGTCGGAGATATAATCACCCTAAAGCGAGAACTATATCCTTTGCTTAAGCATGTGATGGCGGGAAAATCCTTGGATGATCGTGCTGGGGTTGTGGTGATGATGGTTTGCCTAGAAGAACTCTCCCGCCTCCAGCATTTTCACGATGTGATTGCGGTGGCTACGACCCAGGAAGAAGTAGGACTCCGGGGAGCTCTTACCAGTGCTTATACGCTCAATCCGGATTTAGCAGTGGCCATTGATGTTACCCACGCCAGCACACCGGATACTAAGGGTCAAGTTACCATTGATTTAGGCAAAGGGCCGGCAGTGGCGCTTGGCCCCAATATTCATCCTGCCATTTACCGTCATTTCTCAGAATCCGCTCAAGAGCACCGTTTGCCGATTCAGATTGAACCGATCCCAGGACATTCTGGAACGGATGCTTGGGCTATTCAAGTAACCCAAGCAGGGATCCCTACCGGACTGATCTCTATTCCTTTGCGCTATATGCATACCTCTGTAGAAACTCTAGATATGCAAGACGTCCTTAATTCTGGAAAGCTACTGGCTCAGTTTATTGCCTCCTTACCAGACAATTTGGAGGGATTTTTATGTTATTAAAGAGTCTGAGCGAATTAAACGGCACCTCAGGGGCTGAAGGCCTGGTCCGTAATTTCTTGCGCCAACAGATTGAACCCTTTGTTGAGACGATCAACGTCGATAAAATCGGGAATTTGATCGCGACTAAAAACGGGCATCTTCCTGGTCCGAAAGTTATGCTTGCCGCTCATATGGACGAAGTAGCCTTGATGATCATCGAGATAACTAGTGACGGTTTTCTCAAATTCCGGCCGGTTGGTGGAATTGATGCTCGAATTCTGGTGTCTAAACCAGTACAAATTAATGAATCCCTCGTCGGGGTAATCGGAGCTAAAGCCATTCATTTACAAAAACGGTCTGAACGTCAAAAGGCTTTGTCCTTTGACCAACTCTATATTGATATCGGGGCTAAATCCAAAGAAGACGCTGCCAAGAAAGTTAAACTGGGCGATTATGCTTATTTTATGACGAAATGCGAGCCTTTCGGAGAAGGTCTATACAAAGGAAAGGCTTTTGATGATCGGATAGGGTGTGCCATCTTGGTTGAGTTGCTTAAGCAAGACTATAATTTCCCTCTAGTTGCTGCATTTACTGTGCAAGAGGAGGTAGGCCTTCGGGGTGCCAAGGTCGCAGCCTATCACGTCGCCCCAGATTTTGCGATAGTCATTGAGGGAACGGTAGCGGCTGATGTGTTTGATTGCGAAGAAGAGGGCTGGGTTACGGAGTTAGGCCAAGGCCCTGCTTGCTCGCTCATGGATAGAGCAACTTTTTTCAACCCCGAACTTATCCAGTGGGTGACGGACATAGCTCGTCATAAAGGAATTCCACTGCAGTTTCGGCGTGGAGGCAGTGGTGGAAACGACGCTGGTACTATTCATGTTAGTAAAGCTGGAATCCCGACAATTGCTTTAAGTGTACCCTGTCGTTATATTCATTCCTTTGCCTCGGTTATCTCAGAAAAGGATTATACAGCTTGTCTTAACCTAGTTCATGAATTATTAAAAGAACTTCCGCGTAAGCTTGAGATTAGCTCGATGGATAAGGAGGCTAAAGTGTGATGGATTTGGATTTTACAATACTTGAACAATTAACCCAAATATTTGGTCCTTCCGGTTCCGAAGAGCGAGTGGCGGAATTCATAGCGAATCAACTGCGCCCTTACTGTGACGAACTTAAGACGGACACCTTAGGAAATCTCATGGTCGTACGTCATGGAACTGGTAAGAAAATCATGGTTGCTGCTCATATGGATGAAATCGGCTTGATGATCACCCATCTTGATAAAGAAGGGTTCTTGCGTTTTACCCCCCTCGGTGGAGTGCGTATCCCCAACCTTGTTGGACAGAGAGTCAAGTTTAGCAAGGGCAGGATCGGAACCATCGGAGTTGAAAAATTAGATAAACCAAGCGATCTCAAGCTTGATAAGCTCTATATCGATATTGGTGTGTCTTCACGGGAAGAGGCTGAACAGATTGTCCACATAGGGGAAACGGCAGTTTTTATTGGGGATTTCGTAGAATCGGAATCGAAGATAATCTCGAAGGCCCTCGATGACCGAATTGGGTGTTTTGTAGCAATAGAAGCACTCAAACGAACCAAATCCACAAATGAGTTAGCGTTTGTCTTTACGGTGCAAGAAGAAATTGGGATTCGCGGTGCCCGAACGGCCTCCTATTCTCTCGAACCGGACTTGGCGATTGCTGTGGATGTCACGGCTACCGGAGATACCCCCAAAGCGCACCCAATGTCAGTAAAACTAGGAAGTGGAGTAGGGATTAAGGTGCTTGATCACTCTATGATTACCTCTCCTCGGATTAAGCGTTGGATGGCTGCTATAGCCACGGAAAGGAAGATTCCCTTCCAGTGGGAGGTTTTAGAGTATGGTGGAACGGATTCGGGTGCCATTCATTTGTCTAGGGGAGGGGTGCCCTCAGGAGTTCTTTCCATCCCCACTCGATATGTCCACAGCCCAGCTGAAATGCTTGACAAACGGGATGTTGAAGCAGCAGTGGATTTACTTGTAGCCCTCTTAGAACGGGCAACAGAATTATAGAAGAGACCACAAAGAAAGCGCTTTAAAGAACGGCTCTCGTCTTGTAAACAAGAGGGGGAAACAAGGAACCTGTCCCCTTGTTTTCCTCTTATTTAATCAATCATAAGATTACGGCTTCAATGGTTGAGCCAGAGGTTTTTTTGTTCAAGGCACTTGACAGAGTACCGGATTTACGTATAATAAAGGTATAAACACTCATTAATAAAGATTCAGATTTCTAAAAACTTATTGGTCGCGTGCTAGGTAAAGTTTCGATTCATCGAAGGTTTATGCATCGCAATTAGTTAAGTTCCGATGCTGAATTTCGAAGAATTGGAGCCACCTAAGAGGGTGGTTTTTGTTGTTAGAAAGAAAGTTTTCCCGCAAAGTTCCTCTCATTAGTAGAAGCAAGTCAGTTGGTAATAGTGGTTTAGTCAGTTGAGAAAGATTCATTTTTGCATGAACAGTCAGTCGTTTAGGTAGTTAGTTTAGTGGATAGTTAGTTTAGTGGATAGTTTAGTTTAGTGGATAGTTTGGTTTAGTGGATAGTTTAGTTTAGTGGATAGTTTGGTTTAGTGGATAGTTAGTTTAATGGTTAGTAGTTTAGTGGTCAGTGGTTAGTCATTAGCCCGTTTGTTGTTTATATTGAATTCGGTTAGCCTAATTAAGTTAGCCTTTGTTTCTCCAAAAAATTCCGGCCTGCGTTCCAAAAATCGAATTTTCCTTAATGACTGTTTTCAGATTGATCCCAGTTGGACCTAAAGTATTGAAGAAATAGTGGAGGATTTGTCCAGATTAGTTTAGTTACCTTTGAACTTTGTTTTTGACTGGTTTACGTTTAGTTAGGTTAAAGTCTTGATTCCCTTACTGGGTGGTAACAGAGCTGCGTTTTATCTGGTTTTGATTTCTAGTTGTAAGGTGCATTAGCTACAAACCTATATTCTCCGGTTAATAACGTTTGGTAATGTTTGGTTAAAGATTAATCTAGAGCCGTGTATCCATTAATTCTGGAGGAACTTTGCGGGATTCAATATTAGATGTTAAGGCTACTCAATGAGTGGCCTTTTTTCTTTTTTCATTTAATATAGCTCTAAATTGTTGCATAGCCCTTAGGGTGAACAACCTGCATCTTTGGCGACGGGTTCTCGATGTTCCAGGCGATTCCCGAAATTCCCTTGTATATGATAGTATAAAAACAGATACTGGCAGGGTTTAGTGAAAAAACGCAGAATTATGTCTTGTAGACTCGCTTTATTACAGTTAAATTACTTATTAAAGCATGTAAATGGACAGAATCGAAAAATCAAGAACAGAAAACACTACTAAAGCCATTGAGCTTAGGTAACCAAGCGAATAGGAAAAGAGGGAGTCTTAACAATGTACAGTTTTAAGAACGACTACAGTGAGGGTGCACATCCTAGAATATTGAACTCCTTGATGGAATCAAACTTTGAGCAGGTTGAAGGCTATGGAGAGGATGGCTATACACAACAAGCGGTTGAACTTTTAAAGCAAAGAATAGGGAGAAATGATATCGATATTCATCTACTCTCAGGTGGTACCCAAACGAATCTTACCGCTATTTCAGCTTTTTTGAGGCCTCATGAAGCAGTAATTTCAGCCAACACTGGTCATATATTGGTGCATGAGACAGGAGCGATAGAGGCCACAGGACATAAAGTTATATCCATAGAAGTAACTAATGGGAAATTAAACGATTCGCACATAAAGGCTGCTCTTGATTCACATACGGATGAGCATATGGTGAAGCCTAAGTTAGTTTATATTTCAAATCCGACAGAAATCGGCTCAATTTATAATAAGGCTGAACTGGAACAGATAAGTCGGTTCTGCAAGGAAAATAATCTCTATTTGTTCATGGATGGTGCTAGGCTGGGTTCGGCTTTGTGTTCAGAAGAGAGTAACCTAGATCTTTCTGATCTGGCAACACTTGTGGATGCTTTCTATATTGGAGGAACCAAGAATGGAGCACTGATGGGTGAAGCACTGGTAATTTGCCGAGATTCGCTTAAGGAAGATTTCCGATTTTATATGAAGCAAAAAGGAGCACTTCTCGCAAAAGGGAGACTGCTAGGCATACAGTTTCTTGAGCTTTTCAGAGATAACCTATATTTCGATCTGGCCAAGCATGCTAATAAGATGGCGGCTTTGCTCAGGGCTGAAATCGGCAAAGCAGGCTTTAAATTCTTGGTATACTCGCCATCAAATCAATTATTTCCAATCTTCCCCGATAGCTTGATCACTGAGCTTCATAAGAATTATTCATTCTATGTCTGGTCAAAGGTTGATGCTGATCACTCTGCAGTTCGCCTTGTCACCTCCTGGTCAACGAAAGAGGATCAAGTATTAGCCTTTATTGAGGATATGAAAAATGCACTTAAGCAACGTCATAAATGGTTGCATTAGCAGGCGAAGAAAGGCAAAGGAACTCTCGGAAGATCCATGGGATATAGTTGACACTCTTAGCACATTATTCTGCTCTTTCAGGGCACACTGAGTGCGATGGAGGGTCTATCTATATGGACAATTCTTGGGTTTCTCTCTTACCATTTCTCGTTGTTATTCCTATTGCGATCTTATCTAGGCAAGTTCTGCCGGGTTTATTTGCGGGTTTGCTTCTAGGCTGTTACCTTAAACAACCCGATCTCTTTGGAGGAATTCAAACTCTGATCTCCTATATCGCTGACAACCTGGTTAAACCCAATAATATTCGCATGATCATTTTCCTCTATGTTTTTGCAGGGCTGATCAGTTTAACTCAGATGACCGGGGGAATTAAAGGTTTTGTCGACCTTGTAGGGCGTAAAGTAAAAACCAAACGAGCAGCAATGCTGCTCATTTGGCTTTCAACGTTAGGAACCTTTAATAATCCTAACTTTCGGATTGTGACGATTGCCCCCATTATGAAGATCTTAAAAAAGAGACTGCCTATGTCTTCTCAGAAGATTGGCTTTGCCATTGATGTTACTTCAAATCCTGTCGTTGTGCTTGTGCCTATAGCGACAGCCTTTGTAGGTTATATGGTGTCCTTGACTGGGACAGCCCTACAAAAGGTTGGAATCAATGATAGTTCCTACAGTATTTATCTTAAGAGTATTCCATTTAACTTTTTTTCGCTAATCATTATAGCGATAGGGATTTACTATAGTTTTTTCAAAGACTTTGCTAATGATACAGAGGATCCTGATGGGAGAAACCTTAATGATCAGAAGGAAGAAGAATTGAAAAAGTGTCTGCAGGCCTATGAAAAGGATACCCCCAGTAAGCCTTGTAACCTCTTATTGCCCCTTAGTGTTGTACTGTTGATGACTCTCTTTTTAAGTTGGTGGGATGAGCATAGCCAAGCGAGTGGCTTTATTGACGCCTTTGTCAAAGCGGATCCCCTCAATGTTATGCTCGAGGCATTGTTTATCACATTGATGTTAGCTATATTTTTTTATCTCGTTCAACGCTTTAGCATTGCCAAATTAGTGACTCACTTTGTCAAAGGTGGCAACGAATTAGTCTCTGTCATCCTCATGTTGACCTTAGTCTGGGCTTTATCCGCAGTCTCTGAGGATCTAGGGTTTTCCAATTATATTGCAGCACATTTGATTGGCTGGATCCCGGCTGCCTTTATTGCTCCTGTCGTTTTTTTGTTAGGATGCGTGCTTTCATACTTTATCGGTTCCTCATGGGGAACTTGGGGTTTGTTAATGCCCCTCGCGGTAACGCTTGCTCATCAGACTGGGTCCGATATTACTCTGGTTATAGGGGCTGTATTTGCCAGCGGTACGTTTGGGGCTTTTGCCTCACCCTTAAGCGATAATACGGTGACCTTGTGTACGATTCTGGATGTTCCCTTGATGGAATATGCCCATTTCAAGTTGAGGCCGTCGTTCATTGCTGCGGGGATTAGTACGATTTTATTTGGGATAGCCTCCCTGTTTTTAGGATAGAAAATTCTGCATCATTCTAAAATAATCGCTGCAACTGGGCAGCTTTTTGCAGCTTCTTTAGTTGATGCTTCGGCGGCTTGAGGAACCGGATTTATGTAAGCTTCGGCAATTTCATAGCTATTCATCCTGAAAACTTGAGGACAAATCGCTTCACAGGCACCACACCCGATACAATCTGAAGTTACGGTTGCAAACATCGGTTTTGTGCTCCTTTCTTACTACAATAATCGATGAACTAAAGTTAGGATAACGTGAATACTGCTTCGTAGTCAATGCTAAAAATAGACAACATTACTGGGCATGTGAATATATGTTTTTGATAGGATATGTTAGAATTAGAAAGTAGGAGATTTCAAGAAATTGGTACTGAAGAAGGTTATTATTAATGACGTTCGGAATGTATTCTGAAAAGGGCAACGGTTCATTATTGAGATATTATTTATAGAAAATCTGGAAGTTTAAGGAGAGCGTAAGGATGCAAAAGTACGAATATATATGTGTTTTGATTCTTGGACTTGGAGAAAGAACTACTAGAATCCTCAATGAGTATGGGCAAGAGGGCTGGGAGTTGACTAGTGTTGTATGGGCTTGGCATTATTTCAAACGGCCGATAAGGTTGACAGGAGTATAAGGGAACTTTAGTTGGGAGCGGACAAATCAATGATCGAGTGCAGTATTAACAATATGACCAAATATTATGGTGCTAATAAAATATTTCAGAACATATCCTTTGATTTAAAAACTGGAGAAAGAATCGGTTTGATTGGACAAAATGGTGGTGGTAAAACGACCATTTTAAAAATGATCACGGGGGTTGAGGATTACCAAGAGGGTACTATAGCCATTCGGAAAGACGCGAGAGTCGGCTATCTCAATCAAATGCCTGTTTTTGCGGCTAGTGCAACCACAATTCAAGTTATAGAACTTGCTTTTAAACCTGTTTTTAAGCTTAAGCAAGAGATGAAGGCTCTAGAAGAAAGGCTCGAGCAACTTCAAGGAGATGCTTTAGAAAAAGTGATTCAAAGCTATGGGCTTTTAACGGAGCAATTTGAAACCCTTGGTGGGTATGACATAGAAACGAGAATTAGTAAAGTAACAGAAGGTCTTCAAATTACAGACCTTTTAAAAGCAATGCCCTTCGAGCAATTGAGTGGCGGAGAAAAAACAAGGGTTATGTTAGCTAAAATCCTTTTGGAAGAGCCAGATATTTTATTACTGGATGAACCCTCCAATCATTTGGATTTAGAAGCGATTGAATGGTTAGAAGGTTTTTTAAAGGAGTACAAGGGATCTGTGCTTGTGGTATCTCATGATCGGTATTTTCTAGACAGCGTTGTCCATAAGGTTGTGGAGCTGGAATTTAACCGGGCTGTACCTTACCTTGGCAATTACAGCTATTATGTTGTAGAAAAGGAACGTCGCTTCTTAATCGATTATAAGATGTATCAAAATCAACAAAAGAAGATCGAAAATATGGAGCGACAAATTGAGAGATACCGGATTTGGGGTGTCATGAGAGACAGCGATAAAATGTTCAGGCGTGCTAAAGAATTAGAAAAACGACTAGAAAAGATAGAAACATTGGATCGACCTATTTTTGAAAAGAGAAAGGTTCGACTCGATGCTCAGGCAAGCGGTCGAACAGGGAAAAAGGTCCTTGAAACAGAAGGACTTGCCAAACAATTCGGGGATAAAAGTTTGCTGCATGACGTTAAACTTACTGTTTTTTATCAAAACAGTGTCTGTATAGTAGGGAGTAATGGCAGTGGCAAAACAACCTTGTTGAAAATGATTCTTAATGAATTAGAACCAGATGCTGGTTCGATAAAACTAGGCTCACGAGTGAAAATCGGGTATCTACCTCAGAACGTGGTCTATGAAGATGAAGAGCTGACAGTTCTAGAGTATTTTACACAGTTACATGAGTTGACCTTAGGAGAAGCAAGATCTCAATTAGCAAAAGCTTTATTTATGAAGGAAGACGTTAATAAGAAGATAAAATCATTATCGGGTGGAGAAAAAAGCAGGTTGAAGCTTTGCTCGTTGACATTTGAAAAGGTGAATTTTATGATTTTGGATGAGCCAACCAATCATTTGGACATTGATTCTAGGGAAGTCTTAGAAGAAACCCTAATTCAATTTGATGGGACGATACTTTTTGTTTCTCATGATCGTTATTTTATTAATAAAGTGGCGGATAAGATGATGGCGATTCAGAATAAAGGGATCAAAGTCTATCACGGTGATTACAGCTATTATCTAGAAGAACATAAAAAAGAAATGGGAGAAATTAAGGTAGCAGCCTCAAGTTTGGCAACTAAGGAGATTAAGAAAAGGGTGGCATCCCAGCAACCTAAGAGGATTAATCTTAAAAAACTAGAGCTCCTTGAAGAAGAGATTGAACAATATGAAGGTAAGATTAAAATGATTGACAGGAAAATGATGGAGTTTGGTCTGGATGCCAATCGTTTAAACGAGCTATTTCAAGAAAAGGAAGCTCAGGAGAAAAAGCTGGAAAAGTGTTTTGAGCAATGGGAAGCATATCAAGAATAGCTACAATCCTGCTCGGAGAACCACAATAGATATATTTTTGAGCCTAGATTTTGGTATAATGAAAGATGCTTGTAAATGGGCTACTCTGTTTATTCCGATAGTAGTGGTTCTCCTAGAGAACGACTTTTCACGTTCCTACTAGTGATCGCGACCTACGTCATCTTAGGATTAATTTTTGGCTTGATAGAAAAAAGTAAACCAGGGCTGTCGTGGGTTAGTCTCAGTGCACCGGCAGTTATTATCTTAGTGCTATATTCCTTTAAGGAGCTAACTCTAATTGAGCTTACTATTTTATTTGCGTGTCTAACGGTAGGATCTTCTTGGTTAGGGTCCTTCTTGAGCGAACGATTAAGACCTAAAAAATTTAATTAAAAGCAAATTTAGGTTTGGTTTGTGTAGTGGAGAGTGGGAATTGTCCCCGGGCTAGTTTCCTTGGGCTAAGGGCATAAAATAATGAAGTTATAAGTCACCAAGGCTAGAGGGGTAGAAACTTTCTAGCCTTGGTGACTTATAACTGGATAATCATATGTTGATCATAAGTTCCATATCGACAAATAGGTAGGGTATTTAAATATTCTATTGGTGAGGATAAGTGGGCATCGCTGCATTAGAAGGGGCGGTCTTTTGTTAACTCCTTTAAAAAAAAAATTAACTTAAATCAAAGGAGAAACCCTTATGAAATAGAATATAATCACAGAGGAAGAAAATATTGTAAAGAGGCTGGAACTATGGATAGTGAGCGGTTTTTAAGTATTGAAGAACTATATCTTTTTAACAGCGGGGAGCTGTATAAGAGTTATACGAAGTTTGGTGCTCATAGCATTGCAGACGGCGATTTGCTAGGAACGTTCTTTGCAGTTTGGGTTCCAGATGCCGAGGCTGTGTCTGTCGTAGGGGATTTTAATCACTGGTCTGCTAAGCAAAATCCAATGACTAAAGTCGGTAATACGGGTGTGTGGACACTCTTCATTGCGGAGATTCTTCTGGGACAATTATATAAATACTCAATTCAGGTAAAGGGTGGAGAAGTACTCTTGAAGTCTGATCCCTTCGCCTTCTACTCTGAGCTACGGCCTTTAACAGCTTCTAAGGTCTATTCTCTAGAAGGCTATAATTGGCTAGATCAGGAATGGATTTCTCAAAGAGAAACAAGTTATCGGCAAGAGAAGCCGATCTTAATTTACGAGGTCCATTTGGGTTCCTGGCGTAGGAAAGAGGATGGGGGCTTTTACAACTGGCAGGACTTCGCTGAGGAATTGTTAAATTATGTTTTGGATATGGGTTACACCCATATCGAGCTGATGCCGATTATGGAGCACCCTTATGATGGTTCTTGGGGATATCAAGTGACAGGGTATTATTCCTGCACCAGCCGATATGGAACACCTCAGGAGTTTATGTATTTTGTTGATCGTTGTCATCAAGCAGGCATCGGAGTGATTTTGGATTGGGTACCAGGGCATTTTGTTAAAGATGCCCATGGCTTGGGACGATTCAATGGGACGCCAGTCTTTGAAAAGGACGAACATGGACAATGGGGAACCTATAATTTTAATTTTGCTAAAACAGAAGTATGGAGTTTTCTGATTTCCAATGCCCTTTTCTGGCTGGAAGCCTATCATCTTGACGGACTCCGAGTGGATGGAGTCAGTAGCATGCTCTATCTAGATTATGAACAAGGAAAGCCTTGGGAACGCAATATCTATGGAGGACGGGAAAACTTGCAGGCCATGGCTTTTATGCAACGACTCAATGAGGTTGTGTTTCGAGCCTATCCAGGAGTCCTCATGATTGCGGAAGAAGCGACCGATTGGCCACTCGTTACTTCCCCTACCTATCTCAAAGGACTGGGTTATAACTATAAGTGGAATATGGGTTGGATGAATGACACATTACGCTATATGCAACTTGAGTTTTCACGTCGGAAAGACCATCATAGTCTATTAACCTTCTCCTTGACCTATGCTTTTTCGGAAAATTTTGTCTTGCCACTTTCACATGATGAAGTTGTTCACGGTAAGCTGTCACTGTTAGATAAAATGCCCGGTGATTATTGGCAGAAATTTGCAGGATTAAGGGCACTATTGGGGTACTTTATGGGTCATCCAGGCAAGAAGTTGATGTTTATGGGAGGAGAGTTTGCTCAGTTCATAGAGTGGCGTTATGACGCAGAACTCGATTGGCTCCTTTTGGATTATGAGATGCATAAACACTATCAAGACTATGTGAGGAACCTCAATAAACTCTATCAACGAGAAAGGGCATTGTGGGAAAACGACCATGATTGGTCGGGGTTTGAATGGATGGACGCCGATAACCAGGAGCAAAGTATTCTCGTTTTCTGCCGTCGGGCAAAGAATCCTGATGATTTTCTGATTGTGCTGATTAATCTACAGCCTAGTTGTTATGAGAACTTTCGAATAGGGGTTCCTAAACAGGGAGTTTATCAGGAGATTTTTAATTCTGACCAGGAGATCTATGGCGGTTCAAACCAGCTAAATTCTTCAGCGCTCGTTGCCGAGAAGGTTGCTTGGCGTGGACAAGCCTTTTCTTTAAGAATTACTGTCCCGCCCTTAGCAATCGTCATATTTAGTCCAAGTAAAAATATAAATTAGACAGGGGCCGTGGCATTGTTCGCAGATAAAGAGAGTTTTAAACAAGCTTACCTCACCAAAATTAGGGAAACAGAAGGGATTACCCTGGATGAAGGTACGCTACGGACTAAATATAAAACCTTGGTCCTGCTGCTTAAAGAAGAAATGAGTTTTAACCGGGCTCCAATGAAGAGCTCAGTAACCCCAACAAAACAAGTCTATTATTTTTCCATGGAGTTTCTGATCGGTAAACTTCTCCATTATTATTTGGTTAATCTGGACATTGAGCAAATGGTACGGGAAGGCTTAGAGGATCTGATGATTAACTTGGATGATTTATTAATGCAAGAAGTGGATCCGGGTTTAGGAAACGGCGGTTTAGGTAGATTGGCGGCCTGTTTTTTAGACTCTATAGCTTTTTTGGGAATAGCAGGGCACGGTAACGGAATCCGCTATAAGTATGGCTTGTTTGAGCAAAAGATTCGAGAGGGTGCCCAGATTGAGGTTGCGGATAATTGGTTAAAAAATGGTTACCCCTGGGAAATACCTAGACCTGATAAGAGCGTGATTGTTAAATTTAAGGGCAATGTTAGAACGGAATGTGTTCAAGGGAAATTAATGTTTTATCATGAAAACTATGAGCCTGTCTTAGCGGTTCCCTATGATATTCCGGTCATGAGCTATGATAATCTAGCCAATATCAATAATCTGAGATTATGGAGCGCGGAACCGTTATGTCATGAGTTGGATTTTGCTTGTTTCAACCGCGGTGAGTTTGAACAGGCCGTTAGTCTAAAGTCAGAGGTCGAAGCCATTTCCTATATTCTTTATCCTGATGACAACAGTCGCTCAGGTAAGGAACTTAGACTAAAGCAGGAGTATTTTTTTGTAGCCGCTGGATTAGGGTCGATCATGCGAAGCTATAAAAAGCGCAATCAAACACTAGCTGATTTTTCACGGTGGGTGGCCGTTCATATCAATGACACTCATCCGGTGCTTTGTATTCCCGAATTAATGCGCATCCTGATTGATGAAGAAGGCCTAGGCTGGGACCAAGCTTGGAACATAACCGTCAACACCATGTCCTTTACCAATCATACCATTATGCCGGAAGCTATGGAAAAGTGGCCGATTGAGTTATTTAAAGGACTTTTGCCGAGAATTTACATGATAATTGAAGAGATCGATCGAGAATTTAAAGCGCGCTTGGCGAAGAGGTTCTTAGACGACTGGAGATTCATCCAGACTACGCAGATTATCAAAGATGGACAAGTTTACATGGCAAATTTAGCAGTAATCGGTAGCTCTTCAGTCAACGGAGTTGCGGCTTTGCATACAGAAATTTTAAAGCAGCAAGTCTTTAAAGACTATTACCGTATTTTTGGCTATAAGTTCAGTAATAAGACCAATGGTGTCAACCATCGAAGGTTTCTCTTGGCTTCTAACCCAGGCTTGTCTGAGCTAATTACGGAGGCAATAGGCCCAGATTGGAAAAAGAAAGCTGAGGAACTTAATCAATTACAGGTTTTTAAAGATGATGCTAGTTTCTTGGCAAAGCTCGCTAAGGTAAAGTATCTCAATAAATGCCAATTGGCTAAGAGAGTTATGGAGACACAAGGCTTGGAACTTGACCCATTATCAGTCTTCGATGTTCAGGTCAAGAGAATCCATGCCTATAAACGACAACTTCTCAACATTTTAAAAATTATGTACTTGTATAACCAAGCCATCAATGACCCGAATTCAGTGGTTAGTTCGCAGACCTTTATTTTTGGTGGCAAAGCAGCACCTGGTTATCATTATGCTAAGACTATTATTAAACTCATCAACACACTAGCTAACAAAATCAATCGGGATCCAAGTGTCAATCAAAAGCTCAAGGTTGCCTTCCTAGAGAATTTCAATGTATCCCTTGGCGAATTGATTTATCCGGCGGCTGACATTAGCGAGCAAATCTCCACGGCCAGTAAAGAAGCCTCTGGTACAGGAAATATGAAATTCATGATGAATGGTGCCATTACAATTGGTACCCTAGATGGTGCTAATCTAGAAATCAAAGAAGCCGTAGGAGAGGATAATATCTCTATCTTTGGACTTACGGTAGCTGAAGTCTTGAACTACTCTAGCGAAGGGGGCTATAAGTCCTGGGATCACTATTACTCCAACCCCGACCTAAAACTTTGTGTTGATCAACTGGTCAATGGATTTTTTGAAACGGCGGGTGATGAATTTAGAGTTATATTTGATTCGCTTTTGATTTACAATGACGAGTTTTTTGTGCTTCAGGATTTTAATGCTTATATAGAAACCTATCAAAAACTTCAGCAGTTCTATGCCAGAAAAGACAACTGGTATAGCACATCATTAATCAATATTGCTAAAGCAGGGGTTTTTTCCAGCGATCGAACCATCAAAGAATATGCGGACCAAATCTGGAAGGTTAATACTCGGACCTTATAGAAAAAGATCTAGAGAGTGGGTTTTCATAATTACTGTGGACAGGAGCAGAGGAGAGAAGGGGGAAAAGTATGCAAAAGCAGGAGTGTATAGCGATGCTTTTGGCAGGAGGACAGGGAAGTAGGCTAGGCGGTCTGACTCACAATATTGCGAAGCCTGCGGTTTCCTTTTGTGGTAAGTATCGAATTATCGACTTTAGTTTGAGTAATTGTGCCAATTCAAATATTAACACAGTCGGAGTCCTCACTCAGTATAAGCCGTATTTACTGAACTCCTATATCGGGTTGGGTTCTGCTTGGAATTTAGATAATCCCTTCGGTGGCGTGCATATTCTCCCACCCTATGTTGGAGATAATGAAGGGAGTTGGTATCAAGGAACCGCCAACGCGATTTACCAAAACCTTGATTTTATTAATTTCTACGATCCCAAATATGTCCTCATCATCTCTGGCGACCATATTTATAAGATGAATTATCTCTCAATGTTAAAGGATCACAAGGAGAACGGGTCAGACATTACTGTCTCTACGATCGAAGTTCCCTGGGAGGAAGTTTCTCGGTTTGGAATAGTGACTATTGATCAAGAGGGCAAAGTAATCAAGTTTATGGAAAAATTGCCAGATCCGGAGAGCAATTTAGCCTCGATGGGCATCTATATTTTTAACTGGTCAATCCTTAGACAGGCCTTAATAGATGATGCCCTGGATCCTCTATCTGAAAACGATTTTGGAAAAAATATCATACCCAAACAGATAGAATTAGGGAAGAAGGTATTTGCTTATAACTTCCAGGGGTATTGGAGAGATGTCGGTACGATAGAAAGTTACTATAATGCTAATATGGAGTCCTTAGACGGGGAAGACTCGATAGACCTATTTGATCCTGGGCAAAGGGTCTTTTCCAATGAAGATATTTTACCTCCTCAATATATTGGTCCGACAGCCAAAATCCAAAATAGCCTGATCAGTAATGGCTGCGTGGTACTGGGACAGGTGAGTCACTCAATTTTAGCGCCGGGGACTTATGTTGGAGAAGGGTCTATTGTTGAGGATTCAATCTTACTCCCCCATGCTAAGGTTCATCGTGAAACGACGATTAATAAAACAATTATTGGCGAAGGTGCGAAAATTATGAGTCACTGCTCATTAGGGAGGGAACCAGGCCCTATTCCGCAACAGTCTGGAATTACAGTCCTAGAGGACCATTATGTGCTAGAGAAAGGCTCTGTCATCCAAGCGGGCAGCAATCTAAATGCATGTTAAGATAAACTAAGGGGGAAAGAAGATGCATAATGCCATTGGTATCCTGTTTGGAAATAACAGTTCTGATATTTTGCAGGGGTTAGCGTTCCAACGATCAATAGCGGCGGTTCCCTTTGGAGGACGCTACCGTTTATTGGATTTTGCTCTCTCCAGCATGGTTAACTCTGGAATCAGGACGATTGGATTAGTGACCCCGCGCCATTATAGGTCGTTGCTTGATCACTTGGGGGCCGGAAAAGAATGGTTTCTGGATCGGAAATCTGGCGGATTATTTATCTTACCTGGAGCAATTCAAGGGTTATCAGGACAAAGTGGAAAGTTTAGATTAAAAGACTTACAGCTTAATATTGAGTATCTGCAGAAAGAATTCTGTGAAAACATCATTATCAGCGGATGTAATCACGTTTTTAATATCAATTATCAAGCAGCTTTAGAGATACATGAGAGTAAGCGGGCGGATATCACTCTAATCTATAAAGAAAGCACAGATTCTGTGGCGATGGCGGGAAAAGAACACCTGATTATCGGAGATAACCAAGAAGTCCTTGATATTCTGGGAAATGATACTGCAGAGACTAGTGGACAAACTCAGGCCTATTTTGTGGACATGTTAATTATCCGGCGCAAGCTGCTTTTAGAACTTATTGAAGGTTATAGATCGATTGAAACCGTGAACCTAATGGACGCTATTTATGAAAATATTCGTTCGCTTAAACTATTTGGGGTTCCTTTTAAGGGCTATTTTGGAACCGTAAATTCCGTCAAAGATTATTTCGACAGGAGTATGGAATTACTCAATCCAGAGATTCGCAAAGAAGTCTTAACAGGTCAGGATCAGATTCATACCAAAATTGTGGACAATCCTCCGACTAAGCACGGTGCTCAGGCGAAGGTGTCAAACTCTTTAATTTCAAGTGGGTGTACTATCGAAGGAGAGGTCCATAATTCAATTTTAGCTCGAGGTGTGATCGTAGAATCGGGAGCCGTAATTAGAAACTGTATTATTATGCAAAAGTGTAAAATTGAAGCCGAGGCTAGTTTGAATTATGTTATTCTCGATAAGTTTGTTAAAGTTCATGCAGGCAATGTGTTGAAGGGAAACAAGAATACTCCCTTGGTCGTACTTAAAGGCTCATTAGTCTAAGATTGAGAGAAGAGGGATTATATGAAGATTGTATTTGCAATTGCGGAGGCAGATCCCTTTGTCAAAACTGGTGGTCTGGGTGAGGTTGGCGGTTCCCTTCCAAGTGCCTTGCAAAGACAAGGTGCTGACGTACGTGTTATTATGCCCAAGTATAGTGTTATCCCCGAACATTTCCGCAAAGAACTTAAACAGATTAATCGTTTTTCTGTCCCTTTGGCTTGGCGTCGACAATATTGCGGACTGGAAGAATTAACCTGTAAAGGTGTTCGTTATTACTTCATTGACAATGAGTATTATTTTAAGCGTGCCAATCTCTATGGAGAGTTTGACGAGGCAGAACGATTTGCTTTTTTTTCTCGGGCTGTGTTAGAAAGCCTCGTTCACATCCCGGAATTCAATCCGGACATTATTCATTGTCATGATTGGCATACGGCTCTGATTCCTCTGATGCTCAAAGAGTTTTATACTAAGAGTCCCCTCTATTATTCGATTAACACCGTGTTCACCATTCATAATCTGAAGTATCAAGGGATTTTCCCTAAAGAGGTTCTGACAGACGTGATCGGATTGGACGAAACCTTTTTTACAGAGGAGACTCTAGAATTTCACGGTGCAGTTAACTTCATGAAAGCGGGTCTTCTCTATGCAGACTCGATTACAACGGTGAGTCCAACCTATGCTCAGGAAATACAAAATTCGTTTTACGGAGAGAAGCTGGAAGGGATTTTACAAAAACGCCAGGATTCTTTGGTTGGAATTCTCAATGGCATTGATTATGAGGTCTATAACCCTGATACGGATCCTTATCTTGTTGCCTCACGAGCTAAAGACGACAATAAAAAGGATTTACAAGCTATTTTAGGGCTTCCTGTCCGAGGGGATCTACCCATCCTAGGGATGGTCAGCCGCTTGGTCGATCAGAAAGGACTGGATCTGCTCAGTTTCGTTATGGAAGAAATTCTGATGTTGGATGTCCAAATGGTGATCCTTGGGACAGGAGAACAATCTTATGAGCAGAAATTGCAAGGGTTTGCTGACAAATATCCTGAAAAAGTTGCATTCAGAAGAGAATTTAATGATCAATTAGCGCATAAAATTTATGCCGGGCTTGATAGTTTACTAATGCCTTCACGCTTTGAACCCTGTGGTATATCCCAAATGATTGCTATGCGTTATGGAACGATCCCGATCGTACGGGAAACGGGAGGGTTAAAAGACACGGTGATTCCTTATCAGGAATTGACAGGTGAAGGTAATGGCTTTAGTTTTGCAAACTATAATGCTCACGAATTATTGTTTGCTGTACAGCGGGCGGTTAGGCTCTATTACTCCGACCAATCAGCCTGGACTAAGTTGAGAGAAAGTGCCATGAAACGGGATTCAAGTTGGGCCCCATCTGCCTATGCATATACTAAAATTTATGAGTCACTGTTATAAAGGGCGGCCGCCTGCGCTTCTCGCCATCCATGGCTACAGGGACACTCGGCCATCACGGCGCCTTGCCAATCCACACTGCAGGAGTATGCGTAATGAGTTGCAGTGTGGCGATAAGCTCGTCCGCTTATCGTCATGGCGGCGCTCTAATCTCGAACATCCTTGTTCGAGTCATGGCCAGCGCTTCTCCGCTATGCTAACACGTGCGAAGACAGTGTCTTCGGGCACCAGCCAAATTTATACCGTCAGACCGAACGAACTAAGGAAGATGCGGTAGGAGTGTGGAAATGAGTTTTTTTGTCTATCATGACTCGCATAGTCTAGACTACCGTCAGCCCTTTGGAGCGGTAACTTGTGGACAGATGATTAGGATTCGTTTAGATCTGAGCTCAGAAATTCCTATAGAGTCCTTACATTTACGCCTCTGGGAGAGAGACCGGGAACGATTAGTCCCAATGTGTCCAAAATCTGGGGAGTTTTCCGAACAAAGGGTCGTGTTTGAGGTGGAGTATGAGGCCCCAAACACCCCCGGACTTGTCTGGTATTATTTTAGGCTTCAAGTCGGTGGACAAACCTACTACTATGGCAATAATGTGGATAAGTTGGGAGGGGAGGGACACCTCGGGAATGAAGAGCCTCCTTCCTACCAAGTGACTGTTCATAGTCCCTCGGAAGTTCCGGCTTGGTATAAACGGGGAATCATGTATCAGATCTTTGTGGATCGTTTCTATCACGCCCATGAAGATGGGTTCGTGCTATACCCTAGAAAAAATGCTCTCTTACATGCTGATTGGTATGACACTCCCTTCTATATTAAAGACGAACGAGGTAGAGTAACTCATTGGGATTTTTTTGGTGGGAACCTATTAGGGGTTATTGAAAAATTACCTTATCTCCACGAGTTAGGGATAAGCATCATTTACTTTAATCCGATCTTTGATGCTCCTAGTAATCATAAATATGATACTGCGGATTATCACAAGATCGACCCTATGTTTGGAGATGAAGAGCTCTTCGAGCACTTAATCAAAGAAGCTAGGCAATACGGAATTGCTATCGTGTTGGACGGTGTGTTTAGTCACACCGGGAGTGACAGTGTCTATTTTAATCGCTATAATACTTACCCTAGTGTGGGTGCTTATCAGTCAGCAGAGTCTTCCTATTATCAGTGGTATCAATTCAAGCCCAACAGCCAAGAGTACCAGTCGTGGTGGGGCGTTGATGCACTGCCAGAAGTGAATGAACTAAACCCAGCCTATCAAGAATTCTTATTCGGTGCTGGGGATGGGGTTATCCAAAAGTGGATGAAAAAAGGAATTGCTGGTTGGCGCTTGGATGTGGCTGACGAGCTTCCGGATGAATTCATCCGGAAATTGAGGCAAACGATCAAAACCATCAATCCCGAAGCAGTTCTCATAGGGGAAGTATGGGAAGATGCCTCTAATAAGGGGAGCTATGGTAAACTTCGAGAGTATTTTTGGGGTTATGAGCTGGATGCTACGATGAATTACCCTTTCCGAGATAGTTTCCTTAGCTTCATGCTAAGTAAAACTACTTCAAACTTGGTTTATCAGCAAGTGATGAGCTTGTATGAAAATTATCCCCGAGAGAATTTTTATGGGGCTATGAACCTGATCGGGAGTCACGATCGGGAGAGGATCTTAACTCTATTAGGGGAGGCGCCCGATGAAAAGGCTTTGATAGAAAATGAGAAGCAGAGCTATAGGCTTTCTCCAGAGGCGCGAGAACTTGCCGTGCAAAGACTTAAGCTAGTTAGTCTGATCCAAATGACCTTTCCTGGTGTACCTTGTGTGTATTATGGGGATGAAGTGGGGCTGGAAGGCTATAGTGACCCTTATAACCGTGCAACATACCCTTGGAATAGGGAAGACCAAGAAATCTTGCTGTGGTATAAAACGATGATTCGCCTGCGTCTCGAGTATGAGGTATTACAGTCGGGTGATTTCCAGTCATTTTACTCTGAGCCGGATATTTATGGTTTTAAACGGTCTGATGGAGATGAGGAAATCACAGTCCTGATTAATCGCCATGCCTCGCAAGCTAAGGAAATCACCTTGCCATCGACTTTGCATACTAATCTGATAAAGGGTGCCCTCGTTCTAGATTTACTGAGTGGGCAGATTATCACTGGACAGACGGCACAAACCCTTATCCTAGGCCCTTTGTCAGCCCAAGCCTTGTATTGTAAACAAAGCCTGCCGCCATTTCCGCGTCAAAACTTGGGGCGTTCTTGCGGAGTGTTAATGCACGTTAGCTCCTTGCCTTCGGACTTTGGGTCGGGAGATATGGGCATAGAGGCTTATCGTTTTGTCGATTTTTTAGTTGAATCTGGTCAATCTTTGTGGCAAGTGCTGCCTTTAAATCCTGTCGGTTTAGGAGATTCTCCCTATCAAAGCGATTCTGCTTTCGCAGGAAACCCGAGGCTGATCAGTCTGGAAGGTTTGATGCGGGAGGGCCTTCTCGAAGCGGATTTTGCTGAGGAGTTGCAACTGGCAGAGTTGTCAGCTGAAATGTTTAAAGATGTTAGTCTGCGAAAAGCGTTTAAAGGCTTTAAGGCTCAACTCCAAGAACAAGGCCAACTCCCAGACCAAGCCCAAGACTCCGATCGGACTGGGCCAGAGTTTAGGTTTCTTGCTCGGCAGAACTATTTGAGATTTCAACAGGATCACCGGGAATGGCTGGATGATTATGCTCTATATCGAGCTTTAAAGTCTCATTTTGGGGACATAGCCTGGTATGATTGGGAACCAGAGCTTGCTTGGCGCAACACGGAGAGGGTGGCGGAGTATGTCCGACTGCTTGAGGAAGAGGTAGAATTTAATCGTTTTGTTCAATATGCTTTTTATTATCAATGGCAAGGGCTTCGGCACTATGCCAAAGCCAAGGGAATTAAATTAATTGGGGATATCCCTATTTTTGTCGCAGCCGATAGCTGCGACGTATGGGTAAACCATCGGTTTTTTAAACTGGACGAGGGCGGCAGACCTGCTAAAGTAGCGGGAGTTCCTCCCGATTATTTTTGTAAGACGGGTCAGTTATGGGGAAATCCAGTCTATGACTGGGATGTCTTAGGGTTAGAGAATTATACTTGGTGGAAGCAAAGAATCAAACTTGTTCTCGGGCTTTTTGATTTTATTCGTCTTGACCACTTCCGAGGATTTGAGGCTTATTGGGAGATCGAGGCCAGGGAAGAAACAGCGATGAACGGCCGATGGCTTAAAGGACCTGGGAAACGGTTTTTTGAAAGTCTAGCTGAGGAATTCGGGGAGTTACCTTTCATTGCAGAGGACTTAGGAACCATCACACCGGAAGTCAACGTTCTAAAGCGAATTTTTAGTTTTCCAGGTATGAAGGTTCTACAGTTTACAGCGTTAGAGGAGATGATCTTCGAAGAAGATTCTAATCTGATCTATTACTCGGGTACACATGATAATGATACCTTGGTGGGATGGTATAAATCGACCTGGACGGATGAAGAGAGAGCTGACTATGCTGGAGAAGATCAAAAGGATGATCCAAAAGAAGCCTGCCGCAAACTGATTGAGGATTTGTATAAGAGCCCAGCCTCTTGGGTTATTACTCCGATGCAAGATATTCTAGGTTTAGATACCGACGCTAGGCTGAATGTTCCAGGGACGATCGAAGGAAATTGGCAATGGAAGCTGAAACAGGATCTGTTGACAACTGAAGTGAAGGAGTGGCTTCGTTCTGTAGCTAGAGAAACGAAGAGACTGCCATAGGTAGGGCGTAGCGAAACTATAGTTTCGCTACGCCATTTTCTTTTAATATAAAGTTGCGATCTAAGGCAGTCCTTTATGTATTGAAGGTGCAAAAAGGACTCTAAGCTTGGACCATCTACAAATTTGTGGATGGCCTAGCTTTTTCGATCACACTTTTCTGTTCTTTTTTACTTAAAGTTGATTAATGTTTGAACCCCAGGAGAATTATTACCTTAAATGAAGGATATCTAAAGATTTCTGTCGAATTCAGTGAGCTGATATGAAGAAAAAAATCCTATCTAGAGACACGCAAAAAGATTAACCTGAAGGAATATGCCGGAGATTGCATATCGAATACAAACCTATTTTAGAGAAAGGAGGTAGCGAAGTGCGAGGAGTAAGTGTTCAGCGCCTTAAAGAAGGAGATGTTCTAGCAAAAGACATTTATGCTTCAAACGGTAAAGTATTACTCGGTAAAGGGGTAGTTCTGACATTACCGTATATTACTCGCTTGCGGGATTTAGGTACTAATGGTATATATATTGAGGATGATTTGACCAGTGATATTATCATTGAGGATGTTATATCGGATAAACACCGTTATGAGGCTATGGCCGCCATTGAAAAATCTTGCAAAACCATCCAAAATGGAAAGAATGAACTTGATTTACAAGACTTAATAAGCAATATCGTCCAGGATATTCTCTTTCAAAAGGATATAATGATTAGCCTCATGGATATGCGTAATATTGATAACCGAGTATACGCTCATTCCGTGAATGTCTGCGTATTATCTAGCGTTCTGGGCAAGGGGCTAGGCTTACCCGTAGATAAGCTTAATGATCTTGCACTAGGTGCGCTGCTCCATGATGTGGGAATTGTCAATTTACCAAAAGAGATTATTAATAAAAGAAGTCTATTAACGGAGGAAGAATTAGAGTTATACCATACTCACACGACCCAGGGCTATGATCTCATCCGTAAAAAGAGAGAAACCAGTATAATCATTGCTCATATGGCTTATCAACATCATGAATGGTTAAATGGTAAAGGTTATCCGCGCCAATTAAAAGGTGCAGCTATCCATCCGTTAGCTGAGATTGTGGCAGTAGCTGACTTCTATGATTGTCTGATCCATGGTTCGCCTGGCATTCATCGAGTTTTACCACATGTAGCCTGCGAAATACTGATGGCAAATGCCGGGGTACGTTTCCGTCAGGAGTTGATCCACATCTTTTTACAGTATGTTGCTGCCTATCCTACCGGATACACCGTAAAGCTTAATAATGGAGAAACCGGAGTCATTGTCGGACAAAATAAAGGTTTACCTACGCGTCCAATCGTACGTGTTTTTGACGGCAAGATAAATCTTAAGCAAATACGGGTTATCGAGTATAATCTCGTGCATGAGCGGACTCTTTTTGTCGAGTATATTATTGAATAGCTCATTTTTGCAAGGCGTTAAACAGTTTCTAGAACTTCAAATACTAAAGTAGTAAGGTTGAAGACACCCACTTCTTGTAAGTGGGTGTTCCTAGTTTCCGCACTAGCATTAGCATTAGTCAATCCTTCGGAGTTTGCCCGGGCATTGGTTAGCTTAAAAAAATTAGTAATAACTAAGGAGGATTACGCTTAAATTGATTTGCTGAAAATAAAACGAACATAATGATAATCATTAATTATGGTCAATCAATTTTTAAGAGGAACTTTTAGCCAATTTTATAAAGGTAAGAATAATAACCCTGCAAAATGAACGAAAATGAGGTCTTAAGAAAGGCCAAGTTAAGATTCCACCAGAGATAATTCCCAATAAAATCCTCTAGATTTAGATATCTCAAGCATGTTTCATAATATATCTTAATTAAGAACATACTGATATTCTATAGACATAATCGTGTCCATAATGATAATCTTTAATTGTGATCAAAATCACACATGAAAGCAGAAGGAGGTTGATAGGACGCGAACTGAAGTTAGCACAATGTCAATCGATTTTTTTCTTGAATAAAATTATAAAGCTGTCTTTAAAGACCGCTAAGAAATTTGATCGTAGTCTTAAAACCGAGCTTAGATGTGACCTTACAATAAAAGAAAGGTGGGTTACGATATGTCCCGCTTAACTTTCAATAACAATCAATTTATTGGGGACAATATGAAGAGGGAATTAGGAGATAGAAACTATCCAATCTGGCTGTTAATAAACCCAAAATACCCTGCAGTTCGCTATGATATTTGGAGACCTGTGTTAGATGAGATCCAGGACAGAGTATTTAGGGATTTTCAAACCAGGATAGATACTACAAATATTTATATTAGGAGCGCCGTAGTCGATGGCGGAATAGTTCCGAATACCTTAAATTGGTGGGGTAAGGAAGTTGCCAAAGAAATTGAATATTACAGGGCAATTGTTCAAGAACACAAGCCAAAAATGCTGATCTCTTTTGGTGCTTTTCCTTTTGAATTTGCAAGGCGCGTCTTCGAAATTAAACCGGAAAAAGGACCTAAGGCTTGGAGCACTTCTATTTTGAAAAATGAGTTCGAGAAATCTATTGATGACTTTGATATAAATCAAACAAACAGGATTCCCTTACTGCGTCGAGTCATTGCCAGTGATAAATTCATAGAAACCCGTAATATTTTATCTCCGACTGACAGTGAGACTTATTTTCAACACGTTGGGACTAACATTGCGGAAAAGATTATTGAAAACAGGGATCAGCTAGATATTTGGATTAAGTGAATCGAGTACTAACCGTCTGAGGATTACTAATGCTGAAAGCGCAGAGCCCTTAACGAATGAATGGTGGTAACTCACTTTCCGTTAAGCGAAGGAAGTGTTTTTATTGAATAAGATTCTTATCATTGATGATGAAGAGCATCTGTGTTGGGCTCTCGAGAAAGGCCTCCGTCAGGAAGGATATCAGGTGATAACTGCCACCGGGGGGAAAGAAGGCCTAGAACTAATCCAGAATGAAACACCTTCCTTGGTTATTCTTGATCTCAAAATGCCTGAAATGGATGGGTTAGACGTATTGGTTAAGGCTAAAGAGCTTATTCCGAAGCTTCCGGTCATTATGATAACTGCCCATGGGTCAATTGACACTGCCATCGAAGCCATGAAACTGGGGGCAATTGACTATATTACCAAACCATTTGATCTTGATGAGCTCAAGATAGTCGTAAAACAGGCCTTAAAGGTTAGTCGTTTACGGGAAGAAGTTGTTTTTCTACGCTCAGAACTAAACAAAAAACACGGCCGAATTTTAGGCAACAGTTCGGCGATTCAAGAAGTTAATACACTAGTCGAAAGGGTAGCTGACAGTAATGCCACGGTATTAATTACCGGGGAAAGCGGGACAGGCAAAGAGGTTGCGGCGCTGTCGATTCACAACCTAAGCTATCGACGTGAAAAATCCTATGTGCCTATTAACTGTGCTGCACTACCGGAGTCATTACTGGAAAGCGAGTTGTTTGGCCATGAGAAGGGTGCCTTCACAGGTGCTGTGGTTCGAAAAACGGGTCGTTTTGAATTGGCTGATAAAGGAACACTTTTCCTTGACGAGGTCACTGAAATGCCACTGTCTATGCAAGTAAAGCTGCTGCGAGTTCTTCAGGAAAGGCAGTTTGAAAGGGTAGGAGGTACAGAAAGTATCAAAATTGATGTAAGGATTATTGCAGCTACTAATCGAGATCCGATGGATTGTATTAAAAAAGGGACTTTTCGTGAGGATCTCTACTACCGATTAAATGTTTTGCCGATTCACATTCCCCCCTTAAGATTAAGAACTGAAGATATCCCCTTATTGGTGATGCACTTTCTGCAAAAATTTAACCCCTCTCAGGAACAAATGATCTCTCCTGCAGCCTTGGGGTTACTGATGAATTACGAGTGGCCTGGGAATATCCGAGAGTTACAGAACGTGATTGAAAGGTCTGTTATTCTCTCTCAGGGAAATGATATCAAAGTACAGCATTTACCAAAGGAAATACAAAAACTTGAAAACAGTAAAAATGCGGCCGATCGTGGGTTGATTCTTAATTTCCCAGACAAGGGGATCTCCTTTGATGCGGTCGAAAGAGAGCTGATTCTTAAGGCTCTTGAGAAAAGTACTGGGAATCAAACTAAAGCGGCTCAATTGCTAGGCCTTACTCGATCGGCGCTTCTGTATAGGGCACAAAAGTACCAAATCAAGTTGTAGGAAAAACCACGAAATTGGTTACGATTGGCTAATTATTTCAAAGGGAGGTATATCATGAAGGTCACCTCTAAGTGCAGCCAATTAAAAAGATTAAAAGAAACAAGTTAGCATAGAAGTTATCATTCCCTGCAAAGGGTATCATATAAGAAGCAATCAAGAGACAGATAGCATTGGTGGGGCCAGTTGCTAACTGGTTGGAACTACCAAATGATGAAGCGAGAATGGTTAGCACAATACCTGAATATAAGCCGTAAGCGGGGTGAACACCTGCAATCATAGCATAAGCCATGGTTTGTGGTAACGCGACGACTGCAACCGTTAGGGCAGCAATTAGATCAAAGCGAAGGTTATTTCTGTCATAATTGATTAAGGTATCTAAAATCGGGATAAATTTAATGATGCTCATCATTATACCCCCAAACAAATTTTGTTTAACCTATTAGCTAAACTCGATCAAGTTTTAAAGTTTGAGAGGATTTAGTTCGTGAAATATGGTACTTTTAACCGCCTGCAATCCAATGGGGATATTCCACTAATTTGAATCTTTGCCTTGTATAAGGGGAAGATTCCCCCTTGTTTGTTTTCAAACAGCTAGAAGTCGATTGTCTGATTTCAAGCACGAGGGAAAATGGATTGTCAAACGAAGACAGAGAAGAAGGCGTACTTATCAAAGAATTGACGGGAAGCGTCCAATGAACAAGAACAATAAAAGGACCGAGGGCGCCTCGGTCGCTCATAGGCGCCCAGACTTTTTGAACCAGTTGCTTTGGGGTGAAATGATGACATTACGTCAATTTAGCGCTTTGTCTAAGGTTTCTTCATCACAATGCCAGAGCCAATAACCGAAGAAAACCAAGAACCCCCAAATGAATTTCCAAGCACCCATATTTATCGTCCTTTCTCCATTGCAATCTCTTCTAATTGTCGCTTATCAAATCCATATTTTAAGACCATCCTTGTTTTCAATTATCTTTTCGGCAATCTTGATTGCAATATCATGATAGTAATTTTCGATGTCTTCCCAATCTTTAAGGCTCTTAGTTTTCTTCGTTACTCGACAAACTAAAGGAATCCAATTTGTTTGGTTTATATCAAAGTTCGCAATAGATCGTTCAAATTCATCTGCTATGTTACTAGTACTCCAATACTTAGGCCCATTCTCAGGCCTTTGAACGAAGACGCGCCTAACAAACTCATTTGTAATGGTACCGAAAGTAATTAGAAGTTTGGGTTGATGTTCGAGGACACTTTCCCTTAAGAATGCAATTTCTTGAGCTACCTGTGCTTCACTTGAAGCATCAGGAACTCTTCCAATATCGCTAATCGTATTCATTATGAAAATATTTTTACTATTAATTCTGGCATGGAGTTTACGATATACCTGGTCCTGAATCTCATACATTATGAGAGACCAAATATCGTAAATATCAGCAGGATATTTGGGATTAACTAGTAGCCAAATCGGACAAGATCTATCTCCGGATTCTTTATTCATTCTATCAACAAACGTTAAATCATTATTAAGTACTAAGCTGGACAAACAAATCCCACCTTTCGATGCTAAATCCACTTTAAACGTGTAAAGAACGAATGCTTAGTTCCATCAGAATACTATGCGATTGATTTATTGATTTGATATAGACGGAATAATGTTATAATGTTAGTGTTGGTTTACCTTCTACCGTAGAATTGCACTGACTGTTACTGGATCTTGGATTTTTTCCTTGTTTCGAGAGTGGAATTTTCTCATCACTTCCACAATAAGCTTGCTCGTTTCCATCTCATTGTGGATATTGCATGAATCAAACACTTCTTGAACCCATTCGATGAATTGAGTAGTCTTCATAAGAATTACCCCCTCCTTAAATTAAGTTATCTCTCCTATTGTTTAATATGAGACCCATGAAGATGTTGGTTCTTACATTTATGAGATATTGAAGCAATACTTACCTTTATTTTCTGAGTATCACTTATGTAGTTATTTATGCAATTATCATGCCAGCCATTTTACCACTTTTTCTGTTATGCTTTGTATGTTTTCAGACATCTCAATCTGCGGGAAACTAAATTCCTTGAGCCCAGATTTACCATAAGCAACTTTTAAGTCTACAACTTGTGTTCTTTATAACAGGCATTAGGCTTTGTTTGATTTTGAACAACTGGAAATGAATTGCCTGAATTCATGCAGAGGAGGCGTTGGCCTGTTAAGAATTCTGAAAAATAAATCCTTCGCTTCTCAAATAATGATCACTGTTTCTGCCATCTTATTAATCCCCATTCTAGTGATGATGTATGACATCTTTTTTTCTGGTGCCAAAGATGAAATGCTTTTAAAAACAAAGGAAGAGCGCTTGGGTACCATGGTTAACGCCACAGTTCAAGGATTAACAGAAGTTCTGGACCGTGCAAATGTAGAATCCAACACCTCCCTCGCTCTTATGGATACAAGCATAATTGCAAATGCCTTTGATATAATTGCTAAACCATTGGCAGATGCAAACCCTGGAGTACGCCTGGGTCTTTACATTCCTGAAACAAAAGACCTTTTTGTAAATGGTTTTCTCCACCAATACAGGCCTCAAACACCCGAAGAAATCAAAGCGAGAGAGTATCGAATTTTAGACGAAGCTTCCTCAGGTCTAGTCGCTGTTAATGCTACAAAAAAACCACTTTCTCGTATCACCGGGTCACTTGGAAACCAAACCTTTGAATATTTAATGCCGGTAATGCAGCAGGGAAAACTAATTGCTATAGCTTGGGCAGACGAGCAGGTTCATCCGGTCTTTGCCCAGAGTAGGCAATTTAGCCTAATCACTCGATACCTGACGCTTTTTGGACTGATCTTTGGTCTAGGAGCCGCTCTTTATGTCATTCATAACTTGGCCACTGAAGTACAGATGATTAAAAATGGAATCCTGCGTATGCAGGAAGATAGTAACAAGCGGCTACCTGCCATGCCGGGGGAAATCGGAGAAGTCGTCCAAGCCATTAACAATATGGCTGATAACCTAAAGAAAAAGAAACGACTGGAAGAAGAATTAACGCGATCCGAAAGACTCGTAGCGCTTGGTCGCCTCGTTACAGGAGTTGCCCATGAATTAAGAAATCCCTTGGGGATTGTTAAAGCGACTGTCCAGGTTATGGAGGGAGAATTTAAAAATCAAGAGGGGTTGAAGGAATATACTCGGGTTATTTGTGAGCAAATAGATCGAGGCAATAACGTTATTAAAGAGTTGTTGGATTTTGGTCGTCCTAGTAAACCTATCGTTAGTCCCACCGAGATGAATAGTTTATTAGAATCTGTTCTTACCTTTACCTATCCAATGTTACGGCAAAATAAAATTGGGCTGGAGAAAAGGTTTGAATCAAATCTCTCTCTGGTAAACATTGACATGGATCGAATGAAACAGGTCTTTGTTAATTTAATTTTAAATGCTATTCAAGCAATGCATGGTGGCGGTAAACTTATCATCAAATCAATGGCCAAAGAAGAGACCATTGAAGTATATTTTATCGATTCGGGATCCGGCATTGAGGCCAATGATCTTCCTCGGATTTTTGATCCATTTTACACGACAAGAGACGATGGGACTGGTTTAGGTCTGTCCATCAGTTATCAAATTATTCACATGCACATGGGTAAAATTTGGGTTTCTGAAACTTCCCCTAAAGGGACTACAATGGCGGTAAGTATACCTAAATCGAACCTGCATCCATTAAAAGAGAGTTTATTACTTTATTAATCTCAGAGTGAAAAAAATTGCTACGAAGAAAAACTACTTTTTCTTCGTAGCAATTTTTTTGATAATAGTTCTAATTAATTATGAAAGAATTGAAAGGTGATAGTTATAGTCTTTAAATGCCGTGGAGAAGATTCTGAGAAGCAAACACTTAACTGGTAGCACCTTTTTCGTACAGAGAAAGAGCAAAGGATCTAAAATAATGATAATTTCAACTGATATCAGAGAAAAAGTTCTTATAGTGTTTGTTTTGGCAATAGCGTAAATCGATTAAGAGCATATTGAATTGCTATAGACGCAATGCTATCACAATGATAACCTTTACTTGTGAGTATAGTCACATAACAGAAGTGAAAGGAGGTTGCTCTGACTTAATGACTTCCGAGGAAGTTTCTAAGCTTTGTGGCTGTATGGGCCTTTAGTGATTTGAGGGATTACATGGACAAACAAAGTTGGAAAGTGTTCTAGTCACAAAAGATTCTAATAAAAAAAGCAGCCTCGAAAGGCCGCTAAGAAATTTAATCGTAATGATATTATATCACAAATGAAGGAAAAGTGTGTCAAGTGCTAGGTGATTTTTCTTGTAAGGTGGTCGTTAGTGCCCCTTAGAACCGCATAAATAGGCACCTTAAAAAAAGAGAGAGAGGTGTAGAAATATGAGTGGCAACAATACAAAACGAGTTTTCTTTATTTTGCTTGGTATAGCATTGTTTTTCGTATTCTTTTATGCTCCACAATTTGGACCGGCGGTAGATCCCAGCGGTAAAGCCTTTGAGTTAAGTCAACAAGGTAAAGCAGCAATTGGTTTATTCTTTCTAGCCAGTATTTGGTGGGTCTTTGAAGTAACTCCCATCGGGGTTACTAGCCTAATGATTGGTGTTGTTCAAGCCTTATTCCTAATTCGTCCAGCTAAGGAAGCGTTTAGGGATTTTATGGATCCCACGGTTGTATTTATTTTAGGATCTCTACTCATTGGTTTAGCTTTCACTAAAGCCGGAATAACTAAGCGAATCGCTTATAAAATGTTAGATGTGGTGGGTGAAGATACCCGAAAGATTTTATTAGGAGTCTTTATTATTACGGCATTATTAACCCATATTATGGCTCACACTGCCGTAGCGGCTACTATGTTTCCGATTTTAGTGACAATTTTGGCCTTGTATAATGGAGAAAACTCCGATGGCAAACCCACCAAATTTGGTAAGGCTTTGTTCATAGGAATGGCCTACACTGCAGGAGCAGGAAGTATCTGTACCCTCTTAGGTGGGGCACGTAACCCCGCAGCGGTTGGTTTCTATACTCAGTTTACTGGTAAAGAGGTTTCTTTTGTTGACTATTCCATTCACATGGCCCCCTTTGGATGGGCAGCAGTATTTCTTATTTGGGCACTGTTATTGGTCATTTACAAGCCTGAAAAAACTCATATCCCTGGCTTACGTGCTAAGGCGAGATCCGAGTATGCAAAACTTGGACCAGTTAGCAAACAAGAAAAATTTGTTGGGACCGTGGTGTTCTTTGCTTTGGTAATGCTTGTATTACAAGCCATTATCCCAGCTTTAAAGACCATGGACCGTTCAGTTCCTTTGCTGCTAGCAGGAATATTATTCTTCCTCGCCAATGTATTGACGGTTGAGGATCTGGAGAAAAAAATTCCTTGGAACATTATTTTATTATTTTCCGGTGCCATGAGTATTGGCTTCTGCCTATGGCAGACAGGTGCCGCTCAATGGATTGCGATCAAGTGGTTAGGAATGATATCTGGTGCACCCTGGATAGTGTTCTTATTAGCTGTTTGCTTCTTGGTATTGATCATGACGAATTTTATTATGAATGTAGCAGCTATTGCAATTACCTTACCTGTAGCTCTTGTTATGGCTCAGTATTTAGGCGTTAATCCAGAGCTTGTTCTCTATGGTGCCGTAGCAATGGCGGGTATGCCTTTCTTACTGCTGATTGGTGCAGCTCCTAACGCCATGGCCTATGAATCTAAGCAGTTTACGACAGGCGAATTTTTCGTGAGTGGTATTCCTGCAAGCGCACTAATCATGGGCATCTTGGTAATCATGACATTTACCTACTGGCCACTGGTAGGTTTGTCTCCGCTTCTGAAATAGATAAGTATGTATTAAGAGCGACTTAGATAATAGTTAGAATCGAGGGAACGTGTCTCTCAAGAAATAAAAAAAGGCAGCCTCGAAAGGCCGCTAAGAAATTTAATCGTATTTAAATTATATCACAAAATTCTGACTATGAGAAGCCGGCTATCACAACAAATGTTAACAGATTCACGTCAAATGATTTGTTAATTGGGTCGAAGTAACCTAAAACTATGAAGGGTGGGGATTCGTTGGCCGGCTTTTCACGCGATAAATATATCCCTTTAGTAGACAGGGATTCAGGAGATAAAAGCTATCCAATTTGGCTATTAATTAATCCAAAATACCTTGATGTTGTCAATTATATTTGGAAACATGTCTTAGATGAGATACAAGACAAAGTTTATAGGGAAATACATTCCAGAATTGATACAACTAATATTTACATTAGGAGTGTTGTCAGTGATTGTGGAATAGTCCCTAGTTCATTAAATTGGTGGGGAGACGAAGTAGTTACAGAAATTGAGTTGTTAAGGAATTTTATTCTTGAATACAATCCAAAGATGCTGATTTCTATTGGTGGGTTTCCCTTTGAATTCATGAGACGTGTCTTCGAGATCAAGCCAGAAAAAGGACCTAAGTATTGGAGTTCTTCAATTATAAGGAATGAATTTGAAATATCAATTAAGAATTTCGATGTGAACCAAACAAATATGATTCCCTTACTTCGACGAGTGATTGGGAGTGATATGGTCTTAGAAACAGAAAATTATTTGAGTCGCAATGACAGCGAACAGTACTTTCATGATGTAGGAACAAAGCTCGCTGAAAAGATAATTGAAAATAAGGATAGTTTTAAAATATGGGTGAAGGAGAAAAATGATCAAAACAATACTTTTTAAGATTGTGGGGATGGACAATGGAAGTTAAATGTGTGGCTAGTATTGATTTCACTTCTCTCCATGAGTTAAAGGCGTTCATTAGAATAGTGAAAGAAGCCGGTGGAAGCGTTTCACTCAGCGGGGAAATACCAGACGATAGCTCAATATTAGACAATCCAATTCTTATTCCTAATATCGAATCAGACAGTATATCTAGTTCGGAGGTTAAAGATCACGTTACAGAGAAATCGGCTACGTGTACACTACTAGAATCGGTTTCTAATTTCCCAGGGTTGGCTACACGTGCCAAGTAAAAGCGTTTATAGCCGTAGCTATTTGTTTTCGCCTTAGAAATACCGTCCTAGAAAGGATCCTGCTTGCTTTAAGTGGTAAGGATCTCCACCGCAATCCAAGAATCGTTCATAGTGATAAACCCAATCATCAATTTCTGGAACGACTTCTTTCCAGGATCTAATGCCCAAAATCTTGTAATACCAATACATCATTTGAGAGTTAACAAGCTTTGATGAGTTGCAGTACTTCTTTTCAAATTCTAAAAGAAATTCTAAGGATTCATTAGCATTTTCCAACTATTTCACCTTCCCTCTATGCGACGGTTGTCTAGCTCTTTCTTATAACTAGAATTACCATTATATAAATTAATTATAAGCATTTTGTTTTCCTATATACGAGATAAAAATACAATGATAATCTTTAATTAGGATTATTTCAGACAAATAAGAAGTAAGGAGGCTAGATTTTCAAATTAAGGTCCATGAAGAATTAGGGCTTGATATTATTAATAGAAAGCAGACTGAAAAGGTCGCTAAGAAATTTAATCGGTTTTCGTTATGACGCAGAAAAAATTCTTACACTTAACATTTCGCTCCAAGTGAAAGGAGGGTTAATAATGAGAGAAGAATCCCTTAATTATGGGGTCGGGAACACTAGAGGCACGTTTTTAAATGTTGTACCAGTGAATCGACCGGAGGGTGAGCGTAATTTCAAGTTTGAATTATATAATAATAGGGTTCGGGCCAAACGGCCTATAGCAACTCTTACGACAAATGTGGGGACAGTTTTCCTAGAAGGTATGGTCAAACGATCGTTTAAAGCAACTATGGAGATTAGACCGGATGTGCCATTTAGCCAAGAAGAGTTACACGATCTACCAGCTGACGTTGCCACACTGATGATTCGGGAGTTAGGCGGTAACCCCTCAGAAGAACAGTTTATTATTCAAATAACTTGCTCGATCAGGGACGCTTCAGGCGAAAAGAAAAATCATATTGTTTCAGAAACTTGGATGAGCGGTAATATAGATTTTAAGCATTACAATATTTTTTCCAACAGTTCTTTAATCGCATCTTTTGGGTAAGGGCTTAGGCCTCAGAATAGTAGCTAAAGCGCGAAAAACCTTACAGCAGTTAAGTGTTGTACTATTTGAGAAAGGGTATTTGAGATGAATGAAGCAAAGTTTAATGTACTTCTTTACTCGAATGAGTCACAGCATGACTTTTGGGGAGTTGTATACTCCGCTATTTTATTAACGAATATGCCTAACATGCATTTAGACATTGTGCAGCTAAAAGAAAGCAATGACGGCTCAATGGGTGCTAAAAATAGTCTCATTAATTCTTGGCCGATCAGCCCACCCCTGAATTGGATGATAGATATTATGGGGGGGGGCTGATTCGGGCGCTATAAGTAGGTATAATGAAATTCTAAGCAAAACCAATGAAGTTTTTTTATATAGAGCGGAAGACGTTAGTCATCAAGTGATATATTGCAATCCGAGTATTCCCGAGGCGGTAGACGCACTTCTCGAGTATACAAGAAAAAAGTCAATTGCCCTAATAGTTATGAGCACTCGGAGACTTACAACTCTAAAAGACTTAATTTTTGGCAGTTTAGAGCATACCTTACAAAATAGGTCACCAATTCCGGTATTGTCGGTTAAGAATCTACCTCTCGATTTTCCTAATAGTATGAGATCAAAAACGAACCTGAAGGTTATCCGAAAATGACTTGCAAGAGAGAATTTGCTCAACGACTTGGTTACCAAGAAGCCTAAAATTGCCTTAATTTTATAGTATTGAGATTTATTGGAAGTGTTGCATTTGCTACACTTCTTTTTATATCCACTTGACGCCAGCGGCACCCGACCATCACCATTCATGGCCATCGTTTGATGCAGAAGACTTTGTCAGGTAATTATTTTTTTGAATTGGACAAGAAAGTCATTAGATATTTCAATTATCAGGGATTTGTTCTTTATATTCATTAATATGGGGTTTGAGAGATTTTTCCCATTACAAGAGTAACTATCTAGGTAGGAGTAACTGGGCTTGCTTCTATTACAAATAACGCACGATTTTGGCGTCATGACACAAATTAGGGGATTATTCCATAGATATCATTGATTGTGGGGATATGTATTAACTATAGACACCTCTGGAATGCAGTGCTAAGGTTAACTTGTGAAAGGAATTTCTAAAGAAGGAGAGGTGAGCTATTACTTTTGTTTCATATAGGTCCAGATAATGAAGAAAAGGAACCTGTCTATCTTGAAGTGTTTTAAGCAAAAAGTTAAAACTAAATATTGTTCTAAAAATCACAAATCACAAATCACAAATTACAAAAAAGTGGAACGCGTTGGATCAGTTTAGCAATGAAGTTCAAGAGGCGTTCTCAAAAAAAAGCAGTCTGTAAAAGACCGCTAAAAGAATTTGACATTAGTTATTATATCATAAATCTCCGAAAAAGTGAGGTTTTGTAATAACTAAAAGCTCCAATTGAACTAAAGATCAATGGAGGAGGGAAGATGACTATGAAAATTTTATACAACTCTTTAATGGGCGCCGCTAGGGCTCATGCTCAATGGGAGATTGAAACTTCCTTTAATATTATCAAAAACAGGAAGAAATTATTGATACTGTTCATAATGGCCCTGCCCTTGCTTATTCCAGCAATGGCTCATGCTGCAGCTACTCTACCGGCCTTTATCGGTGGTAAAGCTGCCTTCGGACCATCCTATTTTTCACCGGAAACTTTTTACGGCTCCATAGCCGTGGGTGTCATTGCAGGTCTTATTACAGGCTGCATAGGAGCTGGCGGGGGCTTTGTTATCACGCCTGCGCTGATGAGCCTAGGAGTAAAAGGAATATTGGCAGTAGGAACTGACATGTTTCACATCTTTGCTAAGGCAATTATGGGCACCACCTTGCACAAAAAAATGGGTAACGTTCATGCGGGTCTGGCCATTGCCTTTTTGGTTGGTTCTGGACTGGGAGTCACAGGCGGCGGTAAGTTAAATCGCGAATTATACAATTTCAACCCTGTAATGAGCGATTTCGTAATAAGTGCTATATACGTGGTTCTGTTGGGATTCCTGGGATTCTTCGCTATGAGCAAATATTTTGAAAATAGGAAAAATGCGCCTAAGGACGGTGGCGACGCTCACGGAGGCCCAGAGACAATGACATTACTAGGAGTTAAGCTACAATCCATAAACCTTGCTCCTATGATTAAATTTGATGAGCACATGGTCCCCGGCGGAAGAAAGATATCCGGCATCTTTGTAGCAATATGCGGAGCATTGACGGGCTTCTTAGCTTCAATACTAGGTGTTGGCGGCGGTTTCGTTACCTTTCCAATGTTTGTTTATGGTCTCGGGATCTCCACCGCAACCACTGTGGGCACAGATATATTTCAAATTATCTTTACAGCAGGCTACGGTTCCATTGCACAGTACGCTATCTACGGTTATGTATTCTACACCCTAGCCATGGGTATGCTACTGGGTTCGTTATTCGGCATCCAAATAGGCGCTATCACCACCAAGGTGGTCCCCGGTACGCAGATCCAGGCCTTCTATGCCTTGGCCATAATGGCGGGCTTTGTCAACAGACTATTTGCTTTGCCCGAAAAATTGGCAAAAATGGGCTATATCACTATGACTGACTCTACTGGCGCGTTAATCAACTCGATAGGAGTCTGGTTATTCTTCGGCCTAATTTCCATCTTTGCCGTCTGGATTATAGGCACATTTATTGTTAATATACCGAAGCTTCGGGCAGAGTCTGCTGCGGATGATGTTAAGGTTACCAAAGGAGGTGTTACCCAATGAGTGTAGTTCGAAACAAAAAGACTTTTGGCATCGGAGTTGCATTGCTCGTGAGTTTTGTACTAGTCTACGTTGGCATGATGTCTCCCAACTTCGGTAACGGCAGAAATGGTCTGGAATACGCAGACGATATGTTTAACTCTTTGTCAAAAGGCTCGGCCTATTTCATGAAAGACGCTCAAAAAGTTGCTGAAAGTCAAAAGGGAAAAAACATCAACCTCACCGTTAAAGCTTCATCACCCGCAGATGCCGAAAAATGGGGCGAATTATACACTACAGCTGGCGCCACTGTGACTGTTAAAGAATCCTCAGTGACCATCGATGGAGATTTCGGAAAAATCCTAGGCGCCGTCGTAGCTGATAGCGACTTAATGTATCACAATGATAGTAAAACAGTGGAAGCAAAATATGGTTACGATGGCCGTGAAGCAACCTACAACTGGAACAGCTCATTAAAGAAAATTGATGCCGCACTGAAAGCTAAATCGCAGTTTCTAGAAGGATCTGCCTTGCTCAAAGTCCAGCAAAAGGCCCTTGAGCCGGGCTACAATTACTATGGAGTAGAAATAAAGAAGGTAAGTGAGAATAAAGGAAGTCTCATTTTCCTGCTCAGCTTCTACCTTGCATACACGTTATGGTACGGTTTTGGACTCTTCTACCTCTTTGATGGTCTTGGTATTGTCGTTGGAAAATCGAAAAAGAAGGTAGCCTGAAATTGAGAATTGAGACCAAATATCAGTGTTCTTTTGGGGACATTAGTCTCTACTGGAGACTAATGTCTTCTCGCCGGTAAGTGTTGCTTTTGGGATAGCTGCTTCGGCAAAAGTAATCCTCAGCACGATCGTATTGATTAAGAGCGGTGCGCTTCGATGAAAGGAGTATTTGCATGAATGATGCTAAGTTTAACGTACTCCTCTATTTTAATGATTCACAGCAGGCCTTTTATGCGGCTGTTCATACTGCTATACTACTGAAGAATATGCCCAATATGCATTTGACTGTCGTACAGGTGCAAGAAGGCTGTGAAGACTCTAAAATTACAGAATATAGTTGGATCGATACAAAAGACCTAGTAAATTGGGCTTTGGCAAAAAGTAACGGAAAGGGAAATAAATATCGTTGGCCGATAAGCTCAACCTCGAATTGCCTGAAGCATGTTTTTGACAGATCTAATGTCTCCGTTAAAAACAAATATCATGAGATTCTCTCCGATACTAACGGGGTATTTTTAGAGAGAGCAGAGAACGTCAATCATGTTATGATATATTGTAATCCAGGTATTTCTGAGACTTTGGCGGCACTTTATGACTATGCCTCAAAAAACTCTTTTAATTTGATCATTATGGGTACACAGGGACTTACTACATTGAAAGTTTTGCTTTTTGGTTTGTTAATCAATAACTCTCCTATACCCTTGATGTTAATTAAAAAGCTTCCCCAAGTTTTTAATAAGTAATTAGATAAGGTTTTTAAGAAATACCTGTTAAACCGATTTTCATGTTCCATATTTTTCAGCCTTAATCTGTTGATGAGGGGACTGTGAGATGATTAAGAAAGAGTCCGGGGAAAGAAGTAATCCAATTTGGGTATTATTTAATCCAAAACACCCAATAAGCCACGACAATTGGACACCTGTATTAGATGAAATTCAGGATAAAGTATATAGAAAAATAAATACTAGAATTGAAACTTCGAAGATTTATTTAAGAAATGCGGTTAGCGATAGCAGGATTATTCCTAATACTTTAAATTGGTGGGGACCCGAAGTAGCTAGAGAAATCGAGTTGTTCAGGGAAATTGCCTTTGAGTATAAACCAAGAATTCTAGTTTCTTTAGGTGCTTTTTCTTTTGAGTTTTTGAGACGTGTCTATGAGATAACACCTGAAAAAGGGCCTAAGGCTTGGAGTACTTCAAACTTAGGAGATGAATTCGAAAGATCAATGGAGGGCTTTAATATTTATAAAACGAATCTTATTCCCTTACTCCATCGAGTTGGAGCGAATTCAAGTTTTATTGACACGGATAATCATTTTTGCAGAAAAGACGGCAAAAATTACTATCGTTATGTTGGTAGTAAATTAGCTGAAAAGATTATTGAGAATAAGGATCATCTCAATATTTGGATTCAATAAGGCCGGTTTTACTATTTAATCGGTCTTCAAGGGTTACTTGAGGACCGATTGAATTAAAACCAAAGCAAGCAATAAACCAGATAATCAATTTAAGGGGTCCTATGTGTTATAAATCCTTCGTGGTAGACTAAGATTATCTACTATGAAAGGATTTTATTTATGAGACTAACACTTCTACTTTTGCTTATAATGTTCTATGCTCTTATTGTAAATGGATAAAAGATGTAGTCAGGGACCATGGAATTGTTCATAGTCAATGATATAATTGTACTACGACTGTGTTGGGTGATTTCATGTTGACTTGCAAGGAGGTAAGTATGTTAATCATTGATCGATTTGAAGGAGATTGGGCGATTATCGAAACAGAAAATCGTGACACGTTTAATTTGCCACGCATCGTTTTACCACCAGGGATTAAAGAAGGGGATGTTATAAGCATACATGTGGGTATTGACGTAGTAGCGACAAAGGAACGCACAGAAAAATCTAAACACAGGTTAGATAACCTCTTTGATGAGTAGGAATGGAGTTGCTTAATTGTTCTTTCGGAATAGGCGGGTTAGCTTACCGCTGATTATCTTGTCTTTCTTTCTTCTTGCTGGCTGTGGTACAACAGACAAGGCGATGCCACTTGGTACGGCACCCAATCAAACCCTATTACAAGTCCATTTCCTTGATGTTGGTCAAGCGGATAGCATTTTAGTGATTGCTCCAAACGGCCAGACAATTCTTGTGGATGGTGGAAATGCTGATGACGGTCCTGGGATCGTAAGTTATCTGAAATCCCAGGGAATCAAGGAACTTTCAGCCATCGTTGCAACTCACCCACATGAAGACCATATTGGTGGACTAGATACCATCATGCACAGCTTTCCGCCAAAACAGGTTTATATGACAAATGGTACTTCTAATACAAAAACGTATGAGGATTTTATTTCGGCAGTCAATGCCAGCGGTGCTAAAAAAATTAGAGCTAAAGCCAGAGTTAGGCTAGATGTGACAGGCCTATCAGGGGAATTCCTAGCACCTAATAGTGACCAATATGACGATCTCAATAACTACAGTGCGATCTTAAAGATTACCTTTGGGAAAGTTTCCTTCCTATTAACAGGAGATGCTGAAGATATATCGGAGGCAGAAATGTTAAGTCTTGGGCAGAATTTACAGGCTACCGTGTTAAAGGTTGGACACCACGGTAGTACAAGTTCAACAACAAGTACATTTCTAAAAGCTGTTGATCCAAAGTACGCAGTGCTATCCGTTGGAGAAAACAATAGTTATGGGCATCCTGCTCAAGTGACGTTGAATAAACTGGCTAATGCGGGGGTGCAAATGTATAGCACAGATCAAGCGGGTACTATTGTTGCCACTTCGGACGGAGATACCGTAAAGTTAGCTGCTTCCAGCCCGTCGTCAAGCCCCAAAGCCGTACAGCCAGTTCCTGCTATAGCAACTGGTTCGTTAATAATTTCAGCGATTGATTTAAGGGGTGAAGTTGTTACCTTAATAAATAGTAATGAGAGCACGGTTAACCTTACTGGTTGGAAGTTAGTTAGCGAAGAAGGCAATCAAACATTTATTTTCCCATCGGGCACAAAATTACCCGGAGGTGAGACGCTTAAAGTTGTAAGCGGGAAAAATGCCCAAACCCAAGCTGGAACAAATGTCCTTGTTTGGACGGAATCAAATATCTGGAATAATGAGGGTGATCCAGGAATGCTTTACGATGCTCAGGGGCAGTTGGTATCCCGAAAATAGAGTAAAAACTAGCAATAAGGCAGGAAATTTCTGCTTTATTGCTAGTTTAAATTCAGAAGCTATTACTGCTGTTTATATTGGGGTTCTTGCTGTTCAATATATTGCGCTCGTCCCTTCAATTCGTTTAAAGCAGAATCAAAGGTTTGGGCAAGTTGTTCAAAGCTCTTTTTTGCCTGTTGATCTTGAGTTTCTAGGGCAAAGGTCTTCATGGTTGCAGCGGCGTTTTGAACCGTTGCTATCGCTTGTTGCATCTGTGTACCTACTGTCATCGGTAATCACCTCCTTTTTAGAGTATCCCGTTTTTAACCTTTAGGTCTGAAGATGAGTGCCCCCATGAAAGCAAAAATAATTGCCGCTGATATGCCTGCACTGGTAATCTGAAAGATACCAGTCAGGACTCCAATAGGACCGGTAGAATCAAATTCCTTAAGAGCACCCTTGACCAATGAATTTCCGAAACTACTAATCGGTACGGTCGCTCCTGCACCGGCAAATTTAATCAGTGGATCATAAAGCCCCAATCCTCCCAAGACTGCTCCAGTTACGACTAAAGTAACTGTTGTGTGAGCGGGAGTTAGTTTAAGTCCATCTAATAACAATTGTCCAATGACACAAATAGCTCCTCCAATCAAAAATGCCCAGAGAAATTTTTCCATTGTGACAGCTCCTTATAGTTCAATACTTACCGCATGGGCAACCGATGGAATACTTTCTTTCTGCTGGTAAGACATAGGGGATAAGAGGGCACCGGTTGCGATGACCAATAGTTTTTTGATTTCGCCTTTGCGCATCCGATTTAGAAAATGTCCAAACGTTGTCGTTGCAGCACAGGCACACCCACTTCCTCCAGCCAATACGATCGGCTGATCCTTTCTATAGATCAATATACCGCAGTCTGTAAAAATTTCTTCGGGGATGTTCAAACCATGTTTCTTTAATAGGTCACCAGCGATTCTATGTCCTACTCTGCCTAAGTCACCAGTTGCGATAACGTCATAATAAGAAGGGTCTTTATTTAAGTCTCTGAAATGAGCCTCAATAGTATCTACTGCCGCTGGAGCCATGGCCGCCCCCATATTGAAGGGGTCAGAAAGGCCCATATCTATGACTCGACCAATAGTAGCAGAGGTTACTTTCGGACCCTCTCCGTGATCTGCAACCAAGGCAGCACCTGATCCCGTCACGGTCCATTGAGCTGTAGGCGGCTTTTGGGCACCGTATTCCGTGGGATATCGATATTGTTTTTCTGAAGCAGCATTATGACTTGAGACACAAACGAGAGCATTTTTTGCAAATCGACTATCGACAAGTAGGGAAGCCAAAGCCAAACCTTCCATTGAAGTAGAACATGCACCATAAAGACCAAGAAAGGGAACCCCCAGTGTACGAGCAGCGAAACTGCTGGGGACAGTCTGGTTCATGAGATCTCCGGCTAACAAAAACTGGACATCTACTTTTTTCAGATTGGCTTTTTTTATGGCTGTCTCACAAGCTTGCTCCTGAAGTTTCTTTTCCGCTTTTTCAAAGCTATCTTGTCCCAGCCAGAAATCTTCGTGGAGGAGATCAAAATCCTCAGCCAAAGGACCTTGTGCTTCGTGGGGACCGCCCACTGCTGCAGAGGCAATGATTGTGGGCTTGGAATCGAAAACCCATGTTTGATGACCTTGAAGCATTTACATCACACCCAATGCTCTAGAAATTATAACGACCAATGAGACAACAAACGCCGAGAAAACACCATAAACGATAACTGGGCCAGATATTTTAAACATATTACCGCCAACTCCAAGCACATAACCTTCACTTCGGTGGTCAATCGCTGCGGATGCCATGGTATTAGCAAAACCTGTCACTGGAATGATGGTGCCCGCTCCGGCCCATTGGGCAATATGGTCAAAAACACCAAGACCAGTTAGTAACACAGTCAGGATTATCAAAACTGCTACGGTAGGGTTTCCGGCACTTTCTTGGGAAAAATGAAAGTATGTAACAAAGAACATCTGTATACCTTGACCGATTACGCAGATCAGACCTCCTACCAAAAAGGCCTTAAGGCAATTTAAGACAATCGGTCTTTTTGGTTCTCTGGCCTGGGCAAAGGCTTGGTATTCCAGCTGAGTTGGAGTAAGCTTTTTTTTCTTTTTGTTGGACATGTGGCACTAACACCTCTAAATTCATTAATTTAACAAGTAAGGACGCAATTTATCTAAAAGATTCTCAATCTTTTGAGAGTTTTTCAGATACATGCTCTTGGCATTTTTGTTCTCCGTTTGTAGAGAAAACGTTGAGAGATCTGCTTGAACTTTTTGAAGGTTAGCATAGAGTAACTCTTTTACCTTAGGCTTGGGGATTTCAACAGCATCATCAAAAAGGTCTAAGAATAAGTCCCCGGAGGAGTCGACCTGACCCAGAAACACATTTTCCTGGGCAACTCCCATTTTTTCAAGTTCGACCTTAAGCCATTCTTGGTTTAGACCTAAAGAGAAAAGGGGCTCATTAAGGATATTCCCATCCATGATGACTGTTTGGGGTTCAGCCTGAGGTGCTACTTTTTGGCCTAGATCGTGGGCAGTTACCGGTTTCTGATCAGATTTCAGATAAGCATTAATCTCACCGTTCGTCTCCATGACTGCAAACTCTACGTCTGTAAGATTAAAGATGTTCTTGGAACGTAGTTCAGCCAAAAGGTCTTCTCCGGTCATTCTGACTTGGAGAAGGTTTTCCTCCATGATCTTGCCATGCTTAATTAAGACGTTCTCTTTTCCATTGATCAACTGATGAATTACTTCACTCTTAATCGCTAAAAGATCAAGGGCTAAGGGAAGGACAAGCCAGGTTAGCAATACTATAAACCCCGGTACGAGGGCTATGAGGTTTAAGGACATTAAAGTGGTCACGATGGCTAGAACGATATAGCTCATCAAATTAAAAGGTTTTACTTTGCTTATACTCCTTTTTCCTATCAGCCTTACAGAGAACCAAACTAAAAAAAATAATACTAGTGACCTTATAATGAGATAGACCGGTTCCTCCATAGTTTCACACCCTTTTTAATTACCTTTATACTGAGGCTCTTCCAATTCAAGATTTTTTAGTCGATCTTCTAAATCGCTGATAATGTTATCGGCTATTTCTAAGGAATTAGTGTAAACCGATTGAATTTCGTCATCTCTTGTTTGCAGAGTATACATATTTAACGTTCCCCGAACTCCTTTTAAACTTGCTAAGGTTTGTTTTACCTGCGAAGCAACCGTCATTTTCATCAACCTCCATTTGGATGATGTTAGTATAACAAATACCTCCCTTTTTAATGCCTGATAATTGGAGAATTGATCAATATTCCCAAAATAGTTGAGACGAATTGTAATAAGTAAATGAGATTGAAGTGTTGCATGAAGCTTTCAGAAGGGCTAATATCTATATATCTCCTGATATGTACATAGAGAATCTTATAATGCAGCCAAGATCTTAGAAATATTAATAGGGATTAGCTAGACAAAGTTGTAAAAGGTAGAAAGAAGAGGATGAAGGTTAAAGAGAATAGCAAAAGTAGGTATCATGGTTGGAACATAGTCATGGCAGCTTCGATGATAACTCTGTTGACCGTAGGATTTAGGCTGGGGGTTGGCCCTTTTGTCAAACCAATTATAACGGACTTAGGGATGTCTCGAACGGACTTTTCACTGATTGTGGCCATTAGTGCACTAATTTATGGAGTAGGGATGCCATTAGCCGGGTTTCTGTTAAAACGGTATAGCACACGTTTTGTCTTGATAATCGGCGTGGTCATGGTTTGCATCTCTCTTGTATGGACAATTTTGACCACGGTTATTTTGTTGACCGCCAGTGGAATATCTTATCAGTTACCGAACATTACACACCCAATTAGCAAGCAGAAGCACTTTCAAGCATCATGAGATTGTTCAAAAACTGGAGTACAAATGGATACAACCATTTGATACTCCAGTTTTGTAGTACTAGGGAGACAGACACATCTGGCTCGCCGATAGACATATAATGGAATGTATAGAATAAGATGGGATTAAATGCCCTGGTTTTGATGCTAGGAAGTATAAAGCCAATTGATATAATCAGAATGAAACTTTCTGGGAGTATCAGTGCAACTTAGGCTAACGCCCGCGCTTAGAAGGCTTCTCCGCTAAACTAACACGTGCGAAGACAGTGTCTTCGGGCACTAGCCGATTTTCTATACAGCGCTTATGATATGGGAGGTGAATTTCCATGGAAATAGGTATGCTGGCTCTTCTCGGGAAGACGGTTTCGGTCATGGAGAATCTAAAATCTCTTACTATTTCTTCGCTAGAAAGCCGTTCGATTGATGAGTGGCGTTAAACATTAAGAGGTCTTTCTCAGGAACTCGGGAAGGAGGAAGGCTATGATCGAGGTAAAGGAACTGACCAAAGTATATCGCGAAGGGCGAGGAATATGGAACATTAGCTTTCAGGTCGATCAGGGAACAGCGTTTGGATTTCTCGGTCCAAACGGAGCAGGGAAGACCACGACTATCTGCCTATTAATGGGGTTTTTGAGGCCTGATTCTGGACTAGTCACGATCAACGGTTTTGATTGCTGGAAAGAAAAGACGGAAGTGAAGAAGATCGTCTGTTACCTTCCTGGTGAACTTCATTTTATGGAAAACCTAACAGGCCTTGATTTTTTAGATCTTATCGCTGGAATGCACAGTGATTGTCTTCAAATAAAGAAGAACCGAGATCATTTCGTTCGTTCTCTAGACTTAGATTTAAAGATTCCCATCCGGAAGATGTCTAAAGGGATGAAGCAGAAGTTGGGGATTATATCAGCCTTGATGTTGGATGCCAGTGTGCTCATCCTCGATGAACCGACTTCAGGACTAGACCCCTTAATGCAAAAAGTATTTATTGATTTAATCCTCGAGGAAAAGAAAAAGGGGAAGACTTTGTTTATGTCTTCCCACCAATTTGCGGAGATTGAACGCACGTGTGAACAGGTCGGAATTATTCGAGAAGGGAACCTTCTAGCCGTTCAAAGTATTTCTCAACTTAGAGAAGCAGAGTATCAAACCTTCGAAATCGAAGTCGAGAGTGAAGAGGACGCTGAGCTTCTCAAGCAGAGTCAGTTAGAGCTAACCCCTATTCAAGGGAGATGCTTCGTCATCCGTATTGCGGGTGAACTGGATAGACTGTGGTTGGTTCTCGCCCAAGTTCGTGTCAAAGGCTTTAAGCAACGTTCTCTGGAGTTAGAAGAGGCTTTTATGGATTTTTTTCGATAGTCGTCAAAATTTTGGCCGAGAGGCTTAGTGGCAAACTAAGGTGGGGTGACTATGAATAGGGCATTGTTTCGAGCGATGTTTAAGCAGTATCGCAAGAAAGTAGCTGCCATCTCAACTGGTATTATCCTTTATGAAGGACTCTTAACCTGGGTTTACCCTGTGATTGCTAAAAATCCAGCTGTTACGCAGGTCGCAGAGTCTATGCCATCAACGGTCAAGACTGTGTTTGGAATCTCTGAAAATGCCCGGATCGATACCTTCGAGGCCTTTATATCGGGCCAGTTTTTTGCAAGGATCTGGGTAATGCTCATGGCCTTATATGGAATTCAAACGGCAAATGCCGTTCTTGCGAAGATGGTGGATGATGGATCATTGGCTTTTCTTCTCTCTACACCAGTATCGCGAAGTGAGATTCTTGCAACTCAAACTGTCGTTTTAATGAGTACAACCGCGATTCTTGTCGCGGCTACGATCCTTGGCCTATATTTTGGAACATTTTGTTCGAGAATTAAAATAAATTATGCGCGTTATTTTCGATTAGGGCTCTTAGGAGTGGCCTTTTTCTCGCTCATAGAAATCTATAGTCTCTTTTTTTCAGCTTGGTTTGTTGAGGAAGAAAGGGCTTTAGCTTATGCTTCGGGGTTGACGTTGGCCTTTTACGGACTGGATATTGTGGGTGGGCTCAGTAGTAAATTATCCTGGCTCAAAAACTTCTCTCTTTTCCAATGGTTTCAGCTGCAAGAGGTACTAGAGGGGACAATAGATCCTACGTGGACTATTATAGGGCTAAGTGTCGCTTCAGCGCTTCTATGGTACTTGACCAAAAAACTATTTGAAACCCAGGATCTAGCTATTTAGTGATTATAAGATCAATTTGGCGCCAAATAAGAGAGCGGCGAAATATTTGACTCTCTTGTGAGGCGCTCGGCAAAATGGGTTTAATGGGGCAGCTTTTTACGAAGTAAGGTGTAGTACATAACCAGTGCTAAAAGAGTGAAAATAGCTGAGCTGCCATACATGTATACGTAGCCCATTTTTTGTGCTAAGAAGCCGAGAGTAACAGCGCCCAGCCCAATGCCTAAGTCCATTGCCATGGCAAATGTTGCATTGGCTGCGCCTCTGCGTTCGGGTGGCGATAAGGATATAACCAGGGCGTTTAATATTGGATGTACAGTTCCAAATCCAAGACCGTAAACAACACCGACGAGCAGAAACATAGGCATAGAAGTTGCTGTAACCAGCAAAAGCAGAGCGATAGCTATTAATAATATTCCGGGAACTAGAAATTTTCGCGCACCATACCGATCAGCCATTTTCCCGATGATCGGACGGCCAAACAATAATACCAGAGCATAAACCGTAAAAAACATCCCTATGTTTTCAACTCCCCGGTAGTTCGCGTAGGAAGGTAAAAAGCTAATTATTCCTCCATAGGTTAGGGTGATAAAGAACAAAACCAAAGCAGGAGGTAGCGCGGTCTTTTCTAGGATTACACCTTTTACAAGTGGAGCTTTGGCTTGATTTTTACGAGGGGCTTCATAATTGATAAAAAACGAGCCTGCCAATCCAAGCGCGGCGAGAATCGCTGAACCTGTAAATAAGACGGAGTAACTGCTGTACTTGACGAGGTATAACCCTAATGCTGGCCCAAGAGACATGGCGATGGTGGCAGCTATTCCGTAATAACCCATTCCTTCGGCTCGCCTGGAAGCCGGTATTACGTCTGAAGCCATTGTTCCAGTGGCAGTAGTAGATGCACTCCAGCCTACCCCATGAACTACTCTAAGAGCTAGTAAAGTAATGATAGAAAAGGTAAGGTGGTAGGCGAGTGCTGAAACAAGGAAAATCCCAACTCCGATGATGAGTATTGCTTTTCTTCCTTTCCGATCAAGCAAGTTACCAAACCAAGGGCGTACTAAAACAGCGGAGAGCGTAAAAAGAGCGACAATTGTTCCGGCTACGGTCTCATTACCTCCTAGGGTTTGGGCATATAATGGAAGGGTCGGGAGTAGCATGTACATCGATAAAAACATACAAAAGGAGACAACCAGAATTAAAAAGAAAGTCTTGTTCCATATTTGGGCTTCTGGTACGGGATTAGCTTTGAGCATTTGTTATCATCCTCACGTTTCTCTTCTTATTATTTTTTCCGATCATTATTCACTACAGCATTGGCGGCCATTTTTTTCAATAACCCGAGTGCAGTTTCCGCTTCCTTTTCAGATAGACCCGAGGTGATGATATCAGCCCATTCTAAAAGGGTCTCATGAACATACGGCTTTACTTCAAGAGCTTTGTTGGTAAGAAAAACTCTATAGGCCCTTTTATCGACTTTGTCAACTTCCTTTGATTGTATTCTAGTCAATTTTGAAGTCCTGGTCTATAATATCATTAGAAGGAACGCAGTGAAAGAGAGGGTCACAAACTTGGAAATGACTGGAGCAGAGGCTATTATTGAGTCTCTGAACAATGAAAACGTAGACGTAGTGTTTGGCTATCCTGGTGGAGCAGTCTTAACACTTTATGATGCCTTGTTCAAAGCAGAATTTAACCATATTCTAACCAAGCATGAACAGGGAGCGGTCCATGCGGCTGACGGTTATGCCCGAGCGACCGGAAAGGTTGGGGTTGTTATTGCTACTTCCGGGCCAGGGGCTACCAACTTGGTGACCGGGATTGCCACAGCTTACATGGATTCTATTCCGTTAGTGGCTATTACGGGTCAAGTTTCTGTTCCATTGATCGGGAGGGATTCCTTTCAGGAGGCAGATATTCGAGGCATCACGACCCCGATTACGAAACACAACTATTTGGTTAAGCGGGTTGAAGATTTACCAGGGGCTTTAAAAGAAGCTTTTTATATTGCACGTACAGGTAGGCCTGGACCCGTAGTTGTGGATATCGCCAAAGATGTTTTTGCCGCTTCGTTAGACTATCATTACCCTACTGACGTTAAGTTGCGTGGTTATCGTCCAGTCTATGAAGGTAACTTAGAAACGATCGATAAGGTCTTTGAGGAATTAAGAATAGCCAAAAAACCTCTAATCTTCGTAGGGGGTGGTGTCAATCTCTCTGATTCGTCTGAGGAATTAAAGAGTTTGATTGAACAGACTGGGTTTCCGGTGATTTCAACCTTAATGGGTTTAGGTTGCGTTCCTTTTGATCATCCTCAGTTTCTAGGAATGGTTGGCATGCATGGAACTTATGCCGCGAATATGGCGACAACGGAGTGTGATTTGCTCTTAGGAATTGGAGTGCGTTTTGATGATAGAGTCACAGGTCTCCTGGATGAGTTTGCTGCGAAGGCCAAAATTATTCACTTTGATATCGATCCTGCTGAAATCAACAAAAACGTTTTGGCCCATCTACGCGTTATCGGAGACGTGAAATGGTCGATACCTGCCCTAGCTCAACGGGTTAAGCATGTTTCTAAGGAGTTGCAAGAACATGTTCAATCATGGATCGAGAAATGCCTCTTCTGGCAAGAGGAAAAGCCTTTAAGTTATGAACAGGATGCAGATCTTGTCATGCCTCAAGCGGTGGTTGAAAAAGTTAGTCAGTTGACTCAGGGTAACGCAGTGATTGTGACGGATGTTGGACAACACCAGATGTGGGTTGCGCAATACTACGGTTTTAAAAATCCACGCTCTTTGCTTACGTCAGGAGGGTTGGGGACAATGGGCTATGGTCTTCCCGCTGCCCTAGGAGCGCAATGTGGTATGCCGGATAGACCGGTAATTCTCTTTATCGGTGATGGTGGAATGATGATGAATTGCCAGGAATTGGCTGTGACTGCGGAATATAATTTTCCGGTTAAGGTCCTAGTCTTTAATAATCAGTGTTTAGGAATGGTCGCTCAGTGGCAGAGGATGTTTTACGGTGGACGCTATTCTCATACCAGTCTCAAAGGGTCGACGACTGATTTTGTAAAATTAGCTGAGGCAATGGGTGTTAAGGGATTAAGGGTTCATAAACCAGAAGAATTGGGACTGATCTTGGAAGAAGCGATGGCCATTCCCGGTCCAGTGGTGGTTGATATTCGGATACCGGAAGTGTTAGACGTCCTACCCATGGTTCCATCAGGTGCTCGCTTGGATCAGATGATTATAGGGGGTAAAGAGGGATGAAGCATACACTCGCCGTTTTAGTCGAAAACAAACCGGGAGTTTTAACCCATATATCCGGACTGATTAGCCGTCGGGCCTTTAATATTGAAAGTATTGCCGCTGGATACACTGAGGAACCCGATACCACCAGAATCACGATTGTGGTTGAGGGGGATGAAATTGAGCAAGAACAGGTTGTTAATCAGTTGTCAAAATTAGTGGATGTCATCAAAATTAGTGACCTTACGGCCGTAGAGTCGATTCAACGAGAGTTAGCTTTGATTAAGGTCAAAGCCAGTGCTGCTACACGGTCAGATATCATCAATATTGTCGAGATTTTTCGAGCAAGCATTGTCGACGTTAACAGGGAGACGATGGTGATTGAGCTTTCTGGCGATGAAACAAAGATTGATGCTCTATGTCAAGTACTAGCAGAAGATCATGGAATTATTGAAATTGTACGAACGGGAAGGATTGCTCTTTCGCGGGGGCCTGTTCCGGCAAAGAATCAAGGCATTTAATATCAGACAAAAGAGTGGGGCAATGCCCACTCTTTTGTAATTTTGGTCGTCGTTTCGTAGAACTTCGAAGCCCTTTAACTCGTCAAAATTAATTGCGTACGTCTTTCTTAGCTGAGAGAAACGAGTTAATGAGAGTTTCATACCGCTCGTAGGACGGTTTAGATTTCCCAAGCTTGATGATTTTTTGGTACATCATTGGTGCTTGTTCTTCAATGGCTTTTACTTTACCCTGCACAGTTGCAAAAGGTTCCGTAATTTCTTGATACTTAAGACATAATTGTTCGTTTTTCCTTTGTATGATCCAATCTGTGGGTTTAGTTCGAGTAAAGGGTTGTGGTGTAACAGGGGTACCAAACGAAAGATTAACGGTGTTTCCAACTCTTGTGAATCGATCTAAGGAATATCCCGCATTCCATAAACCCGCCACAAAGGCATCACGCATGATTGAATTTTCCAAGGTAATCGTTATATCCATCCTTAGTTCCGAAGGCTCGGAGAATTCACCAAGTTTGAATCCGGTTAACCACCAGTGTTTCCCTGCTCTTGAAAAGAGGACTTTGCCGTTCTTTCTAAGGGTAAACGACATTGGCAAGAGATGATCATTGCTAACGCAATGATAAAAGGAACCCTCAAATAGTCCGAGAATCTTTAAGTTAAGAGCCTCAGTATACACACCTATTTCGCCACCTGTCACCATGTCATATTGACCTTTCCAGAAGGCTATCATCCATTTTTTGTCCCCGTATTCGAAAAAAATTGGTTCACAGTCCATGATCATCCCCAAAGGCGCGGCTGCTTCATCATATAGACGACAGTAGCCGACCTTTCTTTGCCAAGCATCCAGATTAGAATAGAAGATATCTTGGGTTGAATCATAAGAGTAGCCCACGATTTGGATGGTTTTGTCCAATTCATCGTTACCCGTTCCCTGTAATAAGAAGTCAGACATCGTAATCTCCTCCTCAGTACATTTTATGAGATATAGGCATAGTATGGTGCATCAAGGTTGTGACTTTAAGCAAACCTCGATTCTTTAGGAGGGATGGAGGTACAAGGAGGGTACTTATGAACAGAGATGCTCATTTCTATGCTGTTTTAGCGTTTTGTCGAGCCTGTGGGTTTAAGAAAGAAAGTGCTCACATTATCGCCTATGCGTCTCAATTAGTGGATGATGCCAAAATAAATCTGATTTACTTTAAGAAATCAGGTCATAATGTCGAGCATGAGCTTGTTGATAACCGGCTAGCTTTTTTTAATATGGCTACTTGTCATTCTTACTTCCGGATAAAAACCTTTAATTATGAGGCTTTGATCAACAACACGTGTGCTTTTCATTTTGTCCCAGGATGTAAAGGTGAGAACTTTACCCAAAAACTTCGTTGCGGAGAAGAGTCCCCTGTCATTTTAGATATTTTAAGTGATGCTTTTCACGAACGAGACTTAATTAAACTGGGCATTGTTCTACATGCTTACGCGGATACGTTTGCGCACCAAGGGTTCAGTGGCCTGGTGAGCAAAGTTAATGATATTAAGAGTTGTGAGGCTCAATCCAAAGTCTCTTGGGGGTTGATAGACCGTTCTATAAATTTTGTTAAGCAATTAAATCAGGATAGATTCGAGACGTATTTTGACCATTTTAGGCCTGCCTATGGACACTGCCAAGCCATGGACTATCCTGACCTCCCTTACCTGAAATGGTCGTATGACTATGATTATAGTGATGAATTTAATGGTTCTTATGAGAACGTTGAAATTGATAATAAAGAACGCTATCAGCGTGCTTTCCGGAGCATTAAAAGGCATGTGGAACAGTATTTAACACAACATCCTCAATTCTTGGACCAAAATCTAAAGTTTAAGAACTTTGAGCTGCTTATGAATGCACTCACCTTGGAAGGGACGGATCAGCAACGGGAGTCGAATTGGCAAAGACTCATGATTGAACAAGGGTTATTTACTAAGACCGACAGTTGCTTGTTTAGCTATGAAGAGGATCAGTGGTTGAAAGAAGCCTTCAGTAATTATGATCGAAAACGTTTTGATAATCGTACGGTTGAGGGGGTTCAACTGGCAAGTGATTTTAGGAATTCGAACTGGTATGGGTTTTATAGAGCGGTTAAGTGGTATAAGAAAAAATTCTTCCAATACTGTAGTAACTATCGTTTAAGCATTCCAAATTAATGTGTAATCTTTATTATCAATACTCGCAGTTTAGTTAAAATTATTTCTGGACTGATTAATCGCCGGGTTTTAATATTGATAGTATAGCCGCTGAGTACACACATATTATCGCATCATCCTTGAATGTAAGGAAAAAGATATGCTATAGATTCAAGTGAGTGCTTACTCGTTCTATAGCATATCTTTTTTCAATTGTACGGTTAAATAGATGATGAGTTAGGTTTAAAATGGAAGGGAGGTAGAAAGGTTTAGTGATCCGTCAAAACTGACGTAATTCTAGAAGGCTGCTTTATAGAGGCTAATAAAATCTTCAACAAAGCCTTGTCTTGGATTGGTAAAGAAACAGATATCTTTTAAGGCATTCTGAGAGAGTGGTTCAATATCACCTTCCATTAGCCCCATCTCACTTAATTTGCCGGGGATTTCGATTTTGGAACGTAATTTATTAATTGAGTCAATAATTAAGTCAACAGCTTGTGACCTGTTATGGGTAATAATCCCCATGGCTTCACATATTTTCAGGATTCTTTGTTCAGGTATGGAGACGGAATTGAACTCAAACACATAAGGCAGCAAGACAGCGTTATAGCAACCATGGGTTTGATTATAAAATCCACCCAATTGATGTGCCATACAATGCACATAGCCCAGTCCGGCATTATTAAAGGCCATGCCAGCCATAATATTTGCAAACATCATCTTTTCCCTGGCTTCCAGATCATTGCCATTCTCATAGGCCCTCGGAAGATACTCAAAAGCCAGTTTTAGTGCTTCAAGTGCTAAAGAATCTGTGATAGGAGAAGCTTCTGTCGATACATAAGCTTCTATGGCATGGGAAACAACATCAATACCTGAGCTGGCAGTAACTTCTTTGGGCATAGATGTCATAAATATGGGGTCGTTGACTGTAATAAATGGTGTTAGAAAAGGCGAAGAGATCGTCATTTTTACCTTTCTAGAATTATCTGTTATTATGGCAACCATCGTTAATTCGGCTGCCGATCCTGCGGTTGTATTGATAGCAATTTGCGGTATTGCTGGTTTGGTTACTTTATTATATCCTTCATAATCAATGATTGAACCGCCATTCGTAGCTACTGTAGCGATTGCTTTGGCACAGTCATGATTTGTTCCGCCGCCGATGGAAATTATCAATTTGTAGTTTCGTTTAAAGATATTAAGTCCTTTTTTGAGATAAGTCAAACCGTCCTCTACAAAAGAAACCGTAGGGTTTGGATGTAATATTCCGTCAAAAATATCATAGGAGATAAATAAATTCTTTAAGATTTTTTCCACATTTTCAACATATCCAAGACTTATCATGTTTTTATCTGTAACAATCAGGACTTTGCTCAGCTTCCATGACAATAATTCATTAGGAAGGTCTTTGATAGCACCGATACCGATAAGATTTGTTTTTGGCAAAATAAAATTATGTGTGTTTTCCAACTAGTATACCCTCCGTTATTGGTGATGTTACTCAATATGATGTTGGAAATTGTAAGTTACCGCTCTAATTTATTAGATTCTACTCCTCTTGTTTTACTTGTATGAAACTATTCAATTTATAATAACCCCACGTTGCTATTGAAAACCAAACAGCAAAACCAAATAAAGGTAACCAAATCCTACTGGAGGATTTTAAGATACCCAAATCGATGACCATATTATAATACACTGAGGAAAAAAAGATCCCGCCAACAGCGAATATATAATTTAATGGCTTTTGTTTTGGCAAAAAATAAAAATATAATATAAAAAATATTGACCATGTTATATTTGCAAAAATATGTACGCCTATGAATCCAAAAGGTCCGTAATTTATCCAAGAAAATAATCCAGTGACATATCCAAAACTATGCACCAAAACATCTATCATTCCACCAAAAATGATTCCATAAATAGACAAACGTTGGATTTCGTTTCTCGGTACATTCGCTATTACGATTAATGCGAAAATTAATGTAAAGATTGGATAGATAAAGTATTTGGGCATTGTCTCCTATCCCCTTTATATTACTGACTTTGGATTAATTTAGAATATCCGTTATCCACGTTTAATATTCTGTCGATAACTGTATTTGAGTTGAACATATAGTAATAGCTCATTCATAGTGAACTCGTTCAACTAAAGTTGAACGTCGAGACTTCGGTGACATAAGTATCCAGTGACGATAGTGTCCAGTGGACATTATCGCCGAAAGCGCACAACCCTTAACGAATACTATCGCGCTGAAGGATTACTTATGCCGAGGGCGCAGATCCACTGACGAATACTTTCGCAACCTAGGATGGAGTCTACCTCCTTCGCCGCAAAGTGTTTTTTGGGGGAAAGGCGGCTCGGCGATACTCTATCCTACGCCAGTAAGTATTTCTTTTGGGATCACGGCTTCGGCGATACTCTCCACCGGAGACTATCGTCACTGAAGCAGAGTACGGGGTACCACTCCCACTTGTAGAAGTGGGAGTCTCACGATTGGATAAATAACGGCCTATTTACGACAAACAAGGGGAGAATACCCTATGGTTAGGGCTTAATTGTGTTTTTTATCAGAAGGGATATTTTGGGTTTTGCCGAATCATGTGTAATAGAAGTAATAGGAAAAAGGTGGTAGAAAATGTTGCATGCCACTGATGAAATTCTCAGGCCGGTGCCCGAAGTTTCCCTCAGGGAACATTTTTTGAATGTCATGAATTCTTATGTTAAGGCTAAAAGCGAGCCGTTCAACGGACATGCGTTGGGGACGTTAATGAGAAAAACGATTCCAGAGGATCTACAACGCCTACCTTTCATCGATGAACGATACCAAGTTGAGGGTTCTGTAGGTATGCGCAACTGGACGAATATTCCTTGGATTGCGATCATGGACCGCAAAATAATGGAAATAACTAAGCGTGAGGAATATGTTCGTTATCTCTTCTCAGAGAACATGGAGTCGGTGTACTTGACCATTCAGCTTGGAATTACGGAGCCCTTGGATGAAAAAGGTGGGAACGGTGGTAACCAAGGCGCTCAAAACAGGATCCAAGCCTTAAAAAGCATGCTTGCGCGAGAGCCACGCTATGACCGACGTAACATGCCGGACAATGAGGTTCTAATTGAAGATTTAAGTCAAGCAATTAAGAGTTATAAACTGTTTGTAGAAAAAGTTCTAGCAAAGGATTCCCCGGATACGGAGATGTCTGAAGAGAATGTTCAGGGTGACGAGGTCGAGAGTCTTAAACAGATCATTGTTTCTCCCAAGCAGCGGATCGAGGAAATTAAGAAGTATATTCGAAGTAGGGGCTTCTCATACCCGGCGGATAGCATTGAGAACCTGTATTTAGCTCTAAAAACCAAGCCTTTTGTGATTCTAGCTGGTATTTCAGGGACAGGGAAGACTAAGTTGGTAAAGCTTTTTGCCGAGGCAAGTGGTGCTACGGAGGAGAATGGGCAATATTGTCTCATTCCAGTACGGCCAGATTGGAGCGATCCTTCAGATCTGTTGGGTTATACGGATTTAGCGGGAAACTTTCGACCAGCTAAGTTTACGAGATTGTTAGCTCGAGCTTCACAACTGGAAAATAGGGACAAGCCCTATTTCGTCTGTTTGGATGAGCTTAATTTAGCGCGGGTGGAACACTATTTTAGTGATCTCCTCAGCATTATGGAAACCAGACGCTGGAATGAGGTGGGGATCGTGACGGACTCCGTACTATCCCTTGATGATAAAGATGTCGTATTCCAGGAAGAGTATCAGAAGCTGGCCCTACCAGATAATGTCTACCTGATCGGGACGGTAAATATGGATGAGACTACCTACCCCTTTAGTAAGCGGGTATTAGATAGGGCGCAAATGATTGAATTTAGTCAGATTGATCTGGGTCGTTTTCCGGAACGTCGGTTAGATGAGGAAGGGGATAAGCGGTCAGTCGGTTTGGCAAGTGGTCCGATCAACAATTCTTTTTTTCGAAGTGATTATCTTACGCTTCAGGATGCCAATCTCGAAAACGATGTCCTGATTCGCCGGAGTACAGGACGGCTGATCGAGGTTAATCAAATTCTGGAGGGGATCTATGCTCAGGTCGGGTTTCGGGTACGTGACGAAGTCAACTTTTACCTCCTCTATAACGACCGATACGCCCTGATGACTGAAGAGCAAGCTTTTGACCTTCAGCTTTTGCAAAAGATTTTACCACGCTTGCAAGGAAGTAGTTCCTCCGTGAAGAGAGTGCTTATCCAATTAATGTTCTTCGCCTTAGGTGAATCTAAAAATCCTGAGGAAATGATGGAAGATGCGTCAGCTCTTTATCTGCCTTGGCAAGGAAACGGAGTTTTTCTCAAGGCGAAATTTCCCTTGAGTAGTCGTAAATTAGCATATATGTTGCGGAGGTTAGAGGAAGATGGTTTCACCTCATTCTGGCTTTCTTAAAGAAAGGATCAGTTTACGAGTCGAGATAGATCTGCAAGATATTCTTGCTTTAGGCTCTCTAAGAGGTCAATCGGAGGCCTGGATAAAGGTGTTAGAGCATTTAATAGCTACTGTAAACCGTATTCAATCTGGATTATGTCCTCCTTTAAAAAAGGGAAATACCGTTAGGAATGCTGAGCGAGTCAAAAAAGTTGGACCAGAGAGTTTGAAGTTTCTGGCGAAAAAACCACAATATCTGAAAAAGGACCTAAAATCTGGCTTCATTCGGGTTGACACAGATTATTATCGCCCGGCTCTACTGATCGATCCCAAACCTGTAAATGACAATGATACGCTGGAAAATCGATTTATGCGCGGTATTCTTACCAAGATCAGACAAGCAGTATGCCTACAAAAGGGTTCTCTTCGTGAACTGGGGAGGCCCTATGATTCCAACTTACGTAAACGCTTAGAAAATCTGGAGGGGCAAATAGATTGTTGTCTTAAGGCGAATTTTTTGACAGATGTCAGTGAAATACGGCAAATGTCTGTGAATCAGGTTTTGCAGATGCCTCCAAGTTATCAGGATATCTACCGCTGTTATTTAGTCTTAATCAAATGTTAGATTTAAAAAAAGTGCCTTTCACCCTGAAGTTAGTGTGAAAGGCACTTTTTACTATCCCTAATAAATACTGAGCTTTGCTTTTTTCAACTTTCGTTGAACGAGTTCACTTAGACAACTGTCAGCAAGTATGCTCAAGGAATATTATACCATATACCCTGAAGGGAGGGGTAATTTGTGGTATTGAGTGAATCCAAGAAAGTCGAAGAGATGAACTATTTTGAACTGTTAGCATGGCTTGGTATCGGCAGTTCGCATCCGGGAGGCTTTCCGGTGACCCAACAGAATTTAAATGCATTGCAAGTAAAGAAGGAAGACTATGTACTGGACGCTGGGTGTGGGACGGGTCTTACGGTTTGCCATTTGGCTAAAACGGTTGGCTGCAGAATCATGGGAATTGATATTAATCCCCAAATGGTTGAAAAAGCGTGCCAAAGAGCAGAGCAAGAGAGAGTTTCTCATCTCGTAGAATTTAGAGTAGCCGATGTGTATAAGTTGCCGTTTGAGGAGAATTACTTTGATAAGGTCATTGCTGAATCAATCACGGTCTTTTTAGATAAAGTTAGAGTATACCGAGAATTTTATCGAGTGTTAAAGCCTGAGGGAAGCGTGGCAGATCTAGAAATGGCCCTTTTAGGAAAATTACCTCCTAATCTTAAACAGCAGTTGGCAGAGTGCTTTGGATCTGGCACTGACCCGTTGTCCTTCCAAGATTGGCAGGAGGCTTTATCACAAGTCGGATTTTTAGATGTCGAAATCAAAAATCCCCAGCGCTTGAGGAATAATGGTAATGTGATTCTAAACGCGCTGAAAAAGGATTGGATGCTGATCAAAGATCTTACGCATAAAGTCGCTAATCAACCAGGATTAGTGGCTAGATTGAAAAAAAATGCCGAGTTCATGAAACGGAACCAGGGCTACTTCGGTTTTGGTCTTGTCCATGGGCGAAAACCAACTCCCCCACCTCCACCAGAAAAATTAGGTGTTAAAGGTAGGGTTGGGCAGGTATTTAGTAATTTTCTGCGCCTAGTAAGAACATTTTCTTACTAAAATCGTCAAGACGTTGAATGCTTGGCATTGGTCGATGAAGGGTACCCTTAAGGTACCCTTTGCCAACCGGGGAATATTTAGCCTAACGAAGAAATCATTGTAATTTTCAATTATAGGTAATATAATAGATGAGTATCCGGTAATCAACGCAATGAAGCTTTTTTGAGAGATTTTTATCTCAGAGAAAGCTTTTTTTATTACCGGGGCTGGGAGGTGAGCTGGGACCTATATGCCATGTTCATTTTTTAGTAAGCAAGACTCGTACCTATCAACTATAAGAGAAAAGAAGGAGGAGATTTCGAAATGAATTCTAAACGAAGAAGTGCTGTTTTGGTCGCTTTGCTAGTATCCTTTCTACTCGTAATCACAGGCTGCGGCAATAAGCCCACCGCTACACCAGCACCAGCAGAAGTTAAGAAGGAAGAAGTTACGAAGGAAAAATTCAAGGTGGCCTATGTTTATGTTGGACCAGTCGGTGACGCAGGCTGGAGTTATGCTCATGACCAAGGTCGCAAATTCCTGGTTGACAAAATTCCCGATGTTGAAACAACGATTATTGAGTCAGTTCCTGAGGGCGCGGATTCTGAGCGCGTAATTACTCAACTGGCTGAAAAGGGCAATAAAGTCATCTTTACGACCAGTTTTGGTTATATGGATCCCACCATCAATGTAGCTAAGAAATACCCTGATGTAGTGTTTATGCATAACTCAGGTTATAAAACTTCAGAAAATGTAGGTACTTATTTCGGCCGCATCTACCAGGCTCGATATCTAACGGGTATCGTAGCAGGTAAAACCACTAAGAGCAACACCATCGGTTATGTAGCAGCTATGCCGATTCCAGAAGTTATCCGAGGTATCAACGCATTTACTCAGGGGGTACGCTCTGTTAACCCTGCTGCTAAAGTAAAAGTAGTTTGGACAAATACTTGGTATGACCCTGCCATGGAAAAAGATGCTGCCAAGAGCTTATTGACAGCAGGCGCTGATGTCATTGCTCAACACCAAGATACGCCTGGACCTATGCAAGCTGCAGAAGAGGCCGGTAAATTTGGGGTTGGTTATAATATGGATATGTCCAAGATGGCTCCTAAGGCTGTCTTGACCTCTGCAGTTTGGAACTGGGGTCCATACTATGTGAAAACTGTCGAAGCAGTCCGTAATAAAACCTGGAAGAATGATCAATACTGGGGTGCAATGAGCGATGGTATTGTTGACATTGCTCCATTCGGCCCGATGGTAGCTGAAGATACTAAGAAATTAGTGGCTGAAGCGAAAGATCAGATCATGGCTAAAAAGTGGGATGTCTTTACAGGTCCAATCAAGGATCAAAAGGGAGAAGTGAAAGTTCCTGCTGGTCAAGTCATGACGGATAAAGATATGCTTTCCTTTGACTGGTTTGTTGAAGGGGTAGACGGTACAATTCCTAAGTAAACAGCTAAAACTAATATACTCATTATAGGGTAGTTGTGAATTCAGAAATTACGCTTTGAAGTTGCTATAGGTGGCCTCAAAGCGTAATTTCCTACTATAAAAGAGTATTTTAGGTATAATTAGCCGGGAACCCGTGTTTGTGAATTGAATTGAGGGAGACAGACTGTATGAATCAAGCACTAATTCAATTACAGGGAATCGTTAAAAAGTTTCCAGGTGTCCTAGCCAATGATCACGTGGACCTAGATATTAACCCAGGAGAAATCCATGCTATCTTAGGAGAAAATGGGTCTGGGAAAAGCACTCTAATGTCTGTGTTAGCCGGTCTGTATAAACCAGACGGTGGAAAGATCCTAGTAAATGGGGTTGAACAAAAGTTCCGTTCCCCCAGAGATGCTATAGCTTGCGGTATCGGGATGGTTCATCAGCACTTTAAATTGGTAGAGCCCTTTACAGTGGCAGAAAATATTACCTTAGGTGAACAGGGGAGTTCCTTTCTGCTTGCTAACAAAGAACTTAAAGCCAGCATCAATGAGCTTGGGAAAAAATACGGTCTTGAAATCAATTTGAACGCTAAAGTATGGCAGCTGTCCGTGGGGGAAAAACAGCGAGTAGAGATCGTCCGCATGCTCTATCGCGGTTCCAAAGTATTGATATTGGATGAACCTACGGCTGTGCTTACCCCTCAGGAAGCCGCTGAACTCTTTGAAAATCTGCGCAGAATGGCCTCTACAGGATGTGCTGTAGTTGTCATTACTCATAAATTGAATGAAGTTGAGGCCATCGCAGATCGGGTTACCGTGTTGCGCCTTGGAAAGTTAGCTGGTGTACTAGAACAAGGCCAGATCAATGCCAAAGAGATGGTCCGCTTAATGGTTGGCAGGGTTGTGGCCTCGAAGTATGAGCGAGACTCTTCTCCTGTAGGTGAGGTTGTACTAGAACTAGATAAGGTAAAGGCCTTCAATGACATGGGTCTTCCCTGTTTGCGTGAAATGACCCTTTGTGTAAGGGCAGGTGAAATTCTCGGTTTGGCGGGTGTGTCCGGCAACGGACAACGAGAAATGGCGGAAGTCATCGCAGGATTGCGCCGAGTTGAGAGCGGTAAAGTCCTCTTGAACGACCAGGATATCAGCAACCTCTCCCCCCGTAGGATTATTGACCTAGGTGTTGCCTATGTGCCTGAAGATCGCTTAGGGATGGGATTAGTACCGGAGCTAAATGCCTTAGAGAACCTTATTCTGAAGAATTATCATCAGCCTGAGTACTCAGGGCGTTGGTTGTTAAAATCCCAGGCCATAGAGCGTAATGCTGAAACTCTAGTAAAACAGTACCAAGTCAAAATATCCAGCTTGCGTCAGCCTGTCAGGGTACTGTCAGGTGGTAATTTACAAAAGTTGTTATTGGCTAGGGAGATTTCTAGTTCTCCCAAATTGATGGTAGTAATTTACCCGGCACGGGGATTAGATATCGGGGCCACTGAGGCAGTTCATAAATTACTGTTGGAATTAAAGACCCGTAAAACTGCGATCTTGCTGATTTCCGAAGATCTTGAAGAAATATTCAAATTAGCCGATCGGGTTGGGGTAGTGTTTGACGGTCAGCTAACTGGGGACTTTCCTATTGAACAAGCTGACTTGGAAGAAGTGGGACTCTTGATGACAGGTTCCTGCTCGGCCAGAAAGGATGATGGACGATGAACCGGCTCACATTTAAACTAGAAAAACGCTTAACTCCTTCGCCGGTGATGGTTTTTATCATCCCTTTAATATCCGTGCTGTTGGCCCTTTTGTTGGGGGCGATCTTCTTGGTCCTGACCGGGGAAAAACCACTGACCATATATTTGCTGATGTTTGAAGATAGTTTGGGCTCAAAATATGGGCTAACCGAGACCATGGTTAAGGCCATTCCTTTGATGTTGACCTCGTTGGGTGTTTCCTTGGCTTTCAAAATGAAGTTATGGAACATTGGTGCTGAAGGTCAGCTCTACATGGGGGCCATGGGAGCAGCCTGGCTACCATTAACCTTCCCTACTCTGCCTGTTTACCTGATGCTGCCAGGAATGGTTGTCCTCGGGATGATCGCAGGGGGACTGTGGGCTCTTTTGACGGCTATCCCTAGAGCCATTTGGAAAGTTAATGAAATTATTACTACCTTAATGCTAAACTATGTGGCAATCCTATGGGTGGACTATTTGGTCTACGGTCCCTGGAGGGATCCCAAGGGATCAAATTTCCCCATAACCGCACCCTTTGCGGAGGCTGCTAGGTTACCTGGTCTGGGTGATTCCCGCATTCATGCAGGTTTGTTCTTTGCTTTGGCGTTGGCAGTTATCCTAGCCATCGTTTTCAAGTATTCCCGCTGGGGGTACAGCATTAACGTGATTGGTTCAAGTGAGCGAGCAGCGCGTTATGCCGGAATGAATATTAAACGCAATATTTTGTTGGTGATGTTTCTGAGCGGTGCAATTTCAGGGTTAGCAGGTATGGCTGAAGTCAGTGGGATTATTGGTAAGCTGCAACATGGAATCAGCCCGGGGTATGGGTATACTGCCATAATTGTAGCTTGGCTCAGTAAACTTAACCCCTTGGCTATTATTATCGTCTCAGTGTTGTTCGGAGCGTTACAAGTGGGAGGATACGCAGTACAAGTGGAGGGAGTACCTGCCGCTGTAGCGACAATGCTACAAGGCTCGATTCTTTTCTTTGTCCTCGGTGGCGAAGTCCTTACGAACTACAGAGTGAAACTGTTCGGCCAGAAAGGAGAGGAATTGAGTAAATGAACATTCAAGAATTCTTAATCCCTTTATTGGCAGCTGCAGTGATCGCTGGAACACCGATCCTCTATGCTGCCCTGGGCGAACTAATCACTGAACGAGCTGGAATCATCAATCTAGGTGTTGAAGGAATTATGCTGGTGGGTGCGGTATCAGGGTTTATGGCGGCAGTAACCACAGGTAATCCTTGGATTGGTTTGCTGGCTTCCATGCTAGCTGGTGGAGCAGTGGCGCTGATTCACGCTTTTTTAACCATTACCTTACGGGCTAATCAAGTGGTAAGTGGCTTAGCTTTAACAATTTTTGGGACTGGTCTTAGCGGCTATCTTGGTAAAGCTTATATCGGAATACCGGTTGAAAAACCCTTTTCCCCGCTGCCTCTTGGACCTTTGGCAGATATACCGTTCATCGGCCCCATTTTCTTTCAACAGGATGCCTTAGTGTATATCAGCTATGTACTAGTCGTTGTAATATGGTATTACATGTATCACACTAGGCCCGGGCTAAACCTCAGAGCTTTAGGGGAGAATCCGGCGGCTATGGATGCCCTTGGTTTAAACGTCTTTTATTTAAGATATCTCTATGTTGTGGCAGGTGGCACTTTAGGCGGTGTAGGGGGAGCTTACTTATCCCTAGCCTATGCTCCCAGTTGGTTGGAAAACATGACGGCTGGTCGTGGCTGGATCGCGGTAGCTCTGGTTATCTTTGCTCTGTGGAATCCTTGGCGAGCTTTAATGGGTGCCTACCTGTTTGGGGGGATTGATGCCCTTGGTTTCCGTCTTCAAGTCTTGGGCATTGAAATGTCTCCTTTTTTCTTAAAAATGTTACCCTATTTGTTTACCGTCCTAATCTTAGTATTTGTGGTTGCTCGTCACAAAGGACGCTTGTCTACGCCTGGAGCTTTGGGTCTATCTTATGACCGAGAGGAAAGGTAGGGAAAACAGTTTATAATTTGTTTATAATCTGTTTATACAAATTTAAGATTATTAGTTTAGAATATTACTATAAAAGAAAAAATTGCTGAAAAATAAAGAGGTAAAGCCCAGACGTGGGCTTTACCTCTTTATTTTAATCCTATTTAGTAAGTATCTTTCTGGAAGAATCAGATAAACTTTTGAGTCCTAGATTTAACTGACCACCATTAACTATACTAATAACTATTCTAATATAAGTTTGCCTAGGTAGGCTCAATCGCGAGGCAGAGGATTTGTATAATAATTATAAGTCCCTCGGAAGATAGCTGCTGAGACGTTCTTCCGAAATGTTGGGTTTTGTAACCTTGCTTCTTCATAGGGGTTCGAAATAAATGCGGTCTCAATCAAGATGGATGGCATGGTAGTATGTTTCAAAACATAAAATCCTGCTTCTTTAACTCCACGATCAGTAGTTTTGAGGGTGTCGATCAGAGCGGTTTGAACGCTGCTGGCTAGTTGTAAGCTTTCATTTTGCCTAGGGTTATCCCTCGAATAAAACGTTGTGGTGCCTTGAATTGTAGGTATGGTAAACGAATCATTGTGGATGGAGATAAAGAGGTCGGCATTACAGGAGTTGGCTAAAACCATTCGGGCTTGAAGATCTTCAAGTTGAGAATATTTGGTCGCTGGTGATACATCGGTTGTCCGTGTAAGGATTACTTTCGCGCCAGCTTGTTTTAAGATGTCATTCAAAGCTAGTCCAATGGCTAAGGTATTATTCTTTTCGTAAGTTTGGGTAGGACCCTTTGCTCCGAGATCTGGTCCGCCATGGCCAGGATCTAGAAAAATTGTCTTGCCTGATAGGGCATTGGCAGGGATTCCCTGAAACGGATTGACGAGAACTTCTTTAGAAGGATCATAATCAGTGACTTCGTCATCAGTTGCAGGCGGCGGATCAGGCTTGGCCAGTTCTGAGGGCAGAGGTGGGAAGTCCCTGAGGTTACTTTGATAGCTTGAAGAAGCTTTACCCTCAATAATATTTTGCGTATTGAGGCTAATAATGCCTGTCCCTCCTAAAATATAGACAGTTCCATTGACAGTGAAATTAAAGGGTGGAGTTGTGGGAGAAGCTGTAGTAGAAGTTGTCGTAGAAGTTGTCGTAGAAATTGTCTTAGGGGTAGAGCTGACAATGCTCGTGGAGGCAAGCGTCACATAGTCAGCAGAAACCCAGCCTGTTTTTGCTTGGTAAGTTGTTTTATACCATTGACCTTGCTGATCGGTGAGCGCTATCGTCGTATCTTTCGGGATGTTGAGAAGCACTTTTCCTGTCGGGGAGGGGGTTTCTCTGAGGTTTAAGCCCCCGGTCGCGTTGACTATTCCCGTCGATGTGATGCTGACATAGTCAGCGGCAATCCAACCTGTTTTAGATTGATAGGTTGTTTTGTACCATTTATCTTGCTTTTCAGTGAGTTCCACCGTTGTCCCTTCCGGTATCATGGCAAGTATTTTCCCCGTTGAGGAGGGGGTCTCTCTAAGATTTAAAACTCCGGAAGCAGTGATCTTACCTTTGAGGAGTCCTTCTTTACTATCTGTGTTAGAGTCAGAGTCGGGGTTAGGGTCCTTTGCTGGTGGTTCAATTTTCATATGTTCACGCATGATAGTGTATACTGAAGGCGGAATATCCATATGTTCGGTCAATAATAGGGGGGCCTTAAATTTTGCAGCAAGGACTGTACCGGCTACTGCATCTGGAAAGGTGATGCCCGAAGCCATGAAAAGATCCGTGGATTGATAGGTGTCTTTCATAAAGGATATGACCTTGGCATTGGTGTCGTAACGGTCCAGACCGCCCAAACGTGTTTCTATCATAAAGTTATGTTTAGTTAACTGCTCGGAAGGAACCACAACTTCTCCACCAATGACGATCAGGTGCTTAGCTACTGTTTCTTTCAGGTATTCAATCACAGAATTAGGAAAGGTAGTTGAGGTAAGGACGATAGGAACTTGTTGAATGCCAGCATAGGTCGCGGCTGATAAGGCATCGGGAAAATCATCCCCGTTAACAAGGATAAGCGAATCGTTAGCTAGTTTTTTAGCAAGCATAATGGAGGTTTCATAACGATCCAATCCGCCTATGCGTTCCCATTTCAGCCCGGAATTTTCAAGCTCCTTTTCAATGGAAGGTTGCAAGCAAGCTGTCCCCCCAAGAAGAATCACCTTCTCAGGTTTTAATCGTTGCAGCTCTTGGACTACACGCGGGTCAATCGAGTCTCCTTTGGTTAGAAGAATTGGAGCATTTAGGCTAACTGCGAATGGGGTTGCAGCAATAGAGTCGGGGTAGTCGTTGTATTCGCATAAGATAATAGTTTGTGCTGATTGCCAGCCTTTTTGAGATATTTTAAGGGCTGTTTCCACCCTATCTTGTCCAGCTAAACGCTCTGTCTGGTATGCTAAAGGGCTGGCGTAGGTTATAAAAGGCGTGCATAATACGACAGTAAGCGATGCCATGATCGAGAAAAAAAACTTTTTCAGAAGTGTCACCCTTTCAATTATCAAAGTCATGTCGATTATACCATAAAAGCTGATGTTATTTGATGAATTTTTGGGTTTAATTCCTCGAAAGGGACCTTGGTCCTACATAAATGTCAAAAAGAGTAAGAACGCCAACCCTAGTCGCTCTTACTCTTTAAGTTAAGAAAAGCCCGGATATACTTGTTGTGTGCTTGTCTAAACTATGCTGAGGTCTTAAACCTAACAAAGAAGGTCGTTCCCGCAGAACTCGTGTCGATTTCAATCCGAGCGTTATTTCGTTCTGCTATGCTATAACAGGTTCGGGTTGGACGATCAGAAAGATTTAAGCTGGAAAGCCATAAGTTGTTGTGATATTTGAAGGCTTTTTATCTGATTAAGAAACTATTTAGCTGGAAATATTGTTACATCGTCGAAATACACTAATTAATATTACATTGTCCGAAGATTTATGCTTCAGGTCGAAAAATAATCTATTAAAGGTGCCCGTACACTGGCTTCGGCTGGGAAGGCGTGCGGCGATGATGATCGTTCAGCCAAAGATCTGCCTGTTAGATTGGTATGAGCCTGCTTTGAGTAGGCTATTGGTGGACAATGGCAAAGCCCCGAGTCGTATAGTGACTGGGGGCTTTTTCTGTCGTCTTTTTTTGTACTAATCAGAATGTATACTTTCTGGAGCATAATTGCAACTTAGGCGGACGCCTTCGCCAAGGCTGATAGAATGATTAATACGTGCGAAGACAGTGTCTTCGTGGGCGTCAGCCAAGTTTTTTTTATATTTGATGTTTAGGCGGATTAAAGGGCAGCAAATTGAAATATCATGAAAATGATAGATACCTCTACTCATTAAATTAGACGTAGCATTCTTACTATAAGCACATTCCCTTGTTCTCTTGTGCTTTTCTGGCTCCGTGAGTTATCGGAAGTTATAAATTGAGTCAGTGAATGCTTTAGAAATATCTAACGAATACATCATTAGAAATGCTAAAACGGCGATTAGAATAAGATAGGAAATCCCTATTCTTAACCTGAAGCTAGGCTCTACGCTCAGGTATTGGGCAGTTAAGGATTTTTGCCGATACATGGTTATGACTTCATAAACCCCAAAGAACAAGATGATGAGCAGTATATAGGCATGTAGTTTCCAGATGAGAACAATAGCCATAACTAAACCGATCACCCAAATAAAGGGTGAGATTGCCTTGGAAATCCTACCTCCATCTAAGGAACCAAAGGGAAGTAGATTGAAGAGATTTATTAGGGCACTAGTATAGGCTAGCCCTGCCCAATAATGATTATTTGTTATTAAGTAGAACCATAAACAAACAACCGTTATCAACGCTCCAGCTGCTGGGCCCCCTATGGCTACGATCGCCTCTTCTCGAACACTTTTAGGAGCACTCTTCATTTTGATAAATGCCCCAAGAAAAGGAATAAACGTTGGGGTAGAGACATCCAGACCAAGTTTCTTACTCGTCACGTAATGACCCATCTCGTGAACGAAAATGACTCCAACAAAGCCCACTGCAAATAACCAGCCATATATTTGTGCATAAAGAACGACCGTCAATCCCATAGTCAAAAAGGTTCCGGCAAATTTAGAAGCTTTGACTAAGCCAAACAGTAGCTTGGCAATTAAAGCTAGCTTACTAAAATTTAGTAGACCTAGCAAAGCTGTGATAACGATACTCAGGATTGTTTTAGAGCTTCTCTTCTTTGGCTTTTCTACGAGATCGTCAAGGCTTTGATTTTCGTCGTGAAGCATTTAGTCCCCTCACTTTCCAAAGGTAAATTACATAGCTAGTTTATCATGGTTATTCCCTATTCCATAGAGCTATTATTATTGCAACGAACTTAGAATTTGCTGTGACGCGAGAGCCATGAAACGCTCCTGGATTTGTTAAAGAAGAGAGTTGGAAGAGGACAAAGAGTCTGATATGATAGATTATAAGATCAAAGAGGTGCAGAGGAAATTGAGTATTTAAATTATAAATTAAGGTGGTAGGAATATGTTTAAGATTACGGAAGATTGCATCGAAAAGAAAACGCTGACAGAGTACTTTAGCTCAGAGGCCCCAAAAGGGACCGCGGAATTTGAACAGCTTATTCAAAAATTCGAATCTGAACCTCAGTATAAATTCCGCATGCGGGACCATGATCAAGAAGTTTTCTACATTGGTTATTCTGATGATTGTACTCGCAAGAGCGGCTTTGATCCGCTCGATATGTATGGGGAGTACTATGGTTGTATTGACATCCAATATCTTAATGATAAAGGTGAGTATGAGCGGTTGTAGGAAGCCCGTCCCTTCTGGCCAGAGTTTATAATTTCTTAATAAATTGTTTAGAGAAAGTTATAACAATTAGTTTATACTAAATATAGAAACTTACTTAAAATGGGGAGTTGGAAGTTGTCCAATCACAATTTGCTGTCTTTACTACGTTATAAGGGAGGGTTCGTATGGAAGGATTAGATTTTTTGATAACGGCCATTGGGTTTTCTGTTTTAGGTTATGTATTATGCTATATGACCCTTTCAGTTAATCGTAAATCCAAGACACAAAACGCAAACTCGGAAAAACCGTTGCAGACTCGAGAACGAACTGTTCAGCATAGACATAGTGCATGATATTTATCCTCGTTAAGACAGCTATTTTTAGAAGTGGGGGTAGATATCCTACGGGCTACAGTGTTCTTTTAGGGTTAGCCCTTCGGCATTAGTCTCCACAGGAGACTAATGTCTCCTTCGCCGCGAAGTGTTCCTTTTGAGAATAGGCGGCTCGGCGAAACCTATCCTCAGCGCGATCATATTCGTTAAGGGCCATGCGATTCGGCGATACTCTATCCTACGCCGGTAAGCATTTCTTTTGGGATCGCGGCTTCGGCGATACTCTCCACTGGAGACTATCGTCACCGGAAGCTTTCGTCACCTAAGTCTCGATGTTCAGCTTTAGCTGAACGAGTTCACTGGTAGAGTATAAAATAACAAGAGGGCGTAGCAAAACTAAGGTTTCTGTTACGTCCTTTTTTTGTACCATCAGGAAGTACAAACTTGCGTTATATGCTTCCTAAGCATATGCAACTAGGGCTGTCGCCTTCGCCAAGTGACCCTTCTCGCCATCCGTAGCTACAGGAACACTCGGCCATCCATGGCCAGCGCTTCTCCGCTATGCTAACACGTGCGAAGACAGTGTCTTCGGGCACCAGCCAAGTTTTCTTTTAAACGTTTCATTCCAGGACTCTTAGGCAGACGGAGTAGTGCTTACTATTTGAATTGATGAAAGCTAGGCCACTTTAATGTATAATGCTAACAAGGTATTATCAAACTCCGTCAAGACAGCTGCTTTATATTCTTTCATAGGTTGAAGCATAATATAAAGTAAGCTTACTAACTAGGAATATGAGGGATTACAATGTATCCAAGCAATCTAAATTATAAAATGCCTCCGGAATGGACTAGGCATACTCGTACCTTCATTTCATGGCCGATCCAAGCGTCTATGTGTTATCCAGAGGATTATGACGAAGTTTGCCAAGGCTATACCGAAATTATTCAGGCTATTGCGGAATTTGAATCAGTGACGGTTGTGGTGAATGCTGTGGATTTAGCGAGGCTTGCGCGTTTATTTCAGGATGAGCGGATTGAACTTCTTCCTATTGAGCATAACGATGCTTGGCTAAGGGATAATGGGCCTACATTTATTGTCAATGATACTGGGGATGTGGCAGGGGTTAATTGGAAATTTAATGCTTGGGGTGGCAAATATGCACCCTGGGATTTGGACGATCAGGTGGCCACTGAACTATTGAAACATATTGAGTTGAAACGGTTTGATGCCCCCTTGGTTATGGAAGGGGGTTCTCTCCATGTCGATGGAGAAGGGACGTTACTAACCACGCAAGAGTGCCTCTTAAACCCTAATCGGAATCCGGCAATGACCCGAGAACAGATTGAAGCTGAGTTGAAGAACTTTCTCAATATCCAGAAAGTAGTCTGGCTAAAGAATGGATTAGATGGAGACGAGACAGATGGTCATGTGGATAATATTGCATGCTTTGTAGCTCCAGGCAAGATTCTAATACAGATTTGTGACGATCCTGAGGATGAAAATTATGTGATCACCCAAGAAAACATAAGGATCTTAAAGAGTGAAACTGATGCGCTGGGCCGGAAATTCGAAATCATCCCTATCCTGCAACCGCCGAGCTTAATTGATGCAGAGACTGGTAAGCGCTTAACCCTGAGTTATCTAAACTTTTACTTTGTTAACGGGGGAATTATTCTGCCTATTTTCGGTGGGAAAGCAAAAGATACTGATCTGCTAGCCACTCAGGTACTGACAGAACTATTCCCTGAACGACGAATACGCACAGTTAATGGAATGGGGATCATCCGCGAGGGTGGTAATGTGCACTGTACGACTCAACAGATGCCCCGAGGAAGGCGGATTTAAGATGAGAAACATTAAAGTAGCGGCTACTCAGATGGGCTGTATTAATAGCATCGATCAAAACATCGCAAAAGCAGACGCCCTAGTAAGGGAAGCTGCGAATCAGGGTGCACAAATTATCTTGTTACAGGAGCTGTTCGAAACACCGTATTTCTGTCAGAAGGAAAAATCGGATTATTATGCTTATGCGACAGAACTGGAACATAATAAAGCTGTTAGGCATTTTCAAGTTGTGGCAAAAGAGCTTCAAGTGGTTTTACCGATCAGCTTCTATGAAAAGAAAAACTATGCGCGATATAATTCCCTGGCGGTTATTGATGCCAGTGGTGAAGTGCTGGGAAAATATCGCAAGAGTCATATTCCAGCTGGTCCGGGATATGAAGAAAAGTTCTACTTCAACCCAGGGGATACAGGGTTTCAGGTCTGGAATACTCGCTTTGGCAAGATCGGGGTAGGGGTCTGCTGGGATCAATGGTATCCAGAAGCTGCACGATGTATGGCGTTAATGGGGGCTGAGCTGCTTTTTTATCCGACTGCGATCGGCTCGGAGCCTCAAGATGGATCGATCGATTCCAAGGAACATTGGCAAGCTTGTATGTTAGGACATGCTGCAGCTAACCTGATTCCAGTGATTGCCTCGAATCGGGTCGGAGTTGAGGAAGACGAAGAGTCTAAGATCACCTTCTACGGATCCTCCTTTATCGCTGGCCCGCAAGGAAACAAAGTGATAGAGGCTGGTCGTGTGGAAGAAACGGTACTGGTGGCAGAATTTGATCTAGATCTGCTTGAGATACAGCGACTGGAGTGGGGGATCTTCCGGGATCGTCGGCCTGAGCTATACAAAATTATATCTTCGTATGATGGAGAGTTAACGATTAAGGGGACTCGTTAAGTAGGTAGTGGCTTAAATATGTTAAGACTATTTTTTCCTCTTTTCGAAATTGATGGATTTCGAAGTTGGTGGAGATATTGGGTCGGATCGCCTAAAGATGATGAACAGCCCAACTAGGATCAGAGCGATCGGGGCGAGTAATCCGAAATTAATCCAGGTATGTAAGACTTGGAGAAAAAGAATGCCAAAGGAGACAACGGAGACAGTCGATAAGATAAAGACTGGAATCAAAAGTCCCCTAGGTCTACCAGAGAAAAGGTAGAGTTGAAAGAGACCAAAGGCTACCGATAGAGGGTAGATCGGCCAGGTATAGCCGGAAAATTGCCAGTTAGTAAAGATCTCGAAAAAGAAGAGTAAACCAAGGAATGTGAGGATGCCCCCCGGTACTAATAGGCCGGGGTTTCTTGATGTGCTGAAGTAACTCCATTCAAATAGTAAACCTGGGATAAGGATGAAGATGGGCCAAAAGTTCTCCATGCTGAAGAAGTTCCAGTAAAAAAGGTTGTTCGTAAACAGGAAAGTACCAAGAATGACAAACACTAGCCCTAAAATAGTATTACTCTTAGGCATACTACTTACCCCTCCTAAAATATGCGTATTTTTATTCTGGTCAGAAAGTATAACTTTCAGTTGTATACTTTCTGGAAGGTCCTTCTCGCCATCCATGGCTACAGGGACACTCGGTCATCCATGGCCAGCGCATAAGGGCAACTAAGGCTTCCGCCGGCGCCTGCGGGCTTCTCCGCTAAGCTAACACGTGCGAAGACAGTGTCTTCGGGCGCAAGCCAAGTTTTCTTTACTTATTTATAATTCTATCATAAGGACAGCCGCAGAAAACAGAGGTTGATGCTTGTTTATTAAATAATTAGTTTAAGGTTACGCCTAATAGCTACTCGGACTGGAATTAAGAGTAGCTGAAATGGGGTATGCTTTAAAAAGTATAGAATTAGAAACAGAGAAGAATTTGAACAAAGAATTAGTAACAAAGAAAGGAGCGTTGTTTTTTGACGTTTAGCAAATTACCCTACCTAAGTCCGAACCGTCAGGCATTACCTTTGGTTAAGGAATTAATTGCGAGGAGAGAGCTGCTTCGGATCGAGGTTCATCTGCATAACGGGGTTACCGTGATCGACTGCGGTGTGCATGTTCAAGGCGGCTGGGATGCGGGGAGGTTGTTTGCTGCTGTATGCCTCGGAGGGCTTGCTCATGTAAATTTGCATTGGTTAGACTTTAACGGGCTACGCTGGCCTGCGGTTGAAGTGCTTACTGATCATCCAGTCCGGGCTTGTTTGGCGTCTCAATATGCTGGTTGGCCAGTTAAGATAGGTAATTCGGTAGCATTAGGTTCGGGTCCAGGTCGCGCTATTATTCACAAAGGAACTCTGTTCGATACGATGGGTTATGAAGATCATTCTCAGACGGCAATTTTGTGTTTAGAAAGTGAGCTACTACCTTCTGAAGATATAGTCCTACAATTAATTAGAAGAGTTTGATTGTGAGCCAGCGGATCTCTACATTTTAGTAGCTCCTTGCGCATCTCAGGTTGGATCAGTTCAGATAGCGGCACGTGCCCTGGAAACAGGGTTAGCGAAGTTAATGGAACTGGGTTATGACTTGAAAAATATTGAATCCGGCTGGGGTATTTGTCCACTTCCCCCCGTTGCCAGTGACAATCTAATTGCTCTAGGACGCTCAAACGATGCGATTCTCTATGGCTCAACCGTACTTTATAACCTTTGTGACGATGATCTATCTCTTGCCTCCCTCGTGAAGCAGATTCCGTCCAGTTCGTATCGAGAGTATGGCCGATTATTTCTGGAAGTGTATAATGGGAATTTTTACGAGCTCGATCCTTTCATGTTCAGTCCTGCAGAAATATGGTTCTGTAATTCTAAGAGTGGTCGCTCGTTTCATGCTGGAGTCCTGCGTCCGGATCTTCTGAGTAATTCTTTCGAATTATGATATCATAACTTATTAATAGACTCAGTAAATTGACGTCAAGGAATTCATCGTGATATAGTAAATTTATGCTATCAAGGTGACTTTTAGGTCGTGGATTTGATTTTTCGCCTTTATTGTTTAGGGATAGAACTGTATTGTAACCCCAGACGTTGTCTGGGGTTGGTTATTTTACTTAATTTTTTGGCTTTAATAGGTGGTGGGATTTTAAGTAAGTAAGGATTTTTTGTTTTTCACTTGCTTCCACATGAATAAGGTGTTGAGGTTTTTGGGCAATAACTCCAGGCCATTTGGTATAAATGGTTTGGATATATATTTTTCGAGTGATTGGATCAGTATAACTAAGATGAATGATAAGAAACTGTGGCTTGATATCGGTTTGCAGAAAATCAACACTCTTTATGCTAAGGAGCAAACTTGTAGTGGTATCTCTAGGAATATCGTTAACCACAGTGTAATCATCAACAAGAATAGGCTCTTCTAGCAAGCTTTCGTCAAAGACGATAGTTTTACTGGAAAGGTTTGTAGCTGGATGATTTCCTACATTATTAAATTTAAATTCGAAACTAAGCTCGTGGGTTAGATGGATGGAAGGAGATTCTTTGAAGGTGAAATATGGACGTGCTGCTTCGCGCTGGGTCTGCCAGGTGATGACAGAGATAAAGACGGATACTATCGAGACGAAAGCAAAAATTGCTGTGGATATAGTCATAAAGATGCCTGACCAATTGCGTTTTTTTAGGTCCCAAGACATAGCTTCCCCCTATTCGGACGTATCTGTTGACTATATATATTGATCGTTTGTTTAAAAGATTCATCTTGACGGTGGTAAATAATTAGAAACCAAAGTGTATCAAAGGCTACCTGAAGATTTTGTTCGGGACATGATTTTAAAAGCGCCCAGCAAGGATATTATGAATACGCTGGCCAGAAGCGTTTTAGCTTTGTATACCTTTGACGATAATCCGGATGATACTTCCATGAAAAACGTCCTAAAACAGTGTCTAAGGTTGATTGCCTGCTTTCCGTCTTTAGCAGTCTATGGCTATCAAGCCTTCTCTCATTACCATGGAAACCAAAGCTTATATATTCACAGCCCACGCCCTGATTTGAGTATTGCTGAGAACATTCTTTCCATGTTGCGGCCGGATAGTAACTATACCAAGTTAGAGGCGTCACTGCTTGATCTTGCCCTTGTCCTGCACGCTGAACACGGAGGGGGTAACAATTCATCCTTTGTGACCCACGTCGTGACTTCTACAGGTACGGATACCTACTCTGCTATTGCTGCGGCAATTGGAGCACTTAAGGGACCGCGGCATGGAGGGGCGAATATAAAAGTTATCGAGATGTTTGACGATATCAAAGATAAATTGACGGATTGGAAAGATGATGAAGAGATTGAGCGCTATCTTACCCGAATCCTTTCTAAAGATGCTTTTGATCGGTCAGGTTTAATCTACGGAATTGGGCACGCAGTATACTCTGTTTCGGATCCTAGGGCCGTTATTCTCAAGAATTATGCTTGCCAACTTGCCCATGAAAAGGGACTGGAAGATGAATTTGAACTCTATGTAAAGGTTGAGGACATTGCCCCGCGGGTTATTAGTAAGCTAAGTACCATGTACAAAGGGGTAAGTGCCAATGTCGATTTCTTTTCAGGTTTTGTGTACAAAATGCTCAATATTCCTGTGGAAATGTTCACGCCGATTTTTGCAATTTCCAGAATCGTAGGTTGGAGTGCACATCGAATGGAGGAAATTGCCAATGCTGGAAAAATTATTAGACCTGCCTATAAAAGCGTGGCTCCTAAAAGACAATATATTAGAATGAACGAAAGATTGTAAAAAATCGGAAAATACTGTAACGCGGAGCGGAAATTCTCTTCTTTTACTTCTTAGGCGAAGTTTAAGAAGGGAATTTCTTTGTGATGTAGAAATAACGGATAGCACAAAGAAGTAGGATGGTGGAATTATATGGGATTAGCAGCAATCTTTATGACAAGTATGTTAATGGGTTTTTTCGGAGCTATTGTGCCAGGACCTTTGCTTACAGTTACCATCAATGAAAGTCTGAGGCGTGGTGCTAAGGCTGGACCTCAAATTGCTTCCGGCCATGCGCTAGTAGAACTTGCCTTAGTGGTGGCGATTTTCTATGGCTTGGGAACCTATATCACTTGGCCAGTTGTAAAAGGAACGATCGGAATCGTAGGGGGGTTATTCCTTTTTTGGATGGCGTACGGAATTTTGAAAGAGTCCTTTAATTCTGTAGTCCTTGATTTTTCGGGAGAGACAACGGCTAAAGGTCTTCGGCCTTGGGTTTCAGGTATTACTGTAACTGCCTCAAATCCTTATTGGTTTCTGTGGTGGGCGACCGCTGGCGCTGGTTCATTGATGCTTGCTGCAAACTATGGTATTATTGGAGCCATCTGCTTTTATTTAGGACATATTATAGCGGATTATATTTGGTTTACGTTTGTGGCATTCACTGTTGCTAGAGGAAAGAAACTCTTTACGCCTTTGGTGTATCGCTTTGTTTTAGGAGTCTGTGGACTTTTTTTAGTCGGTTTAGCGGGTTATTTTGTTTATTCTGGGGCAGGTTTCTTAATGTCTTTCAGAGCTTAAATCTGTGCACTCGACATTTGTCGTATCCAATCTGTATGACACAAGATGAAAGTTCTAAGAGTTTGTAACTTTTTTCTCATGTAGGAAAAAATAAAGGATTTTGGGCTCATCTGTAGAAATTAATTATTATTATGCAAAGATAATCCATCTTGTTGTTTAGGTCTATATCTAATGGTTTAGAGCCCTTATTAGGCATAAACAGGCAACTGGATCCTATAGAAAGAATGGAGTGGAGATTAAACGTTGAATGATAAGCTTAATACCTCAGGTTCTGTCATAAGATATGGAATAAGACTTAAGTTACTGCTGGGTTTTTTTGTTGTACTCCTACTTACACTACTTGTGGGAGGCGTGGGCTATTACGGTGTCTATAAGATCAATCTGGAAGCGGAAGATCTAGGGGAGCATTGGTTGAAAGCAACAAGTTCCTTGGCAAAAGTTGTTGCTAACACAGAAGACACTCGGCGCTATCTTTTAGCAGGATTTCTGATGCGTGCAGATGAGAAAACGTTTCAAGATAATAAAGCTCAATTCGCAATTATAAAAGTGAAATGGGAGCAAGATTTTGCCGAATATAATAACTATGTAACGACGACTGAGGGAATAGCCAAAAGCGAGGCAATGAGGAAATCGTTTGATGAGTACATAGACGATGCCGAGCAAGTTTGGATGTTAACTCAGTTAGGTCAGGATGTTGAGGCTAGACCCATCTTAACTCAAAAGAGTAAAGAAAGCTTTGACCAACTGCTTAAGGATATGGAAGCTCAGATGGAGTTTATGGTTCAAGGAGGGGTCGAAGCTACCCATCATGCACAGACTACTGAAAACTCTGTAATGAGATTGCTTATTATTTTTGTTACGCTTGCCTTGATTGTTGGAGCAACTTTGGCGATTATGATTGCAAGACATATTAGCCGCCCTCTTGTTTCTGTGACGAAGGTAGCTCAAGCCGTTGCAGCTGGAGACTTGAACATTAAGATGCCGAAGATTAGAAATCATGATGAAATCGGCGTTCTCACTCAAGCTGTCAGTGAGATGGTAGATTCACTTCGAGACGTCATTAGGGAAGTACTAACACAGTCAGAAGGTGTGGCAGCAACCAGTCAAGAATTATCGGCTGCGGCGGAGGAAGCAACTGCTGCCAGTGAACAAATTTCAGATTCTATAGCGCAGCTCGCAGCAGGTGCCACAGATCAAGCCATGTCTGTGAGAAATACTGGTCTGGTCATCGAACAGTTGTCTGAAAGCGCCCAACAGGTAGCGGTCAATGCAGAGGTTGTTAATCAAAGTAGTGGAAAGGCAGCCAAAGCGGCTCAGGTGGGGGCTCTTCAGGCAGAAAATGCAGTCCGCAAAATTGAACAGATCCGTGACGTTTCCCTTCAGACAGCAGAAACCGTTTTTAAATTGGGTGACCAATCCAAAAAGATCGGGCAAATTGTAGATGTCATCAAAGGAATTGCTGATCAGACGAATCTATTGGCGTTAAATGCAGCGATTGAGGCTGCTCGAGCGGGTGAGAATGGGAGAGGCTTTGCAGTGGTTGCTGAAGAGGTCCGGAAGTTGGCGGAACAGTCATCCCTTTCAGCAACTCAGATCGCAAGCTTAATCGGTGATATTCAACAAGAGACAGAACGGGCCGTCGGATTGATGGATAAAGGGAAGGAAGAAGTGGACTCTGGAGTAGAAGCTGTTAATTTGGCGGGAGTATCCTTCCATACTATTGTAGGTGAAATAGATATCGTCGTTGATCAGATTAGGCTGGTAACAGCTGCTGCTCAACAAATGGCCAGTGGTGCTGCTCAAACCGTGAAATCCGTAGAGGGGATTGGGGTCATTGCTGAGCAAAGCTCCGCCAGTGCCGAAGAGATTTCTGCTACGTCAGAGGAACAAGCTGCCACCATGGTTTCGGTGAGTCAATCTGCAGAAGCCTTGGCTAAGCTTGGGGAGAGCCTTAAGAAAGCTGTTGACAAATTTAAAGTGTAGGTTAAGATCACCAATGCCAGCAAAATTATGGTTGGGTAAACCAACAGCGAGGTTTTGATGAACGGCGTTCCAAGACAAGCCGTTGGCTTTTATAATCGACTTTGGGTTGATCTTTTATGTTAATCAAAGTAATGCCCCAGAGCTTTTAGCTTTGGGGCATTTTTTATTTAAAGGAACTTACTTCAGATAAACCCTATTTCAACCGATAATCTTAATTGTAACAGGTAGACAAGATTTACGCGAATTCGACATTTAGAGTGTGCGATAATAGAAATTAATAGAGAGTGGTGAGGGGTTATGGTGTAATATCAACTTGACAGGAGATTTAAATGAACATTCCAGTGATTGTTATGCTCTTGCAAGGAATACCTGAAGGAACTGCAATTACAACTCTTGCTTTTGTAATTTCTGGAATTCCCCTAAAACTTAATAAGATTCTATTGATCGGGACTGCTTTAACCGTTTGCGCGTATGTAGTGAGACTGTTTCCTATTCCTTTTGGGCTTCATACTATCTTATTAATGTTTTTATTATTTATAGTTCTAACTATATTAAGTAAGAGGGATATCGGTCTATCCTTTATGGCAAGTTTATTGAGTTGCTTAGCTCTAATAATATTTGAGACTGCTTGCTTTTCTTTGTTAAAGCCTGTTTTTAGTATAATACCGAAAACTTTATCTACTTACCATGCTGATAGCGTTTAGTGGGAGAGGTTGTGTGATCTATAAAAATTCCATTTATTGCTTTACTATTACAAGGAATACCTGAAGAAACTGCCTTAGTCACTTTAGCTTATGTAATTGCCAAAATACCTTTGAAATGGGAAAGAATTATTTTATTTGGAATTGTTTTAGCATTAATTTCGTATGTAATGAGATTGTTTACCATCCCTTTTGGAATTCATACCATTATACAAATCATGCTATTGTTTTCAGTTTTAACTTGGATTGGCAAGGGGGATTTTAGTTTGTCCCTTATTGCAAGTTTATTGAGTTTTTTAGTTTTAGCAATTGTTGAATTTGTTTGCCTATCCTTGCTAATGCCTGTTTTTGGAGTAACCCCTGAAACGTTATTCTCTAACTTAGTAATAAGGATTGCGATAACAGAACCTCAAGTATTTCTTATGTTTATCTCTGCTTATTTATTAAATAAACTTATACAAAAGAGGCAGTATGAATGAATTTTACTGAAAATATTAGTAATAAACTTACTGAAGTAATAACAAATGAACTAAATTATAACGAAGATAAAAAGGTAATTATTGCATATGCCATAGAAACTGCACTATTATTCGTCTTAGGCTCATTTTTCTTGATGATTTTAGGATATTATTTTAATGCATTAATGCCGACTGTTATTGCTGCCATTTTCGGTGGCTTATTACGAAAAGTATCAGGAGGGGCACATTTTGATTCTCCAGTAAAATGTTTGGCCTTTGGTACTATAGTTTATAGTTCTATAGGAGTTTTTGTAAAAAAATATGTCGAATATGACTTAACTAATGAGTATGTTCTTTTCTTTGTTTTGTTTATTTCTTTATTACTAGTAGCTTTCCTAGCTCCCGTAGACAGTGAATCAAAGCCAATCCATTCTAGTAGTCTAAAATTCAAACTTAAGATTTCATCAATCGTTTTCGTAATTATTTCATTCATAGTAATTTCTTTTGTCGATAATAAATTAGTAAGTGTTAGTGTAGTCTTAGGGGTGGTTTACCAAAGCCTAACCTTGCTACCTATTTTTAATAGAAGAGGAGGTGAGTGTAGACTATGAAAAGGTATTTCTTTGCTACAATTGCGTCCCTACTAATGCTCTTAGCCAGTGCAACCTCCGTTTTTGCGTGTGCTATCTGGGCATATCAACCCAAAACGCCGAAAGCATTGCAAAAGTAATCAGGAATTTAGCAGTCGCGTAAACAGTATCTGGTAGTCAACAATATAAAAGCTGGGTTGGATATCCCAGCTTTTATATTGTTTAAGTATTTATAAGCTTTTTTATTTTAAATATCTTTCGTGGAGGACAATTTGATGGGTTTTAATATTAGAGATATCTTAAAAAAGCAATCTATTATTCAATTGACTTTATTAAAAGTTATATTGAGTATCCTTGTTTTTCTTATCCTATTTATACTTCTCTATGGACAGAATTTTTGGGAGAAACAAACCCTAAAATTTAATTATGATTTATTATTAAGTGCTTTAAATGTACAAACGAGAATACAATCTCAGATTTTAACTGTAGAAGAATTTAAAAAAGATAAAAACTTAACGAAGAATGATAAGGCGTTAAAAATAGAAGGTATTATACAATTTATAATTAATAACAATAAGAATAATGATTATATTATAGGTTACTATGATAATGATTTAGATTTAATAGTTAAAAATCAATATAATAATATTTCATTTGATCAAATTCGTTCTGCAGTATTATCATATGACGAATTTAATAACATATCAAACAGTAATAATGTTAGACTCATTCTACCAATATATGATGAGGGAAAAATAGTTGGCTCTGTTTGGGCCCATGCGCAGAATGCTGATTTAGTATTAATGTCTTTTAATGAATTGAGTGCAATAGTAATATTAGCTTTAAGTTTATCAGCACTAATTATAATTTCAATCAGAAAACATATGAAACAGATTGAATCATATTTAGAAAAATTTTGCAACATTATCATTAATAATGATAGCAAACATGAAAATATTTTAATCAAACTACCAGAATTAAAACCTGTTCTAAATAAAATCACTGGTTACACAAATGATTTAAAACAGATGAACATAACCTTGGAATCATCAAAACTTAACATCATCAAAATTATGGAAGGAATCTCAGACGGTTTTTATGCCTTAGACCGTAACTGGAAGTTTACGTTCGTTAACAAGGAAACAAAAAAGTTCATTAACGGGAATAACACTGAACTAATCGGAAAAAGTATCTGGGAAGTATTCCCGCAGATTAAAGATTCCCTAACATATCGTAAAATGCAAGAAGCGATGTCTCAAAATGAATCGGTTCACTGGGAGGCCGGGGGCTTTGCACATCCTGATCAAAACCATGAATATCATGCTTATCCGTATAAGGAAGGAGTAACAGTTTTTTTTCGTGATGTTACTGAGCTGAAACGGCAACAGCAAGAGCTGGGAAGATTAGAAAGACTCAATCTTATAGGTCAATTAGCAGCGGGGATTAGTCATGAGATTAGAAATCCCCTTACTACGGTAAAGGGATTTCTACAGTTAATGGGGTCGAAATCTAAATACGCTCAAGAAAAAGAGTATATGGATTTGATGATATCGGAGATTGACCGTGCCAATTCGATCATTACCGATTTTTTATCATTGGCTAAATCGAATAGTGAGAATATTTTATCCGGTAATATTAACGATGTGATTAATAAAGTATTTCCGATGCTCCAGGCAGATGCCTTCAATAGCAATAAAGAAGTAGCAACAGATCTAGAACTATTACCTGATATCATGATCAACGAAAACGAAATCAAACAGCTCATCCTAAATTTAGTGCGCAATGGGTTGGAGGTTACGAATGAACATGGAAGTGTCATTATTTGTACATATTTTAAGGGAGATAGAGTTGTCTTAGCTATCAGGGACCAAGGGAATGGCATTCCTATTGAAATACAGGAGAAAATAGGCACTCCATTTTTCACGACTAAAGAAACTGGAACTGGACTAGGGCTGGCCATTTCCATGGGAATTGCTCAAAGGCATAATGCGGTCTTTGAGTTTGAAACAGGAAAAAATGGTACGACCTTTTATACACTTTTTCCTACCTGTAAATTGATAATAGATTAATTTAAATCAAAAAGTTCACGGAGTTCCTTTTCCGATAATTTCGAGAGCATGGTTTCTCCCGGTTGGATGACTGAGTCGATGAGGGTCTTTTTTTTGGCTTGTAAGGCGTTAATTTTTTCTTCGACCGTTCCCTGAGTAATGAGTTTGATCACCTGTACGGCGCTTGTTTGGCCGATACGGTGTGCTCTGTCCGTAGCTTGGTCTTCAACAGCGGGGTTCCACCATGGGTCATAATGAATGACCATATCTGCACCGGTTAGATTTAATCCTGTGCCGCCTGCTTTGAGAGAAATCAAAAAGACCTTACCTTGCCCATTGTTAAAGGAATTGGCCATTCTTAAACGTTCAGCTGCTTTTGTTATGCCCGAAAGATAGAAGTATTCGATGCCCTCAGAGATGAGATGTCCTTGAATGATATCCAGCATGGTCGTGAATTGAGAGAAAACTAGAATCCTGTGACCGCTGTCTAAGGCGTCAGTAAGGATTTCCTCTAAGAGAAGCATCTTGCCGCTCTCACCGGTGTAATTATCGATGAACATTGACGGGTGACAGCAAATCTGCCGGAGCCTAGTTAGTGCAGCAAGAATTTTCATGTGGCTTTTGTTAAACCCCACTGAGGCAATTTCCTGAGCTATTTGACCTTTCGCTTCCTGCAAATAGGCGAGGTAGAGCTTTTTCTGTTCTTCTGTCAAGGAAGCACTTAGCTGGGTTTCGATCTTGTCCGGCAGTTCTTTTAAGACATCTTTTTTCAATCGCCTTAGAATGAAAGGGTTAATATGTCGACTTAGTTCGGTAAGAATATTTGAGTCTTCCCCTTTAATTATGGGGATTTCAAATTTTTTGCGGAAGTCCTGGTGGGAGAGGAGATAACCAGGCATAATAAAATTAAAGAGGGACCAAAGTTCGGAAAGCGAGTTTTCAATGGGCGTCCCGGTAAGTGCAAAATAGCTTTTGGCCTTAATTTGCTGGACAGATTTTGCGTTCAGAGTTTGTGGGTTTTTGGTGTGTTGGGCTTCATCCAAAAAACAGTAGGAAAAGTCTAATTTAGCAAATTCATCGATGTCCCGCCGAAGTATAGGATATGAAGTAACGACTAGATCACACTGATCATCTATTTCGGACAATTGCGTCTGTCTTTCCTGGGGATTGCCCTCCACGACAAGGACTCGAAGAGTAGGGGTGAATTTCTTCGCTTCTTCTTGCCAGTTATAGATCAACGAGGTGGGAGCAATAACCAAAGCAGGGGCAGAGGTGGTCAATTTTGCGGATAGAATGAAGGCCAGAACTTGCAAAGTCTTACCCAGCCCCATATCGTCGGCGAGGATTCCTCCAAGACCATAGGATGCTAATGTTTTAAGCCATTGAAATCCAGTCTTCTGGTAGTCTCTTAAGATATGATGCAACTCATCAGGTATTTCAAATTCTCCGTCTTGAGGCTCTAAGATGCTTTGCACTAATTGCTTAAAGGCTTTATTGCGTTGCACTCCAGGTAAGTTGGCTTGGCGCAGAAAGCTATCTATATACATGGCACGGTACTTAGGCAGATTGAGCAGTTTTTCATTCAGATCTGAGGCTTTAAGGTCTAAATTTTCAATGAGTTGGGCGACAGCGTTCATCTCCGGCTGATTTAGATCGAGGAAAGATCCATCGCGAAGGCGATGGTATTTTTTCTTTAAATGTAGAGAATGAAAGATATCCGATAATTCATTTTGATCGATATCAGTATATTGAAAGGATATTTCCAAGATATCTAAAGTTTCGTCTAAGCGAACTTGGCCGGAAAACGTCGTAGAGGTGCGGATTTTGAGCCTGAATTGATCCGAATAATAGAGTTCTGCAAGGTCTCTCAGTTGAGGAAGCCAATTGACGGTAAAATCAAAGATTTTATCATCGTCTTCAAGGTAAATTTTCCCTTTAGATACGATAAAATCGGCGTGTTCCAGAATGTTGAGGATCATTCGTTCCTGATTGACAGAACGGATGAGAATAACATCGCTGGCAGCGGACTCGTTACTAGTATCCCGGGTCGCAGAAAATGGATTAATGATGGTCTCTCCATAGTGGAATTCTAAACGAGCTGTGATGCCCATCTCGTTAGAACGATCAAAATAGATTTTGGCTTGTAAGCTTTCTTGAGTAAATTTATCTTCTAGGACAGGATCAATGATTACGGGACCTAATTTCCCGATTAAGGGCAGGGCTTCTGAGGCGAAAAGCTCCTTCTGGGCTGCTGGAATCACAATATTGGTCACGGATCCTTGGCGAAGGGCTGACAGGAGAGGTAAAAGGAGTTCTTTTTGGTTGGGGGAAGCTTGATGGATTTTAGCTTGGTAAACGTAGTAACTCCCATCATCCGTCAGTTGGAGGGGCATTTCTTCAGTTTCGAGTGTTAATGCCAGATCCTGACCTTGTGATTGGAGGGAAAATTCGATGGGTAGCCCATGCCGAATAATTTGAGTGGGTGTGGGAGGGGGAGCTTCAAAGCTCCAAGAAAACACTTTATCCCCCAAAGCGTCTAAAAACTTAGTTAAATAATAGCCCGTCAAGGGTAACAATTTTTGATTGAGCACGGTTGTCGCGTAAAAGGGCCCTTGCATCTCGATTATGGCTGAATGTTGGTCATTCATTTCTTGAAGCATGGCAATTACCCTACGATCTTCCTCTTTGAAAGTTTGTCTCGTAGGTTCCAGGGTAAATTGCTTACCAAATTCTAGCGAGCGGCCTGATTTAAGCGCAGTAAGAAATTGTCCGATATCTTTTACAACATAGAGTCGCTGCAGACCTACTCTAAGTTGTAGATGTGTAGAAAGCCGATGGCTGGGCAGGGTTTGGAGTTCCATGTTTAGAGTCAGTTCTTCATAAGGAGTTTCCTGTCGTTGATTCGCAAAAACAGTGAGAAGCTCATCAACCACGCGGCTTTGAACGACAGGGTCTGTCCAAGCTGACGGTAATTTTTGTTGGGCTGTTTTTAAGACGGCGATAACATGTTTGCAGGCTCCTGGATAGTCTTTGAAGGCTGGGCATGTGCAGCGATATGAGCGTACGGAGTTGTCCCTCTCGAAGGCTAGTTGAACAACATAGCGTAAACCTCCGATGACAGAAGCGTTTATTAGGCCTTTATCGGGGGAAAAACTGAAATTGTAGACTCTACCAGCCGCGTAATAGGAAAGCCCTTTTTTATATACACGATCATTATCCGCTAGATCTTGAATTATTTGTTCAGAGAGGTAAAAGCGAGGCATGAATATACTCCTTTGGCAGTAATATTTGCTGAGTTAGATAGGGGTATCAGTTAAGAATATCATAGTTTGAGTCTACTCGTCTAATTTAGGGGCCAGAGAGTTGATCTGAGTTGTTCTTTGCTCAATTTACTGATGATAAATCTAGCGACGGATCGTTGAAAATGATGGAATGAATAATTTAATATTATGATAAGATTGTATTATATTGTATATTATTGTTGTGTGTGATATATTAGCGAAGGTATATCCTATAGGCCTAAAGGCCTGCTTTAGGTCATGTTTTCTGTGATGTATTAGGCCATGATCAATTTAATACCTCTGCGATAACGGCAAACTCAGTGAGAACTGAGGGCGCAAAGCCACGGGTCTTAACACATTATGGTGAAGAAAGCCGGATATCGAAAAAACTTGTCGCCGTATACTTATTTGGCGTCTTTTGTTGTATAAGGAGGAAAGTTGGTTTTGATAACAAAGTTGGAACCCCTAACAATGAACAGCTTTGAAATTGGAGAACTTTCAGAGCTTGATCTATATGATATACAAGGAGTATTGTTGTTATCTAAAGGTAAGCCAATTACCACAAAAATCCATGAACTTCTTCTCCAACGAAAGTTATATACTTTACAATATGATTTGGAGAATTCTCATCCTCCCAATGAAGAACGTAGATTTCCTTCCTCGGAGTACCGTTTTATCGTAGGCTATGTTCGCAAAGTCTTTGAAAGCGTCTGCCTTTTTAGCTCTACACGTTTAATCGATTCGTTTGCTATTGTTGATAAAATTATCAACGAGTTAGAAGGAAATTCCCGTGTCTATATAGATTTTAATGAATTTCGAAACTTTGATAATTATACATATATTCATTCCGTAAATGTTGCGTTATTAGCTACTCTAGTAGGGTTGAAAATGGGGTTTTCAGGACAAAAACTAAGAACTTTATCTATGGGTGCGATGTTTCATGATTTGGGTAAAAGTTCTTTGCCCCTTGAAATACTGAATAAACCTTCGGGCTTAAATAGAGAAGAATTTACGATTATTAAAAAGCATCCAGAGATGGGTGAGGAAATGCTTAAATACTCCAATATCTCAAAGGAGATTCTCAGCATAGTCCGTCATCATCATGAACGTTGGAATGGCGAGGGCTATCCGGATGGTTTAAGACAGAGAGCTATTACGACTAATGCACAAATCGTTGCAGTTGCTGACGTTTTTGATGCCCTTGTTGCGGATCGACCCTACCGCAAAGGGTTGCCCCCCTATCACGCTTTAGAAATCATCGTGGCTGGTTCCGGGAAAGATTTTGATCAAGAGATTGTACACTGTTTTGAACAGTGTTTAATACTTTATCCGCAAGGTTCTATAGTTACCTTAAATACAGGTGAAATGGGTACAGTCGTCGGTATTCATTACAATTATCCGAGTAGACCTCTCATAAGAATTTTTTTTGATAAAAACGGAAAATTCGTTAACGAGGAACTAATCTGCGATTTGCTCAAGGATTTAACCAGGTTTGTGCAATCGGTCAGTTTTAACCACGTTACTTAGAGAATGAAGGAGACTGATGGCTCGTTATTTCGGTGTCGAAAATTGTATACAGTTTGATTGCAGGAAAAATGTGCACTTGCGCAGAAACAGTGATAGAATAATTAGATAATCAAAGTGTAAACAATCAACCAGACAAGCTGGCATATGAAGCTTTGGGGGGGATGTTCCGTGCTTATTACCTGCGATAACAACATGCAAATGGGCTATATCTACCTTATGCCTAATCAAACGACTGACGAGTATACCCTCGAGAAAAGCGATATCGGGCTTTACTATGATGTGAACAGTCTTAGCATTCCAAGAATTAAATGGCATAGCATGGGTCAAAGTTTGAGTCAAATGCGTTTGGCAACGAAGACGTATAGAGAGTCAGTGGATAAATCGTTTCATTGTGAATATTGGAATGACCTAGATAGTGAAGGCTACATGATGGGAATCGAATTGTATTTAACTGAAGAAACCTTTTTACCGTTAGTGGCCCATCAGGCCTTTAAGCTTTACGATATACGATGGCGGAACAGTGATTTCAGGATGCTTACGCTAGATGCCTATCATGATGTTCTGAATAAAAACAATGTTATCTATCCTTTAACCTCTGAAAAAGATGCTTTTGTGATCGTTGCTATTGATCCATCATCAAAAATCGGGAAGATAATGGCGCTGATTTCTGCAAGGGATGATTTATATCCCATCAATTATTTGAGAAACCCATTGTTTATGTTAGCAAATTCAAGCCGCTATCTAAGTCGGGATTAGTATCAAACTAGAGATAGGAATAGGCCACGACGAGGTCGTGGCCTATTCCTATTGCAGGTCTCTTTTTCCTATATTATAGTTAAGCAGTAAAGAAAATTTAAAAGCGATGATCTATTAATATTTTAACAGATCTTTAACCACAGCATAATTTGGACTTTACACACAAAGTATAATATAGAATGAACTAAAGATATTAAGATCCAAACCAAGGTTTGCCTGATAATATAAAATGAGGTGATTAAAATGGAACTATTGGTTGACTTGCATACTCATACCATAACAAGTGGACATGCCTACAGTACTATTACTGAAAATGCGCAAGCAGCCTCTCGCAAAGGGCTCAAATTGATGGGAATGACGGACCATGGTCCAAGTATGCCAGGTGCACCTCATCTGTACCATTTTGGTAATTTGTCAATTCTTCCTGATGAGATTTTTGGGGTGAAACTATTGCCAGGGGTTGAAGCAAATATTACGAACTATGAAGGTGAGTTAGATATGCCCATCCCTTATTTAGCTAAGCTGAAGCTGGTTCTTGTTGGGCTTCATCCGATCTGCTATCCCGGAGGGACAGGTGAACAAAATACTCAAGCCTTTATAAAAGCGATGGAAAACCCATATACGGATATGATGGTTCATCCGGGACGTCCACATTTTGAAATGGATCTTGAGCGAATTGCCTATGCCTCGGCTCTTTTAAATGTTCCGGTTGAGATAAACAATAGTTCACTTTCCACAATCAAAGAAAAAAGTGGAGCCCTTGAGAATTGCCGTTTTATTGCCCGTTATATGGCCAAGTTCAAAGGCCCCGTGATTTTAGGCAGTGATGCACATTTTTGGGATCGAGTCGGTGAATTCGGTGAAGCCCTAGAATTAGTTCGTGAGGCAGGGATTTCTCAGCACCAGATTCTTAACACTTCACCTGAGCGAGTGCTGGATTACTTGGCGACACGTCGTAAACATAGACCACTCATTGATCCATTATCGCCTAAATCGCAGCTAAGCATTGCTTAGAGTGAGGTTGGCTTTTCCTTTTTGCAGCGGAGGGATTCGACTTATTAGAGGAGCTACTCTGACTTTCTTCCTGCTAATCCGCAATGAATTTCGCAAGAGTTGAAGGAATATCCCAAATTCTGACGAATAATGCTTGAATGGAGAAAAAGAAACAGAAGAGGGGTTCGGATTTTATTATGCTAACTGTAGAAAAAATCGGTGGTACATCAATGCTCCAATTTCAGACTGTGCTTAATGACATAATTGGCTTCCCAAGTTCAGAAGATTTTCGTTATGGTAGGGTGTTTGTCGTCTCTGCCTATGCAGGGGTAACAAATATGCTGCTTGAAGATAAAAAGACTAAAGCTGCGGGAATCTACCAACGTTTTATCAAAGGGGAAGATTATGAAACGGCCATGGATGAGCTATTAAGTGAGGCCCTTAAACTTAATGATACATTTATCGACCTAGGTTTAAACCCTAAAGTTTGCCGAGTATTCATAGTAGAACGTGTTATGCAGACAAAAGCCTATCTGAATAGTATGGAGGATATTATTGCTTCCGGGTATGTTGGAAGAGACAGTATCTACTCGGCGGCTAGGGAGTTACTGGCATCGATCGGTGAAGCTCATTCCGCCTTTAACACGGTGAATATCCTGCGCAATAACGGTATTCTCGCGGAGTTGGTAGATTTAACGGGCTTCCGTGATTCTAAGCAACTCTCGATCAGCGATCGTATAGAAAAATCCTTTAAGAACGTTAATCCTCACGAAGCAATCATCGTTGCTACTGGATATACCAAAGGGACTGAAGGGATTATGAGGCAATACGAAAGAGGGTACTCAGAAATTACCTTTTCTAAAATTGCAACTCACCTAGCTGCGGATGAGGCAATTATCCACAAGGAGTATCATTTATCATCAGCTGATCCTAAAATTGTGGGTGTCGATAAAGCTATTCCGGTCGGTAGGACGAATTATGATGTTGCGGATCAACTTGCGGACATTGGAATGGAGGCTATCCATCCTAATGCGTCTAAGCCGTTAGAAATAGCAGGGATTAACCTGCGTATTAAAAATACCTTTGAACCTACCCACCCGGGAACTGTTATTTCCAATGATTATATAGGTCCTGAAGCGAAGATTGAAATCATTGCCGGGTCAGATAAAATTGTTGTTTTGGAAATTCATGATACTTCTATGGTCGGAGAATCTGGGTTCGATTTAGACATTATGAAAAAGTTTAAAAAGTATAATATTAGCTATATTATGAAAACCACCAATGCGAATAGTATTTCACTTGTAATTTGGCAGGCAGATCTCGCTGAATCTTTAGTGTCTGAACTTCAAGCAGAATACCGAACAGTTACAGTACAGGAGGCTGCGATTGTTTGTGCAATCGGATCGAATATTGCAATGCCTCGAATTCTCGCTAGAGCCGCTAATGCCTTGGCTAAAAATAACATCAACATCAAGTGTGTGTCGCAGTCCTTACGCCAAGTGAACATGCAATTTGTGATTGATCGAGGAATGTATGCTAAAGCAATCATCTGTTTAAATGAAGATTTATGCTGGGCGAATCACTTGTAATCGGAGGGGTTTTGGTTATGTCTGTAGAGTCCGTAGCGGCATTTTTAAAGCAAAACAAAAAGGAAATTGAGATATTAAGCTTTGAGGATACAAGTACAGTATCCAAAGCAGCGGAGGCCTTAGGGGTAACCCCAGGCGAAATTGCCAAGTCACTGCTCTTTAAAGTCAAGGAAGACTTTGTCATGATTCTCATGGCTGGGGATAAGCGGCTGGACAATAAGAAGTTTAAAGAAATCTTTTATACCAAGGCCAAGATGCCCGAGGCTTCGGAGGTATCCGAGGCAACTGGGCATCCTGTAGGAGGAGTTTGTCCCTTCGGGTTAAGTCAACCGATGCCTATTTATCTGGATTATTCCCTGCAATCATATACCCATGTTTTTCCTGCGGCTGGTGCTTCAAATACTGCCATAAAATTAAACGTAACTGAACTGGAGGAACTAACTGCGGGTCAGTGGGTTCACGTGACGACATAGTTGTCGGATAATAATGATCGATCTTTGACTCACAATTTAGGTTGCGTTTCTCAGAGAACCTTACCAGGTTCTCTTTTTGCGATGTTTGACCATTTCCCTGCTAAGCCTTATTATTTAGGAATAGAATACAGAATCTTTCACTAGGAAGGACATCAATGAACTTGATTCAAAGTAAAGAACGCAATTATGGATTCTACTTAACTAACAGGTTTTGGGTTATTATTATTGCCCAATTTTGCGCTGTTCTATGGGGAAGCGCCTTTCCAGTTTTGAAAGTCAGTTATGAAGAGCTTGGCATAGCGACGGGTGATCGCTCCGCGATTATTGTACTCGCAGGATTGCGATTTTTTTTAGCTGCCCTGCTCATTTTTGCCTTAATTATTTTTGGATTGCGTTTGTCACCCAAAGTAAAACTAAAAATGCTACCTCTGCTTTTTTTGTTAGGGCTACTACAAATTAGTTTGTTGTACTTCTTTTTTTACAACGGATTAGCTCATACCACAGGAATGAAAGGTGCAGTTTTATCGTCAGCCGGTATTTTCTTTGTGGTAGTTTTAGCCCACTTCGTTTATCGTGATGACCGGTTAGACTTGCGTAAAATAGTAGGTTTAGTCGCAGGTTTCGCAGGAATTACCTTGGTTAATTCCGGACAAAACTTCACCTTGGATTTCTCTTGGCAGGGCGAAGGATTTATGATTTTATCGGGCCTCGTAGGTGCTCTGGGAACCATCTTAGCAAAACGGATGTCAAAAGAGCTTCATCCCTTTATTCTGACAGCTTGGCAAATGCTTTTAGGGTCCTTACTTCTGATCGCGGTCGGGCTACCTGGGTTGAAACCTCAGGCTATGCTTTTTACGAACAGAGCGTTCATTCTGCTCTTGTATTCAGCATTTCTCTCGGCAACCGCCTTTTCTCTCTGGTATGCAATTTTAAAAGGCAATAAAGCGGGAGAAATTAGTGTCTTTAAATTCATGACCCCCGTTTCTGGAGCTATCTTATCCGCCATTTTCGTTCCGGGCGAACGATTGTCTTTAAATATGTTTTTGGCTTTAGCATTAGTTGCCTTAGGAGTCATTGTCGTGAACCACCAACGAAGCGAGCATTGACCAAGCCACTTTTCCCAAGGGTCAGATTGTTGGGAAAAACGTGAGACTGTAAAAGATAGGAAGTTATAACATGGGAAAGACGCTAGTATTAACTGAGAAACCGTCAGTGGGTCGTGAAATTGCAAAAATCCTCAATTGCAACCAGAAGGGCAATGGCTGCTTCATAGGCTCAAGATACGTTGTGGTATGGGCCCTGGGGCATTTAGTAACGCTGGCAGATCCAGAAGTCTATGATGAGAAATATAAAACATGGAAGATGGATGACCTACCTATGCTTCCAACGAAGATGGACTTAGTGGTTATGAAAGAAACTTCCAAACAATTTGGCGTGGTTAAGAATCTGATGAAGAGTCCGGAAATAACGGATCTTATCATCGCTACGGACGCCGGGCGAGAAGGCGAGCTTGTCGCACGCTGGATTATGCAAAAAGCGGGTTGGCGAAAACCCATTAAACGTTTGTGGATATCTTCTTTAACCGAACGCGCCATAAAAGAAGGATTTAACAATTTAAAACCTGGCAAAGATTACGAGCCATTATTCGCTGCGGCAGAATGTCGCGCGGAAGCGGATTGGTTAATCGGGTTGAATGTCACTAGGGCTTTGACGTGTAAATATAATGCCCAACTCTCCGCTGGCAGAGTACAAACACCCACTTTGGCGATGGTTGTGGCCCGAGAAAATGAAATTAAACAGTTTGTTCCTAAAGACTATTGGTCAATCAATGTCTTAGGAAGCGGCTTTACTCTTCAATGGCAAGATCAGAAAGGTCAAACCCGCATCTTTGATAGAAGCAAAGCGGAGGGCTTGTTGGCCAAGGTGATGGGACAAACGGGGGATGTCATCGAGGTTAAGAAAGAAGCGAAAAAAGAACTCCCTCCCCTAGCTTACGATCTAACGGAACTTCAACGGGATGCTAATCGCAAGTATGGATTCTCTGCCAAAACAACCTCCTCTGTGATGCAGCAACTTTACGAGAATCATAAAATAGTGACCTATCCGCGTACGGATTCCCGACATATCAGTGAAGACATTGTCAGCACTTTACCAGAACGCCTAAAAAGTATTGCCTTGGGACCTTATGTTGATTTAGCGCGCAATATCTTGAGAACCAAACTGATCATCACGAAACGGTTTGTGGATGGTTCTAAAGTGTCAGACCATCATGCAATTATTCCAACCGAACAACCTCCTACGCTATCTAAGCTTGGTTCTGAAGAACTGAAAATTTACGATTTAATCGTCAGGCGGTTTCTTGCCGTTCTTTCGACCGCGTTCGAATATGAACAGACCCTGGTTAAGGTCAGCATAAAAGGGGAAATTTTTACGGTCAAAGGGAAGGTCGTTCAGTTAAAAGGTTGGCGGAAGGTCTATGAAGGACAAGGCTCCGTAAATCTAGATGATCCATCCGAAGATGGCGATGGAGATTCAGAGCACACTCTCCCAGAAATCCGCAAGGGGGAGATGCTGAAAAATCTAGCCGCTAAGTTAGTGGCAGGTAAAACTAAACCTCCGGCCAGACATACCGAGGCCACACTTCTTTCTGCTATGGAACATCCGGGAAAATTGATCGAAGACCAAAAACTCCGGGAAGCGATGGACCAAAGCCATGGACTGGGAACCCCTGCAACCCGAGCCGAAATTATTGAAAAGCTTTTCAATTCCTTTTATATGAATCGTCAAGGGAAAGAGATTATTCCCACCTCTAAGGGGATTCAACTTATTAGCTTAGTGCCTCCTGAACTAAAGTCACCGGAACTGACCGCTAAGTGGGAACAACAATTGACTGAGATCAGCAAAGGTCGAGCTAGTCATCAAATTTTCCTCACGGGAATCAGGGGGTACGCCACCCAATTGGTATCCACGGTGATTGGTAGTGAGCAGAGCTTTAAGCATGATAACTTGACGAGGAATAAGTGCCCAGAGTGTGGAAAATATCTTTTGCAGGTCAAAGGGAAAAAGGGTGAGCTGCTCGTCTGCCAAGATCGGGAATGCGGTTATCGAAAAGGACTCACTCAAATTTCTAACGCGAGATGTCCTGAATGTCATAAAAAGATGGAGATCAAGGGAGACGGGGATAATAAATTATTCTCATGCAGTTGTGGGTTTCGTGAAAAGCTCTCTGCTTTTACGAAACGAAGAGAAGCTGAGAAGGGGAATCTCAACAAGAGGGATGTCGGTAAATATTTACAGAACCAACAGGATAGCGGACCGATTAATACTGCTCTAGCGGATGCATTAGCGAAATTAAAGCTGAAGGGCTAACTAACTTTCTCGGAATCCGTCCCTAAGAGGGATTTGATGTTCTATAGATTAACTGGATTTGGTAAAATTACTCATTGCAGGTTCCATCTCTATCAATTACTCTTTGAAGCATCAGAGAGGGTATCTACTCAAGTAGAAAGAAGTCTTTTTGCAAAATAATATCATGCTTTTTTGAAATGCTTGCAGGGATTTCTAATATTCTGTCTAATATTACTTAGGTAAATCCCAAAATAGAAGGAGGAAAAAAATGATTCGCAAGAAGAGTAAAGCCCTAGTTGCCATGAGTTTAATTATGTCCGCTTTGATCATGGTTAGTGGATGCGGTGCGAGTAAGCCTGCAACACCCGCACCCGCTCCGGAAGCAGCAGCAAGCAAAGAACCTATTAAGATTGGTTTCCTAGGTGCCAAGACTGGGGATGTGGCAATCTACGGATTGAACACATTAAAAGGTTTGAACATGGCAATTGCTGAACTCAATAAAGAGGGTGTTCTTGGACGTCAGGTAGCGCTGGTAGAAGAGGATAATGCAGGACAAAAGGATCAAGCAATCAACATCACCAATAAGCTCATTAGCCAAGACAAGGTTGTAGCCATCATCGGTGATCCTACGACAGGAATTACCCGTGTGGCCGGATCTATTGCCAACAGCAAAAAGACGGTCATCATGTCAGCAGGGTCTACTGGTACGGACGTTGTGGAAATCGGACCCTATGTTTTCCGGGATACCCTGTTGGACACGATTGCTGCTCCAGCAACCATGCAATACGTAATTAAGGAAAAAGGCTGGAAAAACGTTGCCTTAATTACTTCCAAGAACAATGATTATAGTGTATCCTTGTCCAAAATCTTTACAAAAGCTATCAATGATAACGGTGGTAAAGTAGTCATCGAGGAGTTCATTCAAGATAAAGACACTGATTTTAGTGGTCAAATCACTAAAATTAAAGCAGCAAACCCTGATGTAATTGTCTTTTCTGGTTATTATACTGAGGGAGCTTTAATCATGAAGAAAGCTCGTGAAGTTGGAATCAAGGCTGTTATGGTTGGAGGAGATGGTCTCCAAGGAGACGATCTGATGAAAATTGGTGGAGCTGCTGTGGAAGGCTCAATCTCCTATGCTGGTTTCTCCCCTGAACAACCAACTCCAAATACTGAAAAGTTCATTAACGCTTACAAAGCAAAATATAACAATGAATTACCGGATCTTTTCGCTGCTCAGGGGTATGATGCTCTGATGCTGATTGCTAAAGCTATCAAAGATGCTAATAGTGCAGATCCAGAGAAGTTTAAGGATACCCTCGCTAAGACCAAAGCCTACGATGGCGTATCAGGCACCATCACGTTCCAGGCTTCCCGTGAACCTATTAAGAGCCCAGTATATCTGCTAGAAGTTAAAGGTGGCAAGTTCGCCCTTCTGAAGAAAGTTCCTGTTGAAGTTAAGTAATCGAATTTTTCCTATTTACGTTTCTTAACTGTCAGATTAGTAGCAGCACTAGGTCCCAGGGATCGGTGCTGCTACTAATTGTTCAACGTAATTTAGTGTTTTTGTTTTGGTATTATGTTTTTTTAGTTTAAGGAGGGGGCCAATGTTTAACAATCTAATGCAGCAACTGGTCAACGGGCTCGCCCTTGGTAGCATTTATGCACTCATCGCCTTAGGTTACACCATGGTGTACGGTATTATCGGCATGATTAACTTCGCTTATGGCGAAATATTTATGTTTGGTGCATATGCCGGCCTAGTTTTGGCACTGACTAATTATGTCAATGTTTACGTGGCCTTACTAGGTGCTACGCTTATAACCATGGTGCTTGGAGTTGTAATTGAGCGAGTTGCCTATAAACCGCTACGTCGCTCATCACGACTTTCAGCACTAATCAGTGCGATCGGGGTATCTATTTTTCTGTCTTCCTTCATGGTTCGAGTGAAGGGTCCTAATACTAGGGGTTTCCCTAAACTTTTTGAAAACAAAATTTTTGAAATAGGTAACTTTCAAATTACCATTTACCAAATTGTAATCATAGGAGTTGCCGCTCTCTTAATGCTTGGATTACACCTTTTTGTAACGTATACTAAAACTGGTCGTTCCATGCGTGCTTGCTCTCAGGATCAGGATGCGGCAAAGCTTATGGGGGTGAATGTTGACCGAGTTGTATCGATAACATTTGCTATTGGATCTGGCTTAGCAGGAACCGCTGGGGTATTAGCAGGTATTTATTTTAACGCCGTTCAGCCTTATATGGGGCTTTTGGCAGGTCTTAAAGCGTTTGCCGCTGCAGTCCTTGGCGGAATTGGCAGCATACCTGGGGCCATGATCGGTGGGCTAATGATCGGCATGGCTGAAATAATGGGAATCACTGTGAATTTGTCCGAATACAAGGATGCCTTCGCCTTTACCATCCTTATATTGGTGCTCTTGTTCAAACCATCTGGAATCATGGGACGTAAAGCCAATAAAAAGGTGTAAGGAGGGAATGGCAATGAAAAAATTATTAAGCAATTGGATTGTTCAAGTTTTGCTGTTCCTGAGCATGCTTGGCTTGACTGTTATCGTCGCACAAATCATTAACGACATCACGCCACCCTATATTTTAATGATTGGCTTGTTTATAGGCATTAATCTGATCATGGCTTTAGGCTTGAACCTTATTACGGGGGTAACGGGTCAGCTAACCCTAGGTCATGCAGCTTTTATGAGTATTGGTGCTTATGCTTCGGCAATCGCGACTGTGAATTATGACCTACCTTTCTTACTTGGAGTTTTCATTGGTGGCCTTGTTGCGGGTCTAGTGGGTATCATCATTGGATTTCCAACCTTGCGTCTGACGGGAGATTATTTAGCGATTGCTACGTTGGGTTTTGCCGAAATCGTAAGGGTCCAATTTACCAATATGAAAATTACCAATGGGGCCATTGGTTTCTTAGGGATTGAGGGAGCAACTACTTTCCCGATCGTTATGACCATAGCAGTCATAGTAATTTGCGCTATGGTATGGTTAGAAAATTCCCGGAATGGCCGGGCAATGCTTGCTATTCGGGAAGATGAAGTGGCTTCCTCCGCGGTAGGAATTAACACCACGCTCTATAAAATTCAGGCCTTCGCCATTGGAGCTTTTTGTGCTGGGGTGGGGGGCGCGTTGTTTGCCCATACTACCACCTTTATTCAACCGACTGATTTTGGCTTTCTCAAGTCCATTGATATTTTGAGTATTGTTGTTCTGGGTGGTCTGGGGAGTATTCCCGGTACGATTATCGGTGCAATAGTCCTGACTGCGGCTCCAGAAATCTTGAGGCCTCTGTCCAACTATCGGATGATGGTTTACGGTGTCCTGCTGGTTGTGATCATGATTTTCCGACCCTATGGTTTAATGGGCGGAGTAAACTTAAGGCAGGCTGTTCGTCGAGCAATCATGTGGCCCAAGAAAAAACAGGCCGGACGGGGGGAATAAAGGTGAGCCTACTAAAATTAGACAATGTTACCATCCGCTTTGGCGGTCTGACTGCGGTTGATACTGTAAATCTAGAAGTACAACAGGGCGAAATACTGGCCTTGATAGGCCCCAATGGAGCGGGTAAAAGTACAGTGTTTAACCTGATCACAAGTATATATCAGCCTACCGAGGGTGCGATATCCTTTGATGGTAAGCCTTTAGTTGGGATCCCTACGCATAGGATTGCGGACATGGGTATCACCAGAACCTTCCAAACGATCCGTCTTTTCAGTGAGCTTTCTGTCTTAGATAATGTTAAAATTGGTGCCCACTGTCGAGGAAAAGCAGGTTTATTTCAGGCCTTAACTCGTTTGCCCAGTATGAAACGTGAGGAAGCCGAACTAGAAGAAAACTCGATTAGAGCGCTGGAATTTCTGGATTTGGCAGGGAAACGGGAGGAAACGGCCAAAAATCTCTCGTATGGAGAACAGAGACGTTTGGAAATTGCCAGAGCTTTAGTTTCCAAACCCAAGATACTTCTTCTTGATGAGCCTGCTGCAGGGATGAATCCTCAGGAAAAACTAGTCTTAATGGAAATGATTCGCAGAATTCGCGATACAGGGATCACGATATTTCTGGTAGAACACGATATGAAGCTGGTTATGAATATTTCTGAGAGAATCGCTGTGCTCGATTATGGTAAAAAAATTGCTGAGGGAACCCCTCTAGAGGTTCGCAGTAATAAAGCTGTAATCGAAGCATACTTGGGCTCCGGTCAATTTAAAAGCAGAATCCGGCGCTAGAGAGGAGACCAAGACATGTTGAAGTTAGAAAAAGTTGATGTATGCTACGGCTCAATTAAGGCTTTACATGGTATTTCCTTAGAAGTAAAAGAAGGGGAAATCGTTGCCTTGATCGGCGCCAATGGAGCTGGAAAGAGTACAACCCTGCGCACAATCTCAGGACTTTTGAAACCCTCCAATAAAGACAGTAAGGTTATATTTAAGGAAGAGTATATTTATGGAATGCGGGAAGGAAGCCGGAAATACGAAAGCATGCCCCCTTACAAAATAGTGGAGATGGGTCTATCCCATATACCGGAAGGACGCCGTGTGTTTCCACAGATGACGGTCTATGAAAACCTACTTATGGGTGCCCATAGTCGAAAGGGGAAGCCTGGACAAGCAGACTTCGACCGGGTGTATCATCACTTTCCTAGGTTAAAGGAGAGAATTAAACAGGTGTCAGGTACCTTATCCGGTGGGGAACAGCAAATGCTCGCTATGGGCAGGGCTCTAATGGCTAGTCCGAGTCTATTAATTCTAGATGAGCCGAGCATGGGCTTGGCACCGATGTTAGTCGAAGAGATCTTCCATATTATCGAAGATATTAATTCGGCAGGAACCACGATTCTCCTAGTCGAGCAGAACGCTCACCTGGCCTTAGAAATTTCCAACCGGGCTTATGTCCTCGAGACAGGAACAATCGTGCTAGAAGGTCTGGCACGAGAACTGGCTCAAAATGAGGATATACGTAAATCTTACCTCGGAGAATAGTTCCCGTATTAATGCCCCTGCTGCTAAAGCGAGGGGCATTATTCTTAACTCCCTTTACTTATAGGTGGGTGGGCAATTTTCTAAATAATCTTCAGTCACAGTTAAATCAAGGTGGTTAAAGATATATTAGCTAAAAAAATTAGGAACTAAAGACATAACAAAGGGTTCTTCTATTTAAGAAGAATATTACAGTTAAGTAATAGTTGGAAGAATACATCGGAGGATGGCGATTTGACAAGTCGAGGAAGTAAAGTTAAACCACTTAACTTATTAAAAGAGAAAGACTTTGCCCTCTTATTAACGGGACAATTCCTTTCAGCTTTGGGTGATAAACTCCATTATGTGGCTTTAGGTGTCTTGATTTACCGTCTCACAGGGAGTGCATTAGAAGTAGGAAAGATGACACTGGCAACGTTTTTACCTTATTTACTTTTCGGTCTTATTGCAGGAGCCTATGTTGATCGTTAGAATAAAAAATGGACGATGATAACTGCCGATTTATTCAGGGCAGTTTTTGTGGGCTTAATACCAGTTTTGATCGGCTATTCTATTAACTTAGTATATTTCTTGACATTTCTTAGTACAACGGCGAACTTGTTCTTTAGTCCCGCAAAAATGGCAGTCATTCCAGCTATCTTTACTAAAGAGAAGATTCTAACGGCTACTTCTTTAGCTGAGACGTCGGAAAACATTACTGAAATCCTCGGGTATGCATTGGCGGGCGTATTAATAATGTTTATCCCAATTCAAAAGATATTTTACCTTGACTCCTTGACTTTTTTGCTCTCGGCTGCCTTGATCTTTACTATGAGTTTTAATTTTGAAGCTGAAGACCAAGCAAAGAAGAATTTAGATATGGAAAATGAGTCACACATCTTTCAAGATATTATTGAGGGATTAGCCTATATACGGAAAACGAAAGTCCTAGCCCATAATCTGCTTACATACTGTTTAGTATTACTTATCTTCAGTGGCTTTAATCCCCTGATTTTTGTATATGCTCTAGATACATTGAAGACGTCAACCGTTGGGCTGGGAATCCTCGAGGCGAGTGCGGCGGTGGGCATTACAGTCGGTAGTATAGCGATTTAGTGTCTGGGGGAATTTCATAAATAAACAAAAACTGGTGCTATGGGGATATTGTATCTCCGGTTTTACGATCGGGATCCTGGGGATGTTTCCAGCATATCCCCTCGCACTTATAGGTTTTTTCTTAACAGGAGTTTCTAATGCCATGTTTTTAATTCCGATCCAAAGCATTTTTCAGGAAGAAACTGTTGAACCTATGCGGGGCAGAGTCTTTAGCGCCTGCTTTACTTTAACTAGGGTGGCTTTCATGGGATCCGTTTGTATACTATCCTATGGTGCTACGCAAATTGGAGTGGAAAGAGTTTACATGTTATCTGGATTAACGTTACTTATAGTAACAATTTTGCTTTTTGGTCTTGTAATCTTTAAAGGTACGCCCGCTTCAAATATCTCCAAAGAGGAACTATCCGATCCGCGGAGAATTAAAGATTATAGTTAGTATTTCCAAGCAATATACAACATAACGATTTAGCCTAGGGAGGAAGCGTTATCCTTAATCTGCTGAATCTCACGGGAGGAGTGGTGAGTATTGAAGGGCAAGATTTTTAATATAATGAAGTATTCCATCCATGACGGACCTGGGATCAGGACGACAGCCTTTTTCAAGGGCTGTCCACTTAACTGTCCATGGTGTCATAACCCTGAGGGACAGAAGTTTAGACAAGAGTTAATGTTTCGACCAGACAAATGCCTCGGTTGTGGGCAATGTTTAGAGGTTTGCTCAAGCGGAGCAGTGACCCTATCTGCAGAGGGGATACTTAGTTACCTAAGAGATAAGTGCATAGCTTGTGGGAAATGTAGTAAGGTGTGTCATACAAGCGGAAGAGAACTTGTTGCTAAGATGATGTCAGTGGGCGAGGTCATGGCTGAGCTCGAGAAGGACCTGATATTCTATGACGAAACAGGAGGGGGAGTCACGTTTTCAGGTGGGGAAGCGACTATGCAGCACGAGTTTCTGTTGGAAATTCTCGAAGAATGCCAGAAAAGGGAGATTCACACTACTGTAGAGACTTGTGGGTTTGTAAATCGTGACTCCTTGCAAATGATTAGTCCTTATGTAGATCTATTCCTCTATAATTTAAAATTGATGGATAGTAGGAAACATCAAGCCGTAACCGGGGTTCCTAATGAGCTGATTTTAGCCAACTTACGCTGGCTTGCCGAGAACCATCCCGAAGTCATTGTGCGGGTAGCAATCATTCCAGGAATCAATGACGATGAGGACAATCTTCGACAATTCGGAGAATTTGTGGCGTCACTCAAAGGTGTGAAGGAAATTCATTGTTTGCCCTACCATAAGGCTGGGGTGGATAAGTACGAGCGGCTTGGTCTTGAGTATCGCCTACCTGATCTTCAGCCCCCAGGCAATGTGCGCATGGTACAGATCGCTCAGAAGTTGGAGCAGTTTGGGCTGAAGGTTAAAATCGGGGGTTGATATAGTTTGCTATTGTCATCAGGTTCTCGCCTGCTATTGAAACGTAAAAATAAGTCAAGAGGTACGATCTATATAAAGTATAATTAGACAAGTGCAAAGAAACGGTTGATTAGACTATACTATGATACCTGGAGGAGAGGGCTAAGAATGAATGAACGAGTAACCATGCTCAGGCAGCGTAGCCTAGAGACTGAAGCAAATATCTCCGCTGAAAGAGCTGAGCTAATCACGGACTTCTATCGTTCGGCCGGGCATACATCCGTTCCCGTCCAGCGGGCTTTGGCATTTAAATATTTGTTAGAGCACAAGGAGATTTGCCTCAATGAAGGAGAATTAATTATAGGGGAGAGAGGTCCTGCCCCGAAGGCTACCTATACTTACCCTGAACTATGTTGTCATAGCCTAGAAGATTTGGATATTCTGGATTCACGTCCCAAGATCTCGTTTAAAGTTAGCCCAGAGGTGCGCCAAACCTATGCAGAACGAATTATACCCTATTGGCAAGGTAAGTCCATGCGTGATCTTATTTTTACAGAGATGTCTGAGGAATGGAAAACAGCCTATGATGCCGGAATCTTTACTGAGTTTATGGAACAGAGAGCTCCGGGACATACGGTGCTTGATGATAAGATCTACCGCTTGGGTATGCTGGACTTCATTGCGGATATCGACGGTCATTTGGCAAAACTTAATTATTTCAAGGATGTCGAAGCGTACTACAAGCAGGAAGAACTAAAAGCGATGCGAATCTGTGCCGAAGCCATCATCCGCTTTGCTGAAAGGCATGCTGAAAAGGCTCAGGAATTAGCCCAAGTAGAAGCAGATGGCGTGCGTAAGGAAGAATTGGAGAGGATTGCTGAGGTCTCTAGGTATGTACCAGCCCATGCCCCACGGAATTTTTGGGAAGCTTTGCAAGCTTACTGGTTTGTGCATTTAGGGGTCATCACAGAACTTAATACCTGGGATGCGTTCAGTCCAGGACGGCTGGATCAACATTTATATCCTTTCTATAAAAAGGGCTTGGCTGAGGGGACGTTGACCGAGGAACAGGCAAAAGAACTCCTTCAGTGCTTTTGGGTCAAGTTTAACAATCAACCAGCTCCGCCAAAAGTTGGAGTAACTGCTGCGGAAAGCGGCACATATACGGATTTTGCCAATATTAACAGCGGCGGGCTGAAAGCGGATGGATCTGACGGAGTTAATGAGGTCACTTATTTAGTTTTAGATGTGATCGATGAAATGCGCCTCTTGCAGCCAAGCTCGAACATCCAGTTAAGCAAGAAGAATCCTGATCGGTTTTTGAAGCGTGCAGCCCGGATTATTCGCAAGGGCTGGGGTCAACCTTCTGTCTTTAATGCTGATACTGTAGTCGAGGAACTCCTACGCCAAGGTAAATTAATCGAGGATGCTCGACAAGGTGGGACGAGTGGGTGTGTAGAAACAGGGGCCTTCGGCAAGGAAAGTTATATTTTAACTGGGTATTTTAATCTACCTAAAATCTTGGAATTGGTCTTGCATAATGGAGTGGACCCTAGGACGGCTCAGCAGTTGGGTTTAAAAACCGGGGATCCTCGAAGTTTCGAATCCTTTGAAGCACTATTTGATGCTTTTAAGAAGCAACTTCATTATTTTATGAATATTAAAGTTAGAGGAAGCAATATCATCGAACGGCTTTATGCGACTTATATGCCGTCTCCGTTTCTTTCTCTGCTAATTGACGATTGTGTTGCGAAGGGCAAAGATTATAATGATGGTGGCGCTCGCTATAACACGAACTACGTGCAGGGGGTTGGCTTAGGAAGTCTAACGGATATGTTATCCGGCCTTAAATATCACATCTTTGACCAAAAGGATCTGACCTTAGATCAGTTGCTCAAGGCCTTAGACGCTAATTTCTCGGGGCATGAGGCAGTTCGCCAGCTTCTGATCAATAAGACGCCGCATTTTGGCAATGATCAGGAGTATGCCGACGATGTGATGGTGGGTATTTTTAATGCCTACTACTCGGAAGTGAATGACAGACCTAATACTAAGGGCGGTGTCTACCGAATTAATATGTTGCCGACGACTTGCCATGTTTATTTTGGTTCTGTCATAGGCGCCACAGCTGAGGGACGGAGGGCCTGGGAACCGCTTTCGGAAGGGATTTCTCCAGTTCAAGGAATGGATCGCTTAGGTCCCACCGCGGTCATTAAATCGGCTTCCAAACTGGATCACGCCCGGACTGGGGGGACACTGTTAAATTTGAAGTTTACACCTCAGGTCCTCGAAGGGGACGATGGAATTAACAAGCTGGCTCAGTTAGTCCGGTCCTATTTTAAATTGGGGGGGCACCATATTCAGTTTAACGTGGTTAATGCCAAAACCTTGAGAGCTGCACAAGCTGAACCAGAAAAGCACCGTGACTTGATCGTCCGAGTGGCTGGGTATAGCGACTATTTCTGCGATTTGAGCGAGGCCTTGCAGGAAGAAATCATCACCCGGACGGAACATGATGTATTTTAAACAATGCCGACAAGATTCCCTGAAATTCCGGAGAAGCAAACAATTGCTCTATTGGAATGTACGGTGACCATTAAGTAAGAAGAACTTTGCTTTGCTTCCACGGTTCACTCCCTTTAGCACCTGGAGGAGATATCCGTCAGACAGAGGATACTAGTATGAGCTCTGCTCTGGCCAGAGAGAAGGAAGGAAAACAGTTTTGAAAAGGCAAATTACTAAAGCGAACTTCTCCTTAGTCAATCAAGAACTAGACCACTTTGAAAGTACTGGTCTGATCACGGGGGAGCAAAAGACTGGGATCTTGGAGATTTATGAAGTTAAGGGTGGTCTTAACTTTATTCGGGTAGTGGTTACGATTGGCGCGATTTTAGTGGGTCTCGGAATTTTAAGCTTTATCGCTAGCAACTGGGATGGGATCAGTCATTTAGTTAAGCTGCTGATCATCTTTGGAGTTTTCGGTGGTGTAAACCTGGCAGGATATACTCTTTCCGAAACTATTCCAAAGACGGGTCGGAGTTTGATTTACCTAGGTACCCTGGTTTTTGGAGCAGGCATCTTTCTCATCGGACAGATGTACCATTTTGGAGGGGACTTTCCCACCGCCTTTCTGCTCTGGGCCTTAGGAGTACTCCCGATGGCATTCCAACTTAAGGACAAACATTTGATGCTCTTTGCGAACCTTTTGTTCGAGGTCTACCTATTGGGATCCTTTGATCAGGGGTTTCCCTATGCGGGCTGGGTAGGGGTACCTATCGTGTATTTAGCGTTTAACTACTTTGACAAGTCAAGACTCCTCTTGTTCTTTGCTAACCTAACGAGCTTAAGCTTTATCTTGCAAATCACTTTAAGATATGAAGTTGAAGATTTATATGTAGCACTGCTTTTTTTCTGCATAGGACTTGTCATGTATGGGGTGAAACACAACCTAGAGCCGGAGGTTTTCCGAGTTCAAGGTAACATTCTGTTCGGAGTAACGGGTGTGATTCTGACCGTCCCCGATTTATGGGATGTACTAGTCAATGTTCAGTCAACACGTTTAGTGAGTATCCTCTTTGCGCTTGCTTTTGTCGCCTTGCTCTTTTTCCTGATCAGGAAGGGCAGCCTTCTCAGCTTAATCTTTGTGTGTGTCACCATTTTCCGGTATTATACGGATACCTTTGCGTTCTTACCAAAATCCCTGTTCTTTATTGTCGGAGGACTGCTGTTACTAGGCTTTGGTTTCTACTTTGAACGGATGATGAAATCAGCAAAAGGGGGGACGATCGCATGACTAAGAGAAAAACGTTCTTACTAGCTGTGGCTATTCCCTTGTTCATCCTCCTAGCAATGACCATCAAACCTCAAGCAACCCTTCTCTTCGGGCAAGAAATCGTTCTGGAAACAAAGGCCTATGACCCGACAGATTTGTTTAGGGGGGACTATGTAGCCATTAATTTTGCTATAGCGGATGTTCCAAAGTCTAAAGTGACCTTATCACCTGATAAGATTTATAATAAGAATCTCTATGTCAGTCTTAAACAAGAGGGCAAGTATTATGTGGTCGATCAAGTCAGTGAAACGAAACCTAAGCAAGGGGTCTATCTGAAAGGAAGGTTTCAGGAAATATTCAATGAGTTTCGCGGGACAGAAACCTACAGAGTCGATTACAGTCTGGACAAGTATTTTCTTGAACAAGGAAGCGGCATGGACCTAGAGCAGGAATCCATTAAGGGAGGACTTGTAGGAACGGTCAAGGTCCTCAGTGGATATGGAGTTTTGACGGGAATTGAACCGCGTTGAGACTTAAATAATTAACAAATAACGCTAAAAAAGCAAACTGTATCAAAGTTGATATAGTTTGCTTTTTTAGCGTTATTTTATCGCGTGGCAACCCCTTACAAAGGGGGATCCGCCTGTGATACATGGATCATCGGATCTGGGATTATCGATAGAAACGGAAGTTGGAGCTGTCTAAAAAATATTGTATTATAGTCAGAAAAGTATAGACATTTTAGTTTTACTGTAATATATTTCATATAACTATAATTCTTAAGAAGTTTGAGGTAGTTTATGGAAAGTATAAACGAGCGAATTCGGAGCCTGCGTGTCAACATGAATATGACACTCAAAGAATTGAGCGAAAAAACTGGTTTATCCATCAGTTTTCTCTCACAGGTAGAACGGGGAAACAGCTCTTTGGCCATTACATCTCTGCAAAAGATTGCGGACGTATTTAGTGTTTCAATGTCATCTTTTTTTGAAAGCACAGTCAGTAACACTTTCTTTACACCGGTAGAAGGTCGAAAGTCATTTCAGATTGAGAGATCAAATGCGGTTTTTGCACGATTAGGGGGTAACTTTTTAGGAAAGGTATTAGAGCCGATTCATATAATGCTAGCTCCACGGCAAGGGCAAGACGTCGTATTTAACCATCCTGGTGAGGAATTTTACTATATTTTAAAGGGAAAGGTTCTAATGATGGTCGGCGATAAGGAATATGAAATGAACGAGGGTGATACAATTCATTTTCCTTCCATGTTAGATCATACTTGGCATAACCCAACAGATGAACCGGTCCACATGATTGCAGTACTGACCCCCATTATATTTCATGAGTAATCGTTGATTCGGCTCTAAGAGCTTCTCACCTAGTTAAGCAAGATACTAGCTCATAGTTCAAATAAACTGTCATTTATAAGGATGAGGTTAAAGGAGAAGACACTCTTGAAAATTGCAATTAATAAAGATGTAAAAGAAGCAAATCGTTGCGATGTGATCATGAAAACCCTTTTTGGAGCGGATGCAGTGGAGGCGGCGAGGGTGACAATGGGAACTGTAGTATTTCCCCCTGGAGCAAGAGTACCGACTGAAGGCACAGGAGTCCATACTGAACATGAATACTCCTTTATATTGAGTGGTTCACTTTTAACCATGAGTGGGGGAAAAGAATGCCGTATATCCGAAGGCCAAGCATCCTTAATTCCTGCCGGTGAAGAACACTGGGCTTTCAACGATGGAACTGAAAACTGTGAACTGATTTGGTTCTTAGTCAAATAGCTTAACTCTCGCTAAAGCCACCGCAATTTAAGTTTATGTATTCAAAACCCCACTTCTAAGAAATGGGCGAGGTATTAACTATAATCCGGAGACTTACAAGGAGGGTACAAAATTCTATGGCTGAGTTCAAAACAAGAATCAAGAAAATCCAAGCCATCATGAAAGATCAAAGAACGGACTTCATGGTATTAGCCCCTTCATCCAATTTGTTTTATCTCACCGGCTTAAAGACTACGGCAGATGAGAGACTGCAAGTCTTTTTGGTGCCAGCAGAGGGCACCCCGGTTATGATTCTGCCAGAGATGTATCGAGAAGTAGCGGGGAATCTCGGGAGAGAAAGTTTTGATTTACTGACTTGGGCTGATGGAACAGATCCAGTGGACTTGTTAGTTCCGTTGATAAATCAACATTCAGGAACGGTAGCCATCGATGAAAGAATGTGGGCAGGACATTTTCTGAATTTAAGAAAAGCTTTTCTTGGCTACGAGTTCGTTGGCGCCTCAGGTTTGATGAGGCATGTACGAATGATAAAAGACCAAAAGGAGATGGAGCTGTTAGAAAGGGCCGGGGGATTAACGGACAAGGTTATGGGAGAAGTGCTTAAGGAGCTCAAACCTGGTATTTCCGAAAAGGAATTGGCCTATTTTATAGAAAGCAAACTTAAAGACTATGGAGCAGAAGAGCTTTCTTTCAAACCCATCATAGCTTCAGGACCCAACACCGCCTCTCCACACCATAATACAGGAGACAGAAAGATAGTGTTTGGTGATTTAGTTGTCTTAGATTTCGGTGGACTCTTTCAAGGGTATTGTTCCGATATGACTCGAACATTTTCTGTAGGTAAAGCATCTGAAGATGTCAAAAAGATCTACAAAGCCGTAAAGGAGGCCAACGAAGCTGGCTTTCAAGCAGCACAAGCGGGGATTTCTTGTGAAAAAGTGGATGAGGCTGCCCGAAATGCCATTTCCCGAGCAGGATATGCAGAGTATTTTGTGCATCGAACAGGTCACGGTATAGGGCTGGATATCCATGAAGATCCTTTCTTGGTTTTCGGCAATCAAGAAAGGCTGAAGATTGGAATGACCTTCAGTATTGAACCGGGTATTTATTTACCGAGGCAATTTGGGGTTCGCATTGAAGATATTGTCGGACTTTCTGAAAAAGGGCCGGTACGTTTTAATAATTTCTCCCGAGGATTAATCGAGGTCTAAGAAGTTACGAAGAACCCACCCCCATTGAGAAAAGATCTTGGAAACCGGATAAATTTTGATGATTGTGAGACTTGACTATGAGTGATGATCTGTTAGATAACAATTTACTGAGAATAAAAAATCTAAATGTGCAATACCGGACGACTGAAGGGGTGTTTAGAGCGGTTAGGGATGTTAGTATTTCTTTACGTTCTGGAGAGACCCTGGGCATTGTAGGAGAAAGTGGCAGTGGTAAAAGTGTTTCGGCTCTCTCAATTATGAATTTAATTCCTAATCCCCCTGGGGAGATTTCCGGAGAAATCTTTTTTAATGGCCAAGATTTATTGAAATTATCCGCGCCAGACCTTAGTAGAACGAGACCCCAACTATGATTTGAAGGGAGAGGGAAATTATGAAGAAAAAGTATGGGATTTTGCTAGCGTTACTGTCCATAGTATTACTATTTGCAGTAGGATGTGGTGGCAGCAAGGCTGTCGATACTAAGCAGCCAGCTTCAGAGGGTACAAAACAATTGATTATGGCACTTGACCCAGACTATGAAACATTCGACCCTGGTCTTGCTTATGAGGTTTATGGTTTACTTGTTTTGCATCCGGTGTATGATACCTTGATGCAGTTCGAAGGTAATCTTGATGCGCCTAAATACGGCATAGCTGAAAGTCATGAAGTTAGCAAGGATGGTCTAAATTATACCTTTAAGCTTCGTAAGGGAGTAGTTTTTGCTGGTGGTGACGCGCTTACCTCCCAAGATGTCAAATGGAGTGTAGAGCGGTCTATTCACTTAAAAGGTAATGGTGCCTTTTTGACAGATGGGATTACATTGATTGAAACGCCTGATCCGAATACGGTTGTTTTTAAGCTAAAGGAGAAAGATGCTTCTTTCTTGACAAAATGACCTATAATGCCTTTGGTGTAATTGATAGCAAGTTGGCGATGGCCAATGGAGCAACTAATGCACCGGATGCCAGTACCACGGATAAAGCTAAATTATGGTTTGACTCACACTCTGCAGGATCCGGTCCTTACGTTATTGAAGCTTATACTCCGAAAGTAGAAGTGGTATTAGCTCGTAATAAAAATTACTGGGGTAAGGCTCCGTACTACGATAAAGTGATCTTGAAAGCAATCCCTGATCCTGGAACCCAATTAATGATGCTCGAAAAAGGGGATATTGACATTGCCTTCAACCTAGGTCCTGAACATGTTAAGCAACTTAAAGACAAAAAGGGTATTGAAATTAAGAAGGCCCAATCAATGACTTTGACCTTCTTGTTAATGAACCGTGATCCTAAAATTGGTGGCCCCATCGCCAACCCAGATGTTCAAAAGGCCATTCGTTTGGTTTTAGACTATCAAGGAATGCAAACCATTGCAGGTGAAGGAGCCATTACACCAGTGGCACCTTTCCAAGTCGGATTTTTAGGCACTTTGCCGCCACGAGATCCTAAAACTGCCCAAGATATTGCAAAAGCTAAAGAGTTAATGAAAAAAGCCGGCTATGAAAAAGGCTTCAAGACTACCCTTGAAGTAGCGACCTTGGCAGTAGAAGGTATGGACTTGCCCACACTCGCTCAAAAGATCCAAAATGATCTGCTCCAAATTAGTATTGAAACCGAAATAAAAACTTCGGATATCATGGTTGCTCTTGACCCCTATCGCAAAGGTAAACAAGCCTTGTCGCTGTGGTATTGGGGTCCAGACTATCCAGATCCAAACACCCAATTAGCATTTTTGCCTGGCAACTCAGTTGGACTGCGAGCCAATTGGACTGCTGAAATGAATCCCAGATTAGCCGAATTGGGTAAAAAGGCGGCAGTTGAAGTTGACCAAGCAGCCCGAGTCAAGAATCTCCAAGAAATTCAACAGATGATGGATGAAGACAGCGCATTTGACGTCTTGTTACAACATGCTCGTCATTACGCTACACGTGATAACATCCAAGGGACTGACTATATCGATCTCTATAAAATTAATCTGAAAGATGTTTCTGCTAAATAGTAACCATTGGAGGCAGGTGCATACTGACATCTGCCTCCATCGCCATGCTTTTACCTCGAACGTCCTTGTTTAAGTCGTGGCTACAGGGACACTCGGCCGTCCATGGCCAGCGCATTAGTGCCAAAAGGCGTATTGCTGGAGAAATCGAATTTTTTTTATCTACAAGGCCATAAGGAGGTAAAACGAAGGTTGGGACTTCTAAAATACATAGCCAGAAGATTGCTATTCTTAGCGTTCCTGGTCATTGGGGTTTCTATGGTTGTCTTCTTCATTTCCCACTCTGTGCCCAGTGACCCTGTTTTGGCCAATTTAAGCCAGAGGAATATTGATAACCAGGAAATGGTGGATGCCTTTAAAACTAAGTGGGGCTTGGACAAACCTCTGCCTACTCAATATTTTATTTACGTCGGTAATTTAGTAAAGGGAGATCTGGGGACATCGATCAGAACCCAGCGGCCTGTAATGGATGACCTGAAAAAGTACTTTCCGGCGACAATTGAATTAGCAATCTTTTCGATTATTATTGCTATATTTTTTGGTATGCTCTTCGGCATAATATCCGCTATCAAACGTAACAGTGCCACCGATCAGATTATAAGGGGAATCTCAGTGGTAGGGGTATCTGTGCCCAGTTTCTGGTTGGGACTCATGTTTTTGTTACTTTTTTATGTCAAATTGGGAATAGCACCGGGGCCAGGGCGAATAAGCCCCTATATGATGCCGCCGGTTGCGGTAACTAATTTTTACGTTATTGATGCCCTTTGGGCAGGTCATTGGAGTCTAGCGTGGGATGCTATGCAACATCTATTTTTACCGGGACTAGTGTTGGGCTCTTTTACCATGGGCTTGATTACCCGTACCACTCGTTCCAGCTTATTAGAAGTTATGTCCATGGATTTCATTCGTACTGCAAGGGCTAAAGGTCTGACTGAAAAAATGATTATTATGCGTCATGCCTTGGGTAATGCGTTGATACCGGTGGTGACGGTTATTGGCATAGGATTCGGGAATCTCTTGGGAGGGATGGTTTTAGTAGAAACGATATTTGCCTGGCCCGGTATCGGTCAATATGCCTATAAAGCAGCAGGGAACTTAGATTTTCCTGCTATCATTGGAGTTTCTATCCTGATTTCCATTAACTATGTTGCTATTAATCTGTTTGTTGACATCCTTTATGGAATTCTAGATCCCAGAGTGAGGTACAAATAAATGCTGCTGAGAATCATGAAAAACAACTTCTTATTTTCAATAGGGATCATAGTTTGTATCCTGTGGATTGTAATTGCTATAGTTGCACCATTGATTACCCCTTATAGCTATTTAGGGCAAGACTTGGCTTCACGCTTTCAAGCTCCAAGCAGTGCCCATTGGTTTGGTACGGATAGCATCGGGCGAGATGTTTTCAGTCGGGTGCTGATCGGGAGCAGGATCTCGCTTATCGCTGGATTAGCTACAATTACCCTGGCGTCTTTTATAGGCATGATTTATGGTGGTATTGCTGGTTATATTGGTGGACTAACCGATGAAATCATGATGCGTGTCTCAGAAATGGTAATGGCCTTTCCAGGAATTATTTTGGCGATGACCATTGCTGCCGCTTTAGGTCCAAGTCTTTATAATACCTTGCTGGCTATGGTCATTATTTGGTGGCCCAACTATGCTCGGGTTATGCGCAGTATGGTGATTGCCAACAAAGAGAATGAGTATGTGGAAGCAGCCAAATCATTGGGTGCCTCCCATTTTAGAATATTTTTTCATGAGATTATGCCCAATAGTTTAGGTCCAGTCTTAGTTTTGGCTACCTTGGACTTTGGCAATGCGATTCTTCTTTTCTCAGGCTTGAGTTTCTTGGGTCTTGGTTCCCCTCCGCCTACCCCGGAATGGGGAGCAATGGTGGCAGATGGTGTTTTGAATTTCAACTATTGGTGGATTGGCGCTTTTCCTGGTTTAGCAATTCTGACGATGGCTGTGGGAACCAACTTTATTGGTGATAGTTTAAGAGACTTTCTTGATCCTAGGCTGAGAAAGGAACTGTAAACTACTAAACTTAATCTATGGTTAGGACATCCATTCCCAGACAATTTATACCCGGATAGAAAAGATTGAATCCCCATAGACACGCAAACTGTAACAACTAAGCTTGTCCCAAAATCGACACTGGTGTCGATTTTGGGAAAACCGTCAATATGAGTTTGTCACACTCGTATACACACTTATCATATATTGAATTTTTGGGCTTTTTCTAAAATCCTTTATACGGGCATAATACTTATTGAATAGACTATTAAAGGGTGGTATTATATGGATATAGAGAAGCCTCTCAAAAAGGAGGAAAAAGACATGTCAGCAATTCCTAAAAAAGTTGAGATTGATCGGCAATCAGCATTAAATAAAATAAGTTCAAAAACTCACATTCTTGACGCCCAAAAAGGCAAAATAAAATTGAACCCTGAAAATCCTAGCCATAAAGATTGGTATGAGGATAAATAGTATCCACCAAATATCCCCCCAACTTACTTCGACCAGTATAAAGAGCCTATATATAAGTGGAAAGATGCTGGACTTACTCGCTTATCCTTTGTCAAAACACATAAACTTCATAGAATCGCCAGAAATGAACTTGGTACATATTGTGGAGAATTAGATTGGACCGAATTTCTTAGAGTCCTTGATAGAATAATAGGAGTAAACACATAAGACCTCTTGCAGGTCTTTTCTTATTTCAAAAATCAACCTCAAAATCTTACTCCGATATGGACATTTCCGATAACGTTCTGCGTATTCCCGAAGTCTGCATACTACATTCATATTCTCTCAGATTTCGGGAATACGCTGTGTAGTGTCCGCGCTCAAAAGAATGGCTATTAATTCCATGAATATCCACCAAAAACCTTCTATATTCATAAAAGTGGACATAATACTTATTGAAACAAGCTTATTGGAGATGGTATGATATGGATAAGAAAAATAATCATGAGGAGATGGATAAAATGCCAACACCTCAAAAAAAAGAGGATATAACCTTCGCTGACTTTGTAAACAAAAACAAAGATATTATCTATAAAATAGCCAAAGCCAACACCGTGGTTAATGAAGCCGGTCTTACAGTTATCCCAAAAGATGATCCTTGGCGTGATGAAAAAGAATGGGATGAAATGTACGAAGACCTAAAAAAGAAATGATCATTAGCAATGGCGATGTTTGGTTTGCGAAGTTTCCTCTTGAAGAAGATGGTTCCGTATTTTCTTCTCGACCAGTCATAATTCTAAACGTGGAGCACCTTATAGTTTTAGTTGTAAAAGTAACTAAAACGCCTCCTCGATCCAATGACAAATATGATATTCCTATTAACTATTGGCAATATGCGAACTTAAGATTTAAATCGACTGCTCGTGTGTCGAAGACACAAATTTTAGATCATTCGCAGCTTGTTTTTAAGATAGGAATACTTCATCCCACTGATTTTGTGAATATCCACGATGCATTCATGCGATACATTACTCAAACCAGCTAATAATTGGGGCTCCAAATGGGGTCCCTATTCTTATTTAAGACCTGCAAAACAGCTTCGAAAACGGACATTACACATAACGTCCCGTGAATTCCCGAAGTCTGGTTACTATGCTCATATTCTCTCAGATTTATGGTAATTCGCTGTTAGCCGAAGTACACCGGCCCGTTACTCAGAGAGCGCCATGGACGGCGCTCCCTCAAGTAACTACAAAGCACACTTTCATTTATTAAATATCTCAAATGCTGTTTGTAACATCAAAAATCACATCAGCTACAACTCAACTCTGAACAACTTGTAATTTCTTAAGGTACTCATGTATATTACATTGAAGTTTATTTCTTTTCTCTTCTAAAGCTTTGGGAATATTATCGTACACTTCCTCATGCTCTTTTTCGGTCATAGATACATCTCTGACAATAGCGTACGTCATATTGTATTTCACATCATAATTATAACGTTTGAAGATTGTGCCCATTTTAGAGCAGTTTTTTCTCACTTCAACGAAACTATGATAAAAATTTTCTTCATAAAAAGGGGCATATCTGTCTATAGTTCTTGAATACAAATTATACTTATCGCGATAATTTTCGTATTTCTTATCTATCCACTTTTGTTTCTCATCTTCATCGGTTGGAACTTCATCAAAAGATGGATATAAGTTAATAGTTGCTACAATACAATCAAAGAGCTTCTCCCAAATATCTTGATAAATTCCAAATTCTTTATTATATTGAACCTTTGTAATATATAGCGCTTTTTGATTTAGAGAGTTGACTTTGTTTAATTCCAACATTAGTTTGGACTTGTACTCTTCTATTTCAAGTTGATGTTTCTTCTTCTCCTCTTCCAAAATTCTGTTTGCCCATACTTTCCCTAACCAGCTGGATAAAGCAAAAATTATTGCTCCTGCTCCCCCTAAGCTAAATATGACTGCTCCTATCAACTGAAATATTTCTTTCATCCAATCTCCTCCAAGTAGCATAATAATTCATCTATTCTCAAGATATAATCCGCGCATGGAGGCGCGGTCTTTCGGTGTATTTCGGCTAACGTCCCGAGGGTTTGCGACGTCGGGTTACTACATTCATATTCTCTCCGATGTCGCAAACCCTCTGTTATGAGAAGTGGCAACTTGTCGCTTCCCGATTTCTCTGTCAGAAACGGGAAGCGATTTCTTTATTTAATTGACAAAGATAGACCATGGGAAATATATTAAACTATGTCAATCGTCATTCCTAAAGAGCAATAAGATCATTCGCCGGGCCTGTGGAGAGTGTGGACAGGCTCTTTTAAGAATATCCCAAGATAGCCTGTCCAAGAGCTGTGGTCAACTCGAAGCACAGCGCAGAGTTGTCCATAGCTCGGCACTATCCACAGGCCTCCGCGCATTTAGAGTGTGGGTTGTTAAAAAATTAAAACCTTATCGAGTGAAGTTTCCGACGCCTCCTCGATAAGGTCTCCCCATAAAAACATCCTTAAGAAAGGACGATTCTATGTCTATTATTGTAACCTTTTTAGGGGGTATCTCGCAATATCTAATTGATGCTAAACAATGGTTTGATGAAATAACGAACCGTTGTCCTCATTGTGAAGCAAAGACGCATCGTCATGGTCAATACCTTCGAACCGTCTGGAGTGAATTGTCCGCCTTTCAGATTTCTATCTTTCGCCGTTATTGTCCAAGTTGCACTAGAACGTTTTCTTACATCCCTTCTTTTATTAAACCTTACGCTCGTTTTCTTAATTCGTATCGATTTCACCGGATTGGGTGCCACGTGCTTGAACAAGTTTCCATTAATAAAGCGATAAGGTCCTTTTCAGTAGCATCGATTACCTCAATTAGTACTACTACCTTTAGGCGCTGGCTTAAACGTTTAAGAGGCATCGCGTCCGATGTGAATAAACATCTGATCAAGCGTCTATTAGAGCTGCAGCCGAACCTCCCTCTGCCCTCTGGGCGTGTAACGGATCTTTTCTTTCTCCTTCAGACAGCCTTGAAATTCCATTTAAGATTTTGTGAAATCTCTGGGGTATCTGCGGATTCTCTGGGTGTTTTTGATTTGCTTAATTTAGAACTACCGACAACTCTCCGGGTCTAACGTCTCCTCTTCAGTGGGGGGGACGTTTTGTCTTTTTGTGAAAAATTCGATCTCTGCTAGGTTCTTTGATGTGACGGTTCCCCCGTTACCTAGAAAACGGCCATTTTTTAGCTCTTCCTCCCACAAAATATGCTATCTCCCCAGTTTGAACGCTCTGTGAGACAATCCTTTTAGTAGATTTTATGAGAGGATGTCACGAAATGGAGGATTCCCAACGCGAGACCATTGCGACCTTTCGTTTTGGCCTTATTGCACCGGTGGTTACCCGGAAACTTGACAAGGGTGCACGTCAAACGATTTTAAACCAAATAGCAAGTCAAACTTATATCTCTCCAGAGGGTACATGTGAACAGGTGAGTATTCGAACTCTAGAACGTTACATTGCCGCTTATTTAAAGCATGGACTTGAGGGGCTTAAACCAAAACCACGAAACGATCGGGCCAGTCCTCGAGCTATTTCTCCCGATCTTCTGGACAAAGCGGTTGCGTTAAAACTCGAAGCCCCTGCCCGTAGCGTTCAGCAAATTATCCGAATTCTTGAGCTGACCGGATGTACTCCAGAAGGTGTTCTTAAGGTAAGCACGCTAAGTGCTCATCTTTACCAACACTCTAAAGTTAAGGAACTTGCGGCAGGAAAGAACTCTACGTTTCGACGGTATGAAATGGCTTACCCTAACCAGACCTGGCAAGCAGATACGCATCACACCCTGTACTTACCTCACCCAACCCTTCCGAATAAACGAAGGCTTGTCTATCTGATTGTTTTCCTCGATGATTTTTCCAGACTTATTACCCATGGTGAATTTTTCTTTGAGGAAAACGTCTTAAGTCTTGAGCAAACGTTAAAGAAGGCGATCCTTAAACACGGAATTCCGGAAAAATTGTATGTGGACAATGGCGCTATCTATGCTTCTCACCACCTTCAGGGTATCTGTGCTCGTCTTAACACGCATCTTGTGCACGCCAAACCTTACCGGCCTCAAGGGAAAGGGAAGGTAGAACGTATGTTCCATTATGTTGACAGAAGCTTTAAGCCGGAGGCTTATCTTCTGATTGATCAAGGGAAACTGACGACACTTGAGCAACTCAATGAGTATTTTTGGGCTTGGCTAGAGAAGGCTTACCAAATGCGCATTCATGGGACGACGAAGGAAAAGCCCCGGGTCCGTTTTAAAAACCACGCTAAGGATCTACGTTTCATTGATCCTTCTCTTATCGACAACTATTTCCTCTGGGAGGAACATCGAACAGCCGACACGACTGGGTGTATTAGTCTTCAGGGGAATTTGTATGAACTCGACCTTTCTTTAGCTAAAAAGAGAGTGACTCTCCGTTTTGATCCTAAGGATCTTAGTCGTCTAGAAGTTTGGTTTGAAGAAACCCAATATCCTGATGCACTTCCCTTGAAAATGACTCGACATAGACACAAAGCCATACCGGTCGTGGAGGAGGTTCCCCCTGAACCGACGGGTTTAAACTTCTTAGAAGCTAGCAAATCTGCCTTAGCTAGTGAACAAGCAAACGCCTTACAAAACACATTAACCTTCGCCAAACTACGAAAGGAGTAAAACCAATGATTAAGACGTTTTTTGGATTGACCCATGTCCCTTTCACGAAAGAAATTCCGACGGAGTTTATCTTTCCCTCAAAAGCTCACCAGGAGCTCATTGCAAGACTTGAATTTGCGATTGAAAACCGGTTATTTTCTCTGGTGACCGGAGATATTGGTTCGGGTAAATCGACCGCGATTCGTACCTTGGCAAGCTCTATGGACCCAAGTCGTTACCGCTTTGTTTATTTGTCCGAATCCCGAATGAGCCCTCGGATCTTTTACCAAGAAGTTCTCTACCAACTCGATACGGAACCAGGGTTTCTTCAGGCCACCGCAAAACGGCGCTTTGTGGAAACCATTCGAGACTTCTACGAAAAGCACCATGTTCTTCCCGTGATCGTCATTGATGAAGGGCAAGAGCTTTCGACGGCCATGATTAATGAATTACGTTTTGTGATTAATTTCGATGTGGATTCTACGTCTCCTTTGGCCCTCATCCTTACAGGGCAACCGGAACTAAAAGATCGCATAAAACTCCGAGCCTTAAGGGCGATTGATCAGCGTATTAATGTTCGCTTTCATTTAAGGGGTCTCTCGGAGGAGGAAACCAAAGATTATATCTTCCATAGCCTTCGTAAAGCAGGCGGAACACATTTGTTTTTCTCGGAAGATGCGATCAAAGCAATTTTTGTGCACTCGAATGGGATTCCGCGCATTATTAACTCAATCTGCACCGACTGTTTAGTAGATGCTATGATACGTGAGCAGCATACCATTGATGGTACGAATGTCACCCGGGTCATTTCTGAACGCTAATAATCTGTCCTGAACATCCCAGTTCTCTGACAAAGAGGGCTGGGATTATATTTTTCTGCTGACCCTGACATTTGGAAGAGAACACTTCTGAAATGACATGCGATTCTAGAAGTGCGGACTTCCAACTGACAGTGATTTCTGGAATTCTACTGACAAATAGCTCAGGAAACGACAGCAACTCCTACTTTACATCTGTAAAAATATTAGGTCACTATAAGAACCTGAAATCAGGTCATCTTCCAATACATTAAATAATCGAAGGTAATAGTTACATTGCTCGAGTAATTTTTCTTGCCCTATATTACCTTCATTATCCATAACCTCAATTTCAATAAATGTCCCAAGATCTTTTACTATATCGATATGAAACTTGATGTTATCGATATGGTAAATTTCCCTTTGCTTATCAACCACAACGAATACACCCAACGATTTTTCTAGAATTTCCTTTAATGAATAATTTGAATTTGTAGGGTTATATAGAATGTAATCACTTTGTCTTGGTAATTTTGTATTCTCCCGTTCGTAAAAAATCAAATTATTTTCTATTTTACCTTCACGCAACTTCAATCTTCCACAATTTGAATTGAAATAAGTATCAATCTGATGATCAATTCCTCTAAAGGTAGCGCCCTTCGCCATTAGGATTTCTCTAATTACTACGTGGTTTGAACACTTTGCTTTAATTTCAATATTCGTATTAGACATATGATTCTTGGTCCCTTCCAATAATTAAATTCTAACAAAACTAAATATCTTCTCGGATTTGCCAATCTAATTCTCAATAAAACTAATTTATAAGCATGTTTTATCCAAAAAACATTTTCTCTATATCTTCCAGTTTTTCATATATTATTACTTGATTCGCGATTCCAAGCATTGTATTTGAGATATCCGACCCCTTCTTTGCAATGGCGACTACCGGTATTCCTTTGGCATAAGCGTATCCTGCCTCTATCCCCAAGCCAACACCCTTTTCAGATAAGTCAAGCATAACTATATTGCTCGAATCAATCTCTTCGAAAGTTGCTTTCATTAATTCATCTGGAGGAAACTCTTCTGCTCCCCATTTTTCCATGTCACGGATTACACAACTCATTTCATAACCGTAATTTTCAAGGATAGCACAAATTTGCTCAATGATTAACCTGTTTCTGCAGTCTTCATAATACTTTATTCCAAAGTAAACTTTCATTTTGTCAACTCCAAAAAAGTGTCAGCGTTAGGAACGATTTCCTTGTGGACAATCTGCTTATCGGTTTTTTAAACGTTTTTAATATTATTCATTTCTCAAATATAAATAAATCCCTTTATTCTTCAAACACCTTCACCGAAATTGCCATTTCTCATAACGTTCTGAGGGTTTGCGATGTCGGGTTACTACCCAATATTTTCTCCGATGTCGTAAACCCTCTGTTATCGGAAGTGTCCAGCTACAAAGGATAGCTTAGATTCACCTCTTAGCATATACCTTAATATGCCAGATTTCTGCACAGTTTCTAAATTCCTTTATACGTGCATAATACTTATTGAACAAACCATTAAAGGGTGGTATTATATGGATAAAGATGAACCCCTCAAAAAGGAGGAAAAAGTTATGCCAGCGATTCCTAAAAAAGTTGAGATTGATAGGCAATCTGCATTAAATAAAATAAGTTCAAAAACTCCCATTCTTGACGCCCAAAAAGGCAAAATTAAATTAAATCCTGAAAATCCCAGCCATAATGATTGGTATGAGGATAAATAGTATGAAAAATGGCTAATATTGGTGATATTTATTGGACTGAAATCTATTACGAAGACAAAATTGAATCTAAAGTCAGGCCAGTTCTTGTTGTAAATGATGAAGTAGGTTCAAGTTTACTTACAATAGCTGAAATAACAAGTTCTCCACCAAATATATCCCCAACATACTTCGACCAATATAAAGAGCCCATATATAAGTGGAAAGATGCTGGACTTTCTCGCTTATCCTTTGTCAAAACACATAAACTTCATAGAATTGCCAAAAATGAACTTGGAACATATTGTGGATAATTAGATTGGAACGAATTTCTTAGAATCCTAGATAGAATAATAGAAGTAAACGCATAAGACCTCTTGCAGGTCTTTTCTTGTTTCAAAAACGAACCACAAAGTTTTACTCCGATATGGACATTTCCGATAACGTCCCGAGGGTTTGCGATGTCGGGTTACTACATTCATATTCTCTCCGATGTCGCAAACCCTCTGTTAGGCGGCGGACGCCCAATATATCTAAAACCTTTATTATCTTCTACTTTTTTTCTCCAAACATAATATCTGGATGCAAGTCTTTACTACGATCAATTTTCTGTGAATCTATGACTTCACCTTTTTCTGAAATTCCCTCTATATTTAACACTTTATCATTCTTACTTGGAAATACAAACCAAATTCGGGTATCTAGATAGCTCACAGTTTTAGCCTCATAAAAGTTCCCTTTACTTACATTAGTAACTTTAACTTTTTGGATTTTATTGTTTCGAAGTTCTCCCCATAACAATGGAGAAGTTATACCGGGCACCTGTTCAATGTATTGCCCTGTGTAACCACCAAATCCGCCACCCCAAACCCATTTCCACCCAAATAGGTTTCTTCTGACGAAATCTGAACGCAATGTGTAGCTGTCCCCCGTGCCTTTCTTAGAAAAAACAACCACCTGATCTTCGATCGGTTCAATATGAATCGTTTGACCAATTATCCCCCATTGGTTTTTAAGTGCATCTTCTATGGAGGTTGTAGCTAATGAAGGGGCAGAAAATGACTTGAACAAAAAACCGCTTATAAACACTGCCAAGACCACAGATATCCCTAAAAAAATTCTCTTCATTTTTCCACTCCTCAAAAACATTTCTGTATCCATTCAGAAGTATGTCTGTCGCCTAACGTCCCGAGTGTTTACGACGCGTCCCAACCACATTCATATTGGCAAAGTGTCGTAAACACTCTGTTATAGGATGTGCGGCTCCCCAAATTCTCACCCTAATTCGTAGTTACTCTTTTAAATATAATTCCTTCGGCCTCGTACACAACTAAGTAAGTCTTTTGGTCAGGCTTTTTGTAGAATTTAGGGAGTGAATTCCATTTCCACTCAATCGACCCCATAGGTAATTCTGTCCACCAGTTTAAGTTAACAACTTGACCTGTAGATTCGTTGAAACCTTCTGTCCACTTGTCAATGTCTTCCTCTTTCACTTTGACCGCAAAACGCATATCCTAATCAGACGGACCTGGAACCCAACCTTTAGAATTATCTTGGAAAACTATATGAAATTCAGTTGATGACACCATTGAAGGAAGAACCAAGTATTTTCGAAGAAAGTTCAATTTCTCCTCTTGAGTCGAAAAGACGGTACTAATAGTATCCGTTGTTAACGAAGCGCCTGCTTTTTGGGAGAATGTCAAAATGCTCAGAAACAAAAAGACTACTAATGTTACAACAGATACTGTTATTATTGCAGACTTTTTCTTTCTCAAAAATACCAAATCCCATGACCTTCTTTCATAAATCATGCATAGCCGCATTTCCTATAACTTTTTTTATACGAACTTCGTTAAATGTCTGTCTCGTAAACTATATACGAACTTGTTCGTATAAAAATCCTTTATTAACCCCCCTCGAAATCATTAGAGTTAATGAAAAATTTACCTTTATTATACTCCTTTGTGACCGGTATCTAAACACTATTACCAGTTAACAAAACAATATTCTCATTTTCATCCGAATTTCCTCACGAGAGCCTATTTGCCTATTAATGAAGCCAGAGTCCCTTTGCGTACAGGAACTCTGGCTTTTTTCCTTCTTGTTATTGTCTGGTACGAAATAAGCGTTTCGTTGGCGGTATCCATATATAAAATTATAGCTCTTTTATGGTGACAGAGCACCGTGGTCACGGAAAATGACTAACCTGTATCTGGAAAGGGGCTACTTATTACCTTTCTGGCAGCATTAATATTAACAATACCAATGATAATTAGTGAGTATTTAGTATGGGAGTTAACTTAAAAGAGTCGTTTAGCGATGGTTATTTTCTCAATCTCCTTTGCCCCTTCGTAAATCTCCAAAATCTTTGCATCCCTATAGAAGCGTTGAATGTCATACTCGTCAATATAGCCATAGCCACCGTGCATTTGCAAGGCTTTGTCAGTGACCCAGACCGCTGTTTCACCGGCATAAAATTTAGCCATGGCGTTGAGTGAGGGATCTAACTGGCCGTTGTCCGCTTTCCAAGCGGCCTTGTAGATTATGTTGCGGGCCAATTCTATTCGGGTTGCCATCTCGGCCAGTTGGAACTGAATGGCTTGGTTTGCGGCAAGGGGAACGCCGAAGGTTTTGCGCTCTTGAACATATTTAAGAGCCAAATCTAAAGCTCCTTGCGCTAAACCAAGCCCTTGGGAGGCTACCATGATGCGCGTTTGATCAAAGAAATGCATGAGTTGGTAGAAACCGTTACCTTCTCGGCCAACAAGGTTTTTTTGAGGTACTCTCACATCTTCGAAGGTGATTTCTGCCGTATCCGAGGCTCGGATCCCCATCTTGCCATGAATTTTCATCCGTGTAATTCCGGGGAGTTTTGCATCAACAATAATTAAGCTGTGGCGCTGTGTTTTTTTAGGTGCCTCCGGGTTCGTGACGCATAGGGTGACCATATAGTCACAGATTGTTCCGTTGGTGATGAAGGTTTTACTGCCGTTTAGGATATAGTCTGAACCATCTTTGGTGGCCCGGGTTGTTGTTCCAGCCACATCGCTTCCGGCGTTTGGCTCGGTATAAGCTCCGGCAAAGATTGCTTGACCGGCAGGAAGCAAAGGAAGATAGGTTTGCTTTTGTTCTTCGCTGCCATAGTTGATAATATTTTCGGCACCAAAGGTTGCAGCGCCAACGACTAAGCTCAGGCCTAAATCCACTCTAGATAGCTGCTCTGTGATTAAAGCTGTCTCAGTCCAACCAGCCCCAGGTCCTCCATATTCCTCAGGAATTGCAATTCCGACTAACCCTGCTTCGCAGGCTTTTTGCCAGAGTTCACGTGGGTATTTTTCCTCTCGGTCACATTCTTGGGCAATCGGTGTAAACTCTTTGAGGGCAAATTTGTACGCCAGGCTTTGAAAGGCTCTCTGTTCTTCTGATAATTCGAAATCCAAGGCTGTTCCTCCTCGTTCTTCTTTTAATATACGGGGTATTATAAAATCCCGTATATTAGTATCGTTCTATTTAGGGGACAGGGTTTTCCTGGGACATTGAGAGTATTCTCCACTTGTTTTGATTGTCTAGCTAAAGTAATTGCAATTTCAATGCCAATCCAAAAGGGGTCCTTTTTCGGTGTTTTTGGGTGTAAAAGGAGAGGTGGCGTGTCCATTGTGTTGTCAACTGTCCGTTATTCCGGACAGTTATTTCGCATTTTCATTATGATTTGGCGTCGTTGATTTCTTTTCGGTAAAATGCAGCATATTGGTGGCGTAAGTCCCGCTTAAGAATCTTTCCGCTGGGAGTTTTAGGCAGATCGTCTAGAAAAATGACACCTTTGGGGACCTTGAAGGCCGTCAGGTTTTTACGGCAAAGGAGGATGATCTCTTCTGAACTGAGGACTGCCCCTTGTTTGAGAACGACCAAGGCGGTCACCGCCTCTATCCATTTTTCATGGTCAAGGCCGACTACTGCGACCTCTGAAACCCGGCTGTCTTGATAGATCACTTCTTCCACTTCTCGGCTTGGCACATTTTCGCCACCGCTTTTGATCACGTCTTTCTTCCGGTCCATGACGGTGAGGTAGCTATCCTTATCTAGAATCCCGATATCTCCGCTGTGGAACCAATCGTGCGCTAAAGTGGTCTCAGTCTTTTCCGGATCTTTGAAATAGAGCAACATGGTGTGGGGACCACGACCGCAAATTTCGCCAGGGCGGCCTTCCTTCGTAATCGGTTGATGCTCCTCGTCTTCCAATTGAGATACCATGTTCAAAGCAGCCTTGCCTGCTGAACCTGGTTTGGTCAGCATATCCTCAGGTTTGAGCATCGTATGGTAAGGGCTGAGTTCTGTTTGACCATAGAAGTTATAAAATTTCTGGCAATTGGGTAGGCGACGGGTGATCTCCTTTAGAACTTCCACAGGCATAATCGACGCCCCATAATACCCTTTGACTATAGAACTTAAATCATAACTGTCGAACTCAGGGTGGCGCATGAGACCGATCCAAACCGTTGGCGGCGCAAAGAACATGGTTGCTCGGTATTTTGCAAGGTTGTCCATAATTTCCTTCGGATCGGCTTTAAACAGGAGGATGTTTGTGGCTCCCACCATTAAAGCGGGAGTGAGGAATACATCTCTCTGAGCGCAGTGAAATATTGGCAATGCATTGAGGTTAACATCCCCGGGAGTAAATTCTCCATCAATAATGCAGCTCGTGTATTCGGCCAATAGAGACTGGTTGGTCAGAATCACTCCTTTGGGCAGGCTCTCAGTCCCGGATGTGTAGGTCATTTGAACCGGATCCTCGATGTGAAGCTCTACATCAGGCTCATCAAATGGATACTTTTTGTACCAGGTCTCAAAGTTGGTGAAGTTCGCTGGGACGGTCTGCTCCAGTCCTTGTCGGGACCAGAGAAGGGTTTTTACGGAAGGCATGTCATCTAGTACATCTTTAACCAGATGGTAAAGGGCGTCTTCAATAATGAATACCTTAGCCTCTGAATGGTTTATGCAGTAAGAGATGTCTTTGCCGAGGAGAAGGAAGTTGACTGCCAGGTATACTCCTCCGGCTTTGGCCGTGCCCAGCCAAGTGAGGACATGGTCGATCGTGTTGTGAGCGAGTATGGCCACCCTATCGTATTTTTGCACACCTAACTCGATTAGGGCATTGGCCACTTGGTTAGATTCCTTCTCCAGTTGACGGTAGGTGAGTGTGGTATTTCGGTAAATTATGGCGGGTTTCTCCGGGTGACGATGGGCGCTTCGTCCAACGATATCGGCGACGACCCAGCGGGTGATCCGGTTATAGCGGGTGCGAAGAAAGCGGACGTTTTCCCCATTGAGCGTATGGTAATGCTCTTGTTCTGCTTCTGTTAGCGGGGCATTTAGGGTCATGGGAATCCTCCTCCTCTTTTTTTCTAGTTTTCAATTATATGTTCAGAATATTTGCAATATTAATGCCAATTAAAATCCCTTGCTTCTTCACACCTTTTGCGTGTAAAAGGAAAGGGCAAAGTGTATATTATGTTGTCAACTGTCCGTCACTCCGGACAATTATAACGAAACATGGGAAGGGAAGTTATTGAGTTTTTTTATCGGAGACTGCCAAAGGGAGATGCCTAGGGCCTAGTGGCATAGGATTTGCATTTGTTTAATACAAGCAAAGAAGAGATGGATGCAAAATACTCAGAATATTAAGAATAATATGAGAGGGGAGATCAAGAATGATTCTGGCGCAGGACAAACGGATTGAAGATTACAGTTGCAAAGGATGGTGGGGGACTAAGACAATCCTTGATTATTTTCAAGAGCATGTAGTTACCATTCCAAATCGTATTGCCCTGGTGGATCCGCCTAATCGTGAAGAGCTTACAGGCTCGGCCCCAGAACGCTTAAGCTATCGTGAGCTTGATGTCATAGTCCAGAAAGTAGCAAGAAAACTCATAACTTTAGGCGTCCAAAAAGATGATATTTTGATGGTTCAACTGCCCAACACCTGGGAGTTGGCGATGCTTTATCTGGCCGTTGCTAAGACGGGTGCTATAATTTCCCCTATACCGATGCAGTGGCGTCTTAAGGAGTTGGGCTATGTAGCTAAACTCACGGAATCTAAGATCTTTATTACGATCGAGCAATTCAAAGATACCTTTCACTTAGAAATGGGGAGAGAGCTTCTACAGAATGGATCAGGAAGCCTTAAGCTCTGTATTAGCTTGGACACCTTAAGGGAGTGGACGAAAGGGAAAGAGACCCTAGAAGATGAACGAGCAACAGAGCAAAGTAAAATAGAGGCAAATGACATAGTTACTATCTGCTGGACATCTGGAACAGAAGCAGATCCGAAGGGTTGCCCGATGAGCCATAACAACTGGATATCTCAATGCGGCATTGCGATACAGGCTGCAGGCATTTGTAAAGGAGATGTGCAGTTTACAGCTGGACCTTTGGTGAATATGGCATCCTTGGGTACCACATTTGTACCTTGGCTGATGCTGGGAGGAACCTATGTCCTCCACCATCCTTTCGATGCTCAAGTATTTGTTAAGCAGATGATTCAAGAAAAGGTCAACTACACACTATTGGTTCCGGCTGTAGCCAACTTGCTTGCCAAACACCCACAGGCGGATCTGTTTGACTTTAGTTCGGTTCGATCAATAACTCTAGGCTCTGCTCCTTTATCGTTGTTTGCAATGCAGGAGTTTAAACGAAGATGGAATATTGATATTGGTAATATATGGGGACAAAATGAGGGGACAGGGATTGTTTCTGGTCCCGGAGATGTTCCGAATATGGAGCAAAGGGTGGATCACTTACCCCAATACGGCAAGGCTGGATCAAAGTGGATATCTGCGGTAGAGGGGATAGAGACCAAGATCATGGATCTGGAGACTGGATTGGAACTTACAGAGGTAGGAGCGGTGGGAGAACTAGCCTATAAGGGTCCGAATGTCTTTCCAGGGTATTATAAGCGTCAGGATTTAACGGCGAAGTCTTTTGATGAAGATGGATTTTTCTATACTGGGGATTTGTTCCGGATCCGGGAGGGGAATTACATTAGCTTCTTTGACCGGAAAAAGGATATCATCATTCGAGGTGGGCAAAACATCAGCGCTCAGGAAGTAGAGAATATACTGATGAGTCATTCGAAAATATTGGATATTGCGGCTGTGGGCGAACCCGATGATATTTTTGGTGAGCGTACGTGTGTTTTCGTGGTAGTCCGACCGGGAGAAACCTTGGATTTGACTGAAGTGAAAGAGTTTATGCACGATAACAGAGTTGCAATCTACAAGTGGCCAGAGAGGGTGGAACTTATCGAGGCGATCCCTCGCAATCCAACGGGCAAGATCCTGAAAGCACCTCTTAGGCAGAAATTAAGGAAAAGTGTTCTGTGATGAAATTCTGAATCTGGGGGTAGTTAAGCGAAAGTAATGCATTAGGAAAGGGTGTTAAACGATGAGAGAAGCAGTGATTGTAGAAGCAGTAAGAACTCCCGTAGGACGGAGAAATGGAGCTTTAAGTGCTATTCGTTCTGAGGATTTGGCGGGCCAAGTCCTCAGAGAGGTGGTTAAGCGAGGGGGAGTCGATCCTGCCTTGATCGAAGATGTGCTAATGGGTTGCGTTTCTCAAGTGGGGGAGCAGGGTTTTTGTATCGGGCGTCAGGCTGCCTTGATCGCAGATTATCCTCAACACGTTCCAGGTTTAACGATTGATCGTCAGTGTGGATCTAGTCAGCAGGCTATCCATTTTGCGGCACAGGCGATTCTGGCTGGGGATATGGATATCGTTGTAGCAGCGGGTGTGGAAAATATGTCCCGAGTTCCTATGGGCTCAAACGTAAGGGATACAGAGTTATCACACGAGTTGACCTCACGTTATGAGATCATTAATCAAGGCCTTTCTGCAGAGCGGATCGCCGCGCAATGGGGTCTCAGTCGCCAACAAATGGACGAATTCTCACTGGAGAGCCATGAGAAAGCTCTGAAGTCCCAAGAAGAAGGGCGTTTCGAGCGTGAAATTATGCCGATAAATGTGATTTTGCCGGATGGGAGCCAGATGGTTATGAAAATGGACGAGGGCCCACGGCGGAACACAAGTCTGGAAAAACTTGCTACTCTAAAGTCGCCCTTCCAGGAAAACGGTCGAATCACGGCTGGAAATGCGAGTCAAATTTCGGACGGAGCGGCAGCGGTACTCGTAATGTCGCGTGACAAAGCGCTTGAACTGGGTCTGAAGCCTCGTTTTCGGATAGTGGCTCGGAGTGTCATAGGTTCTGATCCGACCCTGATGCTTACCGGTCCTATAGCGGTTACTGCTAAGGTGTTGGCTAAAGCAGGTCTAAGTCTTGCCGACATTGATATCTTTGAGGTGAATGAAGCATTTGCAGCAGTTCCATTGGCTTGGCTGATAGATACGGGTGCTGACCCGAAGAAACTAAATCCGAATGGTGGGGCTATTGCCCTAGGGCATCCCTTGGGCGCCAGTGGGGCTAAGTTGATGTCGACAATGATACACGAACTTGAACGAACCGGCGGCCGTTATGGACTGCAAACTATGTGCGAGGGACATGGTATGGCTAATGCGACAATTATTGAGCGATTAGATTGAGAGACAAACAGGTATTAAGGAAGGAGTAATTCACGATGGATTTGAAACAAGTAGTTGGATTCGTCACGGGAGGGGCCTCTGGTTTGGGGGAAGCGACTGTACGGCGGATAGTTAACGATGGAGGTAAGGCCATGATTCTCGATCTAGCGGTAGAACGAGGAGAGAAGTTGGTTGCTGAATTGGGTGACAGTGCCCTATTTTGCAAGACGGACGTTAGCAGTGCTGAGAGCGTACAAGCGGCTCTGGAACAGGCAATTAAGGGGTTCGGACGCGTTAATGTAGTTGTGAATTGTGCAGGGATTGCGGTAGCAGAAAAGGTGCTAGGTAAGAAAGGGCCTCATTCCCTTGAGAACTTTTCAAAAATTATTCAAATAAATCTAATTGGTAGTTTTAATGTTATACGCTTAGCTGCGGAATATATGGCGAACAATGAGCCTAATGCTGGAGGAGAGCGGGGCGTGATTATCAGTACCGCTTCAGTAGCTGCCTATGAAGGACAAATCGGGCAGGCCGCCTACAGCGCGTCTAAAGGAGGGCTCGTAGGAATGACTCTGCCTATTGCACGAGAGATGGCAACCCATGGCATTCGCGTGATGACGATTGCCCCTGGTCTCTTTGAAACTCCGATGTTTGAATCCTTGTCAGAGGAGGCTCGCAAGTCACTAGGCGCTATGACTCCGTTTCCCTCTCGACTGGGCTATCCAGAGGAATTTGCCCTTTTAGTGAAGAGTATCGTGGAGAATCCAATGCTCAATGGTACTACGATTCGTTTGGATGGGGCAATTCGTATGCAGCCTAGGTAAAAACCATTGTGGTCATATGAGAGACTCGTAATGATAATAGTAATCTCGGGAAGCGTGATTTAACATTAAGACTATTGGTTAATAGACCGAAAGGAAGGGAACGATGGACATCTATTCGGAAGACCACAAAATGTTTCGTCGAGCCTTCGTAAAGTTTGTAGAAAAGGAGCTCTCTCCTCATATCGAAGAGTGGGAAGCACAGAGAGAGATCCCGCGTTGGGTATGGAGGCGGATGGGGGAACAGGGCTACCTCTGTCCATGGTTGGAAGAGAAATACGGTGGTTCTGGAGCGGACTTTGGCTTCTCTGCTATTATTAATGAAGAATTAGCAAGAGCTGGCGTGGGGATTGGGATGGGATTGCATAGTGATATCATTGCACCTTACATTCAGGCCTTTGGGACAGAAAAGCAGAAATCGGACTGGCTTCCGGCGTGTGCTCGCGGTGAAAAGATCTTAGCCCTTGCTATGACTGAACCCCAGGCCGGGTCAGACCTTCAGGGAATGAAGGCTACTGCAGTCAGGGATGGAGAAGCTTATATTATCAATGGGTCCAAGACCTTTATCAGCAATGGGGTTTTCGCGGACTTAGTTATTGTTGCGGTCAAAACTGGTTCTGAAGAGCTGCCCACAAGCAAGGGAATCAGCCTCATCGTGGTGGAAGATGGGACTCCCGGTTTTGCTAAGGGCAAAAACATGAATAAGCTTGGAATGCACAGCCAGGATACAGCGGAACTCTATTTCGACAACTGCAGGGTACCAGTCACTCAGCGATTGGGCGAAGAAGGTAAGGGATTTTCGTATCTTATGGAGAAGCTTCAGCAGGAGCGGCTGATTTCTGTTCTTGGTTCGCAAGCTTTGGCGGAACGGATGCTTAGTGATGCACTGGCTTATGTCAAGACGAGGGAAGCTTTTGGGCAGCCAATCGGCAAATTTCAACATAATGCTTTTAAAATAGCAGAAATGGCAACCGAAATTGAGATCGGGCGCGTGTTTGTAGATAACTTAGTGGCTGATCATATGGCAGGGCAAGAGATTGTGGCTAAGGTTTCTATGGCAAAATATTGGGTTGGAGAAATGGCTAACAAAGTGGGGTATAACTGCCTTCAGCTTTACGGCGGCTATGGGTATATGGAAGAGTACCCCATCGCCCGGCATTATCGAGATGTGCGGGTGCATACCATCTTTGCTGGGACTACAGAGATAATGAAACTCATCATTGCTAGAAAGTTAGGGTTGTGAGTAGGAAGGAGTGGATAGGATAGATGTATCAACTCTTAACTGGGGTGCGGATTCTTGATTTAACCCGACTACTGCCTGGAGGGTATGCCAGTCAGTTGCTGGCAGATCTGGGGGCTGATGTGCTGAAGGTAGAAGATCCTTGGCAAGGCGACTATCTGCGTTGGATGAAACCCTACTTGCCGGGTACTAAAGATAGTGCCCTTTTTTGGTCTCTGAACCGCAACAAAAAGAGTCTTAAACTGAATCTTAAAAGCAGTGCGGGACAGCAAGCCTTTTTTCGTCTGCTTACCAAGTATGACATTGTTCTGGAAGGGTTTCGGCCAGGAGTGATGGATAGCTTGGGTCTCGGTTATAAAGAGCTGCAAAAAATCAATCCCGCTGTTATCCTCTGCTCTATTTCGGGTTACGGACAGGTCGGACCGTATAGTCGACGTTCGGGTCATGATATCAATTATATGGCGATTAGTGGGGCCTTGGGTCTTACGGGACAGGCCGGAGGGGTACCTGTATCTCCAGCAGTTCAAGTGGCGGATATTGGTGGCGGGGCCCTCATGGCGGTGACTGGAATCTTGAGTGCCTATATCGCCCGGCAGCATACGGGTCGAGGACAATATATTGACGTCTCGATGCTGGACGGAGTGGTCTCCTGGATGGCGATGCTTTATGCTCAGCAAGCGGCTGAGAGTTTCACTCTGAAGCGTGGAGAAGGAATGTTAAACGGTGGAGAGGTTTGCTATGCTGTTTATGAGACTCGAGATGCTCGTTTTATGAGCCTCGGAGCCTTAGAACCAAAATTTTGGCAAGCTTTTTGTCAAGCTGTAGATCGTCCGGATCTTGTCGGCCAGCAATTTTCTCACGAGCCAAGCGTTTTGAGCGAGGTGGAGAAGATCTTTAAGAGTAGGACCCAGGAAGAGTGGACTGCTTTCTTCAAAGATAAAGACGTTTGCTGTGAGCCAATCTTAGAACTATCCGAAGCTCGCCAGCATCCTCAAGTTCAGGCTCGGCACCTATTTACTCCCCTTAGTCATCCTGAGAGTGAGGCTGTGGAGACTGTTAGGAATCCCCTCAAATTTCCGGATCAAGAGGAGCTGCCGGATCAAATTCCTCCGGGCTATGGGGAACAGACGAGGGAGGTTTTAAGAGAGGTAGGTTTCAGCGAGGAGGAAATCAAAGAGTTTGAACAGTAGAGGTAGTTGATTTGTCGAAAATTGGATTGATTATTATAACAATGAGAGTTAGTAAAAATAAATTGATATAGGCTTTTAAGCCCCCTGAACGAGAGGGGCTTTTTTCTATTGAAGCTCGAATGTTCTGAAATAAAGGAATAGCCGTTGTCTAGGGAGAACAATTAGAGTGTTACATATTTAGAGAAACCCTGAAGTTGATTGTAGTTACTCCAGTTTGACGACGAGGTGAGCTTTAATGCTAATGAGCGATATGATGACCAGAGATGTTCCTCTTATTCATCCTGAAGATAATCTTAGGCAGGGGATAGAGCTTTTACGCTGGACCAAGCTGGATGCCCTACCTGTGGTAGATGAAGCTGGTTTCTTGATTGGGATCTTTACCAAAGCCAATGTACTAGATGCTTTTTTGTCTGGTGCGGACACCACGGAGAAGATTGAGAGACATTATAATCCCCAAGTAGTGACGGTCGAAGCCGATACACCTTACCGTGAAGTAGAACAGCGGGCGAAACATAGCTCAGTGGGTACGGGTGTAGTCGTAGACAAAGAAGGGAAAGCACTTGGGATTTTTACTAAGGTAGACATGATTATGGCTCTCTTTGGAGAAGCGGAACAATTGGCCACTAAGCTCAATACGGTGTATCAGGCCATGCCCAACGGAATTATCGTCGTGGATCGCAATAACCGTATCCAACAGATAAATCTGTCCGGCGAGAAAATCCTTGGCTTGGAGCAAGAAGCTCTTAATGGTCGCCTATTCAGTAGTATTTTTCCCGACTTAGATCTGAGCTTGGTATTAAAACAGTCGCGACATCTAGTGGGAATTCAGACTCAAATCAATCAGGTGACCGTTCTTTGCAACATTAGCCCTGTGAGTGAGCTGGCAGGAGCAGTCATCGTTTTTCAAGCTTTGACCGATTTAGACCAAGTGGCTTTAGAGTTAGATGCTACCAAGCGCCTGTACGAGACTTTACTTACTGTCACCAATATTGCTTATGAAGCCATCTTCGTTGTAGACGACCAGGGAAAAATCACCTTGATCAATGAGGCAGCCTGCCAATTTTTTGGGAAGAGAGAAAAAGAGCTCTTGCAACAGCCTGTAGATCAAGTGATCGAGAATACCCGTCTTCTGCGGACTTTGAAAACAGGCATGGCTGAAACCAATGAAATCCAAGTCATTCACGGTCGAGCTTACATCGTCTCACGCCTTCCTATTGTGCGTCAGGGTAAAATTATTGGCGCAGTAGGCAAAATTACCTTTCAGAAATTGGAGGAAGTTAAGGATGTCGCTCAAAGACTTGCTCAGATGGATCATGAGTTGAGTTTTTACAAGGAACAATGGGGCTCAACCAGGCTACCTGTTACCTTCAGTCAAATCATTACAATAAGTCAGGATATGCGCCGCTTGAAGCAAGACGCTGAAATGGCTGCCCGTGGGAATTCAACAATTATGCTGACCGGAGAAAGCGGCACAGGTAAAGAACTTTTTGCCGAGGCCATTCATCAGGCAAGTCTTCGTCGCAAAGGACCCTATGTGAAGGTTAATTGCGCCGCAGTGCCGGAAAATCTTCTGGAATCGGAATTTTTTGGGTATATCAGCGGGGCGTTTACCGGAGCTCAAAAGGGAGGCAAAGCGGGTAAATTCGCGGTCGCCAATGGTGGGACATTATTTCTCGATGAAATAGGGGATATGTCTCTAAATTTACAGAGTAAGCTTTTGCGGGTTTTGGAGGATAAGTGTTTTGAGCCTATAGGGAGTAATGAAGTCATGAAAGTGGATGTGAGGATTATCGCCGCCACAAATCAGGATCTGATTCGAAAAGTTGAGAAGGGTGAATTCCGAAGGGATCTTTATTACCGACTGAATGTCATTAATTTTCACCTTATTCCACTGCATGCTCGATTAGAAGACGTCATACCACTCGTTCATGTATTTTTAGAACGGCTAAATCATGATTTTGGCAAGCAAATCGAAGGCGTTTCTCCGGATGTCCATAGAACTCTTATAGGTCATCGTTGGCCAGGGAATGTAAGGGAATTGAAAAATGTCATCGAGCGAGCTGTGAATTTTGCCTCGGGAGGTCGGCTGGAGCTGGAAGATTTGCCTTTTTACCTTAAAGAAGCTAAGCGTGAAGAGATGGTGAGGTTTGAGAAAGGGTGGAACCTTGAAAATGCCCATGAACATTTGGATAAAGACACGTTGGAAAAGGCCTTAATCAAGGTAAATGGTAACAAGTCTGAAGCAGCGCGACTCCTAGGGATTTCGCGCTCCTGGCTTTATGAGAAAATTCGGCGCTATGAGATTCAACTATAACATTTTCTTTACTGAAAGCTCACAACTTCTTAAACTTCAATTCACACTTTAAACAAACTTTATGGTTAAGATAATAGTAGGCCAATCAGATGCGCAGGCTTGATTGGTAATACTTTACCTAAGGAGGAATGTTGTTTGAAAAAAAGACTTATTGTAGGGGTGCTTAGTGCAGTGTTGTTAGTAGGAGGTGCGACAACTGTTTTCGGTGCCACAGATTCGGCTAAGCTCGATGAAATTAAGAGTTTGACACAACAAATGTTTAGCATTCAGAAACAAATCGTTGACAAAGAAGTGGAAGCAGGGCTTAGAACTTCAGAACAAGCGGACACTATGAAAAAATTCATCGACCAGCGCCAAGAAGTTAGAGAACAAGCCATTGCAGACGGTAAGGTTTTCTTACCAGGCATGGGGGGAAAAGGTATGGGAATGCGCGGCGATGCCATTATGTTTAATAATGGTCAACCTTTAACTGACGATCAACTTAAAACTTGGAGCGACGCTGCTGAAGCCCGTTTAGCTGCTCAATTAGAGGCCCTGAAAAGTAATGGGAAGTTAACCGATGAGCAACTTAATACCTGGAGTGATAAAGCGAGAGCTCAGCTAGAAGCTAAAAAAGAGGCTCTCAAGAATGGCACCTTTATGCAGGGAGACATAGGCATGGGTAAGCGTGGAGATCATGGGGGTCGTTTTTGGGGCGGGATAATAGCGCCTTCTGATCCAGCGCCAGCAGCAACGACTTCTGCAACAAATCTACAGTAATTGAAATGCCCCATCCCCAACCTTAGTGAACATACTTGATCTTCAGCATAATTTAAAAGATAATGCTTAGACCACCTTGCCAAGATTTGATTGTTTCAATAGACCATTTCAATAACTAATGGAGACATTTGTGAGTAGTAGGAAGTCAAAAGGGCTAAGTCATCCTGACGAGGATAACTTAGCCCTTTTCATTTTAGTAAGTTTACTTAATTATTAGTACTAAAAAACCCTCCATAGCCTTTCGGCTTGGAGGGTTTCAAGATTAGCGATTTACCAATTGCTACGTGTACGTGGCTGATAGCAGTCACGGCAATATACTGGCTTGTCACCAGAAGGTTGGAAAGGAACGGTTGTTTCTTTTCCACAAGTAGCGCAGATAGCTGGGAACATTTCGCGTTGTTGACGCGCATAACCGCCACCGCCGCCCTGGTTTCTGGTTTGTGCTTTTTTAGCTGCACGGCACTCTGGGCAACGTCCTGGCTCATTGGTGAACCCTTTTTCAGCATAGAACTCTTGCTCGGAAGCTGTAAACTCGAAATCACGACCACAATCTTTGCAATTTAACACTTTGTCATTGAACATTATAAAAAAACCTCCACTAATATATTACCCGCGCCTACATGGCAAGTTAACCAACTTCTTCCCGGAGCCTTAGGTAATAGAGAAGGTTTGCTTAAATCCACTAGTTTTAACGAGCTTTTATCAGTATAACTAAAAAAACTATTGATGTCAAATTAATATTTTAAACTTGCTAACATACCGAATATTTCGACGATGATTGCGGCTTGTTAAGCATACATTTCTGCTAGTAAGGCCTTAACATCCTCATTTTCCAGATATTCATCAAAGGTCATTTGCCGATCGAGGAGTCCTTTCGGTGTGATCTCAATAATCCGGTTAGCGATGGTTTGGACAAACTGGTGATCTTGGGATACGAAGAGGATATTTCCATCAAGGTTGGTTAGGGAATTATTGAGAGCTGTAATGGATTCCATATCAAGGTGGTTGGTAGGCTCGTCTAATAAGAGAACATTCGCGCCACTTAGCATCATTCTGGATACCATACAGCGTACCTTTTCTCCCCCAGAAAGCACGCGGGCCGATTTTTGGGATTCATCTCCGGAGAAAAGCATTCTGCCAAGAAATCCTCGCACGAAAGATTCATCTGGGTCTTTAGAAAATTGTCTAAGCCAATCGACAAGATTAAGATCAGTATCAAAATAAGCGGAGTTATCTTGAGGGAAATAGGCTTGGGTCGTTGTAATTCCCCAATTGATTTCCCCTTCATCAGGTTCGATTTCACCCATTAAAACTTTAAATAAGGTAGTCTTGGCATTGCCGTCCGGACCAACAAAGGCAATTTTATCCCCTTTATTCATCATAAACGAGAGGTTATCAAGTACTTTCTGGCCATCAATGCTCACGCTCAAGTTCTTGACGGTCAAAATGTTATTGCCCGCTTCTCGGTCTGGAGTGAAAGCGATATAGGGATATTTACGGGAGGACGGTTTAATATCATCGAGGGTCAGTTTATCGAGTTGTTTTTTACGGGAGGTTGCTTGCTTTGCTTTGGAGGCATTGGAGCTAAAGCGTTGAATAAATTTTTGGAGCTCTTCAATTTTATCTTCTTTTTTACGATTTGCTTCTCTCATTAGTCTGAGGGCCAGTTGACTTGATTCATACCAGAAGTCATAGTTACCCACGTACAGTTGGACCTTCCCAAAGTCGATGTCGGCGATGTGCGTGCATACTTTGTTTAAAAAATGGCGGTCGTGGGAAACGACAATGACGGTATTTTCGTAATTGTAGAGGAAGTTTTCCAGCCAAGCAATCGAATTAAGGTCAAGATGGTTGGTTGGCTCGTCGAGTAAAAGAATATTCGGGTTGCCAAAGAGTGCTTGAGCAAGCAAAACGCGAACCTTTTCGTTGCCGCTCAGTTCTTTCATTTTGGAACTCTGGAGATCTTTGCCGATTCCTAGTCCCATTAAGAGTTCTGAGGCCTCAGCCTCTGCTTGCCAACCATTAAGTTCTGCAAAGTCTCCCTCAAGTATGGATGCCCTAATGCCATCTTCTTCTGAAAAGTCCGGTTTGGCATAGAGCGCGTCTTTTTCTTCCATTATTTCGAATAACCTAGCGTGTCCCATTATGACAGTTGTCAGGGCTTCAGATTCTTCAAATTCGAAGTGATCTTGTTTTAGGACGCCGATTCGTTCACCAGGTGTTAAGATGACATCTCCGCTCGAAGAGTCTATTTCACCCGATAATATTTTTAAAAAGGTTGATTTTCCTGCGCCATTGGCCCCAATTAAGCCGTAACAATTTCCGGGAAGAAATTTCACATTAACATCTTCAAATAAAGCTCGTTTTCCAAATCTTAAAGTTAACCCACTGGTACTAATCATTCTTAATCGTTCCTTTATTATAGATTTACATATACCAAGAATATAGTATATCATTTTTTTACAAGAAGATATAGATTGATAAAAGTGGGAATGGAAGAATTAAGCAAGCCCTCATACCTTAATCAATGGTAGAGGGCTGAGAATTCTAACATATTTTAGTCGAATTTAATCTAATCGAACCTAAAGTTTTCCGGTTATTAGGCTGGTGCTTGGTTGAATTTTAGTGAATTGAACTTGTTTCAGCTTCATTCAAGAGACTTCTCAGGGCTAGTATGCCTGACATTGTTCTTGGAAATCCAGCACTGGGAGCCACTAAGAGAATGGCATGTTCAATTTCTTCCTTTGTGCAACCACTGCTTAAGGCTTTATAAATATGAGTTCTTAGGGCCCTGGGATACTGGCACTCTGTGGACAAGGCAACTTTAATTAACCAGCAAGTTTTTTCATCTAACGGACCACCTTCTTCGTGTATTAATCGACCATACGTTTCGTAGGCCTTATAAATACTCTCGTGATGTTCCGTAAAATACTTTAAATTAAGCTCTGTACTGTCTATGTTATCAAAAAAGTCATCCATACGAGGTTCCCCTTCCTGTTTTTAACATTATTCTCTAGTACCTGAAGCTTTATGCATACCTGAAGATAGGTTATGATTGTTTTGTGTATCTAATCTCAGATAAGTTAGAATGGATTAAGTCGATTAAAAGGAGAGAGTCAAATGCCGAAAATGGAAATAGAACTTAAAAAAGAAGTCAGAACGGTGCTTGTGGAGACTATTAGGAGGTATTTCTGGAATGAGAGGAATGAAGAAATCAACCATTTAGGAGCTGAATTGCTACTTGACTTTATTATCAATGAAATTGGACCTTACATATATAACAGAGGGATCGAGGATTCGTACACTTATATGAATGAACGAATCGAGGATTTACTCGGTCTTGAGAAACGGCCTAGATAATCAACTCGTTATATACAGTTGAACATCTAAAAAAGGGTAAAGGGCAACACTCCCAGTTGTAGAAGTGGAGTATCCCGATTGGAAATAATACTGGACGAGATGGAGAGGGATTTTAATGAGCTATCAAATTAGGGAAATGTCTGAAGCTGATTGGGAACAAGTAAGAGATATTTACATCGAAGGGATTAATTCGGGTAACTCTACCTTCGAGACTGAAGCGCCAAGTTGGGAAGTGTGGGATGTTGCTCATGTTAAGAGCTGTCGATTAGTCGTTGTAGGCGAGGGTAGGGTTTTGGGATGGGCTGCTCTGAGTCTAGTTTCCAGTCGTTGTGTTTATACTGGTGTTGCGGAAGTAAGTATTTATCTGGCCCAAGACTACTGTGGACAAGGGATCGGATTTAGGCTTTTGAAAGAATTGATTGGGTGTTCTGAGGATAGCGGTTTCTGGACGTTGCAGTCAGGCATCTTCCCGGAAAATGTAGCAAGTTTAGCCTTGCATAGAAAATGTGGATTTCGTCAAGTTGGCCTGCGTAAGAAGCAGGGGAAAATGAACAACGGTACTTGGCGCGATGTTGTGTTGGTGGAACGCAGGAGCGAAGTGGTGGGGAATGACTGAATTAGCAAGGGAAGCTAGTCTGGTGAAGGGGGAGATTTAGTTGAGTCTGTTGCGTTCATTTCAACCTATTGTGGATGAGCAATCGCGTGTCCTAATCCTAGGGTCCATGCCAGGGGTGGAATCGAATACTAAGAGGTATGAAGAGAAGCTGAGGGAATGGAGTATCATCGGGGATATCAATAAGAACTAGTAACCAAAAAAAATTACTGAAGGAGTGATGTTTATGAAGAAAATATTCTCAGCAATATTACCAAGTTTATTGATCTTTACATTCATAAGCATAGACCATTTTATGCTTGGAGAAGATAGTTTACATCTTTTATTAGGAATATTTTTATTATTCCCTATAATTTTTATTATTCAAGGGATTGTTTGTTCAAATTCAAAGAATAGTATGATAGTTGGATTTTCATTATCATCATTAGCAGTTATGCTACCTATTTCAATATGGTATAATGTGGGCGATATGATTCCAGTAGTAATAATATATCTATTATTAGGAGTAATATCATTCGTTAGCTCTAATATTAAAAGAGTATTTATATCAAAAAAATTACTTTAGGTTATTACGAACTAATTCCTAATCAATTATTCAAAATCTTGATTGCTTCATGTCCCTCAAGCCAATCGACAAATTGTTTAGCCGTCCTTGCAGAGCGACCATTATACCAGAGTGCCCATTGTAAGGCCTCTTTGTGAAGCCAATCCCGGTCAAGGGTCAGATTTCTCCTGGCAGCAATTCCATCGACTATTTCCAGATATTTGGTTTGATTCGGTGAAGAGAAAACAACATTGATGCCAAATCGATCTGCTAAGGAGAGTTTTTCCTGCATGGTGTCACCTGCGTGTACTTCTTCATCATGGTTGTTTGATTGCAAGCCCGCTCTTTCCTTGAAATATTCTTTAACTAAATGTCTGCGGTTAGAGGTGGCATAAATGAGAATGTTGGAGGTTTTGCTTTCTAGGCCACCTTCAAGTACGGCCTTCAGCGAAGTATAGTTTTCCTCATTATCCCCAAATACCAGATCATCTACGAAGATGATAAATTTTTGAGTTCGATTTTTTAACTGTCTAATAATGAGGGGGAAGTCTGCAAGATAGGCCTTGGGGACCTCTAACATGCGAAGGCCTTGGGTATGATATTCATTAAGTATGGCCTTAACTGTTGAGGATTTTCCGGTACCGCGATCTCCATAGAGCAGCACATTGTTCGCTGGAAAGTCCTTCAGAAATTGAAGAGTATTTTCAATGACTCTGGAACGTTCATTTTGATACTCCACTAATTCGTCTAAAGTGATAGGATCGGGGCTATCGATTCCCCTGATGTAACCTGAGCCATCAATTCTTTCCCACACAAAGGCAAAATAGCGCGCGAATAATCCACAACCGTAATCTTTATGGAACGTTTTGAGCTCATCTAGACTGTCTTGCCAGTGCTGGCAGGAATTTAGGTGTGTTTTTATGTGATTAAGATGGTTAGAAAGAGTATTAGTTGAGCTTTCAAGAACCCACTCGGGTAGTTCCTGAATGAGAGTATTATTGGGGTCATTTTTGAATAGCTCTGCTAAGTGGGCTTTAACTAAAGCGGGATTAAGTTGAGCTATAAGTTGAAGACCCTTTAAGTCTTGGGCCGCAGCTTTTTCAAGTACCTGATTAGAGTTGCTAATCTGGCTAGCTTGCTGTTGAAAGGTGAATGGATTTTCATCGAAGATTATTTGATCGAGAAGATAATCTTTAAGTGACATAGTAGTACTGTTTTCTCGAGCAAGTTCAAAGTAAAATTCGTAATAGGAGTTAATAAGCTCTCGAAGCTCAACGTCGGCTTTGTGTAAGGAAATAAGCAGTGTTTTCAACTTACTTAATACCCTATTCTCTAAGAGTCCTCTGTAAATTGAAAGAGAATCCATTGCTAGTAAAATCGACGATAATTTGCTGTGTTGCATAATAATCCCTCCAGTAAACAAGTATAGCATTCGAGTATTAAGAAAGAAAGAAGGGAAAAATTAAGGTTATTCTAGATCTTGTTATGAGTCTAAAGCGAAAAGTTTAAGATCTTTGATCAGATAAAATTGATATGGAAACCGATTAAGTAGCGTGGAATTAATGAATTCCAAGATGTGGCAATGATTATTCGGGTGGTGTATAATAATAATATACACTTAAATGCAACGATTATTGGTACATAAAGGAATCAAGGAATGAGATATCAATTGAAGAGTTTTCGTGTAAACATTAATTTTGCATGGCCTGAAGTCGATCAATAGATGAAGTAATCAAGAAGGAATCGTTGAAGATTTGAGTGTTTCATTGAGGAAAAATTGGGGGTAGCTAAGATTTGAGAGAACCAAAAGAACAGTATGAAAAACGAAAGATGTATTATGCACGACGGTTGGAAAACCTAACCCAGAAGATTAACCGTTTAAGCAATATTAGACTTTTGACGTTCTTGGCTGGCAGTGGGCTGGCTGTATTTTTTTATTGGAAGCGTAGTGCTTCTTTGGGGATGGGTATGGTGGCTTTTACAGTAGTGTCATTCGCCGCCTTGGTTATTTGGCACCAAACTTTAAGAAAGCGCCAAAGTTATATACGCGTTCTTTATGAAAACTATGAGCAAGCTTTGAAGCGCTTATCCGGCGAATGGAAATCCTTTTTAGATGTAGGAGAAGACTTTAAAGACCCTGCTCACCCCTATGCGGATGATCTCGATCTTTTTGGCTTTGGTTCCTTGTTTCAATGGATTAATACAGCAAAGACTTTTAGGGGAAGGGAAACGCTGAAAGAGTGGTTGTCCAAGCCCCCAGTGGAGATTGATTCGATCCTGGAAAAACAAGAAGCCATTAAAGAAGTGGCGAGAAATCTGGCTTGGCGACAGCGGTTTTTAGCGGATGCCGGTATGTCAAAGGGTACGCTGAGCTCTCCACAAGCCATTATCGAATGGGCAAAGGCCTTCGATTCTAGCTATCTGAGGGTTAGAGTACTAATTCTAGGCCGGGCGCTTCCGATCATTACGATCCTATTTCTGCTGCTTTATCTTTTGACCTCCAGAGTTTCCTTTTGGTACCCGCTGGCGGGTATTATAATTCAGTCGCTCATACTCTTGCTGGGAAAGCAAAGGGGTAAGGTACTCAATGCGGTTTACTCTTATCGGGAAAGTCTTAAGATATATGAAAAGATGTTAGAGCGGTTCGAAAAACGATCCTTTCAATCGAAGTACCTTCAGTCTCTGAAAAAAGGCTTACGCGATCGTGACGGTAAATCTGCTTCTGAACAGATTAAAAAACTTGCACGCTTGGCCGATCTAATAGCAAACCGTAATAATGCCATGTTCTTAATCATTAATATTCTAACGCTGTGGGATATCCAATGCATGATCGCTTTAGAATCTTGGAAAGAAAAATCAGGTCGTTCTTTAGCTCGCTGGGTGGAGACGATCGCTGAATTGGAGGCTCTATCCAGTCTATCAATCATTCACTTCGATCATCAAGACTGGGGATTCCCAGAGATCAGCCCACAAAAACCTGGTATTGTGGCAGTCAAAATGGGACACCCGCTCTTGAAAGAATCCGTATGTAATGATGTAGCGATCGAGAAGCGGTCCGGGATATTGCTAATAACAGGCTCCAACATGTCTGGCAAGAGCACGTTACTTCGGACGGTAGGTATCAACCTTGTCTTGGCCTATGCAGGGGCACCCGTATATGCTCAGTCCTTTAGCTGTTCGATGCTGGAAATTTATACATGTATGCGAGTGAGTGATAACCTTGGGGAAAATATCTCTTCGTTCTATGCGGAATTATTGCGAATCAAGCAGATTGTCAGTGCATCGAAGACGGATAAGAAAGTTTTCTTTTTGTTAGATGAGATTTTTAAAGGGACCAATTCCCAGGACCGTCATGCAGGAGCTAAGGTGTTAATTCGGCAACTAAGCAAGGTTGGTTCGATGGGAATGGTTTCAACCCACGATTTGGAACTCGGAGACCTCGAGCGAGAAAACGACCGCAAAATTCGAAACTATCATTTCCGAGAGTATTATAAAAACGATGAAATTAAGTTTGACTATAAACTAAGGCCTGGAATTTCCACGACGCGAAATGCCATGTATTTAATCAAAATGGCGGGCATTGATGTGGATGGGGTGGATTAGGCAATACGCCCTCTCCAGGCTTGTGGAGAGGGCGTATTGCTCAATTTGTTGATTTATTTAACAGGTTTTGATTAGATGATCTTTTTCCTAGAGAGAGTATGTTAAGTAGAGAGAGGAGCAGAAGGACTATGATTATTGTAAGCGCGTGTTTGCTTGGGCTGAATACAAAGTATGACGGCAAAGCCCATACCCATGCTATGCTTCAGAAATACAGTACCAAGGGAAAGTTTATTCCAGTTTGCCCAGAGCAACTAGGTGGTTTACCAACTCCAAGAGTACCCGTAGAGATTATCGGTGGAACAGGTCAAGGTGTGCTTAGTGGAGATTGTGTGGCCCAAGGGGAGCAGGGAGAAGTAGTCACCTCGGAATTTATCCTGGGGGCCAAAGAAGTGCTTAAAATCGTCGAGCTAGTTCCGGTCACTGCCGCGATTCTCAAGGAGCGTAGTCCTTCCTGTGGCGTGAATTGTATTTATGATGGAAGCTTTTCACACAGGATCATATCAGGTCAGGGAGTGACAGCGGCTTTGTTGAAAGAGCATAATATCCCGATCTATTCGGAAGAGGAACTGACTGAGGAGAGGTTAGTTGAGTTATTAGAAAGAGTTTAACCTTTATCCAATCGTAAGACTCCCACTTCTATAAGTGGGAGTGGTACCCCCGGCTTCGCTTCGGTGGGGGTAGAGTCCCCCACCGAAGACTCGATGTTCAACTTTAGTTGAACGAGTTCACTTTTTTGTAATAGCGACTCGCCAAACCTCCGGCCCTTCTTGAAGATAGTCCCAAGTAAACAGTCCAGCATGTTCTGCAGAAAACAGATAGTAAAGTGGTTTGGGGTCATGGTCGTTGGTGAGTTCCATTGTTTCGCCCGATTTCAGACTATTCCAAGTGCTGAAAATGTTTGGTTGCTTATCCTTAGGAGCATATTGACGAACATCTATTTGGGCTGCAAATGAAGTCATTTTGATTTCCTCCTTAATCTGTAAGTCACATCTTTAGAATAGTGTGTCAAGATTTCTACGATAATATTTGAGGAGTTACAGATTATTAGAGATTTATGACGGTTAATACGGATTAAGCTAAATGTAAAGGAAAAAACAAAATACAGTTGTGATTTCAATCATAGTCTAGCTCAAAAAGCACCCAAAGTGTTCGTTTTTGGGTGCTTTTTATTTATTTCTCAGACTATGTCACTTAACAGACATAAATTGTGTCATTTAGATTTCATTACTTTTATATCATCCAGTGTAAAATGTTAAAGATTAAGGAAATTATTAGGGTTCAGAAGATAAACTATATACAATGAATTTTTTGAAAGGGGTTGTAGATTATTGGGCTGGCTTAGAAATAGGTTTGATATAAGCCTCGAAGAGATGACTTCTCTTTGAGGCTATAATTTATTAATTATTTTCTCATACATACCAGCGAAGGGGCTCTACCCCCCTGAAGTTTTACGAAGCCCCCACTTTCTGAAGTGGGGGTCTTGCAACTTGATAAAAATAGTAATAGTCAGATGTCACAAATTTAGAGCTGGGGGAGTTTTATTATTATGTCTAAACTAACCAAACGTTCAATGTCAATTAAAACCCGGATTACCCTTTTAGCTGGTCTGGTGGTTATTGTCGTTGTGGCAGCGTTATCTGGAGCAAGCCTTTGGAATGCCGAGAAGCTGCTTAAAACTAGCGAGCTTCAAACGGAAAAACTTGTGGAACAGGGAATACAGGATGAATTCGATAATCGCCTAGATCGCGCGAAGTCTTCGGTGCTATCGATGACCCTCAATCCAGACGTGGCAAAGGCCTTAGCAGAACGTGACAGAGCTACGATCGTACGTCTTGTCCAGCCTGTCTTTGAAGAGATCAAGAAAGAAGGCTTCAGCCAACTTCAGTTTCATGTTGCACCTGCCACTTCCTTTTACCGGGCACATTCGCCAAAAAAATTCGGGGATGATCTTTCAAAAATTCGGCCTACGGTGGTGACGCCCAATCAAGAACATAAAATAGTGCAAGGGCTAGAAGAGGGGGTCGAAGGATATGGATTTCGAGTGGTGGTACCAGTCAAGTATCAAGATCAGTGGGTAGGAACTGTAGAATATGGAATGGATTTCGGTGATGATTTTTTAAGAGCTTTACAGAAGAAGAACCCCGGAGATTATTTTATCTATTTACTCGATCCATCGACCTCAATGGTCAAAAATGTGAAGGAGAATGGAGGGTTACTGTCTGGTACAGGACAAGATAATTTTCCAGTCTCGGAAGGATTGGTAAAAGCACTCGTTAATGGACAAGCTCAATTTACGATCAGTGGGGATGGCCAGTCTAATGTTTTACTCATTCCTTTTAAAAACTATCAAGGTGAAGTAAAGGGCTATATTAAGACCGTGCTTTCTCGGGAAGGGGTAGTGCAAGAGTTAAACACTTTAAAACGTTGGATATTTATGGTGGGATTACTGGTACTTATTTTTGGTGTGGTTTCTGGATATTTTGTCTCTTTAGCCTTTACCAGACCATTGATTCAGTTGGCGGAAGATGCGGAGGTTCTGGCCACAGGTAATTTGAACATTGATATTAAAACGAACTCGTATGGAGAGTTAGAGACCTTGGCTAAGGCCATGAAAAAGATGCTTGTCAATACAAAAGAAGTTTGCCTTTCGATTAATCAAGCTGTGTGGCATGTAGAGGAATCAACGAGAGGAATTTCGGTTGCAACCGATCAAACCTCACAAGGAGCAGATCAAGTTGCTTTAAGTGTCAGTCAGGTAGCTAGTAGTGCTCAGAAAATTGCAGAGAGTACGAGTGAGATCGGGGTGCAAAGTAAAGGTATCAATCAGAGTGTCCGAATTTTAGCTGGGCATATGGAGCGCGTCGCTGGAAGTACCTCTAAAGTTACTGCACAAACATTATGTGGTGAAGAAATACTAAAGGATTTGGCGGCAAAGATGCATATCTTTACGGCTAAAGTGGAGGAAATCCAAAAGGGAAGTCATATTCTGAGAGAGCAGACGAGAGAAATTCGTGGAATTACCCAAATTATTACCGAGATTTCTGACCAGACGAATCTCCTTGCTCTTAATGCAGCGATTGAGGCGGCTCGCGCTGGGGAAGCAGGACGGGGATTTGCTGTTGTAGCCGAAGAAGTCCGCAAGCTGGCCGAAGGATCAAGGCAAAGTGCCTCTCAAATTGCAAAGCTGATCGATGAAGTAACTCTGAATGTTGAAGCTTCAGCTCGAGCTACAGAAGAGGCAGTCAGCTTAATCGAAGAACAATCGGGAATTGGGGATCGAGCACTGGGACAATTCACAGAAATTTCACAGGGGACCCAAACTGTCGGTCAACTGCTGGCGGTCATGGAGGGTGAGGTTCGGCAAGTCGTACTAATGGAGCAGGCAGTAGCTAAGTCTGTTCATATGGTTTCAGAAATGTGTCAAGAAGATGCTGCTGCTACAGAGGAGATAGCCGCTTCAACGGAAGAAATGAGCGCAACGATCAGTACGATTCGGGATAGTGCGAGACAGTTGATTGTCTTGATGGAGGAATTGAAAGCCCAAAGTAAGCGGTTTGTAATTTGAAGTTCGGATTCCAATCAGGTATAATTACAAGAATACTTATTGAAGTTCAAATTCAGCTGATTTAGAGTTTAACACTCTCTTGGGTAGCTTGAGGAGGAAAACTATGCAATTGGCAACCGTTAAGGAAATTTACAGAGGGACTGACCAGTTTCTCAATCAAAAGGTGGAGCTATCTGGGTGGGTTCGCACCGTGCGCACTTCCAAGGCGTTTGGCTTCATAGAAATTAATGATGGAAGTTTTTTCGAAAACATTCAGGTGGTTTTTGAAGAAAGTCTGGAAAATTTTATGGAGATTGGGAAGCTTACGATTAGTTCTGCCCTGCGTATCCAAGGAACCCTTGTCCCTTCACCGGGAGCAAAGCAACCCTTTGAATTAAAAGCGGAGAAAATCGAGATTCTGGCCTTGTCTGCGGCGGATTATCCTCTCCAGAAGAAACGGCATACGTTTGAATATCTACGGACGATTGCCCATCTGCGCCCCAGAACGAATACGTTTGCCGCAGTCTTTCGGGTGCGGTCTGTGGTTGCCTATGCCATTCACAAATTCTTTCAGGAAAAGGGTTATGTCTATGTGCATACCCCGATTATTACCGGCAGTGATGCTGAGGGTGCTGGAGAGATGTTCCGGGTAACAGCACTAGATATGGCTCAACCACCTAAGGACGAGGCGGGTAACCTTGATTTTTCCAAAGACTTTTTTGGACGTGTTGCCAGTCTAACGGTCAGTGGTCAGCTCAATGTAGAGACGTATTGTATGGCTTTTCGCAATGTCTATACGTTTGGCCCCACGTTTCGAGCGGAAAATTCCAATACCGCGAGACATGCTGCGGAATTTTGGATGATTGAACCAGAGATCGCTTTTGCAGATCTTGCCGATAATATGAATTTGGCTGAAGAGATGATGAAATTTATCATTCAGTATGCTTCGGATAATGCTCCTGAAGAAATGGCATTTTTCAATAACTTTGTCGATAAGACCTTATTTGATCGGTTAGGAAATATCTTAAGCTCCGAGTTTGGTCATATTACCTATACTGAGGCAGTAGAACTGTTGGAGAAGGAAGATGTGGACTTTGAGTATCCCGTTCATTGGGGTATGGATCTTCAAACAGAGCATGAACGTTACTTGACAGAAAAGATCTTTAAGAAACCAGTCTTTGTTTCAGATTACCCTAAAGGAATTAAAGCGTTCTATATGCGATTAAATGACGATAACAAAACCGTGGCAGCCATGGATTTGCTCGTTCCAGGAGTTGGTGAGATCATCGGGGGAAGTCAGCGCGAAGAACGTCTTGAGATCTTACAAAGTCGAATGCAAGAATCTGGATTGAATCCTGAGGATTACGGGTGGTATCTTGACATTAGACGATATGGTGGCGTAAAGCATGCAGGGTACGGCCTGGGTTTTGAACGAGTTATCATGTACTTGACTGGAATGTCCAATATCCGCGATGTGATCTCTTTCCCGAGAACGGCGAATTCTTGTGAGTTTTAGCGGTCTTCTATGAGGCTGTTCGTAGGTGCATTGTCAGTTAAGTATGAGGTTTTTTGTGATTCTTCTGGACAGGTGTGCTAATTTGGTACATCTGTATTATTTTTTAAGTCTCCATTAACTTTACTTATGCCACGATAGATATTTTTTGAGGAAGATCCTGGTATTAGACACCTGTCTTAAGCCCTATAAGTCTTTATTTCAGTACTTCTCACCAATTTCCGTGCCAATTTTTCTCTTGATGTGCAAAACTACAGGTCTTTACGTGCTACGGAGGGAGCTATCTAAGGAGATTCCAGTAATATTCCGTTAATCAACCCAGTAATAAAGTTTGTCCTATGATGTCCATTACCTTTAGGTATAGCTAATAATTATTGTGATATCTTAAAGGGCAAGAGACTGTTAGCAATTCAAGCAACAGTAGGACGTACAGTATGTTATAATAAGTACAAGAAGTGAGGTGAAGTGGTCATGTACCGGTTAGATGATTTAAATCCAGTGCAGCGGGAAGCTGCAGAGCATAGAGCGGGGCCGCTTCTAATTCTAGCGGGAGCAGGATCGGGAAAAACTCGAGTGCTCACCTATAGAATTGCCCATTTGATTGCTCAAGGGGTAGAACCCGGTGAGATATTAGCGATTACTTTTACCAATAAAGCGGCCAAAGAGATGAGGGAACGAGTGGCCACCTTGCTGGGCAGTGAGGGGTATGGATTATGGGTCACGACATTTCACTCGGCATGTGTCCGTATTCTGAGACGTGAAATTGATAATTTGCCAGGATATACGAAGAATTTCGTTATTTATGATACAGGGGATCAACAGTCGATACTCAAAGCGTGCTTAAAAGAAAAAAACTATGATGAAAAGAAATTCCCAGTGCGCAGTGTGGCGGCAGTCATTAGTGATGCCAAAAACAAACTTCAAGATCCCGAAGCGTTTTCCTATAAGGCTGCTAGTTATTTTGAACAAAAAGTCGTGGATATTTATCGTTCTTATCAGAAACGACTCAAGAGTAATAATGCGCTTGATTTTGATGATATTATCATGCTCACGGTTCAGCTCTTTCAGCAAAGTAATCATGTCTATCGGTATTATCAGGATAAATTCCGCTATATTATGGTTGATGAGTACCAAGATACGAACCACGCCCAGTATATGCTGATCAAACTTTTGGCGAGTGAATATCGGAATCTCTGCGTGGTGGGAGATGATGACCAATCCGTCTATGGCTGGCGCGGGGCGGATATCCAAAATATCCTCGACTTTGAGCGGGATTATCCGGAAGCCAAAGTCATCAAACTTGAACAAAATTATCGATCGACGCAAAAGATCCTTAATGCTGCTAATGCAGTGGTGAGGAATAACGAATCGCGTAAAGAGAAGTCGCTCTGGACGGAAAACTCTGAGGGGCAGTCGGTCGTGTGTTATGTGGGATCTGATGAGCGAGATGAAGCGGACTATGTCGTTAATCGGATTCAACGCTTACATGAGCTAGAAGGGCGTCCGTTTAATGATTTTGCGATTCTTTATCGGACGAATGCTCAATCGCGGGCTCTAGAGGAGCGTCTGATGAAGGCGGCTACGCCTTATCGCGTTTTCTCTGGGCTGAAATTCTATCAACGTATGGAAATCAAAGATATCCTAGCGTATTTAAAAGTCTTATATAATCCAGCTGATCAAGTGAGTTTTGCTCGTGTGCTTAATGTGCCCAAGCGCGGCCTTGGAGATAGCACCTTGCAAAAGATTTTAGAATACTCCGATGAACAAGGAATGCCTGTGCTGGACGCCATTTTGGAGGCAGAGTATATTCCGGATTTGTCGACACGAGCTAAGAAGCCGTTGTTAGGCTTTGCCCAAATGATGCAGGGCTTACTAAACTTGGCACGAGAGGCAAGTGTATCAGACTTAGTAGAAGAGATTCTGAACAAGACGGGGTACAAAGCGATCCTTAAGGCTGAAGACACACCTGAAGCGGAGACTCGTTTAGAAAATCTGATGGAGTTTCTGTCCGTAACCGCTGAGTATGATGCTAAAGCAGCTCTAGCTGAGCAAAATGCCTTAAATGATGGAGTTGAAGCTGAGGAAGCTGTCCGAGGATTAAGCGGTTTCTTAGAACAAGTATCGTTGGTTGCTGATATCGATGATTTAGATCAAGCAGAGGCTGCAGTAGCCTTAATGACGATGCATAGTGCGAAGGGGTTAGAATTCCCGGTTGTTTTAGTGGTGGGTATGGAAGACGGGATTTTCCCCAGTAGCCGTTCACTCATAGAGCCAATTCTTTTAGAGGAAGAACGCCGACTTTGTTATGTAGCTATCACTCGGGCGAGGGAGAAGCTATACCTGTGTAATACGGAAATGCGGATGCTCTATGGCAAGACGCAATACAATCAGCCCTCTCGCTTTTTGATGGAGATTCCGTCGGATTTAATGACGGAAATTGACCCACTTGATCCACCAAAACGTCGTCTCGCTACTCCAGCGAAATCAGCGAGGAGACGGGATTCTATGTCGGATCGAACCATTCCTTTGGGTTCAGGGTCGTGGGAAAAGGATTTTGGAAGTACTCTAGTTATTAAAGGGGGTGAGGCGCATCAGGTAGGAGAAAAAGTGGAACACGCGACGTTTGGTCGAGGGATTATTGTCTCCATTAAGGGAGAGGGAAATCAAGCGGAACTGACAATTGTTTTTGACGGTGGAATCAAGAAATTAATTGCGGAGTATGCCAAGTTAACGAAACTGTGACATTTTTTTTACCATGGTGCATTTCCCAAAATTGAGGAGAAGAAAGGTTTAGGTGTTAAATATGTCAGATAAAATTTATATTGTTGGACACAAAAGCCCAGATACAGATTCAGTTTGCTCAGCAATCGCTTTGGCTCGTTTAAAAGAACTCATGGGAGCTGACAATGTTGTTCCCTGCTCAGCCGGAAAACTCAATAAAGAGACTGAGTATGTGCTCAATTATTATGGAGTAGCTATTCCTGAGGTATTAGAGTCCGTAGAAGCTAAACAAAAATTGATTCTCGTCGACCACAATGAGTATGGTCAAGCGGTTGCTGGTGCAGATCAAGCTCAGCTCGTGCAAATTGTTGATCATCACAAAGTGGGCGGCTTCCAAACCTCGGAACCCCTTTATGTTCGTATTGAGCCCGTAGGTTCCACATGCACGATTGTAGCTCAAGAGTACAAGGAAAAAGGCTTAGTTCCTGAAAAAGCGATTGCTGGCATTTTACTCGCAGCCATTCTTTCCGATACTGTCATCTTCAAATCTCCAACCTGCACTGAATTGGATAAGACGATTGCTGCTGAACTGGCTGCTATTGCCGGAGTTGATCCCAAGACCTTTGGTATCGACATGTTCAAAGCATCTTCCAACATTGCTGAGCGTACCCCTCAAAGCATGATTGAAGAAGATCTTAAGGCTTTCACCATGGGTCCTCACAAAGTTGGAGTTGGACAAGTAAGTCTGATGGGTTTGGATGGATTTGAAGAGGTTCGGGCAAACTTAACTGCAGCCATTGAAGCACACCGTGTAGCACAAGATATGCGTTATCTCTGTTTGATGATCACCGATATTTTAACAGATACCACAGAGCTGATCGTAAAAGGGGACAACCCAGAAGAAGTAGCTAAAGCCTTCGGCAAAGAAATTGTCAATGGCAGTGTTGATCTTCCAGGAGTTCTTTCTCGTAAGAAGCAAGTTGTACCACAAATGACAACATATTTCCAAGCTTAATTATTTGTACCTAGGCAATGAGTTAATGAGCAGTATTATGGGAAAACTAATAATAAGCTTGCTAAGTCATTAATTCGAAGCCTTGTGCTATTGTTTTATATGCGTCAAAGAGAGACGAGGATCGGAGGGATTTCAGTGCAGGATGAATTGGAGCGCTTAGCCACGCTTCGCCGGGAACTTGAAGAGGCTAATAAGCAGTATTATGGGCTTGACCAGCCACACATCACAGATGCAGAATACGATGCTTTAATGCAAGAGCTCCTGAACTTAGAAGCCAAGCATCCAGACTGGGTAACTCCGGATTCTCCGACTCAACGGGTTGGGGGAGAGGTCGCCAAAGAATACACGAAAGTGCGGCATTTGGAACCTCTCCTCAGTTTAGACAATGCCTTTGCTCCGGGAGATTTACGAGAGTTTGATCGACGCGTACGCCAAGTGGCCGCCTCAGTGGACTATGTAGTTGAACTTAAAATCGATGGTTTAACAGTCGCCCTAACCTATGAGGAAGGGCTTATGGTGCGTGGAGCAACTCGGGGAGACGGTTCTATAGGAGAAGATATCACGGCTAATGTTAAAACCATGGGTTCAATTCCTCTGCGTTTAAATAAGGCAGTTCCAAGGTTAAGTGTGCGGGGAGAAGGGTATATGCCTAAAGCTTCCTTTGCTCGTTTGAATCAAGAACGTGAAGAGGAAGGGCAATCCACCTTTGCCAATCCTCGTAATGCTGCAGCAGGGTCATTGCGCCAACTGAACTCTCGAATCACTGCCGAGCGTAAACTCGACTACTTTGCCTATCAAGTTTTATCAGGCAGAGAGTTGGGATTACATAATCAAATAGATGTGCTTACCTATTTAAAAGAACAGGGGTTTGTGGTAAACCCTGAGTATAAAGTATTTAGCGATATCGAAGAGGTTATTACCTATTGTGAAGAAATGGCGTCAGAGCGTCACCGCTTCCCATATGATATCGACGGTCTGGTCATTAAAGTGAATGAGTTTGACCTTCAACAGGAACTTGGCTTTACCACCAAAAGTCCGCGCTGGGCGATTTCATATAAATTTCCGGCGGAACAGGTTGAAACGGTCGTTGAGGATATTATCATCCGAGTAGGGCGTACCGGAGTTTTGACGCCCACCGCCGTACTGAAAGCAGTTTCCGTGGCAGGATCCACTGTGAGTCGTGCCACACTCCATAATTTAGATAACATTCGGGATAAGGATATCCGTATCGGAGATTATGTACTCTTACATAAAGCTGGAGATGTAATTCCAGAGGTTGTCCGAGGGTTACCCGAAAAACGCACCGGTGAGGAAAGGCTTTTTGAAATGCCAGAGCTCTGTCCAGAATGTCAGAGCCCGGTTTTGCGTGAGGAAGGGGAAGCGGCATACCGTTGTCAAAGTATTATCTGCCCTGCCCAACAACGTGAGGGGATTATTCATTACGTCTCTCGGGATGCCATGGCGATTGATGGACTAGGACCCGCAGTTGTTCAACAACTCCTAGATGCGGGGTTGATCAAAGATGCTGCCGATCTTTATTCATTGACCTTCGATGATTTAACCCCTGTGGAACGGATGGGGAAAAAATCGGCAGAGAATTTGCTAAGGGCCATAGAAGACAGCAAAGGGCGAGGACTGGCACCGTTGATTTTCGCCTTAGGTATCCGCCACACTGGGGAAAAAGCAGGGAAGATTTTAGCGCAGACGTTTGGTTCCATGGAAAAATTGCAGGAGGCCACCCTAGAGGAGTTACAAGGGATTCCGGACGTTGGACCAGCAATGGCGGAAAGTGTGGTGCAGTTTTTCAGTCTGGAGAGTACGGGAGATTTTTTGGTTAAATTGCATGCAGCCGGTGTGAACATGACCGCAGGAACCTCGACCAAACCACAGATATTTGCGGGTAAAAGCATCGTCGTAACTGGTTCGTTAGAGCGCTGGGAGCGGCGGGAGATCGAAACAATCATCGAGGAGTATGGTGGAAAAGCGGCAAGTAGTGTTAGCAAAAAGACTGCCTTCGTCGTTGCAGGAGAGAAAGCTGGCTCAAAGTTAGTGAAAGCCCAGGGACTGGGAGTACCTATCTTGACCGAAGAGGAATTTGAACAGATGATTAAGCTTTAATAGTGAAAGCCGGTTTCTCCATCTGAGAAACCGGCTTTTATACGTGTTACGAGGACGCTAAGGTGGATAGCTATATAGACCTTTACCTGAGTTGTCTTTGGCAATAATTTGTTTAACTCCAGCCTTAGATCCTATTCTTACATAATTATAAGATTCCTGATGTTCATTAAATACTAAATAGACGATGGCAGTATCATCAAAAATTATCTGCATCTCCTTAATTTTCTTATCATTTATAACTCCTCCCAAGAATATGTAAGGTATTTCTTCGTTTGATTTTTTCATGAATGAAGTCATAAAGTGAACATCGAAGGGTGTATCTTTATTACTTGGTCTTATATTGCTAAAAACTACGTCACTGAATTCGATGTTTTTTGATATTTGTAAAAAGCCGATATATTCATCACCGTTACCCTGAAACAAAATCTGAATCAAGTCTCCTTCTGGAGTTTCGATCATTGATATTATCTTTAACTGACTGACCTTTAGGGTTGAATGCTCTTTAGAAAGGTGGGTCCTTATGGTAGAGTCAAGAAGATTGAGTTTCTCTCTTGTTTGATTAGCTTCAGTTGTTGAACAGCCGGTTACCATTAGACTTAACAACACTAGGAAAAATAAAATTTTATAGTTTGACAATATCTAAATCACCTCTTTTAAATTCCAGGGGAGAAAATCACTTCACTTCCATTACTTCCTTAAATGCACCGTAGCTCTTATAAAATTGTTTTGGTATCCCCCTCTCTATATAGAGGGATTAAATATGCCATAAGGTTACATTAATTTTATAAAATATAAAAATTTAGGAGGTTTTAATATAAATTACTAGAATTAATAGTTTCAGGAGGCGGATAAATTGTCAAGTAAGGACTTAGAAATCTTTAAAATTCTAGCCAAGCAGACTTATGAAAGAGTCTATCAAACAGTGTATTTTTATACTAAAGATAAATATATATCAGAGGATGCCGTCCAACAGGCCTTTGTAATAGCGTATAATAAACTTAATCAGCTAGAATTTAAAGATAAATTTGCTTCATGGGTTATTTCTATAGCTCTAAATGAAGCTAAACGAATGTTAAATAATAAAAACAATGATAAGATTACTTTATTAACTGATTTGCACCTAGGCATGCTGTCAGATAGTAGTCTTGAAAATGATATAGAACTGAAAGAGGACATCAATAATGTCCTTAAAAAATTAAATAAAAAAGAACATGAGATTTTAGTACTCAAGTATTATGCCGATTTATCCTTGCATCAGATTGCTATGTTATTAGATATTAATCTCTCAAATGCTAAAGTTAGACTACATAGAGCAAAAGAAAAATTTAGAAACTTGATAGATAAGGATCTCAATCAAAATTTGGGAGGTTGAACTTAAGTGAGCTTATCTGAAAGAGAGCTTGACGAAATAATAATAATTCATTTGTCAAAAGAGTTAGCTTCCGAGATTGAGATTCCGAATATAGATGATCAATGGCAGAAGATTAAGAATCGAATCAATGTAGAGGATGATATTCTTAAAATACCCAAAACAGTCATCAATCGAAAAAGAATAACCATGGTTGCTACAGTTCTGATATTAGTGAGTTCAATAAACTTTTTATATCCACATAATGCAGATGCGGTTGGGAAGAGTATTGCTAAATTTTTTAGTTATGTCGTTGGAAAGACCACTAGAAATATGACTGAAACCTACCACCAGGTTGATGAGCCTCCGATGCCTAAAATTCAGGATTTAGGTGATCTTGTTGACGAAGAAGTTACTCTGGATCAAGCCAAAACTGCGACTCACTTTAAATTAGCTATTCCAAGTTATCTCCCTCCTGGAGCTAACATTAGACGAGTTATACTTACATCTGTAGGGGTAAGGGTTTACCAAGTCTCTATTGAATATAATCTTAATGACAAGGTCTTTGTTTTTAGACAACAAGATAATGCTAAAGGAACTTCACGGGGAACATTATATGATACAGATGATACAAGCGTAAAAGATCTAATTGTGAACGGTAGCCCAGCTATTATGTATCTGAGTAAGAATGGCTTGAATACTTTGAATTGGCAAGTGAGAAATCTCCTACTGCAAATCACAGGGGTAATAACTGAAGAAGAGATTACTAAGATGGCAAATTCCATTAACTAAGAAAGACCACGGCAAAAATCGTGGTATTTCTTAATGGTATTTTTGGGAGGGTTCTTGGTGTTTGGGGACGGTCTTTTTAACTTACCTTAAGGTGTGTTAAGAGGACCGTCCCCAAAACACGCCCAACACAGTGATTTTGTATATTCTATATTTCTTGCCCCAGTCCCCTATATTTGTTATGATAGAGGATAATGCAACAAACACTCCAAAGGGAAGGTGAATAAATTGACAATTTCACGTGAAGACGTTGAATACGTAGCAGCCTTGGCGCGCCTTGAGTTAACCGAACAGGAAACTCAAGAGTATACTGAACAACTTAATTCCATTTTAGATTATGCGGCTATGTTAGAGCGCTTAGACACGAGGGATGTAGTGCCTACTGCCCATGCTGTTCCTCTACATAACGTATTGCGCGAGGATGAAGTGAGACCCTCAATTAATCATGAAAAAGCCTTAAGGAATGCCCCGGATGGGGAAGAGGGTTTCTTTAGGGTTCCTAAAATAGTCTAACCTAGAAAGGAGGTTGCGCGAAATGGCAACAGGGGATATAGAAAAGTCGATCAGTGAACAACACGAGCTACTTGTGCATAAAGATGTCAGCGCTACTGAGTTGACGAAAGCTTACATAGAACGTATTCATAGCCTTGAACCTGATTTACAAGCGTATTTAACAGTTTTGGAAGATCAGGCCTTAGCCCAAGCGGCAGAGGTTGATCGCAAGATCGCTCAGAGAGAGGCTCTCAGCCCCTTAGAGGGAATTCCGATGGCCATGAAAGATAACATGTGCACAGAGGGCGTTCGTACAAGTTGTGGTTCAAAAATGTTGGAAAATTTTATTCCACCCTATAATGCAACTGTGACAGATCGCTTACGGAACGCAGGAACGATCCTACTCGGTAAACTAAACATGGATGAGTTTGCCATGGGTTCCTCGACAGAGAATTCATATTTTGCTAAGACTCGTAATCCTTGGGATCTAGAGTATGTTCCCGGAGGATCTTCCGGGGGAGCTGCCGTCGCCGTAGCAGCGGATGAGGCCGGCTTTACCTTGGGATCTGACACCGGTGGGTCTATCCGCCAGCCTGCGGCGTTTTGTGGGGTGGTTGGAATGAAGCCAACTTACGGCGCAGTCTCCCGGTATGGCTTGATTGCGTATGCGTCTTCACTTGACCAGATTGGTCCACTCACCAAAAACGTACGGGATAATGCCTTGGTCCTAAATGCTATTGCAGGATATGATCCCCTTGATTCAACATCGGTTCCCTTTGAAAAGCCGGATTATACGAAGTTCCTGGTCAATGATATCAAAGGTCTGAGAATCGGGATTCCTCGTGAGTATTACGGTGAGGGCATTGAGCCGGAGGTTGCCAAAGGAATTCAAGCAGGGATTCAAACCCTGATTGATCTTGGCGCAGAAGTGTCAGAATGCTCATTACCACATACAGAGTACGCCATCCCGGCGTATTATCTGATCGCCACGGCGGAAGCCAGCTCTAATCTAGCTCGCTATGATGGTGTACGCTATGGATATCGGGCGGAGTCTGACGATGTTTTAGGTATGTTTAAATCAACCCGGGCTGAAGGATTTGGACCGGAAGTGAAACGAAGGATTATGCTCGGAACCTATGCCTTAAGTTCGGGGTATTATGATGCCTATTATCTGAAAGCACAGAAGGTCAGAACACTGATCAAGCAGGATTTTGACAAGGCGTTTGAGAAGTTTGATGTCTTACTCTCTCCGACGGCTCCGACTCCGGCCTTTAAATTTGGGGAAAAATCCGCCAACCCTTTAGCAATGTATTTATCTGACATTACGACAGTTCCTATCAACCTAGCAGGTATTCCGGCCATTTCTATCCCGGCGGGATTCGTCAAAGGTTTACCAATCGGCATGCAACTGATGGGTAAAGCCTTTGCTGAAGGGACGTTGTATCGTGTAGCCTATACCTTTGAGCAAAACACGAATTATCACACGTTGAAACCAAGTTTGTCTGGGGAGGTGCTGGCGCGTGGTAGTCGCTAACAACTATGAAATGGTCTGTGGACTAGAAGTACATGTGGAACTACAAACCAAGACGAAGATTTTTTGTGGCTGTACAACTGAGTTTGGGGGAGACCAAAACACGCATGTTTGCCCTGTGTGCTTAGGAATGCCTGGTGCGCTTCCCGTCTTAAATAGTGAAGTCGTCAATTATGCGATTAAAGCAGGTCTCGCTCTGAGCTGTGAAATAGCTGAGTTCTCCAAGTTCGACCGTAAAAACTACTTTTACCCCGACTTGTCGAAGAATTATCAGACATCCCAATTTGATTTGCCGATATGTGGCAAGGGCGGGTTAGAGATTGAAGTCGATGGAGAAAAGAAGTGGATTGGGATTACTCGCGCCCATATGGAGGAAGATGCTGGTAAGCTCGTACACAGCGGAGAGACTATCTCAACCTCTCATGAGTCTTCTGTCGACTATAACCGAGCGGGTGTGCCGCTGCTGGAAATCGTTTCCGAGCCTGATATGCGCTCAATTTCCGAAGTGCTTGCTTATCTGGAAAAATTAGTGCAGATATTGGAGTATACGGAAGTTTCGGACTGTCGCTTAGAACAAGGCTCAGTGCGCTTTGATGTCAATGTTTCGTTGCGACCGATTGGTGCAACGACCTTAGGGACACGTACAGAAACTAAAAACCTAAATTCCTTTAGCTCGGTGCGACGCTGTATGGAATATGAAGTGGCCCGTCAAGCTCGGGTTCTCGAGGCGGGGGAAAAGGTTATTCAAGAGACTCGTACTTGGGATGAGGGACGAGGGGTTACGTTAACCCTTCGCTCAAAAGAAGAAGCGCATGACTACCGGTATTTTCCGGAACCTGACCTAGCTCCTCTGGTTATCGACCGGGAATGGGTGGAAAGAATCCGCAAAACCCTGCCTGAACTTCCGGCGGCACGTCGTGCTCGTTTGCAAGCCTTGGGGCTGTCGGCTTATGATGCTGGGGTTATCACCCAAGCAAAAGCGTTGTCTGATTACTTCGATGCAGCTTTGGCTTACTATGGAGATGCCAAGACCTTAGCAAACTGGGTCATGGGCGACCTTGCGCGTTTACTCAATTCCAATCAGTGCCGAGTGGTTGATTCCCCGATCTCACCAGAAAAATTGGCAGAACTCCTGGCACTTATTGAAAAAGGAACCATAAGCGGCAAGATTGCCAAGAGTGTGATTGAAGAGATGTACAACACGAGTAAGGATGCCAAGACGATCGTCAAGGAAAAAGGACTCGCGCAGATTAGTGACGAAGGGGCCTTGCTAGGGATTATTGATAGCGTGCTGGCTGCCAATCCCCAATCCGTAGAGGACTACCGAGCAGGAAAGGATCGAGCGATAGGGTTTCTGGTCGGGCAGATCATGAAAGCTACCAAGGGACAAGCAAATCCGGGTGTAGTAAATCAGTTGCTTAAGGAAAGATTAACTTAGAGCAGGTTTGTGTAGCTAGTGTACAACTGAATTTAGCTATGGAGAGCGTCAAGCAACTAGCAGAATATCAAGTATACAGTATAAGGAAATGGGCATCCTTCAATCTCAGGGGAGATTGTGCTACTATAGATAGTAATTATAAGGCGTACAGTATAATTATACGTGCGATTTTAAATTAAGGGGTGAGTCTGAAATGAGACATCTAGTGATTGTAGATACCACATTACGTGACGGAGAACAAACAGCTGGGGTTGTTTTCTCAAATCAAGAAAAAATGCGCATCGCGCGATTGTTAGATGAGCTTGGCGTTCATCAGATTGAAGCCGGGGTAGCAGTCATGGGCGGCGATGAAAAGCAAGCAATTACTGATATCGTAAAACTTGGTTTAAAATCGAGCATTATGGGCTGGAATCGGGCAGTCATATCGGATATTGAAGCCTCCTTGGCTTGTGGGGTCGATGCTGTGGCGATTTCTATTTCCACCTCGGATATTCATATTGAACATAAGCTCATGACCACTCGAGATGATGTTCTGGAGCGGATGATCAAGGCCACGGCCTTTGCTAAACGAGAAGGGATGTATATCTCTGTCAATGCAGAGGATGCTTCACGCTCAGACATGGATTTTCTTGTGCGATTTGCCAAAGAAGCAAAAAAAGCAGGGGCGGATCGTCTTCGCTACTGTGATACTGTCGGAATCTTAGATCCTTTTACAACCTATGATCGGATTAAAACTCTGATTGAAAAAGCAGATATTGATGTCGAAATGCATACACACGACGATTTTGGAATGGCAACAGCGAATGCTTTGGCAGGAGTGAAGGCAGGGGCATCACACGTGGGAGTCACTGTCAATGGTCTGGGTGAGCGGGCTGGAAATGCAGCTTTAGAGGAAGTCGTCATGGCTCTTAAGCATTTGTTAGATACGGATTTAAGCTTTGCAACCGAACGATTTGTCGAGGTTTCTGAATATGTTGCTCGGGCCTCGGGCAGGACGCTTCCTGCTTGGAAATCAATCGTAGGAAGTAACATGTTTGCCCATGAGTCTGGGATTCATGCTGATGGAGCTCTAAAGAATCCTAAAACCTATGAAGCATTTAGCCCTGAGGATGTTGGACTTGAGCGGCAGATCGTGATTGGTAAACATTCTGGGACGGCTTCAATCAAGGCAAAATTCTTACTTGAGTATGGTAAGGAAATGTCGAACGAAGATGCCGAGGAGATGTTATCTCGGGTCAGAGCTTTAGCTGTAGACATGAAGCGTTCGCTTTTTGATAAGGAGCTCGTTTACATTTATGGTGATATGTTGAAGCAACATGAAGGTAGATAAATCTAAAAAAATTAAAAAGGCGGCAAGGAGCCGCCTTTTTCACTGGTCCAGGTTCTTTGTGGAGTGACCGGTATAGATGACGGCTGCTTTTATTGAGGTAATGGGTAATATCTTAACATAAATTTGAAAAGAAAATAGCCATTCGCCGTATATCCTCCTACTTTTTGGGAGGATATTTTTTTGTCATGTCTAGGTAATTTTATTCCAATTATTTTTAGACAGTGCTACCTAGGTTTAAGTTGGTGGAGGTAGAATGATATAATAAATACTCATAAAAAAGATAAACGCTAATAGAACCGCCACATAGGCTTTCCATGGTACAAAGTGTTGGACTACTTCAACAATTTTAGCACAAACAAAATAAATCCAAATGAGTGCAACCCCAATAGAAACCAACATGAGCATTGAAAGAGGAGTACCTGCTTGAAGAGAAATAAAAGCAGGTAGTGCAATAATAGAAGGAATTAAAGCAATAGTCGTAATTTGGTAAAGGATTGCTAAAAAGCCACCACCACCTAAGCCTCTTGATCCTGCCCATAAAAGTAAAGTTAACCCAACTTTAGTTAATAACATCATTATATAACCGGAAAATAAAAATACTGCAGGAATAAAAACCTGTCTTAATATTGGGGTTTCAAATGTTCTTATAAACTCTAAGTTAATGTTAATAGCTGTAAAGCCGTATAATAACCCTAATAAAACTGAAATAACCGAGCTATACCCTCTAAAATGCGTTTCTGGCGCAGAGAGTTTCTCAATAGCCCCTTTGTCTAATTGTAAAATTCTAAAGATTAATGTGATTTTTCCCATATTCCCTCCTAAATAGAAAAAATAATTGAGACTGAATCAAAAGCATTAAGTCCTTTGATTCAGCTTTCAATTATTTTATACAGTTCTACAAACACATAGCAAATTATCAAATCTCTTTAAAAATAGAAGATGTATTAGAATGCCCATGGCATCATTGCCCAAACAAAGACAATTGCACCTATGGAAGCGATAATTAACGGCCCGACTATGCTGTTATAACGCTTCGGATTAATATCAGACCAGCCATGGATTCTTTCTACTAAGCTATCAGTTTCAGTTATTGCTTGTTGACTCATTAGTGAAGGCATACGGTTTGTAATGTAAGATACTACAATTAAAATTAAGAAGCTAAGTGGTACAGCAAGCATTCCGCCTGAAAGACCCATACTATCTGTTAAAGCATGACCACTGACAACAATCTTAGGGAAAACGAAGGGTGAAACAACAACATAGACGATCCCACCGATAGCAGAAGCACACATTGCACCGAAGCGATTTGCTTTTTTCCACCAAACCCCCATAATAATGAGCGACGCATTGGTCGTACCTGCCAGACCAAAGGCCCAAAGGATACTAACAATAAGGAATTTAGGTGGTTGTATCGCTAATAATACAGCTGCAAGACCACCAAGGGCAATAGAAAGATATCCCAGACGTACTTTTGTTTTATTTGATAAGTCTGGCTTTAATGTTGTAACAATATCTTGTGAAATTAAAGCGCCAATTGCCAGTAAGTTACCGCTTAGTGTAGACAAACCAGCTGAGATAGCACCAGCAATAACTAGTGCAGTTACCCATTCAGGGTTATAAGCTAAGTTTAAAATAATTGTTAATTTATCAGTATCGGCAGGAGCAATAGGAATGCCAGTTGTATACTCGAAAAATACTCCTGAAAATCCCATTGCGTATGTTGCTGAGAAAACAAGACCAAGTGCTAAAGCAAACCAAATCATTGCTGAACGAGCACTTCTTAAACTTGATGATGTATAAACACGCATTGCTAAGTGTGGCAGTCCTAAAGCCCCGATTGTCAGGGCAGGAATAAGGGCAAAGTACCATTTTGTAGGGAACTTGTAATCAAAGAAAGTAGGTAGAGCATCTAGCATTGCTGGTACCATATCAGCATAGAGAAGTGGAGGGAAAAACCATCCAGTACCACCCATTGCTTTCATAATTGCGCCTAGTGGAATAATAAACATAAGGGCCATGATGACCATCTGAATGGCTGCATTGTTTGTTGCACCGCTCATTCCACCTATTGTAACGTAACCAACAATTAGAATACCTCCGACAAATAAACCAGTCATATAAGGAATTCCTAGTAAAGTTTCGAACGTTACTGCAATTCCGATCATTTGACCTAAAGCGTACATAATGGATACTAAAATCATCCAGAGCGCGGCAATAATTGATGCTTCTTTTCCATAGCGTAATCTAATAAAGTGTGTTGGAGAGAACGCCCCCATTCGGCGTAAGCTTGTTCCATAGATAATTGTTATTAACGGGATCGCCAAAATGAATTGAATCCACAACATTACAAATGGAACTTGGAGACGTAAAATTAATGCTGTAACCCCTAGAAATGTTGCTAAACTCATGTAAGTAGATGCCATTGCAAGACCGTTAGTGATTGGTCCTACCCCACCTTTAGTGGCGTATAAGTCTTGTACGGATGTACTTGCGCGGTTTGACAGATAGGCAACAACGTAGAATACGACAAAGGTAATTAAAACTACAATAATACCTATTATTGGATTTGACAGTTGCCAAACTTGATTTGCCATCTACACTACCCCCTCGCCGCGAATCTTAGAATTATCTTGATTTTCTTTTTCGATGTCATCATCGATTTGATTTCCGATTTTACCGGCTACAATAACTAAGAAAAGAACCCCGAACCAACCGGAAAGAATTGGGACAATATACATAATTGGAAATCCTAATAAGTTCCCTTCCACTGGAAAAATTGAAAAGAATAGTCCTAAATGGCCCGAAAATAAAAATAAGATGGTAAAAATAATGGTGAACCAGACTTCTTTTTTATAAGCGTTCATGTAATTTCCTCCCCCAGAAATTCGACTCACTATTCTTTGCACTGTTCTCCCGTAAATGAATTCAAAAATACTCCTTTCTTTAATTATTTATTTATTCATAATATGCAGAATTGTCTTGCAATTATAGTGCCATTACTATTCCGATCATTATAAGTGGCTATTTCGTACTATTATTAAGGGTTCCATCCCCATATCCCTTAGGGGTTCATTAATACCCGATCCAAGAGATGTACACTTAAGTTAACAGTATTAGGTATCAAAATCCCGATAAGCCTCCGTGTCCTAGCTTCAGCGTCACGTACACGCACGGATACATGTGCCTGAAAGTGTACATCGAAATTAACATATGAGTAAAATTTGAGATAAGGGATATTGATACTTTATAAAGAAAATTCTTAACATTTTGATAAAGAAGGTATACTATAATCACATCGAAGTCTTCTGACTGAATTGAATAAAGATAACATGGTTACTGCCTAGATCAAATCCAGGGGGGAAGTATGTGTCACTTAAACTAAAGCAATTTAAACCATTTGATCACTTGCCGGAAAATGTTTTATTGGAATTGAGTCAAACGATACCCATTAAGACCTATCCCAAAGGTAGTTTTGTCTTTGTTGAGGGCGAAAAATCACAGGATTCTCTATTTTTAGTTCTATCAGGAGTTGCGGAAATCATTACAGGGAAAAACGGGGCAGTAAGACTAAGGAGTCAAGGAGAGTTCTTTGGAGAAACTGTTGTTCTTACTGGCAAACGATACCCTGCCTCGTCCAAAGCACAATCAGACTTAACGTGTTACGTGCTGGGCAAAGAAATTTTTGAAAATCTTTTACAGAACTATCAAGAGGTTGCGCTCTATTTTAACCGCGTATTAACGGATCGATTGTGGGGCTTGTACGAAGAAATGCTACAAGAACAACCCTATGAGTCGTTTGGTTTAGGATTTGATCGCTTTAAACAGAAGGTTTATGACATTATGTCCACTCCCGTCGAAACCTGTCAGCCGCACACGCCGATCAACGATTTAGCTCGTTTGTTTACAAAGAAAAAAATTAGTTCTATGGTTGTTGTAGATCCTAATGGTATAATGCTGGGCTTAGTTAGCGAGCGTGACTTTATTAGCAAAGTATTAGCCCGTGACAGCAACCCTTCAGTAATTACCGCAGTCGATATTATGCAACAACCCCCCCCTACGTTGACAGCCAATGCTTTCTATTACCAAGCACTGCTTACCATGCTGAAAAGTCACGGCAAATATATTGTGGTCACGGAACATGCTCGCCCTATCGGTATTGTTACAATTGGAGATTTAACTAGGGCAAGAATTACTAATTCCATAACGATTGTTAGAGATATAGAACTTGCCGGAAGTATCTCAGAATTGGCACAAGCTTCTAAGCAAATCAACGATACAGTGGCTACCATGATCAGGGAAAAAGCCACCGCTAGTGAAATTGGGGAAGTAGTGTCAGAATTATATGACATATTAACCAGAAGACTCCTTTTGCTGGCAGAGAATTTAATGGTTGAAAAAGGTCTCGGCCGACCGCCTGTTGATTATTGCTGGTTAACCATGGGCAGTGGCGGTCGTGAAGAGCTGACTCCCTCTTCAGACCAAGACAATGCTATAGTTTATGCCGATGTTTCGCTTGATGAGGAAGAAGAGATTAGGAACTATTTTAAAGAACTGGCAGACTATGTAACGGAAGGATTAGAACTATGTGGTCTCATTAAATGTCCGGGTAATATTATGTCTACTAATCCTGAATGGTGTCGTTCGATTACAAATTGGAAAAAAACGGTCTATAAATGGGCAAACACACCTGACCCAGACGCTGTTCGTCAGTTCACGATATTTTTGGATTTCAGACCAGTTTATGGACAAGAGTATTTGGCACACGCGCTGCGTGATTATACATTGCATGTGTTTCGCAATACACCGACTCTATTCCACTTCCTTACAAGTGATACGCTTAGCCATAGGGTACCTCTTAACCTATTCAAAAACGTAATATTGGAAAAGAACAAAGACCATAAAAACGAAGTAGATCTAAAAAGGGCTGCTGGTGTTCTGCTTGTGGACTGTATCCGCATTTTTGCTATGTGGAAAAGCGTAGTCGAGGTTAATACTTTAGCGCGGCTAAAAAAACTTGTCGAATTCGAAGCCATCTCCGCCGATGATGCCGAGTACTTCGAAGCGGCCTTTCAATCCCTTATGATGTTTAGGATGCGAGAAAACTTGAGAAAGCTTAGTCTAGGTTTCATTCCAGATAACTATATTAACCCGACTAACCTCAGTGAAAGAGAACGCTCCGTTATGCGCGAGAGTTTTGTGGCAGTTGATCGTCTGCAAAACGTAACCAGAGCTGCATTTCAAATCAAATAAGGCAATTTAATCTTTCTCCCACTTAAAGAGAAAGGAACACTATATAGTACAGCATTTGTATGGGGGGGATTAAAGATTAGTATATTTGTTAATCTTTATAAATTATTGTTCGCAGTTGATGAAGAATTTTGTCAAGAGGTAACGGCTTTCCGTCTGAGAAAATGGCCTACCATGGCGTTAGATAACAGTCGATTTATTGTATTTGATACAGAAACAACAGGGTTTTATCCTCATAAAGGGGATAAAATTATTTCACTTGGGGGAGTGGTTGTTAACAATGGACAGCTTACTGATGAGACGTTTCACCAATTCATAAATCCTAATCGTGTAATCCCTCCTCTTATAACAGAATTGACCGGTATCACAGATGAAATGGTTGCAGCAGCACCGAATTTCGTGGAGGCATATTATAAGTTTATGATTTTTGCAGGGCCTTCCTTGCTTGTGGCTCATTGCGGAGCTTTTGATGTTAGTTTTATAAATGCGCAACTGCAAAACAACTGTGGAGAAAAGTTGTACCCTCTTATTTTGGACACGTATTTAATCTCACATTTACTTTTCGCCGACCAAATAAGTCATTCCCTTGAAGATTTGGCTGAAGTTTATGGAGTGCCCTTAATGGGTCGCCACACTGCTTTAGGAGATTCAATCATTGCTGCTAACGTTTTCCTAGGAATGGTTGAGGATTTAAAGAAAAAAGGTATCAGAACGACGACTGATTTGCTTTACGGTTATAAATATCTGAAATTTAGCACTCAATAAACAGTCGGGCATGAATGAAACATAATAATTTGTCAACGAATCGTTACATGTATCCATAAGTAGACATAGAGCTAAAGGGAGGACAAGAAAGCAAAACACGATATAAGTCACATTAGGTGTAAATAGTCGTATACATTTTTAAATGAGGCGTTTTAAACCCCATAAGGGATTATAAGGACCCAAACCCTTGAAAACGGTTGTAATGAGCTTTAAAATATATGAATTCGGTCTCTGGCACAATAATTGCAAGATAATTCAGGATATTCGGAATAAAGGGCAAATTCTAAACATGAGGAAGGATGGGACTGGAACAATCTTGAAAAAGAAGGGGGTTAGGTGGTTTGTCTGGACTAATACTAGTCTATACAGGGAATGGGAAGGGCAAGACTACAGCGGCTCTGGGGTTAAGTATGAGAGCACTTGGGCATAACCAAACCGTTGGGTTTCTTCAGTTTATGAAGGGGAGTAAGAATTACGGGGAAGTAAAAATTGCCGCCGTGCTACCCAACTTCACCTTGGTTCAATCGGGTCAGGAATCCTTTGTTTCATATGAAAATCCTGATCCCATTGATATTCAGATGGCCCAAGATGGGCTCGAACAAGCAAGACGTTGGTTCGAAGAAGATAAATTTGATCTGATCGTCCTTGACGAAATCCTAGTGGCGGTGGTTTTTAAATTAATATCTGTGGAGCAGGTCCTTGATTTAGTTCAACAGCGACCACTTCGACTTAATTTGGTGATGACCGGACGGTATGCTGCACCTGAGATCAAGGAAATCGCAGATACCGTGACTGAAATGACAGAGCATAGTCATGCTTATCAACAAGGGGTCGAGGCAAAGGCAGGGATGGAATTTTGAACAAAGATGCATTGGATCAATGGTTAGTACGCTTCTTTGAACGAGATCGCAGGGCAACCGCCAAACTTATTTCTTGGGTTGAAGACGATATAGAGCGAGCGTATATCATGCGTTGCGTCCTAAAACAAACTGGAAAGCAGATGGTGTTAGGAATTACCGGGCCGCCGGGAGCTGGAAAAAGCTCGTTAGTGGAGGCTTTGACAACGCTTTACCGTGCTAAAGACGAAAGAGTAGGGATTGTTGCAGTAGATCCAAGTAGTCCGTATTCTGGAGGGGCTATATTGGGCGATCGGATTCGTATGCAGGCCCATGGGACAGATCGGGACGTATTTATACGTAGCATGGGGACTCGAGGGCACCTAGGGGGAGTCACGCGATCAACCTCCGATATCTTGCGTATTTTAGAAGGCGGAGGGTATGGGCGGCTTCTGTTGGAAACAGTTGGAGTCGGACAGTCTGAGCTAGAAATCATGCAAATGGCCGATACCGTCGTGGTCGTACTTAACCCAGGAACAGGGGATGGAATACAGGCCATCAAAGCTGGAATTATGGAAGTCGCTGATGTTTTTGTCATCAATAAAGCAGATTTGCCCGGGGCAGAACGTATGAAGGGCGACATCGAGATGATGTTAAACTTAAGTTGTGATGGATTGGGCTGGCGTCCACCGGTTGTCTTAACGAGTGTAACAAATGGAACTGGAGTGGAGACGCTATTCGAAAAGACTGAGGCTCATCAAACATATATGAAGACGTCTGGGCTAAGAGATGAGCGCCGTAAACACCGTCTTCGCAAACAAGTCTGGCGCCATTGGGAAGATAAACTGCAAGCAACGTTTGAAGACGTATGGGAAACAGCCCAACAGAAATTGGGCGATATAGAAAAAGAAGATCCCTATGAAGTCGCTGCGGCGTTATGGGCAGAGCGTTTTAAAGGAGGATAAATGGGATGAGTAATAACTTCTTGAGCTGGAAAGCAAACTATGACACTCTAAAGGAGCGAAAAGGGCCGTTCTTTACAGTGTCGAGTGTACCGATTGACCCGCTCTATGCGCCAGGTCATACAGTGGATATTGACTATCAACGAGATTTGGGAAATCCGGGCGAGTATCCCTATACCCGAGGAGTCCAAGCCAATATGTACCGCGGAAGACTCTGGACTATGCGGATGTTTGCGGGGTTTGCCACGGCCACAGAATCGAATGAACGGTATAAGTATTTACTCAGCCAAGGACAAACTGGTTTGAGTGTGGCTTTTGATATGCCAACCATCATGGGTTATGATTCGGATCACCCACGTGCCTACGGAGAGGTTGGTCGTGTCGGGGTGGCCATTGATTCGCTACAAGATATGGAAACCTTGTTCCAAGATATACCCTTAGACAAAGTGAGTACTTCTATGACCATCAATGCGCCAGCATCCATCCTTTGGGCCATGTATATAGTGGCTGCCGAAAAGCAAGGTGTTCCCGCTAATAAATTAACCGGAACGATTCAAAATGACATTTTGAAGGAATACATTGCTCAAAAGTCTTGGATTTTCCCTCCGGATCCTTCGATGCGTCTGATCACGGATATTTTCAAGTTTTCCAAAGATAATGTGCCAAAGTGGAATACCATCAGTATCAGCGGCTACCATATTCGGGAAGCGGGCTCCACAGCATTGCAAGAATTGGCCTTTACGCTCGCGGATGGCTTTGCCTATGTTGAGGCAGGTATCAAAGCCGGTCTTGATGTGGATGACTTTGCACCTCGTTTGTCGTTCTTCTTTAATTCCCATACCGATTTCTTTGAAGAGATCGCCAAATTACGTGCAGCTCGTCGGATCTGGGCGCGTCACATGAAGGGAAAATACGGGGCCAAAAATGAGAAAAGTCTACTGCTTCGTTTCCATACTCAAACTGCAGGCTGTTCTCTAACGGGTCCACAGATGGAAAATAATATTGTGAGAACTGCCTATCAAGCGATGGCTGCTGTCCTAGGAGGAACTCAGTCGTTGCACACCAATTCCATGGATGAGGTCTTGGCATTGCCTTCAGAAAAGTCCGTTCAGATTGCTCTGAGAACCCAGCAAGTTCTCGCTTATGAAACGGGTGTTACGAATACCATCGATCCGTTAGCGGGTTCGTATTTTGTGGAGACCTTGACCAATCAAATGGAAGAAGGCGCTGAAGAGTACTTCCGAAAGATTGATGAATTAGGAGGAGTCCTAGGCGCAATTCGAGAAAATTTCTTCCAGCAGGAAATTGCCGATGCGGCTTATCGATATCAAAAAGAGATCGAAAGCAACGATCGGATTATTGTAGGTATTAATGGATTTGTCAATGAGAAAAAAGACGACAAGATGGAGTTGCTGAAAATTGATCCCGAGGTTGAGCGGGCACAGGTACGCAAGCTCATTGCATTAAAACAAAGCCGGGATAACATCCGCGTTCAGACCACCTTGACAGATTTGAAGGAAGCAGCTAAGGGATCCGATAATTTGATTCCGAAGATTATGGACTCTGTACGGGCTTATGCTACAGAGGGAGAAATTATTGCAGTCCTTAAAGATGTCTTCGGAGAGTACCGAGAACAAGCTGTATTTTAGGATAGTGTGGGAGGAAACGTTATGAATAAAACTCGAATTCGTGTCCTGGTGGGAAAACCAGGTTTGGACGGACATGACCGAGGGGCCAAGGTGATCGCGCGTGCTCTGCGTGATGCAGGAATGGAAGTCATCTATTCCGGATTGCATCAAACCCCAGAACAATTAGTGGAAGCAGCGATCCAAGAAGATGTTGATTTAATCGGAGTAAGTGTTCTATCTGGAGCGCACATGACGATTTTTCCGAGAATTAAAGAGCTCCTCAAGGAGCAAAATGCGGAAGATATTTTACTCATGGGTGGGGGAACGATTCCAGAGGAAGATATCGAAGCGTTGATTACGGCTGGGCACGTTGAAGCGTTGTTTACGCCGGGAGCAACTACGACGGAGATTGTGAGTTGGATTAGAGAGAGAGTAAAGTTATATGAGTAAAGTCTAATGCAAAGGAGTCATTTTATGGGGCTTGAGACAATTATTGTGGAGAAAAGAGAAGGAACGGCAATACTCACCTTAAATCGGCCGGACAAACTCAATGCTGTCAATATGACCATGAGACGTGAAATTCTTGCCACCCTCGCTGAACTGGAAGCAGACGTTGAAACCAAAGTCTTGATCGTTACTGGATCGGGTCGCGGATTTTGTAGTGGAGCTGATATTAATGAATTAGACGCGGGAACTCAGGATGCAGCATTGCAGAAAACTGTCAATCATAGTCTGTTAGTCATGGCTAAATCCTTCTACGATTTTCAGAAACCTGTTTTAGGTGCGATTAATGGTGCAGCCGCTGGTGACGGCGCCCAATGGGTTTTGGCCTTTGATTTGAATGTGGCCTCCGAAAAGGCAAAGTTTGGCTGGCCAGCCACGAGTCTTGGTATATTGTGACCGTATGGAATCATAAGGCTTCCGTGCGAAGTTGGGCGTTTCCGAGCCAAAGAAGTACTGCTGACAAAGAAATTTGTCAGCGCACAAGAAGCGGTTCAGTGGGGTTTCGTTATGAAGGTGGTTCCCCCTGAGCAATTGATGGAGGCTACTTTGGCGCTGGCCGAAGAAATTAAGCAAATGCCCCCTCTCTCGATCCGTGCTGTTAAAAAGGCTGTTAACAGAGGGATGGAAGGATACGAACTTGCAGAATATGTCTTAGACACATTGCAAAATACCGAGGATGCCACAGAAGGAACAAAGGCTTTTCTAGAAAAGAGAAAACCAGTTTTCAAGGGGATGTAAACCTGTTAGAGGGAGGAACCTAGAATGTTAAACTCTAAAGAAGATTTAACACGAGAACAAGCACTTGAACTATTAGAAGACTTTGCCAAACGTTGGATAGCTCACGATGGGCTATGGTTCCAAGCAGTTGAGCAAGCACGGGGAATGGAAGAAGCAGTGGAGCGTGATATTGAGGCATGGCGACGGTTTACTGTTCTTGAGGCTAAACGCATTATATCCTTCCTTGACTTACCTAAAAACGGTGGGCTAGACGCCTTGGAAAGAGCATTAAAGTTCCGACTTTATGCCTTTTTAAATGTTCAAGAATGCTCTAGACCAGACGAACAAACCTTAATTTTCAAAATGCTTGATTGCCGTGTCCAATCTGCCCGAAAACGAAAAAATCTTCCGGATCATCCTTGTAAGCCAGTGGGTGAAGTTGAGTACTCGTTATTCGCTTCAACGATTGACTCTCGAATTAAGACGAGTTGTATTGCATGCCCACCAGATCCCCATCCAGAGGAATTCTATTGTGGATGGACGTTTACCATGGACATGGAGTAACTTAATAAAAGCGAAGCATAAGCCCTTCTTCTGAAGGGCTTATGCCGTATTACAGGATGATTGATAAAAAGTAAGATACCCTCAAACGGGGAATAGAATTAAAACAAAATTATAGCTCTCGGCAAACCGTCTGGGAGGCGCCATTTAAGATGTAAACACTCGGGTACATGTATCCAAAGGTAGACATGGTTATAAAGCAAGGACACTTAGACAGAAGATGAATTAAGTGCCTTTGAATGTAAACGATAGTGTACATCTCTGGGTCGAGGCATTTATGAAAGTCATAAGAGATACAAGACCGTAACCCGTATGAATAGCTTTTATCAGCTTTATTAAGCAGCCAAAAAATTCCTTGGCATGACAATTGCAAGATAATTCTGTAGATTACGAATATAACAAACAATATTAGTTATTTTGGACACAGAAAGAGACGGAAAGGAGAGAACCTGAAGGGAAGGGGAATATCATTGTCAGATCACAGCATCTGATGAACTTGCATTAGCTAAGACACGTAAACCTTTTTGTCATCATTATCTATTTATAGAGTCAAATCAAAATATTTATAAAAAGGAGAATCGCAAATGAGTAAACGCTGGATCGTTGCCCTTGCAGGAATGATAATTATGCTATGTTCAGGTGCAGTATATATCTGGGGAGTATTTCAAGGACCTTTAGTCAAAATGTTTGGTTGGACACAGGCAGCTGCAGCCCTTACATTTTCTTTTACCTTGGGAATCTTCGCTTTAGGTACTGTTGTTGGAGGTAGGATTCAGGACAAATTTGGCCCTCGGGAAGTAGCTTCTGTTGGTGGTTTTATGATCGGCTTAGGCGTCTTTTTGGCCAGCTATACTACTGCTGATCGAGCGTGGCTTTTGTATCTGACGTATGGGGCTTTGATGGGTTTTGGTGTGGGTATGATTTATACTCCGGTTATTGCTTGCGTGTCTAAATGGTTCCCAGATAGAAAAGGAACTATTACCGGATTAGTGGTAGGCTCTTTAGGTGCTGGTGGATTGATATTTACCCCGATTGCAAAAAGTTTAGTCAGTAGCAAGGGGGTGCTGGAAACCTTCGCGATATTCGGCATTGTTTTTGGTATCTTGATTATCGGAGCGGCACAGTTTCTGAAAAACCCACCACCTGGTTATCAACCATTTGGTTGGACTCCGCCGGTTGCTGGTACTAAGGCTGCAATCGTGACTCGGAATTATTCACCCAAGGAAATGTTGGCAACTCCTCAATTTTATATGCTCTCTATGATCCTTTTGATTGGTTGTATCTCGGGTTTAATGGTGATACCTTTTGGTAAGATTCTGGCGCTTCAAGCAGGTCTTTCTGACTATGCGGCAACGTTTGCAATCATGCTGATCTCCATTGGGAATGCCTCGGGACGCTTTCTTTGGGGCGCTGCTGCGGATAGGATGGGTCGTGTACGTACTCTGATGGTGCTATTATTTGTCTCTGGTGTTACCATGCTCTTCCTCAACCAACTGCAAGGTTTCATATCACTGGTAGGCATTGGTATCGTCGCCTTCTGTTACGGTGGTTTTTTAGGTACCATGCCAGCTACGGTTGCTGACTTCTTTGGTGCGAAGCACCTAGGTGTAAATTATGGTTTAGTACTCTTATTCTTCAGTGCTTCAGCGGTTGGTGCTCCGATAGTTTCAGCGATGGCCAAAGATGCAACGGGTAATTTTAAAAGCGCCTTCCTCATCGGTGGAGTTGCCAGTTTAGTTGGTTTGGGCATTGCCTTCATTACTAAACCACCACTTGATAATAACGGTGAATTAAAGGCTGCTACAAGCGTGAGTAAATAAGCTGTTAAATACGTCGTAGCTTTAATGTGATTGTAATAATTTTAGAGTTATCGAGGGAGTTTGTTTCCTCTGGGCAGGAAGTAAATTATTAAAGAATGTTTTGAGGTGAGAGAAAATTGCCTAATTTTACAGAACTTTACCAAAAGAAACTTTGCACAGCAGTCGAGGGTATTAAGCTTGTCCAAGATGGAGATTGTCTTGTCGTACCAACAGGAGTTGGTGAACCACCGGCTCTTTTGACGGCTTTATCAGAGCATCGTCGGGAGTATCATGACGTGAAAGTATATCAGATTCTTCCGTTAAGGAAGTTCGGGTATATTGATCCTGAAACAGTCGACCATATCCGCCATGTGGCATTCTTCTTCGGAGGCGCTACACGAGCGGGGGGTCAGCAAGGCTGGATCGATTACATTCCCAGTTATTTTAGCGAAATGCCAAGGTTGTTTGAAGATGGACTCTTTCCATCGGATACTGTCTTTTCGCTTGCCTCACCGATGGATGAACATGGTTATTTTTCGATCAGTTTAGCAACGGATTATACGATGGCAGCGATTAAGAAAGCCCGGACTGTTGTGTTGGAGGTTAATCCCAACGTTCCATTTGCGAATGGAAATTGCTTAGTTCATGTCTCTCAGGTTTCAGCCATTGTCGAAGATAACACACCTCTAACAGAAGTCGGGCTCCCTAAAATTGGCCCGGTTCAGGAAGCAATCGGTAAATACGTGGCAGACCTAATTGACGACGGTTCAACAATTCAGATCGGTTTTGGGGCTATTCCAGACGCTGTCGTAATGCAACTCACCCATAAACATGATCTAGGCATTCATACAGAAATGGTTGGGGATGGGATCTTGACCCTGATTGAAAGTGGCGCAGTTACGAACCAAAGTAAGAATTATTTACCAGGTAAATTCATAGCAACCTTTGCACTGGGTACAAAGCGTCTCTATGACTTTATGCACCGCAATCCGCAGCTGGAGATGCATCCGGTCGACTATACGAATGATCCATTTCTTGCGGGACAGAACGACAATTTAATCACAATTAATGCTTCAGTGCAAGTAGATTTCCTAGGCCAATGTTGCTCGGAGAGCATGGGAAGCACACCTTACAGTGGAACTGGAGGACAATCAGACTTCGTGAGGGCAGCAAATCGTTCTAAAGGTGGAAAATCCTTTATTGTGCTACCTGCCACCGCGAAGGATGGAAAAATTTCGCGGATCACCCCGACCCTAACACCGGGTTCTGCAGTTACAACTTCGAAAAATGATGTAAACTACGTCGTTACGGAGTATGGTGTAGCCCAGTTGCGGGGGAAATCTGTTAAGCAACGAACGCAAGCATTGATTGCTATTGCTCACCCAGATTTCCGCGGCGAGCTAACGGAAGCGGCCAAGAAGATGAATTTACTTTAAAAAATCTTTGGGTTTAAAGAGGAATAAGCACAAGGAACTTCGTCGTATGAAAAGTTCCTTGTGCATTATTCTTTGTGCAACTATCAGACACTTGACCAGGCGTGGTCAGCGCCGGAAAGCATAGCGCTAGCCAAGTTTTCTTTACATACTACTGTATTCAATAACTCTATGGCATAATTTACTGTTAAAAAAGGGATTAATCTCATCTTAGTCGAATAATTCAATTAACAACAAATTTCAGGAGGTCTGGTGATGTTAATGGATGAACGATGCTGTTTGATCACCCTTGATGAAATACTAGACAATACAAATAACGCGATCATTGCCATTGACCCCCAAGGACGAATTATATACTCAAATGACGCAGTACTTAATATATTAGAAAAGCCCGAACGAGATCTTTTAGGGCAGTCCATCACCTCCCATTTCCCTCAAACTGGGCTACTCCGAGTATTGGAAACTGGAGTTGCTGAGTTAGGACAGCAGTTGAAGGTTAATAATACTATCTTTTTAAGTAATCGTACCCCAATCTATAGTCATGGTGAACTTGTCGGAGCCGTCGCTGTATTCCAGGACATAACGATTCTTCAAAATTTCCTTGACAATTTAGTTATCGAGCACGAGAAGACTAAGGAGCTTCAACGCACGCTCGAGGTCGTTCTTAACACGTCCAATAATGGGCTTATCGTAGTTAATAAAGAAGGAACTATCACTATGACGAACAGGGCATTTGCTAACTTTTTCAATAAGTCTCCTAAAGATTTAATGGGTAAACATATTATGGAAGTTTATAAGAATCCGAAATTTATACAAGTTCTTGAAACAGGTCAACCTGTGTTTGGATATGTCCATGATGACTTAAACGGTCATGAAGTTATTGCCAACAGAATCCCGATTATTCAGGATGGTAAAGTTGTAGGAGCTCTGGGAGAAGTAATTTTTAAAGATGTGAATGAACTCTTTGCCTTAACGAAAAAAGTTGATTTACTGCGTAACGAACTAGATTATTATAAAAAAACGATTCTGAAAAATAATAGTTCCGCACTAGAACTCTTAAAAGGGAAAAATCAGACCATGGCTTCATTGGTACAAACTGCCAAGCGGGTAGCTAAATCAGGCTCTACAGTGCTCTTAAGGGGAGAAAGCGGGACTGGAAAAGAATTATTTGCGCAACTACTTCATTCGGAAAGTACACGCTGTCAAGGTGCTTATATAAAGGTGAACTGTGCGGCTGTTCCTGAAAACCTACTCGAGTCAGAATTGTTCGGGTATGTAGAAGGGGCCTTTACCGGAGCCTCTAAAGGGGGGAAAATTGGAAAAATTGAACTGGCTGACGGAGGAACCCTCTTCCTTGACGAAATCGGAGATATGGGAATGGGCATGCAAGTTAAGTTGTTGCGTGTTATCCAGGAGCGAGAAATTGAGCGCTTAGGAAGTAACAAACCTCGCAAAGTAGACGTGCGTTTGGTTGCAGCGACTAACCGTGATCTAGAAGCGATGATTCGCGACAAGCAATTTCGCGAAGACCTATATTACCGCTTAAACGTAGTGACCTTAACCATTCCTCCTTTAAGAGAAAGGAAGGATGACATTGAAAGTTTGATTCGAACTTTTATAAAGAAATTTAATTTCCAGTTCGCGCAAAGCGTGACGGATCTATCAATAGAAACGCAAAACGTCCTGATGAATCATCGCTGGCCAGGTAATATCCGAGAACTTGAAAATGTTATTGAACGGGCCTTTAATATGATTGACGGCTCACAAATCCAGCTTAAACATCTACCGACTTATTTACAACTACTTTCTGGTCAGGAAACGCGTCCTTTTGACGGAGGATCGCTGGAGAATATTCTTGCTGGAGTGGAAAGAGAAGCTATTATCTATGCGCTGGATACTGCAAACGGGAATAAAGCCCAAGCTGCAAAAAATTTAGGCTTGTCCCGGGCTGGTTTATACAAGAAATTGAAAAAACTTGACATATATTAACTCTACGACATTATGCAGGTTCCGAAAATAAAGTGTCATTTGATATGTAAACATTTAAGTACATGTATCCAATGGTAGACATGTGCTTAAATGTGAGGATAAAGAAGAAGGCCGCGAGTTAAGTACTTAAAAGTGTAAACTTTAGTGTACAGCCTGGGAATTATGGTATTTATGGGATCCATAAGGGCTGCAGCCCTTATGGATCCCATAATTTGATCATTATAAACAAGGGTAGAAATCCTTGGCATAACATTTGCAAGATAATTCAGTGCATTCGGAATTTAGGAACTTTAATAAAGTGTATGGGCCTGGCATAATCATTGAAACCATACCCAGGCCCAACAGAGCTAAACGTAGTAAACACTATTATCAAAAAACTAAAGATTGGGTGAGGTAAAATGCCGAATTATAAAGAACTTTACCAAGAAAAACTTTGCACAGCAGTCGAGGGTATTAAGCTTGTCCAAGATGGAGATTGTCTTGTCGTACCAACAGGAGTTGGTGAACCACCGGCTCTTTTGACGGCTTTATCAGAGCATCGTCGGGAGTATCATGACGTGAAAGTATATCAGATTCTTCCGTTAAGGAAGTTCGGGTATATTGATCCTGAAACAGTCGACCATATCCGCCATGTGGCATTCTTCTTCGGAGGCGCTACACGAGCGGGGGGTCAGCAAGGCTGGATCGATTACATTCCCAGTTATTTTAGCGAAATGCCAAGGTTGTTTGAAGATGGACTCTTTCCATCGGATACTGTCTTTTCGCTTGCCTCACCGATGGATGAACATGGTTATTTTTCGATCAGTTTAGCAACGGATTATACGATGGCAGCGATTAAGAAAGCCCGGACTGTTGTGTTGGAGGTTAATCCCAACGTTCCATTTGCGAATGGAAATTGCTTAGTTCATGTCTCTCAGGTTTCAGCCATTGTCGAAGATAACACACCTCTAACAGAAGTCGGGCTCCCTAAAATTGGCCCGGTTCAGGAAGCAATCGGTAAATACGTGGCAGACCTAATTGACGACGGTTCAACAATTCAGATCGGTTTTGGGGCTATTCCAGACGCTGTCGTAATGCAACTCACCCATAAACATGATCTAGGCATTCATACAGAAATGGTTGGGGATGGGATCTTGACCCTGATTGAAAGTGGCGCAGTTACGAACCAAAGTAAGAATTATTTACCAGGTAAATTCATAGCAACCTTTGCACTGGGTACAAAGCGTCTCTATGACTTTATGCACCGCAATCCGCAGCTGGAGATGCATCCGGTCGACTATACGAATGATCCATTTCTTGCGGGACAGAACGACAATTTAATCACAATTAATGCTTCAGTGCAAGTAGATTTCCTAGGCCAATGTTGCTCGGAGAGCATGGGAAGCACACCTTACAGTGGAACTGGAGGACAATCAGACTTCGTGAGGGCAGCAAATCGTTCTAAAGGTGGAAAATCCTTTATTGTGCTACCTGCCACCGCGAAGGATGGAAAAATTTCGCGGATCACCCCGACCCTAACACCGGGTTCTGCAGTTACAACTTCGAAAAATGATGTAAACTACGTCGTTACGGAGTATGGTGTAGCCCAGTTGCGGGGGAAATCTGCTAAGCAACGAACGCAAGCATTGATTGCTATTGCTCACCCAGATTTCCGCGGCGAGCTAACGGAAGCTGCTAAAAATATGAACTTACTTTAGGAATATAGAAGTGAAGGAGAGATTTAATGACCAGAGCAGTGATTGTGAGTGCCGCAAGGACCCCTTTTGGCACGATGGGCGGGAGTCTTAAGGATATTGCCGCGGTTGACTTGGGAGCACATGTAATTCGGGAGGCTCTTAAACGAGCAGACCTTCCCGGGGACATTATCGATAATGTCCTAATGGGGATGGTTATCCAAGGTGGGGTAGGGCAAGTGCCCTCGCGTCAAGCGAGTATTAAAGCAGGACTTCCTGTGGAGGTCACCTCCGAGACAATCAATAAAGTTTGTGCCTCAGGGATGCGCGCAGTAAGCTTAGGCGAAACTATCATCCGTGCTGGAGATGCCGATGTCATTATTGCTGGAGGAATGGAGAGCATGTCAAATGCTCCGTTTGCCTTAAAAAAAGCCCGCTTTGGTTATCGGATGGGAAATGATAGTCTTCTGGACTTGATGGTCAATGATGGATTGTGGTGCGCTTTTCATAATGTTCATATGGCTGTTCACGGTTCGACAGTGGCCAAAGAGTATGGAGTTTCACGTGAAGATCAGGATGCCTTTGCGTTTCGTTCTCAACAATTAGCGTCTAAGGCCATCGAAGAGGGCAAGTTTGCCGAGGAGATCGCTCCATTGGAAATCCCACAGAGAAAAGGAGACTCTCTTTGGTTTACAGTCGATGAAGGGCCGCGTCGGGATACCACTCTGGCAAAGCTCAACTCATTACCACCTATTTTTGTCAAAGATGGAACAGTTACAGCAGGAAATGCACCGGGTGTTAATGATGGGGCAGGGGCGATGGTCCTGATGAGTGAGGAAAAGGCCCGTGAAATGGGTAAAAAGCCACTGGCAACAATTCTTGGGCATGCCAGCGTAGCCCAAGAACCAGCCTATATCGCCACAACGCCGGGCTTGGCAATTAATAAACTTCTCAAACAAAAAGGAATGACTATTCAGGATGTTGACTTAATAGAAGCCAATGAAGCCTTTGCAGCGGTCGCGTTAACGAGTCAAAAGATTGCTAAGTGGGATCCCTCTAAGGTCAACGTCAATGGTGGGGCTATTGCCCTAGGGCATCCGATCGGGGCGAGTGGAGCGAGAGTTATTATGACCTTGATTTATGAGTTGCGTCGTCGTGGTGGAGGAATTGGGATTGCTGCAATCTGTAGTGGAGCAGCGCAGGGCGATGCTATCATGCTTGAGATATACGGAGCTTAAAAGGGCAAAGGTGTAGAAATCGAAGGAGGAAAAACTGGATGGACTTTCAGTTGAACCAGGACCAACTGATGATGCAGAAGATGGTCCGAGATTTTGTCCAAGATGAAATCATTCCGGTAGCAATGCTAACCGATGAGACGCATGAGTATCCTTTAGAGACCCTTCGGAAGATGGGTGAACTCGGACTCATGGGAATTCCTATCCCTGAGGAATACGGCGGTGCTGGCTCAGACTTCTTGTCCTATATTATAGCGATCGAAGAAATTGCTAAGGGATGCGCTTCGACAGCGGTGATTTTAGCAGTTCATACATCAGTGGGAACGTTCCCTATTCTTTATTTTGGGACAGAAATGCAAAAACAATACTATTTGCCTAAGCTGGCTAGTGGACAATTTATCGGGGCGTTTGCGTTAACAGAGGCCAATGCTGGCTCAGATGCGTCGAGCTTAAAAACCATGGCAGTACGTCAAGGAGACCATTACATCCTGAATGGAACAAAACGCTTTATCACCAACGCCGGTTATGCAGATGTATATTTAGTTATGGCCTCCACAGATCGAGCAAAAGGGCCCCATGGGGTCACTGCTTTTCTGGTGGATAAAGATACGCCTGGCTTTAAAGTTGGGAAAAAGGAAGAGAAGATGGGACTGAATGGCTCCGCAACTTGTGAATTGATCTTTGAAGACGCTAGGGTGCCAGTGGGAAACCTTCTGGGAGCAGAAGGGCAAGGCTTCAAAGTTGCGATGTCTCTACTGGATGGTGGACGGATCGGAATTGGTGCCCAAGCCTTGGGAATCGCCGAGGCGGCGTTTGAAGCAGCACTCGCTTATTCACAAGAACGAATACAGTTTAAACAACCCATTGGCAACTTTCAAGGGATTCAATTCATGCTTGCCGATATGGCAACTCAAATTGAAGCGTCGAAGCTACTAGTTTATCAGGCGGCTTCACTTCGAATGGCCGGGCTTCCCTATGCTAAACAAGCCTCGATGGCTAAAATGTTTGCCAGTGATACCGCAGTCAAGGTGACGGCCGATGCTGTGCAAATTTTCGGGGGGTATGGGTATTGTAAAGAGTATAAAGTTGAACGCTATATGCGGGATGCCAAGATCACCCAAATTTACGAGGGAACTAACCAGATTCAGAGGGTTGTTATTGCGAAGCATTTGAGAAAATGAGAGACGAAAATGGAGGAATAAGTTATGAAAACAATTATGGTTATAGGTGCGGGACAAATGGGGGGCGGAATCGCCCAAGTCGCCGCTCAAGCAGGCTACTCTGTGATTTTAAATGACATTAAGGATGAATTTATCATGAGGGGTTTCGGCATAATCCAGAAAAATCTCAAGCGCAGTGTCGAAAAAGGAAAATTGACGGCGGAGGATATGGAAATCATCTTAAGTCGTATCACAAAATCGACCTCCTTGCAAGATGCCGCTGTGGTCGATTTAGTCATCGAAGCCGCGGTAGAGAATATGGCCATCAAAGCCCAAGTGTTCTCTCAACTCGACGCCATTTGCCCTGAGCACACGATACTTTCGACCAATACCTCCTCATTGCCGATCACTGAGATAGCAGCATTTACTAAACGTCCGGATCGAGTGATTGGAATGCATTTTATGAATCCCGTTCCTGTGATGAAGCTTGTCGAGGTGATTCGTGGTTTGGCCACCAGCGACGAAGTCTATAAAACGGTTGAGACCTTAAGCCTGGCAATGGGCAAAACACCTGTGGAAGTTAATGATGCTCCCGGATTTGTCGCGAATCGTATCTTAATTCCCATGCTTAATGAAGCCATTTTTACCCTATACGAGGGCATAGCTACAGTTGAAGCGATTGATAATGTCATGAAATTAGGCATGAATCACCCCATGGGGCCATTGGCTTTAGCAGATTTAATCGGACTGGACACTGTGCTATCTATTACAGAAGTTCTCCATGAAGGTCTCGGCGATAAGTATCGACCCTGCCCGTTACTTCGTAAATACGTTAAAGCGGGTTGGTTGGGACGTAAATCTGGACGAGGCTTTTACAATTACGGTGAATAAAAAAAGATCCTGTCCATTAAGAAGGTCCAAGTCACGAGACAGAGACAGGATCAAAGAGGAGGATATAAGTGGAGTATACAAACCTATTACTCGAACAGAACGGTGCAGTCGCCATTCTGACCATCAATCGACCCAAAGCCCTAAATGCTCTCAATAGTGACACATTATCGGAACTGTCCACCGTGCTCGATGAGTTGGGGAGGGATTCCAGTGTCAAAGTCGTAGTCCTCACAGGCAGTGGAGAAAAGGCCTTTGTAGCAGGAGCCGACATATCCCAGATGAAAGACTTTAACGCCTTAGAAGGTAGGCGGTTTGCCCAATTAGGGCATGCTACCTTCCGCAAACTTGAGCTGATGCCCCAGCCCGTAATCGCTGCCATCAACGGATTTGCCTTAGGGGGAGGGTGCGAGCTAGCCATGGCCTGCGATCTGAGGATTGCCAGTGAAAATGCTAAGTTTGGCCAACCAGAAGTTACCTTAGGGCTGACCGCCGGATTTGGGGGCACCCAGCGCTTACCTCGCTTAGTCGGCACAGGAATCGCCAGTGAATTACTCTTTAGCGGAGATATCATTGATGCCAACGAAGCATATCGAATAGGCTTAGTCAATCGAATCTATCCATTAGAGACCCTCAAGGAAGAAGCACTAAAGCTTGCCAATCGTATCGCAGGACGAGCACCTGCAGCTGTACAGCTCAGTAAAAGTGCAATTCAGCGGGGCATGAATATGGACTTAGACAGCGCACAAGCCTACGAAGCAGAAGTTTTCGGTCTAACCTGTAGTACCCAAGATCAAAAAGAAGGATGTACGGCCTTTTTAGAAAAACGCAAACCCGTGTTTGAAGGAAAGTAATATCAGTGAACTCGTTCAACTAAAGTTGAACATCGAGTCTTCGGTGGGGGACTCTACCCCCACCGAAGCGGAGCCGGGGGTACCACTCCCACTTGTAGAAGTGGGAGTCTTACGATTGGATAAAATGTGAATCCGAAGAAAAGGATTGGCAAACGAGAGGATGGATTGGAATGATCTTTGATTTAACCCAAGATCATATCATGATGCGGAAAATGGTGCGTGATTTTGCAGAGAAGGAGTGCGCACCAGGTGCAGAAGAACGGGATGAGACGGAAGAATTTTCAGTCGAGATATGGAAAAAATGTGGAGAACTCGGCTTAGCTGGGGTTACTTTCCCAGAAGAGTATGGTGGGGTCGGGGCTGACTACATCTCTTATGCTATCACAGTCGAAGAACTATCTCGGGTCGATGCCTCTGTCGGGGTCACAATTTCTGCCCACGCAAGCTTATGTGCCAATCCGATCGCAATGTTTGGAACTGAAGAGCAAAAGCTGAAATACTTGACTCCGCTAGCTACTGGCGCAAAACTCGGAGCGTTCGGTTTGACCGAGCCCATGGCAGGTTCAGATGCTTCAGGGACACGAACAACGGCGGTTCGAGATGGCAATGACTACGTTTTGAATGGTAGTAAAATCTTTATAACTAATGCCAATTATGCAGATGTATATGTCGTTACAGCTCAGATGGATAAGAGCAAAGGAAATAAAGGAATTGCCGCCTTTATCCTTGAAAAAGGAATGCCTGGCTTCAGCTTTGGTAAAAAAGAGAAAAAGATGGGGATTCGTTCCTCAGCCACCTATGAATTAGTGTTCGAAGATGTTCGGGTTCCCGCTGAAAATTTACTTGGAGCAGAGGGACAGGGGTTTAAAATCGCGATGCAGACCCTTGATTATGGCAGAATCGGCATAGCCTCTCAAGCCTTAGGGATTGCTCAAGGCGCCTATGAACAGGCCCTAAAGTATACCAAAGCAAGAGAGCAGTTTGGCAAACCCATCTCTGCTTTTCAGAATACACAATTTAAGTTGGCGGATATGGCTACCCAAATTGAGGCTGCACGACTGCTCGTCTATCAATCTGCTTACCTGGCATCTGAACATAGACCCGTTGGCAAGGCATCCGCAATGGCGAAGCTATTCGCTTCCGAGACAGCGATGGCAGTAACTACCATGGCAGTACAGCTCCATGGCGGATATGGATATACCCGTGAATATCCCGTGGAGCGCATGATGCGGGACGCGAAAATTACGGAGATTTACGAAGGAACCAGTGAGATTCAACGCATTGTAATCAGTAGTCATATTCTTAAAGATTAATACGGTGATAGAGCTTCACATTCTATGAATTTAGAATTGTGAAGTACGAAGTACATTTTGTGCTTTGCTATATAACAAGCAAAAGAAAAGTATTTGCTTGTTATGTTTGTTATGTTTGTTATGTTTGTTATGTTTGTTATGTTTGTTATGGTAGTATGAAGGTATTAACGTTTACGAGCCCCCGCTTGACAACAAGAGGGGGTCTTGAAACTGGATAAAAAGAAATTGCTACAGCCTAAGAATTAGCTAAATAGAAAGGAGATAAAAATATAATGAGAGAGGTTGTTATCGTCAGCGCAGTGCGTACTCCGGTAGGTTCTTTTTGTGGTGCATTAGGGCAAATATCTGCTGCGGAGTTAGGAGCACTTGTTCTAAAGGAAGCAATCCAAAGAGCTGGAATTACTGCAGATCAAGTTGACGAGGTTATTTTAGGGAACGTACTTCAGGCTGGTCTAGGCCAGAATCCCGCTCGTCAAGCGGCCATAAAAGCAGGGATTCCCCAGGAAGTGCCTTCTTGGACGCTAAATAAAGTATGTGGATCCGGACTTAAATCGATTGTTTGTGCCGCTCAGAGTATTATGGTGGGAGATGCAGATATTGTGGTTGCAGGTGGAATGGAGAGCATGTCCTTAGCTCCCTATTTACTTCCCAAGGCCCGTACAGGATATAGGATGGGCAATGATACCATGGTCGATTCTATGATTCAAGATGGATTGACTGATGCATTTAACAACGTTCACATGGGTATAACGGCAGAAAATATTGCTGAGCAGTTCGGGATTTCTCGTGAGGATCAAGATAATTACTCAGTGGTTAGCCAAAATCGTGCTGAGGCTGCTATTAAAGCTGGTAAGTTTTCTGAGGAAATCGTACCCGTGTCCATTCCTCAACGTAAAGGGGATCCGGTCGTAGTCTTCCAAGACGAATTTCCTCGTTTTGGAGCAACCTATGATGGCGTCGCAAAACTACGGTCCGCATTTAAAAAGGATGGAACTGTAACGGCTGCCAATGCTTCGGGGATTAATGACGGGGCAGCTGCTCTAGTCGTCATGGCCAAGGAGAAAGCAGAGCAACTTGGCTTGACTCCTTTGGCAACAATTACCTCCTGGGCCTCCGCGGGCGTGGATCCCCTGATTATGGGCACAGGTCCTATCCCTGCAACCCGAAAAGCCTTAGAAAAAGCTGGCTTAAGTATCGAAGATATTGATCTCGTGGAAGCCAACGAAGCATTTGCTTCACAAACCTTGAAAGTGGCTAGAGACTTAGAACTTGATATGGAAAAAACGAATATCAACGGAGGAGCGATTGCTTTGGGGCATCCGGTAGGTGCTTCAGGAACCCGAATTCTTGTTTCATTACTTCATGAAATGAAGCGTAGCAAAGCGCACCGTGGCTTAGCTACGTTGTGTATCGGTGGAGGTCAGGGTATCGCGCTTATAGTGGAACGTTAATTATTTGATATAAACTTGATCCTTGTTGTCAGTAAACTTGTTCAACTATAGTTGACATTGAATCTTCGTGGGATAAGTTCGTATGGGATAAGTTACGTATGGGAAAAATTACAGGTAAACAAGGTAGGCGAATTAGCAAATAATTCACCTACCTTTTTCTTTTGGGCATTGGCTTTTCTGGACTTTTTGACCCATCTTTTTATTAATATTGGACAATGCTTTAGCTTACCGTTAGAATTGATAAGGGATAAGAAGATATACTTAATAGACGATAGACAGTTTGGAAGATAGAGGAGATGATTACAATGGGCAAAAAAATCGACCTAAGGATACCGCCGCGTCAACCAGTTTGGAATATATGGCAAGGGTTGCTGGTAGTGTCGATTGTGACGTTAATTGAATTTCCCCTCGGATGGTTGGAGACTCCTAAGGAATTAGATTCTGTTCGCGGGGTACTTAACTTTATCGGGGTTGGCTTAGGAGATGCCTTTGTCTACTTAATCGTAATTGGACTATTTCTGAAGATTATCCGTCGGCCGTTTACAGACCTAGGGTTTGTTAAACCTCAAAAAAAATTCCTGGTCTTGGGATTTATTGTAGGAGTATTATTATTTGTGGGCATCGGTCTCTTAGGAAACCTATTGACAAAATTACTAGGAACACCGGCTCCTCAGAGTTTTACCGTGGCAATAAAAGGGGCAAACTATTCATGGGAATTTGCACTTCTCACGATCTTAGGAGGAGTTATTGCTCCGATTAAGGAAGAGATGCTTTTTCGTGGCCTAATGTATCCACCGCTTCGTCAGGCCTTTGGAAAAGGTAAAGGAATTTTGCTCGCAGGAATCTTCTTTGCCACATTGCATTTAGAAATGGTGCGCTTCATACCCTTATTTATTGGTGGAGTCGTGCTCACTTGGTTATACGAGCGTTCTTCCAGTATTTGGCCGGCTATAGTAGCCCATGGGACTTGGAATATTTTAATGGCAGTTGCCCTGTGGATTCAGCGCTATTAATGGCTGGATTCAGGGCAGTGAACATAAGAAGGAGATATCATGAACAATAAATTGAATCACAATCTTTTGGGTGAGACGTCCGAAATTGAGTGTTTGCGTCTCATCACAGATGGCTCAGGGATAGGGTATCAAAACGGTATTGCAACCTTCGTGCCGGGACTGTTGCCTGGAGAAATTGGGGAAATAGCAGTATATGAAGCTAAGAAGAAGTGGCAGCGCGCCCATCTTCAGAGGGTTACTAAGCGTTCCCCCCTGCGTCTCGATCCGCCTTGCACTGTCTTTGAACAGTGCGGAGGATGCCAGCTTCAGCATACAACCTACGAAGAGACCCTTTTATGGAAGCAACGCTGGGTTGCGGATGCACTCAAGCGAATCGGAAAAATCAACGTGGAGGTCAAACCCACGATCGGAATGGAACAACCTTGGCGCTATCGAAACAAGGTACGTCTACACCGTAAATCCGACGGACAATTGGGATACTACAAGGAAAAATCCCAAGCTCTTGTCGACTTTCAAGATTGCCTCCTCCTAAGTGAACGCATGAATCGTTGGATACGATTGACGGGAGAATTCTTAGCCGGTAGTTATCCAGAAATACATACCTTGACCTTCCGTGAAAACACGAAGAACGAAGGACTCCTATTATTAGAAGGAACCCTAACGAAAATCCTTTCTGCAGAAGAAAATCCGGAATTCTTTGAGACTCTTTTCGAGCAAGGACTACGTTCCGTTTGGGGGACCGACGAAGAAGGGAGTTTAGTCCTGATCTGGGGTGACGAAGATTTTAGCCAAACTATTCTCGATCTGACCTTTGAGGTGTCCCCCTTATCTTTTTTGCAAGTCAATTCACAGCAAACCGATGTCCTCTACAAACTCGTTTTAAGTTTGGCCGCTCTGACCGGAGAAGAAATTGTCTGGGATCTTTATTCAGGGATAGGAACCCTAACCTTAGCTTTAGCAGCACAGGCTAAGAAAGTAACGGGTATTGAAGAAAATCCATATGCCGTTGAAAACGCGATTCAAAATGCCGTTAATAATCACGCAATAGGTCACGTCGAATTCCTGAAGGGAAAAGTTGAACAACGGATAATGAAGATAGAAGAACATCCAGATGTGGTGGTCTTAGACCCCCCGCGCGCAGGGCTGCATCCTGAAGTTGTGCAACGCTTACTAGAGCTAAAGCCCCAACGTATCATCTATGTGTCTTGTGATCCAGGGACTCTAGCTCGGGATCTGGGTGTGCTGACTCAGGGGGGATATAGGGTAGATAGTGTGCAACCGGTGGATATGTTTCCGTGGACGATGCATGTGGAGTGTATAATAATGATGACGAATAGTGGTTTGAAGGGCAAATAAGGTAGGCCAACCACTATATGTAGTGGTTTTTACACAAAAAATGTGCAAAAAACGGGCTGAAAAAGTGCATTTTTTGCTCCCTAAAAAAGAGTTAAAATATAGATGACATCGTAGAATTTCTGTGAGATGGACAGGCGCAGCGCCGATGGCAATGGAGAGACCCAAAAACAATACGCATATCCTGCAATAAATGTTTTCTACGGAAGGCATCCAATAAGCCTAAGACGGGGTTCTACCCGTCCTGGGCTTTTGTTTTTTCTGAAATTATGGCCACCGGAAAAGAATGGGGCGTTCCCCCTTGCGGGTGTATAAGCATATCATAGTCTATATTGTTTACAATGCCTTATTCTTGCAGGAGGAATGAATTCAGCGATGTTTTTTGAACGTGAAGACTGGAAGTTATTCAGAAATATGGATACATTGCCCAAAAGTAAACTGTCGATGCTGGTTTGCAAGGAATTAGCGGACAATGCGCTGGATACATGCGGCGGCTGTGAAATCGGTTATGAGGACGGTTTTTTCTATGTCAAGGATCGCGGGCCCGGCCTGGATCCGGAGATGTTTTCCATCAGCAGGCCGCTAAGGTCCTCCAAATATCTGAGACTGCCCACCAGAGGGGCGCTGGGGAACGGACTGCGCGTGGTGGTCGGGGCGGTGGTCGCGTCGGGCGGTGAGCTATATGTTTCCACCAGAGGCAAAAATTATAAGATTAATTTCCAAAACAACGGCTTAGCCCTACCGGAAAGCTTAAGTGATTATCACGAAGCGGGGACAAAAATCAGCTTTACTCTAGGCGAAATGCCTATCATTTTAGCCTGGGCGCACATGGCGATAGAATATGCCAGAGGTGAAACCTACCGGGGGAAGACCTCGCCCTATTGGTATACCAGCGAGAACTTCTTTGAATTATTTCAATCATTCAGCGGATCGGTTAGGGAACTGATCGCCCAATTTGACGGCTGCACCGGTGGAAAAGCAGGGAAAATAGCCCAAAAATATCTCAAAACGCCCGCCGATAACTTAAGTTTTGAAGAAACGGAAGCGTTTTTGGCTGAACTCAGAGCCTTGGTGAAAAATGTTAATCCGGAGAGGCTGGGGCGTATCGGCGAGCTGGGCGACTGGAGCGGCTATTGTAAATCAG
>Ga0209643_1000093_pt1 | contig 216680 bp, 184 predicted proteins | sample AutmiccBRH37_all_FD_187383 | JGI IMG/M metagenome (GOLD analysis project Ga0209643, IMG submission 187383) | Deep subsurface microbial communities from Mt. Terri, Switzerland - Autotrophic microbial communities BRH/37_all (SPAdes) (version 2) | ecosystem: Environmental > Aquatic > Deep... | reverse complement strand
AGCCAAAACAATCGCCCAATTCCACACACGGAAAACAGGCAAAATACTGTCGCGGGATGGAGCAGCCCGGTAGCTCGTCAGGCTCATAACCTGAAGGTCGTAGGTTCAAATCCTACTCCCGCAACCAACAAGAACGTACCGCCACCCTCAGGGGTGGCGTTCTTGTTTGTACCAAGCGCCAAAATCCCTGCCAATGCCCCCACCAGCGTCACGTCTGTCTCACCCCGCTTGATACCAGCGCGCACCTCGATGCGGTCAACGAGACTGCGGATGGATGTCATCGCCTCCTCGCGGGTGTCTTCGCCTGACAGCAGCAGCGCCAGTTCACTGACCTTCTTCCGGTACAGCTCCGCATAATTAGGATGAAAATCCACGACCGGTGAAATTGCCGTCCGTTTCTGCTGGGCGAGAATGTGCGCCTTGCGGTCCTCCAGCTTCGTGAGTTCTGAACGGACGGATTCTGGTGCCCCATCTCCCGAGGTTATGAAGGAGATAAGGCGAGCGATGCCGCGCTCCACGTCCGCCAACTCTTTTGTGAAATCCCGCTGTGTGCTCTGCCGGGCCTTCTTCAGGCGTCCAAGTTCGGCCTTCAGTTCGGTCGTGAACTCAGCGATCAAAGCGTCATTGCCGACAAGGATTCGACGCAAGCCGTCCAGCACGCGGTTCTCGACCTCTGCCGCGGCGATGCCAAAGGCCGCCTCGCAGGTGCCTTTCTCGCGGCGTGCCGCGCAATAGTAGCGATCCTTGCGGGCGATGGTCATATTGCCGCCGCAGCAGCCGCATTTTACCAGTCCAGTGAGCAGGCGTTTCTTTGTTTGACGCTTGTTCCCGGCGTGGCTGGCATACCGTGACTTGAGCGCTTGTGCCTTTTGCCAAGTATCGTCGTCAATGATCCGAAGATCAGGCACATCCGTGGTTATCCAGTCTCCGGCTGGGTTCACTCGCGACCGTCTTTTGCCGCTATCGGGGTCTTTTACGAAGCGTTGCCGGTTCCAGACGAGACGCCCGATATACATCTCGTTGTTAAGGATGCCGTTGCGCCGCTGTCGGCTACCGTGAATCGTCGAGGCATTCCAGTCCCCTCCGCGTGGGCTCGGAAAGCCATCCCGGTTTAACCCGGCTGCGATCTTTCGGGCTGACCGCCCCGAAACATACTCCAAGAAAATACGTGCGATGACTTCGGCTTCCGCGGGTACAATCTCACGTTCCCCAGTAGCGGCAGTGCCATCAGCCAGCAGGCGGCGCACCACACGATAGCCATAGGAATTTCCGCCGCCAGAGAGGCCTTGCTCTACACGACCGCGTAGTCCGCGCCGCGTCTTCTGGGCCAGGTCTTTCAGAAACAGGGCATTCATTGTGCCCTTAAGGCCGATGTGTAACTCGCTGACAACGCCCTCAGCCAGGGTGACGAGCTGAACGTCGGCATACTGCAACCGCTTATAGATCCCGGCGATGTCTTCCTGGTCCCGACTGACCCGGTCGAGCGCCTCAGCTATGACCGTGTCGAACCGCCCCTGACTAGCATCTGCAAGAAGCGCTTGAAGCCCCGGGCGGGTCTTCATCGAGCCGCCGCTGATGGCCGCATCCGTATAGATTTGAACGGTCGTTCCACCCGTTCCTCTGATCTGCTCTTCGCAGATGCGGATTTGGTCCTCGATCGAGGCCGGGTTCTGCAGATCCGTTGAATAGCGTGCGTAGATGGCGGCTCTCATGTGTCTGAGTCCTCATGGTCTGATGGCCGATATTGAAACGGCGCATGCTGTTTACGCAAGCTCTGAAGAGATGCCTGCAATTTGCTGCCTGCTGCGATCTGCTGCGCCTGGATGTAGTGTTTCTCGGTCGTCCGGGGATCGGCGTGGCCCAGAATAGGTGCTGCAATGCCGATATGTTTGGGATCGCTCAGGGCGACGCTGGTCACGGCGCAATCTCGAAACAGATGCGGGTTGATGTGTTTTCCAAAGGCACGTTTGGTTGTGCTGGATATGCCGGACTGCACCGCCCTGCATGTCATTGGCCGACCATAGCGGGTGATCCAGAGCCGATCCGAGATGGCGTGACCCAGAAGCAGGGGGCGAACAACCTCAAGATATCGGTCCAGAAAAGGCGCCAAAATGGCCGGGATGGGCATCTCCACCGGGCGGCGGCCCTTCATCTCAGGACCGCTGAACCGCAAGTCCCGCCCTTCTGAGTGCTTAACGAGATGTCGACCGATCTCGATCATGCTCAGGTTCCGCACGCGCATCGTTGGACAGCTGATCAACAAGCCGACCATCAGCGCATTCCTATAATCTGTAAGGATATCCTTCCTCGGGACCTCTCGCTCGATACTGGTCATGCGTGCAATGGCCCAGTCCAGGATCTCGTCGGCGGGGCGCAGTCGGCTGTGTTTGTCCCGGCTGTCCCTGGCGGTTGCCTCAAGCTTGCCAGTGAGGCGCCGCAACCACGTCCAGTCACCCTCCGGATCGAAGGCCTGCGCTACGATCTTTAATCCTCTTATGTATCCGCAAACTGTCATAGGAGAGACTTGGCTTTGCAGTTCCGAGAGGTAGGAGCGGACGGCCTCACGGGTGATCCTTGATGCCGGCTTTGCCAGGGGATCAAACCCACCGGCCCTGATCCGAGACGTCAGCCAGCGGCCATAATTGTTGCGGCATATGGTTTGGGTCGCCAGAGACCAGTGATGTCCGGGACCCATCGTGCCATCGAGCAGGTCGCCTGGTGCGAGAGCCGCCTCCCAGGCCGCGCGATCGCCGTCCGGCCAGTCTTTGAGCTTCAGTTGCCGACGTGCGGGATCCTCAAGGGGGTGTTTCATGCTGCACCCCCTTTGCGGACCTGCTGGAGCGACGCCTGGTAATGCTCTATCGAGGCTTGTTGTTCAAACTGGGCATAGGCCTTCATGGCCGTTCGCAACTCATTGTTCAGCACATGGCTCAGCGTTACGAAATCCCCGGGCTGAACCAAGCTATGGATCTTGCCGGCAATACTCCGGAAGAGATGGGCGTTAATGTCCAGCCCGATATGCTCCCGGATCGTCACTTTGATCAGGTCAGACAGGCTGTTTGGGGTTTTTGGGCCCCCGTTCTGGGCTGGAAAGAGATATGCTGAAGGGCTGCCCTCCAGCACAGGCCGTGCGGTCGCAAGATAGATCTCGACCAAGGTGTTTACCCTTGGAGGCAGAATGTAATTAAGGGCCTTCTCGTTCTTCACTTCTGTCGCGGGCACATGGATGTGGATCTCGCGCGCGCGGCCACGTCCAATCGGGCGCAGATGCCGGTCGATATGCAGCGCGGAGAGATTGCCGATGCGCATCGGGGCATTCAGCAAGATCTCGATCGCCAGTCCAGCTTGCAGTGTCAAGGCTGCTCTGCGGGGATTGCGCATCTGGTGAGCCTTTTTGACTAGTGCGGCGGGTAGATGCAGGAGCTTGGCCATGTTCTGAGGATCATCGAGCTGAAGCAGCCGCAGACGGTTCTTCTCGCGCAGACCATCCGCATCGCGACCCAGACGCTTCACCAACCCACTGAAGGCCTTCAATTGTGCCACATCGCCTTTCAAATGATGTCGGGCGACTGCCTGAAGGCACACGGCTACGCCCTTGATGGCTTCCGTCGGTTTGTCGTCGAACCGCGCCATCATCCAGCGCAGCGCGCGTTTGACGTTGTCGAAATCAACCAGCACCGCGAGACTGGTGACCTGCTCGATCGGCATGCCCGAGTGCACCAGAGCGGATGCGGCTTCGCGCAGCTGAAACCTGCGATGCTTGATGGTCGCCGGCCGCAGCGGTTTGGCCGGACTGTCGTCATCGAGAAGATCCGGCTTGGCAAGTCGATCAATCCAGCGTGCGACATCTTCTTGGAAACTCAGCGAGAACTGCTCAATAGGAATTGTCCACGGGACTTTCGTCGGCGGCAGGGGGCTCAGTGTTGCCGCGGGCCAGCCAGTGATCTCGTTGCGCATGCGGTTCCAGGCTCGTATTGCGTCAGCCACTTTGCGTCTGGGGTTCACTTGAAAACTTTCCTCGATGAGGGTGGTCAGCAGACCCTGCACCTGAGCATCGCTGACGGCTTCGGGCTCAATGCCGAGGGCGCTGCAGTATCGCGCGAGTTGTGCCAGGCGCCACCGGTCGTGCTGGTCGGGGATCTGGTCAATAAGGGTTTGCCAAGGTAGACTTGGCGAGCGCAGCCAATCGGCTCTAGCGCGGGAACACCCGACCAGTTCAAGGGCCTTGATGGCGTCGCTCTTGATGTTCGACAGGCGCTTGGGCGTGATGTTGTGGACCTTTGGCGCCACCTTGAGCAACCGGGTGTGCAGCCAGTTGATGTTTGCAGGAACACGCTCAGGGGGCCGACCCACCAGACGTGCAACTGTGCGCAGGGCGGACTTCATGTCCCGTAGGCGTGACGGCTTCAGCTCCGCAACAGAGTCCAAGCGCAGGATGGCCTCGCTGAGCATCGGTGTGGTCTCTGCGACAAAGGGGCTGGTGGTCGGGATCTTTGTTGTACTCTGTTGCATCGGGAGGCCTTTCATCTGGTCTGGTTTGGTCACGGGTGGTCTCGGGTGGACAACAGGTCCGTTTCGGGAAAGAGTAGCACAATAATCCCAGCTGGATTGTGCGGGCACGCTGTCCCGACATTCCCGTAAGGCGTTGACAGATAACGACAATGCTGGACAAATGTGGTCATCGGCTCATCCGGTCGATAACGAAGGCGTCGAGGTCGCGATGACGGATCCGCCACTGACCTCCAAGCTTCGCCGCAGGCAAATCACCAGCCTCAATCCAGCGCCGAACTGTCTTGTCAGAGACCCCGCAGAACGCCGCGACTTCCATGATGTCGAGCAGCGGCTCGCGCTTGAAGTTGGGTTTACTCGGCATGATCGTCCCCTTCGCTTGACAGAGGAGCCTGATGCTCCTCGCCCGATTGGGGAGTGGCTGCTAAAGCCTCAACGGCAGCTGCACGTGCCAACAGCCGGACCAGCCCACGCAGTGTCTCATCTGCGCGATCTGTGCTCTGTTGGTGTGAAACTTCCCGGCGCATCGGCCACTCCATGTTTTTGCTCGTCGTGGAGCAAATTTATGGCGTGACGTCCTCGTGGTCGCGGATAGACGATTTTCCGTTTTGGAAAATTGCCTATATTGCCTATCTAGGGGTCATCTGATTGTGAACCGAATAGTTCTGAGAAGCGCCTTCCGATGCGATCGATCTTCTTCTTTCGATCCTCTATGTCTCGCAATCGATCCTTTAGAGACTTGTATGATGCTCCCGTTGGTTGTGGCACGCCCGGAAGACAGAACACTTCATTGGCGACGTACATAAATGGCGTCGGCGGCGGGAACCCTTCAATTCCTTCCTCGATTTTAGGCTCCTCCCCGGTCGAACGGCGCCACCAGTAAACAAAAAACTCCACCAGGTACTCTCGAGATGTATCCACCAGAAAGGGTTCATCGCGTGGCTTGGTCGTCAGGTTTTGGACCAGAGCCTCCAGGCCGCTCCGAAGGTCATCCAGAGCGAAAAAATCGTCATTCAAAGGGTTTCCTCTCAAGGCATGCTCGACAATCAGTGTCAGTCCGGCCTCGTCTGCTTCTTGCAGCGCGGCAAGGAGTTTTTGCGTTCTCTCGGAGATCCGACGAAGCTTGGTGACTTGACCCTTGTTTACAAAGCCGCGCAAAAACTCGGCCTTTCTCTTGTAAGCGGCAAGGATCGGTTTGAGTTTTTGCCAACTCTCGGCGTCAATCTCCGGCGCCGCCTCTTTGAAGTGTTTCCTGAGGCCGCTTTGAACACGGCTTTGAAACTCTTGAGTCAAGCTGGGGAATACGTCTTGTGTCATATCAATTATACCTAGTGAACTTGGGCGTCGGGGAGAAGCCATGACTGGTCGAGGTGCTACAGCCTATTGTAACAATACCGCCTCCACTGTAATGTCATACCTGCATCAAGAGTGGGCGCTGAGCCTGCACCAACCTGCTGACCCAGCAAGGTGGTTCCCCTCTAGGGAGATGCGGCCGAAGATTAGGCAACGAAAGGGTCTCCCATGAGACACGCCATTCAATACAAGACTCGTGTCGCTAGGATGCGCACGATGCCGATCTTTGGTCTTTCTGTTAATTTTGCAGGAGGCGAAGACACATGGCACAGAACCATCCCCCGAGATTTGATCAGACCACGCGAACCTTATTCCTGAGGCTGACGATTGCGCGTGCGATGACGCCACGCATGCAGAAACGGCTTTATGCCCTACGCGAGCTTGAACGCCTGCTTGCCATCGCGGCCGACGGTCATCAACTTGGCGTGCGCGGCTTTCTTCTGAACTCTCTTGGGAAAGATTACCCCGTCAGCAAGAGGGCTATGGATCTCGAGCTACGCGGGTACGGACCTCAGCGCTTGGTCGAGGCCGCCGAACAGATAGAACTCAAACTCTGGGTGCAGCCTCATGCGCATCGCAAGGGCTAGCTACAGTGGCGCGGTCGGCGCAAGAAGAAGTGAGAAAACGATGAGACTACGAGACCTTTGGTGCGAGCAGGATGGGCCCGCGCAGCCAATCGATGAGGGCGTCTGGACACGCCAGAGAGATCGAGCGGAGATGAGAAGCATCAAGAAGAGTCTGCGGGCGCTCCGCAAATCACATGCAATGCAGACCCGACTGCACGGTGGTGCTGCGCGGGAGCGATGAACTGCGTACCAAAAAAACTAAATACAAAGGGTCTCGGAGAGTGTCCGGTCTCCTGTGTAAGCAGATGATTGCGGCGCACTGCGTGCTTGAATGCTGGTCAAGGAACCCGATCAGCAAGTGCAAATAGTAGCTTAATTTACGCCAGATCCTGTCGAACTAATGGGGAGTAGCTCAGGTTGAGCGTTTTGGCGGTGGCCCGCCTCGCGGCACGAACGGCTGCTTCTGCGGCACGTCAGCCAGTAACGCCAATCAGGCCGTGTTCTTCGACCTTGACGCTGCCGACTCTGTCGATCTGCTGGCCGCCGCCGATGCCACAATCTTTGCCGAGGTGGACGCAACGCCGAAGATCATCCGCTCTCTCGCCATCAACAAGTCGCCCGCGCTTCTCGCCGTACCCAACCCGAGCCCCCTGCACATCCAGCGTGCAGAGGTCATCGCGCAGTCGCCTGATTTCAGAAGCCGCGTGTGCAAGGCGCTGGCCGCGCGCTTCCCAAAGGATCCAGCAGCCCCACTGACCCCAGTTGAAAAGCAGATCTTCGGCGGGTTCTACAGCCACGCTGACAAAGCCCTGCTGACTGAGTTCCAGCGCGCGGACTGGCGGCGGCGTCAGGAGATTACTGCGAGCCTCACCGACGCGCGCCTGCTCCAGCTGGGTCGACGTCTTGTCGCGTTCCATGCACCTGCGCTGCTCTCTCCGGAAGAGCATGGCCAATTCGACGCGTGGCTTCGTGAGCGCAGGTCTGCGCCCAATGCGCCGGACACCGAATGGACGGGCTTGGCGAAAGCGCGGGATGCTCTGGGTGAATTGCGCGCAAAGGCAGGGGTTGATCAGGGATTGGTCGTGGAAATTGAAGCTTATCTGCAACATTTCGAACCTTGAGCGCTCTCGGGCAGAGCCGGCTTCCCGGGCAGCGCGTGGTCGTAAGGTGCAGGCAAGGCGTGATTTTCAGGATGTTGGAACAAGGCTGAAGTTGTGCCTATAGTTTCCTACTGAATAAATATGGTATGTGCCGCGCTCGGGCATAATCAGACCCCCACGGCAGAGCGGAACATCTGCTGTTGGAAAAAATATAATTTCTGGAAGGACGACACTGCATGGCGAGGTTTAATCCACATCATAACAACAGCAAACTCTATCCCGCGATGCGCGAGTTTGCGGCGGAATGTCTGTTGCGCGATGGATCACTGTTGCAGCCTGGGCTAACGCTCTGGACGTCCGAGAACCTGGAAGAGCTTGATCGTTCATTCGTCCAGAACCCAGATGCAGGTGACGGCACATACTATGTCAAACTTGGGCAGCAGGTTGGGGCTGGCTCGCCTGATAGTCGCAAACTCATGGCCGAGCTGCACTGGCTGCTGTTCGTTTTCCCCAGCGACATGAATGCCTCGACGAAAGTCGAGCGGATCAAAGAGATGTGGGCTTGGTCCGGCGAAGACCTGCCCGATGACGTCGCTTTCCTGAATCATAACATTCTCGAAGGTCTCGGCCATACGGGGCAGGCCTACAAGAACCACAGATGGCGCGAATTGAGCTTTCTGATCGGAGCGCTTCAGCTCTGGAAGAAGCTGCCGCCGGATCAACGCGAGGAAAATCTCGCGCAGTCAAACCGGTTCACCGCGTTCCTTGACGCCGCGCCGGGGGTAGAAGGGCGGCAATTGCGCCATATCCTGCCGCATCTTCTGTTTCCTGACGAATTTGAGCGCATTTCCAGCCCGCGTCACAAGCGAGAAATCCTTGAAGGCTTCGGCGTGGTCACCCGTCGGGATGCCAACAAGATGGACACGGCCTCACTCGATGCAGCCATTGAGGAGCTGCGAAAGAAGCTCGACTCTGAGCATGGCCGGGCGATCGACTTCTATGAGCCAGATATTGAAAGCAAGTGGCGGGACCGCGGGGCGACCTATCTGGTCAGTTGGAACCCCGCAAAGTGGGACTGGCAGTCCTTCGCGGAAGACCGCGCTACCACGGTTGCGGGCGAGACTGTCACGCATCCCTGGCGGACCAGCTCGAAGAAACCGAAGGTTGATGACCGGGTATACCTCCTCCGAACGGGGCAGGATCCACGCGGGGTGATCGCCCGCGGCAGGGTGGCTAAAGCGCCTTACCCCGACACCCATTGGGACAAGGCGCGCGCGGAAGCTGGCGAAACTGCTGATTTCATCGATGTTGAATTCGAGGATATCCGAGATCCAGCGCAGGATGCCTTCGTGCCGTTGGACATGTTGACCAGCAAGATCGCGGGTCAGGACTGGACCCCGCAATCCTCGGGTATCCTGATCAAACCTGCTGCGGCCCGAGCTTTGGCACGCCTATGGGAAGCGGCCGAACCGGCCGAGACGGTTATCGAGACAACAGCTAGGGTTGGCGCAGCTATGGCACAAAATCTCATTCTCTATGGCCCGCCCGGCACTGGAAAAACCTACAGCACGACAGCCGAAGCCGTCCGCCTGTGTGGTGAGCCGGTGCCAGCTGACCGCGGCGCGTTGATGGATGTGTATCAGCGCCTGTTGGCGGCGGGGCGGATCGAATTTGTGACCTTTCACCAGTCAATGGCCTATGAGGATTTCGTCGAGGGTCGGCAACCTATGACTGGGGCCGACGATGGAGAGAGCACGGCTTCAGCCGGGTTCAGGCTCGAAGCCGTGCCCGGAACATTTCGACGTATCGCAAAGCGGGCTGAGACCAGTCGAGGGCGCGCATCAACTGCAGACAGTGTCCAGATCGCCGGACGGCAGGTGTTCAAAATGTCGATCGGCGAGGCGAACAATCCAGAGGATGCCCATCTATTCGAGGATGCGATCAAGGGCGGGTACGCGGTGCTCGGATTTGAGGATATCGACTGGAGCGACGAAAAATATGCCAGCCGGGAGGCCATTCTTGATGCTTGCAAGGCGAACAGTGCGCAGAGCGGTGAGATCGATGGCCGTTCCGGCGCAGTTCAGATGCCGTTTCGGTTTCGTAACTGGATCCGCACCGGCGACGTCGTCATCGTGTCGAAGGGCAATTCTAAGTTTCGTGCGATCGGCCTGTTCACAGGCGGATACGAGTTCGCGCCGCGACCGGAAGGTGACTATGCCCATCGTCGCGCGGTTCAGTGGCTCTGGGTGGATTGCGAGGGTGTCCCGATCGATGAAATCTACTCGCGCCGGTTCATGCAGCAATCGATCTATCTACTCTATGACAGCGAACTGAACGTGCCAGCTCTCGAACGCTACATGAACAGCCAGCACGTCGAAGGGCCAGCTGATCCAGAACCCTTCGTCCTGATCATCGACGAGATCAACCGCGCCAATATCTCGAAGGTCTTCGGGGAGTTGATCACGCTGCTGGAACCCGACAAGCGACTCGGTGAGCCGAACCAGATCAAGGTGCGTTTGCCGTATTCGGGGGATGAATTTGGGGTTCCATCGAACCTGCACATCCTCGGCACGATGAACACAGCCGACCGGTCGATTGCGCTGCTGGACATGGCATTGCGGCGGCGTTTCATATTCCACGAGTTGATGCCCAAACCTTCAGTTCTCAAGGATGCGGCGAAGCGCACCGGGATCGACCTGCCGCTCTTACTGACCACGATCAATGATCGCATCGAGTACCTCTACGACCGCGAGCACCAGATCGGGCACGCCTATTTCACCGGCTGCGCAACACCCGCCGATGTCGACGAGGTCATGCGCCACAAGGTGATCCCGCTTCTGGCCGAATATTTCTTCGAGGATTGGGCCAAGATCGCTGCTGTGCTGGGCGATCTGGAAACGCATGACCACGACATCAGCGGCGGGTTTCTGAACCGCTCGGCGCTCAAAGCACCGCCGGGGCTCGATAATGGTGAGGCTCTGCCCCGGTTTCGTTGGTCGGTTCGCAGCGTGGATCAGGGTTTCGATTATGCGCGGCTGCTGGCACAATGATCCGGCGCACCCTGCGTGAATGGCAGCGCATCGGCTACGGGAACGATGATGAGGATTCGATCCCCGAGGTGCTGGCCGACAGGATCGCGACCATCGCGCAGCGGTCTGCCTTCGCGGGCCGTGGAGGTGAAGGCGTGCTGGAGCACGGCCGCAAGAGCCTGCGCGCCCGTGGCGTGGTGGGTGTCATCGCAGCGCAGGGGTGCCAGCTCGAGATTTTGCCGAAGATCGAAGGGCCAGGTGAACGCAAACCCCATGACACCGACCTGCGCACACGGCTCATCCACATGCTGGGGGTCGTGCACCACCTGCCCATCGATGCGGGGTCCATGGCGCAGCTTGGCTGGCAACGGGACACCGTATTGGAATTGCTGATCCGGCTGTTCTGTAGACGGCTTGCGGATGCTGTGCGCCAAGGCATGCCCCGGCGATATCTGGAGCATGACGATGACCTGCCTTCGCTGCGCGGGCGGCTGGACGTCACGCGGCAATTCTCGCGACACGCCGTTGCGCCCCAAAAGCTGGCTTGCCGTTTCGATGACCTATCCCCTGATATCGCACTGAACCGAGTGATGCGCGCTGCCATCACACGCCTGCAGCGCCTGGCTCAAGCACCAGACAATCAGCAGACGCTGCGCGAGCTCAGCTTCGCCTATGCCGATGTTACCGATGTGCCGGTCAAGGCTTTGCGCTGGGACCTGATCACGCTTGATCGAACCAATCAACGCTGGCGCGATCTTGTGTCCTTCGCACGGCTGTTCCTGTCGGACCGGCATCAGCAGACCAGCGCAGGATCGGTCGATGGTCACGCGCTGCTCTTCGAGATGAACACCCTGTTCGAAAACTATGTCGCCCGTCTGTTGCCCCGCGCATTAGCCGGCAGTGGTCTGCGGGTCGTAGCACAAGGCGGCCATCGAGACTGTCTGTTCGAAGGAGAGGCAGGCCGATTTCGGACGAAGCCCGATGTGATCATCCGGCAGGGTGAGCGGGTTGTGATGGTCATCGACACCAAATGGAAGCGGATGACCCCGCAGATCGACGATCCGAAACAGGGTGTCAGCCAAGGGGATGTCTATCAGCTGATGGCCTACAGCCAGCTTTACAATTGCCCGAATGTCATGCTGCTTTATCCACACCATGGTGAACTACCGCCCGATCCGATCTGCACGCTCTATGCAATCGGGGCGAAAGATTCCGAGGCGATCCTGTCCGTGGCGACATTGAACGTGACCGGCCCGTCGAGCAAACACGTGAAGGATTTGAAGTGCTTGACGAAGCAATGCCTTTCCCAATTCATGCCCGCGTGACCCATGCCCGGCCGTCCTGCCATGAACACCCGCACTTGCAGGGTTCATCGAGCCTTATAGAGAAGCTTCGCGCTGCTGCTGATTGTCCTCGGATCTATCTCCGGCTCGTGCCATTTGTCTGCAACGGCCATCCATCGCTCGATCTGCGCCTGAAGCTTGGGTTCGTTTGCATATAGGTGAAACGTATAGAGGCGGTTGACGATGTCGCGCATCAGCGAGCGCATTTCATCTTCATCGATGCGCGAGACTTCGGTCCATGAGATGCGGCGACCATCGGCATCCAGAACAAAGACGTCCGAATAGTCACCGGTCCGGGTGATGGGGGTCAGGCCGGCATGCAGCGCTTCCAGCTGCGTGTTGCGCACGCAAAGCACGGCCATGATCTTGGCCAGCTTTGTTGCAATGCGCCTCTCGTCGTGTTTCATGTGGCCAGAATAGTGCGCGCTGGGCCGTCCGGCTAAGACGATTTTGATGTGTCGAGTGTTGATTTTTGTGTCGGAGTGACCCATTCTTCTATTTAGCGCTGACCATTCTGAAATATGATAATCTTATGAAAAGTCGGCGGAATTATTGAAGCCAGTGGGGCAAGGCGTTTCGAAAAACTGGTTCAAATTCTCACAGAATTCAACACTCCTCAGCCATGAACGCCCGCGTCATGGGTAAGTGAGGCAGGATCAGTTCACTGGGAAAAGTCTGGACGGTGATCAGCCGTAGGTCAACTAGATGATACATGGGTGGCAGCGGCCAACAGTTTAGCACAGCCCATGGGACGTCTTACAAGGCCAGCCTGGACGGGGTTTTGTGTCATGGATGTCCCAGGCATGCCCGACGTGGGTGCCGATCCCGCGAGGCGTTCGCCTTTTCACAATTCAAATCAAAGCAAGGAATAGTGCAGCCGCAATCTTCGCGGGAAACGATGTGCCGTTCAGCGTTGTCCCGTGGCTGCAAAACTGATTAAGTCCTTGAGTAACGACGACGATAGAGTTCTTCCCTTAATTTGGGGGCATGCATCAAGGTTGTGACGGTTTGGATAAACGATCCCTGAGCGAGCGTGACATTTGCACGAAGTTTATCACGCCGGCCCTGCGTGCCGCCGGGTGGGACGAGATGACCCAGCTTCGCGAAGAGGTCAGCTTTACCAAGGGACGGATCATCGTGCGCGGCAGGCTGGTGAGCCGGGGTAAGGGCAAGCGGGCTGATTACATCCTGTCGGTAAAGCCGAACATCCCGTTGGCGATTATTGAAGCCAAAGAGAACAAAGAGGCAGTTGGGGCTGGGCTGCAACAGGCTCTGGACTATGCTGAAACCTTGGACATCCCGTTTGTGTTTTCGTCGAACGGCGATGGCTTTGTTTTCCATGATCGAACTGGTGCCAGCCCGACACCCGAGGTCACACTGACGCTGGATCAGTTCCCGTCGCCTGCCGAGTTGTGGGCGCGGTATCAGGCGGCAAAGGGGCTGTCGGACGTGGCTGCGGCGGTGGCTCTGCAAGATTATTTCGACGATGGCAGCGGCAAGACCCCGCGCTACTATCAGGTGAACGCCGTCAACTCTGCGATTGAGGCCATCGCTAAGGGCCAGGACCGCGTGCTGCTGGTGATGGCTACCGGCACCGGCAAAACCTACACGGCGTTCCAGATCATCTGGCGCCTTTGGAAGGCGGGTCAGAAGAAGCGCATCCTGTTTCTGGCGGACCGGAATGTGCTGATTGACCAGACCATGGTGAACGACTTCCGGCCCTTCGCGGGCAATATGGCAAAGCTGTCGACCCAGTCCAAGACCATTGAGCGGGCTGATGGCACATCAACCGATCTGACGCTGGCCTTGGATAAGAAGCGGCGTATCGACACATCCTATGAGATTTACCTCGGACTCTATCAGGCCATCACCGGCCCCGATGAAAGTCAGAAGCTCTACCGCGAGTTCTCACCAGACTTTTTCGATCTGATTGTGATTGACGAGTGCCATCGGGGCAGCGCCGCCGACGATTCCGCTTGGCGCGAAATTCTGGCGCATTTCTCAACGGCGACGCAGATCGGTCTGACGGCCACGCCAAAGGAAACCGAATACGCTTCGAACATCGATTATTTCGGCGCGCCGGTTTACAGTTATTCGCTCAAGCAGGGCATCCGCGACGGCTTCCTTGCACCCTACAAGGTGATCAAGGTTCACATTGACCGCGATGTGCAGGGCTATCGGCCCGTCCAAGGTCAGTTGGATCGCGACGGTGAAGAAGTTGAAGATCGCATCTACAACACCAAAGATTTCGACCGGACATTGGTGCTCGACGATCGCACCAAACTGGTGGCCCAGAAGATCACGGAGTTCCTCAAACAAAGCGGCGACAGGATGGCCAAGACCATCGTCTTTTGTGTCGATCAGGAGCACGCCGCCCGCATGCGTCAGGCGCTGATCAATGAGAATGCCGATTTGGTGGCGCAGAACCATCGCTATGTCATGCGGATCACGGGCAATGACAAAGACGGCCTCGATCAGCTTGGGAACTTCATCGACCCCGAGGCCGCCTATCCGGTAATCGTGACGACCTCGCGCCTTTTGTCCACCGGAGTTGATGCCCAGACATGCCGGCTGATCGTGTTGGACCGCGAAGTGGGGTCGATGACCGAATTTAAGCAAATCGTCGGTCGCGGCACCCGGGTGCATGAAGACACGCAGAAGCTTTACTTCACCGTGATGGATTTTCGCGGATCAACCAGCCATTTCGCCGATCCTGACTTCGACGGTGAGCCGGTGCAGATCTATGAACCCGGTGCGAATGATCCCGTCACGCCACCCGATGATGCGCCGCAAACGGGCGAGGATGGCCAGCCTCTTGCCCCCACGCCCGGCGATGATGAAACGGTGCTGACCAATCCGGATGATCCGATGGGGGCGGCCATGAGTGGTAACCCCAGCCGCAAGATTTATGTCGACGGCGTTGGCGCGTTGATCGTGGCGGAACGTGTCGAATATCTAGATGAAAGCGGAAAACTGGTCACCGAGTCATTGCGGGACTACACCCGCAAGGCCTTGCAAAAGCAATTCGTCAGCCTCGATGCTTTCCTGAAGCGCTGGAACAGTGAGCAGCGCAAAGCGGCGGTGGTTGAGGAATTGGAAGCCGAAGGCTTGCCGCTGGATATGATCGCCGCCGAACTTGGCCGCGACCTCGATCCCTTTGACCTGATCTGCCACATCGCCTTTGACGCCAAACCGCTGACCCGCCAAGAACGTGCGGATAACGTCAAGAAGCGCGATGTCTTCACCAAATTCGGCCCCCAGGCCCGCGCCGTCCTCGAAGCGCTTCTGGCCAAATACGCCGATGAAGGGGTATTGAACCTCGACGACCTCGGCGTGCTGAAAATCTCCCCCTTCAGCGGCATGGGAAGCGTGGTTGAACTCATCCGCGCTTTCGGGGGAAAACCGGAATTCGAACAGGCCGTCCGTGACCTGCAATCTGCCATTTACGAAGAAAGCGCCTAACAAATGTCCGTCCGCACCCTCGTCAAATCCATCCAAGACATCATGCGCAAGGACACTGGGGTTGATGGTGATGCGCAGCGCATCAGCCAGCTGTGCTGGATGTTCTTCCTGAAAATCATCGACGATCAGGATCAGGAACTGGAGCTGACCAAAGACAATTACACCTCGCCTATCCCGCCTGATCTGCAATGGCGCGCTTGGGCGGCCGACCCCGAAGGCATCACCGGCGATGCGCTGTTGGATTTCGTCAACCTGAACCTGTTCCCGAAACTCAAGTCCCTGCCGCCCGCCGCTGGCCCCCGTGCCAAGGTCGTGCGCGATGTATTTGAGGACGCGAACAATTACATGAAGAAAGGGACCCTCCTTCGCCAAGTTATCAACAAGATCAACGAGGTCGATTTCAACAACCTGACCGAACGCCAGCACTTTGGCGACATCTACGAGCAGATTCTGAACGACCTGCAGAACGCCGGTAACGCGGGCGAATACTACACCCCCCGCGCCGTCACCGCCTTTATGGTCCAGCAGATCGACCCTAAGCCGGGCGAGACCCTGTTCGACCCCGCCTGCGGCACTGGTGGTTTTTTGACCTGCGCCATGCGCCACATGCGCGACGCTTACGTCAAGCGCCCCGAACATGAGGCGCTGATGCAGGCCTCGCTTCGCGCGGTGGAAAAGAAGCCGCTGCCCCACATGCTGTGCGTCACCAACATGCTGCTGAACGGGGTCGAGGAGCCGAACTTCGTCCGCCACGACAACACCCTTGCGCGTCCGCTGGTCAGCTGGACCAAGGATGAACGTGTCGACATCGTCCTGACCAACCCCCCCTTCGGCGGAAAAGAAGAGGATGGGATCGAATCCAACTTCCCCACATTCCGGACCCGCGAAACCGCCGATCTGTTCCTCGCCTTGATCATCCGCCTGCTCAAGCCCGGTGGCCGCGCCGCCGTGGTGCTGCCAGACGGCTCGCTATTCGGCGAGGGGATCAAGACCCGGCTCAAGGAACACCTGATGGAGGAATGCAACCTGCACACCATCGTGCGGCTGCCCAACTCGGTCTTCAAACCCTATGCCTCTATCGGCACCAACTTGCTATTCTTTGAAAAGGGCACGCCCACCCGCGACATCTGGTATTGGGAACACCGCGTGCCCGAGGGGCAAAAGGCCTATTCGATGACCAAACCGATCCGGCTGGATCACCTGAATGACTGCGCCGCATGGTGGGGCGGGGCCGCGCGGGCTGGCAGGGTGGAAGGCCCGCAGGCGTGGAAGGTGACGGCGGAGGAGGTCAAGGCCCGCAGCTATAACCTTGATATCAAGAACCCCCATACTGTCGCCGAGGATCATGGCGACCCCGAAACCCTGCTGGCTGATTTGGCAAAGGCCGAGGCACAGGTGACGTCCCTGCGCGATCAGCTGAAGGCGATCCTGACCGAGGCGTTGGTGCGATGAAGGACACCCCCCTAACCGCCGCCCGCCTGCTGGCGCTGTATGATCAGGTGGCCGGGGCCGAGGACGCCATCCCCCGCCTGCGCCGCTTTGTGCTGGACCTTGCAGTGCGGGGCAAACTGGTGCCGCAGGATGCAGGGGAACACGTGCCTGCGGAACGGGTAGCCGCGCCAAAAGGGGCGACGCCGTATGATCTGCCGAGTAACTGGCGCTGGATGCAGATCGGCGATCAGTTGGACCTTCTGAACGGAATGGCATTCAAGCCAACCGACTGGAAAACAACCGGTCTTCGCATTGTTCGCATTCAGAATTTGAACAACGAGAGCGCACCGTTCAATTTTTGCGACCCTGAGATGGCCCGAGATCGCTCCATCATCGATGATGGTTCATTCTTGATCAGTTGGTCGGGGACCCCCGGCACGTCCTTCGGAGCATTCATCTGGAATCGCGGGCGCGCGGTGTTGAACCAGCATATCTTCCGCTGTGACTTCAAAACACCGGCATTTGATCAGGCCTATCTTCGTCTGGCTATCAACGGGCGCTTGGACGAGATGATCGCGAAAGCCCACGGCGGTGTTGGACTTCAGCATATTACCAAAGGGAAGTTGGAAAGCATGCTGATCGCCCTCCCACCCCTCGCCGAGCAGCGGCGGATTGTGGGGCGGGTGGAGGAGCTTATGGCGCTGTGTGATCAGTTGCAGGCGGCGCGGGCGGGGGAAAGGGCGGTGCGCGACCGTCTGACCACCGCCACCCTGTCGCGCCTGACCGACCCCGATCAGTCTGCCGAAGCCGCCCCCCAAAACGCCCGCTTCGCCCTGCACTCCCTGCCCACCCTCACCACCCACCCCGCCCAAATCAAAACCCTCCGCCAAACCATCCTGAACCTCGCCGTGCGAGGAAAGTTGGTGGAGCAAGACCCGACCGACGAACCGGCGGCGGAGTTGTTGAAGCGGATTGCTATAGAGCGGAACGTCGCCGCTAAGGCGAAGAAGGTGCGGCGAAACGGTGTGCAAGAGGTATCAAGCCTGAGTTCCGATGTGCCGCTTCCAGATGGCTGGCTTTGGACCGATGTTGATGAAATTGCCCTTTCAATGAGGTATGGCACATCCACCAAATGCGAATATGCGACGAAGGGTGTCCCAGTCCTACGAATTCCCAACGTTTCTGGCGGACAGATTTCGTTGGCTGATATGAAGTTCGGCCCGCTATCACCATCTGAGATTTCAGATTTGGCGTTGTCGGCTGGCGACATCCTGATGATCCGCTCAAATGGCAGTCTTGATATCGTCGGGCGCTCTGCGGTTGTGACACCAGAAGCTACTGGGATGGCTTTCGCCGGTTATTTGGTGAGACTCCGTCTAAGCTCGGCAAATCTGAGCGCGACTTACTTGTGGTTGGTTTTGAATTCATCCGACATTCGGAATCAAATTGAAAAGCCAATCCGCTCCGCAGTTGGCTTGAAAAACGTCAACCTCACAGAGTTTGGCGCATTGACCATCCCCCTCCCACCCCTAGCCGAACAACACCGCATCGTGGCCCGCGTCGATGCCCTGATGGCGCTTTGCGATCAGCTGGAATCCAGCCTCACCACCGCCACCACCACCCGCTCCCGCCTGCTCGAAGCCCTCTTGCACGAGGCATTAAACGGGGCGCTTGGCGCTCAAGCCGAGGCCGCCGCATGACAGCACCTCCTTGCCTTGATACGGTTTTTCCGTTCCGCTTGTGACCATCATTTGAAGAAAGACTTTGCCTAGCCATGCTGACCCCAACAGACCGACTGACGACAAAAGTTCTGGATGCCGCGCGGCGAAAGCTGTTGGAAACCGGCACCCGAAACCGGTTAATCCACGTTAACCGCGCGAACCAGCGGGCCAATACGCTGAACATCATCAACGAGCGGTCGGATGATACCTTTGGCATCCTACGCGATCAGGCCAAGCGGATGCGGTTCAAGCCAACGGGCAAGGATCGCAAGCCCGGCGAAGATGAAGAGGCCAGCCAGTTCACCCTGTTGCCGATGGAGATGGAGGGGGCGGGTTCCGCAGGCCCCGAGCGGTTCACCGACCAGTTCCTTGAAACCCCGCTTGGCCCCGAAGCGCAGGCCCGCCGATTGTTGCGGCTGGCCTCTGACGCCCGCACCGCCGAAGAAGAGCAGGGTTTGAACATCCTTTACCTTGCCATCGGGTTCCTGAAATGGCGTGAAAGCAGCAGTTCGGATGTGTGGCGGGAGGCCCCTTTGGTGCTGCTGCCGGTGGAATTGGTGCGCAATGAGCGGACCTCGACCTATGACATCCGCGCGCGGGAGGATGACATCACCACCAACCTGCCACTGCAAGAACGGTTGCGCACCGATTTCGGTATTGTGCTGCCCGAGATTGACGAGGCCGAAGGTTGGACGCCGTCAGGGTATTTTGCCCAAGTGGCGGATGCGGTGTCGGGCCAACCGGGGTGGACGGTTGATGCCGATGGGATGCAGCTTGGGTTTTTCTCCTTCGCCAAGCTGTTGATGCACCGGGATTTGGACCCTGCTGCATGGCCGGACGGCGGGCTGACGGAAAGTGCGCTGCTGGGGGGGCTTTTGGCTGAAGGGTTCGATGGGGGCACGTCGATTTTCGGGCCAGAGGACAAGCTGGATGTGCTGCTGGACCCGGCGGATATCATTCAGGTGGTCGATGCGGATGCGTCGCAAACCAAGGTGATCGAAGAGGTGCGGCGGGGGGCGAACCTTGTGGTTCAGGGGCCGCCGGGAACTGGCAAATCGCAGACCATCACCAACCTGATCGCCGCCGCCGCGCATGACGGCAAAACGGTGCTGTTCGTGGCCGAAAAGATGGCGGCGTTGTCGGTTGTGCATCACCGGCTGGTGAAGGCGGGTCTGCGCGATGTCTGTCTGGAACTGCATTCGCGCAGTGCAAACAAAAAGGCGCTGGCGCAAGAGCTTGGCCGGACGTTGAGCGCCAGTGCGGCGGCAGTGCCTGGGGTGTCCGATGCCTCGGATCTGCGTCAGAACCGGGACAAGTTGAACAGGATTTCAGACCTGCTGCACAAGCCCGTGGGCGCATCGGGTGACACGCCATTCCGGGCCATGTCCGAGATTATTGGCCTGATTGGGAAGGGCGCGCAGCCGCCATCCATCCCCCTGGAAGGGCTTGAACGGCTGGGTGCGCCCGAGCGTCAGGCCGCACTGGCGGCCATCGCCCGGTTTGTCGAGGCGCTGAGGGATGTTGGCGCGCCAGATAGCCATCCCTATCGCGGTGTCTCCAACTACGACCTTCAGCCAACCGATCTGTCGCGCTTGGGCGGTGAACTAGCCGCCGCAAGCACCGCGCTGACACATCTTTCGGCAGAGGCGGCGCGCCTTGCACCAACCCTGCTGCGGCCTGCGCCTTTGTCACTGACGGATGCCACGGCACTGGTGGCTAGTTTGGACATCTTGTCCTCCGCCCCTGAGCATGCACAGCTTTTCGTCACACAAAGTTTGCTTGATCGCGTCGACCAGCCCCGCCTGAGTGAGGCTTTGACGTCGGGTATCGAATGGGCAGAGGCGCGCCATGAGGCCGAAGGCCGGTTTGCGGCAACTGCGTGGTCGGCGGAGGTTGCATCGCTGCGGACCGCCATTGCAGGTGGGCAATCATCCTTCTTTGCGCGAATTTTCGGGCCATACCGCAAGGCATCGGCCGTTCTGGCAGGGCTGTTGTCGGGGCCGCTTCCTAAGCCCGCCGCGGAGCGTTTGGCGCTCGTTGACCAACTGGTTGACGTGCAGGCTCGCAGGCAGCGCCTTGCCGATGAGGAGGCGTGGCTGCAATCGGCTTTGGGCGAGAATTGGCGTGGTGAGCGCACGGACTTTGCCGGGATCAAGACGACCTCAACCTGGCTTGCAACGGCAAAGGCGGCCGGTTTTGGCTCGGCGCCCGACCTTCTCGCCGCTCTGACGAAAATCCAAGCGCCATCGCAAGCGGCGCTTACCTTGGCCACACTGGCGCGGGACGCGCAAGAAAAGGCGGAAAAACCGATTGCCCGGTTGGGGCTTGATCTTGAACAGGCTGGGTTTTCGTCTGAATTGGAAAAGGCCGACCTGACCGAGCTGGCAGCCGCATTTGAACAAATGCGAGCGGATAGTGGGCGCTATGTCGACTGGGCGGCCCTTGCCCGCGCGACGGCGCAGACGGTGGAAAACGGGGCAGGAGGCGTGATTGACGCGGTTGCAGATGGTCGGGTTGAACCCGCTGCCGCCGGGGACGAGTTTACCTATGCCTGTGCCGAGGCGCGCTGGAATACAGCGCGCAGGGTGCTGCCCGAACTTGGGCAACTTGCCGGTTTGGACCGGCATGAGCTTGTGCAGATGTTTCAGAAAAATGAACGCGCGCGCCTGAATGAGGCCCAAGCGCTGATCCTTGCGCGACATTTTGCCCAGATCCCCAAGGGCAGCATGGGGGAAATGGGCGTAATTCGCGGTGAGATTGGTCGCAAAAGCCGGCATAAGCCGATCCGCTGGGTGATGAAAAACGCGGGCTCGATGGTGCAGCGTATCAAGCCCGTCATGCTGATGAGCCCGATTTCCGTGGCGCAGTTTCTGCCGCCCGGCACGGTGACCTTTGATTTGCTGGTGATTGATGAGGCGTCGCAGATCCGGCCTGAGGATGCGTTGGGCGTGATTGCCCGCGCGGGCCAGATCGTGGTGGTTGGGGACCAAAAGCAACTGCCGCCGACGTCGTTCTTTGATCGTCTTGTGGACGATGTCGAAGACAACGAAGAGGACGACGAAATGCCCGCAGGCGCAACGGCGGCAGATATGGAAAGTATCCTGTCGCTTTGCGAAGCCCGTGGCTTGCGGTCGCGCATGCTGGAATGGCATTATCGGTCCCGCGATCCGTCCTTGATCCGGGTGTCGAACGCGGAATTCTATGATGACAATCTGGTTCTGCCGCCATCGCCACTGCAGCTCGATCCCAATTATGGGATGAAGTTCCGGCGCGTGCCGGGCGTTTATGCCCGCGGGAAAACTACGTCAGCCCGGGCTGGAACCAACAAGATCGAGGCGCAGCATGTGGTCAAAGCCGTTGCTGAACATGCCCGCAAAAGCCCTGACCTGTCGCTTGGCGTTGTGGCCTTTTCCAAAGCGCAGTCTGATACATTGACCGAGGCGTTGGAATATGAACGCCGCCACGATCCGGTTCTGGACGCGTTCCTGCGCGAAGGTCGGGCCGAGGATGTTTTCGTGAAGAACATCGAAAACGTGCAAGGCGATGAGCGTGATGTGATCCTGATTTCGGTCGGCTACGGTCCGCAAGAGCCAAACGGCCGGTTGGCGGCCATGTCTTTTGGTCCGGTGAATGGTGAAGGCGGTGAACGCCGCTTGAACGTGTTGTTTTCGCGGGCAAGGGTGCGTTGCGAGATTTTCGCCTCATTCGATCCTGGTGATATCGACCCAAGCCGGTCATCGCGCGTGGGGCCGCGCGTGTTGAAACGCTTCCTTGATTTCGCGAAAACCGGGATCATTGAAGAGCAGGTGGCAACGGGTCTTGATTCGGATAGCCCTTTTGAAGAGGATGTCGCCCGCGTCATTCGTGAGCTTGGTTATGAGGCCGACCCGCAGGTTGGCACCGCAGGTTTCCGTATCGACATCGGGGTGCGCCATCCGGACCGTCCAGGGCAGTATATCGTCGCGGTTGAATGCGATGGGGCCGCCTATCACTCAGCACTTTGGGCGCGCGAGCGTGACCGCTTGCGGCAGGATGTGCTCGAAGGCCTTGGCTGGCGTTTCCACCGGATCTGGAGCACGGATTGGTTCCATCGCCGTGACCATGAGATCCGCCGTCTTGCCGAAGCCCTTATGGCCGCGAAGGAAACGGCCGCTGATGGCATCGTTGTGCGGGGCGCGAATACGGGCGGACTTCTGCAAGTGGTTGATGTGGAGCAGAATACTCCGGGACCGATCGAAATCGGCCATCTGGAACTAACAGCCCCACCCTATCAGCGTGTGGGCTTGTCGGTCAGAAGCACCGTCGAACCACATGAGGCGCCTCAGGGGCAGATCGGCGATCTGATCATCAAGATTGTCGAGATTGAAGGTCCGATTCATGTCGATGAAATTGCAAGACGGGTCGCGACAGCTTTTGGTAAGCTCAAGGCGGGTAGCCGGATCGTTGATGCGACAATGCGTGCTTTGAAGGCGGTGCAGAGACGCAGCGACAATCGTCTGACAACGGTGGGACATTTTGTCATGACCGCAGATCAAGCCACTGCTCCGCCGGTTCGAGACCGGAGGGCCGAGACGGGCGGTGTGCTGAAGGCGGAATATCTGCCTCCCATGGAAATTTCCGCTGCAGTTGCGCGGATAAGCGCAGAAAGCGGCATCATGCCACCCGAAGAAATGACGAAAGCCGTGGCGCGTTTACTTGGTTTTCAGCGTGTTGGGCCGGATTTGTCGGAGGGTATCATGGCGGTCGTGGTGAAAGACTGAGGGTAGAACAGGAACTTGGAGCAAGAATGACGCACTCGGCCCAAGGACGAAGCCGCGGCATTGGTGCTTACCGCTGACGGCGTGAGACGCCCATAACGGTGTGTATTTTGCGATCTGACTGATCTGCCTGACGACTGGGGTCTTCTCAATCATCAGACAGGAGTTTCCCATGACAGAGGAGAGAGTAACCCCGCTGCGTCAGCGGATGATCGAAGACATGCGCATCCGTGGGATGGGCGACAAGGCACAGAAGTCGCACATCCGGGCGATCAAGGATTTCGCGGCCTTTTTTGGGCGACCACCCGACACGGCCACGCCGGATGACCTGCGCGGTTATCAGCTCCATATGACAGACACAACCGCCTCTACACTTTCCCCATATGTCTATCCAAGACCCCCGCGGCTTCCTCCTTGGGAGGTTTTCTAACGCGGGTCGTGGTAGCGCCAGTGCGCAGCGTATCGCCGCGACCCACATCAGAAAACCTTCACCAAAGCCGACACTCGTCAGTAGTCATCATTCTGCAGCGCAACCTCCTCAAAGTAGACCTTTGCACGCTGAATCTGCAGTTGTGAAGCAAGACTTCTCAGACTACCCTAACCAATGGGAACCTGAGAATTTTTTCAACGCCGTAGGAAACGAGTACTCTTGAACAATTGCCCTCACGCAGGATCAATTTCGGTTTTTCAAACCCTATGTTTGTTGGATAGTTACTTTCCCGAGTTTGCACAGGGTGTTGCAGACGGCCGATATGCTTTTTGGTTGGGGTCCGGAATATCGCGCTCGCGGTTCCCTATGCTCGGCGACCTTGTGATCAAAGTGTTGGAGTACCTAAGGTCGCGTATCAATCATGACAACCCCAACTGCCCTTTCAAGGAAGCCCTTGAGAGAGCTTTCAATATTGCGGGGCTCAACGATGACGAACGAAATCAAGTCACCTTGGATACAGTAGTTGCGGAGTGGCAGATAGCAGGCATTTTGAAGCAAAGACTTTCAAATCTATATGCTCAATTCCTTAACATCGATGTTGCAGGTGAAGCCGATGACCTACTTGTATGGAACGGCATCGACGTAGTCAGCACTTATGCAGATCCAAACGTAGAGCCCTCCGCAGAACACTTTGCTTTGGCCGCTCTCATAAAAGAAGGCATGGTTTCTGAACTTGCATCAGCGAACTGGGACGCATTGGTTGAGAAAGCGGTGCAACTAACAAGCGCAGGTGCTTGTGCGATCGATGTATGCGTTAGGTCCCAAGATCTGCAAGCAGGTGAGTTCCGTGCGAAACTCTTAAAGTTTCATGGATGTGCAGTTCGGGCCGCTCAGGATGAGGAAACCTATCGTAAGCACATTGTCGGCAGACAAGTTCAAATCGATACTTGGCGCGACGAACCTAGAAACCAGGGCATGGTCCAGCATTTGGTAACGACGATTATGGAGAACCCAACCCTTATGCTAGGATTGTCCGCACAAGACTTCAACATTCGCGGTCTCTTTTCGCAAGCGCAGAATCAACTGGCTTGGGACTGGCCCGGGGAGCGCCCAGCTTGCGTTTTCTCGAATGACGAGATTGGAGAAGATCAGCGCGCGCTTTTAGCTAACGTGTTTCGGCAGCACTACACTGGGCAAACACGGAGTGAAATCCAAAGCCATGTGCTTGTCCGATCTTATGCATCCCAACTGCTGCCCGCGCTTCTTTTGTACGGTTTGGCGAGAAAGCTCACCCGAATTTCTTCGATGCTACCTATGGATATTCCTGAAGAATTAAGAGAGTGGGTTAAGGCGAAGATTCATGATTTGAGAAATTCAATTGCAGCAGGTTGCACCACAGATACCCTCAGTTTTATTTTGCATTTGATGCGCCAGATAACTAAGTGCAAAAGCCTTTTGATTGAGGGGCGATCACCTGAAGACCCAGCATGTTTTGAGCCAATTACTGAAACTGCCGTAAGAAACATTGAAGACTCGCAGATTATGAGGAATAGCGGATTGCCCGAAGCAGCTATCGCGGCTGCGATCTTGAGTTCCGGCTCTGCAAATGGTCTCTGGGAAATCGCTACGACGCCTGGAGACGGGATTGGTACTGGTATGATTGCTCTGGTTAAGGGCGACCGCAGAACACCGTTGTATGTCGTGACAGATGCGAGTGCAGAACATCATTTGTTCGCGTCTGGCCATCTACAGGAATCGAGGGATGCCATTGTCGTACACGCGAAACCAATACATGATAGGTTGCAGAGGTCCCCGAGCCGATCCTTTGCAGGAACGTCAGCAGACCGCATCAGGCGTACTAGTATTCGGACATTGCTCGACGATGTAACAAATGGAGAAGGGTTAACCGAAAGATTTACTTTGGAAGCGATGCCATGACCATTTTGGGACCAGTCGAAAAGGTGGTTGCACTGCTCGAACAGAATGGGTACCGCCGCCTGCCCACACCCTTGGCTATCAACCGGATCAAGTTTGACTTTCCCGCTGTTTTGGACAAGCAAGGGGTATCAAACGACTTGATACTGGTCGTAGATACCGCAATGCGCGAAGATCAAGATATAGTTGTCAACGTCCTGGGTGTTGCGCGAGCGCTAGATGTTTCACGAGCAAGCAATTCGATCACCACAGTTATCGTCGGTCCACGCCCATCGGTTCGTCACTTAGATGAACTAAAGTCCGTCTGCCGCGTGTTGCCTGTAGGTTCGATTGCTGATGAATCTGGCGGAAACAACTTGTCAAACTGGTTGGCAGTGTTGCTTCCTTTGGGCGAATTCGACACTGCCCAGGCTCTTGGCGATCCGGCTATTGCTCTGGACACAAAAATTGAACAACTACCCTTAGAAGTGCGGAAACTAACTAAGGCAGCCAAACAAGGCCGGAAGTCGGTAGAAGCCATGGCGCGCGATCTCGTAAGCGACGCCTTAGAACCAATCTGGGAGGAGCAAAAGTGACTTCTCGCATAACGAAGCTTCGTGCGTCAGATTTTAGGAGCCTGAACGGTCTCATCGATTTAGATCTGGATGCATCGGTCGTACTAATCCATGGGCCGAACGGCAGCGGCAAAACCAGCTTTCTGTCTGCGTTAGAATTCGCTCTGACCGGAAGCGTGGACGCAATGAGCCGCGTCGAGAGGAACTACAAGCAAGATCTCGTTCATTATGATGCCACGATGGCTAGTGTTTCCGTCGAATGCCGACATCAAGATACCTACAGCAACCCTGCCAACCTGACGATTTCATCATCTGGTGCCGTCGAAGGCACCCATCTATTAGATTCAGTTCATTCGCGGTTCTTCTCCGAGCGGTCGTTTCTTGCTCAAGCAACACTAAGTCGTTTGCTTGAAATCTATGAGATAAGTGACACTAGAGATGGTGAAAACGCACTGACCAGATTCGTAAAGGAAATCTTGGGCTTAGAAGTCCTGGACAATGTAATTGAGGGATTGAAACCTACCGGACACAAAGCCCGCCTTAGAAAATCTGTGCCGGAGTTTTCCGATGCCGAAGATGAGGTGGAAAGGCTTTTAGTAAGCAAAGAACGACAGCAAAAAACGCTAGACGAACTTCTAAACGCCAGCATCACTGCATCTAACAGTCTCAAGGAGAGTTTGGAGGCGTTCAATCTCGATAAAGATATGGAGCTACAAGCCCTCCTGCATACTCTTGAAAATTCCCTGAGCCAGGAAAACGAGTTCACGCGCCTTTTGGAAATTGACCGTGAGCTTATATCAGCCCGATCATTGCTAGGGCGTCTTTCCAAGATCAGTGTTGCTGCCATCGCAGAGGCAGAACAAATACTTATGAATGCAAGAGCCGAACTTGATGAATGGAAGACCACTCATGAGCCGCGATTTCAGCAATTAGTAGAGCTTGTGACTTCATTTCTGGTTAACTCACCGAGCCCAGCTCGCGTTGGACGAGAGACCTTCCGTGCGGCTTCTCTAAACGAGATTTCTGCTGAACTTTCAAGGGTCGAAGCCAGATTGGCGAGGGATGAGATTGCCCGTGCGGAGACCGTTTCGGCGCAATCTTCACTAAACAAAGCTACTGAAAGGTCAGCACGACTAGGTGACAGGCTGGAAGGCCTTTCTTCGAGCACAAGCGACTTAGCAAGGGCCTTGTCCGCTGTCTCGCCATTTGTAAAAGACGATGAATGCCCGGTTTGCCATAGAGACTTTCGCGAGATTTCAAAGGGTCCTCTACAGTCGCATCTTTCCGCGCACATTTCAGTCCTAACTTCCGCTGCTTCTGAGCTTCAATCGGTATCGATGGAGCGGCAGAAAGCGCGAAGCGAGGTTAAGAAGGCAACCGATCTTCTAGAGGCACACACGGCTAATACACTCTCAATCGTCGATAGGAATTCACTGGTGTCGCGTGCAGGGCGATTAAGAGATGCCAAAAGCCAACTCGAAGATGCGGAGAACGTTGCCAAAGCCGGAGATCATTGCAATGAACGAGTCAGAGACGCGTCAGAAAAACTTTCGGAGCTTCGACAAGATCTTGAAACGGTCGAAGGCATCAGACGGTCTAGCCAAAAATTTGTCACTGATTTGAAGCTGTCGGGCATAGACCCTGAAGACTCTACGCCCAGCATTTTGGAGCTCTGCAAACGGGCAGTGGATGAACAGCTAAGTAAGATGAGGAGCAGAGAAGAGCATCGCCAGAATGCAATGAGATATACACAAGAAATGCAAAGCTTGGCTGACAGGATAAACGCTGAAAAGGCCAGTTTGGAGCAGATCAAGAAGCGAGTTGAGAAGGCCCAAGCCTCCTTTAAGGAGGTCGATGTTCTACGCCAGAACTTCAAGCGCCTTTCTGATAGTGCTATCGCCGTAAGGACTGAGATCGTTCAACAGGTCTTTAACGAGTCCCTAAACTCAATCTGGAAAGACCTTTTTGTTCGCCTGGCTCCGGAGGAGCCTTTCGTTCCGGTTTTTGCGCTTCCTGACACAGCTTCTGGACCGGTAAAGGCTGAGCTAAAAACAAGCTACCGAGGGAAGAGCGACGGCGGAAATCCCAAGGCGATGTTGAGTGCGGGAAACCTCAATACAGCGGCACTCACGTTGTTTCTTTCGCTTCACCTTTCCGCCCCACCAACGCTGCCTTGGCTGGTTCTGGATGACCCAGTTCAAAACATGGATGACATTCACATTGCCCAGTTTGCGGGTCTCCTGAAGACCTTAACTAGGCAAAAGAAACGACAGGTCATTATCGCTGTTCACGAGAAGCCACTCTTTGACTATTTGGCTCTCGAACTTAGTCCTGCATCCGAAAGCGACAGCTTGATCACCGTAGAGCTTGCCCGAGGTGCTACAGGACAAACCACCTACAGCACACATCTAATGACTTGGGACCCAAAGCGATTGTTTTACGCAGCAGGATAGATGTCCGCTTTTTAAGGGAGATTTGACTGGCCCGGAAGCAGCCCGCGTCGTTGTAATTGCTAGAGCGGGTTAAGCCTCGAGCCCGGCCAGAAATCCCTCGTAAACCGCTTCTTCTGCGGTGCGTGGTGAGAGGCAGTCTCCAGCACGCGATATGCGTATGTTGAGGCCGCTCAATGTATCTTCAAGGCGCGTGTCAGGCAGATAGGGTCCGGAAATCACTAGATCATCCACGCCCTCAAACAATATCGGCGCGCCGGTCACACTTTGGCTGAAATAGGCGGTATCTGCATCCATCCCGAAAGCCCTCGCGTAGGGAATAACCTCGACTCCGAGCGCATGCAGCCGGCCCGCCCAGTAATCGCGCACATAAGTCGGCAGGTTTTGCCCGGCGCAAACCCCATCAACCGCCAAGCGCACGTGGTGCCCTTTGGCGGCTAAATGCGCAGCGGTGCCGATGCCCACCCAATCGCAACGCCAATCCGCGATCACAACTCGTCCACGAACCTGCGCAGTGCCTTGCAATACCTCTACGGCAAGGACCGGGGACCGATCGTCCTCAATTTCTATTTCCAACGGGGCTGGGCGGGCTCCTGTGGCGAGGATGAGCGCGTCCGGTGCCTCAGCCTCGATCATTGCACGATCAACAAACTGGCGCATGCGAATTTCTACGTTTGCCGAGGCCAGTTCCATTTCAAGGTTGGTTATCAGCCCACCGAACTCGGCCCGCTCTGGTAACCGCTGGGCCAACAGCGCTTGTCCTCCTAGCATCGGCGCAGCCTCCATCAAGAGCACATTGTGACCACGCTGTGCTGCGGTGACGGCGGCGCGCATGCCCGCCGGGCCGCCTCCGACCACCAGTATTCGACCTGGTATTCGGGCTGGCTCTGCTAGAGCCGGGGCGAAGCGCGCCTCACGGCCAGAAAGCGGACTTTGAATGCAGGAAATGCCAACGCCCTTATGGAGATGTCCAATACAGGCCTGATTACAGCCGATGCAGGCTTTGATACTCTCGCCTCTCCCACTTCGGGCCTTGGAAGCCAGTTCCGGGTCGGTGATCATTGCACGAGTCATACCGCAGATATCAGCATAGTTGCCGGCCAGCACTTGTTCGGCTTCCTGGGGTTGATTGATGCGTCCGGCCACTAATATCGGCAAGCTGGTGGCTGCGCGCAGACGTCCGGCGTGAGAGGCTAGGTAGGCCGAAGCGATCTCCATCGGTGGGACCACGTGGATCGAGCCACCGAGTCCAGCCATGGACCCGGCGGTAACGTTGAGATAATCGATCGCTCCGGTTTTAGCCAAGTAAGAGCAAGCGGATTCAATCACGTCGGGCTCAGTGCCATCCGCTTCAAAGTCCTCGGCCGAAATGCGCAGTCCGATAACCATGCCAATCCGTATTTTGCGGCGCACCTCCGCCAAGCTTTCGCACAAAAAGCGCATCCGGTTATCAAGCGTACCACCATAGGCATCGGTGCGCCGATTGGCATCAGGATTTAGAAACTGGGCGAAGAGCAACCCGTGGCTCGCCATCAGTTCAACCCCATCATAGCCGGCCTCGGCATAGCGCTGAGCGCCGGTGCCGATGGTGCTGACCAGTTCTTCTATCAGTTCGGTAGACATCTGCCTTGGTACGGTCTGATAGCGCCGATCAGGCACGGGGGAGGGAGCAAAGGCTACGCCGCGATGACCCTCGCGCATCCGATGGGAAACCCGTCCAGAATGCGAGAGTTGGCCGATGATGCGCGCGCCATGGCCCTGAACCACTTTTGCTAGTCTTGCATAGGCCGGTATGGCGGAGTCTTCCACAAGATGCAGTTCGCGCGGTGCGGCAAAGGCGCTCTCGTGAAAGCGCGCTGCTTCAGTGATAATTAGCCCCGCACCGCCACGCGCACGGGCCTCATGATAGGCCACCAAGGCGCCGCCAGGTAGATTGTTCTCCGCCAGAAAGGTTTGATGCCCTGTCGATGCAATGCGGTTCCGGATTTCGAAACCCCCTAGCGTCAGTGGGGCGAATAGCCTTGGATAAAAAGGGGCATTGGGCATTGGGGGTCTCAGACTCTGCATGACTAAAAGGCAACATGCTGGAACGTAGATCTTCAGGTGGGCTACGTCGGCTTAAACGGTCCGAGCAGAGCGTTTCTCGCGCCACGCGATCGCTGCTTTCAAGCCTTCCTCTCTGCGGATCCGGTTGAATGCCTCTCGTTCCGGACCACCGTTCGCCTCTATATAGATATCCAGCTCGAGGGCCTGCCGAAGGGCGGCACGCATGCCCATCACTTCGTAGCTGCGATTTATGGCCTGTTTGGACATCCTCACAGAAGCGCCAGCAGCGCTTGAAATCGCACTGGCGAGACTAAGGGCCGCTTCTTCAAGCTCGGCATGCGGGACGACGCGGTTGAGCAGGCCGATCTCATAGGCGCGTTGGCTGGTGAGCTTGTCTAGGCCCGTGAGCACAATCTCTTTAGCCATCTTAGGCCCTGTGAGCCAAGGTAATAGCAGTGCCACCACACCCGAGCCAAACTTGACTTCTGGTTCACCGAGCATGGCAGTATCGCTAGCAACAGTCAGATCGCAGGCCATCGCCAACTCGAAGCCACCGCCTAGGCAATGGCCGTGCACCGACGCTACAGTGGGCTTCGGGCAATCCCAGAACCGCATGATGAGATCGAAATCCACCTGAAGGAACTGTCGCCATTGTGCTAGGGTCACTTCACCGCGTGCGGCGGATTCCTTGAGGTCGAAGCCGGCGGAAAAGGCGCGTCCGTGTCCCGACAGCAAAATTACATTTACCTCCGGGTCGGCCTCAGCGAGGTCCAAAGCCCGATCCAGCTCCGTCAGCATCGTGCCGTTAATGGCGTTCAGAACTTCAGGGCGATTAAGACTGATCTCGGCTATTCGGTTGCAAGTCTCATAGGTAATGGCGGTGAACGCAGGTGCGTCGATCAATTGACTTTCCTTCTGATAAGGGAGCCGAGGTCCGCAAGTGCGGGCCTCGGGGTGTAAGTTGTTAGCCGAGCAGGAATTTCTGCCAGCGTTCTTCCCATTCCGTCCAGTAGCGCGCCACTTCCTTGTCGTTGAACAAGATGGTGTCCTTGGCATTATCTGGGTGGGTCACCATAAACTGGGCCTGCTGCTCATCCGCAGTTGCAGCTGCTGAGGCGAGTGACGGACCATAAGTGCCCAACGGTACCAGTCGCTCTTGGGCTTCCTGAGTGATGCAGTAGTTGATGAGTTCCATCGCCACGTCTCGATAGGGCGTACCTTTAGGCACCACGTAGGCGTTGCCCCACGCGATTGCGTCCTTGAAGGTCATCGATACGGGGCTGCCCTCTGCCATCGCATCGAAGATCCGCCCACTCCAGGCTAGGGCCATAGTGACTTCTCCGGTTGAGAGCAGCTGCGGCGGCTGCGCGCCGGAATTCCACCAGACCGCAATATGCGGACGGATCTCCTCGAGTTTGGCCAAAGCCATCTCAATCTTCTCGTCTGTAGCTGGATATATCTCGTCGCGTGGAACACCAGCTGCTGAAAGTGCAGCTTCGTAGTTATAGTACATTCGGGTGTAGAGGCTGCGCGGGCCGGGGAAATCCTTGACGTTCCAGAAGTCTTCCCATGATTGGGGCTCTTGGCCTGAGGGGAAGGCATCAGTGTTGAAAGCCAGCACAGATGCGCCGGTGCTGGTGTAGACACCGTATTCAGTGCGCCAGCTCGGATCAAGGTGATCAGCCTTGACGATCGAGTAATCGATCGGCTCTAGGACCCCGGCCTCGGAGCCTTGATAGATGAATTGACCACCCACATTAACCAAGTCCCATTCGACTGCGTTGGCCTCCACCATCGCCTTGATCTTTGCGTAGTTGGTGGGGGATACGTTCAAGATCTCCTGCCCAGTCATCTCGCTGAACGGGGTCATGAAGGCCTTCTCCTCAGTTTCCGACAGCGCGCCGCCGAAGGAGCAGAAGATAAAGGGCCGGTTTTGGGCCATGGCGCGTTGCGCCTGACCAAGCGACGTGGCGCTCAGCAGACCCATCGCCGTAGCGGACTTGAGTAGTTCTCTTCGGTTGAACATAAGTTTCCCTCCTCTGTTCTAGTTGGCCGCCTCGTCCTTTGCGGGAAGCAGGCGGGAGTCCTCCGGTGCCCAGGTGACCCGGATGACATCCCCTGGTTGGTGCGCCGGGGATTTCATTGCGCGCAGCCAGCCTTCTTGGCCGTCTGCAAAGCGCAGTTTCGTGGCGGTAAGCTCGCCTAGATAAACGACCTCTTCCACCACCACGCGAAGGCTGTTGTCGTCTGTTTGCGAGACGCGCAGCACTTCGGGCCGTATCAGAAGCTGCGCCTCGCCAGGCGTAGTTTCCGCTTGGCCTTTCGCCGGTGCGGAAAATCTGCCTTCGTAGCCGCGGATACTGTAAGCGATGCTGTCCTTCTCGGCGCCCAGCACTTTCACGGGCAGAAGATTGGATTCGCCTAGAAAACGAGCGATGTAGGCGCTGTCAGGTTTGTCGTAGAGCTCGCCAGGCGTGCCAATCTGGACGATCCGACCATTGCGCATAATCGCCACACGGTCGGACATCACGAGCGCCTCCTCTTGGTCGTGCGTCACGTAGATAGTTGTGCGTGGCGATTTCGTATGGAGACGGCGAATTTCGAGCTGAACATGCTTGCGCAATTGCCGGTCGAGCGCCCCGAGCGGTTCGTCCATCAGCAAAAGATCCGGCTCGATGACCATCGCACGCGCCAATGCAACACGCTGTTGCTGACCGCCAGAAAGCTGGTCTATGGCGCGCTCGCCGTAGCCGTCGAGTTGGACCATCTCGAGCGCTTCGGTGACTTGACGCTGGAGTTCCATGCCCTTCACACCGCGGACTTTTAGGCCGTAGGCTACGTTTTCAGCCACGCTCATATGCGGAAAGAGTGCATAATTCTGGAATACCATTCCGATGTTGCGCGCGCGGGGGGGCAGGGCCGTGACATCCTGTCCACCCAAAATCAGACGACCTCCGTCCGGGTCAAGAAAGCCAGCGACGATGTTGAGCAAAGTCGTCTTGCCCGAGCCGCTCGGGCCCAGCAGGGTCAGGAACTCCCCCGGTTTAATCTCTAGACTGAGTGGGCGCAGAGCCTTTATTTCTCCGAAGGATTTGCAGATTTGTTCGAAGCGAACTCCATGTGTTTCTCTAGCGGCCATGCTTATTGGCTCCCTTCTGCGGAGGAGTTGCGTTTGCGGGCGCTCAGCCGCGTTAGGATGAACAGCACGACGGTGAACGTGAGAATTAGGGTGGAGCCAACGGCAGCGACTGGAGTGAATTCCACCCGGATTTGTTCCCAAAGCTTGACCGGCAGTGTTTTGGCGCCGTAGCCAGCGATGAACAAAGAGATTACCACCTCGTCGAACGAAAGAACGAAGGCAAAAGCCCCACCGCTAGCAACGCCCGGCCAGATCGCGGGTAAGGTTACTGTGCGAAAAACATAGCCCGGGCGAGCACCCAGGCCTGAGGCGGCCCTTGCGAGATTGGGGTCAAGCCTTTGAAGGGAAACGCTCACATTGAGCAGCACAAAGGGTACGCAGATCAGTGCATGGCTAAGCGCAAGCCCCGGAACCGTCCCGTAAAGGCCGACGCTGCGGGTTACATAGTAGAGCGCGATACTGATCATGATTACGGGTACGATCAGCGGCGATAGTACCGCCCCAATGACTATTGGGCGTATCCGCTTGGGCAGGCGCTCCACACCCAGAGCCGTTAGGGTGCCAATGACCAGCGCGATTGCCGTGGTAAGCAGTGCCACCCGGACGCTATTGAAGAGCGAGGTCATCCAACCGCGGTCTTCAAGGAAGGCGGCATACCATTGCAGGCTTAGCTCCTCAGGCGGGATTTTTATGAAGGATGCTTGGTTGAATGAAGCCGGGACCACTGCGAAGATCGGCATCACCAAGAAGGCGAGCACTATGGCGCCGAAGATCTGAGTGAGAGCCTGCGGAGAGGGTTTGTACCGTTTCATTTAACCACCACCGAAGAGCCGAGAGAGACGAAGCGCGCGGTCACCGCCAGAACAACAAGCACAATAACCAACAGGATCACTGAGGCCGCCGCCGCCAGCGGCCAGACCAGCCGTTCATTAACAAAACTGTCGATCAGCATTGCCGCCGTGAGGTTGTGTGGTCCTCCAAGCAGGGCTGGGGTGATGTAGAAACCCAGCGCCAGCAGAAAAACAAAGGTCGCCCCAGCGGTGACGCCGGGCAGGGTGAGGGGCAGGAAAATCTTGAAAAAGGTTGTGTGCCCTGAGGCACCAAGGCTGTCGCTTGCCAAAAGTAGCCGCTGGTCGATCTTGAGCATCGAGGAATAGATCGGCAGTACCGCGTAAGGCAGCAGGACGTGTACCATTCCGATGTAGACGCCGAAATCATTGAAAAGCAACTTAAGTGGCTGGTCGGTGACGCCGAGGGTAATCAGAAAATTGTTGACCGGCCCGCTGCGCTCTAGCAGCAGCATCCAGCTAAAGGTTCGCACCAGTATACTGATCCAAAAAGGCACGAGGATGCAGTAGAGTGCTATGCTGAACCAAAACCCTTTCACTCGCGTGAGCAGCCAGGCGGCAGGATAAGCGAGGATGGTGCAGATGATCGTGACGAAGACGGCCAGCTTGAGAGTGTTGAAGAAAACAATGCGGAACACTTCGCTTGTCAAAATTTCTTGGTAAGCGGCAAAGGCACCGCCCTCGGCCTGAAAACTCAGGAGAATAAGTTGACCTAACGGCCAGACGAACCAAACCCCAAGAAAGATCAATGCTGGGAGAAAAAGCAAAAATGTCATCGCAGCCCGGCCGAGTCTTTGGTCGTGTCCCCGCCAGGCCTGCGTGGTTTCAACCCGGGTCATGTTTCAAATGCCTCCGAGTAAATGCGCATGCCGTGCTTGCGGATGCGGCCACCCACTACGCTTCTTTGTATCTCCGAGGTGCCCTCCCATATCCGGTCCACCCTGATATCGCGGTAGAGGCGTTCCACAGGGTTCTCGCGCATATAGCCGCGCCCCCCGAGTATCTGCACCGCCTTGTCAATTACGCGCCCAGAAGCCTCTGAGCAGAACAGTTTGAGCGCGCTGGCATGGGCGTGCACGCGTGAGCGGCCCGCACCCGCGTCAATTTCTGCGGCAACTCGATACAGCATCGACTTGGCGGCGAAGATATCTACCGCCATGTCCGCCAGCATAAATTCGATCCCTTGGAAATCACGAATTGCGCGGTCGAATTGGTGGCGTGAGGTCGCGAACTCATTCGCGATTTCTGCCGCGCGGGTGGCCGCGCCGATGGAATGCGCCGCGATCTGAAGTCGGGCTTCTACAAACCAGTCCTTCGTCAGTTCGAACCCTTGGCCGATCTCGCCAAGTTGGCGATCAGCCGCTACGGGCGTTTCATCGAAAATAAGCTCTGCATGGTCAAATGCGAAATTGTGCATGAACTTGGGAGAGCGCACATGGGTCATGTTGAGCACCGGCTTGTCCACGAGGAAGAGGGTCGGCTTGTCCGGATCATCATCCACATGAGCGTGCACGATGATAAAATCGCTGGCATTGTAGGAGGTGACGAACCATTTCTCGCCGCTCAAATACCATTGCCCGTCGCGCATCACGGCTTTGGTTTTGACCCGACGGGGGTCGGAGCCGGCATCCGCCTCGGTGATGGCAAAGCAACCGCGCCGCTCGCCGCGGGCAGAGGGGATGAGATAGTCATTGATTTGTGCTTGTGTGCCGAACTTGAGACTCACGGGTGGGCGCCAGACGCAGCTCCATAAACCGTTTGTTGCTCTGCCGAGCTGTTCCTCGACCAAGGTTTGCTCAACCATCGTAAGTCCCAGCCCGCCATGCTCGTGGCCGAGATTGATGCCGGCCAGTCCCCAGTCGCGCACTGCTTGACGGACGTCGGCACGCTTATTCTCGGGCAACTCACCATGCTCATCCGTCACCTGCTCAAGCGGCTGCAAGACTTGCTCCACGAAATCCCGACCCAATTTCGAAAGTGCCTTTTGGCGGGGGTTGAACTCGAAATCCATGAGTGGTTGTCCTTGTCAGATGTTAGGCGCGCGCGTGGCACGAACGTTCAAAAGAGCATCAACGGCGCGTATCCCGTCCGCCCTTGCGAAAAGAGGGTTCACATCCATCTCGGCAATCAAGTCGCCTAGGTCGGCGGCAAGCTGCGAGAAGCGCGAGAAGGCAAGAGCGATAGCGTCCAGGTCGGCGGAGGGGATGCCACGGCCGCCACCCAGCTGTCGGCGGATTCGCAGTCCGTCGATCATGCTGCGCGCCTCGGCATGGTCAAAGGGCGGCAACGCAACCACCCGGTCCTCGAGCGCCTCGATCCAGATGCCGCCAGCGGCCACCATCACGAACGGGCCGAATGTCTCGTCTTGCACCAACCCAAATGCGAGCTCAATGCCACTCGGCACCATTTCCTCGAGAACCGCTTGCGGTCCCAATCGCGTGGCGATTTCATGATAGGCGACTTCGACACTATGCATGTCTGTTAGTCCGAGAAACACCCCGCCGACATCACTCTTGTGCTTGATGCCGAGTGCCGCCGTCTTGAGTACGAGGGGCAAGCCGACTTCGGGTACGGCGTTGCGCAGCGCCTCAAGCGTGTCCACTTCGATAACGCGCGGCGTGGCAATGCCGTAATCCGCAAGAAGCGCCAGTGCTTCCGCTTCGCTCAAATCATTGGGTTCCGACAACCGGGTGCGCCAGCGGCTGACGATTTCTGGTGAGGTGGCTGGGGGAGATCCCCGGGATACCTTTTGACGGTCGCGGAAGGCGAACAATTCGCGAATAGCCTTGAGCCCTTCCTGCGAGCCCTCAATCACTGGCAGCCCGGCCTCAACGGCTTCGAGTGCAATTGTGCCGTGCCGCACCCCGGCATAGTTAGAGACGATAATTGCGGGCTTATTGCTGCTCTTACTGACCCGGCGCAGTGCAGACAGAAAGCCGGTGGCTACGTAAGAGCCGTCGCGAATGTCCTGGAACAGCGCAAGTGCCCCAGTGGCTGGGTCGTCAATCAGCGCCGTCATGCAGTTCTCTACTTTGCGCTCGAACTCATGCCCGGAACCCCATACATCAAGCGGGTTTTCAGGCTTGAGGCCGCTGTCCAGGTTGGCGCTCAGCTTGGTTTTGGTGGTCTCTGAAATGTTGGCGTAGCGTACACCCTCACGCTCAGCCAGATCCACTACCATCTCCCGCTCGCCGCCGGAATCGTGAACCCCAGCAAGCAGGCCGTCGGGGAGGTGCGCTGGATCAACCTTGGAGAAAAGCTGCAAGCAAGCACCGAACTCGTCGAGGGTGGCAGTTTCCACCACGCCGTAGCTGTGGAAGACCGCCTCATAGGCCGCCGCGTTGCCTGCGATGGCCCCGCTGTGGCTGGAGGCGAAATGCGCGCTTAGCTCGGTCTTGCCGACCTTGAGTACCACAACTGGGACGGATCGTTCTCTCGCGCGTTCCAACGCGGTAATGAACCGGGCGGGGTCACGCGCAGTTTCCTGAAACAGGCCGATCACTTTCGTCTCGGGCTGCTCCAGCGCCCAGAGCATGTAATCTTCACTGCGCGTGGCTAGTTCTCGTCCTGTCGATACGCAGAACGAAAAGCGCAACCTAGAGTGATTGTAGGCAAGTGCGCTGAAGGCGGAGCCTGATTGCAGGATCAGCGCGATATTACCCGGCTTCAGAGGGACCGGTGAGGCATAACCATTGAGCCGCAACCCAATTTTAGGGTTTAAGAGCCCCATGCTGTTGGGACCGCATATGTGCAATCCTGCTTCTCGGGCCATGTCCGAGAGGCGATATAACAACTTGTCATCGCCCTGGTCCGACATGTCGCAACCGGTGAAAATGGTAGCGGCGCGCACGCCTTTTTCGATGGCCTCATGCAGGGCCTGCTCTACGCGCTGATCGGCCAACCCGATCACTACATGTTCCACCGCTCCGGGAATGCTGGCGATATCTGGGAAGCAGGGTAGCCCTGAAATCATAGATTCTTTGGGGTTTACCGGGTATAATGCGCCGAGATACCCATCCACCGCTGCAGTGCTCACCATGATATTACCGAGGGTTTGCGGACGGTTTGATGCGCCGATGAAAGCAACAGAGGTTGGTCGTAACAGCGGGTCTAAAGGGTGCGGATGACCTGCAAGCGGCGCCGATGCTGAACCTATCGCATTTACATTGTAGAGATTTGAAGACTCTTGCATCAATGGGCCTTTCCGGGTCCAATTGTCGTCTGTCCTAGGATTGAGGTTACGGGGGAGATTTTAATCTGTAACGTCACGAATACTCATTGCCCTATTACTCTGAGTTATGGGGTCAACTGGTCCGACCGAGGTTGTCATGTCGTTAAGAGCGAAAGTGCCGAGCGCTGGTGCGCTGTTCGTCTTTGAGGCGGCAGCTCGAAAGTTGAGCTTTTCGGAAGCCAGTCGGGAGTTCAACGTTACCCAACCTGCGGTGAGCAAGACGATCCGCCAACTTGAAGAGCAGCTCGGCGTGCCTCTGTTTAATCGCACTTCGGGCGGTGTGGAATTGACACGTCATGGCCAGATTTTAGCCGACGCAGTTTCTGGTGGCTTCCGTCAGGTGGAAGCAGCGTTGGATGAGATCGAGCGAATGCGCGAAAGCCCGACTTCGGTTACCGTTTCTGTAACTTCTGCGTTCGCGTTGCACTGGTTCATGCCGCGGTTGGATTGTTACCGTCAGGCACTTCCTGATATCCCAATTCGATTTCAGATCATACATGGGGAGCCAATTGGTCCATTAAATGGGGCTGATCTTGGGGTGCGCCACGACGAGGAAAAGAAACAGGCGTTCGACCGATGGTTCCTCCAGGAAGAGGTCGTGATTCCTGTGGCAAGTCCAGGGTATGTGGCGGCTCATGGGGTGCTGGATGGCTGCAATACTCTGAAGGGCCACACGCTTGGACATCTCAACGAGCCACTGCGACTGCCTTGGCGTAAGTACCTGGCGGAGATGGGATATGCTCCACCCGGCGACGCCTCCGAAATGCTATTCTCAGACTACGCGCTATTGTTGCAGGCTGTGATCAAGGGGCAGTGCATTGGTCTCGGTTGGCGCTATGTAATCGCCCATGAGCTGGAGCAAAAAGGCTTGGTTCGCGCGGCTTCCAGGGAATACGTGACCGGGATGAACTATTACATCGTCACCCCTTCGGACCGTCCGTTGCGACCAGAAGTGGCCGCGGTGCGGGATTGGTTGCTGACGGAAGTTGGCTCCGACTTGCAGTAGCCCCTAACGACCAATGCGAAAATCCGCACATATCGCTTGATATTTTCAGTGAAACGTAAAAAAGCTGCATTTCATTGCTAGAGGTGGTCGCGGAAATTCGGACCAGTTGTTAAGGTGGATCGCATGACGAGAGAGACGATCCGAAATGGCAAAGAGAAAGACGCATACGCCTGATTTCAAGGCGAAGGTCGCGCTTGAAGCGATCCGCGAAGAGATGACGCTGGCCGAGCTGTCGAAGAAGTATGGCGTGCATCCGAACCAGATCAGCACATGGAAGCGGGCGGCGATTGAGAACATGGCCACGGCGTTCACCCGGCGGGGTGCTGATCCCGGGAAGGTTAACGAGGCGGAGATCGAGAAGCTGCATTCGAAGATCGGGCAGCTGGTGGTGGAACGGGATTTTTTAGCAAATGCCTCGGTTCAGCTGCTCGGGACGCGAGGCAAAAAATGGTGAGCAAGGATCATGAGCTGAGCCAGCGGCGGCAATGCGCGCTGCTGCAATTGTCGCGCTCTACGCTGTATTATCGTCCCAAGGGTGAAAGCGCTGAGAACCTACGTTTCATGGAGATCATCGACAAGCAGTTTCTGGAGACCCCGTGGTATGGCTCTCGCCAGATGGCGCGTCACATGAAGCGGCAGGGTCACAAGTGCGGCCGTCATCGTGTGCGGCGCCTGATGCGTCTGATGCGGTTGGTGCCGATCTACCAGGAGCCCAACACCAGCAAGAAACGCCCGGCGCACAAGATCTACCCCTACCTGCTCAAGGGGCTGGCGATCACCCGACCCAATCAGGTCTGGTGCGCCGATATCACCTATATCCGGATGGAGCGGGGGTTCCTGTATCTGGTCGCCATCATGGATTGGTATAGCCGCAAGGTTCTGGCCTGGCGTCTGTCGAACACCTTGGAGGCAGACTTCTGTGTCGCGGCGCTGAAAGAGGCGCTGGCCACCTATGGCCCGCCAGAGATCTTCAACACCGATCAGGGATCGCAGTTCACCAGCAGCGACTGGATCGATGAACTGAAGGAGGCCAAGGTGAAGATATCGATGGATGGCAAGGGCCGCTGGATCGACAATCGCATGATCGAGCGCCTTTGGCGGTCGCTGAAATACGAGTGCGTTTACCTGCGTGCCTTCGAGACCGGGTCACAAGCCAGGGAGGGTATCGGTCGATGGCTGGCCTATTACAACGCCGAGCGGCCCCACTCGACCCATGGCATCTTGACCCCGGATGAGGTCCATGCAAACCGAACTGAACCCATGAGAATTGCAGCCTGATAGGAAACCCTGATCCACCTTAACAACTGGTCCGAATTTCCGCGACCACCTCTGCTCTCTTGAACACTTCGGATCATCAGGTAGTTTCATCTCGCTTGACCGTGCTTTAGCAGGCTGCTGGAAAAGGCCGGTCTCGACGCGGTTTCGAGAACATGTTTCACTTCCGGCACTTTAGCGGCGGTGTCCCCTGTGCGTATTCATTGAGATAAAGGGTACGAGTAGCCCATACTTGAAGATGAGTTGTAGGGAATCTGACCAAAGATCAGACTGAGATGAAAATTGCCTTCGTTGTACGAACTTGTGCAAAGCCCCCTCCCGCAACCATAAATACTATACTTTGCATAACCTCCTGTTCAAGGGAGGTTTTTGGCTGTCCGGACTTCCCCGCACCCCCAAGGCTCAACGCCAGAATACCCGCAAGCGCGCCGTGAAGGTCCAGCCGTGGCTCCATGCGCTTGCCGCCCGTGGGCACAGGCGTGACCACGATCTTCTCGATCAGCCCACGGATCGCCTCGCGGGCCTCGCCCGCGCCATCCGGCGCGAACAGCTGCTTGATGAGCGCCTTGATGCGGACATGATAGGTCTCGGCCATCTTGGGGTGAATGCGCAGGGCGGTGTCCTTGGCGGGGGTCGCGGCAAGGTCGGCCTCCAGCTGCTTTTGTTGTGCCTCCAGCTGCGCCATGCGGTCCTTGATGCGCTCGGCGGGTAATCCCTCATTTTTAACGGGGTGCGGTCGTAGAATTCACGCGGCCATTTTCAGCTTCTGAACGGGCAAAGCCCAGGGATACCCCGCCGACGCCCATGATCGGGCTTTCGTTGTTGCAAGTCCAGAGCCATTGCGTTGCGTGATCTTGGGCCTAGTCGATGGTTTCGATGATGTATCGGTCCAGCCATTCATGCCGGACGGTGCGGTTGTAGCGCTCGATGTAGGCGTTTTGCCGCGGCTGACCGGGTTGGATGGTGATGCTCCGTTTTTCGGCCCATATCAGCAGCTTGCCACTGATGTATCCCGTGCCGTTGTCGACCCTGATTGTGCCGGGTTTGCCGCGCCATTCGATGATCTTGTCCAGGCTGCAAATCACCCGTTCTGCGGGCAAGGAGAAGTCGATCTCGATACCCAGCCCTTCAGGTTGCGAAGGTGCAGGAAACACAGCCCAAAACCCCAGGTCTTGCGGGCATCCGTCAGCCCGACCAGCAGATCGGCGATCTCTTCGTTCTCGGCCCGCAGCTTCGGGCCATAGCAAAAGCAGGTCTCGCTGACCCCGAAGGCTCGGCAAGCGAGGGCGATGCTTGCCCCACGTCGTGACACGGCATTCTCGGCCATCTCGCGGCGTTGAGATGGCCCAGTCACTTTTTCCAAGGGCTTCGAGTAAATTCGCCTGCATGCTCAGATCCGCATACATCCGCTTCAGGCGACGGTTCTCGTCTTCCATCGCTTTCATCTGGCTGATCAGCGATGCATCCATGCCGCCATACTTCACCCGTCACTTGTAGAACGACGCATTGCTCATCCCGTGCTCGCGGCACAACTCGGCCACCGGCACACCACCTTCCGCCTGACGCAGGATCGCAATGATCTGCACCTCCTTGCGCAGCGATACATCCATCTCTCAAGCTGAGTGGGCGTGGGCGCCTTCGACATGGGTCTGTCAGGAAGGTAAGGATTGGGTGGGCGACGAGTTCCATCTATATACTGATTTTCTTGTGGTTTCAGAGCTATACCAGATATCGTGCGAGTGAGAAGCTTGTTTGCTTTGAGGAGCAGTGACCCAAACTGAACGGCGGCGGCATGACTGATCTGACCGGGGTGGTGAGATCCACAGCTGCGGGAACGTTATGAGGCTCGTTCTCGACTGCCCGGGCGCATTCGCCTTTTTAACACATCGGATTCTATTGTATTTGATAGCAGTACGGACAGAAACCGAAGACTATCAACCAAAGGACTCTCATTATGAGTGAGGGGCGACCGAGGGGTAGGTCACGATTTGTGCAACAGAGCCCGGTTGAAATGCCATACCTAGAGCAAGATTGGCAATTCCTTCGACGAGTGTAGTAGAAACAAATGCCTCTCTGTGACCTTTCAATTTAACTGACTAATACATAAGTTTTAAAATATTGCTTGAATTATAGGTACTGCGTATCTTTAGTCAGAATTCATACTCGCCAGCTTCCAGTTAGGACAGGACTACCAATCTGGTTGCCTGCACATCGTTGCGGGGAGGTAAATGGAGCACTGACAACGGGGTGCAGCTCCATCCCGCATAGCTAGACACACTAGGAGGACTGCCAAAGTGCAAAAGATCGGATTGATTGGTGTTGGTCTGATGGGGCATGGCATCGGGAAGAATATTGCAGCCAAAGGCTGGGAACTCCATTTCCTGTACCATGTCGGCAACCAGCCAACGGACGACCTGATCGACCTGGGTGCAACCCGTCATGACACGGCGGCGGATCTTGCGAAGGCGTGCGACATCCTGATTCTGTGTGTGACCGGCAGCCCGCAGGTCGAGGACGTGCTGATCGGCTCTGGTGCCGTGCTTGAAGCCCTGCGGCCCGGCACGATCGTCGTCGACTGTTCCACCGCGATCCCCAGTTCCACCCGCGCCCTTGCCGCAAAGGTCCGCAAGGTCGGTTCCGAACTGGTAGATGCAGCAATGACCCGAACGCCAAAGGAAGCCGAAGAAGGTCGCCTCAACCTGCTGGTCGGAGGCGAGAGCGACCCAATTGCCAAGGTACGGCCAGTGCTGGAGACGTTTGCGGAGAACATTTTTGTCGCTGGCGGCCCCGGCAGCGGCCACCAGTTGAAGCTGATCCACAACATCATCTCGCTCGGCACTGTCACCCTGATCGCCGAAGTTGCCGCCTGTGCGATTTCGGACGGGATGGACGTCGAAGCAATGGTGGACTGCCTGCGCAAGGGCGGCGCCGGTGGTGCGGCTCTTGAACGGGTCGCACCCTACATTCTTGAAGGCAATTCCGATCTGCTGCGGTTCACCATCGCGAACGCCTACAAGGACGCCAGCTACTACACCGAGATGGCAAACGAACTGGGCGCCACCCGACAAGTGGCTGATGCGGTTCACAAAACACTGGGCAATCTGGTCGAAAAAGGCGCAGGCGATGCCTTTGTGCCTGAACAGGTAAAGCTGCTCCAATCACCCCAAGCTTGAAGCCTGTCCGGGTGCCCTGACGCCAATCAAACATTTAGCAACTCTTGAACGCGGTGTTGATTTGCCCGATTTGTTTCGGAGCGCCACTACCGCATTGTTCACCCCTCCCTTGGGCGTCAACTTGTTCGCTGCGGCACAGGTCGCCGAGATTCCCTTACAAAGGTTGTTCAAATCCCTGATCATTCCGGTATCGACAGTGATCGCGGCGCTCTTGGTCATAACTGACGTTCCGCAAGTGTCATTGTTTCTGCGGGACATTTTGAACTGACCTGCCGCTGCCACAATCACTGAATTCAGTTCAAACTCTTTGCGTCGACATTATTACTCAGGCAATCTGCATAATAGTTAAGATTATGCAGATTGTTTGAAGCAAGAGCCCGCCATAGACTACAGTGAACTCACCAAAACATCCGCTGAGATACTGACAACATTCGAGAAAGCACAACAATGATCGAACCTTATGTAGAATTGGCAGTGCACGACAGTATCGCCACCATCACGCTGAACAACCCGCCACTGAACGTGTTCAAGATCGAGATGACCGGACAGCTTGATCGCATTCTTGAAGGTCTGCGCCGGAATGACGAGGTGCGTGCCATCGTTCTGAAGGGCGCTGGCCGCGCCTTCTGCGCCGGGTCTGATATTTCCGAGTTCGACGCCTTTCACGAACCGGGCAAGGTCGTTGAATTGAAATTGCTGCGACAGAACGCGGTTTTTGAGAAACTGGCCACTTTCCCCAAACCCGTCGTGGCAGCGATCCACGGTCTCGCCTATGGCGGGGGGGTGGAAATAGCCATGTGCTGCGACCTGATCGTCGCCGAAGAGGACTGCCGCTTTGCCATGCCGGAAATGCGCCTTGGGGTATTCCCCAGCAGCGGTGGCCCCTATCGGACCGTGCGCCGCATCGGTCCTGCCAGGACGAAACAACTGATCTTCCTGACTGAGCCAGTGGATGCCCAAACTGCATTCGCCTGGGGTCTGATTGATCGTGTTGTGCCGAAAGACGATGTTGTCAATTCGGCACAGGCCCTTGCGGCGGAGATGTCGAAGCGCCCGTCCCAGGCGCTTAGCCTGTGCAAAGCCCTGATCGGAGAGGCTACGCGGTTGTCTACCGCCGAGTTGATCTCCCGCTCGCTCGACGCCAGCGACCAGGTCTTTGCCTCCGCCGACTGCGAGGAGGGCGTGCGCGCCTTCTTTGCCAAGCAAGAGCCCAACTTCGGAATGAACTGAAGCCGCCGAAATCGGCAGGCATACTCACCATGTTTGCGCAGCGCAGGCAGCGTGCGACCGAGTGATCGCCGCCAGAAAGGAACTCATGATGAACGAGATCAACAACAGCACATCCAAACCACAGAACCTGATCTGCAATAGCTGGGTTCCGGCTCAATCCGGCAGGGTTCTTCCGGTCGTATCTCCGATCGATGGGGCGACATTCGCGGAGATCCCGGATAGTGACGCTGCGGATGTCGATCTTGCCATCGCCGCAGCTCGGGAAGCGTTCGAGACCGGTCCATGGTCAAAACTGACGGCTGTTGAACGCGGACGGCTGATGTTGAAGCTCTCCCTGCGTATTCTCGAAGAAAAGGAAGCCTTGGCGCAGATTGAGACGAAAGACAACGGCAAGCCGATCAAGCAGTCGCGCACCGACATGATCATGGCGGCCCGCTATTTCGAGTTCTATGGCAGCGCTGCTGACAAGCTGCATGGCGAAGTCATTCCGTTCATGAACAATTATGACGTCGCGATGTACCGCGAGCCGCATGGCGTCGTCGCGGTGATCTTGCCTTGGAACTATCCGGCGCAGCAGGTCGGCCGGTCAATCGCCCCCGCGCTTGCGATGGGTAACACGGTTGTCCTGAAACCTTCCGAGGATGCCTGCCTGAGCGCCTTGCGGATTGCAGAGCTTGCCGTCGAAGTCGGATTCCCCGCGGGGGTCTTCAACGTTGTAACCGGGCGCGGAGAAACCGCCGGCAAGGCCCTGACCGAACATCGCGGCGTGGACTTTATCTCCTTCACCGGTTCGCCCGAAGTTGGAACACTGATCCAGATCGCTGCGGCAAAGAACTATGTCGGTTGTACGTTGGAGCTTGGCGGCAAATCTCCGCAGATCGTATTCGAAGATGCCGATCTTGACGCCGCAATCCCGGTGTTGGTGACCGCCCTGATCCAGAACGCTGGCCAAACCTGTTCGGCAGGCAGTCGTGTTTTGATCCATCGCCCCATCTTCGATCAGGTCGTCGCGGAACTGAAATTGCGGTTCGAGGCGATTGAAGTCGGACTGTCGGGCGAAGACGATGTGATGGGCCCCCTGATTTCCGCCAAACAGAAGCAGCGTGTCGAGCGCTATATCGCGGAGTCGGATCAGCCCATTATCGCCAAGGGCCGGATCGGGTCCAACACACCAAGTGACGGCTTTTACGTCGCGCCGGTTCTGTTCGGCCCCTGCAACCCCAACTCGCGTATCGCTCAGGAAGAGGTCTTCGGCCCGGTCCTGTGTGTGATTCCGTTCAAAGACGAGGCGGAAGCTATCGCCATCGCAAACGGGACAGATTATGGGCTTGTCGCTTCGGTCTGGACACGCGACGGCGCCCGCCAGAAGAGGGTGGCAAAGGCGTTGCTTTGCGGGCAGGTCTTTGTGAACAATTATGGTGCGGCGGGCGGCGTCGAACTGCCGTTCGGCGGTGTTCGCAAATCGGGTCACGGGCGGGAAAAGGGTGTGATAGCCTTGCATGAGTTCTCGCGTATCAAGACTGTCGTGAACTATTTCGGCTGACGCACGCGCCGCAGGCAACACCGTTCAGTGAAGGGAGCGTCACATGAAAATTGCTGTAATGGGGGCAGGTGCGGTTGGCTGCTACTATGGTGCCATGTTCGCGCTCGCCGGACATGAGGTCGTGCTGATCGGGCGGGCACCCTTCGTCGATGCCGTGTCGCAAAGTGGACTGACCCTCGAGAAGGGCGGTGAACGTCTTGTCGCCAAGGTGAGGGCCAGCACTGATCCTTCGATGATCCGCGGCGCTGACATCGTGATGGTCTGTGTAAAGTCCGGCGATACCAGAGAGGCCGGGCAGCAAATCGCACCTCATCTGGCGCTAGGTTGCATCGTGCTCAGCCTGCAGAACGGTGTGTCGAATGCCGAAACCCTCGGGCAGATTACCGGGCGTCCGGTACTGCCCGTCGTAGTCTATGTCGCCAGCCACATGATTGGCCCAGGGGTTGTGCGTCACGAAGGGCGCGGCGATCTGGAACTGTCGGGGCAAGGTGCGGAGGTAGTCGCCGACATCTTCAACGTGGCCGGTGTCGAGACGCGCGTGTCTGACGATGTCATGGCTTCGCTCTGGGCGAAGCTGGTGGTGAATTGCGCCATCAATCCGCTGTCGGCCATCACCGGGTTGCCCTATGGCAAGATCGCGGCGCAGGAGGGTATGCCGGAACTGATGCGGGATATTGCCCGCGAAGCCCTTTCCGTCGCGCAGGCGGAGGGCGTTTCCGTGCCAGACGCAGTTTTCGAAACAATCCGAACCATACCCGTCACAATGGCCGGTCAGCACTCCTCGACGGCGCAGGACCTAGGACGCGGCAAACCGACCGAAATCGACTACCTCAATGGGGAAATCGTGAGTCGAGCCGCTAAACTGGGCATCGACGTACCGATCAATCGCACCCTGACCTTGCTAGTGAAAAGCGCCGAGCGCGGGAGCACCGTTGATGGTAAAACGAACAGTATTGGACAATAATATGCTGAACATACAACATATTTCCGCGTTTTCGAGCGGACAGGATGGCGGGAACCCGGCGGGTGTCGTGATCTGTGACACCCTGCCTGAACCTGCCGTAATGCAGAAAGTTGCGGCGGAAGTCGGCTATTCGGAAACCGTCTTTGCCGCGCCCGAGGGCGATGCGTGGCGGGTCCGATATTTTGCTCCCGAGGTCGAAGTGGATTTCTGCGGCCATGCAACGATTGCACTTGGCGCGGCCCTGGCACGCCATGTTAGGCCGGGGCTGTTCACGCTCGACATCAATCGCGCGCGCATAACCGTCGAGGGCCATTCGTCCGACGCCAGCTGGGGGGCAGCCTTCCAATCGCCGCCGACGTGCAGCGGACCTGTGGCCGCTGCTGTCCTGGCGGAAACCCTGGATATCTTTGGCCTGTCGCGCGACAGTCTCGACCCGCGCATTCCCCCCGCCGTGGCCCATGGCGGCGGCGATCACCTGATCCTTGCGCTGAAAGACCGCGAGGCCCTGCGCGAGATGAAGTATGACTTTGCCCGGGGGCAGGCTCTGGCGACCCGCGAAGGTTATATCACTTTTAATCTGGTCTACGCCGAGACGGCGCAACTGTTCCACGCGCGCAATCCGTTCCCGCTTGGTGGCGTTTATGAAGATCCTGCGACGGGGGCCGCCGCCGCGGCTCTGGCAGGATACCTGCGCGACATCGACTGGCCGCATCAGGGCCGCGTAACCATCCGCCAAGGCGAGGATATGGGCGTGCCTTCGCGGCTGATCACCGAGATCACGCCGGAACGGGGTGCCAGCATACGCGTTACGGGAGAGGCCCGTACCGTCCGTGAATCGCAAGAGATCGAGATTTGAGACATGACGACACCTGAACAGAAACTGGAAGCACTCGGCCTGACCTTACCGCAAGCGCCTGACCCACTGGCCGTTTACCGACCAGTGCGAAAGATCGGAAACACGCTTTACCTGTCTGGCCAGATTCCGCGCAATCCCGATGGGACATTTATCACCGGTCGTCTCGGGGACGATGCAACGGTCGAACAAGGCTACGCGGCGGCGCGCAATGTCGGGCTGCAACTCTTGTCGGTGGTCAAGTCGGTCGCCGGGGATCTGTCGGCTGTCGAGGCGGTGGCCAAGGTTACCGGTATGGTCAACGCGACACCGGATTTCATCGATCACGCCAAGGTCGTCAACGGCTGTTCCGAACTTTTCATCGAGGTTCTGGGCGAAGCAGGATATCACGCGCGCGCGGCCGTCGGCATGGGTTCACTTCCGCTTGGGGTCATGGTCGAGATCGAAGCTATCTTCATCGTCAAGGAATGAGTGCGCTGGAAGCGATCAGGGCGCCGCTGTTCGTGCCTGCAGATCGATCCGAGCGTTTCGCAAAGGCCGCCGCGTCGGGGACCGATGCGATTATCCTCGATCTTGAGGACGCGGTAGCCGACGGTGCCAAGGATGCTGCCCGCGCCGCATTGCGTCGCGATTTCATCGAACTGCCAGTGATCGTGCGCATCAACGCAATCGGGAGCACCGCGTTTGAATCCGATCTGGCTGCGGTAGCGACCTTGCGCCCCGACGCAATTATGCTGCCCAAGGCCGAGGGTGCCGATCAGATTGGGTCACTGACCGATGTGCTGCCGTATCCGGTCATCGCGCTGATCGAATCCGCACGGGCCCTCGCCAATGCGCGCGCGATCGCCGCGGCAAAGGGCGTGGCGCTGCTAGCCTTTGGATCGATCGATTTGCGCCGATCTGCGCTGCGCCCATACCCGCGTGGTATTGGCTCCTGCGCGTTTCGAACTCGTTTTCGCGTCGCGTCTAACGGGCATTGCCGCACCGCTCGACGGGGTGACTGTGCTGCCTTATGATCTGTCGGCCACATCTGGCGACGCCTCGCATGCCCGCGCGATCCTAAGCCGGGTGGATCATCCCGCGCCGTAGTGGCGAAGAGTATAGCAAATCGAGATATTTCATGACACGCCCCACTTTCGCCGCATGGCTCTCCGACACCAACGATGTAACCCAGACATTTCTCGCGGCCGGACAAATTCCGGGGCTGATCAACTTGGCGGGCGGCCTGCCAGATCCGGCCACATGGCCTGTCAATGATTTGTCAAAACTGGCAGAAAAGGCCGTAGCTAACCACCCGAGCGAGGCGCTGGCCTATGCCCCGATCAGCGGATTGCCAATTTTGCGCGACCTGATCGCAACGCGGTTTTCCGCACCGGGATTGACGTTGACCCGCGACAATGTGCTTATCACCACAGGCGGCATGCAGGCGCTTGACCTGATCGGAAAGGTTCTGCTGGAAGAGGGCAGCCTCGTTGCAGCGCAAAGCCCGGCCTATCTGGGTGCGTTTGACGCGTGGCGGCCGCGCTTGCCCCGGTATCGTCTGATGGTGTTGGAAGCGGGAGATTTTGACCCTGCCGCGGCTTTTGCGGGTGCGCAATTCGCCTATACGGTGCCGAATTTTTCAAACCCCTCCGGTCGGCTTGTCGATTTGACCCAACGGCAGGTATTGGTCGAGGCGGCGCACCAGACCGGCACCTGGCTGGTCGAAGATGATCCCTACGGAACGCTTTATTACGATGGAGCACCCCTGCCACGGATGCTGACGCTCTCAGCGCAGCACGGCAGCGGCCCCTATGACGGCCCGGTCATCTACCTGGGCACGCTGTCAAAAGAGCTTGCGCCCGGTTTCCGGATCGGCTGGGTTATCGCGGTACCCGAAATGATCGCGGCGCTTGTATCGGCAAAGCAGGGATCGGATATGAGTACCTCCGGCCTCTGCCAGCGGATCGCCTATGACGCCATCTCCACCGGTCTGACGGATCGGGTCTTGCCGGGAATCCTCGATCTCTACCGTGCCCGCCGCGACGCGCTGTGTACCGCGATGGAAACGCACCTTGCTGACCTCTTCGACTGGGAGGTGCCGTCAGGTGGTATGTTCGTCTGGGCCACGGCGCGCGATCCGCGCCTGAATACCGATGATTTGCTGCGTGTGGCGATGGCGCATGGCGTCTGCGTTTCGCCGTCGAGCGTCTTCGATCCTGAGGGGATGAACCGCCGTTCCATCCGGGTGAATTTCACACTGAACAACCTTGAAACGATGATCGAAGGCGTCCGGCGTCTTGCCGTAGCGGCAAAATCGGTACTGTCTAAGACGGGTTAACACTCGGCACCGGCCCGGAGCACACCGGATTAGAGCCGCGCTGCCGCCTGCCTGCTCCGGCGCAAGGAAATCGTAAAGGACCGGACCAGCAATAGGGCCGTGACCAAGTAGATCACCAGCGCGATCAGACTTCGCACGAGGATGTCGAAGTTTCCTCCTGAGATCGACAATGCCCGCCTGAGATCGTTTTCCATGTCCGCCCCCAGAAGCAGGCGTAGCACGACCGGAACCAGTGAGATGTCCAGCTTGCGCAGAGCATAGCCACAAGCACCGAAACCGATCATCACGAACAGATCAAATGCCGAGTGGCTGATCGAGTAGATGCCGATAAAGCTGACCATGACGACGAGAGGCATGAGCAGCCAATGTGGCAGACTCAGCATGCGGGTAAAAAGCCCGACCATCGGCACGTTCAGAATAAGCAGCATGACATTGGCGAGATAAAGTGCCGCGATCAGCCCCCAGACAAGATCCGGTAGCCTTTCGAAAAGAAGCGGTCTGGGTTGGATGCTGAGCGATACAAGCAGAACTTGCATGACCGCCGTGGTACCGCTTCCGGGCACGCCAAGTGTCAGCATCGGAATCAGTGTCCCGGCCGATGCCGCGTTGTTGCCTGCCTCGGGCGCGCCGATGCCACGCGCATCGGCGATGCTGTCGGCCAGATGGGCCTCCGTGATCTTGTTCATCGCCACATTCCCTTTCCTTGCCCGTTGGCCCAGGCAAGCGGCGGTGCGGTCACGACTTCAGAGTGCCGTCCATCGTCGTGATGCACGCACCGCCCACAAAGACTCCGTGATCGGAATCGATCCGGATTGAGACGAAGCCGTCGCGCCCGGTCATTCGCCCCTGCCGCGCGATGTAAGAATCGCCCTGCCCGATCTGGGAAGCCTTCAGCCGGAAACTCGCCACGCACCCATTGCCGCTGCCGCAGACGGGATCCTCGTTTACGCCGGTCGATGTCGGGAAGGACCGTGTTTCGATCCCCGTATCGCTGACCGCGTATAAGCATACGCCGATGGCCCCGAGGCGGCGCTCGAAATCGGCGCAACTGGCCAGGTCCGGCGCGATCCCGCGCAGGGAAACGACGTCGGAGATTTCAGCGGCGATCCAGACGGCCCCCACGTCCACCACTGCAGGTGCCGGGTCGGCCAGCACCTTGTGGCCAAGGATGGCGTTCAGTTCGTCGATCTCTTCGCCAGTCAGCAGACGGTGTTCCGCCGGTGGCAGTTCAAAGGTCAGACGCCGTTCGTCTCCGGCAGCCTCGACCGAGATCGGAACGAGGCCCTTGGCACATTCCTGGACCAGCTTCCCTTCCGTGGGGGTGAACAATCCGGCCTCCAGGACCGCATGTGCCGTCACGAGGGTCGGATGGCCTGCAAAGGGAAGTTCGGTTGTCGGGGCGAAAATGCGGAGCTTGTAATCCGCTCCGGCGTCGGTTGAACGCATGACAAAGGTGGTCTCGGACAGATTGATCCAGCGGGCGATGGCCTGCATCTCATCATCCTTCAGCCCCTCACCGTCCAGGACAACCGCGACCGGGTTTCCAAGGAAATGTTCCTTCGAAAAGACATCGACGACCTTGTAATTTCTGTTCATGGATTATTGCACCCGATATTGCCTGACCCGTTGAAGGCGAACGCAGAATACGCTCAATCCCGTCGCGGCACCTCTTTGATGACATCCGTAACCGACCCGTCGCGATACTCCGACACCGCCACGATCCGCCCGTCTGCCGGATGGATCGCCGCGCGGGTCGCCACCGCCGCCGCGTCGCGCTGCAAGTCAGCGATGTTGCGCAGGGGCAACCCCGCGTGGCCCAACCGTTCCACCAGATCACCGCGCCGCGGGTTCACAGCGATCCCGGCCTCGGTCACCAGAACGTCGACGGTTTCTCCGGGCGTGGTCACCGTGCCGACGCGGTCAACGACCTTGGCAAAGCCTGCCGCCGTCAGCCGTGTGGTGATGATGGTCAGTTTGGCGCCCGCAGCGGTATCAGCGTGCCCGCCCGAGCCACCATTGATCATCCCATCTGAACGGGTGGTGACATTGACATTGAAATCCAAGTCGATCTCAGTCGCGCCCAGTACGACGGTATCCAGCAGATCAACCACCGCGCCGCGTGGGCCGGGGCAGGCATAGACCGACGCCGACATCCCCAGATGGCGCGGATTGCTGGCATAGGATTGCACGGCGGCAAGATCGAAGCACTGCACATCGAGCAGCGCTTCGAACAACTCAGCCTCGAGCACCTTGACGTGGAATCCGGTGATACCGCCTGCTGCGAAACTGCCCTTTATCCCGGCTTTGGTCATGTAGCGCGCGAGTTCATCCGCTGTGGCGATGGAGATACCACCGGCACCGTTTTGCAACGAAAAGCCGGGGATCAGTAGCCTGCTCGCCTCAATGACGGCGGCCGTGCGCCGCGCGATTTCCAGCCCGATAGGTTCGGTGGTGGGGCGCGTGATGCCCGACAGGATACCTGCTGCATCGCCGATGCTTTTCACCGGGACCACCCAATCGATGGATTGCTGATCGATCTCGATCTGCGGGACCGGGAAGGGCACCAACGTATCGGTCACGGCGACCACGAGGCGGGCCTTGACGATATCAGCCTTGGGATAGCCTAGGGCGCCACAGGCCCGCGGTCCGATTGAACCAGAGATATTGCCAAGCGGATCGGCGGCGGGGGCCGCGACAAACGCCACATCAATAGGCAATTCGCCCGCCGCAATGGCCCGGGCGCGTCCGCCATGGGTCCGCAGGATCGCCGGTCTTGGCAGAGCCCCAACCGAGATCGCTTCGGCGACCGGGCCTGAAATGAAGCCCGCAGAAACCCCGGTGACAGTGCCGCGTTCGATATGGCCCACCAACGGTTCATGCACCGGAAAGATCGACGAGGCCGCAACGTGGAGATCCTTGAGCCCCCGCCGCTCGGCCACCGCCAGCACCATATTCAGCACCGCATCGCCGTTGCGCAAGTGATGGTGAAAGGACAGCGTCGCGCCGTCACGCAGGTCGCATGCATCAAAAGCGGCCTCCAGATCGGCCAACAGCTTGCTGCCCACCCGCTCTGACATACTGGCGCGATAGAGGCGGATCGTGCCATAACCCTCAAGCACGGCGGGGAAGTTTTCTCGGTTCATGGGCTCGCTCACACTCTTCAGGCCCTTTCTGCGCGGCCAGCCCCAAAGGCGCTGCCAGGGCGTTGCGACAGACGCTCGCCGTTGAATTTGATCGGGTTCGACAAGAGGCGCATATCAGGACGCATCTCGTGGGGGACGTCCGAGATCATGCCAACCTCTTCAATAAACGGATTTTCCAATGCATCGCGCACACTGAGAACCGGTGCGACGGGTAGCAGGCCGCGGAATGTTTCAAGCCAATGTTCCGCCGGGGCTTTGGCGAACTCGGCGTCCAGAACCTCGGTCAGCGCATCGCGGTTCGTTGAGCGCGTGTGCTGATTGACAAAGCGCGGGTCCGACTTCAGGTCATTGCGGCCCAATTTATCCACCATCAACTCCCAGAACCGCTCGGTCATGCACATCACATAGATCCAGCCATCCTGCGCCGTGAACGTCTGCACCGGCGAGACCGACATATGCGATCCGCGCGCCACGCGGCTGCTTTCCAATCCCTCGTTGAGATACCAGGTCCCGGCATAGCCCAGCTGATGCAGCGCCACGTCGAACAGACTGACATCGACATCGCATCCCTCTCCGGTCTGCCCGGCCTTCCGCAGCGCCGCCAGGAGCCCCAGAACTCCAACCGTTCCGGTCATGAAGTCGATGATAGACACGCCAAAGCGAGTGGGGTCTGCGGACGGGTCGCCGGTCAGGTGCATCAGCCCCGCTTCGGCCTGCATCAGAAAATCATATCCCGGCCAGTTGGCACGGGAATTATTCCGCCCATAGGCCGAGATATGCAGGCAGACGATGTCCTTCTTGGCAGCTTTCAGAGTCGCATAGTCGATGCCAAGTTTTCCTGGCTGATCGCCACGCAAGTTGTTCATCACCGCATCGGCCGAGCGCGCGATCGCCAGAAAGGCTTCGCGCCCTTCTTCACTCTTCAGATCGAGCGCGATGCTGTTCTTGTTGGTGTTCCAGCCCTGAAACACCAGGCTGTCGTTGTCACCCAGAAAGTACGGGCCCATTTTGCGTGCTGGATCGCCACCCGAGGCGGTGTTTTCCACCTTGAACACAGTCGCGCCCATATCGGCCAGATACATCGAACCATAGGGGCCGGCTGCAAAGTGCTCGACAGTTACGATCTTCAGGCCTTCCAAAGGTTTCATGCCAGCTCTCCCTTTCATCTTCCTGCTGTGCATGAACGGCATTCAGGCGCACGGCCGCAGGCTGCTGTCCCCTGACGTTCGCCAAGGGATTCCTATCTTCGTGGATGGGATTCGTTGTCTTGCAGACAAGATAGATCAGAGGTGGTTGTTCAATCTATCTTATTAAACTGAAAGATTAATCAGTTATTGTGACGTGAATCCGAGGGACGTCGGGCTGGCAAATCTGGCATCCTCTGGCTCGTTTACCGTTGATTATACAAGCCACGGACTACTCACATTCAGCCGATCAGGGCCAGATGTGCCGGGTTTCGGTAACGATAACGCCATACAGGGATTTGGCGAAGTTGGGTGCGTCCGCGAGTAGCTCCTGACCCTCCTTGCTCGCAAATGCGGCATCATGGTCTTCGACGGAGTCAAACCACAGTTCAGAAAAACCGTCCCAACCAGCTTCCGGGAAAGAGTCGCGATCAATCAGATTGGTGGTATAGCGGCGGAGTCCGGGAAGCTTCTTGCAAAGTTCCGCGTGCGTTCCAAGCCAGTGCTCATGAAATTGCTCCAGAGTCAGATCATCGCGCTTGATCAGATAGCCGATACGCTTCGCATACGACATTGCGTCCTCCTTACTTGATTAGAGTTCTGTTCAGGAGCGCATCGTGAGCGTCGCAGACTCCGTATCTTGAAGCGTAGACGAACCGAGCTTATTCATTCAATCTTGTAAAACTGACCTATTTTGCAGATTATCTAAATTAACATGACGCGCTTGCCTAGCGGTGCGTTGCCACCCGTCAACTTGCCCATGGAGAACGCTGTTGTCCGTCAATCTCAAACTCTTGCACACCTTCGCTCAGGTGGCCCAGTTGCGCAGTTTCACCCGGGCCGCCGAAGAACTTGGCCGCACGCCATCGGCGATCAGCATGCAGATTGCCGAGCTTGAAGATCAGATCGGCCTAAAATTGCTGGAGCGCACAACGCGCAGTGTAACCCCGACGCCGGATGGGGCACTCCTGCTTGAACGGGTCCAGAACTCGATTCGGAGCCTCGAGGACGGAATCTCCGAGGCGCGCGATGCAGCCGAACGCAGAATGGGGCGCGTCGTTTTCGGATGCGCTCCTACATTGGCTGCAGGGACTCTCGCACCCGTATTGACACAGTTTCGGTCCCGTTTTCCGAAAGTGGCACTTCAGGTTCGAGAGGTCACATCGAACGATCTGCTGAACGCCGTTCGGCAACGGGAAATCGATTTTGGCATAACCCCCTTTGTGCAAGCCAAATCGGACCTGGTGTTCAAGCGCCTGCTGCGCGAACCACTCGTGGCTCTGGCCTCTCATGATCATTTCGAGGACCTTCCGGAAACGCTTTCCCGTGATTTACTGTCTCGTTTGCCACTGCTCGTTATGCAAGGAATGCCGGTCATTGTGCTGCAAGATGAGCGGGAGACGCCTGCGATGCTGACGGAATATCTCGAACGGTCCGGACGATCGCTGAACATTGCTTGCAGTGTGCGCCAAGCGGCTACTTTGGTGGACTTGGCGACATCCGGGTTGGGGATAGGCCTAGTTCCGAAGTTGGCGGTTCCGGCTCAGATGCCGGAGCACGTTCGGGTCTTGTCACTGTCCGAACCGGAGGTCGTTCGGGACATAGGAATTGCGACACTCAAGGGCGAGGTATTAAGCAAACCAGCGCTTGCCTTGGCTGGAATGTTCAAGTCTCAGTTGAGTGGCGGATTGTCCAATTTGTCAGTGTCCCAGATTATAAGCTAATGGGACGAACTGCCGTCTCACCAACCCGCTGCTACTGTGGCGGACCTAGGTGGAGAAAAGAGCATCTGATGGGCATCAAGGTTTTGGGCATTGATCTGGGCAAGACCTTTTGCAGTCTTGCCGGGCTGGACGCAGTAGGAGCGGTGGTGTTTCGCAAGCGCTCTCAAGCCTCTTTACTATTTTGTATCGCTCGACGGATTGCCTCCGTCGTCGTGACGCTGCCGTGGAGAACCTGGCCCATAGTGCTTCCTCCCATTCCAAGGAAAATAATGCACCATCAAAATCTGGGATCAAACATTTAAGGCACACCGGCTTTAACCTGAGATTACACCGGCTGCGCCGAGAAAATCATACCACGCCTCGGACGCTCCCGCTCGAGTGAAGAAGGACGGGCGGAACGGTTGAGATTGGCGTAGATGGCTGTCGCCAACCCGCCGAATCTGGGTCGTCACACGCTACCTCGCTGGCGTGTCATCGCACCGAACCGCTCTCGGGCGGCCTGTTCCCAAGTGAATTCTCGGCTAAAGTCCCGCGCTGCGTTTCCCAACCGAGCCCGCAAGTCAGCGTCATCGCTTATGCGGCGGATTGCATGTGCCGTGCTGTCAACGTCGGTAGGATCAACGACGAGGGCCGTCTTGCCATCCACCGCGATCCGGCCACCCCCGTTTACCGATGTGACCATGGGCAATCCATGTTCTGCAGCTTCCACTGTAACTTGTGGCCCACCTTCCGCCAACGACAAGAATAGGAAGGCGTCGGCCTTCTTGTAGGCTTCATCAATGGCATCCGAATATCCGTGCAGCTTGACTGATGGGAGGTTCAGAAAATCGGCGAAGGCGTTGGCAAAGGCCGAGTCAAGTATTCCATAGAGATGCAATGTCCCGGGCTCCCCCGCCTGCTTCCAGCCACGAAGCAAATGATGCACACCTTTTTCTAGATTTACGCGCCCAACAAACAGGAACTCCAACGGCCCATCTTGATTGCCTCTAAGCGGTTTTGGTATTGGTGGGATAGTGCATTGAGATGCATATCGAGTCAGAACAATTTTTTCCGCGTCGCACCCATAATCGACAAGGGATTGCCGTGCCAGGGCGTTAGAGCTGAACACAATATCCGCATCGTTCAGAAAAATCTCCTGAGAAGCGATTTTCTCGGGTGTCACATAGTGGGAATAGGTCAATCCCTCGCGGTCCATCTCCTCCTCGATTATCCGTTTTTCAGCCTGCGTATGAAAGTTTATAACCTCGACGGCGATACGACAGCCGCGATCCCTAAGGATTGACAACGCTTTGGGCGCAAGGGATGGCCACACATAGACCAAGGCACCTTCAGGAACTATGCGCGGAATCATCCGTTCTGTTGCACGACGCAACATTGGGCCGAAATAACTGTAAGGCAGAAAACTTCCCACATTGCTAAAAGGGATCCGGAGCGTGCAGCCTGCGGGTACATCCACACGCCGCCGTGTTCCGAAGATGTACGATTCATATCCCAACTGCCCTGCGGCTTTGCAAATGCTCAGGCAGGTATGTGCAGGTCCTTTGCCATCGAAGCCCATAGGATTGACGACATATATTGGTTTGCCGAGGTCATGCCCCTCGGGCGTGGTAACAGTCATGCGCCTACACCTTTCCTAGCCCCAATAGCCAGCGCACCCATGATAACGCGGGCTTTTCTATCAGATGCCAACACAACCAGTGCCACACGGACAGACAAGCGCAACGGAACGTAACCCTCCACACGTAGGGATGGTTCCAATCATAAATGGGAGAACCAACTCAAGACAATCCACTGCCTTTCCTGATAGGAACAATGAGAGTGACATAGGGTATCAGACAGACAGATACCTTGGAATTCTAACCTGCTTCACGCCCGATATAAACATATCAATGTAGCCACGACCAGTCATCGCCGGATCTGTAAGTGGAGTTATCGCTGAAAATTGGTGGTGGCCCTTGGTCCGACCACAACCCTTGCACCGCCCGTGGCAAGAGTTTTCGTGTTTCGATCAGGGTGACAGGCTGGTGATGTCAGCGCAAACGAAATGGTGAAAATTCGACGGCGCAAATCGCCTGCCGGAGAGCGTCGGAGTATTGCATTCAAGGACGGGATCAAGCACCTTCAAACCCCGCCTGATCACGCCGTCACCAACTTTCGGGCATGGCTCCGGCCAAGTTCACGCCGCATAATCAATCATACAAACAAGCCAGAGCCCCCAATACTCAGACCGCTCGGATGTTCCATTCTATACGAAGACCGACAGTGCATTATCAAGTGGTCCTGAGACGGCCAAGCGTTCTGAGCATCAGATAGGTGGCATGAAACAGATAGCGCAAATTTCCCGGCTGCGCCTGCCAGGCTGCCCAGCCGTGAGAGGCGGCCGTTGTATATTGCCCGAGGGCTCGGTGGCCTCCGGCGATACGATGATGATGATGTGCCAGCACACCGGGGTAGCGCCCTAGAAGATCATAATGTTTCTTCAAAATATGTTCCTGGGCGGCGAGGCGCTTCTTCGAGGAATGCGTGAGTGAGTTCTCAGACATCCGCTGCACGACGAGATCGTCGTCGATGAAAGCCACCGGCCCTAGGGACGCAACGCGTAGCATCAATTCCCAATCGACCAAGGCGGGGAGTGCTTCGTCGAAACCGCCGATCTGGTCAAGAATGTCGTGCCGCACGACCAGCATTTGGGTCGAAATATAGTTCTCGAGCGCTAGGCTGGGTAGTATGTCACCTTCTAGCGGAGACGTTTCGGGGGCCGGGCGCCGGTATTTTACCGGGGATTCAGGATGGGTGTCTTTCTTTATAAGCATTCCACAATAGGCCGCGACGAAATCACTGTCCTGTAGGTAGTCCATCTGGCGTTTCAGCTTACCGGGTAGCCAGATATCGTCGCTGTCCTGAAATGCGATCCAAGGTGCTGTCGAGGATCTTATGCCGTGGTTGCGTGCCTGGCTGGGGCCCCGGTCTCCGGAATTGTGTAGAATCCGCAATCGCGGGTCGTCAATACTTTCGAGAACGGCAATCGTGCCGTCGGTCGAATTGTCATCGACAGCGATCAGTTCAATTGGATCATAATCCTGAGTCAGGACGCTTAGGACAGCCTCATGGACTGTTGTTTCACGGTTGAAGCAGGGTATTATCACTGACACGAGTGGACTCGCAGCCGTCATTTTAATGAACTTTCTTGCTTAACCCGTATTGAACTACGGGGTGTGTTCCGGTCGAATCGTGTATAGCGAGGTCTGTTCCCGGACTCTGGAGGGGGTTCAGTTTGCATCTCGGTCTTGTTGCTGTCCGAGGTGTACATCCAAGCCCCGGCGCCGACAAAGAACATCACAAAGGTCGCCATCGTGTCCCAGACGTGCACGGTGATCAACGTGAAGCATATAGCAGCCAGAGTTATACCGTAAGCCGTTCGGCAGCGCGTCACGTCGTTGCCGGATATTTGTGCTCGACACAGCATCAGCATGTGAAAGAAGAATGAGGTAACGATCAAAATGAACCCGACAAAACCGTAGCGCATGGCTGTAACTAACCAGAAATTATCAACTGAAGATGTCAACCAATCCGGCCGGGCCCAGTCATTGAAACCAAGGCCAAATATAGGGTAGGTCCAGACAGAGGCCCAGCCGAACTGATTGGTCGCAATGCGCGTCCATCCTGTTCCGGAATTGAAAGTCATCGTTTCGATAATGATGGTGATTGGCGTTCGGTTCGAAGCTAGGTCGAGTGCAACATACAGAATGACGCTCAATATCAGGAAAAGGGTCCAACGCCCTCCCATGATACGGTTCCAGACCAGCAATCCGATTTGCATGGCGCACGCCAGCAACGGGGCGGACGAGAGCGACAGGAACGACATACCCAAAGTGAATGTAGCGGCGAACAAGGCCAGTGTTGGTCGGGCTGCAAACAGATAAAAAACATTCGCCAGCGCAGTAGAGCAAAACAGCCCGAACAGGATTGGGTGATCAAAGACGGAATAGACCCGTTCCAGTCCCATCCTGCCATAGGCGCTGTCACCTCTGTAGGGGGCGTCGAAGACGATGCGAAACAGATCAGGAAGGATCATTTTGCCGGTCGTGGCCTCAATCAAGGCAAAGGGAAGTAGGCAAGCCATGGCGATCAGGATGAACCGGATCATGGCATTGTAATCCTGTAAATTTCGCACCAAAATCCTCCCGACAAAATACCCTCCGACCATTTCGACCACGTTAATCCCGGCAAAAGGAATACGCTCAGTTCCATGCGAGACCACAAGGGCTAGCATGATCCAGAGGCCGAACAGGATGAACGTGAGATCGACAAACGTGAAACGTCCGGCTGCACCTTGTATAACTTTGATTGCGAACGGCACCGAAAAGACAAGGAGATATAACCGATTTGGCGACAGCCTCAGCCCCGCAACCTCCATAGAGATAGGCAGTAGGATCGTTATCAGGAAAATTGTCAAAAGTGGAGACGCGGCCGCCCGTGTCGCTAGTACACGACGAGGTCCTGTCTGTTCCTGCGAGCCAGCCGTGGTCACGCGAATTCTCCGCAAAAGAGGGTCAAAAAGAGAGCCGTGCGCCTTCATCGCAGGGAATGGCAATTCGTATTGCCGGTTTCCTAGCATACATGACATCAAGCGGGTTCCAAATTTTTTGGGGGCAGAATTAATTTATAGCCTTGGCTCTAGCATTTGTGGGCTTGCCTGATCCTGTCCTCCGGATGGGGAGTTGCTCAATGACGCACGGTTCAAGGAGCCACCACAGCAGAACGAGAAATGCCGACTCTTTTCATGACGCTTGCCCTTTATGTGTCAAATACTCATTTTCTGTTTTCACCGCGGGAGTGGGAAATTTTAAAGGCGGGCGCTCTTTCCAGCGATTGCCTATCACGAATCAACCAAGATTGTTCAGGAACTATTTCCCCGTTCAAGCGACTTTGTTCACGACCTGACGACAATCGCCGGTGAGGAGGTTTTGCTGGTCCGAAGCCAATTTGCCGAAAAAGGCTGAATTTCAATGTCTTCATAAAATGCGCCGCGTATTTTTCGATTCTGGCCAAATTATGTCTTGTTTTAGGCAGTCCAGGGGAGTTCACTGTTAACTGGGACGTAGATGCAAGTATGTGCCGCTCATTCGGTGTTTTCATTGGAATGGATTGTCCTGCATTGGATGTCGAATGCCTACTCGCTTATGAATGTGTGTAGAGGCAATTAGTTACGACCTTTGGTTACTTTTCAGAAACGCCTGTCAGCAGGCGCGGTTCTGAACTGAAAAGGCCAAGCGCCGCAGGTCAGTAGTTGTTTGGTGAAAAGATCTAACCGTTTTGCCCTAAGACCTCTTGGGGCCGTAATAATTCTAGGAGGTTTCCATGCCTTTGTCGGTATTGAATGGACTTGTTCTGCATCTGGAAACAGCGTCGGGATTAACCACGCAGAGTGGGACAGTTACGCGATGGGAGGATGCTTCCGCGTCCAATATCGTCCTAAATGCATCGGGAGATCCTACCCTCGTATCAGGGCTAACGCCAGCTGGCCTTCCAGCTATAGCCTTTGACGGGGAGGAAGACACGCTTAGGGCAGTTCTCGGACTGAGTGCTCTGCCCACTGGTAGTGCAGACCGGACGGTGTTCTTTGTGGTCGATTATCTGGGCACAAACGGGCGGTCATCTGGTGTGACCTATGGCACCAGCACGACCAATCAGACGTTTGGTCTGGTGGCGGGCGGTACTACGGGCAACTACGGGGTTCAGGGCTGGGGCGGTCAAAACGATTTTGACAGTGGAACGAATGGCATCTCACCGGGTTGGGCGGTGCAGTCGGTGGTGCTTAGTGACGATGTTCTGTCGCAGTATCTCGACGGGGACCTGATCGATACTGATACGCATACGTTTAACACCACGTTGACCCAACTGGTGCTGGGAGCCCATATCGGGGGGCTTGCCGAAGGCGAAATGAACATTGCTGCCGTGCTGATCTATGACCGGGCGCTGAACGCAGTGGAGCGGGCAGATGTCGAAACCTATCTGACTAACAAATACCTGACAGACGACGGCATCAACGACACACCGATCGCAGTTGGCGAGATCCTGGATGCGGGGATAGGAGTCACGACCGAGCTGGATATTCTCGGCAATGACTATGATGATGCTGTCTTGAACGGTTCGGCGATCACCATCTTAGATGGTCCCGATCATGGGACGATCGACAGCATCGATCCGGTGACCGGGCGCGTCACATACACCCATAACGGAAGCAGCGGTAGTTCGGACAGCTTCACCTACCAGTTAACTGATGCGAACGGAGCGGTGTCCGACGTGGCGACGGCCAGCTTGGATATCGGAACGCTGCCTTTGTCACTGGATGGGTTCCGTGACGAAGCCGTTGTTTCCCGTGGAGATATGACAGGGGGGTCGCCTTTTTTCCTGCCAATCTCGATGACCTTCCTGCCCGACAACCGGATGCTTTTGCTGTCCAAGGACGGGGAGATTCGGATTGTTGACCCGGAAACCGGGTCAAACAGCATCTATATGACCATCAACAATATCGATTCTGGCCAAGAGCGGGGCCTGCTGGACATCACGCTTGACCCCGATTTCGAGAATAACGGCTATTTCTATCTCTACTATACACCGAATAATCCGGAAAATGCCCGCATAGCGCGGTTCGAACATCAGGAAAATTCAGGGGGGCTTACCTCGACGGGGGCTTTGAACAGCGAATTTACCGTTTGGGAAGACACCGATGGATATTTGGCCTGTTGCCATTATGGCGGGGGTTTGGATTTTGGCCCCGATGACAAGCTTTGGCTGACCACCTCTGACAAGTTCCAGTCTACAACCCCGGGCGAAGGTGCCGCGGGCGGGAATGATATCATGCTTGATCCGGCGTCGTCCTCGGGCAAGATCATTCGGGTCAATTCGGACGGCACGGTGCCGGATGGGTCGGATGGCTGGGCGGCTAACCCTTGGGTGGATCCCAACGACGGCTTTAACGATTATGCTTGGGCCTACGGCCTGCGAAATCCCTTTCGCGCGCGGTGGGATGCGGAATATGGCCATTTCTACATCGGTGAGGTCGGTGGCAATCAGCAGCTGATCGCTCATGACGATATTCATACCAGCTCGCTGAATCAGGCTGGTGCGTTTTATGGCTGGCCCTTCTACGAAGGCACGCCCAACACCTATGTGAATGGTGGGGCGAGCCCGGAAGATCCAAACGACTATCCACTGCCGGATAACGACCTTGCTGATGCGGCCGCCGGTGATTTTTATTCTGCGCCGATCTTCTCAATCGACCATCAGGGGCAGTCGACCTCGATTACAGGCGGTGAAGTCTATCGCGGCGACATGTTTCCGGAGGAGTGGGACGGAGTTTACTTCTACGGCGATTACACCAATGATTTCATCAAGTACTTGGTCTTGGATGATACCGGCACGCAGGTTCTAGGGAACTTTGATTTTAAACCATCAGCTCAGCTTCCGGGCACCACGAATGAGATTGTCTCGCTGACTGTAGGAGAAGACGGCGCACTGTATTATGTGATGATAGCTTCTGGTGAGGTGCGCCGAATTACTTTTGACAGCAACGCTGCGCCGGAGATTGTCGCGACCAGCCTCACACCGCTCACAGGTGACCTGCCGCTGGTAGTCACCTTTACGGCATCTATCACTGACGCCGAAGGTGATGCGATGACCTATAGGCTGAACTTTGGGGATGGGACAATCGTCAATGACGTGGTTGCCGTCGATGGTATAATTTCGGTCCAGCACACCTATACGATTGATGGCCGCTATAACGTATCGCTGTCGGTATCGGACCCAGGCCATACCGTGCTTTCGTCGGCTTTCCAGATCGAAGCAGGGGATGTCAACTTCGCTCCTGTTATCACCGACGAACAATCGGATGTGGCCATTGGAGGTGCCGGTACAACTGAGATCACTTTTACAGCTACCGCAAATGACCCCGATAATGATGCGATGAACTACGTCTGGCACTTCGGGGACGGCAATAGCGCCACTGGGGTGGTTGGGCCGACCGGAGAAGTCACGGCCAGCCATACTTATGCCACCGAAGGCTCGTTTGAAGCCTTTCTCGAGGTGACGGACGGGACTGATACCACCTTTTCGTCAAATATAGAGATACAGGTTGGAATTTCAGATCAGGTTCCTGTAACGGGCGGTTTGGTGCTGCTGTTGCAGTCGGATATCAAGATTGGCTTAGCAGCGGGCAATACGGTTTCGGCTTGGCTGGACGGCTCGGGTAGCGGCAACAACCTGTTTGCTCAGGGTGATCCGCAGCTTGTGGCCAATGCAACGCCAACGGGTCAGGCCGCGCTTGCTTTTGATGGCGCAGACGACCTTCTGGAGCGGGTCAATTCTACCGACACGATTTTCAACCTCCCCACCGGCAACGCGGACCGGACGATATTCTTTGTGGTTGATTATCTGGATCACGAAGGGGTTTCCGCAGGTGTTGCCTATGGTGACGGGGTGCGGAATGAAACCTTTGGTCTGGTTTCGAGTTGGAACAACGAAACCCTTTCGGTGCAGGGTTATGGTGGATCGAACGACTTCGATTCGGGCATTGAGGCGGCGAGCCCTGGCTGGCTTGTGCAGTCGGTGGTGCTGGATGATGGTGCGTTCAACCACTATCTGAACGGTGGGCTGATCGATAGTGGCAGTCATACGTTCAACACCGACCTGCAACGTCTTGTGCTGGGTGAGGAGATCCGGGGCTTGGGTGAAAGCCAACTCGAAATCGCTGCCGTACTGATCTATGATCGAGCGCTGAACGAGAGTGAACGAGTGCAGGTTGAAGACTTCCTGCAGAAAAAATATATCGCCGATCCTAACAATATTGCGCCGGTTGCTGCCGATGATGCGGTGACCTTTGTCGAAGACACGGCTATTGTCGGGAATGTTTTGGCCGACAACGGCAACGGAGTGGACAATGATGCCAATGGCGACACTTTGAGCGTGTCGCTGCTCAGCGATGTCAGTAATGGTACGCTTGTGCTGAACGCGGACGGGACGTTCAGCTACACGCCAGATGCGAATTACAACGATGTGGACAGCTTTATCTACCAGTTGAGCGATGGGAAGGGCGGCGTTGATCAAGCGACTGTCAACCTGACTGGAACACCTGTCGACGATCTGGCGGATGCGGTGGATGACGCCTATGGGACGGCAGTCGATACGGCGCTTGTCGTGACTGCTGCGACCGGTGTGTTGTCCAACGATACGGATGCCGAAGGCGATCCGTTCACGGCCAGCTTGCTGAGCGACGTGTCTGATGGAACGCTGGCGTTCAACACCGATGGCAGCTTCAGCTACACCCCGAATTCTGGGTTTAGCGGCTTGGACAGGTTCACCTATCAGGTAACCGGCGGCGACAGTGCCACGGTCACGGTAACGGTGGGAGGTCCGCAGAGCGTGCCGGTGACCGCTGGGTTGGTTGCGGCCTATGAATCGGGCGAGAATGTCAGTCTTGGGGCCGGCAATACGGTAAGCGGTTGGCTGGACGGGTCAGGTCGGGGCAACGATCTTCTAGCACAGGGCGATCCGACGCTGGTTGCCAATGCAACGCCGACAGGTCAGTCGGCGATTGCCTTTGACGGGTCTGGTGATCTGCTGGAAAGGGTCAACGCTACTGACACGCTGAACGGCCTGTCTTCCGGCAACGCGGACCGGACGATATTCTTTGTGGTTGATTATCTGGATCACGAAGGGGTTTCCGCAGGTGTTGCCTATGGTGACGGGGTGCGGAATGAAACCTTTGGTCTGGTTTCGAGTTGGAACAACGAAACCCTTTCGGTGCAGGGTTATGGTGGATCGAACGACTTCGATTCGGGCATTGAGGCGGCGAGCCCTGGCTGGCTTGTGCAGTCGGTGGTGCTGGATGATGGTGCGTTCAACCACTATCTGAACGGTGGGCTGATCGATAGTGGCAGTCATACGTTCAACACCGACCTGCAACGTCTTGTGCTGGGTGAGGAGATCCGGGGCTTGGGTGAAAGCCAACTCGAAATCGCTGCCGTACTGATCTATGATCGAGCGCTTGATGAGTTAGAGCGCGAGCAGGTCGAAAACTATCTTCAGCTAACCTATGTTGATGATACCTTTATATTTGGATGAGCATCGAAGTAATTGTTACCTCCTCCAGAGGGACTGCTGGCCCTTAAAGCGTCCGGCTGAAAACCTGGATCGTTGGGATTCCCTTTATGGCTGATCTGTGATTCACCCTGTTTGGGAGGATGGATCATGTCAGCACCTTTGCCGGATGCGCTTCGTGCGCGGTTTCAGAAGTTGATTGAGGAAGGGTTAAGTGGGTGCGCAGCGGCCCTTCGTCTGAAGCTATTGCCCGCCACCGGGGCGCGTTGGAGGCTTGCGATCCGTCAGACAGGACAGGCTAAGGCCGCGCCCCAGGGTCGGCCTCGTGGCAAGGGCAAACTTGATCCCTACCGGCCTTTTCTCATCGAACTGATTGAACAGGATGGCGACATGACCATGCCTGAACTGGCCGGTGCGCTCGCAGATGCCACCGGTGTTCAAGCCCACCCTGATGCGATTGGTCGGTTCCTGCGCAAGCTTGGTTTCACGTACAAAAAAAGTCGCTGGTTGCGGCCGAGCGACGCCGCGCACGGGTAAGAAAACAACGCGACGATTGGGTCACTCATCGCGTGCCAGCCGTCTCGGCCGAACCAGACCACGTTGTCTTCATTGACGAAACCTCTGTCAAAACCAACCTGACCCGCCAGCGTGGGTGGTCCCCACGCGGAGAGCGGCTCGTCATGGATGCCCCCTTCGGATCGTGGCGGACACAGACCTTTATCCCTGGCTTGACGTCGGATGCTTTGGTCGCGCCATGGGTCATCAAAGGCGCGATGGATGGCGCAGCTTTCGCGGCTTACGTCGCACAGGTGCAGATACCAGAACTGGAGACGGGAACAGTCGTCATCCTGGACAACCTCGCCACCCACAAAAATGCCGCCGCGGCCAAAGCCATGCGAAAGGCCGGATGCTGGTTCCTGTTCCTGCCCCCGTATAGCCCCGACCTGAACCCAATTGAGATGGCGTTCTCCAAGCTCAAAGCTCACCTGCGTCGCATCGGGGCAAGCACCTTCACCGAGATGTTCAAAGCCGTCGCCGAAATCTGCGACCTCTTTTCTCCGGACGAGTGCCGGAACTTCTGTGGTTGCCGCCCATAGTGCAAGAAGTTTCTGACCGTTCAGGCATGTGATCGAGTGCGAACTTCTGTCAGGCCTCAATGTGCGACATTTCCAGAAGCCGCGGGCCGGGACGGTGATCAGCGGGTCGGGTGCAAATCTACTTCTCGAGCTTTCAGCTCGTATTCCAGCACTGGTTTTCCTGATCCGGATCTGTTCGATCGTTTTGCCCATTCAGGTCATCGCCTTCTCACACTCCCCTTTGCACCGTCACTAGCAGTTTGACACGAGTATCATGCCGCGCCTGCAAGCGCCGGATCCCTGTAATCCTCGTTCTTCGTCAGCATCGCCCAAATTTGCCGAGCCATCTTCTTGGCCAGCCCAAATACAACCAGCAACTTTGGCTTGCGCGCCAACATTCGTGAAAGCCAGCTGCCCTCGACAATCTTTTGCTGTCCCAGCTAACCCAGTCGTGACATTGCGCCAATGATCAGGAGGCGTCGGATATCGGCTTGGCCAGCCTTGGTCATACGCCCCAAACGTTCCTTGCCTCCAGAAGAATGTTGCTTGGGAACAAGACCTAACCAAGCCGCAAAGTCGCGCCCAGCTTTGAACTGTGCCATGTCTGGGCCAAACGCTTCCACCGCAACAGCCGTCAGCGGCCCAACACCTGGCATGGTCTGGAGCTGGCGCGCCTTGTCTGACTCGGCGGCCAACGTCTTGAGTTTCGTGTTACGCTCGATGATACGCCGTTTTCTCTGCAATCTGCGCCAGTAGGTCCAGGCATTCCTCCCGGATCAGTGCGTGCAAGTCGGTGGTCTCATCCTCCACAAGCGCAGTCATACGATTAAGGTATCGTATTCCTTGAGGAAAAACATGCCCGTGCTCATACAGTAGCGCCCGCAATGCATTTACATCGGCGGTCCGCTGATGAACTAGGCGTTCTCGGCCACGAAACACAGCTGCGCGAAATTGCTGCTCGACTGTTTTGGGTTCAACAAAACGCATCTCGGGTTGTCGTGCCGCGATCACAATCGCCTCCGCATCGGCGGCGTCGTTCTTTTGACGCTTCACGAACGGGCTAACATACTGTGGCGCGATCAGTTTCACCTCATGGCCAACTACTTCCATCTCGTGCGCCCAGTAATGCGCGCTGCCACAAGCTTCAAAAATGACCAGACAGTTCTCCTGCTGAGCCATAAACACATAAAACTATGCGCGCGTCAGATTCTTGCGGAACTGAACCTCCCCGGTTCGAAGGGCACCATGAACCTGAAAAACATTCTTTGCCAGATCGACCCCAATCATCATATCCTTCATCCCGCCGTCCTCCTCTTCGCGTGGCGTTGAACACCACGACCTTGGCACATTGCGATGCCGTTAGGGAGGGCGCCAACTCCTCCATCTACTTCAAGGCTGCAGGATATGTCTCAGATTAAAAGTCGGAAGCTTTAACAGCGCTTTGCTGCCAGATTTTTTGTCTTTCAGGTTCGACATGCCGCGTAAATCACCATTCAAACATCACCGTTTTCCGCGTGATGTCATCCTTTGCGCCGTGCATTGGTATTTGCGCTATCCGCTGTCCTACCAGGGTGTTGTTGATCTTCTAGCTGAGCGTGGGATCACTGTCGATAGATTCACCGTCTGTCACTGGGTACAGAAATTCATCCCAGAACTGGCCAAGCGCACGGAACAGCATCTGCGTCGCGCAAGCGTCGATTGGCATGTGGATGAAACCTACATTCAGGTTGGTGGGAGGTGGCGCTATTTGTGGCGCGCGGTTGATGCAAACGGCCAAATGGTTGATCTTCGGTTGACCGCGCCTTTTTGCGCAAAGCAATTGAGCGTGTGCGACTGCATCGCCCAGTGTCCATCTGCACCGACAAGGCACAAAGCTATCGGCGCGTCATCCGCGAGGTCAATCACCGATACGATCCACATTTTGACAGCATCAGGCATATCGACCAAAAGTGGCGCAATAACCTGATCGAGAACGACCACGCCGCTTTGAAACGGCTGTTCGGATATCGTCAGAGCTTTCGATCGTTGCAAACAGCGAAAGGAACCTTGACCGGCATCGAGACAATCCGACCCATCAAACGCGGCCACATCCACAACAAGAAAGTGGGTGTCATGGGTGAGCCGGAGTTTATCGATCGGTTGTTCAAAATCGCAGCGTGACCCAAAGTCGTAAACGACTTCAGCGCAACCCCATCGAGTTAATGCAACAGCCCCAGAAATACAGGTCTACGGTTTGTTTCGCATGACCGCTATGGCTTCTGGGGTGTTCAAAAGACTGCTTACCACATCATGGTGCATTTCGGGTGAGGGGTAGTACAGGTTTTCCGACCACGGCTTGACGGCAAGATCAGATCGGTCATTGGCTGGGTTGACCGTTGTCGGTTTGCCGGTGAAGCGGCTGAACAGGGGCTGGGGGCTACCGACTGACGTGACAACCTCAACATAAGCTGCAACATTGGGCTTCAGCGGCGCCAGCATCTGAGGTGTGACCATATGTGGAAATTCTCCGAACAGCTGTGAATGGGTCGCGTAGCCTTCGTGATAGGCGGGCGCGCGTTTCGAGTACCAGAGCAGGATCACGGGAACCTCAATCCGTTCGATCAGTTCAAGGCTGGATCTGATCCAAGCTTCACGCAGATCCGACACGATGGCACGGGCGCGCGGCCGGACCTTAAGATTGGCCAGCTTGCGTCGCACGCGGAATGGCAGCGGAAGGTTGTGGATGGTCATCGGCCCGCACAGCAGCTCCGTGAAGGCAGCGGCTGCTCCCATGTGGCGTCCGTCTTGACGCAGGCGAACATATTCCAAGCCGTCACAGTCATATAGTTGGTTGCTCTGACTGCGTGCAGACATGACTTGCAATATCACGAAACGCGCACGGTTCAGATAGGGCAGCAAGCTGTCCTGCTTGAGAAAAAACTCCGGTCCTGCGCCGCCGTAACCCAGATTGAGAGCGGGTAAACCGATTTCGCGCCCTATTAGGTCTGGGTAGGGCTCTTCGCAGAAACATCCAAAGGTTTGGGCAGCGCCGATGCAGGCAAAAAAGTCGCCTCCACTTAGGGCCGCTTCCGGAACAGGCCCCCGGAACTGCAGCCCAGTTCCGGGAAGCTCCGTCATATGATAGTCAACAACATCATAGTCCCGGGCCTGATAACCTGAGAGGTGAATGTCTTGCTTTGCCTGTTTGTCCAAGTTCATTGTCAGATATGTTCCTTTCAAAGAAATGGCAGACACTCCAAGAACGTACTGCTCCATGAAATCAGTAAAGGATAATTCCATGCCTGCAAATAATACTGAGGACGGTCATGGTCTGACATAAAAGTTGGCCGGATCAGAAAGATGGGTCACCTCTGACTGAAACAACATGTCAACTCCGATGGAGCGACCGGCAAACAGGCAAGAACCTTCATGGTACAGGACAGGATATACAGCCACCACTGCGCTGTCGCTCGGACTATCTATTTCTGGGCGATACCTCATGAAGCAATACTCTTTATTTACGTGTCTTGTTTGGCATACTCTGCCACGGCACATCACGTTGCAAAAGCTCGGATAAAAACGCGAGATCTTTGGAGAAAACGGGAGTGAGCTCGGCACGCAAGTCCGGATCAAGCGGCGATGTCGGCATGCTATTCCAACGGTTAAGTCGATGCAGGAGCGGGACGGTGAAGCGTCGTAATGGTGGAGAAAGCAGCCTGTAGCGCATGCGGCTTGGCCAGTTGATCTGACGGTCCAGCCAGAGATTGCGCGGCAACGTGCTGACCATACCTCGGCGGTTCATGTCTGGGATGAAATCAGGGTTAACCTTGATATGGCGGAAGATATCCGAGATGACTGCCATGGGATGGGCTATGAAATCATCATAGAAATGAACCTGGATTTGCTCTTGGGGGAACAGGTCGAACCAGCGTTTCAACTGTGCGCCGTACAGGCTGAGGCGCCGGTAATGCCAGTCCCAGCCCCACCCGGCGGCCACGCGGTCATCTTCGGCGGCCAGCGCCGCACGTAGCTCCAACGGTTCAAGCTGGTTCTGACGATTCATATTGTAATGCGAATAGAGCCGTGAGATCGGGTCGCGCAGGATAGCTACGATCCGGATGTCGGGTAGCATGTTTCGGACACGGACCGGCGAGTCGGGGAAATAGAGATAGCGGACCGAGCCCTCGCCCACGGCATGCGCATTGTCGGCCCCGTCAAACATGGCAGTATAGTCGAACAGGTCACTGCAGGACCAGTTGTAGAGCATCTGCCGAAGGATATGAGGTGGGGCCGGGCCGATCGGGTTATTCTGCTGTCCGGACAACGCGAAATAATTTGGCTCTTTCGAAGTGGGGACAAAGACGTCGGGGTGCTGGGCAAGATAGGAGACCAGCGAGGTGGTGCCGCTTTTGGCGGCTCCTATCACCAAAAAACTGGGCAGGGTCATGCCGTAACCTCACCCAGAGAGGCGCGGACAGCCCCGGCTGCGGCCTCCCAGGAGTAACCCCGCGAAACGGTTTCAAAGCCGCACAGCCCAAGGGTTGCGCGGGCTGCCGGGTCGCGAACAAGCCGCAGGATTTCGGAGACAAACTCCGTATCGCTTTCAGCGATCAAGATGTTCTCTCCATGCTGCACATCAATCCCTTCGGCACCCTTGGCAGTGCTAATAACCGGGCAACCAGCGGCGAAGGCTTCGAGAACCTTGAGCCGAGTGCCGCCACCGATAGTGATGGGCATGACCGCGATGCTTTGTTGCGCGAGGTATGGCATAATGCTAGCAACCCCGCCGGTGACAAGCACAGACTGGTCTTTCGCCGCGGCTTGCTGCATCGCCAGCGTTGGGTCGCGCCCAACAATTGCCAGCTGTAGGTCCATGCCGACCTGCCGGAGAGCGGGTAGAATGCCCTGTATCAGCCTAAGAGCGGCAATCTCATTGGGTTTATAAGAGTAACTACCAATATAGACCAGTAGCGGCGGGGTGGTGGGATCGGCATCGTTCCGGATGCGGCGTGCATCGGCATAAGCATCGATATTGATGGCATTGGGCACTACCGCCACCCCGTTTTTTGGTTGATAAAGTCGTTCCATCAACCTTGCATCGACATCGCTACAAGCCCAGACAAAATCTGCGTTTTTCACGGCTAGTGCCTCGGCCTGCCGTAATTTGCTGTTGAACATGCGCTGGCGAAGCGCGGCCAGTCCCAATTTTCGCGCTCCGTCCTTGTTGCCTATATCGGCCCACAGCCGGGCTTCGACGTTATGAGCGTCGAATATGGTCGAGATCCCGGCAGCACGTAGTGGGGCCACATAGGCCGAGAGCGCGATTTCCTCGACCAGCGCAAAATCATAAATGTCGGGAGACAGGGATCGCAGATACTGCATCAGGGCTGCATCCGTATAGCGGCGGATCGTATGGTGCGGTCCGGGCAGTAGCCAGCGGCCGGGGACACGCCAAGGGGGGGCGGGCACATATTGACCAGTTTCAGTAACACCTGGAAACCGCTCGGCGTCGGGTATGTTGCCGGACGGATCAACCGTCATGACGTCTACCGGACCAAGTCCTGCGAGAGCCGCCATGTTCTGCGCGTTACGCAGCGCAGCTCCACTATCCAAGCGCCCCGGCCCCCATCGGCTGATAACAAGACTACGCATAACTCTACCCGCTCTCGGTGAACTAAAATGGCCCACCCATGTTTCGCCATGTCCGGGCAGACTGGGCCGGGACCGTTACTCCTACACATGCAATGCGCAGACGAAAAAATCCAGAACAGACCTACCCCTGTTATATTCTTGACGCACCTGCTATCGCCAACTTCATCTTCGGCAGAGCCCTGGGACGTTACATCGACAACTTTCCGAGAGTTGGTTAAAGAGAAGATAGTCCTAGAATTTTCACACGCTTCGGCGCATCTGAGATTTTGAATGGTTATGAAGCAAGGCGCTGTAGGCAGGTTTGTCACCAATGTTGGTGCCTCGTTGCTGGGCGCGATCCTAAATCTGATCATTCTGATCTGGGTGAACCAGTTTTTGTTGCGCCGGGTTGGGGCCGAAGAATACAGCCTTGTACCTGTGCTAACCTCTCTGATGATCTTTGGAGAACTGTTCCGGGACGCCTTTGCCGGCGGCGTCGCGCGTTTCTTGGTGGCGGCAGATGCAAGCGGTGACGACACAGAGGTCGCGCGAATTGTGTCGTCAATGTTACCGCTGCTGGCATTGGTAGCGCTCATCGTGGCAACTGGGGGGGGGTGGGCAGTACAGCATATCGATCAATTGATCAATGTGGATGCAGCACACAAGCACAGCGCCCAGATCATGTTGTCCCTGCTGGTCCTGTCCCTCTGCCTTGAAATAGCGGCTTCTCCGTTCAGCTTTGGCTTGTTCGCTAAGATGCGGTTCGTCACACTTAATCTGGTTAACTTTGGCACGCTGCTTGTGCGCATCGCACTGTTGCTTGTGTTTCTGTTCGGCATCGGACCGCAGGTTATCTGGCTGGTGGTGGCCACGGTTCTCAGCAGTCTTCTGGATCTAGCTATACGGATCTATTTCACCATCCGTCTGCTGCCGGCAGCAAGGTTCAATCACCGCCTGATCTCGCGCCGGGCGGTAGCCACTCTGTTGTCCTTCAGTCTCTGGACGACGGTGCAGGGTATCGGCAACATCGTGCACCGCGCGACCCCAGCGCTATTTCTAAACCACTATTCCAATCCAGTCGACGTGGTGTCTTTTCATCTGGGAAACCTTCCGGATCTTCAGATCCGCAAACTGATCTCGGTTGGCGCGCGCCCGGCCCTACCCGAACTGACCTCAGTCTTCGTCTCAGGCCGCAAGGAGGCGTTGCGTGGGCTGTTTTATCGGGGTGGACGATACTATCTCTGGGCTGCGCTTTTTCTACCACCCAGCCTAATCATCTTTGGCGGCCCGCTAGTTACGCTTTATGTAGGGCCTAATTACCTAGATGCAGCTACGGTACTGATATGGGTTTTGGGTGCCTATCCACTGGTCTGGGCCAGCGCCATGTTCTTTCAAGTCGCCTATGCCTCCGGAGAGATTCGCGCCTTTAACATTCTGAACATTATCGTTGTTCTTGCGACCTTGGCCATGTTGTGGATATTCATAGTCTGGCTGGACATGGGCGCACTGGGTGCGGGGTATGCGTTCGGTATTGGATCCGGTCTGGGACATCTCCTGATCATCTGGCCTGGAAGCCTGCGCTTCATTCAGGGAAGTTGGATAGATTTCATTCGCCTAACCCTTGGTCCCGGATGTCTACCCGGGCTTATTGCGATATTGATCTGTGTGGGCTGGACACATTCTATGGCGCTGGACAGTTGGGCAATGCTAGGAGTCGGTTTCTGTCTGGCATCTGCGGGCTATGTGACAACTCTTCTTGTTTGTTGTCTCGATGCCCAAGACAAAGTGTTGCTGGGTAAACTCAAGTCGCGGCTGCTCAGGAGAGGATAGGGAAGTTGAGTTGTATTGGATGGCCTTATCGGTTCGGGTGTAGTCCCCACAGACGCAATCTTCGCCGCGCCATGCAATCATATCCGCTGCGCTCAACGAGCGTCCGTTGCGGCCGAGACCTAGAGACAACTCCGACCGATAAGGCCATCCAATATCAACTGCAAAACGATCCCGAAGCTCTGCAGAAAGTGGTGCTCGCCCCGCGAGCTTATCAAGGCCAAAACCGAAACCTTGGCAGTCTGGTGGAACGGGGGCTGGATCATTTGGGTAGTCGATCGAAACACAATATTGCAGGTTATGCGGATTTTTAAACGACAAGTCTGAGTACCACAGAGCGGTACGAGTGCGCTTGATACAGGAGCTTGAGATTTGGGATTGCGTATCGGAAGCTGGCCTGGGTTCGGAGACCACAACAACAAATTTATGGAGCTTTTTCTAGGCGGGTTGAGAGATGCGGATTGCGAGATAATAAGCATTGAAACCGTCAATGACATACCCACCAGTGGACTGGATGTTTTGATCTTGCACTGGGCTGAAAAACTGTTCTGGGAGGCCCGTGATCGTTGGGATATTTTGGCCAGAATGCTGACGCTAATCAATCGCCTCAAGCAGATTCGGCCAAAAACCAAGGTCGTCTGGCTGGTGCATAATCTGCAACCTCATGAACCTCGGAAGTTCAAGAACCTGATCTGGCCATTCTACATTCGTGCTTTAGCCCGAAACATTGATGCTGCTCTGACATTGTCGCCTGGGACGGTTCCGGTTGTTCGGGAGCATTTAGGGGCACTCAAACACAAACCTGTCGCATGGGCTTGGCATCCGGCATATCCACGGCTGTGCCAAGGAACGCACAACGCGGGTGCTGCGCGAAGTGCCCGCGGTTGGGAAACGGAGCATTACGTATTTGGTTACTGCGGACAGATTCGGCCCTACAAGGGGGTCGACGATCTGATTAACGTATTTTTGCGCAGTGAAAATCCGAGTTGGCGGCTTTTGATCGCCGGGCGGGCCTCATCGTCTGAGTTCGAGGATATTTTAGAAGACAAAGCGGTGGCGGACCCCCGCATCCGACTGGAATTCGGAGATATGTCAGAAGTCGAATACGAGATGGCTATCCTGTGTTGTGATACAATAGTTGCTCCATTCAGGAAGTATCTGCATTCTGGGTCACTTGTTCATGCAATGAGCGTCGGGCGACAGGTCTTGACTCCCAGAACACCGTTTTCCAACGCGCTTGCAAAACAGGTGGGACGCGATTGGGTTGCGCTTTATGATGGACCGCTAAGTGTGGATGCTCTTCAAGAAGCCGAGCAGGGCCGCAATGAATCTGACAACGCGGACCTTTCGGAGTTCGACCCCAAACGGGTTGGTGAACAGATCGTAGCCTTCTTTCAAAGTCTTTAGCCAAAGTCTTAAATTAGGACGAAAGAGATCTCGCGACATAGAATCTGACCTTCTCTGGCCGAGTCAACTCAGCCTTGGCAACACTGGACAGCATTGAAGTCGCGCACATTATCCGCAAACGGCAATTCGACCCCTCTGGTCAATCCCATTCCAGAAATTCGCAAGACTTTCTGGATCGCCGCGCCGAACGACACGAGTTACTCCGTCGCGTGGCAAAGTTTGCGACAGCCCCTGCGGAAGTTAAGGACGATCTCCCTTCCCGGTGGGATCATTTCCGCCGCCCCCAGCGTCCGAAGGCAAGCTCCGCAGCCTCTGAGGCGATTCGATCAGAAACCTCGCGCGGCGGGGCGAGCTGGTGCAGCCCGCGCAGCGCCCCGACCGCTTGCCGCCCGCCGCCCATCAGTGCTATTTTGGCAATCTGCATTATCGAGAAGGCGTAGGTCACCGGCAGCATCGGCCACGCAAACCGTGCCACAAAGCGCAACCGGTTGCGGAAGTTGAAATAGTTTGCGAATGCCGAGCCCCGCCGGTTAATAGAGCCAGAGCCGATCGCCGTGCCACCATGATGATGGACTACCGCCTCCGGACAGGTGAGAAGCGGCAGCACACCCCGGCGATAGGCCCAGTCTACCTCCTCGTAATAGAGGAAATAGTCCTCCCGAAGCGGTCCGACCATTTCGACGAAAGTCCGCGACGCAACCATATTGGCACCTGAGATGAAATCGAGGCTCCCGGCCAGAGGAGGTTCGGCTGCTGCGGGCAGGAGACCTTGGTTGACGTTGTAGCAGACCCCCCCTGTCCAGCGCCTGATGCGCCCACCGTCCGACTGGAGATAGCCGGGTGGTTCGAGATAGCGGGTTCGCCCGCCCATAAGTGCGAAGGGGCCCGCGACCTCAGCACGGCGAACGTAGGCGGCGGCAGTACCGGGCTCAACGACGCTATCGGGGTTCAGTATCCAGAAGAGCTCGATCTCCGCTCGCGACAAAAACCAGGTAAGCCCGGTATTGACGCCGCCCGCAAAGCCCATGTTTTGCGGGACCCGCAGTAGTGTGAGCCAAGACAGATCCCCTTCGGTCGGCGCTTGGGCGCCCGCTTCGGCTTCGGCAAAGCTCACCCCGCAGCGGCCTGCCCAGTCGGCGACCAGCGCGGCGCTATCGTCCGGCGAGGCGTTATCACAAACAACAACGCGAAGCGTCGCACCGGTAGTGGCGATTAGGCTGTCAAGACACGCCTCAATCACATCTGCCGAGCAATAGGCCACGATAATGACCGAGATGGGTGCCTTCGCCGCCCCCTCCATTTCCCGCTGCTCTTGCATTGTTCTTTGATCCTAACGAGTGAGTGACGCTGCCCTCGCCGCTAAACTGCCCGGAAGATGGCGGCTTCACCCAGCAAGATCAAGGCTGTTCTCTTGTGCCAACCGGACCGGAGTTGAAACGGGCTTGACCTCTCGGTCTAGACAGATTGACTCACGGTGCGGCTCTGGAGGCGTCGGGGAAGGATACATATCGGATATACTTAGAGGATAAAACGGCATAATCTAAGATAACGTTGCACACGAATCCACAAATGGATTCCCTTTTGTCGGCAAAAGCATCAAAGGTGACAGGAAGCCTAGCGAATGCCATCGCAAGAGATAGCCCCTCCCTAAAATATCTTATCCAAGGGGTCTTGGTGGCCGTCTCATCACCTCTCATGGGCATATTGGCTTCCGCTGGACTACAGAGAACGGTTTTTCCCAACCGGTTTGCGGATGCCGATCTGTCAGCGTGACATTTAGGGCACCATCGTTTACTTATTCGACGCGCCACCCAGAGCGCTGCGGACATCCTGACACGGATCGTTGAAGCCTATGAACACCGGGTCAAACTGTTGCGATTCAGACGACTGCGCTCGAAACCCGCTTGAAGCAACTGGCGCTTTATGAGGCGGCCTTGGTGATCTGATGGAACGGCTGGCCAGAACGTCTTGACTAAAATGGTCTTCGGCAGAATTATTGCAGCGGTAGTGAGTTTCAAATAGTCTTTCCAGACGAGCATACGAGTTTTTAAAGCCCTATTGCACGAAGGAATATTAGCATGCCCTCTCGCCCAATGCTCATGGTCGTAGCCTCGGCCGGAGGGCACTGGGTTCAGTTAATGAGGATGCGCAAGGTTTGGGACGGATTGCACGTCACCTATCTGAGTACCGAACCTGGCCTTGCGGACATCGTGAAGACCATGGCCCGGAATGAGGGTAACCCGCCGCCAAAATTTTCATCGGTCACGGATGCCAATCTCTCCGAGAAGCTACGCCTCATGCGTCAGCTTTTCGAGGTGTTTTTCCTGGTGCTGCGCCACCGGCCGGACGTGATCATCACCACAGGTGCTGCGCCCGGCTATTTTGCCCTGCGTTTTGGAAAGCTCTTCGGCGCGCGTACCATTTGGATCGACAGCATGGCCAATGCCGAGAAACTGTCAAGATCTGGTCAGGAAGTCAGGAAGTATGCCGACCTGTGGCTCACGCAATGGGAGCATCTGGCGCGCCCTGAAGGGCCGCATTTCATGGGGGCGGTTCTGTGATCTTTCTGACCACCGGGACGCAACTTTCCTTCGACAGGCTCGTACGGGCCGTGGATGAGTGGGCGGATGAAACCAAGCCGTCTTGTGGCATATTTGGTCAAGTCCTGCCGGCGACTCATGACCCGTATACGCCGCGAAATTTCGAAACCAAGGCACGGCTTTCACCGGCGGACTATGCCGAAGTGTTCAGCAAAGCAAACCTCATCATTTCACATGCCGGCATGGGTACGATCCTGACGGCATTGACCCAAGACAAGCAGATCTGCATCATGCCCCGGCAGATCAAATATGGCGAACACAGGAACAACCATCAGCTCGCCACGGTCGAAAGGCTGAAAGAGCATCCCAGGCTTTTCAAGGCGCGCGACGAACATGACCTGCCCCGCTGCCTTGACGCGGCCATGCAGGCGGTCGGGACGTCACAAACTGCCGCCATAGACCCGTTCGCGGCCACGGATTTCACCGATAAATTACGAAAGTTCGTCCTGAACACTGGGAAGTAGAACTCGGCTAGTCCTCGCTCTCTTGCACCCACCATCCCGCAAGCCAACCCGCCAGAAAACCCCCAAAATGGGTCTCCCAAGCGAGATTACCGCCCATCCCCCAATACATAACGAGGTTGAGAAGGATGAGCAGTACGACCACCCGCAGCACCGACCCGATCCCCTCATGTGCCAGACGACGGGCGGTATACTCCCAGCCCATCAGAACCCCCGCCAGCCCGAATAGCGCCCCAGACGCGCCAACCATGGGCTGCACCGCCGTAGACAGAAAAGCAAACCCCACGGCCCCGCCCAAGAGCGACAGCACATAGATCACGGCAAACCGAAGCTGGCCCACACGCTCGATCACCAAGCGCCCAAGCGAGACGAGCGTGATCATGTTGACGAGAAGATGCGCGGCCCCCCCATGCAGGAACCCATAGCTGGCAAACATCACCACGGGCTGCGCCGCATAGTTGGGCTGCCAGTTATCCAAGAGCCCCCGCCAAAACCCGCCATACTGATAGGTCAATCCACGCCAGCGCGGTGACCCCCAGAGCCCATAGTCAGCCCCCTGCAGGACGCCTTCGACCGCAACACAAACTAACAAAATCAGCAGCAATGCGCCATGAGCGACGACCCACACCCAAAGGCGCGAGCGTTCTGATGCTGAGTGTTGGTTGTCCATTCTATATATTCTGAGTCAAACTGGACTATTCCTAAGGTTAAATTAGAATATCATGAAGGACCATGCGTCCGCACTGGGTCCAAAAAGAACTTTGGCTTGAGGTTTAATGCTGCCCGTTCAATGAAATGCCAAGATAGTACCGCACAGATGAGAGTGACGGGAAGCGCAATAGCAATGTTAACGAGCGGATCGGTCACACCCAAACTTGCAACAAGTTGTTGAGCCGGGAAGGCATAGATGTAGGTGCCGTATGAATAGTCTCCCAGTCGGTTATAGCTCTGCAAAAATGCGTTTGGCCAATACCCAAGCACGAAGACAGTATAAGAAAGTGCCAGTACGAACACGGGACGGAAGATCTCGGTGCCGTACGCTGACCAAGCTAGAAAGCCTAACATGGCAGCTAAAAATGGGCTGAGCGGGATCAGGTTGCGCCAGAGGAAGAAACCCATGCCGATGGCAAAAGGTAGGGCGAGCTGAGACAGCAGTTGAAGCCTCAAATGTGCCGGTAGATAGGGCATAAGGAGACAAAGCATAATCGCTAGTCCAAGACAAAGCGCCGAGAGACGAGGCCGGTTCAGAATACCTAGAATCCCCGCGATGAAGATACCTGTATAACAGACCACCTCATAGAACAGCGTCCACAGTGAGCCGTTGATTGCTGTCCCATAGGGATTTCCTTCAAAAATGCCCGGCAGTGAGTAGTCGAGTTTGACAAGAGTTAGATTGCGCAGGAAGTAACTAGGTGCCGAGCCCCAAAACGTAACAGGATCTGCGGTTGTTAGGAGCAAACCACCCAAAACAATCGTCACCACCAGCACAACAACGAGTGCAGGAAAGAGCCTCAAGGCGCGTGCAATGAGAAACTGTTGCCAAGAAACACCGAAGACGAAGCTCTTGGTTATAAAAAAACCTGAGATTGAGAAGAAAACAAGCACGCTCACGCTGCCTAGCGACATGCCCCCGAGAAATCTCTCAAGCGGTTCTTCCGCTCCCGCGCCGAGCGAGAGTGGATAGGCATGAGAGATTAATACGCAGATAGCAGCCAAGATGCGCAAAAGATTAAAATTATTGTCCCGCAGGGTAGTATAGTTTCCGAGCAGTCGGCGCTCTTTCATCTACCTACCCCAAATCGCTCAGCCATATCCATCCATTACCCCTCACCCCGGTACAAACCTTGGTAGCTTGGGCAGGCTCTCACGCATCAAGCGTTGCAGCCGTGCATCGGCAGCACCTTCAGGCTCATCCTTCAGTATCGGAGTGATGTAGCGCACGATAGCCCCGTCGGTACGGTCGATCGTCAGGCTGTCATAGACCACGCTCATCTTGGCCTTGAAGTCATTGGTCATACGCTTGCCGCGCTGCTCGAACCAGTAATAGACGAGCTGTTCCGACAGGCCTTTCTGAATTATCGCGCGGTTCGCTTCAAAGGAGCCATAGCCGGTGCCCGCCATATCCAGCGCCACGGTCTCGAAACTGTAGATTTCCCATCCGCCAACAGGCAGACAAACCTCAGGGGAGTGGATGCCGGCACCCTCGGTCTGCTTGTCGTAGAAAGCTATGAAGAGTTCGACCGGAGCGGGTTCTTCTGGATTGCGATAGAAGCCCGCGAGGTAGTCGGTGGCCCCCAGTATCCGCTCGATATCCGGGTCGAGCATCGAGAAGGTCCCCGACCACTCCCCAAATTGCCGCGGAAAGAGTACGAAAGGATCACGATCTACCGCCGTGGGGTCATTGCCCTGCTGCAGCGCCCATCCGGCTGAGACCGCAAGCGTCAGGATCGCACCCGCCATTAACCCGCGCGAGGCGCGGATGCCCATGAGGCGTCCGGCGATCGCTCCGAATCCGCTGGTATCGAGATCAATTGCCTCCGACAGAGGTTTGGGATCCGGTGTCAGCCGCTGCAGGACCACGGCCATGAAGAACAGGATCGCAATACAGGCACCAAAGATGATCCAGCCTTCAAAGAAATGCAGAAAGCCCTCAGCCTGTTCAATCCCATAGCTGTTGACCATCACCCCGATCATCCCGATGCGGAAGGAATTCATCAACACCGTCAGGGGAGCAGCCGCAAGAAGCAGCACCGCCTTGTGCCAGACTGGTCCACGATAGAGAATGGCAAAGAGATAGGAGAAGCTGAGGATCGGGAAGAGATAGCGCAGCCCCGAACATGCCTCGGCCACCTGCAGTTTGTAGACCCCGAGATCAATCACATTGCCTTCGAGATAGACTGGCACGCCCATCAATGCCACGAACCACACACCGATTTCCGAAGAGATTGTCTGCAGCACGATGGTCAGCTTGAGATAGACAAACTGCGGCAGGGGCAACATGAAAATAAGATGCACCACGCCCAGTTGATGCAGCTTGCCGCGCTCCCAACCAAAGATCGTCAGCACCACGCCGCCCACCCAGATGATGAAGGCATAGGTCACGATATCGGGAATGCGAGTCAGGTTGCCTGCAATCGCCAGCAAGAGCGCCAGCACAATGACAATAAGCCCAGGTGCGCGATCCTGCACAATGGGTTTGGGCAGCGGCAGACGGCGCAGTTCCCGCAAGAAGAGATAGAGCGAGATGAGTGGGATGAGTGGCCCGTGGCTGTATTCAGCCGTGGACCAAGCCTGTGCCAGGGAGACAAAACCGATCCAAAAGATCGGAATCGATCCGGCTAGAAGCAACGTAAACCACAAGAGCCCGCCCAGGTTGAGCGGGTGGGCGAAAAGCCTTGGGCCAGACTGATCTGTCATGGACATGCTGTCACACTCCCCTTAAAACGGCTCACCACCCTGACCTATGCCAGAAGCATTTATGCTATTGGGATTTCTATCGGAAAATCCGCGCCAAAGCGATTCAAAACGGGTCGGATACGTGCTCAAAGCAGAGCCTGAACAGTCTGTTTTCCAAGGACGTACAGTGACCCAAGATCAGGGACGCACAGTAAACTCCCGCTCAAGTGTAAGAAACACCCGGTTCGATGAGGCGTCGCCCACCCCGGTTTCATCCCGCAGCCGATATTCATAGCCAGAAGAGAGCCGCCAGTCGGGTGTTAGGTTGCGGGAATAGGTGGCGCGCAGGTCAGTGCGCGTGGTGTCATTCACTGCCGGACCGCCAGCCTGTTTGAGTTCAGCGTAATTCGCCGAGAATGATATCTCGGACAACGAGTTGATCTCATAGTTGTAACCCAAAGAGGCTTCAGTGGTGCGCAATTCGTTCGACCGTGAACTGGTGGTAACCTGTCGCGAAAGCGATGCGGTCAGGGTGCTGCGCTTCATCTCATGAGTGAAGTCCAAGCTACCCACTGGGCGGACCGTGTCATCCACATCACTGGTGGCGCCGAGGCTGAGTTCAATCGAACCGCGTGGCAGCGGCAAGTCCCGGTTGACAAGCCAAGTGGCGGTCTGGCCATTCACGCTTTCGCGCAGGTCGAATGACGTGCCAATGGTGCCGCGTGTAAGTTCGCGCGTGAGATCAATGCTGCCGATCACACCCGTCTGTGTGTCCGCGTCGCGTATTCCCAGAATAGTTTCTTCGGTTTCAATACTCTGAAATCCGACCACGACATCAAGCGTATCTATCGGCGAGAGCGCCTGTGTGAGCCCCAAGTTGAAACTACTGGTCTGACGGTTCGTCTGCTCGGTATCATCCGCTGTGTAGTCATCATAACGCAGAATCGTCCGCACCTCGGTGACAGGGCTGAGAGTGAATCGCGTTGTCCCCGTAAGATTGAAAAGCTCGCTATCAAAAAGATCAGGATCCGTGGTGTCGTTGTAGGTTTGCTCGCGGTAACGCCCGTCGAGGATGAAGCCCACCGGATTATCGAGTCCGGCCTCAAACCGGAAGCGGCTCGATATCTGCTGGCGGTCGCCTTGATCTTCGGCGAGATCGTTTTCTTCAAGCGGATCATCGAAGAAGCGATTTTGGTCGAACGGATCGAGTGAATTGATCGAGGCGAGACTATAGTCGGCCCCAAAGCTGAGAGCGCTGTTCACCCCTTGGCGATCATAGCCGAGCCGCGCGCGCTGATCGTCGAATGTGCGGCTATCACCTGGCGGCTCATTGGCGCGCAAGAGCCCGCTCACATCAAAGCGAAAGACGTCATTGGCGCGCTGGTTCAGGTATCCGAAAGATAATCTGTTGTCGAAGAGTTCGGCACTCTCGCTGTTATTCGGGTCAAGATTATAATTGTCCGTCGCGCTGAGCGTCGAGCTGAGCCCAAAAGTCAGAACCGGACCACCATTTTCCGGGCTGCTGCCTTGCTGCGCGAGTGTCAGCCCTGCACCCAGAGAGAACACAGACAGACATCCGGCACCAATCAGGATATGGGAGCGCGTCACAGCCCGCCCTTATTCGAACAGACGCCGCTCAGGCACAACGATCACGTCGCCCGGGGCCAGTACCGTCGTGCCACTGATGCTATCGCTCCCCCCCATCGTCCGATAGTTGAAGCGATAGACGGTTTCTTGATTGCTCCTTGGGTCGACGCGGCGCAGCTGAATGCGTTTCTCGGCCGCAAATCGGGACAGCCCGCCCGCCTCTGCCAGAAACTGGAGCAGCGTGGTTCCGGGCAAGACCTCCTTGCGGCCGGGGGTGTTGGCCTCACCTACGATATAGATATTCATCAATTCTGGCCCAGCCGCAGCACGCGGCGCATCCCTTGGAGCCAAGGCGGCGACCGAGACCAAAACAGTCGGTGCGACTGCAAAATTCCCGGTCATTTCCTCCGACAGGGTGCTTGCGACAACATCGACGCTGCGGCCTCCCGCTCTGACCGTACCAGCCATCGGGAAACTGATTGACCCATCTGGCAGAACAAGAACATTCCGATTGAGGCTTGGATCTTCGAGAACCTCAACCTGCAACGTATCTCCCGGCTTGATGCGGTAGATGTCCTGCGCCATGGAAATGGTGGCTGATCCAATCAGGAAAAGGACCGCTGTAAGAAATCTGATCATCTCGTGCCTCTGTCCCGTTTCTCAGTTGTATGAAATTTACGCTATTTGATGGATCGGCAAAATACGCAAATTCAAGAAAACTCAAAGCTGCGGCAGATTTGTAGCGCTTTCAGGGAGTTTTCGCGACCGCTCTCTATGCTGTTCTACTCAATCCGGGCGGACAGCCGGTCAATTTCGCCTTTGACCTCTTCCATGAATGCAGGGGCAGGGCCGTTCTCTGCAACCTCGACCACCTTGCGGAACTGGGCCAGAGCCTCTGTATCGCGCTCGAGCGCGGCATAGGTGCGAGCCAGATGATACTGCACTGTCGGATCCTCCGGCAATCCAGCCGCCGCTGGCTCAAGCGCTGCAAGGGCCGCGCCAAAGTCACCGCGGCGAAAGGCGATCCAGCCATACGTGTCCTGAAAGGCCGGAACGCCACGGTCACGCAGGCGCCGCGCGATGTCATGGGCACGTTCGAGGCTCTCCGCATCCTCCTTCCCGGTTGCCAGCAGGCTAGCTAGGTTATTGGAAATGATCAGGTTGTTGCTGTTGTCCGCATAGAGCCGCTCATAGATGTCGATGGCCCCTTGAAGATCACCTTCGCTTTCCAGAATACCCGCCAGAGCCCAGTTGAGCCGAAGATTCTCGGGGGAAGCGGCGAGCCCGTCCAGAATTGCCTGCCGGGCCGCCTGTGCATTTTCTTGCACCGCGTGGATATTGTAGAGCGCCAGCCAGAAGCGTTGATCCTGCGGAGATTCTTTGGCCAAGTCGCGAAACGCCGCCTCAGCAGCCAGGGTCTCACCCGCCACCGCTTGCACGGACGCCATCAGGAACCGCGCGTTGAGATCGCCGGGATTGGCCTCAAGGGTTTCACGTGCATAGTGCAGCGCCCCCTCTGTATCGCCCTGCGCTAGACGGGTGCGCACGATCGTCGCTGCTGCTCCCATGCCTTGCGCGCCTTCGCTGGCAAGCGAGTCGAGAAAGCTCAGAAGCTCGCCTTCGCGATCCTGCGCCGCAAACTGACGCGCGGTCAGCTCATTGGCGATCCCCTCTGCCGGAGCATTGTCCTGGCGCCTCAGGGTCTCGATGACCTGTGTCACACGCGGCCAGTCCTGCTCGCGCATATAAATTTCGCCCAAGCCGCTCAAGAGGGCGGTATTGTCAGGGGCCAAACGCAGTGCATTGATCAGCACGGTCTCTGCTGTGCGCAGGCTCTCCTCCGAGATCAGATGACGCGCGTAGCGCAGCGATTCATCCGGCGCATTTCTGGAGGCCTCAACAGCACGGCTCAGCATCTCCGCCATGAGATCCCGATTGCCGGCACGCTCATGAGCCTGAGCCATCAGGGTCATTGCCTGCGCGTCATTAGGCGCTTGCCCCAGAACCGACCGCAGAGTAACGATTGCCTCATCAGCCAGATCGCTTTCAATCAGCCATGCAGCCCGCATCTTCATCGCTTCGGTCTGGCTGTTGTCTTCCTCCAGCACTTGCTCGACCAGAGCCCGCGCACCGACCCTGTTGTCCGTGGCCTCCAGCATGCGGGCCAGCATGACCATGATGCTGCGTCGCGCATCAGACGGCTCAGAACCCTTGATCAACGCTTCCATCTCGGCAATGGCCGCATCGCGGTCACCCAGATCAAAGCGGAAACCTGCGCCCAAGGCGATCAGCCGTTCCCGTTCAGGCGGATCGCTTGCAACGATCCGGTCCAACTCGGCGCTGGCGACCTCGCGACCATGTACCTCGGCGAGAAATCCGATATAGATGACGATATCATCGACATTGCGCGGCTCCTGCTCTGCCCGTTGTTTCAGGAAGCCCTCGGCGGCCTCAGTATCGCCCTGCGACATGTACCACCGCACCAAGGTGGCAGGCACGCTCGCATCGTCGGGAAAGCGCGTTATCATCTCTTCGAGCTGCGCCCGGATTTCACGCGTTTCCCCTAGCTGGTTGAGAACGCCGAGACGGATCGTGTAGAGTTCTTGGTTGTCAGGCGCCTGACCAAGGGCGGCATCAATCGCCGAGAGGGCAGCAGCCCAGTCCTGCGCACGCACAAGATCGTCGATGATCACCTTCTGGACCACCAAAAGATCAGGATTCTCGGACACTAGCGCCTGGGCTTTCGTCACCGCCTCGCGCAGGGCTGAGGTATCGTTAGCGGCAAGCCCATCGCGATAGGTCACAGCCGTGTTCACAGCTTGTACCAGACGATCTTCGGGAGCCAACTCCGCCGCAGCGGCCCCATGCTTGCGTGCGGCCTCCCAGTTGTTGGTCTGCAGTGCCAGTTCCGCCAGAGCGCGCTGACCGGGCAAGCTGTCGGGATATTGTTCCACCAACCGCAGATACTGGCCATAAGCCTCGCGGATATTGCCACGCGCGCGCTCGGCCTCTGCGTATTTCAACCGGGCTTCGCGATGCTGGCCATCCAGCTTGAACACATTCCGGAATTCGACCAGGGCACGATCCACGTCCCCCTCTTCCAGCAACTCGAGTCCAGATTTGTAATGTCTATCCACTCTCTCTTCTGCATTGTCGCAGAAAGACAGCAGGCCCGCTGTGGCGAGCGCCAGAAATGTCGTTTTAATCATGTCACTACTCTTGCATCTTTGGGCCGGGACAACAATCCGCACTAGGCACCAGATAGGTCGTGCCGGTCCTTTTTTGATATATCAGATTTCGCGACATAAGTTGCCAAACTTCTTTCGAGGCTGGCGTATCAATATCCAGTGCCGCGGATAACCACGGTCACCGTCCGCAACAGGATCAAAAGATCCTGTGAGAGCGACAAAGAGGCCAGATAACGGGTGTCGAAGCCCGCCCGCTCGGCAAAACTTGACTCGTTGCGATCCGAAATCTGCCAAGTCCCGGTGATGCCGGGGCGCAGTTCGAAATAGGCTTTGCCGGGATAAAGTGCCTCTTGATCCACCATCATGGGCCGTGGCCCAACCAGCGACATGTCACCCTTGAGCACATTCCATAGCTGAGGCAGCTCGTCGAGCGAAGATTTACGCAGGAAACAACCCATTCGCGTGATGCGCGGGTCGCGCTTGAGCTTTTGGGTTTCATCCCATTCACGCCGGGCTTCGGGGTTCTTGCGGAGGTGGTATTCCAGCAGTGCATCAGCCCCCGGCACCATCGTACGGATCTTGACCATGTAAAAGATGCGACCACCGCGCCCGAGGCGTTTCTGGAAATAAAGCGGACTGCGCCGGTCGAATGCCACAAGACACATCATGCCCAGAATAAGCGGCAGGGAAACCGGCAAGGTCAGCAGCACCATAGCTATATCAAGACACCGCTTTGCACTGTTGCGATAAATGGCGCGACGGCGCTGACCGCGTTTCCGCTTGGAAGCATTACTTTGAAGCTGCGTCTCGGAAAAATCTTGGAAGGTCATTTAATATTCTCCACTCACTTTTGACACGAGCAAATACAAAACACCCGATGTGGTAAAATCCACTTCGATCAATTCGACTGAAGAGCAACACACCCCCTGTTTAATCAACAATCACAGATCGCCTATAACAAGTGAACAATCACGGATCGCCTAAAACAAGACATAATTTGGACAAAATCCAAAAATAGACGTGCAAGTATATGAAGCTCTTGAATTTCAGCCCTTTCCTCGTGGTGCCCGACAAGCAAAATAAAACGTGCTTTTAAAGACTGTCTCCACATTCGAAACAAACATGGCAAAGAGTAAAAATCGTTCTCAAATAAGCTTACCCGATTCGCACTCAAAATGGTGCTGAAAAGTTCGGTCTGCCCAGATCATCCCTCAATTTTCTTACTCCTGCCATCAAAGCGTGGGATTTGTTTGTTGAATGATTGACATGGACAGGGCAGATGTCAGAGCCTCATGCTCTAATATGGTGGGGTGCCGAACATAGACCTGAGGGTCGAACTGTGGGTGCCAAGATGCAGAGTCTGTTTTGAAAGATGCATATGAGACCGGAGCCCCTTTACGCAGATTTTTTCGGCCTGTCGGAGCGTCCGTTTACGCTGCTGCCCGATCCGGCCTTTCTCTATTGGTCCAAGGCGCATCGTAACGCTTATACGGTCCTGGATTACGGAATCTTCTCGCGGGCGCCGATCACTGTGGTGACCGGTGAAATTGGCTCTGGCAAGACGACATTGGTTCAGCATCTGCTCAAGCAGACTGACGCCTCCATCACCATCGGCCTCATTTCCAACGCCCAAGGCGGGCGCGGAGAGCTCTTGCAATGGGTTCTCAACGCGCTGTCTGTCGAGGTTCCGAATGACGCCAGCTATGTTCAGAAGTTCCAGAAACTGCAGGATTTTCTGATCTCAGAGTATGCAGCGGAACGACGCGTAATCCTCATATTCGACGAGGCCCAGAACCTGTCGATGGAAGGCTTGGAAGAGCTGCGTATGCTCACGAATATCAACGCCAATAAGGATGAACTCATTCAACTCATTCTGATTGGGCAGCCAGAGTTGCGCGATGTGATCCGCAGCCCCAAGATGAAACAGCTGGCACAACGAGTGGCGGCCAGTTTTCATATCCCGGCGATGGATCAAGACACGGTGGCGCAGTACATCCAGCACCGGTTGCGAATCGTAGGCGGACAAGGTGATGAATTTACCATTGCTGCCTGTAAGATGGTCCATGATCAGACCGACGGAGTACCACGGCTTGTCAATCAGCTGTGTGACATCGCAATGGTTTATGCATGGAGCAAGGAGGAGAGAACAGTGACCGAAGACATCCTTCGGAGCGTGCTTGAAGACGGCTTGTTCTTTGCAGCCTCCCTTGCATCAGAAGAGAGTGAAAAAACATGAACGAACTGAAGTACTACTCTTCGATTTTCCTCCGGCGTCTGCATTATTTCCTGATCGTCTCAGTGATCATTTCGGCCGTGTCTGTCATTGCGGCTTTCACCTTGCCGCCAGCCTATGAATCACAAACTCGCCTGCTGCTGGAAGGGCCTCAAATTCCCTCGGAGCTGGCCGCTTCTACGGTTATGGTGGGCCTGTCCGAACAACTCGAAATAATCGAGCAGCGGTTGATGACCCGGGCCAACATGCTCGATGTCGCCCGCAGTCAGACTGTTTTTGAGGATACTCAGCAGATGTCTGCGGATGCCATCGTTGAAGCGATGCGGGCGCGTACGACCATTCAGGCGGCCAGGGGTCGCAATCCAACGCCAATCATGAATATCAGCTTTGAGGCCCGCAGCCCACAAATTGCCGCCGGTGTCCTCAACGAATATCTGACCCTGATCGAACGGCAGAATGCCGAATTCCGCACCTCGCGGGCAGGGAATACGCTGGAATTCTTCCAACAAGAGGTCCAACGACTGGGTCAGGATCTCGACGCGCAGAGCGCGCGTATTCTCGAATTCAAGACCAGAAATTCCAGCGCTTTGCCCGAAAGCGTCGAATACCGCTTGAATCAACAAGCCACGCTGCAAGAGCAGGTTCGCCAGATCGACCGGGATATCAAGTCGCTCACAAATCAAGGCGAGCGGCTGGTGCAGATATTCGAGGCGACCGGACAGTTAGAGGGTAATAATGGCGCAGGCCTGTCACCCGATGAGCAGCGATTGCAAGAAATGCGTACCCAACTTGACGAAACGCTATCCGTATATGCACCGGAAAACCCTCGGGTGAAAATGCTGGAGGCCCGGATCGAACAACTTGAAGAGCGGATCGCCTCCCGAACTGTAACAGAGGAGCCGGAGTCCAGCACGTCCGCTCCAAGTCGTGGATCCATCACGCTGGATTTGCAGTTAAGTGAACTAGAAACGCGTATCTCCATACTGCAGGAGCAACGCGAAGACAGCATCGCAAGGCTGGAAGATCTGAATGAGACGCTGGCCAAGACACCAGCCAACACTGTCACGCTCGAAGAGTTGGATCGGGCCTATGCCAATATTGAAGCACAATATAACACGGCCGTCGATCGCCTGGCCCAAGCCAGCACCGGCGAGCGGATCGAGTCGTTGTCACGCGGTCAACGGATTTCGATCATAGAACCGCCCGCAGTGTCCAACCGGCCGACTAAACCGAACCGGGTACTCATTGCGGGGGGCGGCACTGGCTTTGGCATTCTGGCAGGGATAGGCCTTATCGTACTGATTGAGGTGCTCAACCGTACGGCCCGGCGACCAGAGGATATAGTCAACCGCATCGGGATAAGCCCTCTGGCCACCATCCCCTACATGCGCAGCCGCTCAGAGATCGTTTGGAAGCGTCTGATCAAGATCACCCTCTATCTGGTGATCCTCGTGGGTATTCCCGTAGCGGTCTATGCCGTGCACCTTTATTACCTGCCGCTCGACCTTTTGGCCGACCGCGTCATGAACAAGATCGGCGTCCGCTGGTGACCGGTCATAACGATATCAGGAGCGCTTGAGATGGAACGCATTCAGGAAGCCCTGGCCAAGGCCCGCGCACAGCGCCAGCAGGGCAGCGCCACACGCACGGAACATGCTTCCCCACCCAAAGCCAACCAATCGGTCGAAGAAGCTTGGGCGGCCCTCGCACCTTTCAAGCTCAATCGTGCCCTGCTCAAGAGTCGTCGGGTGGTTGCCGCTGAAGCGGGGCGCGATGCAGCCCCCTATGATCTCTTGCGGACCAAGATCATCCATCAGGCCCAGAGCAATGGTTGGCGCCGGATAGCGATCGTTTCACCCGATATGGGAGCTGGAAAAACGACCACTGTGTCAAATCTGGCTTTCAGCTTCGAGCGCCAGCGCGATATGCGTGTACTCTGCATCGATCTCGATTTGCGCCGCCCGTCGCTTCACAAAGCTCTGGGACAAAAGAGCGATCATTCCATGAGCGATGTGCTGAATGGTCATGTACGATTTGCCGAACATGGGCTGCGCCTGGGGGAACGGGTGGCATTTGGCTTCAATAATGGCCCGGCAGCCAATCCTTCTGAACTTCTGCTGAGCCAGGCAGCGCGCGATGCTCTGGAAGGGATAGAACAGGACTATGCCCCCAGTCTGACGCTTTTCGACATTTCGCCACTCAATGCCAGCGATGACAACATCGCCTTTCTCCAGAATGTCGATTGCGCAATCATCATAGCCGCTGCGGAGTCCACTTCAATCAAGCGGATTGATCAGGCCGAGCGGCAAGTGGCAGAATTGACCAATGTGATGGGGATCGTTCTGAACAAATGCCGCTATATCAGCGACACTGAAGGATATGATTACTATTGATGGGAGACTTCGGGATACAAGAAGCGATCCCCGAGATCGCGATCATTATCCCACATTACAATGATGTGGTGCGTCTGGAGCGTTGCCTGTTTGCCTTGATAGAAAATGATCTCTCAGATTGCGAGGTCCTGGTGGTGGATAATGGTTCTCCCCAGCCATTGACGGAAACACAGGCGAAATTCCCCAGCATCCGCTTTGTCATCGAAACTGAGAAAGGCGCTGCTGCGGCCCGTAACAGAGGCGTGCAAGAGACCCGCGCGCCGCGCCTGATGTTTATTGACGCTGACTGTCTGCCGGCCTCCGACTGGGTGACGGTTGGGCGCAAGGTCTCGGACCGAGCCGATCTGATCGGCGGGCGGGTCGAGGTGTTTGACGAAACCCCACCACCGCGCAGTGGGGCCGAAGCCTTTGAGGCGGTCTTTGCCTTCGATTTTCGCCATTACATCGAGGTGCAGGGATTTTCCGGGACCGGCAACCTGATTACCCGGCGGGACGTGTTCGAGGATGTGGGCCCTTTTCGCGGTGGGGTATCCGAGGACCGCGATTGGTCCTTCCGCGCCACAGCCAAGGGATATCGGCTAATCTACGAGGACGCGTTGCGCGTGGGACACCCCTCACGACAGGACTGGCTCGCATTGCGAGGCAAGTGGCGGCGCATAATGCAGGAGATGTTCGGACAAACCGGAGGCAGCTTGAACGTCCGTATAAAATGGGCACTCAAGGGATTGGCCATGCCGCTCAGCATTCTGGTGCATTTGCCCAAGGTGCTGACCAGCCCAAAGCTTTCAGGATCGGGTGATCGGCTGCGCGCAGGGGGCACTCTTGTTCGCCTACGACTCCTGCGCATGATCTGGATGCTGCGTCAGGCCATAGGGCTCGAGATCTGAGCCACAAAAAGAAAAGGGCCGCGTCATGCGGCCCTTTCCAATAGGATATGCGGTTCTTTTACGCAGCCTTGCGACGACGGCGCAGAGCAGCCACACCACCGAGTGCAGTCAGCAGAAGCAAACCACCTGCTGGCAACGGTACGGCCGAAATCAGGAACTCTGCGCTCCCATTGTTTGGATTGTTCCCTTCCGAGAACATCAGAACAAATGATGTCGAACCAGAAAATGGCCCAAACACTGATGGGGGCACAACAAAAGTTGTACCTACGTTGCCTGCTCCGGTCACCAGAACGCAATCAGTCGACCCAAAGTTCGCAAGCACGTCAGCACCGCACGGCGTCTCTCCGACCGGAGTTTGCGGAATCATTGCGGTCAGACCAGCAGGGCCATCAGCGAAGGAGCCGCGGAACAGTTGGAAACCGCTACGGGCGCCAGTCCCTCCAACGAGATCAGATTCCGGAGCATAATCTTGGAAGGTGAGTTTAAAAGATGTGCTTGCCGTAAACTCCGAATACGCCAGATAGGCGGGAGAAGTATCAAGCCATCCAAAGTCGATATTGGCAGTACCATTGGCCAGATTGTTCTGGCTCACAAAACCAGTGCCAGTAATGGCTGTGCCGGTGTTGCCGCCGTCCCCACCAACAAAGTTTACCGTTAGTGCAGAAGCAGTCGCGGCCGGCATCATAAGACATCCTGCAACTACCGCAGCAGCAACCGTCTTCGAAAAACTCAACATTCTTTCGCTCCTAAATTTGCTTCGCATCTATCAAGTTGACTGTACTATACTGATGGACATCCGAAAAACAGAAATTCCAATTTTCAGCACATTTCCGCCATATTCCTGGGCGTATCCGACTGGGGATCACAACCCAAAAAGAGAGACCGCTCAAACCATTCTCCAATGCGCGAGTTTTGCCGGAATTGTCGCCAATTTGAGAACAGATTAGCAGACCTCTCGGGCGAATCATCTCTCTTGCCATGCACACAAAAAACGGCCGCATAATTGCGACCGCTCTTCCGTACCAATTGATCCGATCAGATCATGAAGCCCGTTTACGTCTACGCAGCGCAGCAAGCCCGCCAAGCGCACCAACCAGCAGAAACCCTGCTGCCGGGAGCGGCACGGCACTCACGCTGATCGCATCGACATCAAACCCGCCCGTAGCACCCTGCGTTGAAAGGTTGCTGGGATTGCCACCGAACAATGCCAAAGTCAGGTCGGTCAGCCGCACGGTGTCAAAAATCCCGTCAAACGTGAAGACCGGGTTGGCGAAAGTTTCCGTGTTTTTAAAGGGGTTGGGCTGTGCGGTGACAAAACTGCTCTCATCACCCTTTATGCCCACCTCGATCCGAACCGCTTCTTTCCAGCTCGGGTCATTGTTGAGCGTGATTTCGATCAAGGAGCCCGGCCCAAAGAAAAGCTGACCGGTTGGGGTGCCAAACTGGAATTCCACCACAGCATTGTAGCCCAGTTCGAAGAACGCTCCATCCGCTGCACCAAATGCATTCGAGATTTCATCGCGATTATTTGCGGTGCCACGCGGTCCGTCCACGATGATGTCCGCAGATGTTGCATGTATCGTTGCGGCATCCGCCTGTATCGGCGTCAAAGTCAAAGCCGCCGTGATGGCGAGCACGCCAACGCCAGTCTTGCTCAGAATGTTAATCACCAACCCCATAGCCAATCTCCCACACTAACTTGGTCTTAGTCTCCACGTATACCTGAGGCAGACGGCTCTGCATATAGGCGTGTCTGGTTTTCAGCCATATTTTTGACGTATTTTAATTTCTTTGAACGCCAAAGAAACAACCTGAGATTGAATTTCTCGCGAAAAGTTTCCATTTAGCCCTCAGTTCCCACCAACAATCGGCATTGTTGCCAAATCGCGAACTGTCAACCAGCCTCAGACATTTCTGCACCCCATCACCGCCCCACTGCGAACATCGTTGAATACAGCCCTGATTCCTCCATATCCGAAAGCACCGGCACAAACGGACCTGCCCAATCCGTCTATTCCCCCGCATCCCCCGGCCCAGTCCGCATGACAATGCGGGGGGCTGCATCCGACGGGCGCTCAATCATATGGCGTATCGACATGGCACCAGCCTCTGTGATCTTCTGCCCCACGGCATCAAAACGCATGGTTTCCCCTGACGCCGCCCGGTCCCAGCCCTTCAGCGCCCCAGCGGCATCATAGCGGTACTCGTCGCGCCAGTCCGCTTGTGGAAAGAGAACAGGGTCGGCATAGCCGCCTTGCGGCACGCGGCGATCAAGACTCTCGATTCGCATATCCCCATCCGGGCCAAGACCATAACGGCGCGTCTCATGCTGTGGCAACAGGATCGAAATCAGGCCGGGCGCGCTGTCCTGCGCGCCGATTCGTGCAAAGACACCAACATCCACCCGGTTTGAGAGGATATCAGGGCGCCCCGGCACCGGGCGCGGCAATTGCCAATCCACAGTGATACGCGCACGCAAGCCGCGCGTATCCAGCGGCTCAATCCGGGTTCGGGCCGGGTCGCCGCGCAGCACCCGCCAGACAAAGTCCAGTGCGCGCCCGTTCGAATCGCGCGTTGCCTCAACCGAGACGACCATGCTGCGCCGATAGGCATGGCTGCGCCAGAGGCGGGCAATGGCCGTTGGCGTATCAAACAGCCGCTCACTCAACCCTTCACCGAAGTAATTGACGCCCTCGACAGCATCATCTTCGGACAGAACGGCAAGCCGCACCATTGGCGGCACCGTCTCGGGCGTCAAGGCATTGGCCAGTTGCACCATGCGCATCAGATTGATCTGATCTTTGGGGATCACCGAGGGATGCGCCAGCCCCGTCAGATAAGCCGCCCGGCTGCGCACCGACGTGAGACTACGACGAAAGACCATCTGCACGGTCGGGGCCAGAAGCTGATTTTGGTGCAGAAACGCCTTGGTCTCGGGTTGAAACGCCGCGAAGATCATGGCCAGCGCCTCAAGATGCGGCTGGTCAGAGCCGGATGAGCCCTGCGAAATCAGGAAATAAGGCGTATTGGCCGGGATCAGGTCGCCATGGTCCGGGTCATGATCTTGGTGCTCTGGGTAGACATGCATCTGCCCCGCCAGATAATTCTGGTATAGGAACAACGGGCCGTTGTCGTGGGTGAGCGCCATCCGCGGCAAGGACCGCCAGAGCGGCCCATGCTTGAGCGCAGTGGAGGAATTCCCAATGAGCGGAACCGCAAACGTCACTGGCCCAGCCAGCCCGTAATCGAACCCCAGTTTGCGTGCCTCATCGTCATAGGCCACATGCGTCAACTGTGGATGCGCCTCAGCCGGCAATCGCGAATGGCCACGATCACGGTTTTCATAAAGATCACCGTGATTGCCAGCTGCCCTTCCCTCAAAGTCCAACTGCCAGAGTAGACGATGGCCCGCGTCACGTCCGGCGGCCCCGAGCACCGGGGCGCTGGTCTCAGGCAAGCTTACCCGCGCCAGAAGCCGCCCTCCGGGTCCAAAGCGCAAGAGCTCCGACAGCCGCACGAGCACCCTGCCATCTTTTGCCAGTACCGGATCGACGCCGGGCAGTCCTTTGATCTGAGACAACGCGGCCCCGGGCATAAGCCCCAGCCCAGCCAGACATCGAAGCAGTTTGCGGCGAGAGAAGTTAAAGGGCATGACAGTAGCAATATCCAGCAGCAGAAATTGCGACCCGAAGGCTGCTGTAAACATCCTGACCGGAAACCCTGTCATCACGCAAGCTCTCGGCAATGCCCGCGCGTTGACAAAGTACAGAGATGCTTTCCTCCCCGCGCAATCCCGCCAAAACAATGCGGATCTTCTCTTCCGCTGAATAGGTCTGGCAGGTCTTGCGGCGGATGTTTTTGACCAGCTTGTCTGTGGCGCCCTTCGAGGTTTCAGCTTTCTTCATCATCTCGATCTCCTAATCAATATCATGAACCAGAAATCCTCCGTTGCTCAAATCCTCTAATCCGTTCCAAACGTGCTGACGTCAGACATGTTTGCCTACGCGCTTGAGGCCGACCGGCGCACCTAGGGGGCGGCTACGGGATGCCCGCGCCTGCGCTGCCCGGACAAGGGTTTTTGGGGCTGGGTACGCGAACAGACTTGAGAGGAGAGGCGCAGAGTCAGATCCACCTCTTGGTGGTTGTGTTGCGCATTGGACTCAAAATGATGAAAATTGCGCAGGATCAGCGAAATAGTAACGATTTGGTAACACAAAATTGACTCAATCGTGCTTAGCTTTGGCCTCAAAGCTGTATTATCTTTACAGAGGCGAGTTAAGAAAATAGGATCAACTATAGGTTGTAAGCTCAGGAAGGGCATCGCATGATCATCGGACTGATATTTGCCGGAAGCATTGTCGGGGCCATGTTTGGCCTGACAACTTTGATCCTAGGGCATTCGGTCTGGATGGCACTCCTGATGTATTCCGCAGTGGGTGCGCTGAGCGTGCTGGTAGGGGCTGCGGTCGTGGCCTTGCGTGCAGGGTCTGACGACCAGACAATCACCTCATCTCATGCCCTTGCTCCACCGCAGCGCGGATGACAAGCCTCCCTGCCTGTAAGATCGAATCATCGACACGGCTTCGTTCCAGCATTCATTCCTGAAACGGGAACAATTGTTTCCCCTAACGCAACAGATTCAGCGCAGGCGTGTGTCCTGTGCAGAGAGTCTGCCCGAATTTCACCTCAGGGTTGTGCGACGCTCGATTGCTTTGACTCAAGAGGGAATTAGGGCGATAGTGTGGCGGAACTGAATTGTTTTCTAGGGCTTTCGAGTGCCCTACCAGATCAACGCAGTTGCGAGGCAATATTGCTTGTCATTTTAAGCGAGGTAATGTGAATGTCTGGATCAAAAATCATAACAACCTTGGTTGCTGTGGCTTCGCTTCTATTAGCCAGCGAAGCTATGGCAGCGACTGTGAAATTTCAGAGTGATGGCCCGAGTCCGCCGGGCGTGAACGACTGTAGCGGGGATTTTGGAACGTCTCCAAACTGCGTTTACGTAAGTGAGGATAACTACTATTTCGACGGACCCGGTGCGGATGACGCTGGCGTGGCCACAAGCTACACAACCAATAATTACGGGACGCTTAATCAGATTGCAAAGGTTGATAGCCCGTTTGCGACAACCCCTATTGTGTCAGCAGGATCTATTCTGGGGGCTGGCGTATTCACCTTCGAGGTGGATGGTGGGAACCTGAAATGGACTTACAATCCGAATGGGTCCTTGGCAGCCGTGTTCGCGTTCTCAGTAAAAGGTGGAAATATGTATAACCTTTGGGAACTTGACATAGCTCCTACCGCTGGCGGTCTACAGCAAATGGTTTCGGGGTGGTTCGCTCCGCAGGGGAATGACGTAGATGATATCTCTCACGTCACGTTCTTTGGAAAAGAGCTAGCTGCGGTACCGCTTCCCGCTGGTGGTATCCTTTTGATCACAGCGCTCGGAGGCCTTGGGTTCACCGCGCGGCGCCGTCGTAAATCCTAAAACAACGGCAAATCCATGAGTGTGTACAAAACAGCCCCTTCGGGGGCTGTTTCTGTTTCGAAGCGTTCCATCAACGTTTGCGCCGCACACCAGCGCCGACGGAACCGCCATCGGCGATGATCTCAATCTCAGACATCGGCACATGCTTAAGGCTATCCTTAAGCCTTCTCGGTCAGGCCAAGGTGTTCGGTCGAAATGGGGGCCAGTTCATCAGGTGATAACGCATTCGGTTGGCGTCGCACGGGCAAGGACGAGGTGTGCGACCAGTCGCAGGGCTTCAGCTGTCGTGAGATATACGGACGTCACGTAGAGCGCGGCTCGGACAAAGTCATGCGGCATTTTCGTGAAGCACCCGACTCGTTTTGTTCGGTTTCCCGAAGGCGCTGTCGCGTTGAGCTGCGGTTGAGCCGGAAAGGAAAGCAGCGACGGCCATCACCAGACCTGTTTGCCAGTGCCGGCCATGCCCGGAGCGGGCCTCGCAATGATCGAGGCCGGACTTGCCCTTTGCCCGCAGGAAGCATTTATCGATTGTCCAACGCAAACCGACAGCTGCCGCGAGTTCATCAAGCGAGGTCTCTGCTGGCGCGAAGGCGGAGTAGCAGGCAATGCCCCCGGATCGTGGCGGCTCCTGCGCGCCAGCATCCAGCGGTCCGATCCATACACGGCGTCAGCCAGAACACAGCGGCAAGGAGTGCCCTCATCGAGACGGCCGGCAATCATCCCTCGCGCCATCGTGGGCTTGGTGGCGAAGCAGACCGCCTCGGAAACATGGGTCTTTGCCCGGCGCGTCTCATCCCCGGCCCAGGCTTTCAGCAAATACAGATGCCGGTCGACACGCGCATGACCAGCCCGCAATCCAACGGCATGTTGGATGCATTCGTGGAAACGCTCTCGCGCGACCGCGTCCGCGTCAACCCGCTGCCCGATGCCAAAACCGTTCTGAGATTGATAGGAGACTGGATCGAGGATTATAACGAAAGCCACCCACACAGCGGCCTTAAATGACGCTCGCCCCGCGAGTTGATCAAGACCGAAACCGAAACCGCTTAGATGTCCGATGAAACAGGGGCTGGATCAGACTCAAACAAGAATAGGCTCTATTATGATAAAACTCCCCGAAGACGTTTCCCAAGCCCCATCGCTTGAGATTGCTGCGGACCGCCTTGGGCAGATCCTCGGCCTTCAGAAACCCGCACCGTTAGATGCCACTCAACGCGCGCTAGACAACCCTCTTTACGCGCGAGCATTGCTGACAGCGCGGAAAATGCCTGCTGTCCTCTGGCAACTATTGGTCGCACCAGAAACGGTAAATATTGCGCCACTGGCCGGGATAGAACGAAAGCCGCCACCAGCCTCCAACCTCCAGATCATGGCCAAGGCGGCGGCGGCAACTCTCAAATGGGGGGCAGAAGGTTTAAAACATGCCGAACCTTGGGTCATAGAGCGCCGTCTTGCGGCCTGCAGCCGCTGCGAGTTCCAGACAGAGGCCCCCGACACATTGATCTATCGCGGGGCAAAAGTGGTGGTTGGAAAAGATGCTAAAATCTGCGAGCAATGCGACTGTCTGACAAATACAAAAGCCGCTCTTGCAATAGAGCACTGCCCTGCGAAAGACTTGGCAAATCCTGAACTTTCGCGCTGGCAGGAACCGTGGGTCGATACAGCTAAGCTTTCCAAGTGGCCTTGGCGTTAATGGCGGAGCTACTGCCGTGGAATTTTGGCAAGTGAAGCACTGCTTGCGTTAGGCTGAACGAAACACGAAATTATCCTCGGGCAACATATTACGCCAATCAAATCTCTTCTCGGTCGGCTTGGGATAAGCCGGAGTGCTACGCGGCACTACTGTATTGGCCATCGAGATGTTGTCATCGGATCGTTTGATTAACATATGAAAAAGTGCCGCGCGCGTACCCATAAGATGATCAGGCACACGTGTCGCCAAAGCACAATTCAACTCTGGTAATATTGAGTTTTTGTCGTACATCCTGGTCGCCCACTTTAGGTCTGCTCTTATTTATACCTAGGAACTTGTCAAAAAAATGGCGCCAGTGATTGCTTCCTCATCATTGCTTGAGACTGTTGAACAGGGAATTGTCGACCCGGTCCTGTGGTCACTGTCTTGCTGTTCTGACTGCGTGCGTCGTCTTGGAGCCTTCGTGACGTATCTGCCCATAGCGCTTCTTTCCATGCTTGGGAAAAAATCGCACCAGCACATCCCGGGACCAAACACCTAGGGCTGGGGGCAGAACAAGGTTGATTACCTGGCTTCTAAAGAAGAGGCGTAGACCTAGTGGAAAAATACGAAATGATCCAGGTCCGCAAGTTTGGTAAATTGAGTGTTGAGCGTGTCCAGTTTCGGATGCTTGGTGCTCTGGGCTTCTTCACGTACCGAATGAAAGGTTCCTTTTTCACGTACCGATCGAAAGGTTAAAGCCCCGGCTTCTTCCTCTCTCTGCGGCACTGGGATTGATTTCAATGTGTCCAGAAGGCACCGGATCGAACGCAGTTCATCGCCAGCCTGCCGAAGTTTGGTTTCTAAGTCATCCATTGTCTTCCCAGAAAATTAAAACTCCCTAGCCTGCTTCCTATGCTGGCGGTGCTAAGTCCAGACACTTTGCACGATTGCGCCTTCATCGGCGTGAAACTTCTTATTTTTGCGCCTTATCGTGTGTGGTGCCACCAAGAGCCGCCCCTGGCCTGCCCCCATCGAGTGGTCCGATATGAATGTTCGTGCATGGTCGGCCTTTGGTCTATCGGGACGATGCCTTTGAGACCGCCGCCAGCTGGGTGTCGCGCGGCACTGAGATCTCGAAACGCAAGCAGTACGCGTCTGAGTCCAACGCAAAGGTCTGGCTTGCGATCTGGGTTGCGCCTGTCCCTTGCCTCAAGACGTCGGTTGAAAACCATAAAAGGCGGATTCTTGCCGTAACCGGGATGTCGCCCGGACAAGATCCTCATTTTGGTCCTATTTGTTTGTTTTTATGACAGCTTTCGGCCTCAGAAACGCCCACGTTGAGATTTAGAAACCATCATCATTCTCGAAGTTTGGACGGTTTAAGGACGAAAAATGCGGGAAACTTGCCGACGCAAATCCGACAACTTGATGGCACGAACCTTGCACCGTAATAGTCACTCAAGGCCCACAGGCCACCTCAGAGGCAGATCTTCAACAGTTAGGACAGTGTTTGTCCCGGCCAATCACAACCGAATGGACACGCGTAGCAATTCACTTTGTTACGCTCGAACAGGAGTATTACCATGGCGACTGAAATCACCGTGTCAAGTCTTTCCAGCCTGGAAAGTGCTCTGGCAGCTGCCAAGGGCGGAGAAATAATAAAACTGTTAGACGGTTACTACGGATCCATCACACTTTCCAAGGACTTCACTTCAAAAGTTACGATTGAGGCAATCAACCCTCACAAAGTGACTTTCAGCGACATTGATGTCCCGGGCGGATCGAACATCCATCTGGATGGGCTGATCATCGAATCTCAACCCCGCATTGATCAGAATGCTCATCATGTAACCATCTCGAACAGCATCCTCAAAAATGCTCTCTACATCCGTGACGCCGATAATATTGTGATTGATAACAATGATATCAGTGGCGGGCAAAGCACGCTCATATTGAATGACGTTACGAACTTTCGGATCACTGAGAACTATATCCATCACGCCACAGCCGATGTCGTGCGTATTACCGGTGCATCGAAGTACGGTTTGTTCGAGAACAACACCGTGTATGATGTAGCCGCAGCACCGCTCGTTCATCCAGATCTAGTGCAGATGTTCGGTACATCCACTGGCATTCCTACCGATATCACCTTCCGCGGCAATCACCTCTACGACGATCCGACGACAGGCAGCGTCTATGCCCAAGGCTTCTTTTTTGGGGACCCGAATAACGGCGGCTACAAGAACATTTTGATCGAGAATAACCTGATCAATGTTGGTTCTCCAAACTCTATCGCAATTCATGGCGGCCAAGTGAATGTTGTGATCCAACACAACACCCTTATCCCTTGGCCCGATGGCGGCGGCGCGATCATTCGGCTTACCGATGCAAGAGGGTGGACTAATGAAGGAACTACTGTCCAAGACAACATTGCAAAATCCATCCTGAACCAAACGAATGTGCCAAATGTGAGCGGTAACTATTTTTATGGTAGCAATGCCGATTTGAGCAAACTTTTCAGCGGCGATGGAAACCAATGGCAGGATTTCGTGCCAGTCGGCGGTAGTCCAATTGATCTGTCCACAGGTCTGGGTGCCAGCGACAGGCTTACCGACCTGTTGAATGGCACATCAAGTAGTGGCAGCACCCCTCCGACGCCTGAACAACCGGCACCAACCCCCGAGCCGACGCCTGAACAACCGGCACCAACCCCCGAGCCGACACCTGAACAACCGGCACCAACTCCCGAGGACAATACGGGCGGCACGGATCAGGGGCAAATCGACTCCTCTCTGAACGGCGTAGCATATGCGGCGATGGGCGCTCACGAATTCACTAGCGCTTCGGACGTGATTGAGGTCGCACATAACAGCAATCTGGCGTTGGACGCGGCGACGGTCTCGTTCAGTTTCAACGCTGACACCGTGTCAGGCACGCATGGGTTGTTCTCCAAGGACGCCAGCTATTACACTGGCGGCGGCAATCATCTGGTCAGTTACATCGAAAACGGTAATTTGATCGTACGCTTTCAAGATGGCGCAAATGACGACTTCGCCCGGATCGGTGGTATCAAGGCCGATACCGACTATGATCTGCAGGTCTCCTTTGGCGATGGCAATACGTCAGTCTGGCTAAATGGAGCGCAAGTGCACTCCGCCGATTTCTCGACGAGCTGGACCAACAATGTGGAATATCTACAGTTCGGCGCCCGCGGCTGGTCCAGTGAATCCGGTGAGGCTGGGTTCTCGAATGTTTTCGACGGAACGATTTCTGATATCATCGTAGCAGAGGGCAACCTGACCCCTGCGCAGTTCCAGAACCTGCTGTCCGACGCATTGGCTGACTCAGGAACTGTGGGGGGCACCCCGACACCGGAATCGCCACCGACCGACATCATTGCCAATGTCGTTTATGAACAGGCTGCACAACAGACGTTCACTGGCAAAACAGCCAGTATCGTGAATCTCGAGCACGATGCCGCCTATGAGGTGCCGGAAGGCACGATCTCTTTCACCTTCAATGCCGACGACCTGCGCGGCACGCAGGGATTGTTTTCCAAAGATGCCTTCCACTACGCTGGCGGCGGAAACCATCTATCGGTTATGCTTAAGGGAGATTCGCTGTATCTTGTCTTTCAGGATGAAGACAGCGACATGGCCTTTCGAGCCCCCGGCATCAAGGCAGGCCAAGACTACGACGTTCAAACATGGTTTGGAGACGGTGAAGTCGGCCTGGCTGTGAATGGCGAACTGATCGGATCCAAGGCGTTTGAGGTCGATTTAAGCCTCAATCATCAGAACTTGCAAGTTGGCGGGCTCGGGTGGACCAGTTCGAACGGCGGCGACACGATCAGCAATGCGTTTGCTGGCACGATTTCAGACCTAGTGATAATTGATCAGGCCGTATCGATCGACCATGGCGATCTGATCGTCTGATACCGGTCAAGTCGTTCCAAAAAGGATAGACCGCCGCGGGCACACCGTTGGCGGTCTAAGTGAAATGCCCCTGGATTTGTAGATGCTTTGCTTGGTGAGTTTGCTCCATAATACCGCCGATTTGATCCGACAGGCCTAGGCCGACAGCGGCAAACTCTATCGCAAGCTGACCGATGATCTGCGCGATCACGGCGAGACCTGTTCAGAGAACCGTGTTGCGCGTTTGGCCTGCCTGGCTGGAATTGCCGCGCAGATTGGCGACAAGCGCCGACCGGGGCGATACGGCGGCAAGCCTGCTGTGGTCGCTGACAACGCGCTGGTCCGACAGTTCGAAGTCGCTGCGCCCGACATGGTTTGGATGACAGAATCACCTGCATCAAGACCCATGACGGCTGGCTCTGCCTGTCCGTTGTCATTGATCTGTTCCAAACGTGCTGACGTCAGACACTAGCCCGAAGGACCGCACCGGCGCGCGAACAGACCGTCGATACTCGGACGGGCTCATATGCCGCTTTTTGAGAAAGACCCGAGCTAGCACTTGGTTGGACGAATATCCGACCTCCAGAGCGATCTCTGTGACGGACAGGTCTGTTTGTTCGAGGAGTTCGCAAGTTTTTTCCATTCTCAGTTGCGTCAGGTAGACCCGTGGCGGCACACCGAGGCTCTGCTTGAACATTCGGGCAAAATGAAAGGGTGAGAGTTGCACCTCGGCAGCCAACTCATCCAGACTGATGTCTTCCGAGAGCCGCATATGCATGAGCTCGATACAACGCCGCTTCGCCCAAGGTGCGAGACCGCCCTTTGTCGGCGCAATTGATGCTCCGCCGAGTCGGCACAGCTCAGCGAGGATCTCGCAGCCCGCAGCGCGCGCCAACAGACGCGACGGAGGGCCTTCTTCTTCACAAATTGACCAAAGGTTCCGTAGTGCAGACTGGATGGCCGGTGTGGTGTACGCTTTGCTGTATATATCCAGGCCGCCGAACGAGAACTTGCCATCAGCAACTTCATCGAGCACGCTTTGCCATTGCGCCAAGGGGAATGCAAAGCTGCGAATGTGATGACTGGTATCGACCCTGGAATAATTGGCGAAGTTCGGTGCAGCGAGAACAAAGCCGCCCCTTTTGGTCGTCACATCGAAATGCCCACCTCCGAGGTTGGCACTGATATGGCTGCCGCCGAACAAATCCTGATGCAGGACGAGATCGGGGACAGCCGGGTCATACATTTTCTTGGCCGGTTGCGTTGCCTCAATCATGTTGAGGATTCCGCCAGAGGATTTCATCACTTGCACATCGGGTGCGCGAGGGCCTTGCTTGTACCATTGGGCAAAAGATGAATAGGCGGGCATCGTCATGTGATATCTCTCATTGCGAAGTTTTCAGCAGCGGATTGTGAGGGATCGACTGAAACTTTGTGCTGTGGGCTCCCTCGAAAATTCCCGTCCCGCTTCGGGTGTCCAAGCTCATTCGTCCGCCTCCGTGGAGCCCACGGTCGAAAGGACCGTGACCGACATGCCCGGTCTCAGCAGTGCGTCGGGGTTCGGGAAACGTGCCCATACGGTGACGGTGTCGGTCTCCGCATCAACTTCGGCGCTCTCCGCATGTGGAATCGCCTCTCCGGGATAGACCCTACCTCCGGGCAGTTGCAGGCGCACTTTGACGGGTTGCAACAACTGTGCAGCCGTTGCAGCGCTTGTTGCCTCCAGCGCCGCAAGCCGCTCGGAATATGGGGTGCGGTAGGCAACAACCGCCGGGTCGAACGCTACGATCCTGCCAAGCGGCGGTCCGGCTTCAGCCTCGAGGAACGCTCCAACTGCGACTGCAGGCGGAGAAATAAGGCCAGAGATCGGAGCCCTGATGATCGCGCGCTCAAGATCAAGGGCGGCCCTTCGCCGCTCAGCCATCGCAAGAGCAACAGCTGCCTTGGCCATTGCCTTTTCAGTGCGCGCAGGACCGAGCGAAGCATCTGCGGCGATTCCGCGGACGTGCAGCGCCTCTTGGCGGGCCGTCCGGCGGGTGGCACCTTCGAGCAGGGCCCTTGCCTCGGCAAGCCGTGCCGCGGCGATCTCGAGCGCAATCTCTGCATCGGTCGGGTCAAGACGGATTAGCGGTTGCCCCGCAGTGACCAAATCGCCACCTTCGAATAGGATCTCGGTAACAACGCCATTTAAACGGCTTGACAGCACGGCATGCTCCGACGCCTCCACCCTCCCCTTGAAGATCATTGGGTCGGCGGCTGCAGGGCCTGTACTCAAGATGGCAAAGACCATTGTGCAAAAATATCTCATAACAGCGTTGCCGCGCGTGTGGCTCAATGGGAACTGATTGGCGCGTGGGCCTTCGTTAACTGCCGCTGCGGTCGGCGTTCGGATCTCCAGCCAAGCGACCGCGATCACTCGCAGCAGCATTCTGAGCAATTGGAGGAGCGCATAGCCATAGCTCGCTTCAAAGGTCGAGCCGGAGAGCACCGATTTGCAGCGACTGAACGGCGGGTTGGAGATGGGGGCGGTCGGCATGGTAGTCTCCATCAGCTATTTGCAACACGGTAAGCTAGGCTTGCGATGTTCATCCTTGGGGCCCCCTCGGGTCAGCGCACAGATATTGATCAATCGAACCTCGAGGGCCCATCGCCGATCGAAGCATGAATGCAAACGAGAAGATCTTCGGGGTTCAGGGGCTTTGTGAGGTAGCATTGAATTCCCAACTTCAGCGCGCGCGCCTGCGCCGTCTCGTTGGCACAGGAGGTAATGAGAATCGTTGGAATCGGAGTGCCTGATGCCACCAGATATTCGTACAACTCGAGCCCGGTCATCCTTGGCATCTGGATGTCTGCAATCAGGCAGGCAGTACGCGACAGCTGTGCGGCTTTCAGGAAATCGGCAGCACTTCCGAACACGGCCGTAACAAACCCAAGCGACCTGACCAGGCCAGAGACCGCCTCACGAGCCGGTTCATCATCGTCGACAATAGAGATCATGAACTTTTTCGACATCGTCGTGGTTTCCGTTAGCTCAGACAGCAAAGTGTTGAGGCCCTGAAATCTTGTCGGCACCTTGTCACTCGAAGCCGCAATCACTCGCTCCACGAAAGGGTGGACGAAATAGGTGGTCGAAACAATTGTGCGGAAGTGTGGGCCGTCTACGACTTTGTGGTATCGTGCGCCAACCTGTCTGCGAAACGCACCAGGTCCGGCAGGGATTTCGCCTCCATCTTGCGCATGACTTGCGCACGATGAACCTTGATGGTGACCTCACTGAGAGCGAGGTCCGAGGCGATTTGCTTGTTCAACCGACCCGCGGCGACAAGCGCCATGACTTCGCGTTCGCGTGGCGTAAGAGACTCAAAACGTTGCGAAAGCTCGGCCAGCATCGCCGCCTCCGACCTGCGGTCGCGATCCAGCTCGAGTCCCCGATGGACCGCGTCGAGCAGATCCTGATCGCGGAACGGCTTGTTGAGAAACTCTATTGCTCCCGCCTTCATGGCGGCCACGGACATGGGAACATCGCCATGACCCGTAATGAAGACGATGGGTAGGTGGACATCCGAATTGGCCAGTTCGCGCTGAAACTCGAGTCCGCTTCGCCCGGGCAACCGGATGTCGAGAATCAGACAGCCGGGCGCATCGCGCCGGTCGGCGCGCATGAAATCCTGTGCCGACGCGAACGACCGCACAGAATGGCCCACGGAGCGCAGCAGGCTTTCAATGGATTCGCGCATTGAAGGGTCGTCATCTACGATGAAAACGAGGGACTGGTCCGTACTCATGGTCTCGCTTTCCATGAATTGTGGTGGGCGCTTTGGTGCTCGGTATCGTAAACTGAAAGACGGTGCCATACGGTTTGTTGTCCATCACCCACAGCCGTCCGCCATGGGCCTCGATGACCGATCGGCAGAACATGAGGCCCATGCCCATACCATCTGGTTTCGTGGAATAGAACGGCTCAAAGATCCGCTCTTTGGAGTTCGGATCCATTCCGATCCCTGAATCTTCCACCGAAACCAGGATTCCGTCGGGACCATCAAGCGCGGACCTGATGCGCAGCACACGTTCCCGATCGGTGACGGTCCTCATGGCATCCATTGCGTTCGCAACCAGATTGGAAATCACCTGCTCAAGCTGGATGGGACATCCCGTGACCGGTGGCAATGTCTTGTCGAACTCGGTGTAAATGGAGACACGCACAAGTTTCAACTCGCCGAGGCTGCGCTTCAGGACGTCATTGATGAGCCGGTTGGCGTCCACGACGACCCTCTCCGGGGTGCCATTTTTGAACATCGCCCTGATGCCTTTGATCACCTCGGCGCCGCGATGACCATCATTGACGATGCGTTCCAGTGCGGCGCGTGCCTCTTGAAGATCGGGATCGGACCTGCCGAGCCAACGCAACCCGGCATCGGCGTTGGTCACCATGCTGGCCAATGGCTGGTTTATCTCGTGCGCGATGGATGCCGACAAGGCCGCCATGGCCGTGAGCCGAGCCTCACGCGCGCGACGTTCGGCCGAAACCGAGTGCGCGAGGCGGCTGTAAAGTGTCATTGTCTCCGAAAGGAAAGCCAAAAGCACAATGCTCGCAGAAATCAGGCCGTAAACGCGCCCGGCCCACCAGCCGACACTGAGGCGACCGGAACTTAGATAGGCGATTAGAATGATCTCGATGAGAAAAGTGCAAAGGACGACCATCAACCACAGATCGAGCACCGAGCGCTGTCTGATCCACAATGTGACGAGACCAGCCACGCACAGACCCGCTGCCGTGGCTGGAACGTACTCCCAAAGCGCGGAGACGTTCTGTGTGTCTCGCATGAAATTTGGCAGAGCGTGATTGTTGGTGAGGATGAGCCAGGTCAGGCTGCAGGCAATCACGACCACGCCACTGACGCTTACAAAGATGATGTTCTTTTCCCAACCCTTCGGGCTTCGCGCGTTCGGGCCGGCCTCTTTCATCAGCGCGTAGGCGAGTACGAAGAGTGGAAAACCGAGGCGACGCAGCGCGGCAATCGCGGCAGTGGTTTGAAGTCCGACATCGGGCAAGTTCAGCAACGCTGGAACGCCGGGAAACGAAACGGCCCAAGGCAGGACCATCACGCCGGAGAAGAGATAGCAGATCGACAAGGCAAGCACGGCAAGCGAACGCTGAACCGAAACAAGCGTGAGCAGCAAGGCGGCGGTCATCAAATCGATGATGAAAACTGCGGTTGCGTAGACCAGAAGCAACGCCTCTGTGTTCTCAAGACGGAGCTGAGCGAACGGCGCCGTTATGAGCATCGCAGCAAAGAGTATGACCAGAACGACAACGGCAAGTCGCCATTGACCCCGGCTAGCTGGAGACGTGGTAAGCATTAAAAGAGGAACTTCCCCCAAGTTTTTTTTCAATCTCACGCGCGTGCCTTGATGGATTAACTGCAACCACTATACGCGAATGTTCCAAACGGCTGGAAAGAAACTTTTTCACCAGCGCACCGCATCGAGAGCGATTACGTCGCGATAAAACGACTTTTTGGGTATCGGCAGAGCTTCCAGTCTTTGAGCTCGGGAACCGTCCGACTTCCAGGCCAAGCATGTGATGGATGTCCTCCAGCGGTTGAAGGAGCAGGGATATAAAGCTGTGGAATGACCCCTTGTTGAATTGATGCGGTGGGGGCATCCACCGCATCAATTCACTTCGCTTGCCGACATCGCCGTGGCGCATGGTCAAAAAGACACTGTCGTGCGGCGTTATCTTGCAATTCTGGCACTGAAAGGGACTTATATGGGCGATCAAACAGCCAATGGACCTCCCGTGCCCAATGATGCGATGCCCAAACTTTCCGGAACGTCGCCTGCGAGCTCTTCACAGGACCTGTTATCTCGACTTTACGCATTGGGACGAGGGGCCATCACAGGCTGTGAAGGCCCCTGGTCATAGATTTTCTAGCTAAAGAGGAAATCGCTCCCATCCAGCGTTGTGGCATCTACATCAAGAAGAACGATCATGTGATCCTCGTAGCTGATCTGCGTGGCGGTGGATCCGTCAAAGGATGTCGATGAAATGCTCAGACCATCAAAGCCCTCGGTGACGCCGCGCAGGTCGAGCAGATCACCTTCACTGTCGAAATCTGAGATCACATCGACCTCTCCGGCATTGAAGCTGTTGAAGACAAAGACATCTAGCCCCTCTCCCCCGTGCATTTCGTCGTCGCCATCACCACCGTTCAAGGTGTCGTCGCCAAGACCTCCGGACAGCGTGTCGCGACCATTTCCACCAGCGACAAAGTCGTCGCCGTCTTCGCCGTTCACAAGATCGTCGCCAAGGCCACCGCCCATTTGATCGTTACCCGTGCCGCCGCTCATCACGTCCATCCCGGCGCCGCCGCCCATCAGGTCGTCACCGTCGCCGCCACTCACCGCGTCTGCGTCGTCGCTGCCACCGAGCCTGTCGTCCCCGGCTCCACCTATCAGAACGTCGTCGCCAGCGCCGCCGTTGGCGATATCGTCACCATCGCCCCCGTCTACAGTATCGTCGCCACGACCAGCACCGATCACATCGTTGCCAGCGCCGCCTGAAACCATGTCATTGCCGAGGCCCCCGCCGATCATGTCATCGCCATCGCCGCCCATGGCCACATCGTCACCATCGCCGGACGATATAATGTCATCGCCGCCATTGCCTGCGAGAACGTCATTGCCGGCTCCGCCGACGATGCTGTCCACGCCGCCGCCGCCGCCAATGTCATCGTCACCAGCCTCTCCGGCAAGAAAGTCGTTGCCGCCTGCGCCACGCAGAATGTCGTCGCCATCCCCGCCAAAGGCCATGTCGCCCATCAGACCCGTTGAGATGTTGCTCAACCCGTCATCCCCATCGGACCAGCTTCCAGTGTGGATCTCGTCATTGCCTGCACCGCCAAAAATCGTATCCGATCCATCGGCATCTGCATCGAATAGGCCACCCGTGGCCGTCGAGACACGGCTGTCGTCATCGCCTGTGATGATGTCATCTCCAGCACCGCCTTCGATCAGATCATCGCCGGCCCCGCCCGCATAGCCGTTGTCATATTCCGACAGCGGCAAAGCGCCCGAAGCGCCAAAGCTGGCGGCATTGAAGGCGTCGTCATCATCGCCCGCACCAGCCTGAAGCGTGTCATTTCCGGTGCCGCCGTCGATCACGTCCGCACCGGCATTGCCAAAGAGCACATCATCGCCTGCGCCGCCCGTCATGCTGTCCGCGCCGCCACCGCCGCCAACATTATCGTTGCCTGCATCGCCATTCAGGATGTCATCACCCCCTGCGCCGCGCAGGATGTCGTCGCCGTCCCCGCCATGCGCCTCATCAGACGCCGTGCCGGTTTGACTATTGTCAAATCCATCATCGCTATCGGCCCAGGACCCGGTATGAATCTCGTCGTTTCCGGCACCACCAAAGATCGTGTCCGACCCGTCAGCATCAGGATTGAACGTCTCTCCGGTTACGGTCGAGACCCGGCTCTCATCGTCACCAGTGATGATATCGTCACCTGCGCCGCCGATGATCAAGTCATCCCCGGCACCACCGGCATAACCGTTGTCATATTCAGCGCGGGACAATGCCCCCGAGGCACCCGCGTCAGAGGCGTTGACGATATTGGTATCGCTCCCCGCCATGATCACGTCGTCACCAAGCCCACCGTCAATATCGTCACTGCCTTCATTGCCCGTCAGAGTGTCCATGCCGCCAAGACCGATGATGACATCATCACCCGCGCCGCCATCGATACTGTCGTCGCCTTCAGTGCCAGTTGCCGTTTCACCGGTGTCGGCCAGCACGACAGTTGCGCCGCCCATGGCGCGTTGATCGTCCAGCAAGGACAAAGCCTCGGCAAGGCTGATCTGTTCAATCTCGCCTGCAGCGGCGGGCAGAATAGGTACGAACCCGTCTTGAGTGCCATCAACTTCACCCGTAGTTCCAGCACCAATACCCGCTGGCACGGAAACGCCGTGCAGAACGATTTCACGCAAGGTCAACGGCAGAATATCGGCGCCGACGTAGTCGTTCATCGTTACAGGACTAAAGAAGTTGGACGCATCATTAAGGTCGAAAGCCCGAATATATGTGAACGAGCCATCCGCATTGGTCGTGGGCGTGGCGCCTTCTCCGCTCAATGTCAAAAGCACGTCACCGTATTGACCCACACCTTCCAGCACTTCTACCAACCCGTCGCGGTCTGCGTCACTGTTGATGTCGGGCGTCTGAGAGTTCACAGGATCGCCGTCAGCATCAAAAAGACCATGGATGTGCTGCGGCACCGGCTGGTTCGGCTCCATCCCCTCAACAGTGATCGACACATTCAGATACTGTTCGCCAGTCGCTTCCGGTGCGCCAATTGCGAGGATCGCCGACCCACTGACGCCTGAGCCATTGAGCGCAATGAAATCAACCGTATAGGTCGACTCAGCGCTCCTTAGAAAGGTTTCAAAAGATGCATAGTTATTCGCTAGATGTGCCATGATTTCTCCTCGCATTTGCAAACGTCGCCTGACAGTCACGGAAGAAGGCGACGCAAAGTTTCAAAATCGGGTGCAAGAACTTTGAAAGATTTTCAGATGCACGAACCCTATTTCGCATCTCGATTTGGACTCATGCCGGGATGCAGCGCCCCATCGGCCATCGCGCGCGGTCAGGGTAAAATTTGTCTTGAACGGGATGGAGGAGTCCTTTTTGCTTGCATTGAAGCGTCCAATGCGAGCCAATTCGCGAGCGCCGCGACTCGACAGAACCGTAGATGTCCGGGCGTGGGACATTTTATTTGACTGGGTAAGAACGATCAAAACCGATCCCGAGACCAGACCCCTCAGGTCAGCGACAGGCGATGCTGATGCCCACTCGATCACCGGAGGGGCGCGCTCTGCCGAGGATCTCGAGCACCTCATTTCTCGCTGTGCGCTCGGGGATCGTGCCGCCTTTGCTGCACTTTATGATGCCACAAGCGCGAAACTATATGCGGTCTGCGCTCGTGTTTTGGATCAGGATCATGCCGCCGAGGACGCCATGCAGGACGCCTACGTCAAGATATGGGCCCATGCAGGGCGCTACCGCGTCACCGGCCATTCGCCGATGACCTGGCTCATCACGATTGCGCGCAACACGGCGATTGACCGGCTCCGGGCGCGGCGGATGCATCGCGACATTGAGGACTATCACGAGGGTCTTGCCGCGCCGGGGGGCAACCCGGAACATATCGCTCTGGCGCGCTCTGAGGCGGGGCGCATCCAGCGCTGTCTCGAAGAACTGGAGCAGGACCGGCGCGCCGCCATCACGGGGGCCTATCTCGACGGGCTCAGCTATGTTGAGTTGGCCGCGCGCGCGGGCATACCCCTCAACACGATGCGAACCTGGCTCAGACGAGGGCTCACAGCCTTGCGGGAGTGCATGACCCGATGACCGACATCTTTGATGAAGATGACATGCTGGCGGCGGAATATGCGATGGGGTTGCTGTCGGGCGAGGCGCACGTCGCCGCGCGCTCCCGCGTGGCAACGGACCCCGCCTTTGCCGCGCGTGTCGTGGGGTGGGAGGTTCAACTTTCGCAAATGGCCGATCTCGACCCCGTGGCACCGCCTTCGGGGGCACGAGATGCGCTCTTACAGCGCCTGTTTCCGGAAACAGCTCCCGTGCCGCTCTGGAAACGTCTTGGGCTCTGGCAGGCCCTTACGGGGGGCGCGCTGGCCGTCGCCGTCGCGCTTGCGGTTGTCGATCTGGGTCCGGCGGTGCCGCCGTCGCTTGGCCCGCTCTACGCGGCCGAGATCACGTCAGACGCGAGAGATTTTCGTGTCATCGCGCTGGTTGACAAGACCACGAATGAGATCCTGCTGACCCGCACTGCCGGGGCGGCGCCAGCAGGGCGCATCTTGCAGGTCTGGGCACATGGGCCGGGCGAGCCTGCGCAATCCGTGGGGATCTGGCCTGATGGCGAGAGCGTGACGCTGCCGCTGCCGATCGAGATTGCGGCGGTGCGGGGCACCCTGACCTTGGGCATTTCCGAAGAGCCGCCGGGAGGGTCGCCCACAGGCCAACCATCGGGACGGGTCTTTGGCACCGTCGACGTACCGGGCGTCACGGACCCGAGGACGTGAACCATCGGTCATCGCGGATTGCCTCGCCTTTTGTCTCAGTCACAGGCGGCGCTGTTTACACTGTTTGAGGATGTCGAACGATTGGGCTTGGGACAACATCTTCCACCGTAATTCACGAATTCGAATGCATATTTGATCCATGTCAGGTGCTTTTCCGAGGATCTGGAGAATACTTTGACCAAGAGCGTTCTTCGCCCTGACCGTTGGGCGGCATGCGCTCGCGTGCCACCGGTGCCTTGCGAGCCGTGCGAGCAGCTTCGCGCTGGATTGTAACGGGCGAGGATATGACGATCACGCTCGCCGAAATTTTTGCACACCTCAGATCCAAGGAGGGCATCGCAGCATGGCCCGAAAACCCACTCGCAGCCAGATCCACTTGCCCAAGAAGGAGGGTCCAAAGCCGCATTCTGTTGTGGTTCCGCTGGTTCAAACACCTGCCCCAAAGCCATCTCCCGACAAGCGCGAACCGCATCCCCACGCCGCGCTCGACCGAAGTGCCATGGCCAGTCTCGCCCGGTTTACCGGCGGGCTGTCGCCCCACGCGATGATCGATGCCTGGAGCGACTGGGCGATGCATCTGGGTCGCGCGCCGGGGCGGCAATTGGAACTGATGGAGCGGGCACAGGCGAATGCGTTGAGGCTTGCGCATTACACATCCGCTCAGATATTCGGCCAGCCTTCTGAAAAACCTTTCAAGCCGGGGCCCAATGACACCCGCTGGTCGCATGTGGGGTGGGGCAGGGCGCCCTTTTCCCTTTGGCAGCAGGGGTTTCTGGCGACGCAGGACTGGTGGCATGCCGCGACATCGGAGCTGCGCGGATTGCGCCGTCAGAACGCGGATCGGACCGGGTTCATGATGCGGCAGCTTCTCGATACAGTATCGCCGTCAAATTTCCCGCACGTCAATCCGGAGATTCTGGAAAAGACTCAGGCGACAGGTGGGCGCAACCTGATCGACGGGGTCGCACATTACGCCGACGACTCCCGTCACATTCTGGCACAGGAACATCGGCCCGTGCCGACGGAGTTTGCACTCGGCAAGGTTCTGGCCTGCACGCCGGGCGTGGTTGTCTATCGCAATGACTTGATGGAACTGATCCAGTATTCGCCCACCACGTCAGAGGTGCAGGCCGAACCGGTGCTCATCGTGCCCGCATGGATCATGAAATACTACATCCTCGATCTGTCGCCCGAGAATTCCTTTATTCGCTGGCTGGTAGCGCAGGGTTACACGGTGTTTTGCATCTCGTGGCGCAATCCGGGGGCAGAGCATGCAGACCTGTCCCTTGAGGATTATCGCAATCAGGGCATCATGCAGGCTCTGAGGGTGATCAACACCATCGTGCCGGGGCAAAAGGTGCATGCGAATGGCTATTGCCTCGGGGGCACGCTTCTGGCCATCGCGGCGGCGGCGATGGCGCGCGACGGTGACGACAGGCTCGCCTCGGTCACGCTGATGGCGGCACAGGTGGATTTTGCCGAAGCTGGCGAATTGCTGCTCTTTCTCGACGAAAGTCAGGTCGCCTTTCTGGAGGATCTGATGTGGTCGCAGGGCTATCTGGACCGGCCGCAGATGTCAGGAGCCTTTGCCGCGATCCGGTCCGAGGATCTGATCTGGTCGCGTGCGGTGCGGCGCTATTTTCTGGGAGAGCCGGACCTGCCCACCGATGTCACCGTCTGGGTGAATGACACGACGCGAATGCCGGCCCGGATGCATTCAGAGTATCTGCGTGGGATCTTTCTGGAGAACCGCATCTCCGCAGGTCGGTTTGCAGTAGACGGCGATGTCATTGCGCTCAAGGATATCTCGGTGTCGCTCTTTGTCATTGGCACCGAGACCGACCACATCGCGCCTTGGCGTTCCGTCTACAAGACAGCCCTCTTCACCGATTGCGATCTGCATTTTCTGTTGACCAAAGGTGGCCATAATAGCGGTATCCTATCCGAGCCGGCGCATAGAGGGCGGCATTACCGGATCGGCCACCGGCCCGCCGGGGCGCTCTACCGAGATCCCGACACATGGCTGGCGGCACATGATCCGCAGTCGGGATCTTGGTGGCCGGAATGGACCAGATGGCTGGACAGCCAAGGCAACGGCGCGGTGCCCGCGCGCCGGCCCGGCAAACACCCAGACTATCCCGGTCTGGAAACAGCACCGGGGACATATATCCATCAGACTTGACGAAGGAGCGCCAAACCACGCTGTTGCGTCTCAGTCTTGGAACAAAAGCAGTCAATGCTTGAGACCCGGATCATGAAATTTGTCAGCCTTGATGACTGTGCCTTGGATGCGGGCGTGGCAAATCAGAGATCGTTGACCTTGTATTTCGTGCATGCGGGGACTGCTTCGAGAGGAGAACCTTCCAGGGATCGGACTGTCATGATCACCGCTTTGGGGCGTAGTGTCCGGCGAGGATGCCGGTGATCTTGATCTGCTTATGGACTTGCAAGACGGTCGTGGCTGTAGCCGCCAAGCTCTCTTGATGACCCAGTTGCACCTCAAACTATGCCCAATTCGCCGCATGGGCCAGTGGTGAGAGATCAAGTTTTGCTTGGGACGGCTGTGGGGCCCTCGGGGGTTGAGGTCTTAGTGTTGAAGAATCTTGGACAGGAAATCCTTCGCGCGCTCACTTTCCGGCGCATCAAAGAACTCTTGCGTTGGACGGTCCTCGACGATGGCACCGGCATCCATGAAGACGACACGGTCCGCGACCTTTCGAGCAAAGCCCATCTCATGCGTCACCACCATCATGGTCATGCCGTCGTCACGGGCCAGTCCCACCATGACGTCGAGTACCTCCTTGATCATCTCGGGATCAAGCGCCGAGGTCGGTTCATCGAACAGCATCGCGATCGGGTCCATCGCAAGGGCACGTGCAATGGCCACGCGCTGTTGCTGACCGCCGGACAGCTGACCGGGATACTTGGCGATGTGGTCAATCATTCCCACGCGCGTCAACAGCGTCTCGGTTCTGGCCTCGGCTTCCTTGCGGCTCCGGCCCAGCACCTTTTCCTGTGCGAGACACAGATTGTCGCGCACGCTCATATGAGGATAAAGTTCGAAATGCTGAAACACCATGCCGATCTTGGCGCGCAGCTTGGTCAGCTTTGCGCCACCGCCTGTCACCTCAGCGCCATCCACGACGATCCGCCCCTCCTGCACCGGTTCCAGCCCGTTCACGCATTTGATGAGCGTGGACTTGCCCGAGCCCGACGGCCCGCAGACCACCACAACCTCTCCCTTGGCAACCTTGGTCGTGCAATCGGTGAGAACCTTGAAGTCCCCGTACCACTTGCTCACATTTTTCATTTCGATCATGTCGTCATCCGCGCTTGAAGCCGACGCACGAACAGCGAACCCGCAAAGCAGATCACGAAGTAAACGAGCGCGGCAAAGAGATACATTTCAACGAGGCGGCCCTCGGTCCGGGCCACGATGGAAGAGGCGGTCATCAGGTCGCGCAGCGATACGACAAAGACCAAGGAGGTATCCTGAAACAGGATGATGCCCTGCGTCACCAGAATAGGGATCATGTTGCGGAACGCTTGCGGCAAGACGATGTATCGCTGGACCTGCCAGTAGCCAAGGCCCGTGGCCTGCCCCGCGTGAACCTGACCTGTTTTTACGCTCTGGATACCGGCCCGCATGATCTCGGAGTAATAGGCGGCCTCGAACATGACAAAGGCGATGAGGGCCGAATAGAAACCGCCGATGGGTCGACCGACGGCCAGCGGCACAAGAAAGTAGAACCAGAAGATCACGAGGATCAGGGGCACCGAGCGGATCAGGTTGACATAGGCCGCAGCGAAAAGCGCCAGCGGCTTGATCCCCGAGAGCCGCGCCAACGCGAGCAATGTGCCCAAAACGACCCCGCCCAAGACGGCAAGAAAGGTGAGCCACAGACTGAGCTGCAAACCCTGCCAGAGGAACGGCAGGTTGTTCAGGATGACGCCAAAGTCAAAATCGCCCATCTCAGCCCCCTTTGCCAACGTAGCCGGGTATGCGCGTGTAGCGTTCGAGAACTGTCATGACGATCGTGGCGCAGAGCGCAATCAAAACGTAGATGATGGTGGCGGCGGTATAGGCCTCAAAGCTCTGAAAGGTGTATTCCGCGATCTGCTGGCTTTGTGCCGTCAGTTCCAGAAGCCCGATGGTGAGCGCGAGCGACGAGTTCTTGAAGACGGTCAGGAATTCCGAAGTCATCGGCGGCACGATCAGCCGGAAAGAAATCGGCAGGAGGACATAGCGATAAACCTGTGACACGCGCATGCCCTGTGCGGTGGCCGCTGACTTGAGTCCTGTCGGCACCGCCTCGATCCCGGCACGCACCTGTTCTGCCACGCGGCTGGCTGTATAGAGGCCCAAGGCCACAACGGCGGTGACGAACTCCGGCTGAGGCATCTCGCGCTTCATCCAGCGCCCCGCGTCCTCAGGCAGCATTTCGGGGACGGCGAAATACCATATGAACATCTGCACCAGCAGCGGCACGTTCCGAAACAGCTCGACATAGGCGGTGCAGACTGTGCTCACCAGTTTGTTGGGCAGGGTTCGGCCTACGCCCACCAACGATCCCACGACCATCGCGATCACCCAGGCGCAGAGCGCTACGGACACGGTCCAGCCCAGGCCACTCAGAAGCCAGCCAAAGTATTCCGGCTCCCACAGAACGCTCCAGTTCCAGTTGTAGTTCATCTTGCCCGGTCCCCCGATCTTGCGCGGCCCGCCCTGTCACGCGCGGGCCGCAGGCCTGTTATTCAGGCAGGGCACCAAGCTGGAACGCCGCCTGCAGGAGCGGGTCGGCGGGGACACCCATCGGGTCGAACCACTTTGAATAGATCTCGTTGATTTCACCCGAGCGGAACACGTTGGCCAACGCGGTTTTACCCACAAGCTCAAAGGCACTGTCGTCGCGACGGACCATCAGCGCGTAGGGATCGAAGGACAGGAAATCACCAACCACGGCAAATGCATCCGGTGTCTTCGACTTGGCAATCAGACCGTGCAGCAGGATGTGATCGGTGGAATAGGCGTCAACCCGGTCGGTCTCGAGCGAGAGCATGCCTTCGGCATGATCGCGCACCGGCAGGATTTTCACGTCGAGCCCCTGAGCTTCGACCACCGCCTTGATGGCCCGTTCATTGGTGGTGCCCTGTGCCAATGCGATGGATTTGCCGTCAAGATCGGCAACCGACGTGATCCCGGACTCCTTGCGGGTCAGGATCTTGGTGCCTGTCACAAAGGTCACCGGCAGATATTCAACCTGCTGCTGGCGCGTCAGGTTGTTGGTGGTGGACCCGCATTCCAGATCTATGGTGCCATTCGCCATGAGCGCGATGCGGGTCTTGGGATTGACGGGCACGTAGCGGACTTCGATATCCTTGCCGAGAGTCTTCTCAACCTCTTCGACCACCTTCATGCACAGGTCGATCGAATAGCCCTCGGGTTGCTGCTGATCATTCAGATAGGAAAATGGCACCGAGCTTTCGCGGTGACCGAGCACGATTTCTCCGCTGTCATTGATCTTGGCGAGTGTGCCCGTTAGGTCCTGGCCCCAGAGTGCGGCAGGCGCCAGCCCTGTTGTCAAAGCCGCAATGGCGAGCATGCGGCGCGCAAGTTTGAAGTCCATGGTCAAGTTCTCCCTGTTTTTGTTAATGGTCAGTTTATCTGGTAGCCCGGCAGATCAAACACGTCGGGATATGCGAAGAGCGCGGCTGAACCGCCAGTATGCAGAAAGACGACATTCTCCATGCCATCAAAGGCCCCCTTGCGTGTCAGATCAATCAGACCGTCTAGCCCTTTGCCGGAATAGACCGGGTCGAACAGCAGCCCCTCGATCTCTGCCAAAAGCCGGACGCTCTCGATCATGCCTTGCGTCGGAATGCCGTAGCCCGCGCCCACGTAGTCGCAGTTCGCCCGGACATCCTCTCGACGAATAGCCTCGTCAAATCCCATGCGCGCGCTCGTGCGCTGTGCGAGGTCAAAGACCATGCTTTCCTGATTCTCCTGAGGCGCGCGCACGCCAATGCCGAGAAGATAGATCTCACTTTCAAGCGCCGCGAGACCCGCCACCAACCCCGCCTGTGTGCCGGAGCTGCCCGTTGCATGCACCAGCGCATCAATCTTTAGCCCCATGGTTGCCGACTGCTCAGCAATCTCCAAGGCGCAGTTCACATAACCAAGCGCGCCCGTGCTGTTCGAGCCACCGCCGGGAATGATGTAGGGTCTGCGCCCGTCTGCGCGCAGCTTGTCTGCCAATGCCTCCATCTCGGACGCCATATCGGAGCCGCCCCGACGCTTGGCCACGGTCGCACCATGCAGCCGGTCAAGAAGAACGTTTCCGTTCAGCGTATACTGCGGATCGTCAGACCCCGTCCGATCCTCAAGGAGGATATGGCAGGCCATTCCGAACCGCGCAGCCGCCGCCGCAGTCTGGCGCGCGTGGTTGGATTGGGTGGCACCTTGGGTGATGATCGTATCCACGCCCTGCGCCAAAGCATCGGCCATCAGGAATTCGAGCTTGCGTGTCTTGTTTCCGCCCGACGACAGGCCTGTGCAATCGTCACGCTTCACCCACAAACGTGGACCTCCCAGATGCTCGGTCAGCCGGTTCATGGGCTCCAGCGGCGTTGGAAAATGTCCAAGTCGCACTCTGGGAAAGGCCGCGAGCGCGCTCGCCAAATCCTTCCTGCGCGCGGCAGAAGGCCAAGCGCTCTGCCGGGTTTGCTGACTCGTCGCCGAAACATCCGCCTCGTGCATCAATGGCCCTCACCCAATATTAGAAGCAGGCTAACCCCTGTTTAACGCGCAAGGAAAATGCTATTTTCTTAGGCTGCCCATACCAAAAGTATGAGTAATGGAGGATGAATGGACCTGAATATCTTCGACGACGTTCTCGTGCTTCTGGAGGAAGGCAACATGAGCCGCGCAGCCCTTCGCCGGAACATCACGCAACCGGCCTTTTCCCGACGCATCCAGAGTTTCGAGATCTGGCTTGGCCGCCCCATCGTCAAACGTACCGCCAACCGCGTGGAAATCGAACCGGCGTTGTTAGAAAACACGGCCGAGCTTCAGGCGCTGGCAGGCCATATTCAGGCTTTTCGTCAGCGGATTGCCAGATACGAACCCGGCAGATCGACCGTAACAGTCGCGGCACAGCACTCGCTGATCGTTTCGATCTTTCCGGATTTCGCGGCCGGTGCGCGCGAGGAGCACCAAGGTGTCGATTTTCGTCTCAGAGCCGCAAATCACAATGACTGCATCTCGCTTTTCCTGAGCGGTGAAGCCTCTCTTCTGATGTGCTACGAGCGCGAAGGAGGAGACCCAATGCCTTTCGATGACAGTATTATCCGTGCGACTTGGGGGCGGGACCGGCTTGTCCCCGTGGTCGGCGGCCCCCTGCGCTTCGCACTGAGTCCCAAGGGCATCCCACCCTCAGACACGCCGATGATCCGGTATCCCAAGGGAAGCTTTTTTGCGGAGATGCTCGCTGGCGCAAGCACCTCATATTCAAATCACACGGGCACCACCTTCGCCGAGAGCGCATTCACCGTTGGACTCAAGGAAATGGCCTTGATGGGATTTGCGCAGGCGTGGCTACCGATGAGCCTCGTTTATAGCGAAGTTCAAAGCGGGGCGTTGATCGTGTGCAACGGAGATACCGAAACGCTCCCTCTCCGAATATCGCTCTTTGCGCGACCAACGGACCCGGTTGCAATGCGCCTGTGTGACCTGCGGCGGAGCCCGGTAACGACATCTTAAAACTTGGACAAGCCCATCATGGTCGCCGAATTGGGCGACGGCCTCAGCCTTCCCTGTTGAATCCTGCAAGCCAGCATCTAGAGCTTCCGTTGCACGGATGGCACCCGCGCCGGTGATCATCACAAGGAATGACCGCGCCGGATTGAGGCACGCTGTCGATGAGGCCAGCCGATCCCGTTTACGCGGCGCAAGCGGATCATTAGCTCTGGATTGTCAGACGACGTTGGTGCCATCTATGAGCGAGAACCGTCAGTCCGAGGTCCCAAGATGCTCGACAAGGAAAGTCGCCCCGATGGCATGATCCAAGTGTTGCCGAGACTCTTCGGGGCGCTCTCTCCCACGGGCGTCCTGCTTGGAGCGGTGCTCTTTGCCATGTCGCTGACTCCCTCGATGGTGCCGCGCGGCCCCGAGATACAGGGGGCACTCGGCGGCCTTGTCTTTGCGATTGGCTATATGACCTCGTATCTTGCGCGCTCGGGCTTGCGCTGGTTGGGGCTCAGGCCGATCTTTCGGCCATCCCTGGCGCTCTTGCATGCGACCTATGCGCTTGCGCTCGTGATCTGTGGTTTCGGTCTCTGGATGGGGGCGGACTGGCAGAATTCGATCCGCAAGGCATGGGGTCTGCCCGAACTTGACGGATTTGCCACGTCCTCTGTCGTCGTACTCGCCCTGGCCGTTGCGGCACTTCTGCTTTTCGCGGGGCGGCTCTTTGAATTGCTCGCGGCCAAATGGCATCTGCGCTCAGCGCGTTTTCTGCCGCCTCGGGTCGCTCGCGGGGTCGGTCTATTGCTGGCGCTGGTGATCTTCTGGGCTGTGATCGACGGTATCGCCTTTCGCCTTGCGCTCAGGACGATCGACACCACGTCGCGGATCGCCGATCTGGTGATCCCGCCTGATCTGGCACCGCCAACCGATGCGGCAACGCCGGGAAGCTCGGCATCGCTGATCGCATGGGAGGATCTGGGCCGATGGGGGCGCGGCTATGTAATCTCCGGACCCGACCGCGCCGATATTGCGGCCTTCTGGAACGCAGCGGCGCGCCAGCCGATCCGGGTCTATGTCGGCCTGACCGCCTCGGGCAGCGCCGAAGACCGCGCAAAGCTGGCCTTTGATGAACTGACGCGGGTGGGCGGATTCGAGCGGAAATACCTCGTCATCGCCACGCCAACCGGTTCCGGCTGGCTTGACCCCGGTGCGATGGATACGCTGGAGTACATGACGCGGGGTGACGTGGCCACAGTCGCGATCCAGTATTCCTACCTGTCCAGCCCGATGTCGGTGATCGTCGACCCTGAGAACGGGATTGCCGAATCCCGCGCCCTCTTTGATCTGATCTATCGACACTGGACCGCACTCCCCCCAGCAGAGCGGCCGCGCCTCTATCTGCATGGCCTCAGCCTTGGCGCGTTCCTGTCTCAGGAAACTGTCCCGCTTTTGAATGTGTTTGGCGACCCGTTTCAGGGCGCTCTGTGGACGGGCTCTCCATTCCTCAGCGACATGTGGCGCATGGTGCAGGACCGCCGTGATCCCGATAGCCCGGCATGGCGTCCGAAATTCGGCAACGGCTCTCTTATCCGCACGGCCAACCAATTTGGCGGGCTGGAGCGGTTCGATGCCTCATGGGGGCCGATCCGCCTTGTTTTCCTACAATATGGCAGTGATCCTATCGTCTTTTTCGACTATTCCCTTGCTTGGCGGCGTCCCGACTGGCTGAGAGCGAACCGCGCGCCAGATCTGGGGCCGGACATGCGGTGGCTTCCGCTCGTCACGATGTTGCAGGTCGGTTTTGACATGGCTGTTGCGGTCGGAACGCTGGGCTATGGCCATGACTACGCCGCGCGCCACTACATCCCGGCTTGGGCCGAAACGCTGGACCCTGCGGGCTGGACCCCCGAGATCGAAGCGCGGCTGGTCGCCCACCTGAGAGACCTCACACCGCGCTGAGTGCCGCAGACACTTTAGGCCGAAAAACGGAGTCTGACCCGCAGCCCCGGCGCTGCGTCTTCGAGCGTCAGCGTTGCGTCATGGACCAGAGCAATCCCCGCCACAAGGCTCAGCCCAAGACCGTTGCCCGGTGTCAAGCGGCTGCGATCCAGCCGGTAGAGACGACGCAGCACCAGATCCCGTTCCGCCTCAGGAATACCGGGGCCGTTATCCGTCACTGACAGATCCACATGGGTCTCTGACTGAGACAGGGCAATGGAGATCGTGGTGCCGTGCGGGGTGTGATGCAGGGCATTCTCGATGAGATTGGCCAGAACCTGCCCCAAGAGCATGCGATCCCCCATGACCGGGCGCATGGGTGCATCCGGCAGGGCGCAGATGAGCGTTTGCCCATTCTCGGCGATCGCAGGCTCGTAAACATCACAGAGCGTCTGACACAGCTCCGACAGGTCCACCGCTGCAAACCGCGCCCGAGGCGAGCCGCTTTCGATCTGCGCCAGTTGCAACAGGGCGTGAAAGATCGACACGATCCCGTTGATCTCCACCTGCGCCTTTTCCAACTGCGCGCGGGCGTCTTGGCTCAGGTCAGGGTTCTGGCTCAGATCGTCCAGATGCACCGCAGCGCGCTGGATCGGGGTCTTGAGGTCATGGGCAATGTCGGACGACACCTGCCGCAGGCTCTCGACCGCATCCTCTTGCGAGCGGGCCATCTGATCGACCTTGGCACCGATCCGGGCCAGATCGTCTGACCAGCCTGCAACATCCCCCACCCGCGCCTGCAGGTTTCCCGATGTCACCTGATCGAGGGTTTCGCTGATCACGGCCACATGCCGCGCGCCCCGCCGCGCCAGAATCAGCCCGCCCGACAGCGCCACTAAAACCGTCGGCAGCAGCGATATGCCCAGAATATTCAGGAACGCATCCCGCAGCGCGTCGATATGCGCAAGGCTGCGCGCCACGGTAAGCTGGCCACCATGCAGCGATGTGGTCAGCGCCAGAAATCGCCCCTCGATCTCGGGATTTCCCGGAAGATAGGACAGAATCCGGTAGCCATCCGCATCCCGCGCCACCAGCGCATTGCCATAGTGCCGGCCATTCGGGGCGAAATAGCTCAGAACGACACGCTCCGGATCGGTGCTGCGCGCTTCGGCCTCGACCAACGAGGCGAGTGCGGCTGCAGAAGGGGCCGCGCGAAACCCCGCCATATCCTGCGTGAGGTCGGCGCGAAGGGTCTGCTCGAATGAGGCCTGCGTGTAGATGTAACTCGCCAGAAGCCCCAGCAGCGACACCAACGAAAACAAGAGCACAAGCCCCGCCGCCAGCCGTATCGGCATCGAGCGCAACAGAAAGGCGCGGCTCAAGGTCATGCGTCGATCCGGTAGCCGGCACCGCGCACCGTCTTGATGAGGTCCGTCGCAAAGGGTCTGTCTACCTTGGCGCGCAACCGGCTGATATGGGTTTCAACCACATTGGTCATCGGATCGAACGAGATGTCCCAGATCGCCTCGAGCAGCATCGTGCGCGTCTGCACGCGCCCCTTGCGGCGCATCAGGTGTTCGAGGATCGCGAATTCACGCGGCAAAAGGTCGATCTCGTGCCCCTCCCGCGTTACTTTGCGGGCGATCAAATCCATTTCCAGAGGTCCGGCGCGCAACATCGTCTCTTGGTCCAGCGCATGTGGACGCCGGGCCAGCGCCGCAACCCGTGCCGACAACTCACCAAAGGCAAAGGGCTTGACCAGGTAATCATCCGCCCCCGCGTTCAAGCCGCTGACCCGCTCGTCGACGCTGCCGAGCGAGGTCAGGAAGAGAACCGGCGTGTGGTTGCCTGCGCCGCGCAGGGTCTTGACCAGCGTCAGCCCGTCGATTTCCGGCAGCATCCGGTCGATGATCAGAACGTCGTAGGGACCGCTCGTCGCTTGGATCAACGCATCCCGCCCGTTGCTGACCAGATCGACGCTCTGCCCTTCCTCACGCAGACCCCGCGCGATATAGGCCCCCGTCGTTGGATCGTCTTCGACCACAAGCAGCTTCATGTCTTCCTCGTGATATCCTTGGCCTGCGCACCAGCTATCCCCGTTTGAACCGCTTTGCACCCGCTTTTGGCCGCGCCTGCAGTTCCTAAACTATTTGTATAGTTGGACACATCCGGCTGTGAGCCCTGCGCATCATATGGGCAGCATCGGACGCAACACAACGGAGCTTTCAACGATGTCATCCATTCTTCTCTCCCGTCGCCTTGCAGGGTCCGCAGCCCTTGTCGCCGTTCTGGGCGCAACAGGCGTTTCACTGAGCACCGCAAGCCCAGCGCTGGCTGTCCCTGCGGGCGGATATGGCGATCTCGTCGCGGCGGTCTCGCCCGCCGTGGTCTATATCGAAGTCACCACCAAAGCGCAGCCAACCAACATGTCCGGCCAATTGCCCGAAGACCTGCCCGAAGAGCTGCGCCGTCAGTTCGAGCGGATGATGCCGCCCACGGGCGAAATGCCGGCGCGCCAGGGCCTTGGATCAGGCTTTATCATTTCCGAAGACGGCAAGATCGTCACCAATAACCACGTTGTCGAAGGCGCCGAGACCGTGACCGTCAAACTCGCGGATAGTCGCGAATTTGATGCCGCCGTGATCGGCAGCGACCCGCTGACCGATGTGGCCCTGCTTCAGCTTGAGTCGGCGGAAAAGCTGCCCTTCGTCCACTTCGGCGACTCGGATGTGATGCGGGCCGGGGATGAGGTTGTCGCTGTTGGCAATCCCTACGGTCTGGGCGGCACGGTGACCTCCGGCATCGTCTCGGCCCTGTCGCGCAACATCAATTCCGGTCCCTATGATGACTACATCCAGACCGATGCCGCCATCAACCGGGGCAATTCCGGGGGTCCGCTGTTCAACAACGACGGTGAGGTGATCGGCATGAACACCGCGATCTTTTCGCCCGATGGTGGGTCGGTCGGCATCGGCTTCGCGGTGCCGTCGGACCTGGTGCAGCACATCGTGGCGGACCTCTCGGATGATGGCACGATCACCCGTGGCTGGCTTGGCGTGCAGATCAAGCCGATGCCCGAGGATATCGCGCAAGTGCTCGGATATGACACCCCTAGGGGCGCTGTGATCGAAAATGTGACGCCTGACAGCCCCGCCGCCAAGGCCGGGCTCAAGCAAGGCGACATCATCCTCAGCTTCAACGAGACCGCGATTACCGAGTTGCGCGATCTGACCCGCGCCGTGGCCGCGACCGATCCCGAGGCCACCGTGCCGGTCACCGTGCTGCACAAGGGTGCGGAAAAGACCATCACCGTGACGATTGGCACCTTGGCCAATCCGAACGCCTGAAAATGAACCGCGTCGGCGCATCCAAGCGGCGCCGACGCGGCACGTAAGGGGAAAGCCAATCAACAGGCTTTCCCCCTTTGCCGTGTCTAGAAGAGTGGCAAACTCTGCGCGACCCTGCCGGACACCATCGCGACAGCCATTTTCCAGCAAACCGTGACGAGAGTTCTGTTGAGATGACCGCACCACGACGCGACAGCGTGCTATGCGCCTGACCGTCCGCGAGCCTCGCGGCTCATGCCGTCTCGGCCAGTGACAGGAGCCGCTCGGAACATTTTTCTGCGAGATCCACATTGGGGGCCTCGGAACCGGGCAACGTGGCCCATCCTTGCTTTGCGACAATATCGCCCTGTTCCCAAGAGCTTAGCTTTTCCATGGCTGCAATCTGCGTGCTCCGCATCTCTGCCGGCTCTGCTTGAAACTGCGCCACACAGATCGGGGTCAGCGCGGACAGGACAGCCGCCTCTGACTGCTCGTCCGCCAGTTTGTGCGCCGAGCCTGTCAGCATGACCCAATTGAAGTTGAGTCCAATGATCGTAATTGCCAGCGCCCCCCCGATGGCGCTCCAGATTGCTGGTTTTGTCCACTCCGGCGATTGCATTTTTTACCTCCGTTTTGATTTATTCTCCTTATGACGTGGGAGTGGCAGGACTGGGTTTCAAGCGGAAATCCGCTCAATGCCACAATGAGGCCATTGAAAATATTGGGAATTTTTCCACGCGAGATCCAAATGACTCCGCTATAAGCGCGTTTGGTGCTCTCTGTTGCCAGACCAGATGATGCGCAGCCTTCGACCGGTTCACGGTGTGGAACCGTGCCAAAAAACGCATCATCCGACGGCACACTCACGCGGCGATCCGCTCTCGATACGCATAGTAGAGAAAGAACCGCCCAGTGAAATTAAGTCACGTCGCCGCCGCCGATCGTCTGCGCAGGAGGCGATATCCTACCGGCACCCCTGCTTCCCGACGTGCTACGACCCCGCTTACATCAGTCAAAGCATCGACGTAGCTCAGGACCAAGCTCCGCAATGGCTCTCGACGTACAGCAACCACCGCCCCATCCGGGGCATCACGCCCGCCCGCACCCGAACGCCTCATCCCGATGGACCCACCTCAGGAGGTTGGCTCGGCGCTCAAGATGTAGAGTTTGCGCATGTGTTCGTGGATCACCCATTCTCCGGTCCAGCCTTGGGGCAGCACCAAGAGATCTCCCGGACCGATGTCGCGCGTCCCCTGTCCGTCGGCATTCGTAACCGAGGCGCGACCCGAGATGATGTGGCAATATTCGCCCATCGCGGTGCGGTCAGCGGTAAAATGCCCCGGCGTGCATTCCCAGACGCCAATCTTGGTGCGGCCATCGGCAGAGGCCCAGAGTTGCACCGCGGCCTCTTCCTGCCCCGGTGTCAGGCTTGTCGGTTTGGCGGCAAAGTCGCCAAGCGGCTGCGTTGCGAGGCTCTGATAAGTCTTGAGGTCGATCATCTGGGGCTCCGAATCTTGTATCTGTAAAGCGCATTGAACGGATTAGGTAACAAGGCGCATCACGCTTCTGGTTTCTTGTCTTGGCCAAAAATTTGCGCCAGCACCATCATAACAGTGGTCACTAGGATCATGATCGTCGAAATGGCCGCGATGGTCGGGTCGATCTGATCGCGCAGCGCGTTGAACATGTTGCGCGTCAACGTCGGGTTGTCACCGCCCGAAATGAACATCGCCACCACCACCTCGTCAAACGAGGTGAGAAAGGCCAAAAGGGCACTGGTCACGACCGCAAAGCGGATCTGCGGCAGGGTCACGGTCAAAAACGCTTTCCATCGTGGCGCGCCAAGGCTGCGGGCGGCCTGTTCCTGGCTCATGTCATAACCCTTGAGGGCAGAGCCGGTCACGATGACCACCAGCGGCAGCGCCAGCACGGTATGGGCCAGAACCAATCCGGTTATGGTATAGAGAAGGCTGAGTTTCACATAGGCGTAGAACGCACCAATCGCCACCAGCACCAGCGGCACCATCATCGGCGTGATCATCAGGACAAAGGCGAGTCTGACAAAGGCAAACCGTGAACTGTGCAGCCCATAGGCCGCCAGCACACCAATCGGTGTGGCCACCAGCATGGTCAGAAATGCCGTCTGAAAAGAGGTCCGCGCCGCCTGCATCCATTCGCTGGAGCCAAAGAAATTATCATACCACCGGGTCGACCAGACCTCTGGTGGAAACTCCAAATACTGGCTGTCCGAGAAGGACATCGGGATCACGATCAATGTGGGCGTGACCAGCAGGATCATCACGATCACGGCAAAGACATAGAGCCATAGGCGTTGGCCATGGGTGACTTGCGTGTCCGTGGCCGGAGATTTGAGCCAGTTCAGCATCAGTGCCCACCTCCGGTCATCCGGTCGAGATTGAGAAACCGGGACGCGACCCAGAGGATCGCCACGGTCAGGACAAGCAGCACCACGCCCAAGGCGCTGGCCGCGCCCCAATTCACGAAAAGCTCGATGTTTGACACGATCTGCATCGATACCATGATCACCTTGCCCCCGCCCAGCACCGCCGGGGTGACAAAGAAGCCAAGGCAGAGGATGAACACCATCAGCGCCCCGGCAAAGAGCCCCGGTGTCGTAAGCGGAAAGAACACCGTCCAAAAGGCGACCCGTGGACTAGCCCCAAGGTTGGCCGCCGCCTTGAGGTAATCGCGATCAATCGCCTTCATCGCGCCATACACCGGCAGGATGAGAAACGGCAGCATGATATGCACCATGCCAATCAAGGTGCCGGTCATGTTGTGGACGATCTTGAGCGGCTCATCCCACAGCCCGAGCGAAATCGCCCAGTTGTTGATCAACCCCTGTTTCTGCAACAGCACTAGCCACGCATAGGTCCGCACCAAGAGCGAGGTCCAGAACGGCAAGAGCACGGTAATCAGGCACAGATTTGCAAGGCGGCTTGGCAGTTGCGACATGAAATAGGCAAAGGGATAGCCGATCAGGATGCACAGCCCGGTGGTCAAAAGGCTGACCTGAAAGGTCGTGACAAAAATGCGCAGATAAGAGCGGCGGCTGATCATGCGCTCGTAATTCTCAAGCGAGAATTGCCCGTTTGCCCCGATGAACGAGACATAGAACAACCAGCCCACGGGAATGACCAGAACCACGAGAATGAGCAGGATTGCCGGTGAACTCAGACCAAAGAGCGTCAGCCGCTCTAACCGCTCGTCGCGGCGTAGCCCGGCGGCATTGCTCGGTGCCGTCTGCATGCTCATGTTTGGCTTCCGTCAATCAGCACTGTGTCTTCGGGGGCAAGCGTTAGGGTCACGCGGTCGCCCAAACGGGGCAGGGACGCGGCATTGCTACCCCGCACCGCACCGCGCAAAGCCACCATTTCGCCCGTATCCAGCCGCGCGTGCAGCAAATAGCTGTCGCCTTGATAGACCACATCGGTCGCGGTGGCGGCAAAATTGTTGGCCCCGTCCCGCGGCCCATCGGGTGAGAGCACGATGCGTTCGGGGCGGATCATCAGTTGAAGGTCGGGTGTGTCGGGCAAGGGTCCCGCATGGATCAGCGGCACGCCCCCAAAGACCACGTCACTGCCCACGCGGCTGACCGTCAGAAATGTGGAATCGCCGATGAAATCCGCCACAAACCGATTGGCCGGATGCTCATAGAGATCGCGGGGCGTCGACAATTGCATAATGCGCCCATGGTTTACCACGGCGATCCGGTCGGACATGGTCAGCGCCTCGCGCTGGTCATGGGTGACATAGACCGTGGTCATGCCCAGTTGCTCGTGAAGATGCCGCAACTCGATCTGCATCTGGTCGCGCAGTTTCTTGTCGAGCGCCGACAGCGGTTCATCCATCAAGAGGATGCGCGGCTCGAATACGATGGCGCGCGCCACCGCGACGCGCTGCTTTTGCCCGCCCGAAAGCTGGTCGACACGCCGATCACCATAGCCGCCAAGCTGCACCGTTTCCAACGCCCGCTCGACCCGTTCCGCGATCTCTGCCTTGGGGCGTTTGCGCAGACGCAAGGGATAGCCCACATTGCCCGCCACGGTCATATGCGGAAAGAGCGCATAGCTCTGAAACGTCATGCCGACGTCGCGCAGATGCGGCGGGGTGCGAATGACCTCGCGATCGCCAAACGTGAGACTGCCGCAGTCAGGCCGGGTAAAGCCCGCAAGCACCATCAGCAGCGTGGTTTTGCCAGACCCCGAGGGCCCCAGAAGCGTGAGAAACTCACCGCTCTTGACCTCGAGCGACACATCGTCGAGCGCATGAACCGCCCCGTAGGTCTTGGTGACGTTCCGAACCGAAATCGGCAGCGCCTCCGCGGCTTTAATTGTCAACTTGCTGCCCTCCAATGGTCCCTTGGCGCAGACGGGCGCCGCAGCGCCCGTCTCGTCTTGCGTTTGGACTATGTTACTCTGTCATCATCTCCTGATACATCTCGGCCGCAATTGTTTCCCATTCCGCATACCATTCAAGCGAGATCGGCAGTTGCATGGCTGCATTCTCGGGCGACGAGGGCAGGCTGGCAGCCACCTCTGCGCTGATCTCACCGGTGTCATAAGCGGATTTGTTGGTTGGGCCATAGGTGATGTATTTGGGCAGATCGTCCTGATACTCGGGTTTAGAGATTTCGGCCAGGAACTGCATCGCGGCATCCCTGTTCGGCGCACCTTTCGGGACCGCGAAACAGTCGTAGTCGAGCAGGGCCTGATTGAAGCTGTAATCCACCTTGGCCCCATCCGCGGCGGCGGTATCAAAGCGGCCATTCCAGCCCGTGGTCATGTCGACCTCGCCATCCTTCATCAATTGGGCGTGCTGCGCGCCAGAGGACCAGAAGACCGAGATATTGGGGCGCAACTCACGGATCTTGTTGAGCGCGCGCTCGATCCCCTCTTCCGAACTCAACACCTCGTAAACCTGATCCATCGGCACGCCATCCGCCATCAGCGCCGGCTCAAGTGCACCCGCAACAGAGCCGCGATAGGCCCGCGAGCCGGGGAATTTTTCGGCGTCAAAGAAATCCGCCCAGCTCTGCGGCCCGTTCTCGCCATAGGTATCCGTGTTCCAGGCATAGACCGTCGAGAACACATCACCTCCGACGCAGAATTCGGAATAGAGGTTCGGGTAAAAGTTGGACACGTCGATCACGTTGTAATCCAGCGCCTCCAATAGCCCCTCGGCCCCGGCCCGTGCCGCAGAGCCGGACCCGCTGGCCACGATGTCGAATGTCACCTGCCCGGTCGAAACTTGCAGGCGCACATCGGCCATCCCGCCATAGGTTTCCTGCTTGACCGTAACGCCGGTCGCCGCAGACGCGGGCTCGAACAAGGCTTTGCTCTGTGCATCCTGATAAGAGCCACCCCAGGATGCGATGGTGATTTCCGTGCCTTGGGCAACAGCAGCGCTGGCGAGCAGCGTGGCGGCGACGGTGAGTGAAAATGTCTTTCTCATCTTGTCTTTCTCCTGTTGGAATGCCGCAAAATGGCGGTGCGTGCCGATTGTTGTCATGTTTCGCTGGCTCGGCGTAATTCAGCGAAAATTCAAGGTCGGGACGGGTCCGAGACCATGGCCCGCTGGGTCTGTCTCTTGTCCATCCAGCGATACCAAGCGACCGTCGCAGGTAGGAACCACGGCTTGCCCGTGTAGAGCGGTCGGGTCGGATGTGGCAGATCGTCAAAGGCGGTCTTGCCTTCGGCGAGTCCCAGTACCTTTTGGCCGGTGCGCATGCCCAGATACCCCGCCATCGAGACACCAGAGCCGCAATAGCCCATGGCGTAATGCACCCCGTCATGAATGCCGGTATGCGCCATTTCGTCGAAACTATAGGCAACCGTGCCATGCCAGGAATGCGAGATTGCGTAGGCCTTCAACTGCGGAAAAATGCGGGTCATGCTCTCGAAGAGCAGCGGCGCGCTGACCGATGTGTCGGTCTCGGCAGCAGAGACGCGCCCGCCAAACAGGACGCGCCGCCGGTCTGGCGAGGCGCGGTAGTAATAGAGCACTTTGCAGGTGTCGCTGGCGATCCGGTCGGTCGGGAACAACTCGTCGATCAGCATCTCGGGCAATTCTTCGGTGGCAATGATATAGCTGCCAATCGGGATCACCCGGCGTTGCAGCCAAGGGGTCAACGCCCCGGTATAGCCATTGGTGGCAACGATCACGTCCCGCGCGCGCACCTCGCCATTGGCCGTCTGCACGCGAAAACCGGTGCCCGTGTTCTCGATCTTGCCCACGGGGCAATGCGCCACGACCTCGACACCGGCCCTCAATGCGGTCATCAACAACCCGCGATGATACTTGGCGGGATGCAGGGAGCAGTGTTTGGTAAACACCACCCCGCCATGATAGAAATCCGTGCCCAACTCGCGATGCTGCTCTGCGCGGGGCACGGCAAAGCTGTCGATGCCTTCGCCCCTGTGCATGTGTTCGGCGTCGCGCACCAGCGTTTCATAATGGGCGGGGGTATGGGCCGCATGAAAGCGGCCCACGCGCCTGAAATCGCACTCGATTCCCTCGGCAGCGATGAACTCTCCAATCCACTCGAGCGCCTGTGCGCCCTCACCCCGGAGCGCGCGCGCCTGTTGTGGTCCATACTTGGCCGTCAGCTTTTCAAGCGACGGTTTCACGCTGGTGCTGATCTGGCCGCCATTGCGCGTGCTGCATCCAAAGCCTGCCGCTTCGGCGTCGATCACAACCGTCTTTCGCCCACCGCGTGCCGTGGCGATGGCCGCACTCAATCCGGTGTAGCCTGACCCCACGATCACCACATCCGCCTCCTGTGGCGGATCGACAGGCAGCACGGGCATCGGCCCAACCTGATCGTGCCAATAAGGATGGTGCAGAGTGGGTCCGGGGGCTGTGCAGTCCATCGCGTTACTCCGTTCGCAGGGCAAACCAAATTGGCATCCTGCAGATACAAGCCCTAACGCTAGGGCAACATTGGACTTTCTTTCATATCCAATTTGACAAAAAAATCAGACCAATTTCAGCGCAAGGCCGGTAGCGTTCGGAGGATTTCCATGCCGCGCCGGATGTCCTCAGGGGCCGCACTGCCAAATCCAAAGACCAATCCAGATCGGTCAATCGGACTGAGGCAGTATTTCGAGAGCGGGGCCAGAACCACGCCGCGCTCCGCCGCCTGCTTGACGACCGCTTGCGCGTCGATCCCCGGCGCAAGATCGGCCGGGGTATGAAACCCGCTGGCGGTTTCCTGAATGGCGATACAGTCGGGCAGGATGCGGCTTTCCTCCATCAGCGCCTCATACCGCGCCTTGTAGAGCCGCCGCATCAGCCGGATATGCGTGGCAAAATGGCCCTCATCCATGAAATCGGCAACGATCGCCTGCGTTGCCGTGGGCGGACCGCTGGCCCAGAACCGAAACATGCGATCAAAGGCGTCGGTCATGCGCTCGGGTACGAGCACAAAACCCAGCCGAAGCGACGGAAAGAGCGATTTCGAGAAGGTGCCGACATAGATCACGCGCCCCGATTTATCCGTGCTGCGCAGCGCCGGTTGGGGGGCGTTCCCATAGTAGAATTCTCCGTCGTAATCATCCTCGACGATCACCGCCTGCGCCTCGTCGGCGGCCTGCAACAGCTCGAACCGACGCCCCAGCGACATGACATGACCCAAGGGCTGCTGGTGCGACGGGGTGACAAAGGCCATGCGGAAATGCGGAGCCTTGGCCAAGCCATCGGCTACGATCAACCCGTCCTGATCCACGTCCACCGGGACCAGTTCCGCCCCTTCCGACAAGAGCGCATTGCGCGCGCCTGAGGCACCTGGGTTCTCCATCCAGACCCGATCACCGGGATTGAGCAAGAGCCGACCGATCAGGGCAAAGGCGTGTTGTGCGCCCGAGGTAATGAATATCTGATCGTGATGACACTGGATTCCCTTGAGGACACTCAGATGTGTGGTGATTGCGCGCCGCAGGGGTTCGTATCCCTTGGGCTGGCCGTACCCCATCACCGCCCCGCGCGCACCCCGCAGGTGCCGCGCCGAGAGCCGCGACCAGTGCGCCAGCGGAAAAGCATCCAGCGCAGGCAGCGCCGTCACAAAGGCGCGCGCCTCATGGGGCAGCCAGTTGCGCTGGGCATAATCCTTTTCGGCATGGCTGATTGTATAAGACACGCGTGGTTGCTGACCCATGGCATCCGAGGACGCGGCCAGAACCGGGGCGGGGCGCTGATGGTCCAAGGTGTCGCTCACAAAGGTTCCAGAGCCGACTTGCGACACCAGCATGCCCTCTGCCACCAACCGATCCACCGCATCAATCACAGTGGTGCGCGACACGCCGGTTTCGCGTGCCAGAGTGCGCGTCGCAGGAAGCCGTTCTCCCGCCCGTAAACTCCCCGACAGGATGATGTCGCGCAGGGCCATATAGAGTTGCACGCTCATGCCCTTGCGCGACGATCGGTCGAGATGGATAGAGGACAAAAGCGCCCCGGCAGCCTGTTTCATGCGGAACTCCGACGCAATTGGTCTGAGAAGAGTACATGAATTACTGAGTCAGGCAAGCCAATTGCCATGCGCAGAGGGTGGCACAGGCCCGATAATCCTGGCGCTCTCAGGGCGTGGCTACCTCTCAGAGACCTGATATGTCGCGGCCTCGAGCCATGCTGGAGATATTTCGACACCCCAGCCGGGGGCGTCGGTGACGATGGCGTGGCCGTCGTCGATCCGGTAGGGATCCCCTAGGAATAGTCCCTCCTGCCATGGATAATACTCCGGCCCCTCGATCGAGAATTCGAGGTATTTTCCCGCATTGGGAATGGCGCGCAAGAGGTGCATTGTACACATCGTCACCAAGGACAGGTTGGCGGCATGGGGCGTGACAAGCAGGCCTGCGCGCGCAGCCATCTGGCAGACATGCAAGGTCCGGTGCATGCCGCCCATGTACATCACATCGGGCTGCACGATATCCACCGCGCCCCGGTCAAGCATCAACTGCCAACTGGAATATTCGCAATCCTGTTCGCCGCCCGCAACATCGAGCAAGAGCGCGGCGCGCACGGCGGCGGTCTGGTCATAGTCCCAATAGGGGCAGGGCTCCTCGAAATGGCCGATGCCGTTGTCCTGAAGCAGTTTGCCCACCTCGATGGCGCGGGCGGGGGAATAGCAGGAATTGCCATCTACCAGTTTGTCGATGCCGTCGCCAAGGGCACGCGACACGGTCGGCACCACCGCCTCGGTGCGGCCCGGCCATTCGTCGTGATCACGCCCCGCCTCGGCCCCAACGCGCCATTTGAAGGCCGTAAATCCCTTGTCGTCGCGCAGGCGGCAAAAGCGGGCGGCCTCGTCGTCGGGGGTGATGTCGCGGCGCATCGAACTGGCATAGGCGCGCACCCGCCCCGGAGACCCGCCAAGCAGGGTTGCGACCGGCTTGCCCTCAAGCTTGCCGCGCATGTCCCACAGCGCGGTATCAAGCCCGGTCATGGCGCGGCGCAGGTAGCTTCCGGGATATTTCAACTCGCGTTCATAGATCAGATTGAGGGTATCGGCAAAATCGAGCGCATCAGTGCCAAGCGCATGCGGCGCGATCTGACGGTGAAAGATGGTGCAGGTGATATCGGCGTTATATGTCGAAACCTGCCCCCAGCCCTGTTCCCCGCTGTCTGTCGTCACGCGGACGAAACCCACAAATTCGTTACAAAAAGTCTCTAGCCGCGCAATCCGCATGTCAGCCTCCAGATGTCATCGGGGTTCAGGTTGCTGATAAAGCGGTTCGGAACAAGCTCCACTCTAGCATCAAATGCCAGTCCATTTTCACGGATCGACACGCGCAGGTCCACGCACTGTTCGAATGCGCAGAGAGTCAACGCCCTTGGTCCGTGGGCTGCACGCGGTCTGGAGCGCCCCCAAGCATCAGAGGCAATGGACCAGAAAACGAGACATATGTCTTGCCCGATGGAGGTTCATTTGCAGGTCGCTTTGCTAGGCGTTCAAATTCCATCCGTCAAAGCTGCAGCGACAGATACCCCGGCGCTGCGGCCTCTGTTGAGGAGCTGACACCGTCGGCTCTGATCATGGCAAGGAAACGAGTTTGAAAGGCCACACAGATCGGGCTTGGGCTGCCGGTCTGCCGCAGGATGAAACCAACGGTGCGCAGCGCTGTGGCATCATCCAATGCAAGCGAGCATAAAGTGTCGTCAATCGAAAGCGTTGCGAGGGCCGGCAGGATCGTTGCCCCTGCTCCGGCGCGCACCAATGCCAACAACGAGATGACATTTCGCGCGCTGAGCGTGGACCCAACATCGAGCCCGCCATCTTCAAGACCGGAAAAGCCGGCTGTTGATTTGTTGCTGATCAACCTGTGCCCGCGCAAATCCTGTCGTCTGAGAGGGGACCTTGCCTGAGCAAGCGGGTGATCCTTGCGGCAGACCAATCGAAACGGGTCATTGAACAGAGGGACAAACTGCAGGCCCGCGCCCGGTTCCGGGGCTCCGCCTATGCCTAGCTCCACTTCGCCGGTTGCGATCAGCATATGCACGCTGGCGCTGTCTGTATCGAGAAGCTCGATCTGAATGCCAGAGTGATCAGCGAGCATCGCTGTCAGGATTGGAGGGAGAAGTTGCGCCGCGACAGAGGGCACCGCTGCAATGCGCAATGCGCCTTCGCGTCCAGCGGCCATTGCTGTCATGCGTTCAATCGCATGATCATGGTCTCGCAACAGCTCTCGGGCAAGGGTCCGAACCTCATGCCCGAGCACCGTCAACGTATGTTTGCGATCAGTCTCGAACAAAGGAGCGCCCAGATGAAGCTCGAGCTGTTTGAGCGTCATCGAAACGGCCGAGGCCGTCCGCCCAAGGATTTCGGCTGCGTCACTGATGTTCCCGCAGTCAGCGACTGCAACAAAGACACGCAGGGCTTGGGTCCGGATCATGGTGCCTCACTTCAATTTTTCTGAATTAATATCAATATTAATTCGATTGATCTGAAAATACTATCCCGCTTAAAGTTTAGGCCGGGGGTGCCAAATGAGTGATGTGATACTAACGCTGGATCAGGTTCAGGATCTTGCTCTTCAGACGCTCGTCCGCGCGGGTGCATCACCGCAACAGGCCGCCTCCGTCGCCCGTTCGACCCGTTTGGCCGAACGCGACGGCATCCGTAGCCACGGGCTGATGTATATTCCAATCTATGCCGAACATCTGCGCTGCGCCAAGGTTATCGGGACGGCTGTGCCAAAGGTCGATTGCCCGCGCGCCGGGGCAATTCGTGTCGATGCCGCGCATGGCTTCGCCCACACCGCCATAGACGCTGGCTGGACCGAGTTTGGTGCCGCTGTGCGCAGGCAGGGTATCGCCGCGATGGCCGTGAACAGGTCCTATAATTGCGGCGTTTTGGGGCATCATGCCGAGCGGTTGGCCGCAACCGGTTTGGTGGGGCTGTGCTTTACCAATGCACCGGCATCCATGGCACCCATCGGGGGCACCCAGCCCGTGATCGGGACAAACCCATTTGCACTTGCTGTCCCAGACGGCGAGGGCGGTGCCCGGCTTGTCATTGATCAGTCGGCCAGTGCCATAGCCAAATCCGAAATCATCCTGCGGGCCCGCAAGGGAGAAGCGATAGAGCCGGGCTGGGCTTTGGATGCGGATGGCAACCCGACCCAAGACGCCGAAACGGCGTTGATGGGGTCCATGCTTCCAGCCGGTGGGCAAAAGGGTTTTGGTATCGGTTTGATGGTCGAGATCTTCGCAGCCTCCCTAGCGGGGGGTAATCTTGGCTTGGAGGCGAGCCCGTTTGCCGGCCCCAAAGGTGGCCCGCCTGGAACGGGGCAGTTCTTTATCGGCTTCGATCCCTATGCCTTCTCGGGCGATAGGTTTGATGCCTCCATGACACGGCTCACCGAGGCAATTACCCAACAGGCAGACGCGCGTTTGCCCGGCTCACGTCGCGCCGCAAATCGCGCCCGGACAGAACAAGACGGTGTGTCGGTCGATGCGGCACTGATGAACAGGATTGACTCCGCCTGAGGCGGAAAGGAATGACATGACACTGGAAACCCGAAACTTCATTGCAGGTCTCTGGCAAGAGGGCGCGACCACGGTCGTGAATCGCAATCCATCAGATCTTTCCGACAGGATCGGTCATTTTGCGCAGGCGGATGCCGCCCAGCTTGAAGTAGCAGTACAAGCCGCGCGCCACGCTCAGGCCGACTGGGGGGCAACCGGCCCGCAAAAGCGTCATGATGTCTTGATGGCCATTGGCACAGAGATGATGACACGGGCCGAAGAGATTGGCAGGCTCATCGCCAGAGAAGAAGGCAAACCCGTCGCCGAAGGCAAGGGAGAGGTCTATCGCGCTGGGCAGTTCTTTACCTATTTCGCCGCCGAAGCCCTGCGCCAGTTGGGCCAAACCGCCGATAGCGTGCGCCCCGGTATCGAAATCGACGTGCGCCGCGAACCTGTCGGCGTGGTTGCGATCATCAGCCCATGGAACTTCCCCGTCGCGACACCCGCATGGAAGATTGCTCCGGCCTTGGCCTTTGGCAATGCCGTGATCTGGAAACCCGCCAATCAGACGCCTGCCAGTGCCGTGGCGCTGGCCCAGATCATCGCCAATCAAGACCTGCCCAAAGGCCTGTTCAATCTGGTTATGGGCGCGGGCCGAACCGTAGGGCAGGCACTTGCGCAAAGTGCCGATGTAGACGCGATCAGCTTTACCGGATCGGTGCCTGTGGGGCGCGGAATTGCGGCGAGCGCGATCCCCAACATGACCAAGCTGCAGCTGGAGATGGGGTCCAAGAATCCGATGGTGATCCTCGAGGATTGCGATCTTGATCTGGCGGTCGTGCATGCCACGAACGCAGCATTCGGCGGCACTGGCCAGAAATGCACCGCAGCCAGCCGCTTGATCGTGCATGAGCGCATTCATGATGCCTTTGTCGACAAGCTGATGGTGGCGGCACAGGCTTTGCAGGTCGGTCATGCGCTGGACAAGGACACCCAGATCGGACCCGTCGTCAGCGCCGAACAGCTTTCCGCAAATCTCGATTACATCGAATGCGGCAAACAAGAGGGGGCCGAACTGCTCTGTGGCGGCACAGCGCTCGACCGCGCGACCGAGGGATATTTCATGGCGCCGGCTGTGTTTGGTGCCACACAAAATACCATGCGGATCAATCGCGAGGAAATGTTCGCTCCAATCACCTGCGTGATAAAAGTTGGTGACTATGACCAAGCTCTGCACATTGCCAATGATACAGACTTTGGCCTGACCGCTGGCATCATGACCCGCGATCTCGCCCGCGCCACCCATTTTCGACGCAATGCGCGCGCAGGCTGTGTCATGGTCAACTTGCCCACGGCTGGCACCGACTATCACGTGCCTTTCGGCGGGCGCGGCGCGTCGAGCTATGGCCCGCGCGAGCAAGGTCGCTTCGCCGAAGAATTCTACACCACGGTCAAGACATCTTACATACACTCTGGGGTTCCGGCATGACGCCACGCATTGACGCCTTGCAATATGCCAAGTGGTCCGAAAAGATCTTCCGCCAGATGCGCGCCGGGGGTGTCGATGCGGTGCATGTCACGATAGCCTACCATGAGAACTTTCGCGAAACGGTGCTGAATATTGAGGCTTGGAACCGTTGGTTTGGACGCTTTCCTGACCTGATTTTTCAGGGGTTCACCGCGGCTGACATTGAACTGGCGCGCCAGACTGGGCGCACCGCGATCTTCTTCGGCTCGCAAAATCCGTCCTGCATGGAGGATGACATAGGCCTCGTCGAAGTGCTGCACCGTTTGGGTCTGCGCTTCATGCAACTGACCTATAACAATCAGTCGCTTCTGGCCACGGGCTGCTACGAGGCCGAAGACACCGGCCTGACCCGGATGGGCCGCGAGGTTGTGGCGGAAATGAACCGTGTCGGGCTGGTGATTGACATGAGCCATTCCGGAGAGCGCTCAACCTTGGACGCCATCACACAGTCCTCGCGCCCCATTGCCATAACCCATGCCAATCCGGCGGCGTGGCATCCCGCGCGGCGCAACAAATCCGATCAGGTGCTGCGTCTCCTGGCAGAGAGCGGCGGAATGCTGGGCTTTTCGGTCTATCCACACCATCTGCGCGGCGGAAGTGAGTGCAGCTTGCGCGATTTCTGCGAAATGGTCGCACGAGCCGCGGATCTGATGGGGGTGGAGCATATCGGCATCGGCACGGATCTGTGTCAGGATCAACCCGATAGCGTGGTGGACTGGATGCGGTCAGGTCGTTGGACCAAGGCGCGTGACTATGGGGAAGGCAGCAAAGAAAACCCGGGCTTTCCCCCTATGCCCGAGTGGTTTCAGAACAATTGCGATTTTGAACGGATTGCCGAGGGCTTGCGCGATCTTGGTATGTCACCGGGCGATGTCGCGGCGGTTATGGGTGGCAATTGGCATCGCTTTTTCGCAGAGAGCTTTGGTCCTGCGCAAACGCATCGACAAGAGGCCGCACAATGAGTTGCGCAGGGCTGACCTCCATACCCGAGGCGGCAGGCTTTCGCCGCAGTCCTCAAGAGGTCATGCGCCTCGCCCGTATGGGCTGCACACATCCCACACGCCTGTCGTTCCTGCGTCAGTTGTTACGCCGGTTTGAAACCGAAGCATGGCGGTTTGACAGGCCCGTCTGGGATATTGATGCTCAGGGTGTTGGCCGCGCGCTCTATCGCGCCATTGGTCCTTTGCGGACTTACAGTCTGGTTGTCTTTGCGCATGACCTACCACCCGAAGCAAGATCGGACCGCGTGATTGCCACAGCCTGGGACGCGACATTCGCCCTGTTCGATGGGACGCCGACACCCGATGATCTTGACCGGCTTGCCGCAAATGTACCGGTCCAGGAAGCAGGCCGGATCAGTCCGCGCGAACTCAGCCTGAGCCGCGCCAACCGGTCCGTCAGACTGTTTGATCACGTCGTTGCGCGGCTGTCCAATGGGCAGCAGCCCGAGCCCTCCATGCTCTTGGAAACCGGCTATTTGATGCGCACGACGGCCGTTTACGGATCTGGCAAGTTTGGCGCGGCGGATCGCGAGACGATTGCGACGCGCCCCGAACTCAGCGCGCCATTCCAGGCCGAGATGCTCTCTGTCTGGTTGACGCGCGCCTTTACCGTCGATCTGGTCGACCATCTGGCTCAGGCGCGTGGCGGTGACCGGGCTGTGCGTCTTGCCCGCGACCTAAGGCGCGGTCTCGGCGTTGGCAATTCCACAGGCCTTGGTATGGCACCGTTCCTGATCCGTCATCCGGTGCTTCTAAACAATTGGATGCTTGCGCGCGAGGAGGCTCTCGCGCGTGTGCGCGCCCAACACAGTGTTGGCCAGAAGGATCTGCGCGGATTGCAAATGGCGCTGCACGATGCCGCAACGAATGCAGCGCTATGGGAGAGTGGGCATCCGATCCAACAGGCGAAACTGGCCGATTTGCGGCACAGCCTCGACCAGATCGAAACGCATGTGGCGCGGGTCTGGGATCGCAGCGTGCCTTATCCCTGGGATGCGCTCTGGCGCTGGGGCGAGGCCACGTTGCCAATTGAAGGCCAAGAGGCACTGCTCGCCGCCATGCTGGAGCCGCATGGAAACCTCATTGATGGCTTGGGCGATTGCATGGATGCCAATGAGGATGCGTATTTTGCAATCGACGGCAGCATGCCTGTCGCCGATTTGCGCGCCGTGCTGCAACGGGACTATGCTTGGGCGCTTGGGGTGGATTACACCGCACGCGAACATGCTGGCCGGTTCTGGTACGTCTCCCAAGACAAGCTGGAGCCCCGTTTGGGGGACCGCAATGAGGATCCGGGGGCAGAGCGCGAACTGCCGCTGGACATTTGGCGTCAGGCTGCAGGGCTATGGCAGACGCTGACAGACTTTCCAGATCATACGCCCGTCGCGCAGGTATTGCGCGCTTATCCTGAACACCGCCCCGCCTTGCGCCGCGCCCAGATCACCGCGCGCCATCCCTTCGCTGAAATTCGCGACAATCTGATTGCGGCGGACATGCTGCCAATTGACCTTTTACGCTGCAAACTCGCGTTCTTCGGTGCCACGCGGTTCGATCCCCGCTCGGATCGTTGGGTGCGGATCAGTCTGTTTCAGGGCGCGCCCTATCCCGACGAGATCGAGGAGGGCATGGCGCATGCCTGACTGTCACGCCCGAGATCACGCAGATGCAGAGCAAGACCTGTACTTGTCGTTATCCGAGATTGCTGCCCTCTCATGGCGCGCCATCCGGGGCGCAGGCCGAACATGGGGCGAGGCCGAAGACGGAGCCGAAGCCGCCAAGTGGTTGGCGCGGGCCGGCTTGGATTGGGCGCATGCGCTGACAGGCATTCTGTCCCTACCCGCCGATAGCGCAGGGTGTCCCTTGCGCGCAGGCATGGCGCTATCTGATTTTGCCGACCTGCCCAATGGCGCGGCACAGTCCGCGCAATTGCTGTCGGATATCTATCACCCGCTGTTTCTGTTGCCATTCACCGCACAGGTCGCGGCGCGATCACGACAGGGTATGCAACTGGATTGGAACGGGGCATCCGCACGCCTTGCGCCGGATGCCGCCCCGGTTCTGACCGGGAACATCCATGCCGCCGGCCCGCTGCATGTGTCCATCGCCCCAGCCTTCGTATCCCCAACCGCCGCCGCGTCCGGCGCATGGCCAAAGGATCATTTCGGCGCGCCGGGTGCCGGGCCCTACGCCCGTCTGACGACCTTGATGCTGCACGTCACGGTGCCGTCCTCGGCCGCCTCGCTGGCCGGGGCGGGCGCACAGGGGGACGACAATGACTGACATCCGCTCGCAGGACACTTCGACCAATCAACTCAACAGGGAGACTGACCAATGAAAACAACACTCATCGCAACCGCCTTTGCAGGGCTAGGGCTTGCCTTGCCAACCGCAGCACTTGCCGATTGCGGGCGCGTCTCGATCGCGGAAATGAATTGGGCCTCGGGGCAAATCATCACTCGGATATCCGAATTCCTCATGACACAGGGCTACGGATGCGACGTAACGGTCGTGCCATCTGCAACCACAACCGCCATCACCTCGCTGGCCGAGAACAACGAGCCCGACATCGTCCCGGAACTCTGGGTCAATTCGGCCCCGGCCTATTTCCGTCTCGAGTCCGAAGGTCGCGTGGTCAAGGCTGCGGATGTCTTTGCCGAGGGCGGCAGCGAAAACTGGTGGGTGCCTGATTATCTGGTCGAGGCGCATCCAGAGTTGGCGACGATCGACGGCGTGCTGGCCAATCCGGACCTTGTGGGGGGCCGCTTTCATAACTGCCCGGATGGGTGGGGATGCCGGATCGCCAATGATAACCTGATCAAGGCGTTCGACTTTGCCGGACATGGAGTCGAGGTGTTCAACCACGGCTCCGGCGATACCCTGCCTGCATCCATGGCCGCAGCCTATGACAACCGCGAACCGTGGTTTGGGTATTACTGGGGGCCGACGGCTGTTCTGGGCCGTTACAACATGGTCGCGGTGGATATGGGACCACATGATCCCGAAATCCACGCTTGCAACCAGACCCAGGATTGCGCAACACCGGGCATCTCCTCTTATCCTGCTGCCCCCGTGCTGACGGTGGTGACGGCCGATTTCGCAGACCGAAATCCGGACATCTTCGCCTTGGTCAGCAATATCTCCTTTGGCACGCAGGAGCTGAGCAATCTCTTGGCGTGGCAGGCCGACAACAGCGCATCTGCGGAAGAGGCTGCCGTCCACTTCCTGACCACCAGTCAGGAAACCTGGCGCGGTTGGATCAACGAGGCCGCAGCCGAGAAGTTGAGCGCAATCCTCCAGTAATTGCAAAACAACCGGGTGGGTGCCGTGTCCGCGCGGCACCTGTCTTCTAACGCCACCCCGGTCTTTCCCGAATGACCGCCTGTGCAAAGAGTGATGGACTATGGCGACCTATGATTTCGTATTTGACGGGCTTGGTCTGCGCGACTGGTGTGAGAAAGAGTCCGTCCCCGGTCCAATGAGCATGGCGGATTTGCTCGCGCAGGGTGCGGGTGGTCAGGCCGAGAAAACATGGTTGCAATCCCTGTGGGACCTGCCATTTCCATCACTTGACGAACTCAACCAGGCTTGTCCGGCGATTGCCCGCACACGAGATTTGACAAGAGCCGTCGAGCAGAGCTTTCTCAACGTAAAGGACTCCCTCAAGATCGTGCTTGATCCCATGACGCAGCCGTTGAGCTGGATATTGGAATGGGCGCTTCATGTCTTTACGGTCACACCTTGGTGGATCGTACTTCCGCTTTTGATGGCACTGGTCTGGGTGGCATCACGGTCCTGGGCGCTCATGTCTTTCGTCGTGGGCGCGCTGTTGTTCCTGCTGTTCATCGACCACTACACAGTCGCGATGCAGACCATGTCCATCATCTTTGTCTGTGCCTTTCTTTGCGTCTTGTTTGGCGTTCCAATCGGGATTGCCATGTCGCGCAGCGACACCATGCAGCGACTTTCGATCCCGGTTCTGGATATGCTGCAGACGCTGCCGACCTTTGTCTATCTGATCCCTCTGATCTTTCTCTTCTCGGTGACAGAGCCAAAGCTGTATGGAATTGCCATTATCCTCTATGCAATCGTCCCTGTCATCCGCCTCACGGACCTGGGCATCCGGCTCGTGGACAAGGATGTCATCGAGGCCGCCGAGGCGTTCGGCATGACGCGCCATCAGAAACTACTGCGCGTTCAAATTCCGCTTGCCCTGCCCAATATCATGGCGGGGGTCAATCAGACCATCATGATGAGCTTGGCAATGGTGGTCATCGCCTCACTGGTGTCGGCGCCGGGGTTGGGCGTGTTGGTTCTGCGCGGCATTCGAAATCTGGAATTGGGTGTGGGGCTGATGGCAGGGCTTGGGATCGTCCTGCTGGCCATCATTCTGGACCGGGTCACCAAAGCGGCACTGGCGCGGGTAAACGCCGCCGCCAGCGTGCCGCGTCATTGATCGGGGGCAGCATGGATCAGAGCGCAAACATCTCCATCCGCAATCTTTACAAGATCTTTGGCCGCCAGCCCCGAAAAGCGTTGGAGCAGGTCCAGGCGGGTATGAGCAAGACGGATCTCATGGACACGCAACACCATGTTCTGGGGCTGAGTGACATCAATGTTGAAATGCGCGCAGGTGAGATCACCGTCATCATGGGTCTGTCAGGATCTGGAAAATCCACGTTGATCCGTCACATCAACCGCCTTATCGAGCCGACCGCTGGCGAAATTCTGGTCAACGGCGAGAATATCATGACCTTCGGCGAAACCCGCCTGCGCGACATGCGCCGCAAGCAAATGTCGATGGTGTTTCAGCATTTTGCGCTCCTGCCTCACAAGACCGTTCTCGACAATGCCGGTATGGCCCGCGCAATTCGCGGTGAACCGAAAGAGGCCTATGATCAGGATGCGCGGGGCTGGCTGGGGCGCGTGGGGCTTGGCGGGCAAGAGGGGCAGTATCCGCATCAGCTCTCAGGGGGGATGCAGCAACGTGTGGGGATAGCCCGCTCGCTGACCTCGAACGCACCGATCATGCTGATGGACGAGGCATTCTCAGCACTCGATCCGCTGATCCGCACCGACATGCAGGATCTGCTGCTGGAATTGCAGCAAGAGTTGCACAAGACCATCGTCTTCATCAGCCACGATCTGGATGAGGCCCTGAAACTTGCGGATCATCTTGTGATCCTGAAAGACGGGGTCATCGTTCAACAAGGCGAGCCGCAGGAAATTCTGCTTCATCCCAATGATCCTTATATCGTGGACTTCATCAGCGATATCAACCGCGCGCGCGTCCTGCGGGTGCGATCCGTCATGGATACCCGGACCGCCACCGCATCTCAGACGGCGGGGACGGTCGATGCCGACGCCACGCTCGAGTCGGTCATAGCCCTGTCCGGCGGTGATACCGCGCTCACATATGACGTGCAGCTAGACGGCAGACATGTCGGCTTTCTCAACATGCAAAAACTGGTTCGTGCGCTGGTGCCGACGCAGGCCGCACGCCGGGGCGCGCGCCATCCTGAGCGTGCACACCAGAGCTGAAAGGCATCCCGGTGTTTCCTTGCCGCACGCCCCAAACCCGCGCGTGACTGCTCCGCATCACGCGGTGAATACCGTGGCGCCATGCCGAAAATCCCACTACTCTTGATCCATGCGTGACATCAATCTCAAGGCGACTGAATACTTCGAGGCCGTGGCCCGTTTGGGAACGGTCACCAAGGCAGCGCATGAACTTGGTGTTTCGCCCTCTGCCGTGAGCCAGCAACTCAGCGCGCTTGAAACGCAATTCGGCGTCAAACTCTTTCGCCGCGAGAAACGCCGCCTCATCCTCACGCTCGACGGCGACCGCCTGTTTCAGACCACGACGCAGGCCTTTGGCGCGCTGCGCAACGCCCGAAGCGCGATTGGCCGTCAGCGCGACATGCGCAGCCTGACGATCCGCGTCAGCCCCAGTTTCGGTGTGCGGTGGCTGGGGCCGCGCATTGCCACCTTTGCAGCGGCTAATCCCGACTGGAACATCCGCGTCGATGCGACACCGGATTTCACCGCCTTCGAGACCGAGGCGGTCGATCTCGACCTGCGCTATGGGCTGGGGGGCTGGGCTGGGCTCACGGTTGAGCCGATCCTCAATGACATGGCCCTGCCGATGTGCAGCCCGGATTACCTGAGCAAACTCGCCGCCATAAGCCCCGATCCGGCAGAGCAATTGCGCCATGCGCGGCTGATCGACAGCGTCAAAACGATCTATCGCTGGGATATCTGGCTGGCCGCGAACCGGATCGACCTTCCGGATCTGTCCTATCCCTTCCGCTTTGACCGCTCGTCCATGTCGGTCGAAATGGCCAAACAGGGCGGCGGTGTCGCGCTCGACAGCGCCGTGCTCTGTCTGGGCGAGTTGGAGCGTGGCGAGTTGGTGCCACTCGCCCCCGCCTTTCCGGTGATCGCTTTCGATGCCTATTGGATCGTCTGCCCGCCCCGGCATCTCAACCGGCGGATCGTCAAGCGGTTTTCCGATTGGGTGATGCAAGAGGCCCGCCAGACCGAGGCGCGCACCCGCACCTTGCTCGAGGCGGCGGGGTGTCAGTTTCGCCCCGGCGAAGTGTCGGAGATGAAGGAAGTAACCCCCTGGTCGTTGTAACGATCTGATTTATCGCAATTTCGAACCGAAAAAGTCTACCAACTTTTTCTGAAATTGCTCTGGCCCGTCAGTAAATCGTCAGCGCCGGGATATAGGAAATCGCCATCAGAACCGCCAAGGCCACCAGATAGAACGGCACCAGCGCACGCACGACCTCGAACAAACCCACCCGCGCGATCGCCGCCGAGATAAAGAGCGTGGTGCCGACGGGCGGCGTATAGAGCCCGATCGACAGGTTCACTACCATCATCAGCCCCAGTTGCACCGGATCAAGGCCAATCGCCTGTCCGATGGTCACAAAGAGCGGCCCCAGCAAGAGAACCGCCGCAGGCAAGTCGAGAAACGCCCCGACCACCAGCATCACGACATTGAGCGCCAGAATGATCATCCACGGCTCGCGGATGGTCTCGGCCACCCAGAGCGCCAGCTCTTGTGGCACCCGCTCGGCGGTCAGCACCCATTGGATCGTCGAAGACGCCATGATGATGAACATCACCGCCCCGGTCATCATCGCCGTATCGACCAGCGCGGTCCAGAGCGACGGGATCGTCATATCACGGTAAATGCCGCCACTGACAATCAGCGCATAGGCCACCGCCATCACGCTGACCTCGGTCGGTGTGGCCACGCCAAACCGCAGCGTGCCGATGACAAAGAGGGGCATCAAGAGCGCGGGAATAGCGGCGATGATCTGTCCCTTGAACGCGGCAAAGCCCCCCGCCAACGGCGACCGCGGCAGATCGCGACGCCGCGCCACCCACCAGACGGCGATGAACATGCCCAGCGCCAGCAGCACACCGGGCAGGATGCCCGCCACGAAAAGATCGACAATCGAGGTGTTGGACACGAGCCCATAGAGGATGAGCGGAATGGAGGGCGGGATCAGCACCGACACGGTGGACGAGGCCGAATTGATCGCCGCCGCGAACCCGCCGGGATAGCCCTCTTTCTGCTGAACCGGAATGAGCGCATTGCCCAGCGCCGAAGCATCCGCCACAGCAGAGCCGGACACACCGCCGAACATCACCGAGCCGATGATCGACACCTGCCCCAGCCCGCCCTTCATATGCCCCACCGCAAGACGGGCGATATTCACGAGGTAGACGCCAAAGCGCCCCGACATCATCAGATTGCCCGCGAGGATAAAGAACGGAATGGCCAACATCGGAAAGCTCTGCGTCGGCGAATAGAGCCGTTGTGCAATCACCGCCATCGGCTTGCCATCGAGCCAGAGCGCGGCCGCAACCCCGCCCAGCATCGCATGCGCCACCGGCACCGAGAGGGCGAGACAGGCAAAGAAAATCCAGATCATCGTCGCGGACATTGCGGACGCTCCTCAGCTCAGGCTTGTTTTCGTGGGGTCTTGGGCCTCTGGCGCGGGACCAACCAGCCCCTGCGCCACGTCGAGCGCGGCAATCACCGCCATCGCGGCAAAGGCATAGACCAGACTGGCATAGCCCCAGATCTGTTTGATCCCCAGCGTCGAGAGACGTTGAAACTGTGACGCCTTGAGGATCGGTTGGCTGGACCAGAGCACGCTGAAGGCGATCAGCAGAATTGTGAGGTTGACCACGACCATGATCATGCGCCGTGCCTCGGGCCCGGTCATGTCGGGCAGAAGGCTGATCGAGATGTTTTGCCCCCGCGCAGCCGCGATCACGATGCCCCCAGCCACCATCCAAGGCAGCAGAACGGCGTGAATTTCATAGGCCCAAGGGATGCCCGAGCCCGTCGTATAGCGCAGCACGACATTCACAAAGAGAGCCCCGAACATGAACACCAGCGTGGTGGCGGCAATGATTTTGCCGCTCCATTCCAGCACCGTGACCGGGGTCCGCAGGTATCGGGACAGAAGGCGCGTGCGCCCTCTGTCCGCCAAGCGCGGGGTGGGATCGCCCGCGCCCGACATTACTGACCGACCGCCGATTTGAGCGCGGCCACCAGGTCCGGGAAATCGGCCGCGTATTTGTCATAGACCGATGCGGTCGCGGCGATATAGGCGTCGCGGTTGGCGTCGGCAAAGGTAGCGCCTTCGGCCTCCATCTTGGGCTTCAGGGTCTCGTCGCCCTCAAGCGACAGTTGCCGTTGCAGTTTGCCCGCCTCTGCGGTGGCGCTCAGGGCGCAGGTTTGCGTCGCCTCATCAAGGCCCGACCACCACGCCAGACCCGCAACCACCGGGGTGGATTCGTATTTATGGCCGGTCATGGTCACGAACGGTGTGATTTCATGCAGCTTGGCGCTGTAGATATTGGTCAGCGGGTTTTCCTGCCCGTCAAACACCCCCGATTGCAGCGCGGTGGGCAATTCCGACCACGCCAGCGGGGCCGGGGCGGCACCCAGCGCCTCGAAAATATCCACCGTCATCTGATCGGGGGGCGTGCGGATTTTCATACCCTTGAGATCGGCAGGCTCTGAGACGTGCTTGGTCAGATGCGTCACGTTGCGGATGCCATTGTCCCAGAACCCGAGGATTTTCAGCCCGGCGTCCTGCGCGCGGGTGTCGAGCATGTTGCCCACGTCACCATCCATCACGGCCCAAGCGGTCGGCAGGTCCTTGAACAGGAACGGCAGACCCAAGAGACCGATTTCCGGCACGATCTGGCTCATGGCCCCTTGGCTGTTGGCGCTGACCTGAATGATCCCCGCACTGGCAGAGGTGAGCATTTCCACATCATTGCCCATCGTGGCCGAGGGCGCATGATTGACGGTATCGCCGGTGCAGGCGGCATAGAGTTCCGCCCATTTCTCGGCGGCGTCATAGCGCGGATTGCCGGGGTTTGAGCCATGGGCAAAGATGACCTCGGCGCTGGCCGTGGTGCCCGCAAGGGCTGTGGTTGTGGCCAGAATGGCCAGCAGATTGGTCTTCATGGTGGTTTCCTCCCTTTTCGAAGACTGATGTATTTGGTCCCGCTCCTCAACGGGCCAGGGTCAGTGAATGAGCGATCCGCCGTTCACATCGACCTCGGTTCCGGTGCAATAGGCCGCAAGATCAGAGGCCAGAAAGAGCGCGCAGCCCGCCACATCCTCGGCTGTGCCGGCGCGTCCCATCGGAATGCCTGCCAGCACCTGCGCACGCATCTCATCGCTGAGTTTCCCGGCGGTGATGTCCGTGGCGATAAAGCCGGGGCAGATCGCGTTGGAGCGCACATTGTCGGGTGCCAACTCTCGCGCCATCGCCTTGGTCAGGCCCAGAATTCCGGCCTTGGCCGCTGAATAATGCGGCCCGCCAAAGATACCGCCGCCGCGTTGCGCCGACACCGAGGACATATTGACAATGCTCCCAGATTTCTGCGCCCGCATCGCCGGGATAACGGCCTGAGACATGTAGAGCGTGCCGCGCAGGTTCACGTCCAGAACGGCATCGTAATTGTCAGGACCAATATCCATCAGCTTGAGCGGCTGGGTAATCCCGGCATTATTGACCAGAATATCAATCCGCCCATAGGTTTCGATCACCCGCTTTGCCACCGCCAGACAGGCCTCGCGGTCCACGACATTGCCCACCAGCCCGAGATGCCCGGTGCCCGGCAGGTCCGCCGCCGCCGCCTCGGCCTGCGCCAGATCGAGATCGGTGATCACCACCGTCGCGCCCTGTTCGGCAAAGAGCCGCGCCGTCGCCTTGCCCAGACCGCGTGGGCTGGCAGCCCCGGTCACGATTGCAATTTTTCCGTCCAACAGGCCCATTGCCCATCCTCCTCCGATTATCTGGTGATCCGGCTCAGAGCCAGGCTTTGATCTGCTCCGCGACCTTGTCCACCGACAGGCCATACATGTCATGCAGCGTGGGCAGCGCCCCCGCTTCAAGGAAGTCATCAGGCAGGCCGATCATGCGGAATTTTGGCGCAATCCCTGCGCTCATCAAACAGCCCGCAACCGCCTCGCCCAGCCCACCGTTCACGGTGTGGTTCTCGGCCGTCACGACAAGGCGGCCAGGCTTTGCGGCCTTGGCACGGATCGTTGCCACATCCAGCGGCTTGATCGTCGGCACATGCAGCACCGCCACATCAACCTTGTCCGCTGCCAGCTTTTCGGCGGCATCGAGCGCACGCATCGTCATGATGCCCGAAGAGATCACCAGCACATCGCGCCCCTCACGGATCATCTGCGCGCGGCCCAGTTGAAATTTGTAATCCGGCTTGTGCCGCGTCAGGACCGTCGGCACCTTGCCCCGCAAAAGACGTGCATAAACCGGCCCGTCATGCGCCAGCATCGCGGGCACCATGCCGGCCACATCATCCGCATCGCAGGGGTCGATGATCACCATATTGGGCAACCCGCGAAAAATTGCCAGATCCTCGGTCGCCTGATGGCTGGGGCCATAGCCCGTGGTCAGCCCCGGCAGCGCGCAGACGATCTTGACCGGCAGGTTTTCCTCGGCAATCGCCATGGCGATGAAATCATAGGCGCGGCGGCTGGCAAAGACGGCGTAAGTGGTGGCAAAGGGAATGAACCCCTCGCGCGCCAGACCGGCGGCAGCAGAAAACAGCAACTGCTCCGCCATGCCCATCTGATAGAACCGCTCGGGCATCGCACCGGCAAAGATATGCAGATCGGTGTATTTCGACAGATCCGCCGACAGCCCGACAATGCGGGGATCTTTCTTGGCGTGTTCGACCAAAGCATGTCCAAAGGGCGCATTGACCGTATCATAGCCCTCCGCCGCGAGTGAGGCGATCATCGCCGTGGTCGCGACCTTGGTTTCCGGCACCTGACGCGGCTCATACTTGCGGGCCATGGAGGCGAGGGTCATAGCGGCTTTCCTTCTTCCAGCACGGCCAGCGCCTTGGCCCATTCATCCGTCTCGACGCGGATAAAGTGATTGCTTTCCCGCGCCTCGAGAAAATCGACGCCCTTGCACATTTTGGTATGACAGATGATGACGCGCGGTTTGGCGTCGCTGAGGCTGCGGGCAACGTCGAACGCCGCGGTCAGCGCACTCAGATCATTGCCATCCACCTCTTGCGCATGCCAGCCGAAGGCCTGCCATTTCGGCGCCTCGGCCCCCACGGCCAAGGCATCGCGCGACGGCCCGTCGGCCTGTTGATTGTTGAAATCGACGATGCAGATCAGATTGTCGAGCTTCCATTGCGTGGCGGACATCACCGCCTCCCAGGTCGAGCCTTCGCCCAATTCCCCATCCGACATCAGGTTATAGACATAGGCCGGGGTCTTCTTGCGCTTGAGGCCCAGCGCCATACCCACGGCAATCCCAAGCCCCTGACCCAGCGAGCCGCCCGTGATCTCCATCCCCGGCGTATAGGACGCCATGCCCGACATCGGCATGCGGCTGTCATCCATGCCATAGGTGTCAATCTCATCCTCGGGTAGAATGCCTGCCTCCATCAGCGCGGCATAGAGCGCGATGGCATAGTGACCGATGGACAAGAGAAACCGGTCCCGCCCTTCCCATTCGGGATCTTCCGGGCGATATTCCAGCGCATGGAAATACGAGGTGGCCAGCACATCGGCGACGCCGAACGCCTGTCCGATATAGCCCTGTCCCTGCACTTCACCCATACGCAGCGCCTTGCGGCGGATGTTCCAGGCCCGCATCTCCAACGAGATGTTGGAGAGTGCGCCAACTCGGTTCTGAATAGTCATTCGGTCCTCCCGGTCTGCTGACCTCGCCAAACGCTATCACCGATGCAGGTCGATAGATTGTGCGAAAAATGCAAAACCTTGTTAGGAAAACTAAACAACTTTCAAGCCCGACATCGGGTAGGACAGATTTGACTCTGATAATGGGCCGACCGCATGACCGATATTCAATCCATGGCCAACGCCATCCGCTTTACCGCTCTTGACGCGATTCTGAACGCCGGTGAGGGGCATCAGGGCGTGCCGCTTGGCATGGCGGAAATCGCAGCCACGCTCTATGCGCGTCACCTCAAGGTTGACCCCAAGACCCCGCTCTGGCCCGACCGCGACCGCGTGATTCTGTCCAATGGTCATGGTTCCATGCTGCTCTATGCGCTGCTGCACCTTGCGGGTTATGCGCATGTCACCACCGATGCGCTCAAATCCTTTCGCCGTTTGGGCTCGGTTTGCGCCGGTCATCCCGAAATCGAACAGGAGGCGGGGATCGAGATCACCACCGGCCTCTTGGGGCAGGGCATCGCCTGCGCCGTCGGCATGGCCGTGGCCGAGGCACGTCTGGCGGGGCGCTTTGGCAGCGGTCTGGTGGATCACCGCACATGGGCTTTTGTCGGGGATGGCTGCCTGCAAGAGGGTGTCGGCCAAGAGGCGATCTCGCTGGCGGGTCACCTGCGCTTGGGCAAACTCACCTTTCTCTGGGACGACAACCACATCACCGATGATGGCGATACCGCGCTGTCGATTTCCGAGGACGTGCCCGCCCGCTTTCGCGCCGCGAACTGGCATGTGACAGAGGTGGATGGGCATGACATCGAGGCGATCTCGGAGGCGATGGACGCGGCCAAATCCGATCCGAGCCCGTCGCTGATTGCCTGCCGCACCATCATCGCGCGCGGTATTCCGCGCCTTCAGGGGCAGCGCGGCGGGCATAGCGCGCCCTTGACCCCGACCGATTCCACCGAGGCCCGCGCGGCAATAGGCTGGCCGCATGCGCCCTTTGAGATCCCCGACACCATCCGCGCTGATTGGGCCACGGCCATGAGGCGCGGCGCTGTGGCCCACGCGGACTGGACCACCCGCCTCGCGCAGCATCCAGACGCTATCGCGTTTCATCGCTGGACCTCCGGTGCCTTGCCGCCGGATTGGGACCAGACCCTGAACCGGATCAAACAGGATCAGGCCGCCGATACGACACCGCGCCCGACCATCACCACCTCTGGCGAAGTCTGCGCCGCGCTGAGCGGCCCCTTGCCAGACCTCACCGTGCTCTGCGCCGATCTGGAGTCGCCGACCAATCACAAACGCGGGCGCGCGGCCTTCAGCGCCAGTGACCCGACCGGCAGCTATGTGCATTGCGGCGTGCGCGAACATCTCATGGGGGCGATGTGCGACGGCATCGCTGCCCATGGCGGTTTGCGCCCGGTCAACGTGACCTATCTGGCCTTTGCCGATTACGAACGCCCCGCGATGCGCATGGCCGCGCTGATGGGCTTGCCCGCGCTCTTCGTCTTCAGCCATGACAGCATCGGCGTGGGCAGCAACGGCCCGACGCATCAGCCGGTCGAGGTGCTGGCCAGCTTCCGTGCCATGCCGAATATGCGGGTCTTTCGCCCCGCCGATGCGGTGGAAACCACCGAGGCCTGGGATATCGCGATGCGCGCCACCGATGGTCCAAGCCTCTTCGCGCTCTCGAAACAACCCGCCCGACAGGTGCGCAGCCATACGGATGAAAACCTGACCGTACGCGGTGCCTATGTTCTGATTGAGCCGCAAGGCCCCCGTGATCTCACCCTTCTGGCGACTGGAACCGAGGTCGGGCTTGCGGTCGAGGCCTGCACGGCGCTCCGCGCGCGCGGCATCAACGCGGCCGTGGTGTCTATGCCGTGCTGGGAATTGTTCAATGCGCAGGACAAGGCCTATCGCGATGCCGTGCTGGGCACCGCACCTCGCATCGGGATTGAGGCGGCCATGGACTTTGGTTGGGAACGATGGCTGCGACCAGACGATCGGTTCATCGGCATGTCAGGGTTTGGCGCGTCCGACAAATCCGAAACGCTCTATCAGCATTTCGGAATCACCGTAGAGCGTATCTTGCTGGAAGCGGCGACGATCTGACACCCCCCAACGCTCTGCCTTTGCCTTGGCTCCAAGGGGCGACGCCCGTCTGGAATCAGCTTGTCGAGGGTCAGAAAGATATGATCAACTGACGCCCTGACTACGGACTTGAGCCGGATACGTTGCGCTTGGAAATGGAGACTGAAATGAACCTTGCAAGACTGGCGTCAGAGGCTGCTGATCGCGGACGACCAGTCCGAGCCGGGCTGATTGGGGCGGGCAAGTTCGGCTCGATGTTTCTCAGCCAGGTGCCGACCATCGCCGGGCTCAAAGTGACGGCGATTGCCGATCTCGATCCCGCCCGCGCCCGGACCGCCTGCGCCGCCGTCGGTTGGGACGACAGCCGCATCGCCAGCACCGCCTATATCGACGATGGCGCGGCCCTTGCCGCCCGTGACGATGTCGATGTGGTCATCGAGGCCACCGGCAATCCCCGCGCCGGTATCACCCATGCGCGCGCCGCCATCGCAAACGGCAAGCACGTGGTGATGGTGAATGTCGAGGCGGACGTGCTGGCCGGTCCCACCCTCGCCGCCGAGGCGCGCGCCGCAGGCGTGGTCTATTCCATGGCTTACGGCGATCAACCGGCACTCGTGTCGGAAATGGTCGATTGGGCGCGTGCCACCGGCTTTCACGTGACAGCAGCGGGCAAGGGCACCAAATACCTGCCCGCCTATCACGCCGTGACCCCCGATGACGTCTGGTCGCATTATGGCCTGACCGCGCAAGAGGCGGCAGCAGCGGGGATGAATCCGCAAATGTTCAACTCGTTTCTCGACGGCACCAAGAGCGCCATCGAAATGGTGGCGATTGCCAATGCCTGCGGTCTCGATATCCCCGACAACGGCCTCAGCTTCCCCCCATGTGGGGTGGACGATCTGGCGCATGTGCTGCGCCCGCGTGCGGTGGGCGGGCAGTTGGACCGGCGCGGCATGGTCGAAACCGTGTCCTCGCTCGAACGCGACGGGCGGCCTGTGTTCCGTGATCTGCGCTGGGGCGTCTATGTCGTGCTCGAGGCCCCCAATGACTATGCCGCCGCCTGTTTCAAACAATACGGCCTGCCCACGGATTCCACCGGGCGTTTTGCGTCGATGTATAAACCCTTTCATCTGATCGGGCTGGAATTGTCGATTTCCGTCCTGAGCGCCGCGCTGCGCCATGAGCCCACCGGCCAAGCGCGCGAGCTGCGCGGCACCGTGGCCTCGGTCGCCAAGCGCCCGCTCACGGCGGGCGAGGTGCTGGATGGCGAGGGCGGCTATACCGTCTGGGGCAAGGCGCTGCCGCTTAGCCGGGCGGGCGCGGCCCTGCCCATCGGTCTTGCCCATGGGGTGCGCTTGACGCGCGACATCGCGGCGGGGGCGGTGGTGATGCTCGACGATGTCGATCTGTCAGGCATCGACGCGGCCACCCTCTACCGCGCCGCCATAGCGGGGTGATCGCGGCTCAGCTCTGGCTGAGATACGCGAGCATCGTGTCAGCGCCCGAGACCTTGACCGGCACGCCGTCTGGATTGTCGCGAAAACCTGGCTCGGCAAAGAGGTTTTTGATCACGCCATCTTCGACGAGCATCGAGTATCGCCAACTGCGCAGGCCCATACCGTTGCTGCTCCGGTCGACCAGCATTCCCATCTTGCGGGTGAATTCGCCATTGCCATCAGGCAGCATGAAAACATTGTTGATGTCGCGCGACGTGGCCCACTGATGCATGACAAAAGCGTCGTTCACAGACAGGCAGATCACACGGTCAATGCCCGCCCTGCGAAAGGCTTCATAGTGCTGCTCGTAGCCGGGCAGATGACTGTCCGAACATGCGGGCGTAAAGGCTCCGGGCAGAGCGAACAACACGATGCGCTGCCCCGGAAAAATATCGGCGCTGGTCAGCACTTTCCATTCGAATGGGTTTGGCCCCTCAAGCGCGTCGTTGCGAATGCGCGTGTGAAAGGTGGCGTCCGGGATGGTGGTCTGGAGTCTCATAATGGTCTTCATATCCTTGGAGGCGACAGGGTGCCGTTTAAACTCGGGTCGGCCCAACGCGCCTGTGTTCGGCATCAGCTTGTGGTGCGTGTCACGCGGTGCAGGTCACGTCTTCCATAATCTCTGGCATCCTCGTCGAACAGGGTCAAAAACGATGCCGCCCCGGCGCGATGCAAGGCATCCTTGGTCATAGGGCGCGCGCCGTGCCGCGCAGAATGCACTCCAGCGGACAGTTGATCCGGAAATGGTCCGCGTTGACCCCGGTGATCAGATCGGTGAACCGTGCGCCTGCAATCTCGCCGATGCTGCGGGCGGGGATGCGGATCGTGGTCAGACCCGGCTCCATCTCATTCGACCCTTTGAAATCGCCGATACCGATCACCGAAATATCCTCAGGAACACGCAGCCCGCAGCTTTGCGCGCCATAGATCACCCCTTGGGCAATCACATCATTGCCACACAAGAGCGCGGTCGGGCGGTGCCTGCGTTGCAAGAGCTCCTGCGCCACCTGCTTGGCCTGCGCAATGCTATAGGGCGCCTCCCATTGCCAGTCGTCGACCAGCGGCACACCTTCGGCCAGCAACCGCGCGCGCGCGCCCGAGAGGCGGGCACTGGCCCGGTCATTGCCATCGGGACGCGGAAAGACCAGCCCGATGTCGCGATGCCCAAGGCCAAGCAGATGATCGGCGGCGATGCGCCCCGCTTCGTGATTGTCCGCCCCGACACAGGGCAGCACGGAATCGGGCGCGTAATTCCACAGCGCCATCGCCGGTGTCGCCTGCTGCTGCAACAGCCGCAGACTGGCGTCAGAGTGTTCCAGCCCAACCAGCGCAATACCGTCCACCCGATGCTCCATCAGCTTGCGCATCATCGCATATTCGCGGTCGAGGTCATAGGAATGCGACGCGATGAGCAGGGTAAAACCGGCCCGGTCGATGGAATCGGAAAAGGACTGGATCACTTCGGCAAAGATCGCATGGTCGATGGTCGGCACGATCAAACCGATGGTGGCGTTGCGCCTCCCATGCATCGACTGGGCCGCGCGATTGCGAATATACCCGAGTTTCTCAACCGCACGGGTGATGCGTTTGCGGGTGGCGGGACTAACCAGTCCGGGATGATTGAAACTGCGCGACACGGTCGAAGCTGAGACGCGCGCGGCCTTTGCCACAGCAACGATATCCACTTTTTCGTTAACCTTATCAGACATATAATGCGCCATTTCAGAGATTTTATGAAAACATTTGCATTACTATTTTCATCACTTACCGTAAAAGATCAACCGACGTTCTGCGTCGGGACCGCAACGGGAGGTGCGCGTTGGAATTCATCTACTACTTCGGAGAAGTCTTCACGCCGATGGCCTTGATGCTGCTTGTGGGCGGCACGATCGGCGGGCTGATCCTTGGCGCAACCCCCGGCCTCTCGCCAACCATGGCGGTGGCCCTGCTCATTCCGTTCACCTTTCGGCTTGAACCGGCGCATGGCCTGATCCTCCTCGGGGCGGCCTATACCTCGACGGTCGCTGGCGGTGCGGTCAGCGCCATCCTGCTCAAGATCCCCGGCGCGCCCGCCAATATCGCAACCACGCTGGATGGCCATGCAATGGCGATGCAGGGGCGTGGCGCTGAGGCGCTGCAACTGTCGTTCCTATCCTCGGCTGCGGGGGGTGTTTTTGGTGTTCTTCTACTGATCTTCCTCACGCCGATGCTCGCCAAATGGGCGCTCGCCTTTGGTCCGTCGCATCTCTTCTGGCTGGCCATTCTGGGCGTGACGGTGATCGGCACACTGGATACCAATTCGGTGGTCAAGGGTCTCTTGTCCGGCTGCATGGGCATGTGGCTGGCGACCATCGGCTTTGACGATATCATGGGCGCGCAGCGCTTTATCGTGCACCCCTCACTGACCGGCGGCATCAGCATCGTACCCGCGCTGATCGGCCTTTTTGCCATCCCGCAAGTGCTGGCGATGTTCGCGCGTGGGCGTCAACCGGTGGGCAGCGATGTGATCGCGGTGCAAAAACACCCCATCGGCCGGGCCATGCGCGAGATGATCCGCCGCTGGCGCGCGCTCAGTATAGGCACGGCCATCGGCTCCATCATCGGGCTCATTCCGGGCATCGGGGGACAGATTGCCGGGCTGGTCGCCTATGATCAGGCCAAGAAATTCAGCCCCGAGCGTCAGAAATTCGGCACGGGCCATTCCGAGGGCGTGATCGCCGCCGAAAGCGCCAACAACGCCATGGTCGGCCCCTCTCTGGTGCCGCTCCTGACCCTCTCTGTGCCCGGCAGCCCGACCGCCGCAGTGCTCTTGGGCGGCTTGCTGATCCACGGAATATTTCCGGGCACCGATCTTTTTGACAATCACCCGGACGTGGCCTGGACCTTCATCAACTCGATGCTGATCGGACAGATTTTGATGTGCATCTTTGGCCTCTATGTGGCGGGTCTGGCCGCGCGGGTGGCGCAGGTGCCGCAATCTGTCATGGCGGCGGTGGTGCTGGGGCTGGCGGTCTTCGGCTCTTACTCGGTTCAGAACTCGATGGGCGATGTCTATGTGATGGCCACCTTGGGCATCGGCATGTTCTTTCTGGAACGGTTCGGTTTTACCGCCGCACCGCTCGTGCTCGGTCTCATCCTCGGACCGATTGCCGAGGCCAATTTTACCCAAGGCGCGATGATCGCCGACGCCACCGATGGCCGGTTCAGCTATTTCTTTGGCGGCACGCTGAACATCGCGCTGATCGGGATCGTGATCGCCTCGGTCGCCTATTCGGCCTGGATGGAAATCCGCCAGCGGCGTCAGGACCGCGCCGATCAGGCCGAGGAGGCACAGGCATGAGACAATGGCAGCATGTCATCCCGTCCGGGGCCATCGCCGCACTTGGCCTCTGGGTCTGCTATGTCAGCTTTACGCAGCAACCGGCACAGGCCTTCCTGTTTCCAAGGCTGATTTCCAGCGTCTTTGTCGTGCTGGCGCTCTGGACCTTTGGCCGGGCGCTCCTGGGCCTGTCGCGGGCCGGAACCGGAATTGGCCGCACGATGTTTCTCAACATCCTGCCGGGGCTGATCGTGGCGGTGATCTACATCTTTTGGGCGGCAGAGGTGCTCGGGTTCTATAGCGGCAGCGCACTCGCCTTTTTCGCGCTGCTCAGCCTCTATGACCCGGCCCCCCATGACGCGGCCAAAAGCTGGCTTCGCCGGATCATGATCACGGTCGGATTCATCCTCGTGATGTATCTGCTCTTTGCCAAGCTGCTCAGCGTGTTCACGCCACGCGGCCTGTTTTTCTAAGTCCGCCGGAGCGATCCGGATAATCAAGAACCAAGGGAGGAGAAGACCATGACCAAAATACTCAGAGGGCTGGCAACGGCCCTTATGCTCGCGGCAGCCCCCGCTGTGGCACAAGATTACCCGGACCGCCCCGTGATGATGATGGTCAGCTATGGCGCAGGCGGCGCCACTGATTTTCAGGCTCGGATCGTCACCATGACTGCAGGCAATGAGGATATGCTTGGTCAGCCCATTGCCATCATCAACAAGCCCGGCGCAGGCGGGCGTGTCGGCTGGAACTGGCTGGCAACACAGGCCGAGGCGGATGGTTATGCCCTTGGCGTCTATAACATCCCGCATTTCATTGCCCAGTCGATTGAGGGCGGCGTCGATTATGGCGCGGACAGTTTTGAACCGATTGCCAATTGGGGGGCGGACCCGGCAGTTTTCATCGTGGGCGCGGACAGCGACTTCAACTCGATGCAGGATGTGGTGGCTTGGGCCAAGGAGAACCCCGGCAAGCTGACCTTCTCCGGGGCTGGCCTCTTCGTAGGCCACCACATCGCAGCCCTGCAACTCGAAGCAGCCGCCGAGGTCAAACTGGCCTATATCCCCAATAATTCCGGTGGTGCGGGTGCCATGAAGGCCGTCATAGCCGGCGAGGTGATGGGCGGTGTCAACAATCTCTCGGACGCGTATCGCGCGGCCAACGCAGGCAACGTCAAGATCCTTGGCGTCTTCGACACCGAGCGCAGCACCTTCCTGCCCGATGTTCCCACCTTGCAAGAGGCGGGCTATGACATCGACAATTCGAGCGTGAACTATCGCGGCATCATGGTGCCCAAAGGCACGCCGCAAGAGGTCATCGACAAGCTGGCCCAGGTTGTGCCGACCATGTTCGCCGATCCCGGCGTAGCCAAGCAGATGGAGGCAGGCGGGTCGCCGATGAAGATCATGACCCGTGACGAGGTGATCGAGATGTGGGCCGCTCGCCAAGAAACCCTCGATAAACTCTTGTCTGGCCTTTGATCCCAATACGCGGATCCACCATGCAGGGCGGCCCGCCCGCCCTGCATAAACTCCAGAGGAACAGATGATGACTGCATCCGACGAACTCGCCGCTGTCGAACAGATCATGGCCCGCGCGAAGGCTGCTCAACGCGCCTATGAGGCAGGCGGGTCGCAAGAGCGCTATGACCGGGCGGCGCAGGCCGTGGCTTGGGCGATCATGGAACCTGCACGCAACCGCGCCTTGGCGGAACTGTCGGTGGCTACGACCGGCATTGGCAATGTGCCAGACAAGATCACCAAGAACCACCGCAAGACCCTTGGCCTCATGCGCGATATTGCTGGGGCCAGAACCTTTGGCGTGATCCGCGATGATCCTGCCACCGGCATCACCGAAATCGCGCGCCCCATCGGGGTGATTGGCGCTGTGGTGCCCTCGACCAACCCCGGCGCGACACCTGCGAACAACATCATCAACGCCCTCAAATGCGGCAATGCCATCGTGCTCTCACCCTCACCCAAAGGGGTGCCGACCTGCGCGCGCTTGCTCGAACATATCCATTCCGAATTCGCCAAAATCGGCGCTGATCCCGATCTGGTCCAGATGGTGCCCGCGCCCGGGTCCAAGGCCAAGACTCAACGCATGCTGGAATTGTCCGATCTGGTCGTCGTCACTGGCAGTCAGGACAATGTGCGCCGCGCCTATACCTGCGGCACCCCCGCGATTGGCGTGGGCGCAGGCAATGTCACCGTGATCGTCGATGAAACCGCCGATCTGACCGCCACCGCAGCCAAGATCGCGGCGTCCAAGACCTTCGATAACGCGACCTCTTGCTCATCTGAGAATGCCGTCGTGGTGGTGGATGCGATTTATGACGCCTTTGTCGCGGCACTGGCCCGCGAGGGCGGCGCACTGGTTCCCGAGGCGGACTCGGCGGACATCGTGGCGCGTCTTTGGCCCGACGGCCATCTCAGCCGCGCGGTGATCGCCCAGGATGCCGACCGCATGATCAACGCCCTTGGCCTCACGGGACGCGTGTCGCAAGGCACGCGCTTTGTCGCGGTGGAAACGCGTGGCATCGGTCCAGAGCATCCGCTCTCAGGCGAAAAACTGAGCCTCGTGCTGGCCCTCTATCGGGCCTCTGATTTCGCGGAGGCAACCCATATTGTTGCGCGCATCCTCACCCATCAAGGGGCCGGTCATTCCGTTGGTCTGCACAGCACCCAAGATGCCCGCGCCCGCCATCTGGGTGCCGCCTTGCCAACCTGCCGGGTGATCGTCAATCAGGCGCATTGCTTTGCCACGGGGGGCGCGTTCAACAACGGCTTGCCCTTTTCGCTGTCGATGGGGTGCGGCAGCTGGGGCGGCAATTCCATCGACGACAACCTCAACTGGCGGCATTTCCTGCAAACCACCAAGATCGTGCGGGAAATCTCGCCCAGAGAGCCGACGCTCGACGAGATTTTCGGCGACTACTGGCAGGTGGCCGGACAATGAGGCTGCGGCGCGACACGCCGCCCGAGGGCACGCTGCGCGACTGGATCGACGCCCGCGCCGAGGCCGGTGGCCCGGCCATGTCCTTTCCCGATGAGAGCACGGCAATCGACTGGCCCGAATTGCGCGCCCGCGCCCAGTCGATTGCGGCGCTGTTGACCGCCAAAGGCGCCCTACATGGCGAGAGCGTGGCGATCCTGCAACCCAACGGGCAGGCGGCGATCGAGGCGCTCTACGGTGCCCTCTACGGCGGATTTCGCGCCACCATGATCAACCTTGTCGCCGGAGCCGAGGCGATTGGCTATGCGCTCGAGCATTCCGGCGCGCGGGTGGCTTTGGTGCATCCCGCGCAGCACGCGATGTTCCAACGGGTCACGTCCCGCGACACCATCACCGCACTCGACATGACCGAACAGATGCCCTGCAACGGCCTGCATCCGGTCGCACCCGGTGACCATGCGCTCCTGATGTATACCTCGGGCACCACGGGGCGACCCAAGGGGGTTGTGCATACGCAATCAAGCCTCTTGGCCGGGGGATGGACCACGACCATCGCCCACGACCTCTCGGCCAAGGATACCGGGCTCTGCGTTCTGCCGGTCTATCATATCAACGGGCTTTGTGTGTCCGTCATGGGATCGCTCGTATCAGGGGGGCAACTGGCGATGTGTGGGCGGTTTTCTGCCAGCCGGTTCTGGGCTCAGGCCGCCGAGACGCGCGCAACGTGGTTCTCGGTCGTGCCCACCATCATCTCGCACCTCTTGCATGGCGACACCGCGCCCGATCCCGAGACCCGCGCGCGCCTGCGGTTTGGCCGCTCCGCCTCATCGCCTTTGCCGGTCGAGGTGCACACGGCCTTTGAGGCGCGGTTCGATGTGCCCATCATCGAAACCATGGGCCTGACCGAGACATCGGCGCAAATCCTCTCAAACCCCTTGCCGCCCGCCGCCCGCAAGATCGGCTCGCCGGGGATCGCCTATGGCAATCAGGCCCAAGTGGCGGGGCCAGACATGCGCCCATTGCCTCCGGGCCAAGAGGGTGAGATTATCGTCAAAGGCCCGAATGTGATGCTGGAATACCTGCGCAATCCCGAGGCCACGCGCGACAGCTTCACCCCTGATGGCTGGCTGCGCACCGGTGATCTCGGGTGCAAGGACGCCGAGGGGTATTTCTATGTCACCGGCCGGCTCAAGGAGCTGATCATCAAGGGCGGCGAAAACATCGCCCCCCGCGAGATTGACGAGGTGCTCTACGCCCACCCTGACGTGGTCGAGGCCGCGGCCTTCTCCCGCCCCTGTCCGCAGTACGGTGAACGGGTCGAGGCGGCGGTTGCGGTCACTCCCGGATCTGCCCTGACATCGGATGATCTGATGCAACTGTGCAAGGACAGACTTGGTGCGTTCAAATGCCCGGACCGCATCTATTTTCTCGACGAGTTGCCCAAAGGGCCCTCCGGCAAGATCCAGCGGGTCAAACTCAAGGATCTGCTCAACCCGGAACTTGAACGAAACCCATGAGCTTGGCCGCCGCCGCACAGCGCGACCAGCTTTGATCTTCCAAACGGCTTGATCTGGTCGGAAAACTTTGACACCCTTGAATTGCAGTCATTTTCCTCGGAAAATATTGGCTATCTTTGCGGCGGAAAAGGGCAGGAACTGGCATGAGCGGATTACTGGCCCTGTTCGACGACGTTGCGGCCATCGCAAAGCTTGCGGCGTCGCAGCTTGATGATGTCGCCGCGCAAGCCAGCAAAGCCGGAACAAAGGCCGCAGGCGTCGTTATTGATGACGCGGCCGTAACGCCGAAATATGTGACAGGGCTACCCGCCGCGCGCGAACTGCCCATCGTGTGGAAGATCGCGCGGGCGTCCTTTTTCAACAAATTGGTGATCCTGCTGCCCGTGGCCTTGCTCTTGGACGCCTTCCTGCCGTGGCTTTTGACACCGCTCTTGATGATCGGCGGTGCCTATCTCTGTTTTGAGGGGGCGGAAAAGGTTTGGCATCTGATCGTCCCGCACAAGGATCACGGTCCCCAAGAAGCAACGACACTTGAGGCCGCACATTTGGAAGAGCAGCGGGTCAAAGGGGCCATCAAGACCGATTTCATCCTGTCAGCCGAAATTATGACAATCTCGTTGTCTCAGATCGAGATCGACACATTGTGGATACAGGCCGCCGCATTGGCGGCGGTGGCCATCGGGATCACGGCACTGGTCTATGGGGCGGTGGCCTTACTGGTCAAGGCCGATGATCTTGGCATTCTGCTCACGGCCAAAGGCCGGTTTGCCCTGACTCGGTCCTTGGGGCGCGGAATTGTCAAATCAATGCCCGCGGTGATGGTGGTGATCGCGACAATCGGCACGGTTGCGATGCTCTGGGTCGGTGGCAGTATCATCGTCCACGGGGTGCATGACCTAGGCTGGCATCTGCCCTATGAGCAGATCAAGCACATCGCAATGGCCGCTTCTGAGGCTATTGGCTCTGCCCAAGGATTCGTGACCTGGGCTGTGACCGCTGGGCTCGACGGTGTTGTCGGTCTGGCAACCGGATTGGTGCTGATCCCAATCGTGAACCGCGCCGTGGTGCCGGTCACGGGATGGCTCTTTCCTGAAAAGACATGACCCTCCAATCCCGACCCAACAGGGATCGTCTGTCTCAGAGGTCAACTCTTGCGTTTGATATGAAAATCAAAGCCCTTCCACTCGCGACCGTAGCCGTCGAAAATCGGTGAAGGCGGCACCATCTCACAGGGGGGATCGTTGCGCATAGGTTCGAGTGGCGGCAGGGTCCAATCCGGCGGGACGTGTTCAACTTGCCCGGACCCAAGCCCGTCTTCGACCAGAAATCGCCGCAGGTTGACGAGAGCGCTGCCAGAGGCGGCGAACCCGTAGAGGGTTTCGCCAGTGTTCGAAACGATCTCTATGCCCGCGCGCAGGTCGCGCGTCACGCCCCCTAGACAAAACACCCATGTCTCTCATGTGCGCCCGGCCACGCAAGAGCAGCAGAACGCCGGATCAAGATCGTCGGGGCACTCGGGACGCTCAATCTCGTCAAACAGCAAGGGCGACGCCAGATCGTCGAGGTGCCGCTTGGCGGTCCTGATCTGGCTTGATGCAATGACACCCTTCAATGTCTCGGCTCAGACGACGTTGCCGAACGGGACTCGGGCGTGTGGACGTGCGATTTCTCTGATGGTCTTCTTTGGCGGAATGTTGCGCGGATCACTCGTTTCGGGACGGATTGCAGCGTCACCATCCCCCCCGACCGCGCGCCTTGCGGCAATGGTTGGCCGCGGACTCGCGGCCGTCACAACACACCGATATCCGCCAGCGCGGCAGAGAGGGCAGGGGGCAGTTTGTCATCCGTGGCCCGCGCGGTTCCAAGATCGGGCGGCGCATCCGGTCCCGGCAGATAGCGCCAGCCCTGAAAGGGGCGTTTCTGCGCGGTGGCGGTGCGGATGAGCGCCGGTTCGAGCACGATGGCGCAGCGGCGGATTCCGTCGCTGCCCGTCACCTCATCCAGCCGCAGGATCGGCTGACGGCATTGCACCAGCCCCTGAATGACCCAGTAGATCGAGCCGCCGCTCAGCAATTCAGCCTCGCGCTTCGGCCACATGCGGGTGACATGGCGTGGCAGGCCATCCGGCCCCTTGGCGCGGGGATCTTTGTGCCAGTCCTCCAGATCCTCGACCGAGGTGGTGCCAACGCTCAGTTTGATCAGATGCAGGGCCATGGCAAAGAATCTCCATTTCGAGCAGATAGGGTAGTGGAAATGCAGGCAGCTTCAAGCTATTGTGGTTCTCTGCCTGAATTTGGAGAGACCCGTGAGCCGATTTGCCGCCCCGATTGCCGAACAGATCTGGAACATGAAATATCGTTTCAAGACCGAAGACGGTGGCGATGCCAGTGTCGAGGACAGCTGGCGACGGATTGCCCGCGCGCTGGCCGTGCTCGAGGCAGAGCCGCAGGTCTGGGAAGATCGGTTCTTCCACGCTCTCGAAGATTTCAAATTCCTGCCCGCAGGTCGGATCACCGCCGGTGCCGGAACCGCGCGCAAAGTGACGTTGTTCAACTGTTTCGTCATGGGCACGGTCCCCGACGACATGGGCGGCATTTTCGACAACCTGCGCGAAGCGGCACTCACCATGCAGCAGGGCGGCGGCATCGGCTATGATTTCAGCACGATCCGGCCCAAAGGGGCCGAGGTCAAGGGCGTGTCGGCGGATGCAAGCGGGCCGCTCAGCTTTATGGATGTGTGGGACGCAATGTGTCGCACGATCATGTCGGCAGGCAGCCGCCGGGGCGCGATGATGGCCACGATGCGCTGTGACCATCCCGACATCGAGGCCTTTATCGCCGCGAAATCCGATCCGGCGCGCCTGCGGATGTTCAACCTGTCGGTCTTGATCACCGATGCCTTCATGGAGGCGGTCAAGGCGGATGGCCCATGGGATCTGGTCTTCGGGGGCCGCGTCTATCACACCGTGCAGGCGCGTGATCTCTGGAACCGGATCATGCAGGCTACCTATGATTATGCCGAACCGGGCGTGATCTTCATCGACCGCATCAACGCCGCCAACAACCTGAGCTATTGCGAGACCATCGCGGCGACCAATCCGTGCGTGACCGCCGAGACTTGGGTCATGACCGATGAAGGCGCGCGGCAAGTCAGTGCATTGCTTGACCGACCGTTCCGGGCTGTGGTGAATGGCATAGCCTATGACAGCGGCGAACATGGGTTCTTCTGCACTGGACTAAAGCCGGTCAAGCGGCTGAGCACGGCTTGCGGGCGTCACCTGCGGCTCACGGCTGACCATCTTGTGCGCAAAGTGGTTGGGAAAACCCGCTGGCGGCAGGAGGTGGAATGGGTGCCTGCCGGTGATCTGCGCCCGGGCGACGAGGTCGTGTTGCACGATCACCGCACCGCCATGATGCAGACCCGCCCCGAGGATGAACGCGGCTATCTGCTGGGCCTGCTGATCGGAGACGGGGTGATCCGCGATGATAAAACGCTGATCTCGGTCTGGCCGCAGGAGGAATGTATCGGCGCGCAACCGCTTGGCCATTCGGTCATGGACAGGGTCGAGGCGCTGCTTCGGGATTTGCCGCACCGCGCCGACTTTGCCGGTTGGCAAAAGGTTGAAGGGCGCGGCGAGTACCGGATCGGTACGGCGGCGCTGACCGCACTGGCGGCGGAATACGGGCTGACGCGCGGGCGCAAGACAATCACCCCCGAGATTGAAGGCGCGGAGACTGCCGGTTTTGGGGCTGCCGTGCTGCGCGGTTTGTTCGATGCCGATGGCTCGGTTCAGGGGGCGCAGGAAAAGGGCGTGTCGGTCCGTCTGGCGCAAAGCGATCTGGCCTTGCTGCAGGCCGCGCAACGGATGCTGGCCCGGCTGGGCATGAACGCGGTGATCTATGAAAACCGTCGCGAAGCGGGTCGGGCGTTTTTGCCGGATGGCAAGGGCGGGCAAGCGCATTTTGAGACGAAGGCGCAGCATGAGCTGGTGATCAGCGGCGAAAACCTGGCCACCTATCAGGAGCGCATCGGCTTTACGGATGTGGCCAAGGCGCGGCGGCTGGCCGTGGCCCTGAGCGGCTACAAACGGGCGCTGAATCGCGAGAGGTTCAGCGCCGTGGTCGCGGATGTCGTGGATGACGGCATGGCCGAAGTGTTTGATGTGCAGGTGCCGGGCGTCAATGCCTTCGACGCCAATGGGGTCTATGTTCACAATTGCGGCGAACAGCCCCTGCCGCCCTATGGCGCGTGCCTCTTGGGCTCGATCAATCTTGCGCGGCTGGTGGTCGAACCGTTTGCAACTGGCGCGCGGGTGGATGCGGCGGCGTTGGACGATCTCGTGCGCGTGGCCGTGCGCATGATGGATAATGTCGTGGATGTCAGCGGCTTTCCCTTGCCCGCGCAGGCCGCCGAGGCGCAGGCCAAGCGGCGAATTGGGTTGGGCGTGACTGGCCTTGCCGATGCGCTCCTGATGGTCGGGCTGCGCTATGGATCGGACGAGGCTGTGCAGCAGACCGAGGCGTGGCTCCATGCCATCGCGCGGGCGGCCTATCTGGCCTCCGTCGATCTGGCCCGCGAAAAAGGCGCGTTTCCGCTTTTTGACCGCGACGCCTATCTGGCCTCCGGCACAATGCAGGCAATGGACGAGGATGTGCGCGCCGCCGTGGCCGCGCACGGCATTCGCAACGCTTTGCTGACCAGCATCGCGCCCACCGGGACCATCAGCCTCTATGCCGGCAATGTCAGTTCCGGGATCGAGCCGGTCTTTGCCTATAGCTACACCCGCAAGGTGCTGCAAAAGGATGGCAGCCGCACCGAGGAAGAGGTGGTCGATTACGCCGTGCAGATGTGGCGCGACCGGATGGGCCATGCCCCTTTGCCCAGCTATTTTGTCAACGCCCAGACCCTGCCGCCCGAGGATCACGTCAAGATGCAGGCGGCGGCGCAGAAATGGGTGGACAGCAGCATCTCCAAAACCATCAACTGCCCCGAGGATATTTCCTTTGAGGCGTTCAAGAATGTGTATCTTCAGGCTTGGGATCTGGGCTGCAAGGGCTGTACCACCTACCGGCCCAACGATGTGACAGGATCGGTGCTGAGCGTATCAGAGACGTCCGACAAGGTGCCCGGCGAGACGCGCGGCGATATCCCCGTCACCGGCGGCGAGGTGGTCTATATGTCCGAACCGCTCGACCGGCCCAAGGAATTGGAAGGGGCCACTTACAAATTGAAATGGCCCGACAGCAACCATGCGATCTACGTCACCGTCAATGACATCGTGCTGAACGGTCATCGGCGACCCTTCGAGGTCTTCATCAACTCGAAGAACATGGAGCATTACGCCTGGACCGTTGCGCTGACACGGATGATCTCAGCGGTATTCCGGCGCGGCGGCGATGTGTCCTTTGTGGTGGAGGAACTGAAGGCTGTGTTCGATCCCCGTGGTGGCGCATGGATGCAGGGCAAATACGTGCCCAGCATTCTGGCCGCCATCGGTGGTGTGCTGGAGCAACATTTGGTGCAGATCGGATTCCTTGAGGGCGAAGGCATGGGCCTGAAACAAGACCCTCAGGCGCAGATCGTTGGCATCGACGGAGCCCGCAAAGGCCCCGCTTGCCCCGCCTGCGGCCAATACGACATGCGCATGATTGAAGGTTGCATGACCTGTGGCAGTTGTGGCCACAGCAAATGCTCCGGATGATCAGCGCACCGTTTCGCACCCCCGTCTCAACCGGGCTCAACGCAGGCGGCGCTGACACGTGTCATTTGCAATTCACTCAAAAAGTCTGTATAACTAACTGAATAAACAAGAATATCCGGGCAGGGTTAGAGAGTGTCTCCATGACAAGACCGATGCATAGAGCATTGATCGACTTCGTTCGACCCCTGTTCAGGCGGCCGCGTCGGCTTCAGGTCGCGGCACTCTGCTATCGTGAGCACGATGGGCACAAAGAGGTGTTGCTGATCACATCGCGCGGCACGGGCCGCTGGATTATCCCCAAAGGATGGCCAATCGACGGTAAGGATGCGCCCGGTGCGGCCTTGCAAGAGGCATGGGAAGAGGCGGGCGTTCGGTCCGGCCGCGTGACGAGCGAGGCCGTGGGGATCTATTGCTATGAAAAGGAACTCTCCACAGGACTGCCCGTGCCTGTGGAAACTCTGGTTTTCGCGATCGAGGTGACCCAGATGCAAGAGGACTATCCCGAAGTCGCCGAACGCCGCCGCAAATGGGTCAGCCCCAGCGAAGCCGCACAGATGGTGCAAGAGCCGCAATTGCAGCAAATCCTGCGTGATTTGTAACGATTTTGTTTCAGTTTTGTGACGAAATCGGTTGATGCCGAGGGCGAGGTTCCCTATGCCCGCTCCGAGCCATTCACCGAGGGGCAAGCTGTGAGCGAGACGCAAAACGACGCCAACCATCTTGAAACCCTCGACCGGGATCTCCAGCGGTTCTCGCATCTGGAAACAGCAACGCAATATGTCGCCCGTCCGATGGTGGCACCCGGCATCGCGCTGGCCTTCATCGTTGTAACAGGCCTCGCGGCAGCGGTCTTCTTTGGCGCGTTTCCGATCAACTTTGTGGTGATCGCGGCGGCGGTCTTCGGGGCCTATATGGCGCTGAACATCGGGGCCAATGACGTGGCCAACAATATGGGCCCCGCAGTGGGTGCCAACGCGCTGACCCTTGGTGGGGCGATTACGATTGCGGCGATTTTCGAAACTCTCGGCGCACTGCTCGCGGGCGGCGATGTGGTCTCGACCATTTCCAGTGGCATCATCGACCCTATGACCGTCGCCGATGCACAGGTCTTTATCTGGGCGATGATGGCGGCGCTGATTTCAGCGGCTCTTTGGATCAACCTTGCCACATGGATCGGCGCACCTGTCTCGACCACGCATTCCGTGGTCGGTGGGGTGATGGGCTCCGGGATTGCCGCCGCCGGATTGTCCGCCGTGAACTGGACCACGATGAGCGCGATTGCGGCGTCTTGGGTGATTTCGCCGGTGCTTGGCGGTGTGATTGCGGCGCTTTTCCTTGCGCTGATCAAATCGCGGGTCATTTACCGAGACGACAAGATTGCCGCCGCGCGTTTCTGGGTGCCGATCCTGATCGGGATCATGGTCGGGGCATTCTCAACCTATCTGGCGCTGAAAGGGCTGAGCCGGGTCGTCAAGATCGACCTTGGCACCGCGGCTACGGTCGGTCTGGTGCTGGGTGTGATCGCATGGATCGTGACCATCCCGTTGATCAAACGGCAGTCACAGGGGCTGGAAAATCGCAACAAATCCCTCAAGCGGCTCTTCGGCGTGCCATTGGTCATTTCAGCAGCTCTTCTGAGCTTTGCGCATGGAGCCAATGACGTCGCGAATGCCGTGGGCCCGCTGGCGGCCATTGTCCATGCCGCCGAGTTTGGCACCATCTCGGCAAAGGTGTCGATCCCGCTTTGGGTGATGATTGTTGGCGCGTTCGGAATCTCCTTTGGTCTCTTCCTCTTCGGCCCCAAACTCATTCGCATGGTCGGGTCGCAGATCACCAAACTGAACCCGATGCGCGCCTATTGTGTGGCCCTGTCGGCCGCAGTCACTGTCATTGTCGCAAGTTGGCTTGGCCTGCCGGTCTCTTCGACCCATATCGCGGTCGGTGGGGTGTTCGGCGTCGGCTTCTTTCGTGAATGGGATGCGGAACGCCGCTTGCGCAATAACAAGATCACGACTCAACCCGAGTTGCGCATCGCGCCCGAAGAGCGGCGGCGGCGCAAACTGGTGCGCAGATCGCATTTCATGACGATTATCGCGGCTTGGGTGATCACGGTTCCTGCTGCGGCATTGATTTCGGCGCTGGTGTTTCTCGCGTTGAACAGCCTGCCCGTCTAAGGCAATCTCAGAACACGGTGTCAGACGTCTTCGCTGCGTGATTGCGCCAAACAATCCGCAACCGCGCTGCGCAGGACGTTGGACGATAGCCCCCAGCCGACGCGCCATCGCCGCACACGTCGCTTTCACCCGCTCTTGATCCCCCGCGACGGCATCGTTCGTTGCAGACGCACCCCGGACCGTTGATCCTGAACCCATCAGAGAATCTCGTCTGAAAGGATCAGTTTGATGCGTCCTCTCCTGCCGCTTCTCGCCACAACTACCCTTGCCGTTGCTGCGCCCGCCACGGCCGAAACCCCGCCAACGGCGTTTCAACAGCCCGTTCTCATCACCTTTGACGCCCCAAATGATACGCCCACCGCCAGCCTCTCGACCCAGAGCCGCCCGACGCTCAGCAGTTCCGCCAATTGGACCGGCTTTTACATCGGCGGTCAGCTTGGCGTGGGTGTTGTCGATAGCGACATCTCCAGCAACGACGAGGATTTCATCGGCGGTGTCACCTTTGGCTATGACCATGATTTCGGTCGTTGGGTGCTCGGAGGGGCGCTGGATTACGACTTCGCCGACATCAACGCGGGTCCCGGCACCTCGATCGAGGAAATCTTTCGCGTCAAACTGCGCGGTGGTCCCAAGATCGGCAACGGCCTGCTCTATGGCGCGGCCGGTTGGGCCAACGCCGATACAGACACCGCCGGACGCGATGATGGCTGGTTCATCGGTGCGGGCTACGAATACCTCGTCTCCAGTCAGTTTTCCGTGGGCGGCGAAGTGCTCTATCACGAGTTCGACAACTTCAACTCGACCGGCATCGATGTCGAGGCCACCACGATACAGGTCCGCGCCACTTTCCGCTTCTGATCGGCAGGGTCGCGCGGTCAATCGGGCGGGCGCGTCCTCCAGCGCGTCCGCCTACATCCCTTCAAGGGGCGCTGTAGAGGTATTCAACAGAGGGTTGCGTTTTCAACACATTGCCCTGCAAAAATCCGCCGAAAACTCTTTATTATCAGCATTTCCTTGCCACTTGCAGGCGTATGAGCCGGTTGACGCGGTGGTATCCTTGTCCGGCAAGGCAAGAGAACCGATATGTTTCGAGACGGAAGCAACCGTTTGTCTCCGGGCCGCCTCTCCTCCCTCGGCTCGGCCGACATAAACTGATCGAAAGGAAACCAAGATGCTGAAAACAACCACAGCGCTCATGACCGCAACCACCCTGCTGGCTGCCCCGGCCTTCGCTGGCAACGTGCAAGAGCCCGTCGCCGAGCCCGTAATCGCGACCCCCGTTGCGCCCCCGGCCCCGACCAGCCCAAACTGGACCGGTTTCTACGGTGGTGGCCAGATTGGCTACGGTGATGTTGACACCAGCGCAGCCGGCGTCGAAGGCGACGGTCTGATTGGTGGTGTGATCGCCGGTTACGATTATGACTTCGGTAACAACTGGGTGGTCGGCGCAGGCCTCGACTATGACTTCGCCGACATCGACCTCGGCGGCGCAGCGTCGCTCGAAGAAGTCTTCCGTGCCAAGGCGCGCGCCGGTTACAAGATCGGCAACGGTCTGCTCTACGGGACCGGCGGCTACGCTTGGGCGGACACCGATACGTTCGGTGATGATGACGGCTATTTCGTCGGCGCAGGCTACGAGCACATGGTCACCGAAAACGTCTCGCTCGGTGGTGAGGTGCTCTATCACCAGTTCGACGATTTCGGCACGTCGGGTGCAGATGTTGATGCGACCACTGTTCAGGCGCGGGCGTCTTTCCGCTTCTGAGCCCGGTCCGACACCAAAGGTAGAGGGCGACCCATTGGGTCGCCCTTTCTCGTCCCGCACGACCGTACGGTGAGACCGCACAAACGTACGTTGCCATTAAACTTCAGTCCAGATCGAGCCGCTGTTTCAACGCCTTCAGCGTGTGCCGGTCGGTGGCCTCCATCGGGGCCACCCGAGACTTGAAGAGTGTCGCCTGTGATTTCAAGATCAGGCCATCTTCCAATATTTTCAAATGGTTAGCCCGCAGCGTGTCACCGGTCGATGTGATATCCGCAATCGCCTCGGCGGTCTCATTCTTGACCGTGCCCTCGGTGGCGCCCTGACTGTCCACCAGCTGATAATCCGCCACCCCGTTTTCACGCAGGAAATCCCGCACCAAACGATGATATTTCGTGGCAATTCTCAAACGAAATCCGTGCTTTAGCCGGAACGCGGCGGCGGCTGCATCAAGGTCGTCCAAGTGGCTCACATCCACCCAACACCGCGGCACAGCAAGCACCAGATCGGCCTGCCCAAACCCCAGTTCCGCCAGTTCCGCCACCTGATTTTGCCATTGTCCCAGCTTTTCCCGGATCAGGTCCGTTCCCGTAACGCCCAAATGAATACGTCCGGCGGCCAGTTCGCGTGGAATCTCCCCTGCGGACAAAAGGATTAACTCAACATTATCAATGCCTTGAACAAATCCCGCATATTCACGATCCGATCCGGACCGCCCCAGCGTGATGCCGTGTCTGGCGAACCAGTCAAAGGTTTTTTCCATCAACCGCCCCTTGGACGGCACTCCGAGTTTCAGGGTCATGCCGCACCCCCAAGGTTCAGAACCAACCCCGGACGGATCACCCCACCCACTGCCGGAATCTCGCGGCCCCGACCCAACTGCCGGGTTAGCGCATCATAGCGTCCGCCAGTGGCGATAGGGGGCAGGTCAGGCCGATTTTCTGCATAGAAACCAAAGACAAAGCCGTCATAGTATTCCATCTGCGTGCGTCCATAACTGGCCTCGAAATCCAGTTTCGTGATGTCGATTCCGCGCTCTGTCATCGCCTCCAGACGTCGCCCCAGACGGTCTACAGCCCCTTGGATCGCGGGCATGTCCACCGCAATGTCGCGCAGCCGCTCTAGCGCGTTGTCGCTGGTTTCGCGCACCGCAAGAATGGCATCCAACAACTGCACTTCAGAGGCAGAGATCGGCCCCGCCGTCGCATCCTCGCGTAACGCATTGATTCGGTTTGCTATTTCATCCGGCCCTCGCAGCCCGATCAGGGGTTCGATCCCGGCCATTGGCTCTGCCGCCGCCAAGAGCGCGGTGCGTGGTTCGGGCACCACAGCCCGCCCCGAGAACCGATCCATCAAGGCTCGAAACCGTCGTGGTCGCCAGATGTGCCGCCTCAGGGCCGCCTTGCGCCGATCCGTGGTGCGCAGCCCTTCTACAGCAGCCATCAATATCCCGATATCCCCCGTCGCCGCGCGCAAACCAAGTGGACGCAGGATGTTGAAAAACATAGAGAAAACCTCTGTGTCCGCCGCTTCTGGCGCATTGCGCTCAAAGATTTCATAGCCGACTTGGATATACTCATTGGCCCGTTGAGCGTCCTCTTCCTGACGCCGAAAAACCTCGCCGGAATAGGTATAGCGCGCAGGTTCCGCCCCATGCTCCATATGCATCTGCACCACAGGCACGGTGAAGTCGGGGCGCAGCATCTGCTCCCCCCGCAGCGCGTCCGAGGTCACATAGGCCCGCGCGCGGATATCCTCGCCGTAGAGGTCCAACAGCACCTCTGCGGGTTGCAGGACAGAGGTTTCGACAGGCAATGCACCTGCCGCCTCAAACAGAGCACGCAGACGCGCGGCCTCGGCCCGGATCGCGGCACGCTCCGGCATCACCCGCGCTCCGCCAGAATTTCACGCACCTTTTCAACGAGTTGCGCGCGAGGCACTTCATATTGGCTGGGCCGTTCTTTCCATTCCTCAACCGTCGCATTTTCGGCAATCTGCGCCCCAAGGATCAGGTCCTTGATCTGCACCACGCCTTTCTCGAATTCATCACCCCCGGCAATAACGGCCACCGGAGCGCCGCGCCGGTCAGCATATTTCATCTGATTGCCGAAATTCTTGGGGTTGCCGAGGTAGACCTCGGCGCGAATACCCGCCTGACGCAACGCGCCGACCATGGCCTGATAATCTGCCATCCGGTCTCGGTCCATCACGGTCACAACCACCGGACCACGCTCCGCGCCACCGATCTTGCCCTTGGCATGCAGCGCGGCAAGCAGACGGTCAACGCCGATGGAAACACCGACGGCCGGCACCTGCTGCCCGGTAAAGCGCGCGACGAGATCGTCATACCGCCCGCCACCGGCGACTGAGCCAAACTGGCGGGGACGACCTTTTTCATCAACGATTTCAAACGTTAACTCCGCCTCGAACACCGGGCCGGTATAATAGCCAAGGCCGCGCACGACAGAGGGGTCGATCACGATCCGGTCGGGGCCGTAGCCTTGGGCCTCCAGCAGCGTGGCGATTTCTTCGAGCTCGTTGACGCCCTGAGTGCCAATCTCCGAGCCGCCCACCGCTGCGCGCAGGTTAGACAAGGTTTCAGGGGCATCGCAGCCCTTCGATGTCAGAAAAGCCAGCACGGGTGCCGCGTGGTCATCCGACAAGCCCACACCATCAATATAGGCCCCAGACGCATCCAGCCGCCCCTTGCCCAACAACTCGCGCACGCCGCTTTCGCCCACCTTGTCGAACTTGTCGATGGTGCGCAGGACGGCGGCCTGTTGGTCAGGTTCAGTGACGCCCGTCGCCTCCAGAACCCCATTCAGCACTTTGCGGTTATTCACCCGCACCACATAGTCGCCGCGCTCGATCCCCACCTCTTCCAGCGCATCGGCCAGCATCGCGCAGATCTCGGCATCCGCCGCCATCGACGCTGTCCCCACCGTATCCGCATCGCATTGATAAAACTGACGAAACCGGCCCGGTCCCGGCTTTTCATTGCGCCAGACCGGCCCCATCGCATAGCGCCGATAAGGCGTCGGCAGATCGTTGCGGTGCTGAGCATAAACGCGGGCCAATGGCGCGGTCAGATCATAGCGCAGCGCCAGCCATTTCTCGTCCTCGTCCTGCCAGGCAAAGACCCCCTCATTGGGTCGATCCACATCGGGCAGGAACTTGCCCAAGGCTTCGACTGTCTCCACAGCACTCGATTCCAGGGCATCAAACCCATACCGATGATAGACGCCGGCAATCGCATTCAGCATCGCGGCGCGCGTCGTGACCTCGGCGCCGAAATAATCGCGAAAACCCTTGGGCGTTTCGGCCTTGGGGCGGGGCTCTTTTTTGGGCTTGGCCATGGCATGCGTCCTTGCGGCATCTGTCGTGGCGCGGTCTAGCCCAAGGGCCGCGCCGGGGCAAGGCGGCTGCGCGATTGACCGTGAGCGCATCCGCGCGTAATGCCATGCCATGACCGATATCGAAGAAAAACTGGCCCACCTGATCCGCACGGTCGATGACCTGTCGGATGTCATCGCACGCCAAGACCGCGAGATTGACTGCCTGCGCCTGCGGGTCGAAATGCTGCTCGCACGCGAAGCGGCGAGGCAGGGCGAGAGCGACGGCGGCGTGATCCTAGGCGACGAGCGCCCGCCGCATTATTAGATTTCTTCCACCATCACCACGCCGGTCAGGGTCTTGATTGCCCCCTTGATCTGCGGCGTCACCGGATATTCCGCGCCGCTGTCGATCTCGACCTCACCGGGCAGGCCTGCCCCCATCAGGCAGAAATGGATCGGACCGGGGCGCGCCCCGCGCGCGGATTGGCTGGCCCCCTGCAACACCGCAGCGACCGAACCAATCGCCCCCGGCTGATCCACGAAAATCCGCAGGCCCACCGCGCCAGCCCCTGCCACCATCCCATCAATCGGTTGTACGGCACGACAGAGAAGTTTCAACTGATCGGCTTCCATCGTGGCCTCGGCGGTGATTACCACCTGTGCGCCCGTCTCGAGAAACTCGCGGCACTTCTCAAGCGTATCCGAGAATATCGTCACCTCGAAGCTGCCGGTGGTATCGCTGAGCTGCGCAAAGGCAAATCGGTTGCCGCGCGCCGATTTCCGCTCTTGTCGCCCGGCGACAACGCCGGCCATCTTGACCAGTGCCGGACCGCGTTCGGCCTGCGCTGTCACCTCGTCCAGTGTCTTGACGTCCTGCCGCCGCAGCACAGTCATGTAGTCGTCAAGCGGATGCCCCGAGAGGTAAAAGCCCACGGCCTTGAATTCCTCGGTCAGTCGTTCGGCGGGCAGCCAATCGTCAACGGGCGCAAGGCGCGGCTCGGGTAGATCATCTCCCGCCTCGCCAAAGAGCGAGACCTGATTGGAATTCTTCTGCTCGTGGATCGCCGCTGAATAGCTCATCAGCGCCTCGATACTCTCGAACACGCGGCGGCGGTTGCGGTCGAGCGAATCAAACGCCCCGGCGCGCGCCAGCATTTCGAGCGGGCGCTTGCCCACCCGCTTGAGATCGACCCGCTGCGCCACATCGTAGAGCGTAGCAAAGGACCGGTCGCTCCGTCCTGCCGTGATCAGCTTCATCGCCTCAACACCCACATTCTTGAGCGCGCCAAGCGCGTAGTGCAGCACGCCATCCCGCACGTCGAACGTGGCCTCGGAGTGGTTGACGCAGGGCCCGGCCCAATCCAGACCCAGCCCCTTTTTCACCTCTTGAAAATATACCGCCAGCTTGTCGGTCAGGTGGATATCGCAATTCATCACACCGGCCATGAACTCGACCGGGTGATTGGCCTTGAGCCAGGCAGTCTGATAGCTGACCACCGCATAGGCCGCCGCGTGGGATTTGTTGAACCCGTAGTTGGCGAACTTCTCAAGCAAGTCAAAGACTTCACTGGCCTTTTTCTTGTTGACCCCGTTCTCCATCGCGCCCTTTTCGAATTTCGGGCGCTCCTTGGCCATCTCTTCGGCGATCTTCTTGCCCATGGCGCGGCGCAAAAGGTCAGCACCGCCAAGGGAATAGCCCGCCATCACCTGCGCGATCTGCATCACCTGTTCCTGATAGACGATGATGCCTTGGGTTTCCTCTAGGATATAGTCAATCGACGGGTGGATCGATTCGAGCTCTTTGAGGCCATTCTTTACCTCGCAATAGGTCGGGATATTCTCCATCGGACCGGGGCGGTAGAGCGCCACAAGGGCCACGATATCCTCGATGCAGGTCGGCTTCATGCGCTTGAGCGCATCCATCATGCCGCTGGATTCCACCTGGAACACCGCAACCGTCTTGGCACTGGCATATAGCCGGTAGGATTTTTCGTCATCAAGCGGGATTGCACCGATGTCGAATTCAAACCCCTTGGGAGGCTGGTATAACTCGGTTCCATCCGCCGCTACATTCAGAGGACGGCCCGTCTTGCGGATCATGTCGACCGCGTTCTGGATCACGGTCAGGGTCTTGAGGCCAAGAAAATCGAATTTGACCAGCCCCGCCTGCTCCACCCATTTCATGTTGAATTGCGTGGCAGGCATGTCCGAACGCGGGTCTTGATAGATCGGCACCAGTTCATCGAGTGGCCGGTCGCCAATCACAACACCTGCGGCATGTGTTGAGGCATTGCGCAACAGCCCCTCAACCTGTTGGGCATAGGTCAGGAGGCGGTCAACAACCTCTTCGTTCTTGGCCTCTTCGCGCAGACGCGGCTCGTCGGCCAAGGCCTTTTCGATGCTCACCGGTTTGACGCCTTCGACCGGGATCATCTTGGACAGGCGGTCCACCTGCCCATAGGGCATTTGCAACACGCGGCCGATGTCGCGCACGGCAGCCTTGGACAAGAGGGCCCCAAAGGTGATGATCTGGCCCACCCGGTCACGACCATATTTTTCCTGCACGTATTGGATCACCTCCTCGCGGCGATCCATGCAAAAGTCGATGTCAAAGTCGGGCATGCTAACCCGCTCCGGATTCAGGAACCGCTCAAAGAGCAGGCTGTAACGCAGCGGATCAAGGTCGGTGATGGTCAGCGCATAGGCCACCAGACTGCCCGCGCCCGAGCCACGACCCGGACCGACTGGAATATCGTGATCCTTGGCCCATTTGATGAAATCGGCCACGATCAGGAAATAGCCGGGAAAGCCCATGCCCTCGATGATGCCAAGCTCGAATTCGAGCCGTTTCTCATATTCCTCAACTGGGGCGGCATGGGGGATTACGGCCAAGCGTGACTGGAGTCCGGCGCGCGCCTGCCGACGCAATTCCTCGACCTCGTCATCGGCGAACTTTGGCAGAATTGGATCACGCTTATAGCAACCAAAGGCGCAGCGCTTGGCAATCTCGACAGAATTCTCCAACGCTTCTGGCAGGTCGGCAAAGAGGGCGGCCATTTCGTCCTGGCTTTTGAAGTAGTGCTGTGGGGTCAAGCGACGGCGCGGCGCGCTTTGATCGACATAGGCGCCATCAGCCACGCAAAGCATCGCATCATGCGCCTCATACATGTCCGATTTTGGGAAATAGACATCGTTGGTAGCGACAAGCGGCAGACCCATCGCATAGGCCATCTCTATGTGCCCCCGCTCTGTCAAACGCTCAGCCTCCGGCGCACCGCCGTCGCTGGGGTGACGCTGCAACTCGACATAGAGCCGGTCGCCGAACGCCCGCATCAAACGCTGCATCAGCGCCTCCGCCCCTGGACGCTGGCCAGCCTGCAAGAGACGCCCCACCGGACCATCTGGTCCGCCGCTCAGGCAGATCACACCTTCGGCATGGCGCTCCAATTCGCTCAGCGTCACATGCGGCAGACTGCCGTCGCCGCGCAGGTAGAGGCACGAGTTGAGCTTCATCAGGTTCTCATAGCCGCGCTCGTTCTGCCCAAGCAGGACCAGAGGCGCTGGTGGCTTTGTGCGTTCACCAGGCGCGAGCGCTATGTAGTCCAGATCGATCTGACAGCCCATGATCGGCTGCACGCCTGCCCCTTGCGCGCTGACTGAAAACTCCAGTGCGGCAAACATGTTGTTGGTGTCGGTGACGGCAACGGCGGGCATGCCTGCCGCTGCACAGAGGCTTGGCAGCTTTTTCAGCCGTATCGCCCCTTCGAGCAAGGAGTATTCGGTATGCACGCGGAGGTGAATGAATCGGGGACTGGTGCTCATGTCGTCACCCTAGCGCCGGGTGCGGTTGAACAAAAGACTTGCCAAACCATCCGCCCCCCGCTTTCATCGAGAAAAGACATAGCAAGCCCGCCGCCTTCTACGCCGCATCGAAGGTCAGGCAGCATGGGGCAGGGATCGGTAACGCGGCAGGCACCGGCTCATGAACCTCACGTTTCTTCTCAACGGAGAGACCGTGGCGCTGCGGGATGTGGCCGCGACGACAACCCTGCTCGACTTGCTGCGCGAGACGCGGGGCCTCACCGGCACCAAGGAAGGCTGCAACGAGGGCGATTGCGGCGCCTGCACGGTGAACGTCGTGTTGACCGCCACAGACCTGCTGCAGGGGGCCGATTGCTCGCCTTCGGCCCAAGACGAACCACTCTTGTGCACTGGTGACGTGCACTATCACGGCCAGCTGCTCTTTCTGGTCGTCGCCACCAGCCAATTGGCCGCGCGCCGGGGTAATATCCGCTATGCAGAGGCGACGCCGATCCTGACCATCGACGCCGCACTGGCCGCCAATAGCCGCTTCGAAGACGGTCCGCGCATCTGGCAAAGAGGGGATGCCACTGCGGCCATCGTGGAGGCCCCTCACGGGATCGACGGCGTGATCGAGGTGCAACACAAGGTGGCAGAGGCCCTCGGGCGGCTGACCGGGGTGGAATTCGTCCACTACGCCCGCTGCGGCTGGTCGCAGGATCTGTCGCTGCCGGTGGCCGACCGGGCCATGCTGCATGCCGACAACGCCTATCACTGCCTGCCGTGCGGATCGAAAGCCATCGGTTGCGCACCAACACGGCCTCTGCCACCGCGTTTCGCGGCTTTCGCGGCTTTCGCGGCTTTGGCGGGCCACAGGGCATGCTGGGCATCGAGCGGGTGATGGATCATGTGGCCCATGCGCTCGGGCTTGACCCGCTGGCGGTGCGGCAACGCAACTCCTATGCCGCAAGCGCGGGAGGGGGGCTGGCTGCCCCCCGCGCTGCGCGCGCGCCCGAAGGCATTTCGGGTCAGATGAACCCGCAAGTCACGCCCTATGGGCAGGAGGTTGCGGATCTCATCCTGCACGAGATGACCGAGCGGCTCGTGGACACCTCTGCCTATTGCGCGCGGCGGGTAGCGGTGGCCGCGTGGAACGCCCACAACCCGGTGTTGAAGAAGGGGCTGGCGCTCACGCCGGTCAAGTTCGGAAGTTCCTTTACGCTCAGCCATCTTAATCAGGCAGGGGTTTTGGTGCATGTCTATCAGGATGGCTCGGTCAATCTCAACCATGGTGGGACCGAGATGGGGCAGGGGTTGTTTCAAAAGGTGGCACTGATGGCGGCCGCAGACTTTGGCCTGTCGTTGGTTGCAATCAAGATCACCGCGACGGATACCGCCCAAGTGCCCAACACCTCGGCCAAGGCGGCAAGTTCCGGCAGCGATCTCAACGGCATGGCGGTCAAGGCGGCGTGCGATACGATCCGGCAGCGGATGGCTGAGTGTCTGGCACGGCATCACGGCGTTCCGCCAGACGCGGTGCAGTTCGCCGGGGGCATGGTGCAGATTGGCACGCAACGAATGAGTTTCGCCGCCGCCGCCAAGTTCTGCTACGAGCAGCGCATCAGCCTGTCCGCGGCCGGGTCCTACAAGACGCCCGATCTCGCATGGGATCGGATCAAGGGCGAAGGGCGGCCATTCTACTATTTCGCCTTTGGTGCCGCCGTGACCGAGTTGGTGGTGGACGGGCTGAGTGGTGAGAACCGCATCCTGCGCGCCGACATCCTGCATGATTGCGGCGCCTCGCTCAATCCTGCGCTCGACATCGGGCAGACCGAGGGCGGTTATGTGCAGGGGGCAGGCTGGCCGATCGAGCGCCTGTTGCCGATGCGCCCGGTGGTGATCCATGGCGCAGGGCATATCGGACGCGCCTTGGCTGGGATTCTGGCCCCGGTGCCGAGCTTGGCGATAATGCTGGCTGAATCGCGACCTTCTCTGCTCTGTGATCTGTCTGCGCGGATCACGCCCTGCGCCGATCCGTTTGCGGCCATCACCATTGCCCCCGATGATGCAGCTCATGTCGTTGTAACCCATGATCATGCGCTTGATCTGGAACTTTGCCATCGTCTTTTGTTGCGATCATTTGGGAGCGTGGGATTGATTGGCTCGGCGAGCAAATGGGCGCGGTTTCAGCAGAGATTGGCAGCGCTCGGGCACTCGGATGCCCAGATTTCTCGCATTTCCTGTCCGATTGGTGATCCCCGTTTAGGCAAACATCCACAGGCCATTGCGCTTGGCGTTGCGGCTGCGCTACTGAAAGAGCCGGATACCAAGGCCCAAGACCGAAGGAGAACCGCGTGACAGGCGATTTGCTGATCGTCTCGGGCTTGACCAAGGCCTATCCGGGGGTTGTCGCGAATGACGCCGTGTCCTTTGTCATCCGCGAGGGCGAGGTGCATGCGCTCTTGGGCGAAAATGGCGCGGGTAAATCGACCTTGGTCAAGATGATCTATGGCCTTGTAAAGCCCGACAGCGGAGTGATGACCTTGCGTGGCGCGCCCTATGCGCCGCCTGATCCTCACCGCGCGCGAACATCGGGCGTGGCCATGGTGTTCCAGCATTTCTCGCTCTTCGAGGCCATGAACGTTGCCGAGAATGTTGCACTTGGGATGGAAAACCCTCCGCCCCTTCGCGATCTGGCGGCTAGGATTCGGGACGTATCCGAGACCTATGGCCTGCCACTTGATCCACATCGGATCGTGGGGGATCTCTCGGCGGGGGAACGGCAACGCGTGGAGATTATTCGCTGTCTTTTGCAGAGTCCGCGCCTGTTGATCATGGATGAACCCACGTCGGTTCTCACTCCGCAAGAGGTCGGTATCTTGTTTCAAACACTGCGCAAGCTGACGGCTGAAGGTGTGGCCATCCTTTACATCTCGCATAAACTGGAAGAGATCCGCGCCCTGTGCGATCATGCCACGATCCTGCGTCAGGGGCGCAATGTGGGGACCTGTGTGCCGCGCGACACCCCCGCGCGCGCGATGGCGGAAATGATGGTGGGTTCAGCCTTTGCGGCTCCGGCTCGAACCGATCGCGAGATGGGGGCCGTCGCGTTGGAAGTGGCTGACCTGTCGGTTGCAGCGACGGGACAGTTTGGCACGTCCCTCAGAGCTGTTACCTTTGCAGTCCGCGCCGGGGAGGTACTTGGAATTGGTGGTGTCGCGGGCAATGGACAGGATGAATTACTTGCCGCGCTCTCGGGTGAAATGCCGGTCGCGGCGGGGGCAGTCCGATTGTGGGGGGAACCCATCGGGCAAATGGGGCCGGCGGCGCGCCGTGTCCTTGGCCTTTTGACCGCGCCAGAGGAACGACTGGGCCACGCGGCGGCCCCTGATATGAGCCTGACGGAAAACGCGATCCTAACGGCAGCTGCCCGTGAGCATCTGATGCATCGCGGCTTTCTCAGATGGGGCGCGGCAGAGGCCTTTACCCGGCGGATCATTTCGGCGTTTGACGTCCGCACACCGGGACCAAGCACTGCTGCGCGGGCTTTGTCCGGGGGAAACTTGCAAAAGTTCGTTATCGGCAGAGAAGTCTTGCAGCGACCTGAGGTTCTGGTCGTCAACCAGCCGACATGGGGGGTTGATGCGGCAGCGGCAGCGGCGATCCGTCAGGCGCTGCTGGATCTCGCGGCGGGTGGCGCAGCCGTGATTTGCATCAGTCAGGACCTTGATGAACTGATGGAAATCTCTGACCGGTTCGGCGCATTGAATGAAGGACGACTGTCCGAGATACAGTCCACGCATGGCCTCAGTGTCGAGGCGGTCGGATTGATGATGGGTGGCGCACATGGCATGGAGGTGGCGCATGTGTGATCCGTCAAATTTGAGTGTATACAGAACGATGAAAGGGCAAGACTTGTCCTCTTTCTTCAACCTGCGTGAGCCCGAACGCACAGCAGGGATCACATGCTGAAGCTCGAAAAGCGCCCGCAGCCCTCGCGGCTCTGGACCTGGGTCACGCCGATATTGGCGGTGGTGATCACCATGCTTGCCGGTGGTGCGCTCTTTGCAGCTTTGGGGCAAGATCCGGTTGAAGCAATCTCAACAATTTTTTGGCAGCCGCTCTTTGGCGAGTTTGCATTCTATTACCGCCCACAGCTTCTGATCAAAGGCGCTCCGTTGGTGCTCATCGCCATTGGCCTCAGTCTCGGATTTCGCGCGGGCATTTGGAATATCGGAGCCGAGGGGCAATATATCGTAGGCGCACTCGCAGGTGCGGGCGTTGGGCTGGCGTTCTATCCGACAGAGAGTTGGGTAATCTTTCCACTGATGGTGCTCGCGGGCGCGATCGGGGGCTGGGTTTGGGGGACAATTCCGGCCCTTCTCAAGCTGAAATTTGGCACCAATGAAATCCTTGTCTCGTTGATGCTGGTCTATGTAGCAGAGCAATTGCTGGCCGCGATGGCGCTCGGGTTGATGAAGAACCCTGAGGGACGCGGGTTCCCCGGGTCACGCAATTTACGGCAGTATGAGAGCGCCCATAATGCAGAACTGATCACCGGCACAGGCATGCATTGGGGGGTTGTTGCTGCGATGATCGCGGTGATACTGGCCTATGTCCTGCTCAGTCGTCACATCTTGGGCTATCATATTCGGCTTGCGGGTCAGGCTCCCAAGGCGGCCCGTTTCGCGGGTGTGCGCTCTGCACGGCTGATCCTGTTCTGTTTGGGCACGTCGGGCGCTTTGGCAGGATTGGCGGGAATGTTCGAGGTATCTGGACCTGCTGGTCAAGTGAGCATTGATTTCAACGTTGGGTATGGGTTCACTGCGATCATCGTGGCCTTTCTGGGTCGGTTGCACCCTTTAGGTATTCTCTTGGCCGGCACCCTGTTGGCCTTGACCTATATCGGCGGCGAGTTGGCGCAATCCAACATGGGCCTGCCCGCCGCCGCCATCCAACTCTTTCAAGGGATGCTGCTGTTTTTCCTGTTGGCGGTGGACGTGCTGACCAATTTTCGCGTCCGGCTCTCACGACCGGAGGTGGCATGATGATCTTGTCTTCTATTGATCCGGTGCTGCTTCTGGCTTCGCTCATGGTCGCTTCTACCCCGATCCTGCTCGCGGCCTTGGGTGAGTTGGTGGTCGAGCGGGCAGGCGTGCTCAACCTTGGGGTTGAGGGGATGATGATCACGGGCGCCATCTGCGGTTTTGCAATGGCGGTGAATACAGGCTCGCCGCTTGTCGGATTTATCGCAGCCGCCGCAGGGGGGGCCGTGCTGGCGCTTCTCTTCGCGCTTTTGACGCAATTTGCTTTGGCCAATCAGGTGGCGAGTGGCCTTGCGCTGACACTCTTTGGCCTTGGCCTCTCGTCCCTGCTTGGGCAAGGCTATGTCGGGATAAAGCCACCACCAACCGCGCGGCTCGACCTGCCCATCCTGAGCGATCTGCCCTTGGTCGGCAGGGTGCTCTTTTCCCATGACCTGATGGTCTATTTTGCCCTGGCCCTTGTGGCTCTGGTCTGGGCGCTCTTGAAATACACGCGCGCCGGGCTGATCCTGCGCGCGGTGGGCGAGAACCATGAGGCCGCCCACGCGCTTGGCTACAAGGTGGTGCGCATCCGTATTCTGGCGATCCTGTTTGGCGGGGCTTGCGCCGGGCTTGGGGGTGCCTACCTGAGCCTTGTTCGTGTGCCGCAATGGACTGAAGGCATGACCTCTGGTGCGGGCTGGATCGCACTGGCGCTGGTGGTCTTTGCCTCTTGGAAGGCCGGACGGGTTCTACTGGGGGCCTGGCTTTTTGGCGGGGTTTCAGTGCTGCAACTCAATCTGCAGGCTGCGGGCCTTGCCATTCCGGTCGAATATCTTTCCATGTCGCCCTACTTGATCACCATCCTCGTGCTGGTCATCATGTCGGCAGACAAATCCCGCGCGCCCGCCTCATTGGGCCGCATCTTTCACGCCTCGCAATAAGATCACACCAAAAGATCACACCAAAAAATCACAACAGGGAGACCCCGAATGAAACTCACGCATCTACTGACCTCTGCCGCCTTGGCGCTTGGTCTGGCAAGCGCCGCCGTGGCGCAGGACAAGACCAAAGTCGGCTTTATCTACGTGGGCCCCATCGGTGATGGCGGCTGGACCTATGAGCATGACAAGGGCCGCCTCGCCGTCGAGGCGCATTTCGGCGATGCCGTCGAAACTGTCTATCAAGAGAGCGTGCCCGAGGGTGCCGATGCCGAGCGTGCGATCACGCAGATGGCGTTGCAGGGCGCGGACCTGATCTTTACCACCTCCTTTGGCTTTATGGAGCCGACGCTGGCGGTGGCCGAGAAATTCCCGGATGTGAAATTCGAGCATGCCACCGGCTACAAGACGCTGCCCAATGTCTCGACCTATTCCGCCCGTTTCTACGAGGGGCGCGCGGTGCAGGGCCATATCGCGGGCAAGATGACCAAGTCGAACATCGTGGGCTATATCGCCTCTTACCCCATCCCCGAGGTCATTCGCGGTATCAACTCGGCCTATATCCATGCGAAAAAGGTCAACCCGGATGTCGAGTTCAAGATCATCTGGGCCTACACATGGTTTGATCCCGCCAAAGAGGCCGACGCCGCCACTGCGCTGATCGAGCAGGGCGCCGATGTGATCCTGCAACACACCGATTCCACCGCCCCACAGGCCGCCGCCGAAAAGGCGGGCAATGTCGTGACCTTCGGGCAGGCCTCGGACATGAGCGAATACGCCCCGTTCCCGCGCGTGTCGTCGATCATCGACAACTGGGCGCCCTATTACATCGCCCGCACGCAGGCGGTGATGGATGGCACCTGGGAGAGCACGCAGACATGGGACGGCATCGGGCCGGGTATGGTCGGCATTGGTGAGATTTCCGATGCGGTGCCCGCTGAGGTGAAGGAAGAGGCGCTGGCGCTCAAGGCTGCCATGGCCGACGGCAGCTATCACCCCTTCAGCGGCCCGCTCAACAAGCAAGATGGCAGTGTCTGGCTGGCAGAGGGTGCTGTGGCAGATGATGGCACACTGCTCGGCATGGATTTCTACGTCGAAGGGCTGACTGGCGAGATCCCCAACTGAGTGGCTGAAACCCAAAACATCATGGCCCCGCCAGCCTAGGCGGGGCTTCTATTTCCTGTGTATGGCGTCAGTTTAAACGTTTCTCTAGGACCAAGAGCGTCATCATGCTCATTGGTGGCAACTCTCGGCGCTCGATCACGCGAAGGCGCGGATCTTGCAACACGCTCTCGATCTCGAAATCCGAATGCCACCCAAGCAGATTTTCGAGCGGCGCTGCCGCCCGTGCCAAACCTGCCCACACGCCGCGTTCATGCTTGAAATGGTTGGTTATGATCACCTGACCACCGGGGCGCAACACGCGCGCGATCTCTGACATGACTGCCTCAGGCTCAGGCACGACCGAAAGCACATGCATCGCTGCCACCATGTCAAAGGTGTTGTCCGCAAAATCCAGAGTTCGCGCATCCATTTGATGCAGAGAGCCCACATGGTTAAGGTCATGCCGTGCCACCCGCGCACGCGCCTTGCGCAACATTTCCTCGCTGTAATCTATGCCAGTCACCCGCACCGCACGGTCATAAGCCTCTAAGGAAAGACCAGTGCCAACACCGACTTCAAGCACATGACCGCCACGGTCATTGATGTGGCGCACTGCGGCACGACGTCCCGCATGGGTTATCCGACCGAAAGTCGCGTCATAAACCGGTGCCCATCGGGCGTAGGAATTTCGTACCGCGTCAAGATCCATTGCTAACCTTTCCAAATTCTTCAGTCAGAGCCTTCACCGGGATACCAGACCAATGCCGCCCAGATTACGACTGCGACATAGGCCAGACACATTACGATCAACGCAGCCCAAGTGAAGATTACGAGAGCGGCAGCCACGCAAGCAAAGGCAAGAAGGAAGAATTTAACATTCTCCCGCGAAATCTTGGTCCGTTTGAATGACCACACCGGTACTGGCGAGATCATCAAGAGGCCGACCCCGGCCATGTAAATTCCAACGATTAAAGCCGGAGGGTGTGGTAGTCCCGGAACCGCAAAGGTCACAAACATCGGCAGCATCGCCAGGAGCGCGCCTGCGGGGGAAGGCAAGCCTTGAAAATAGGCTCCGGAGCCGCCTTTGGCACCCTCTTCCCTAGAGCTTACGTTAAACCGCGCCAATCGCATCACGCAGCAGACTGCAAAGAAGAGCACTGCAATCCAGCCCGCTTGACGAGTGTCCTGTAGACCCCAATAATAAATCACCAGCGGCGCGGCGACGCCGAAATTGACGAAATCCGCCAACGAATCGAGTTCTGCGCCCATGGCGCTCGAACTCCGCAAGAGCCGTGCGAGACGACCATCAAGACCGTCAAGCACACCAGCGATAAGCAAAAGCTGCACCGCGCGCACATAATCGCCCTGCACACCTAACCGGATAGCCGTGACGCCCGCACAGATCGCAGCAACGGTCAACATGTTCGGCAGGAGTTGCGCCAGAGTGACCTCTTTGCGTGCCTTCGGCTCCGGCTCTGGGGTCATTTGTCCAACTCCGCGATCACGGTTTCGCCGGCGACCATGGTCTGACCTACGCGCACACTTGGAGACACGCCTTCGGGCAGATAGACATCAAGACGTGAGCCAAAGCGGATCAGACCGAAGCGTTCCCCGCGTCCAAGATGCGTGCCGGGCTTTACGAAACAGACAATCCGCCGGGCCACGAGACCTGCGATTTGTACCACAGGCAAGAGCCGTCCATCCGCCATCTCGATTACCACGCCGTTGCGTTCGTTATCCGCGCTCGCCTTGTCGAGCGAGGCGTTGAAGAACTTGCCGGGGCGATACGCGACAGCGCTGACCCTGCCAGCGACGGGCGCGCGGTTGATGTGGCAGTTGAAGACGCTCATGAACACGCTTACACGGGTCAGAGGAGTGGCAGGTAGTCCCAACTCGGTGGGTGGCACTGCCGGTTCAATCAGGGACACAATCCCATCGGCTGGGCTGATGATCAAGCCGGGGCGTTCTGGAGTCACGCGCTCGGGGTCGCGAAAGAAATAGTAGCACCAGACGGTGAGGCCCGCGCCGATCCAGCCCAGAACATCCCAGATCATGAAAAGCCCGAGAGTGACGAGCGCAAAGATCGCCACGAACTTGCGCCCCTCAGGGTGCATCGGCTTGATGAAGGTTTCATGCATTTTCATGCGGTGGCGCTCCTTGCGGCGATATCAGTCATCCTTACCCGCCTAAGGCCCCACTCTTCAACATGCAAGGTGACAGCTTTTCTTTGCCGCATCTGCGTGGCAATCTCTGCCGTATGAAAACACACATCACCTCCCCCGATGGAACCCCGGCCAGCCACTTTGCCTTTGGTACGATGCAATTCGGCGATGCCGCGGACGAGGCCGCATCGCGGGCCATGTTTGACGTTTGCCTTGACGCAGGCATCACGCATTTCGATACTGCCCATCTTTATACGGATGGGGCCGCGGAAACTCTCTTGGGTCGGTTCGCGGTACCGCATCGCGACCGGCTGATCATCGCCACCAAGGTCGGCTATTCCGGCGGGGCGGGGCGCGAAAACATCCTCGCGCAGTTCGATATCTCCCGCCAACGTCTTGGTATGGACAAGGTCGAGATCCTCTACCTGCACCGCTTTGATCCCGATACACCGCTGGAGGAAACGCTGGAAACCTTTGCCGAGTTGCGCGCGCGTGGTCAGATAGACCATGTCGGCCTGTCGAATTTCTCAGCTTGGCAGGTGATGAAGGCTGCCTGCATCGCCGCGCGCTTCGACCTCACGATCTCGATCCTGCAACCGATGTATAGTCTCGTGAAACGGCAGGCCGAGGTTGAAATCCTGCCGATGGCCGCCTCCGAGGGGATGGTGGTGGCGGGCTATTCGCCACTCGCCGGCGGGTTGCTGACCGGTAAATACGCGCGGGGCGAAACTGGGCGGCTTACGGGCAATGAACGCTACGCCATCCGCTATGGGCAGGGCTGGATGCAAGAGGCGACCCTTGCCCTTGGCCAGATTGCGCAAGAGTTGGGCACGGAGTCCGCGACCCTCGCGGTGGCTTGGGCGGCGCAGCACCCGGCTCACCCAGTGCCGATCATTTCCGGCCGCTCTGCCGCCCAGATTGCGCCGTCGCTGGCCGCCCTCGATTTCGAGATGGACGCGGCACTCTATGCGCGTATTGCCGCCCTCAGCCCCGCACCGCCCCCCGCCACCGACCGGACCGAAGAGGCCTAAGCGGATGGAGCGCCGAACCTTACCTCCCACGGCCTCGGTTACGCATCCCGGCGACGGGGCCAAGTTGCACGCGCCATCGGCAGAACGTAACGCAGCAGCAATCACCCAAGCACTGGCCGAGATAGCCCCTCTGACAGGTCGTGCGCTTGAGATTGCCAGCGGAACGGGGCAGCATGCCGTGGGCTTTGCTCAGGCAATGCCCGGTCTCGACTGGCAACCGACCGAGGTTGATCCAGAGCGGCGTGCAAGCATAGACGCATGGGTGACGGACGCTGGCTTACCCAATCTGCGCGCCTCCATCGCGCTCAATGCGATCAAACCGGGTTGGGGCGCGGGGCAGGGTGGCCGCGCCCTGATCGTGCTCATAAACTTGTTGCATCTCATCACGACACCAGAGGCGCAAACACTGGTGCAAGAGGTGGCTTTTGCCCTTGCGCCTGGCGGGCGGTTTGCCCTCTACGGACCGTTCCTGCGGTCTGGACAGGCCACATCCGAGGGCGACGCCCGATTTCACGCGAGCCTCATCGCGCAGGACCTCGCCATCGGCTACAAGGATCTGGAGGATGTCCAGACCTGGCTGCGCACGGCGGGATTGATCCTGATCGACACCCGCGCGATGCCTGCCAACAATGTCCTCTTGATCTCCGAACGCCCCGCCTGATCTGAATCAAGGCCACGGGCGATGCGGCATGGTCTCTGCCGGGACAGAAACCAGCATGGAAGGCAAGCCAATGAGTTGGCCAGACAAGATCGACACCACCCGGCAAGAATTGCGCGCGCTCAATGCGCTCATTCCCGACACGGCCCGCGCCTTTGGCGGGTTGGGCAAGGCCGTCAAGGAAGGCGGCACGCTTGACTTCAAGGTCAAGGAATTCGTGGCCCTCGGCATCGCAGTTGCCACCAAATGCGAACCCTGTATTGCCCTGCATATGGAGGCGCTCATTCGCACGGGTGCCACCCGCGAAGAGGTGGGCGACGTCCTGTCCATGTCGATCCAGATGGGTGGTGGTCCTGCGATGATGTATGCCGCCAAGGCGCTCGCCTGTTTCGATGAACTGGCGGAAAACTGACCATGAGAGAGTGAGACGGCCAAATCTTCCCCTTTGTCATGATGAGGAATCATGTTTGGCTGAATGTCAGGTTTAGTCAGTGCAGGGAGTTTGAGCGATGTCTATCATGAAACTACTACAGCAGGCGCAGGGCGGTCAGGGCCTTGGGCAACTCGCGGCGCAACTTGGTCTTGATCAAAGCACGGCGAACCAGTTGACGCAGATGTTGGCCCCAGCCATCGGATCAGCCGCCAAGCAGCGCGCGCAGCAAGGCGGCATTGAGAATGTCCTTGATGCCCTGCGCGGCGAGGATCAGGCGCCGATGTTCGAGGACGCTGAGGCCGCAGCAAGCCCGCAAGGTCAGGCACAGGGCATGGCCTTTCTCGAACAGCTGATGGGCGGGCGGCAAGAGGCCGAAGGCTTGGCGCAAGAGGCGGCGCAACGTGCCGGAGTGGACATGACAAAGGTCAGCCAATTTCTTCCGGCACTCGCTGCGATGGCACAGGGCGGCTTGCAAAAGCAGATGCCCGACAGTCAGATTGACGGGTTGATGCAGGCCTTTTCGGGCGGCGGGCAAGCCTCCAGTGGGGGCCTCATGGGCATGATCGGCGGCTTGTTGGGCGGTTCCTCCAAGGGCGAGGCGGGCGGCCCGGATATGTCCAACCTGTTGAAAATGTTTGATGAAGATGGGGATGGTTCGCCCTTGGACGATATCCTTGGGAAATTTATGCGCTAAACCGGGCATCTGGGATTGAACGGGCTGCCCTTGGCGGCCCGTTTGCGGTAGGCTGATCGGAATGCTGCCAGAAACAGGTATTGCGATGTTCCGTGCGTTAGTCGTGTTGATGCTGCTATCCTTGCCAGCGTTTGCAACCGAGCGGTTCGGCGATTATGCGCCGGTCGATTTCGGCCCGCGCGGCCCCTCCGCGTTTCCTGTGCATGGCATCGACGTGGCGCGCTTTCAGAACGAGATTGATTGGCCGCGTGTATTTCTGGCCGGGGTGGCCTTTGCCTTTATCAAGGCTACCGAGGGCGGCGATCTCAAGGATGCGCAATTCGACCGTAACTGGCAGTTGGCCGCACGTGAGGGCATTCCGCGCGGAGCCTATCATTTTTATTATTTCTGCACGCCGCCTGAGGTGCAGGCGCAGTGGTTCATCCAGAATGTGCCGCGCCGGGGCCGCGCATTGCCCCCCGTGCTTGACATGGAATGGAACCCGTTTTCGCCGACCTGCGTGGTGCGCCCACCGGGGGCAGAGGTGCGGCGTCAGGCGCGGATATTCCTGGATATCGTGGAGCGTCATTTCGGACAGCGCCCGATCATCTACACCACGCCGGAATTCTACCGTGAGACGGGTATCGGACAGCTCGAGGGTGTCGAATTCTGGCTGCGTTCAGTCGCGCAAACACCGGACAAGGTTTATCCCGGAAAGCGCTGGACCTTTTGGCAATATACGGGAAGCGGAGTTGTGCCGGGGGTCGAGGGCGGTGTGGACATCAACGTCTTTGCCGGAACGGCCGCAGATTGGCAAAGATGGCTTGGCGCTCATTGGAAATAGGGGGCACCGGATGGCACCCCCTTTGTTTTCTTAGCTGTCCTTGCGGATCGTCTCGTTCTTCGGGTCATAGGGGCTGTCGCAGGTCACGACCGCATCCCAGAGCTGATCGAGCATCTTGACCTTGAGTTTGGTGCCCTCAACCGCCTGTTCAGGTTTGACATAGCCCATGCCGATGGATTTCCCGAAGGCCACAGAATAACCGCCCGAGGTCAGGCGACCCACGCGCTCGCCCTCGGGCGTATAGAGCACTTCACGACCCCAGGGATCGGCATCGCTCGGCCCGTCGATCAGAAGCGTGCAGCACTTCACGCGCACGCCGGTTTCGACCATCCGGGCCTTGCCACGGAACTCCTTGTCCAGATCGACAAAGCGCGGCAGATCGGCCTCGAGCGGGGTGGCGTCGCGGCCCAGTTCGTTGCCAAAGGCGCGATAGCTCTTTTCCTGCCGCAGCCAGTTCTGCGCGCGGGCCCCCACCAGCTTCATTCCGTGCCTCTCACCTGCCTTTTCCAGCAGGTCGAAGAGGTAGGCCTGCATCTCGATCGGGTGATGCAATTCCCAACCCAACTCGCCGGTATAGGCGACGCGGATGGCATTGACCGGGCACATGCCCAATTCGATTCGCTGCGCCGAGAGCCACGGGAAACGCTTGTTGCTGAGCGCAGTTGCCGGATCGGCATCTTTGATCACCTCAGTGAGCACCGCGCGCGATTTCGGCCCGGCGATGGCAAAGACCCCCCATTGCGTCGTGACGTCCTGAATTTCGACATAGCCGAATTCTGCCGCCATATCCTCGGCGGATTTGCGCAGGTAATCGGCATCGTATTCCGTCCAAGCCCCGGCAGAGACGAGGTAATATTCATGCTCCTTGAGGCGCACGATGGTGTATTCCGTACGCGTCGTGCCATGCTCAGTCAGCGCATAGGTCAGGTTGATGCGGCCCACCTTGGGCAGTTTGTTGCAGGTGAACCAATCAAGGAAGGCGGTCGCCCCCGGCCCCTTGACCATATGTTTGGAAAACGCGGTGGCGTCGATCAGGCCCACGCCCTCACGGATCGCGCGCGCCTCTTCCACCGCATATTGCCACCAGCCGCCGCGCCGAAAACTGCGGGCATCGTGGTCAAAGTTTTCGGGCGCATCGAGAGGCCCGTAATAGTTGGGACGTTCCCAGCCATTGACGAAACCGAATTGCGCGCCGCGCTTCTTTTGCCGGTCATAAGCGGGCGCGGTGCGCAGCGGGCGACAGGCCGGGCGCTCTTCATCCGGGTGGTGCAGGATATAGACGTGATCGTAGCACTCTTCGTTCTTGCGCGCGGCAAACTCGGTCGTCATCCAGTTCGACGAATAGCGCTTGGGATCAAGGCTCGCCATGTCGATCTCGGCCTCGCCATTGACCATCAACTGCGCGAGGTAATAGCCGGTGCCGCCTGCGGCGGTGATGCCAAAGCTGAAGCCCTCGGCCAGCCACATGTTGCGCAGCCCCGGTGCGGGACCGACCAGCGGGTTACCATCGGGCGTATAGCAGATCGGGCCGTTGAAATCATCCTTGAGCCCCGATTCCTCACAGGACGGGATGCGGTGGATCATCGCCATATACTGCTCTTCGATCCGCTCCAGTGCTAGCGGGAACAGGTCGGCGCGGAAACTGTCCGGCACGCCATACTCAAAACAGGCGGGGGCGTTTTTCTCATAAACACCAAGAATCCAGCCGCCGCGCTCTTCGCGCACATAGCTCTGCGCATCGGCATCGCGCACCACAGGATGCTCCTTGCCGCCATTCTTGCGGAATTCGACCAATGCCGGGTCCTGATCCATCACGACAAACTGATGCTCAACGGGGATTGCCGGGATCTTGATGCCCAGCTTCTTGGCGGTGGTCTGCGCATGGTTGCCGCTTGCGGTCACGACATGCTCGGCCGTGATGACGATCTGCTCGTCCGACGGCACCAGATTGCCACCCTTTTCCACCATCTTGGTGCAGGTCACTTCCCACGCGCTGCCCGTCCAATGAAACGCATCCGCCTGCCACTTGCGCTCGATCATCACGCCCCGCTGGCGCGCGCCCTTGGCCATCGCCTGCGTCACATCGGCGGGGTTAATATAGCCGTCGGTGTTGTGATAGAGCGCGCCCTTGAGGTCAGAGGTATTGATCAGCGGCCACCGCGCCTTGATCTCATCAGGTGTCAGCCATTCGTAGGGAACGCCGCAGGTCTCGGCAGTTGAAGCATATAGCCTATACTCATCCATCCGCTCGTCTGTCTGCGCCATGCGCAGGTTGCCCACGACGGCAAAGCCAGCATTGAGCCCGGTCTCGGCCTCCAGCGTCTTGTAGAAATCGACCGAATACTTGTGAATATGCGTGGTCGCAAACGACATGTTGAAGAGAGGCAGCAGTCCGGCCGCATGCCACGTCGAACCAGAGGTCAGCTCGTCGCGCTCCAGCAGCATGACATCCTCCCACCCGGCCTTGGCCAGATGATAGGCAATCGAGGTGCCAACGGCCCCACCGCCGACGACGAGGGCTTTGACCTGGGTTTTCATGACGTGCGACTCCCTTCGGGTGACTTGAGTTGCGCGGATGTTTATCAATCCTGCCAATCCGCGCGCTGCCCATCCGACGCAACGCCGCACGAAAGCGACGTCGCGCCGGATCGCATACGAAAACAGAGGTGTGGATTTCTCTGACAAGGATTGGTAGCGTGCGCCGCAATGCAGAAATGACCGGAATTAAGCCTATGAGCGCCACTGCCAACAAGACTGCCCCTCTGCCGGATGACATCCGTGCTATGAAAGGCGGCGCGCCAATCGTCAGCCTGACGGCCTATACGACGCCAATGGCGCGCATGATGGACCACCATTGCGATTTCGTGCTGGTGGGCGACAGCGTGGGAATGGTGGTGCACGGCCTGCCCTCGACCCTCGGTGTGACGATGGAGATAATGATCCTGCACGGTCAGGCGGTCGCGCGCGGCCTCAGCCACGCCATGCTGGTGATCGACATGCCCTTCGGCTCTTACGAGGAAAGCCCGGAGCAGGCCTTTCGCAACGCGGCTCGTATCCTGCGAGAGACGGGTGCTGCGGCGGTCAAGCTTGAGGGTGGGCGGCACATGGCCGACACCATCGCCTTTCTCGTGGCGCGCGGCGTGCCGGTGATGGCGCATATTGGCCTCACGCCGCAATCCATCAACACGCTTGGCGGGTATAAGGTTCAGGGGCGCGGCGATGCCGCCGAGACGCTCTTGGCCGATGCCCGCGCCGTCAGCGCGGCGGGGGCTTTTTCGGTGGTGCTGGAAAAGGTCACAGCCACGCTCGCCGACCGCATCACCGCCGAAATCCCCATTCCGACCATCGGCATCGGCGCCTCGGTGGGCTGTGACGGGCAAATCCTCGTGGTCGATGACATGCTGGGGCTTTTCACCGCGTTCAAACCGAAATTCGTCAAGCGCTATGCAAGTTTGGGCGCAGAGGGCGAGGCCGCCATCGCGGCCTATGCCGCCGAGGTGCGCGCACGGACATTCCCCGCGCCCGAACATACCTTTGCCGACAAGGCTCCTCGCGGATGAGCGCGCCCATTCTGCGCGACGTTGGCGCATTGCGTGCGGCCACCCGGCCTTGGATTCTTGCGGGCGAGACGATTGGCGTGGTGCCCACCATGGGCGCGCTGCATGACGGGCATCTGTCGTTGGTGGCGGCGGCCAAGGCGCGCTGCGACCGGGTGCTGGTGACCATCTTTGTCAATCCCAAGCAGTTCAACAATCCCGAAGACCTCAAGAACTACCCAAGGACTGAGACCGAGGACGCACGCAAGCTGGAGCGCTTCGCGGTGGATGCCCTCTGGGTGCCGGCGGGCGATCAGATGTATCCGGCGCATTTCGCCACCACGGTTTCGGTGGCCGGTCTCACCGATGTGATGGAGGGCGTCTATCGCCCCGGACATTTTGACGGAATGGCCACGGTCGTGACCAAGCTCTTTACCCAGACAGCGGCCACCGACGCCTTTTTTGGCGAAAAGGACTATCAGCAACTGATGGTCGTGCGCCGGATGGCGGCGGATCTGGATATTCCAATCACCGTACATGGCTGCCCGACGATCCGCGAGATTGACGGTCTGGCCATGGCCTCGCGCAACCTGCTTTTGTCGGACCGCGCCCGCACCACGGCGCCCGTGCTGCATGAGGTGATGGAGCAGATCGTCGAAGGGCTGCGCGCGGGGTCGGAGTTTGACGGGTTACAGGCCGAGGCAATAGCGCGGCTGGACCGAGCGGGTTTTACCGGGGTCGATTATCTGGACCTGCGGGCCCAAGACGATCTGTCGGCCTTAGCGGCCCCCACACGCCCCGCCAGGCTCTTCGCCGCCGCTTGGCTCGCGGGGGTGCGCCTGATCGACAATATTGCAATCGGCAGCTGAGCGGCTTCATCATTCCATAAATACTCAAATTCCTGTGCCTGCGGCCTGCGCACGTGTTGAGTATTTGCAGAACATTGAATTCACGGCCCCAGCAGCTCCACAAGCGCAAGCGCCATCACCAGCGCGGACTGATCCATATCCTCGATTCCCACATATTCATCCGGCTTATGCGCCAGATCGAGGATGCCGGGACCATAGGCGATGCAATTCTTCAGCCGTCCGATCCGGTCGATATGTTTCTGGTCATAGGTGCCGGGGCTGACCACGTAATCCGCGGCATGGCCAAACACCTGAGCCACTGCCCGCGCCACCGCCCCCACCACCGGCGCATCGCGGTCGGTCATGGTGGGCAGGACGCGGTGCAATTCGCGGATCGTGTAGTCGAACCCCTGTCTGCCGGTGCGCAGGGTTTCCAGCAGGTTGCGGATTTCTGTCTCGACCGCATCAATGTTTTCTTCGATCAGAAACCGCCGGTCAATCACCATCCGGCAGCGATCCGGCACGCAGGGCGAGGGCAGGCCGGTATAATCGGCCGCCTGTTCTCGCTCGCCGCCATGAATGGAATTGATGTTGAGCGTGGAGTGCCGCGCGCCTTCCGGAACCACAGGCATCTCGGTGCGCCGCGCGGCTAATGCCGGGAAGAGATGCTCTTCCATCCGCGCGATCACCGCCCCCATATGACGCACCGCGCAATCGCCCAGAAAGGGCATGGAACCATGCGCAATCTCGCCGTGGGTCTCGATCTCGGCCCACCAGACGCCGCGATGCCCGAGGCAAATGCGATCCTTGCCCAAAGGTTCGGGGATGATGACGTGATCCACCCGTCCGGGGCTGAAATAGCCGCGCTCTGCCAGATAGGCCACGCCGCCAAAGCCGCCTGATTCCTCGTCCGCCGTGCCGCTGATCTCGATCGCTCCGGCGTAATCGGGACAGGTGGCGATGAACGCCTCTGCCGCGATGATACTCGCCGCGAGCCCCCCCTTCATGTCGCAGGCACCACGCCCATAGATTTTGCCGTCGATCACGATCCCGCCAAAGGGGTCGACGCTCCACCCGTGACCCACCTCGACCACGTCGATATGGCTGTTGAAATGCACGCAAGGGCCGGGGCGCGCACCTTCGCGCCGCGCCACGATATTCCAGCGCGGATGCCGGCCGCTGTCGCCCGGCGCGCCTTGGGCGCGGATCAGCTCTGTCGCGAACCCTGCCGCACGCAGGCGGCGGTCGAGATAGTCGCAAATCTCGCGGTAATTCTCGCCGGGGGGATTTAGCGTGGGAATGCGGATCAGGTCCTGCGTGAGCGCGATCAGATCGTCGCGCCGCGCCAATATTTCAGCGTGCAGGCGGTCAACCAACGCCATCAGGCCCAGCCCGGCGCGCGCCGGAGCAACGCCTCTGCCTCTTCGACCATGCGCGTGATGATGTCGGCGACCGGCGGGCGGTCATGGATCAACCCCGTCGCTTCGCCAACAAACGTGTTGGCGCTCTCGGGGTCACCTGTGGTCCAGCCCTCTGCCCAATCGGCCCGGGCAGCAATATTCTCGCGCAAACCATCGGGATCGTCATGCCAACGATCCGTCACCGCATTGCGCAGCACGCGCGCCGTATACCGCGCGGGCCAACGTAGATTGCGCGCCGCATCCATCACCGTCGAGCGGATCGTCTGATCCCCGGTCGCCGAAATCGCCGCCTCGGTCATGGCCTCGGATACCTGCGCCTCAGCCGAAGCCCAGAGGCGCGAGCCGATGAGCACGCCATCAGCCCCCAGCATGAGAGCGGCGGCCAATCCCCGCCCATCAGCAATGCCCCCTGCCGCAAGCAAGAGCACCTCGGGCGCGCGACCAGCAAGCCAATCTGCCACCTCGGGCACCAGCGTGATCGTGCCGCGCCGCTCGCCATGGCCACCCGCCTCGGACCCCTGCGCCACGATGATCTGCGCGCCGCACTCCGTAGCGCGCTGCGCATCACGCAGGGTCTGAACCTGACAGATGAGCGGCACGCCGGCGTCGGCAATCCTTGGCGCAAACGGGGTCGGATCGCCAAATGAAAGGCAGAGCGCCGCCGGTTCGCGCGCCAGAACCTGATCCAGAACCGCAGGGTTTTCAGCCATTTTCCAGGTGATGAAACCGCAGCCCACTCGCGCATTCCCGGCCTCGGTAAAGGCCCCGTCCAGCCAGTCGGCATTTCCGTAGCCCCCGCCAATCAGGCCCAGCCCCCCCGCATGGGTCACAGCCGCCGCCAGCCGCCCCCCGGCAGCAAAGGCCATCGGCGCGCAGAGAATGGGATGGGTCAGGCCTAGGGCCGTGGTCAAACGGGTTCGCATGGGACTAGTATGCCCGTGCAAGTCCCCTCAGGACAAGAGGTCAGTGATCAGCTCCTGCAGGTCGGCGAAATCGGAAAAGGCCCGGTCATGGGCGATCTGCTCGATCGGTCCCTTGCGATAGCCCTCCGTGTAGAGAACAAAGGGCACGCCCGCCCGCGCCGCCGTTTCGGCATCGACCTCGCTGTCGCCGACAAAAACCACATCCCGCGCACCAAGCGCTGCGGCCGTGGCCTGAAGCGGCGCCGGGTCAGGTTTCCGCAAGGTCAGGCTGTCGCCGCCGATGATCACCGGGAAATACCCGGCCAGCCCCAGATGTGCGAGGATCGAATGGGCCGGACCCTCGGGCTTGTTGGTGCAGAGACCAAGCGCCAGATCGGCCCCGGCCAGCCCGTCGAGCGCGCCCATCACACCCGGATAGACCGTGGTCAAGGTCACGGCGGTTTCATAATCGGCGATGAAGTCCTCGATCAGGCGGGCGCGCAACGCGCCATCCCCCGCCCGCCCACGCGCCGTCAGGCAGCAGCTGATGAAATGCGGCACCCCGCTGCCTATGAAGCTTCGTGTTTCTTCGGGTGCGAAGGGATCAAACCCATTCTGCACCATCAATCGGTTGGCGGCGGCGTGGATGTCCGGCGCGCTGTCGATCAATGTGCCGTCAAGGTCGAAAACGACCGCACGGCTCATGCCATGGCACCGGTTGCCGCCTCTGCTGCGCGACGGATCGCGCGGATATTCTCGCCGTAGACGGCGGGATTGTCGACACTGCCGCCCTTGAAGACCGCAGATCCCGCCACCAGCACATCCGCCCCGGCCGCCGCCATCAGCGGGGCGGTTTCCGTGGTGATGCCGCCGTCGATTTCAATATGGATGGGCCGGTCGCCGATCATAGCGCGCAGCCGCTTGACCTTGTCGATCTGGCTGTGAATGAACTTCTGCCCGCCAAAGCCGGGGTTCACCGTCATCACGCAGATGAGATCCACCATGTCGAGCAGATGGTCAACCGCGTCGATCCCTGTGCCGGGATTGAGCGCCAGACCCGCCTTGCACCCCGCACCACGAATGGCCTGCAAGGTGCGGTGGATATGCGGCCCCGCCTCAAGATGCGCGGTCAGGATATCGGCCCCGGCCTGCGCGAAGGCGTCGATATAGGGATCGACCGGGGAGATCATCAGATGCACGTCCATCACCGTCTTGATATGCGGGCGGATGGCGGCGCAGAGCGGCGGGCCAAAGGTTAGGTTGGGCACGAAATGCCCGTCCATCACATCGACATGAACCCAATCGCAGCCCTCGGCTTCGATGGCGCGGATCTCGGCCCCGAAGTTGGCGAAATCCGCCGAGAGGATGGAGGGGGCGATCTTGATCGAACGATTGAGGCTCATGGCAGAACTCCTCTGGGGTGCATGCAGGGGACATGCGCCGACTGAGGGTCGAGGTCAAGACCCTGAACCAGCGTGTCGCGACTGGAGAAGTGATTGTCCTAGCCGGACGGCGCTGACATGTCGGAGAGCCAACCGGACGTTGCGTTGACCGCCGATGCCACCCACAGTCGCGCCATGTTCACCGCATCCACATATTGCGCAAGAGGGGCCTCCATGGAGGGGAGTGTGGTGGCAAGACGCGGAGCAAACACATACACCAAAGCCGCAAGCGCGAATGTTATGATCGCAAGGCGAAAGCCGCTACGAAACCCACCGCTTCGGACTGGTAGTTCAATCTCGTCGGGGATCGGCATCATAGGCGCATCAGATCTGTCCCCCGAGGAGGTGAGAGACGAATTTATCTCTTCGATATCTGGCAGCAGATTGCGGCGTGAGGACGGGTCAATGCTCGCATGTGTATCCTGTTTCTCGATCTCGGGTGAGGGCGAGGCACCTGAAGCTCCGCGCAAACGTTCCATTCGGGCGCGTGCTTGTCGTGTACGCTCGTCTTCGGAAATTTCGGGATCTGACAAGCCTAGGTCAGGCTGTGTCTCGATCCCACCTGCCGATGATCTGACCTGTCGCTCGCGCTCGGCCTCCTGTCGCAGGATATCGGCGACCGCAGGATCCACGCCGCGCCGCACGGGATGCGCGCCACCTGAGTCTGGTTCATCCCGCGAAATATCGTCTTCGTCATAATAGTCGTCTGGATGCTCGTCTTCATCTAGTTTCTCGGACAGCGGGGCAGTCGGAGCCACATCCTCTTCTAGGGGCGAGGGGCCCAAGTCGTCAGCACTGGATGCAACTGGCGTGTGCGACCGATGATGCTGAAACCAGGTGTCGCCGCAATTGGAACATTGCACATCTCGACCGCTCGTCGGGATCACCTCGTCGGGCACCTCATACTGTGCTCCGCAATTTGGGCAAATCAGCCTCATTCTGCCACCTGCTTCTTGCTGCCGTTGTCCGGCCCCTATCATTGCGCGTCACCATAGGCCGTTCTGGGCTTTCGGAAAAGGACAAAGCGAATCACGTGCAGGATCATTGCACATGTGTGGCCTCTGGGGCATTTAGGGGCTGAGAGTGACAAGGGGGCAGCGGTGATTGAGCTGGAGAACGTGGCCTATAGCTATGGGGGTGGCGAGTTGCTGGCGGACGTGTCGCTGTCGCTCAGCCCCGGATCATTTCATTTCCTGACGGGGCCGTCGGGATCGGGCAAGACGACACTGCTCAAATTATGTTATGGGGCCTTGGTTCCAACAGCAGGGCAGGTACGTTTGTTTGGTCAGGAACGTCGCGAGATGGAGCGCGACGATATCGCCATGGTGCGGCGGCGGATCGGCGTGGTGCATCAGGATTGCCAGTTTCTCGATCATCTCACCGTGTCAGAAAACATCGCTTTGCCCTTGGCTGTGTCGGGGCGCGATCTTTTGGCTGAGGATGCCAATCTGCGCGAGTTGACCGGCTGGGTCGGTCTCAAGGAGCGGGCGAATGCTCTGCCACCTGAGCTCTCGGGCGGCGAGCGACAGCGCGCAGCCTTGGCTCGTGCGGTGATCATGTCACCGGATGTGGTACTGGCAGACGAGCCTACGGGCAATGTTGACTGGGAAATGTCGCAGCGCCTCTTGCGCCTGTTGATCGAACTGAACCGGATGGGAAAGACAATCCTCATTGCGACCCATGATCTGGCCCTCATCCGTGCTGCCAAGACACATGTGCAGGCACGGGTCCTGCGGATCGCATCGCGCAAGTTGCAACTCGCAGGAGCGGATCTGTGAAGCTTGATTTTTCGCAAGTGACCGCATTCCTGCTAACAGATCGTCAATCTGACAGAGTGGTGCCGCCCACCGGGTTCACGGCTTGGCTTACGCTCTTTAGCGCGGCGGTGATGGCATTTCTCGCGGTCTTCGCATTGGCGTTGTCATTGGCGACAGGCCGTTTGGCGGATCGCTGGGGAAATGAATTGGCGCGCACGGCTACGGTGCGCATCTCTGCTCCTGAAGGTCAGATGGACGCGCAGACGGCAGCCGCTCTACGTTTGCTCGAGACGACCGTTGGTGTGGAGCGGGCTCGCGCCCTGACTGACGAAGAACAAGCGGCTCTGTTGGCACCGTGGTTTGGTCCTGATTTGCCGATTGAGGATTTGCCGATTCCGAGGTTGATCGAGGTGATCGAGACTGGGGACGGATTTGATGCTGACGGCCTGCGTCTACGCCTCAGCGCAGAAGTGCCTGGCGCCATGTTGGATGATCATACGCGTTGGCGGCAACCTCTGGTGCGCGCTGCCAGCCGGCTCAGGCTTTTGGGCTGGATCTCGATGATCCTTATTGGCGGGGCCGTTGGAGCGATGATCACCCTAGCCGCAAACGCCGCATTAGCGGCCAATTCGCAAGTGATCAGTGTGCTGCGGCTGGTGGGCGCACAGGATGTCTATATCGCGCGGGCTTTCGTGCGACGATTTACGTTGCGAGCACTTGGAGGCGCCTGCGTCGGAGTGGTTCTGGGATGCGGTGCAATTTTGCTTTTGCCTCGGGCACAGATTGAAGGCGGTTTTCTTACCGGTCTTGGTTTCCAAGGATGGCACTGGATCTGGCCGCTGATCATTCCGCCACTGGCGGCGGGAGTCGCGTTCGCGGCAACGCGCCTTGCAGCACACCGCAGCTTGAAGGAACTACCATGAGATATGCCGTTCAATGGCTGCGCTCTCTTGTCTTTATCGCGCAGATGTATCTGATGCTGCCTGTCTTTGGGTTACTCTACATGCCCGCCGCGATTTTCAGCCGAAAAGGGGCTCTGGCCGGGTGCAAGGCCTATTGCCATTGGGTGCGCTGGACGGCCTGCTGGATGGTGGGGCTGCGGACCGAGGTGCGCGGCACGCCACCCGACGGGCAGGTTCTGATCGCTGCCAAGCACCAATCCTTTCTCGATATTCTGCTGATTTTCAGCGAATTGCCGACCGGGCGTTTCATCATGAAGCGCGAAATTTTGTGGACCCCGGTGATCGGTCTCTATGGAATGCGGATCGGGTGTGTTCCAGTTGATCGCGGCAAGCGTGGGGCGGCTATCAAGAAAATGGTCGAGGACGTGGCGCGCGGCGCGCAAACCCCCGGGCAGTTGATCATCTATGCCCAAGGCACCCGTGTCGCCCCCGGAACCAAGGTGCCCTACAAGATAGGAACCGGTGTCCTTTATGAACAAATGGGGGTGCCCTGCGTGCCTGCCGCCACCAATGTCGGCGTGTTCTGGCCCAAGCGGGGGATCTATCGCAAACCGGGGCTGGCGGTCGTGGAGTTTTTGGCACCAATCGAAACGGGCCTGGACCGAAATGTTTTCATGGAACAGCTCGAGCATGAGATTGAAGGCGCTTCAAACGCGCTGATGCGTGAGGCAGGGTTTGATCTGGATGCCGTCTGAGCAGAGCGCAGCCCGCAGATTTCCACAATTTGTTCACATAAAACGCGCATCCTGCTGCGACGGTCCCTCATGACATCGGAATGCAGGGTTGAGGTATATGGGATATCTGACGGATCTTTTGGCGCTATACGTAAACTATCTGCTTCATTTTCTGGCTTTCTTCTGGTCGCCGGGTGAACGGCTCTTCGCGCTCTATCTCCTGACTGCGATCGGCTTTGCCTATGTCGTCTACAAGGCCCACGCTTGGCGCAGGCATGATGACGCGGAGGATGTCTCGTCTTTCGTGAGCTTTCTCGTGCCCAAGCGCGTCTGGTCGCACCCGTCAGCTTGGCTGGACGTGCGGTACTTCTTCTTTCACAAGCTCATTGGTCATTTCCTGCTGTTCGGCGTCATGGCGGGAAGTTCCGCATGGGCCTATGCGTTGGTGACCGGCGGGGAGAACCTTGCCGAGACGGCGCGCATTGGTGATCTCCGATCCGGGCCGGGGGCCTACATCATTGCTTTTGGCTATATGGTCGGGTTTTTCGTCCTGTCCGATCTCATCGCCTATACGATCCACTATCTTCAGCACAAGAGTCCGATCCTGTGGGAGTTTCACAAGGTCCATCACAGCTCCGAAGTGATGCATCCGATGTCGAATTTTCGTGAGCATCCCATCGACAACCTTGTCTATCTAGTCAGTCTAGGGGCCTGGAACGGCATTTTCATGGGGGCCGCTGCTCAGCTTCTGGGATATCTGCCGAGCATGCCGTCGGTGCTTGGCGTACCGTTTCTGATGTTTCTGTTCAACGTCATGGGTTACAACCTGCGGCACTCGCATATCTGGCTGCGCTGGCCCGGCATCTGGTCGAAGGTATTTCCCTCTCCGGCGCACCACCATGTGCATCACAGTTGTCATCCGGATCACATCGACAAGAACTTCGCTTTCATGTTCCCGGTTTGGGACGTGATCTTCAATACCTATGAACTGCCTGAGGATAACCGGGATGTGCGCTTCGGGGTGGCCGGCATGAATCCAGAGGAATTGAACAGCTGCGCAAAGCTTTATCTGGTACCGTTTCGGAACGTAATCCGGCGTCTATGCAAGCCGAAAAAGCCGAAAAGAACGATATCGCCCGCGGAATGAGACTTTGGGCCGCGTGGCGCGTCGTAACGGATTGGGGCCATGTCATGCTTTGAGGTGAGCCCTGGATCGGGCAGGCCGTCATATCCCTGTCCCTCACCCGTGACGGAGGCGGGCATTGTGCTGCCCGCCCGAAAGGCCGGGATGATCACCGATACGAGGGGTGAGTATGGCATTTTCATTCCACTACCTTGGCATCGCGTAGCGGGGGCGCATATCTCAACATGGTTGATCCGTCGGGTGAGGTCGGTAGAAACGCTTAGAGTATGATACCCCATCTATCCGGCGCTCTGAAGTCGCCGCTCATCCAAAACCGTTCCAAAGTTGCATCATCCGGGTTTGTGTCGGGTTCAAGCGTCAGCGCGGGAAAGTCCCGTGCGACGACCCGCTCAATGCGCGTAACAAGGGCACCGACCTCGGACGACGACAGGTTATGCGCGTCAAAGGCATTAACCGAGCACCCGCTCCCATTGTGGACTATCAAGGTACGCGACCGTGTATCCACCCACTCCCCAGCATAGCCTAGGCGTGGATGCAGTCCGAGAGCGCCAGAGTCAGTGTCATTGGCACCGAGACAAAGCGCCTGAAAGACATCGGCGATGCGGTCCGCCCGGTCAAAGGTCAGACGATCAACGGCTATATGGCCGCCCAACCCCGCGAGAAACCCAGCGATAACGATAAACGCGAGACGGCCCGCCTTCATCGGAGAACCACAGCTTGCCAATGGAGGCGCATGCGGCGCAACGTATCTCGGCCCTTTACGCGTGGATTGCCCCGTCACCACAAGCAAGCGCCGCCTCGCGCACCGCCTCGGAATAGGTGGGATGCGCGTGGCAGGTCATGGCCAGATCCTGCGCCGAGGCACCAAACTCCATCGCCACGCAAATCTCGTGGATGAGATCGCCCGCCGCCGGCCCGATGATATGCGCCCCAAGGATGCGGTCTGTTTCCTTGTCGGCGAGGATTTTCACAAAACCATCACCGGCAAAAACCGCCTTGGCGCGGCCATTGCCCATAAAGGAGAATTTGCCAACCTTATAGGCACGCCCTTGCTCTTTCAGGCTTTCTTCGGTTTCGCCGACATTGGCGACCTCGGGGTGAGTGTAGATCACGCCAGGGATGACGCCGTAATTCACATGCCCATGCTTGCCCGCCAACACCTCGGCCACGGCCATGCCCTCGTCCTCGGCCTTGTGGGCCAACATCGGGCCTTCGATGGCGTCGCCTATGGCGTAAATGCCCTTGACCGAGGTCTGCCAATGGGCGTCCGTGGCGATCTGCCCGCGCTTGGTTATCTCAACGCCCAAATCAGCCAGACCTAGGCCCTCGGTATAGGGTTTGCGCCCGGTGGCGAGCAGCACGGTATCGGCATCAAGCTGATGCTCACTGTCGTCCTTGCGCAGTTTGTAGTTGACTTTGGCCTTGGTTTTGAGCGTCTCGACGGATTGCACGGCGGCACCCATGATGAAGTTAAGCCCTTGTTTCTTCAGAATTCTCTGGAAGGTTTTTTGTACCTCGCCATCCATGCCGGGGGTGATGGCGTCGAGATATTCGACCACCGTCACCTCGGCCCCCAGACGGCCATAGACCGAGCCCATCTCAAGGCCAATGACTCCGGCCCCGATCACCACCAGCGATTTGGGGATCTTGCCCAGTTCCAGCGCGCCGGTGGAGGTGACGACGATCTTTTCATCCACCTCGACACCGGGCAGGGACGCGGGCACAGAGCCGGAGGCGATGACGATGTGCTTGGTCTCGTGGATGTCGTCGCCGACCTTGACTTGGCCCGCTTGCGGAATCGAGCCCCAGCCCTTGATCCAGTCCACCTTGTTCTTTTTGAACAGGAATTCGATGCCCTTGGTGTTCTGGCCGATCACGTCATCCTTATAGGCCAGCATCTGTTTCCAATCGACCGAAGGGCTTTTGCCCTTGAGGCCCATGGCGGCAAAATTATGCTCTGCCTCGTGCAGCATGTGGCTCGCATGCAAGAGCGCCTTGGAGGGGATACAGCCCACGTTGAGACAGGTGCCGCCCAAGGTGGCGCGCCCCTCGACGACGGCGGTTTTCAGCCCCAGTTGCGCGCAGCGGATAGCGCAGACATAGCCGCCGGGGCCGGCGCCGATGATGATTACGTCGTAAGAGGCCATGGGTCAGATCCTTTCGTTTCTCGCGGCGGGGCCGCGTCGGTATTCTATCGGTATTGCGTCGGTGCGGGCGGGGCAGAGAGGGGGCGCTGCCCCCGTCGCGCTGTCCGCGCCTCCCCCGAGGTATTTTGAGCCAGATGAAACATCATACGAGACCCGCCAGCAGCATCAGGAGTGTGGCCCCAAACCCCACCGCCCAAATGAGTGAGCGCCAGGGGCGCAGGCCAAAATAATAGGCCGGGATATAGGCAACCCGCGCGGCGAGATAGGTATAGGCGCAAGCGGCGGTAAGCGGGCTCGATTGCGCACCGAGCGTGACGACCACGACCGCAATCGTAAAGAGGATCAGCCCCTCGAAATGATTGGAAAGCGCACGGCCAAGCCGGGCGGTTTTGGGCGAGAGTTGGCGGGAAGATTCGCGGTCCCGCGCGGACATGGTATAGCCCGGCCCAAGCTCGAGATTGGCCGGGATGGCGTAGAGTACGAATTGCACCGCTTGCAGGAGCGCGGCGAGAGTGAGGGCTGTGAGTTCGGGTGTCATTCAGAGCCTCTTGCCATGAGGTGCGCAATGAATGCGCACCCTACGGGGGGTAGGGTGCGCCCTCAGGGCGCACCGGTTCAGAGATCCATCAGCAAGCGGCGCGGGTCTTCGAGCGCCTCTTTGACGCGCACGAGGAATGTGACAGCACCCTTGCCATCCACAATCCGGTGATCGTAGCTGAGCGCCAGATACATCATCGGGCGGATCACCACCTGACCGTTGATCGCCATGGGACGATCCTGGATTTTGTGCATGCCCAGAATACCCGATTGCGGCGGGTTGAGGATGGGCGAGGACATCAGCGAGCCATAGACACCGCCATTCGAGATGGTGAAGGTGCCGCCCTGCATTTCCGCCATGCTGAGCTTGCTATCACGGGCGCGCGCGCCTTTTTCGGCGATGGCCTTTTCGATGGCGGCAAAGCCCATGGCATCCACGTCACGGATCACCGGCACGACAAGGCCGGTGGGCGTGCCGGCCGCGACACCCATATGCACGAAGTTCTTGTAGATGATGTCGGTGCCGTCAATCTCGGCATTGACCTCGGGCACTTCTTTCAGGGCATGCACGCAGGCCTTGGTAAAGAAGGACATGAAGCCAAGGCGGACGCCGTGCTTCTTGTAGAACTCGTCCTTGTACTGGTTGCGCAGCGCCATCACCTCGGTCATGTCCACCTCATTATAGGTGGTGAGCATGGCGGCGGTGTTCTGGCTGTCCTTCAGGCGGCGGGCGATGGTCTGGCGCAGGCGGGTCATCTTGACGCGCTCTTCGCGGGCCACATCTTCGGCTGGGGCGGGGGCACGCGGCGCTTGGGCCGGGGCGGCGGCAGCGGCGGGGGTCTGCGTGGCAGCAGCGGCGGCGCGGGCCACATCCTCTTTCATCACACGGCCATCGCGGCCAGACCCCGTGACCTGATCGCGACTGAGGCCGGCCTCGGCCATGGCCTTTTTGGCTGACGGCGCATCCTCGACATCCTTGCCGGAACTCGGTGCAGGTGCTGCGGCTTGTTCGGCCTTGGGCGCTGCGGCGGGCGCGGATGCCCCGGCGCCGGAGGAGAGGGTCGCGAGCTTGCCACCTGCCTGCACGGTAGACCCCTCAGCCGCGAGGATTTCGGTCAGCGTGCCAGCAGCGGGGGCTGGCACCTCGACCGAGACCTTGTCGGTTTCCAACTCGCACAGCATCTCGTCGGCGGCGACGGGGTCGCCCACCTTCTTGAACCATGTCGACACGGTCGCCTCTGACACCGACTCTCCGAGGGTTGGGACCATGACATCGACACTGGCACCTGCATTGGCGCTGTCACTCTTGGCAGGTTTTTCGACCTTTTCGGCCTTGTCCGCTTGGGTCGGGGCTGCTTTGCCTTCGCCTTCGGAGATGGTGGCCAAGAGGGCATCGACGCCGACGGTCTCACCCTCTTGCGCTACGATTTCACCCATCGTGCCTGCGGCAGGGCTGGGCACCTCCACGGTCACCTTGTCGGTTTCCAACTCGCACAGCATCTCGTCGGCGGCGACGGGGTCGCCGGGTTTCTTGAACCAGGTGGCGACGGTCGCCTCGGTCACGGATTCGCCAAGGGTGGGGACGCGGACTTCGGTAGTCATGGGTTATTTCCCTTCGATGGTCAGCGCGGCATCGACCAGCGCTTCTTGTTGTGCTTTGTGCTGCTTGGCAAGGCCCGTTGCGGGCGAGGCCGAGGCGGGGCGACCGGCATAGACGGGCCGTAGATGCTTGGCCTTGATCCGGGTCAGAACCCATTCGATATTAGGCTCGATAAAGGACCACGCGCCCTGGTTCTTGGGCTCTTCCTGACACCAGACCATTTCCGCCCCCTTGAAGCGTTCCAGTTCCTTGACCAGCGACATCGCCGGGAACGGGTAGAACTGTTCGATGCGCATCAGGTAGACATCGTCGATGCCACGGTTGTCGCGCTCTTCGAGCAGGTCGTAATAGACCTTGCCCGAGCACATCACGACGCGCTTGATCTTCTTGTCTCCGACCAGCTTGGTTTCAGAGTTGCCGTATTGCGCATCATCCCACAACACCCGGTGGAAGGACGAGCCGGTGATGAATTCCTCGGTTTTCGAGACCGCCATCTTGTGCCGCAGGAGCGATTTCGGCGTCATCAGGATTAGTGGTTTGCGGAAGGTGCGATACATCTGGCGGCGCAGGATGTGGAAGTAATTGGCCGGGGTGGTACAATTGGCCACGATCCAGTTGTCGCCGCCGCACATGGTCAAGAAGCGTTCCAGACGGGCCGAGGAGTGTTCCGGTCCTTGTCCCTCGTAGCCATGTGGCAAGAGGCAGACGAGCCCGGACATGCGCAGCCATTTCGATTCACCCGATGAGATGAACTGGTCGAACATGATCTGTGCGCCATTGGCAAAATCGCCGAACTGCGCCTCCCAGAGGGTGAGCGCGTTGGGTTCGGCCAAGGAATAGCCATATTCAAAGCCCAGCACCGCATATTCCGAGAGCATCGAGTCGATGACCTCATAATGTGCCTGCCCGTCGCGGATATGGTTAAGCGGGTAGTAGCGGTCTTCGTTGTCCTGATTGATCAGGCCGGAATGCCGCTGGCTGAAGGTGCCGCGCGTGCAGTCCTGCCCCGAGAGGCGGACGCGGTAGCCTTCGGTCAGGAGCGAGCCAAAGGCCAGCGCCTCGGCGGTGGCCCAATCAAAGCCGGTGCCGGTCTCGAACATGTTCGCCTTGGACTCGAGCAACCGCTCGACCGTCTTGTGCAGCGGGAACCCTTCGGGCGCGGTGCTGAGCGCGCGGCCTACTTGGGCCATGGTCTCGGGCTTGATCGCGGTTTCGCCGCGCTCATACTTGCCGCGATGCGCGTTCAGGTCGGCCCATTTGCCATCCAGCCAGTCGGCCTTGTTCGGTCGGTAATCCTTGCCCGCGTCGAATTCATCCGCGAGATAGGCCTGAAAAGCGGTCTTCATGTCCTCGATCTCGCCCTCGGGGATCAGACCATCCTTGACCAGCCGCTCGGTATAGAGGCTGAGCGTGGTTTTCTGCTGCTTGATCTTCTTATACATCACCGGGTTGGTAAACATGGGCTCGTCGCCCTCGTTGTGACCAAACCGGCGATAGCAGATCATGTCGATTACCACGTCCTTGTGGAATTTCTGACGGAACTCCGTGGCGACGCGGGCTGCATGCACACAGGCCTCGGGATCGTCGCCGTTGACGTGGAAAATCGGCGCCTCGACCATCAGCGCGATATCGGTTGGATAGGGCGAGGAGCGGCTGAAATGCGGTGCGGTGGTAAAGCCGATCTGGTTGTTGACAACGAGATGGATGGTGCCGCCGGTCCGGTGGCCCTTGAGGCCCGACAGACCGAAACATTCCGCCACGACGCCCTGGCCGGCAAAGGCCGCATCGCCGTGCAGCAGGATGGGCAGTACCTTGGTGCGGTCGGTGTCGTTCAACTGATCCTGCTTGGCGCGGACCTTGCCGATCACCACAGGGTTCACGGCTTCGAGGTGACTGGGGTTGGCGGTCAGCGACAGGTGCACCCTGTTGCCGTCAAATTCGCGGTCCGAAGACGCCCCGAGGTGGTATTTCACATCGCCCGAGCCGTCGACCTCTTCGGGTTTGAAGCTGCCGCCCTGGAACTCGTTGAAAATTGCGCGATAGGGCTTGCCCATCACATTGGCCAGAACCGACAGACGGCCCCGGTGCGGCATGCCGATGACGATATCCTCGACGCCCAGTTGACCGCCACGCTTGATGATCTGCTCCATCGCCGGGATAAGGCTCTCGCCCCCATCAAGACCAAAGCGCTTGGTGCCCATGTATTTCACATGCAGGTATTTTTCAAAACCCTCGGCCTCGACCAGCTTGTTCAGGATTGCCTTGCGCCCGGTGCGGGTAAAGGTGATTTCCTTGTCGTAGCCCTCGATCCGCTCCTTGAGCCAGGCGGATTCCTCGGGATCGGAAATATGCATGTATTGTAGCGCGAAGGTGCCGCAATAGGTGCGCCGGACAATCGCCAGAATCTCGCGCAGGCTCGCGATTTGCAGGCCCAGCACATTGTCGATAAAGATTGGGCGATCCATGTCGATCTCGGTGAAGCCGTAGGATTTCGGGTCCAACTCCGGGCGCAGCGGCGTCTCGCGCAGGCCCAGCGGATCTAGATCAGCGGCCAGATGCCCCCGGATCCGGTAGGCGCGGATCAGCATCAGCGCGCGCACGGAATCAAGCACGGCGCGTTTGACGTCCTCGTCGCTGACGCTCACGCCCTTCTCGGCCGCTTTGGCAGTGATCTTCTTGCCTGCATCCTTCAACTCGGGCTCTGCGGGCCATTCGCCGGTCAGCGCGGCGGTCAGGTCATCGGCGGGCATGGGGGGCCAATCGGCCCGCGCCCAGGAGGGGCCAGCGGCCTCGGCCTTCACATCGTCGTCGCCATCACCGAGCGCGTCGAAGAAGTTCGTCCACGCCGCATCGACAGCGTTCGGGTCATTGGCATAGCGCGCATAGAGCTGTTCGAGATACTCGGCATTATGCCCCTGCATGAAGGAGGAGGCATGAAAGAGGTCGTTGGGGGATTGATCGGTCATAGTGGCACCTCGTTAGGGTTGGGACCGTACTTGTTGGGACCGGGTTGTGGTGGAAGCAGGAGAAGGCCCATGGTGTGCGAGAAAAACATCAGCGTAAGTACAATTACAAAGAGCGCGATGACCGCAACGACTGCCACCAACGGCTTGGTGAAAAACATCACCGCCATTAGCAAAGTAAGAGTTCCTGATGATGTCATGGACATCCAGAGCCAAATCAACGTCATGACGATGAAAAATCCGATGGCAGGCTTTAGCGGATCAAGCATCAATGTCCCGCTTTCGCCGACATCATGCAGCCGCCGCACACCCGCCGCCGTGACGGGAAGGTAGAAAATCGCCGTAAGGACATAGATGCCTGTCGCGATGCTTTCGGAAGGCAGCAACCTGATACATAGGGCGATGCCGACTGCAAAGGCGCAGGTTGCCGCAAACAGAAACCAAAGGTAAGCCGCGCGCGCCGTTCGACCGCCAAGGTCGAACATTCTTGCCGTTTCAGCCAGAATTGCGCGCGCCGCAGGCATGTTTTACCCAATCGCCTTGAGCACGGCCTCTCCGAGGCCAGCGGGGCTCTCAGCGACGGTGATGCCGGCGGATTTCATGGCTTCGATCTTGCTCTCGGCGTCGCCTTTGCCGCCCGCGACGATGGCGCCGGCGTGGCCCATGCGGCGGCCCGGGGGGGCGGTGCGGCCAGCGATGAAGC